>Ga0222420_100028_pt1 | contig 414241 bp, 382 predicted proteins | sample 3A2ome_FD_182470 | JGI IMG/M metagenome (GOLD analysis project Ga0222420, IMG submission 182470) | Enriched microbial communities from leaf-cutter ant dump, University of Wisconsin, Madison, United States - 3A200A (version 2) | ecosystem: Environmental > Terrestrial > Nest > Insects nest > Nest... | reverse complement strand
ACGATGCGTATGGCGATGACCTGGTGGTGGCGGCTTCGGTAGCGGCACAGACAGGCAACAATATGGCTACGCTGACCAGTACAGTATCGAATCTTGGCGGCAGCTACCTGACCATCATTGACACCATTGAAAAAATGGTGATCGGGGAGCAGGAGATGCAGCTTTCTGAGCATCACCTGTACGGCAGCAGCCGCCTGGGCATTAAGAACTACCTGCCGCGGCAGGTGTACGCTTACTGGAACAATACGGATGTGATCCCTGTAGCGGATACAGGGAGTTTGCTGAGCCGGAGGCCGTGGTACAGCCTGGAATACAATGATGTGATCAACGGGCTGGCCTTGTCCCCTTACGGGAGCACGGACCAGACCACCTCGGGCAGCCAGCACCTGGCGGGCCAGCGGCAATATGAAATGACCAACCATTTGGGCAATGTGCTGGCTACGCTGAGCGACCTGCCTTACAAGAGCGAAGGGGAGGTGCTGCAGTTCCGGGTGAACCCGGCCCTGCGTGCGGTGTATGATTATTATCCTTTCGGCAGCCTGAAGCCGGGCCGTTATGTAAGCGATACGACTGAGAACTGCGTGACGATGACGCAGAGCCGCTGGGTGGTGAAATACCGTGACAGCACGGTGTGGAATACAGGCTGGGTATCGGCTCCTGCCACAACGCCTAACCTGGGCATCGCGCAGCAGATCACTTTGAGCAGCATCCCTGGCAACGGTATCAGCATCGAGATAGCTGACACGGCGCCTGTGGGCGGCCTGATGACGGCGGTGCAGGAGCTGAGTGTCACGCCTAATGTACGGCAGGACCTGGAGCTGAACCTGCAGGTGGTAAGCGGTACCTTTGTACTGCGGGTACTGGAGGAAGTGAACGGTACGGATGTGCTGCTGGGCTCGCTGACGGTATCGAATGCTGACGGTTCTGACGGTACGGTTTCAGCTCCTGTATCCTATAGTATTTCTATCCTTCCATCCACGGGCAATGTGAAATTACAGGTAAGCTCACCGATCACTATGGGCACGGTACTATGCTGCGCGCCGCGTGTAATGAACGGCTACTGGAAAAAGATCACGGTACCTTATTTGGAGCAGGAGAATATTGTTGTAACTTTATGCGACAGTATAGGGGATAAGTATAGGTTTGGGTTTAACGGGATGGAGAAGGATAATGAGCTGAAGGGTATAGGGAATTCCTTAGATTTTGGTGCCAGGATGTATGATAGCAGGTTGGGCAGGTTTATGAGTTTAGATCCATTAGCTGTAAAGTATCCCTGGAATAGTCCTTATGCTTTTGCAGAGAATGATGTAATAAGTGCTATTGATCAGGATGGAAAGCATAGGTTGCGTGTTACGGATGTGAATAAAGATGAGAGAACTGCCAAAGTTAAAGTTGTTCATACAGCTTATCTATCTAAAGAGGGTTTGAATAAGCGTTATAATGATCCAAAGCTTCCTAACAATGTCGCATATAGATTTTCGAAGGGAAATACTACAAAATACCTGAAGGAGCTTCCTCGTAATGGTGTAAAACCAGAATTTATAACCAAAAAACAATGGGAGAATGGCGAAGGATATAAGGTAGATGTTAAGTATATGGTTAACGTAGTTTTTAAAGAAAATATTACAGAAGCATCAAAATCGGCTGCTTCAGAGCCAAGAGGTCAAGCTAGTACTGTCCAAATGTTACCTGGTATGTATTATCCACGTGAGGGGGGATCGGCTAGTACAGACTTGTCTAGAAGGTATGGTAGTGTAGGATTAAATCCAGAACATGATATACTATCTCCCGAAGGTGTTATTACACATGAATTAGGAATTCATAATATGATGGGTGTGAAACATGAACTTCAGCATGGAGAGCCAGTTTATGTGGATAGAGGGTTAGGTTCTAATAATGATCCCTATATATATCCATACCCTTCTGATACGGAAGCAATTATCGAAGTAGCTACATACTATAATAGGGTTGATTATGAAGAATCTGGTGATAACTCATCAAATTCATCAAATTCAACAAATTCATCAAATTCATCAAATTCAACAAATTCATCAAATGGTAGTTCTGAATCTAAATAGGTTAGTAATTTATTTTCTGTTATGGACATTGATAGTTTCCTGTTCTATAATGCACAGTAGTCCTAAACAAGACAAAAAAATTGATAATGTAACCCAAGGACTAAGTAATGAAAAAATTCAATCACAAGTAAGAAGTGAAGAAGAAATTATTGAATCAAAAAAATTAGTCATTTACGATACTATTAATGCGTTTTTTTTATATGAATTTCATAATCGTGCTTTCAATGCCGGAGACGCCATAGTGCAGGAAGGTAGTTTGCTTCGAATGAGTGAAGACTTTGGTAGGCAATGTTATGATACTGTATATTCATTTAGGTTTATGCTGGGTATTGGAGATTCTGTTGCAAAGAGTGCGTTGCAGAATGAGCCCCTTATGAACGTATTTCTATTGGAAGCGTTGCTTTTTTTTAATAATGATAGAACAGGAAACAATATAATCAGGCCTTATTGCGATGTTTCTTATACTATGTGCAGAACAAAATTAATTATTAATAAAGGTAGTTTGATAAAGCGTCGTATCCCTTATTTGGTTGACTGTGATTCATTGGCCAAGTTAAAAACTCCTAATGGAATTTCTTATACGGAAGAAGATGTATGGGCATACGATATTTTAAGTGTACTGGATTATGAATTGTTGAATGTTAATGACTATAATATTAAATTTAGGTAATGTACTCAAATTGTTGTTTTGAACAATAATGAGTTTATTGTCCAGTAAAATCAATATCTTTAGAACTGTAAAGTATAAAAGTTCGGGCGGCCTGTGGGTCGCCCGAACCTGTTTTGGAGTCAAAAATCACCCTTAGATGCAGTTGCTGATGACCTGGTGTTCTCAAATTGTTGTTTTATAAAAAGCGTTATGTGTCCTTATTGTTATGCTGGGTAATGTATCAAAGGAGTTGGTAGTCATCTGTGTTGCCCTTATTGCAGTGGTTCCGGCATAAAATGCGGGTGTACTCCATCGGGTCAGCGGCATATTTGTATAAAGGCCTCGGTAAGACGCCGGCTGTCAGGCGCAGGTTGTTTGCCCGTTCATTGTGATATCGCATTCCCGGTTCTCATCGCCTGCCTGCTGCCTGCTTGATGCTGCCACCCGCCTGTAAACTTTGTTAACATCTTTAACAACTTCTGCCAATTACTTACAACCTCGTGCGATGCGTGTCGAACCTTGCACGATGTGCATCGAACCTTGCGTGATGCGTGTCGAACCTTGCGCGATGCGTGTCGAACCTTGCACGATGTGCATCGAACCTTGCGTGATGCGTGTCGAACCTCGCGCGATGCGTGTCGAACCTTGCGCGATGCGTGTCGAACCTTGCACGATGTGTGTCGAACCTTGCGTGATGTGTGTCGAACCTCGCGCGATGCGTGTCGAACCTTGCGTGATTCGTGTCGAACCTTGTGCGATTCGTGTCGAACCTTGTGCGATGTGTGTCGAACCTTGCACGATGTGCATCGAACCTTGCACGATGTGCATCGAACCTTGCGTGATGCGTGTCGAACCTTGCGTGATGTGCCTGCAACAATAAAAATGCCGCTTCATCAGGAAGCGGCATTTTATTTTTACCTTATCTGTTTATTTTTTGTCCAGTAGTTTCTGGAGCAGTTCGTTTTTTTCTTTTTCGGCTTGCAGCATCCTTTCGTACAGCTCTACAATTTTTTCAATAGGATTGAAATTGTATTGATGTGCAATAGAACCAATTGACGTATCATTACTTGTAAATGTGTTAGCAATAAAATTTACTGCTGCATCCTCACTAAAATTCTTTATTGCTTCTTCCGGCACACCCAATATTTTAGCAATTTTTTCCAACATACTATCATCAAGTGTTTCCTTTTGCTCTAAAAGGGAGACAGCCTGCTGGCTCATATCAAGATCGAACGCAAGGGCATCCTGCTTGATGCCGAGCATTTCCCTGATGCGCTTTACATTACGTCCCTGGTGGGGTTTGGTGTTGGTGTTCATACCGCAAATCTAAGAAAAATATATTTTAATAAAAAACAAGTGTCCGTTTGTTTCTTACAAGCGTGGCTGGTAGTTTACCGGGGTGCGGTATCGTTGTTTTACACTATTATTTTCATTTTAAAAGCTACCGGGTATGCGCATTGCTGTTTTACATAAGACGAGACACCTTAAAATCTACGGTAAATACGTCCCCAACGGGGACGTATATTTCCCCAAAGCCCGTATTGTTCCGTGGCTGAGCCTGAGCGGCTCCTGGCTGGCACGCGCGGGCTTTTCCGTGGGCGACCGTGTGACCGTTAAGACGGGCCGCAGGAAAATAACCATTACGATCGACCGGTCTCCCCGGTAAGCATTTTTGTACCATTAAAATAAAAAAAACTATGGAACGGCTATTCAAACAACAGGCAAAAGCTGATCTCTGCCTTTATCTTGACCTGGTAGGCAACCGGCTCTCCGAGCTGCGGAGGCAGCAACATAAAAGTCTGACAACGGTAAGCAAAGCAACGGGCATTCCGCGCCGTACCATCCGCAAAATGGAAAAAGGCCGTCTGAACTTCAAAATTTTTTTACTGCTGCGATTATGCCATCACTACGGCACTACGCTGTGCTCCATCTTTCAGCACCGCGAGACCGTGATAGACGAATTGCCGTAATCGTGTTGTTTATACCGGTCTTCCGGGTTGCGTGAGCGATAGTAGCGGTTACCCCGCTGCAGGTGTTGTGCGTTTGGACTGCGGCGGCGTAAAAGCGGATAGCGCGGCCCTTCGGGACACGCCCTGAAAAAACATCCTTCCTGCCATTTACCATAACCTGCTGTATAATGCTTCGGGCGATGTGAGCTTTTACAGCCAGCTTTTTGACTATGCGCGGGATGAGTCTGTTCCTATATTTTCCCGTGCGATGACAGCTTATACACGCGATCACGATGGTTCGATACCGACCTTACTAAGTGGTATTGCGCTGGAAGGTGAGGACTATGCCAGATACCTGGCCAGCTATACCTGGGGATCTGACAGCATTACGCGGCCGCTGCTGCTGGAGCTGGGGGCGGATACAACGGAGGTGGACAACTTCCTGTCGGATACGGAATATGACCGGGACCTGTACCGGGATCAGCTGCCGGGCCTTATAGATCCTGCTATTCTGAACTCCTTCCTGCTGCAGTTCCTGGATGCTGCCACGTTCCATACCTATACGACTGCGGACCATCTTGCCGGCTACTGGCAGCACATGGAATCTGACGGGAACTTTGTGGGCGTCTTTATGCCTTACATCTCTGAAAACGGGGCTATGGCTCCTGTGTTCCGTTCAGCGCTGCAGCAATATACGCCTGATGACACATTGGGCGCTTTCCTGGATTACTACCCGCCTATGCGGGACCTGCTGCGCAGCACCAACAGCGCAGACAACCTGCTGCACCTGCTGCTGGAAGATACGGCCTTCAGCATTGATAACATCTATGCGCTGCAATACGATGCGTATGGCGATGACCTGGTGGTGGCGGCTTCGGTAGCGGCACAGACAGGCAACAATATGGCTACGCTGACCAGTACAGTATCGAATCTTGGCGGCAGCTACCTGACCATCATTGACACCATAGAGAAAATGGTGATCGGGGAGCAGGAGATGCAGCTTTCTGAGCACCACCTGTACGGCAGCAGCCGCCTGGGCATCAAAAACTACCTGCCCCGGCAGGTATATGCTTACTGGAACAATACGGATATTATCCCTGTAGCGGATACTGGCAGCCTGCTGAGCCGCAGGCCCTGGTACAGCCTGGAATACAATGATGTGATCAATGGCCTGGCGTTGTCGCCTTACGGGAGCACGGACCAGACCACCTCGGGCAGCCAGCACCTGGCGGGCCAGCGTCAATATGAAATGACCAACCACCTGGGCAATGTGCTGGCCACGCTGAGCGATCTGCCTTACAAAAGCGAGGGCGAGGTGCTGCAATTCCGTGTAAACCCTGCCTTACGCGCGGTATATGACTACTATCCTTTCGGCAGCCTGAAGCCGGGTCGCTATGTGAGCGATACAACGGAAAACTGTGTGACGATGACGCAGAGCCGCTGGGTGGTGAAGTACCGCGACAGCACGGTTTGGAATACGGGCTGGGTATCTGCACCTGCGACGAAGCCTAACCTGGGCATTGCGCAGCAGATCACGCTCAGCAGCATCCCCGGCAACGGCATCAGCATCGAGATCGAGGACACGGCGGCTGTGGGCGGCCTTATGACGGCGGTGCAGGAGCTGAGCGTGACACCTAATGTGCGGCAGGACCTGGAGCTCAACCTGCAGGTGGTGAGCGGTACTTTTGTGCTTCGTGTGCTGGAGGAGGTGAATGGTACGGATGTGCTGCTGGGCTCGCTGACGGTATCGGATGCGGGCGGTTCCGACGGCACGGTTTCAGCACCTGTATCCTATAGTATCTCTATCCTGCCGTCCACGAACAATGTGAAGCTGCAGGTGAGTTCACCGATCACTATGGGCACAGTGCTATGCTGTGCGCCCCGTACGATGAACGGTTACTGGAAAAAAATCACGGTACCTTATTTAGAGCAGGAGAATATTGTCGTAACTTTATGCGACAGCATAGGTGATAAGTACAGGTTCGGGTTTAATGGGCAGGAAAAAGTAAATGAGTTGTCGGGCATTGGTAACCATAATACGGCTGAGTTCTGGGAGTATGATACAAGGTTAGGAAGAAGGTGGAATGTAGATCCGGTTGACCAGGTAAAGATTAGTAATTATGCAGCGTTTGAGAATAGCCCATTTATATTCACAGATCAGAGTGGTAATAATCCGGTTACTATTTTCAGGACAGGTCAAATGCTATGGAGACTTTACCAAGCTCTACGGGGTGCCGATAAATTTGTGGATGTGGTAAGAAGTATACCTGCTACGCCTCCTGCATCAGCTAAAAAAGAACCTTATGGTGTTGCAGGGGAGATGGAAGGAGAATATGAAGATGAGATTGTCTTATCTCATCCTAAAGAAAAGCCGGTATGTGTACTAGAAAATGAAAAAACAACAAAAGCTAATGCTGATAAAACCCAGCAGCAAAGCTTAGCAGAAGCTGGAAAATTGGAGGCTCAGAGCAGTGGTGAAACGGGTAAGATCTATAGGGTGCCTGGAGAAAGGACTAAATCAGGAAAGCCATATATTGGGCGTACAAAGAATACTCCTGAAAAAAGAGGTAAAAATGCAAAAGATGGTAGAGAACGAAAGAATGAAGACGAGATAGATACCTATGATCCCAAAAAACCAGGGCAGGGGTCTTATAAGGAGCAACAATATATAGACAAAGAGGGGGGGATTAAGAATTTAGATAATAAAAGGAATGAAGTTAGTCCTGAAAAAATGCAACAATTAGAAAATTTATATGGTCCAAAATAATTTAATAGAGACAGCTAAAAAATTCTGGGAATTTTTTAGTGACATTGCTAAACAGATACAAAAATCTCCAGAAGATAGTAACTTAATTAATAATCTTGATAGCGCTGTCGATAGATTAGGCGTTTATGGTTGGGAATATGGTCCGTATGAACTTAATAATGAGGATTGGTATTTTTGTTTATCTCCTAATCTAAGAGATGACTTATTAGAAGAATTACAGTTTGTTATTTCATTAGCTCCTAAATTAAGAGGCTGGCATTTTTTTGTTGGCAAGCCTAAAAAAATGGAGGAGATCAATTGTATTGATGTAGTTGTTGATGAATATGATATTCAAGAGGTCTGCGCAGATAATTGGAGATGTGTATTGTATAAAATGAAGAATGGCAAATATGATATAGATATTTGTTTAGATAAAGAATTAAATAATTTTACTGAAGATGATAAATATAATATAGTGGAGACTTTCTTAATTCATATGTTAGGAGAAGTAGGTTATATGAGTCTTATAGATAAGGTATTTATAGTTGAGACCTTAGAGAAAGAAGGGATAAGGTTTTTAGATTTACGTTATTTCTTTGGTAGTGTTCCAGGGTAGGTAGTGTATCAAAGGAGTGGTAATGTACTCAAATTGTTGTTTTGAACAATAATGAGTTTGTTGTCCAGTAAAATCAATATCTTTAGCACTGTAAAGTATAAAAGTTCGGGCGGCCTGTGGGTCGCCCGAACCTGTTTTGGAGTCAAAAATCACCCTTAGATGCAGTTGCTGATGACCTGGTGTTCTCAAATTGTTGTTTTATAAAAAAGCGTTATGTGTCCTTATTGTTCTGCTGACTGTATTCGTTATGGAAAGAGTAATACCGGGAACACGAGATTTCGTTGTAAATCGTGTAAAAGAACACACGTTTCCTCGTATGTTTACCGCGCCTGCCATCCTTCTATACCTAAAAATATAGCAAGTCATATTAAGGAAGGTTGTGGTATACGGAGTATAGCACGACTGTTGGATATATCTGTATCGACAGTGCTTCGCGTGATTTTGCGTACAGCCAACAGGATAAAAAAGCCTCCTGTTGCTATTGGTAAGGAATATGAGTTGGATGAGCTGAGAACTTACATAATAACCAAGTGCACACCCTGTTGGATTGTTTATGCTATCCGGAAAGATACGAGAGAAGTAGTTGATTTCACCGTTGGTAATAGAACCAGTAACACTTTGAGAAGCATTACGGAACCCTTGATATTGTCTTCTGTTGCTAAGATTTATACAGATAAATTGCCTCATTATAAATCCTTAATTCCAAAGGGCATTCATAAAATAACACCTTACGGCACCAACCATATCGAACGCAAGAACCTGACGCTTCGCACCCACCTGAAACGCTTGTCCCGGCGGACGATCTGCTTTAGCAGGAGTGCCGCTATGCTTACGGCCTGTCTGAAGATCTATTTCTGGGGCTGATGCAGTTTTAAGGGGTCGCGTGAGCGATAGTAGCGGTTACCCCGCTGCAGGTATTGTGCGTGTGGACTGTGGCGGCGTAATAGCGGATAGCGCGGCCCATTGGGACACGCCAAGGTAACAACTATCGCGTATACCTTTCTGAAAACGGCGCTATGGCTCCTGTATTCCGCCTGGCATTGCAGGAATATGTGCCTGCTGATACGCTGGGTGCTTTCCTGGACTACTTTCCCGAGATGCGTGATCTTTTGCGCAGCACGAACAGCGCAGAGAACCTGCTGCACCTGCTGCTGGAAGACACGGCCTTCAGCATTGACAACATCTATGCGCTGCAGTACGACACCTATGGCGATGACCTGGTGGTGGCGGCTTCCGTAGCGGCACAGACAGGTAACAATATGGCTACGCTGACCACAGCAGTATCGAACCTTGGCGGCAGCTACCTGACGATAATCGACACCATAGAGAGAATGGTTGTTGGTGAGCAGGAGATGCAGCTTTCGGAGCACCATTTCTACGGCAGCAGCCGTCTGGGCATTAAAAACTACCTGCCCCGGCAGGTATATGCTTACTGGAACAATACGGATGTGATCCCTGTAGCGGATACGGGCAGCCTGCTGAGCCGCAGGCCTTGGTACAGCCTGGAATACAACGATGTGATCAATGGCCTGGCGTTGTCGCCTTACGGGAGCACGGACCAGACCACCTCCGGCAGCCAGCACCTGGCGGGCCAGCGTCAATATGAAATGACGAACCACCTGGGCAATGTGCTGGCCACGCTGAGCGACCTGCCTTACAAAAGCGAGGGCGAAGTACTGCAATTCCGTGTGAACCCTGCCTTACGCGCGGTATATGACTACTATCCTTTCGGCAGCCTGAAGCCGGGTCGCTATGTGAGCGATACAACAGAGAACTGTGTGACAATGACGCAGAGCCGCTGGGTGGTGAAATACCGTGACAGCACGGTTTGGAATACGGGCTGGGTATCTGCACCTGCGACGAAGCCTAACCTGGGCATTGCGCAGCAGATCACTTTGAGCAGCCTCCCGGGCAACGGTATCAGCATCGAGATCGAGGACACGGCGGCTGTGGGCGGCCTGATGACGGCGGTGCAGGAGCTGAGCGTGACGCCGAATGTAAGACAGGATATAGAGCTGAACCTGCAGGTGGTGAGCGGAACTTTTGTGCTGCGTGTGCTGGAGGAGGTGAATGGTACGGATGTGCTGCTGGGCTCGCTGACGGTCTCGGATGCGGGCGGTTCCGACGGAACGGTTTCAGCTCCTGTATCCTATAGTATTTCTATTCTTCCTTCCACGGGCAATGTAAAGCTGCAGGTCAGCTCACCTATCACTATGGGTACGGTATTATGTTGTGCTCCCCGTACGATGAACGGCTACTGGAAAAAAATCACGGTACCTTATTTAGAGCAGGAGAATATTGTTGTAACTTTATGCGACAGCATAGGTGATAAGTACAGGTTCGGATACAACGGGCAGGAAAAAGTAAATGAGTTGGCGGGTATTGGCAATCATAATACGGCTGAACATTGGGAATATGATACACGACTGGGCAGAAGATGGAATCTGGATCCCAAAGATCAGATTAATATTAGTAACTATGCAGTTAATAGAAATAATCCAATTCTTTATAATGATCCAAATGGAAATAGTCCATTATTTGGAGCATTTGTAGGTATGGGGTTAGATGTAGTTGTTCAATTAGTGCTGATATCTACAGGTGCACAGGAAAAATTTAGTTGGTCGAGTGTATTAATATCAGGAGTTACTGGGGCAGTCGGAGTTGGAATTGCTAATAAAATAGGAAAAATAAGTTCTTTAGCAGGTGGAAAGGTTATTAATAAGGGGATTGCTACAGCCACAGATATTGCGGCAAATACAGCATTGGGAGTAACTGAAGATATGGTAAAAGATTTGGCAGAGAATGGTGAAATCACTAAAAGTCCAGACATTACTTCAAATGTTCTTAGTGCTATTGCTGGTAAGGCGGCAGGAGATGCAGTGGAAGCTGGAGCGAATAGGGTTTTTAATAACAGTGCTAAATTAGAAGGATTAAATAAAACATTAAAAGCGAGACAGCAGAATGCCAATAATAATCCTAAATCAAATCCAAATGCTAGCAGAAACCAGAAAGTACGAGAAGCTCAAGAAGCTGTAGATGCTGAAATTGCCAAAAAAGCTAATAAAGTAACTAAATCCGGTATTGTTGCTGCTTCCGGTACTGAATCAGGCATAGATGTCGTGGAAGAAACTAATGGTGAGAATAGTGGCACCGGTGGTAGTGGAAATGGTAGCGGTGGTAGTGGAAATAGTAGCGGTGGTAGTACTGGTAATGGGAACGGTGCAAGCGGAAAAGGTAGTGGTGGCGCTGGGGCTGCATGTTTTATAGCTGGTACAAAAGTCAAGACTATTAATGGATACAAAAATATTGAGGATATTAATTCTGGAGATACATTATGGACAAGAAATGAGTGTGAAGGTATTTCCGAATTTGATATTGTAGATTTGAAAGTTACAAGTTATACAAATGAGTTGTATTACATTAGAATATCTGATTTTTGCACTTTCTATGTTACACCTCCACACTCTTATTTTATTAATGATGGTGTTTGGACTCCTGCTAAAAATCTAAAAATTGGAGATGTTTTATGGACTACTTCAGGGTTAAGTAAAATGAAAATATCAAACATTTTTAGTATGAATATTATAGGAGAGAAAAAGCCGGTTTATAATATAGTAATGAAAAAAAATCATAATTACTATGTCTCATATTGTGATATCCTAGTTCATAATGCTGAGGTAGAAATAGATGGGAACCCACCTCCTAATCCTAATACTACTCCTAGACCAAAATTGATTACAAGATGATAACTAAAAAAAAGGAATTTTATTTCACAATACTTCTGCTTTTCATAGCTTGTTTGGCTAAAGGTTGGCAAAAAGGGATATTTATTTTTATACAGATTAGTTGTTCATTTAGCATAGTTGTCTTTTTAGTATATGCTTATATGATTTATTATAAAAGAAACAAACTATTTCCAAAAAAAGAAATGACTATTTGGGGTTTGTCAATGTTAGTATTTAGTGTGTTGTTAATGACTGTTTATAGATATAATGATAAACTTTACTTTTTAGTATGGTTAGCATCATTTTCCTTTCTAGCAATTTGTTTTTTATTTTTCACCTCTTATAGAAGGAGGTAGGGTAGTGGGTAGTGTTACAGAGTTAGTGATGGTGAAATTTTAGATTTTAATTTTCTGATAGTCAATACTTCATAGATGTTTTTTGAAAATAATCGAGACAGGTTTTACCCTGTTTCGATTATTTTTAAGGGTCAAAACCCTGTTGCAATGATGTCCGCTGCACCCTTATGTTCCAGAGTTAGTGATGGGCTGCACTGCCCGGCCTGCAAACGATCATCCTGTATCGTTAAAAATGGTAGTACTAAAACGGGCAAATAGCAATTGACGTTGTGATGAAATCAAAAAAGAATTGATAAACCAAATAGGAATCAGCAAGGGAAAAAAGTAATGGATTATTTTGCGTCTGGTACGAAACAAGGAGTTAGAAACAATAGATGGGAAATTTGACACTTTTATTAATTATGGAGGTGAATAGTGAAACAAAGAATTGAGCACTTTTTTTTATTCAACTCACGCTTATTACTTGGCTGTTCCATTATGCGTGTTTGGAAATTGTTTTCTGTAGAAAATAATTATAGTATACCTGTGGATATAAGAGATCAAGAGGCTGACGGCAGCATATTTATAGAATTTAATAACAATAAAATACTCTGTTTATATGCCAATGCTGAAGAGTTTACCATTGATTATGAATTTATCAACAATTATGAAATCTCGCCTAAAGCTAAAATTATTTCTAATAACAAATATTGGAGCACAAGGATTAATAAAAAAATAATTGGCATAATTACAATCTGCGGAGAATCATCGATACCATATGGTGTTATGTTTAAATTAGAAAAAGAATCGGATATACAAATAATGTACCTTTCTGAAGGTGAGTACGATTTTGATTCATTAATTATTCGGTAATCGGTAGTGTTCCTAAGTTAGTGTGAAATCAACAATTGGAAAAGAGTTATTGCGGTGGAGGTCTAAAAAATCGAAGTATTTGATGGATAACCATTTAATATAGTCAAGCAAAACTGGAAAATGGAAGTACATTTCTTTTTAAACAATTACTGAAGTCACTAAATAAAAAGGTGAAAAATGAAAAGAAAGAATTTATATTTAGTCATCTGTATTCTCTTATTTCCTGTATTGAGTTTCTGTCAGAAGAAATCAGGGCAATTCCATTCTGTAGATACACTTAATGTTGTAGAAGGAATATATTGGGTGACAGACTCTAATGCCTATTTCCACTATGATACATTGCTATCTGTGTTCGTTTCAGAAAAGTTTTTTGATTATAGTTGGAATCTTCTGGTAAGCAAGGAGACCGAATTTTTAAGCGGGGATCCAGAAATGGTAAAGTACACCAAGTTCTTTTCAAATGGAAATATTAAAGAACGCTATACTGCTTATGCAGGGAATGGTAGGAAAATTGGGATTTATTTACTTTGTCATGAGAATGGGAATCTTAAGGCTGTTGGCCGGTATAAAACAAAAATACCAGTAGCTGATGCTGTCAAAGTAAACGAGATAATAACAATTGAATTTTGGGAAATACCGGAAGAAAGAGGTACTATAATAGGCCGATTTTTATATAAAGAAGAAAAGGTAGGGAAGTGGAGATATTTTGATGAAAATGGTTACCTGATAAAAGAAGAAAACTATCCTGAGGAGTAGGATCGTGTTACAGGGTAATGTTACAGCGTGTTGAGATACTTATCTGTACAGCATTCTGACGGTAGTACTATGTATATTTTAGAAGTAAGTAAGGCAACCAGGAGGTTGCCTTACTTACTTTAACGGTTTAAAAACAGGCTGTAATGAGACGAGCTGTACCCAAGTGTTTCAGAATTGTTGATTTAAAAATAGAATGTATCTATTGCAGCGGATATTGCGTGAAGAGGCATCCAGTTTATAAGTGATTTAAAGACCGAATTTTATGAATGATTGCAGGAATTTTTTATCTTGTATGGGTCTGTCTGATGATGACTTTATGTGATAATGTGGACGATAAGTACAGGTAACTGAAAACGTTTCTCCCAGAGGTCCTGATACTGAACAGATCATTAATAATGCTATCAAATATAACAAAGTAGATCGTGAAGAATCTACAAATAATAATTCAAATACTAACACAAATAATACCACAACTAATGGTTCGACATCAAATCAAAAAACAAGTAGCCAATAAACTTTTATACTTTATTTTTTTCCTTGGATTAGGGTGCTGCACTTCCTGTTCATTGGTACGGGAAAGTCGGAAGCAGGCTGATGCCATAGAAGAGATTCAAGTGGAATTAAGGCAACTAGAGGAAGAAGTCAGAAATATAAAAAAAACAATGGCTGTCTTGCATGATACTGTTGACGCATTGTTTTTATATGAGTATTCAATTAATGCTTTTATTGAAGGTGGGGATGCTGAAGTTCAAAGCGGTTGTCTAGTTAAAGTGTCAGATGTTTTTAATTTGAAATCATATGATACGGTCTATTCTTTTGACCTTGTGCTGCAATATGATTTGGATCCATATTTAGTAAGGTTGTTGAATGAGGAAATAGTTTTTAATACTGGATTATTTGAAACGGAGTTGAGATCTAATCAATATAAAGGGGGAAATAATACCACTAGTGCTTATTGTGAAGCTAAATATATTTTATGTAGAGCGAAACTCATCCTCAGTAAAGGGAGTTTTCATAAACGTCGTGTACCGTATCTTACAGACTGTGATGCCTTGAATAAAATCAAAAGAACCAAGCTGTTTACCTATTCAGAAAATACGGTATGGACACGTGATATTTTAGGGGTATTAGATTATGAAATATTGAATGTCAATGATTACAATATTGATTTTAAGTAGGTAGTGTGGGTAGTGTAAGCTCACAGAGCTACGTTTGATTCAAAAGTTGTAGTCATCCTGTTAAAGCAGGTGAGACACCTACAGTTGCAGATCGAAGTCAGCAACAATATACTCCTAAACCTTAAGAAATATATGAAACGAATTTTTTTATTGCTTATATTATTGTCTTTACTACTATTGTTAGTACAATGTAAAAAATGTTATATTGTCAATGCTTTAGGTGAAAATAATGTTGATGTAACTTATCTGGTCAAACAGAAAAAATATAAACCTGTTTATAATAATTTATATCAAAATGAAATTATAGAATTAATAAACCCCAATCCTGTCGTAATTTATGATAGTGATATTGATAAAATTAGAGTCTTTCTTAAAAATAAAGGCATCAAAATCCCTATTAATAACCAAGATGTTAAAAAACAAATTATCTACAGAAGTACATATTTTATAATGTGGAATCCAGTGGATTGTTTTGATTTTAATATTAGTATAAATGAAAAAAAATATTACCTCGAAATAAGAATTGAGTACGACAAAAACGGAAATGAACGCAAGTTGATATTACCTGGGAGTGATGAAAGTCGATTTAAAGTGGTAGCGTAGGGGTAATAAACACCTAATCCTCATTAACAGGAATATAAGCCTAACCCTTCGGGCGGTACACCGCAGAGGTCGAAGGAAGCGAAACCACTTAAACCTTAGATACAAATATGGATAAAATAATTATTAAAGGAGATTCTGAATCGTTTAACCTCTCTGTAAATATTCAAGAAATATTGAAATCTTTAACTGGAGTTCTTGTAGATTATTGGTTAATTACGTATATATATGGGATAAGTAATTCTGATTTTGATATGCTGGAATTTGAAAGAGAGATTAATAGTTCCGGTAAAAAAGTCAGTACTGAAGAGCTAATGAAAATTTGCACTAATTTTCGTGAATTGTATGACATAACAATATCTGGATACAGTGGGAATATTAAGTCAATAGAAATTGAATTGCTTGATGGAGTTGAATGGGAGGTATTTACAATAGACAAAAGTGCTGTGAAAAAACTACTGGCTTTAGAAGGTAGTAGGGTAGGTAGAGTAGTGTAGTGTTACAGAAGTGTTGATAGTTTCTGAAGTGCTTTTTTTAGCACAGCATTCTGACGGTAGTACTATGTATAATAAGGAAGAACACTGAAACTTGTAATAAACTAGATGAAGTATTTAAAAGACTGATATTATGGTCGAAAGTCTACAATAGATCAACAATAAAAATGGATCAATATGAAATTTTCAGGTTCAATTTCAAAAATTATTGTATTGATAATTATACTCAATAGATTAAATATTGCTTTGGCTCAAGATTGTGAATACAGTTTGAATATATATGCAAGGACAGTCTTTTTCAAAAACTATGGAGGAGCCGCTTACAGATATGTACAGGGCAATTATGTTTACCCAAATATTAAGTATATACCCTTTTATGGAGGTATTAGCTCTAAAGGAGGGTATGATAGTGTTGTAGTATTTTACGCTGCTAAAATTGTATATGATAAATCTTTGTTTGATACATCTAAGTACGTAATTAATAATAGGAAAAATAACAAAAAATACCAGGTTAGAGCTATTATAAAAGATGGATGTACATCTAAAGAAGTTTGGATAATGGAAGACTATTCTGTAATGATAGATGATATAAGCTATGATATGACGATGGGGTTAATCAATTTTCTGGGAAAACATATACCATTTACATTAAGAGATAATTGGGAGATACATTACGATTACTGGTATAATGAATTTTATTTAGGTCCTTATAGATCACCCATTAAGATTGAAAATATGGATGAATAGGGGATAGTATTACATAAAATTGGTAATTACTTTTCTTTATTACACTTTATTGATATCCAGTTAGTTTAAATTCTTGTTATTTTTAGGTTGGGTGGTATTATGATACATCGGTAGTGTTCTCAACTTGTAGTAGTATTGCGAAGTGTGAATCCTTTGAAATCAATACTTTTAAAATCATAACGTACATCAATTCCATCGGGCAGATACTCCCAGAGCGCACCGCTAAATTCTCAACTTCTCTTATTTTCTGTAAATAATTTTGGATATTTGCACCATTATTTTTATTGTCAAATCAGTTTTATTATATATACATTATGACAGCTGCTCACATTCGTCAGTTATTCCTGGATTTCTTTAAATCCAAAGGTCACCAGATCGTACCGTCTGCTCCCATTGTTATCAAGAACGATCCCACCCTGCTTTTTACCAATGCGGGTATGAACCAGTTCAAGGATTACTTCCTGGGTAACAGGCAGCCAGCCTTTACCAGGGTGGCAGATACGCAGAAATGCCTGCGGGTAAGCGGTAAGCACAACGACCTAGAAGAAGTGGGTGTGGACACCTACCACCATACCATGTTCGAAATGCTGGGCAACTGGAGCTTCGGTGACTACTTTAAAACGGAAGCCATCGCCTGGTCATGGGAGCTGCTGACGCAAGTCTATAAGCTGGATAAGGACAGGCTGTACGTGACCGTGTTTGAAGGTGATGAAAAGGAGCACCTGCCTTTTGACCAGGAGGCCTATGACGAGTGGAAAAAATGGATAGCGGAAGACAGGATCCTGAAAGGCAATAAAAAGGACAATTTCTGGGAAATGGGCGATACGGGTCCGTGCGGGCCCTGCTCCGAGATCCACGTGGACTGCAGGCCGGATGCCGAAAGGTCCGCCGTTGATGGCAGGACCCTGGTCAACGCCGACCATCCCCAGGTGATAGAGATATGGAACAACGTATTTATGGAATTCAACAGGCTGAAAGACGGCAGCCTGCAGCCTCTGCCCGCCAGGCACGTGGATACCGGGATGGGCTTTGAAAGGCTGGTGCGCGTGATCCAGGGCAAGACAAGCAATTACGATACCGATATATTCACTACGACCATAAAGGTCATAGAGCAGCTCACCGGTAAGCAGTACGACTTCAGTGACAGTAAGCAGGCTGTAGCCTTCCGCGTGCTCTCCGACCATATCCGGGCTATTTCCTTTACGATAGCGGACGGCCAGTTGCCCTCCAATACGGGAGGCGGCTATGTGATCAGGAGGATACTCAGGAGAGCGGTAAGGTATTACTATTCCTACCTGGACTACAGGCAGCCGCTGCTGCACCAGTTGGTAAGGCATATCGCGGCGCAGTTCGAGCAGGTATTCCCCGAGCTGCATGCGCAGGCGGACTTTGTGGCCCGTGTGATCAGGGAAGAGGAGGAGGCCTTCCTGAAAACCCTGGAAAAAGGCATCAGGCGGTTTGAAGACTACCTGAAGACCCAGGCCGGCGAGACCATTGACGGGCAGTTCGCATTTGAGCTTTATGATACCTACGGCTTCCCGCTCGACCTGACACAGCTGATGGCTGCGGAGGTCGGCGCTGCTATTGATACCGAAGGCTTTGACAAGGCCATGGCAGAGCAGAAGAACCGTTCCCGTGCCGCTACCGCCATTGATACGGAAGACTGGACGGAGGTGCATCCGGTAACGGGTGTCACCTTCACAGGCTATGATAACCTGACGATAGATACCCGTGTCCATAAATACAGGAAGGTGAAGGCAAAAGGAAAGGAATTATACCAGGTAGTGCTGGAAACCACACCTTTTTACGCGGAAAGCGGCGGACAGGTGGGCGACCAGGGCGTGCTGGTCTTCGGGGAGGAAGTGATAAACGTGGTGGATACCAAAAAAGAGAATGACCTTATCATACACTTTACAGAGCAGTTGCCTGCTGCTGTCAGCGCCGTAGTAACGGCCAAGGTGAACGGTGAGCTGCGTCAACATACGGCCTGTAATCACAGCGCTACCCACCTGATGCACAGCGCGCTCAGGGCTGTCCTGGGCAGTCACGTAGTGCAGAAGGGCTCACTGGTGAATGCTGCCGCCCTGCGTTTTGACTTTTCCCATTTTGCTAAAATGACGGATGAGGAGATCCGCTCAGTGGAACTGCTGGTGAACGAGAAGATCCGGGAAGATATCCCCGTAGTAATAAAGGAAATGTCCAAAGATGAAGCGGTGGAGATGGGAGCGATGGCGCTCTTCGGCGAAAAATACGGCGACAGGGTAAGGGTAGTGATCATAGACCCTGCCTATTCCATAGAACTGTGCGGCGGAACGCATATCGGCAGGACCGGCGAGATCGGCCTGTTCAAGATAACGGCAGAAAGTGCTGTAGCGGCAGGTGTGAGAAGGATCGAAGCGCTTACGGGCGCCGGTGCCCTGGAGTACGTGCTGGATAAAGTAACGGAAAACAGGATCATTGCCGAGCAGCTGAAAGCTAAAAGCCCTGTACAGGCAGTGGTAAAGCTCATGACAGATAAAGGCCTGCTGGAAAAGAAAGCGGAAGCGCTGGAATCCAGGACCATTGCGCAGGAGGCCCGGCAATACATAAATGACTTTGAAACGATCCCGCAGGAGGGACCGGCTGTTCACTTCCTGGGTAAGCAAGTGACGTCTGATAACCCGGATCTGCTCAAAAGGCTGGCGAATGAGCTGAAGAACCTGCAGCATAACGCGGTCGTGGTGCTCACAGCGGTTATCCAGGATAAGCCGGCGGTAGCCATAGCGATAGATGATGCGTTGGTGAGCAGCCGGGGAATGGATGCCGGTAAGATGATCCGGCAGCACATCGCTGATCTGATCAAGGGCGGCGGCGGCGGCCAGAAAGGGCTGGCAACCGCGGGCGGTCAGGTGACAGACCGGCTGGATGAAGTAGCAGGTGTGATAAGGGCTTTGATTTAATACACAATACAGGGAGCGTCTGAAAAATCAATGGTCATTCCGGCTGTAGCGGATAGCTCAATCTCAAGATCGCGCATCAGAGATTGAGCTGCGGTAAGCACCCGTCTTTACATTTTGCCCGGAATAGACAGGCTTTTCAGAAACCTGCTCCTTTCTTAAGATACGACATGAGAACCTATACGATTGCATTCAGTCCCTGTCCTAACGATACGTTTATCTTTGATGCGATGGTGCACCGGAAGATCGACACGGGCGACCTGGGCTTTGAGTATATCCTCGAAGATGTGGAAACGCTCAACCATTGGGCTATGGATGGCCGGTATGATATCTCCAAGATCAGCTACAGCGTATTGTCCCAACTCTTGGACAGCTACCGCCTGCTCCGGTCCGGCAGCGCGCTGGGAAGGGGTGTAGGTCCCCTGCTGCTGACCAGGGAGCCACTGCCGGCAGGAACGGATATCGCCGCTTTCATGCAGCAGGCCAGGATCGCCATTCCCGGCGAGTGGACCACGGCCAATTTTTTACTGAACAGCGCTTTTCCCGCCGCTCAGCATAAGGAAGTGGTCCTGTTCAGCGACATAGAGCAGGCCCTGCTGGATGGTAAATATGACGCGGGGCTTGTGATCCATGAAAGCCGCTTTACCTACGCGGAAAGAGGCCTGCACTGCCTGATGGATATGGGGCAGTGGTGGGAAGCCGGTACCGGTATGCCGATCCCTTTGGGAGGCATAGTGCTGAAGAAGGAAATACCGGCGGAAGATGCCCGGCAGATAGAAGCGTTCATTAGGAAATCTGTGCAATATGCCTGGGAGCAATACCCGGCTCTGGGCGGATTTGTGACCCTGAATGCCCAGGAAATGAGCGAGGAGGTGATGCGAAAGCATATAGCGCTGTATGTAAATGCTTACTCCCTGGACCTGGGGCCGGAAGGCTGCGCGGTAGTGGAGGATATGATAGATAAAGCGAAGCAGGGAGGCTTATGCAAGGCAGATGCGGTCCTGGAATGGGCGGCTGATTAAAGGCGTCTATGTTAAATTTATATATCAATAAATAAAATCAATTCTTGTTTATACAAGAATATTTATATTTGCACAGTAATTCAAAAATATAATTCAAATCAATATGAAAAAGTTACAATTATCTATTGCTGCTCTGGCCCTGATGTTCGCTGTATCTTGCGGTAACAATGCAGAAAGCACTAAAGTAGAAGCCGGTGAGGCCCAGAAAACTGAAGACGTGTCTGCAACTGCCGCTACTTACACCGTGGACAATGCTGCTACAAAGATCCAGTGGAAAGGCTCTAAAGCTATCGGTGGCGGTCACGAAGGTACTATCGCTTTAAAAGAAGGTTCTATCGTTAACGTGGAAGGCGGTAAAGTAGTTGGTGGTAAATTCATCTTCGACTTCAATACCCTGACCCCTACGGATATCCAGGGCGAAAAAGCCGATCAGCTTAAAGGTCACCTGCTGGCAGATGATTTCCTGGGCGCTACGGCACATCCCGAAGGACATTTTGTGATCACCGGTGTAACCGAAGGAGCTCCTGCTGATTCCAAGCTGGTCGGTGCCACCCATACCGTTACAGGTAACCTGACCTTAAAAGGACAGGAGCACAGCATCACTTTCCCTGCTATCATCACTGTGACTGAAACTTCAGTTAATGCAAAATCCGAGCTGTATTTTGACAGGACACAATGGGGTATCAACTATGAGTCTGATGCAAGTGTGAAAGATAAATTCATCAACAAGGAGATCGAGCTGAAATTAGATATTACAGCCAACAAATAATATATATACAGGGGAAGGTATATATAGAGCTCCGGTCGTAAGACCGGAGCTTTTCTTTTTATAGGCATAATGCCGGTAAGCCGTTCTCTTCTAAACGGTTACCGAAATAATTATTGTTTGTTGCCGAATACCTTTTTAAGCAGGCTGGTCACCTGGGCGGCGGGGTCTTTCCGTATTTTGGCCTCTTCTTGTGATATGGTAAGGAAAAGTCCCTGCAGCGCTTTGGAGGTCACATATCCTGTCAGGTCGGGGTTGACCTTCTGTATCATCGGCAGCCTGTTGTAAGCCGTAAACACTTTATTCCAGGCCGTGACCGCACCCACTTTATTCAGGGAATTATTAATGGTCGGACGGAAAGCATTGGTCAACGAGGTAGTTGTGGTGCGTTCCAGGTATTGGGTAGCGGCATTGTCCGCGCCACGCAGGATGCCCACGGCATCGGTGATGGACATAGAGGTGATGGCATTCACAAATATAGGCGCTGCCTGCCGGGAAGCGTCTTCCGCAGCACGGTTGAGCTTCAGGACGGCATCATCCACAAGGCTGCCCATCCCGATATTCCTCAGGGCGGTCTCTACTCTTCTTACCTCTTCGGGCAGCATGATCTTAACGAGCGGGTTGCCGAAAAAGCCGTTGGTGGCCGACAGCTTATTGGAAGCATTCTGGGCTCCTATCGTAAGGGCTTCCTTCAGTCCTGAAGCGATCTCGTTGGTGGACAGGGACGAGCCGCCCGGCCCGGTTCCTTTGCTGCCGCTGAAAATATCTCCGAGCCTGAATGACTGTGCATACAGCCCTGATGCGGGAAGGGTGGCCGTACCCAGCAGTAAGGCTCCTGCTATTATAGAACGCAATTTCATTGTATTAAGATTTAGTTGTTGTTGATTAGATAGTCCCGGCGGCCGAAAGTTTAATTACTGCCAGGTATCCAGTATCTGGCGGGCGTGATCTTTGGTATCTACCTTTGTGATGATATGCTCGATAATGCCCTGCTCATTGATCAGGAAGGTGGTCCTGCTGGTGCCCATATACTCTTTGCCCATGAACTTCTTAAGCCCCCACACCTGGTAGTCGTTCACGATCTTCTGATCGGTGTCAGCCACCAGCGGGAAATTCAGCTGGTACTTATCCTCGAATTTCTTATGGCTTTTTTCGTCATCCACGCTTACGCCTATGACCGCGATACCGCGGGAGGTCAGCGCCCCTGTATTATCTCTCAGGTTGCAGGCCTGTGCCGTACAGCCCGGCGTATTGTCCTTGGGGTAAAAGTAAAGCGCTACCTTTTGTCCCTTATAATCTTCCAGTTGTATCATGTTCCCGTTCTGGTCCGTAGCTTTGAACCCGGGTGCTTTGTCTCCTTGTTGTAACATATGACGGGTATTGAAAGGTGATTAATTTAGTAAAAATAAGTTATTATCGGTATTTTTGAAACAAAACACGCCCGGATAATATTATATTACAGGTGTGCTTACCTGCATCGGAATGTTTAAACTATATTGTTTTACTATGAAATATGTAATGTTGCTTATGAGCTTCTTTTCTTTTTTCTCCTCCTGCAAAGCCCAGGATAAGGCCGCCGTTCCCGCTTCCATCTACGACTTTAAGGTGGAAGGCTTGTCGGGTGGCACTATTGATTTTGCCGACTTCAAAGGGAAAAAGATACTGATCGTGAATACCGCATCCAAATGCGGGCTGACACCGCAATATGAAGGCCTGGAAAAGTTGTACCAGCAGTATAAGGACCGGCTGGTGATCGTGGGCTTTCCTGCCAATAACTTTATGAGCCAGGAGCCCGGCAGCAATGAGGATATTGCCACCTTCTGCCAGAAGAATTACGGTGTGAGCTTCCCTATGGCGGCCAAAATATCGGTAAAGGGCAAGACCATGGCGCCTGTTTACCAATGGCTGACCAATAAGGATTACAATCACCTGAAGAACAGCTCCGTTTCCTGGAACTTCCAGAAATACCTGATCAATGAGAAAGGAGAGCTTGTGGAGGTCTTCTCCCCGCGCACCGCGCCGGATGCCGAAGAGATCAAAAAAGCTATCGAACAGTAAAAAGCCTGGCTGACCGGAAAGCTTCTTTTATTGCCATATTGAGCTTGTTGTGTCACATTAAACCTGTCGTGTCGCACTGAGTTTACCGTGTCACATTGATCCTGTTATGTCACATTGAGCTTGTCGAAATGTGCCCTGTATAACCAAACACCCCTGTCATATGGAACTGACAGGGGTGTTTGGTTTTCAGACGGCCTTATTTTTTTCTTTAGTGACTATCTGCTTACAGGTAACAACCTTTTATTATGAATACGTTTCGCTGGGCAGTGCCCTCTCTGCCGGCCAGAGACCTCTTTTACTGTAAGGGAACTGAGGGTGTTGGTCATTTATAACTTATAGTGGCTTTGTTGCCTATATATAGATATTCAGTTTTTCTTTTAAGTAACTGTCGTATATTTTTTTCTGTTGCCGGGTGTTCTTCGCCAGCAATTTAAAGCTTTGTTACAATGTGCTTCACCGGCACAGCCCATAAGCTTACTGGCTGTTGCCGCTACCGGGCTCTGCTGCCGCACTGTCGTCATCCCGGATGGGCAGTATCTCTTCCTCGATAAAGGCGTCATTACCGCCGCTCAGGCTGTCCAGGGAGGAAATATCTATCCTGTAGCGCGGCTTCCCGTCCTCATCTTCCAGCTTCAGTATCCTTAATGCGGGGAATATCTGGAAATCCGGCTCGGTGGTGTAATAGATGATATAGGTGGAATCCGTTTCCGGGACCGTCTTGGTAATATTTACCTTCAACTTGCCTACGTTTTCCTGCTTGACCTCGTCCGGGATATCTTTGGTCCTGGCATCCATAATATTCAGGATGCTCCAGGTATTCCGGGTGCTGAGGCTTTTGGCCATCTCGAAATCGTAATTGTACAGGCTGTTCAGGAACTTAACAGCGGTCTGTTCGGGTGTATTGGGATTCTTACAGGCTGTCAGCATACATAGTAACAGCAATATCCATTGTCCGGCTGATCTCATATCATTACAGGATGTAAGGTTCAATTTTGCTCAAAGGTATAAATAAATTACGGAGCCGCATACGGTCCGGTAGGTAATGCAGAGGAAAGCCTTATCCGTTAGCGGACAAGGCTTTTATAATCATATTATTGCTCAAGCGTCTTTACCATTGTCAGGATAGTAGCCACACCTACCAGCGGATCTTCGATATCGTCATCCAGCATTTCCACCAGCCATTTCACGATACCTCTTTTGATAAGGGAACGCGGGTTTTCAGGATCCGGTGTTGTATCGTTCGGGAGCTTCTGCTTGCAGGTGAACCTGATGTGTATATTGGCGCCAGGATAAACGGGCTTGGTGAACCGCAGCTCGTCAATGCCGTAATTGAGCAGCACGGGATTCATTTCGTAGCTGTCCACGAACAGGCCCGCTGCAATACTCATGATAAAATACCCGTGGGCTACCTGCTGGTCGAACATCGTGCCGGTAAAATCGGTATCCGTTTTATGGGCATAGAAATTATCGCCGCTCAGTGCCGCAAACCGGTCGATATCCTCGCTGGTGATCAGTCGCTTTTCCGTTATGATCTGGTCGCCGATATGCAGCTCTTCGTAATGCTTTTTGAAAGGATGTATGCCGGGATCGCGGCCTTTGGCGCCCTGCTGGAATACATTGGTAATGGCAGTGATGGTCGTAGGGGAGCCCTGGATAGCGGTACGCTGCATATAATGCAGGATACCCCTGATGCCGCCCATTTCCTCGCCGCCGCCCGCACGGCCGGGACCGCCGTGTACCAACATCGGCATCGGTGAGCCGTGTCCGGTGGATTCTTTGGCGCAATCCCTGTTCAGCACCAGGATACGGCCATGAGAGGTCGCGGCTTCCAGTGTATAATCCCGCGCCAGCCTGTCATCATACGTGATGAAGGAGCTGACCAGCGAACCTCTCCCCATAGCGGCCAGCTCAATGGCCTCATCCAGCGTTTTATAAGGCATCAGGGTGCTTACCGGGCCGAAGGCTTCAATCTCGTGTGCTGCTGTATTATGGAAAGGATCGTTATTCAGGAATACCACAGGTGGCAGGAACGCGCCTTTTTCTCTGTCCGCGCCTACTACTTCAAAGTTCTGCAGGTCACCTATCACGATCTCCTGCGATGCTTTCAGCTGTTCTATCTTGGCCAGCACATCATTCCGCTGCTGCAGGCCTGCCAGCGCGCCCATCCGTACGCCTTCCACGGCCGGGTCGCCGATGGTGGCGCTGGCCAGGCGTTTGGCCAGGGCTTCCTGTACCGGGCTGACCAGGTGCTCCGGTACGATCATACGCCGTACGGCGGTACACTTCTGCCCGGCCTTGGTGGTGATCTCGCGGGCCACTTCCTTAATATAAATATCAAATTCTGGCATATCCGGAGTCACATCGGCTCCCAGCACGGACGCGTTCAGGGAGTCGGCCTCCATATTGAACGGTACAGCTTCGTCTATCAGTCGCTGGGTGGCCTTCAGCATTCTGCCGGTATGTGCAGAACCGGTAAAGGTGACTACATCGCCGTTCTTAACGTGGTCCAGTATGCCCCTTGCGGAACCTACCAGCAGCTGCAGCGCGCCTTCCGGCAGGATACCGGACGCTATAATATCCTGTACTACCGCTTCGGTCAGGAAAGAAGTGACCTGTGCCGGCTTGACGATGGCAGGCATACCGGCCATCAGGTTAACGGCTATCTTTTCCAGCATCCCCCATACCGGGAAGTTATAGGCATTGATATGGATGGCTATGCCCGGCTTAGGCACCATAATGTGATGACCGATAAAGGAGCCGCCTCTTGACAGCTTGGCAATATCGCCGTCAATATAGAAAGGTTCATCGGGTAGCTGCCGGCGCAGGGACGCGTTGGTGAAGAGGTTGCCGAAGCCGCCTTCAATATCCACCCAGCTATCGGCTTTGGTAGCGCCGGTATAGGCGGAAATGGCATAATATTTGTCTTTCCGGGCCTGCAGGTAAATGGCCAGGTCTTTCAGCATCCTGCCCCGTTCGTGGAAGGTCATTTTGCGCAATACCTTACCGCCTGTTTTCCGGCCGTACTCCAGGGCCGCTGCAAAATCCACGTCCACGCTGTCAGTTATATATAAAGGTTCGCCTGTAATGGAGTTGTACAATACCTCTCCTTTGTCGGTGGAGGGTATCCACTGCCCCAGGGCGTAGTTGTTCAGTTTTTGTAATGACATATCTTAATGATTTGCTTATAGTAAGAGTAAGTAGCAAATTTAATGAATATAGTTTTAAAACGGGTGTGAAGTGTTCTTTGGTCGAAATCACCATTGGATTCGTAATAAGTATAAAAATACCAGCAGTTATGCTGGTATTTGCTAGATAATATGTGCCTTAATGATTTATAGTCACTCTAAATATTTTTTTATTTACTCTGAATAATCTTCACATTCTAAATATGGAACAAATGCATTATGAATTTTATATCTATTGGAATTTAATTTTTGAGCCATTATAATATTTTTATCATCAGCTTCAAAATCATACTCATATTCGAATTTTAGTGGTTTAACTTCTCTGCCAAGAAAAGAGAGTCTACATAAGTGATTTATAAATTTCTCAGAATAATTATTCTCTGTTGTAATCTCGGATAGATTCATTAAATATTCTATTCGCTCTTTAGTCAAAATTGATTTTTCACCAAGTATATTATACAAAAATTTATGTATTTGAGCGATTGTTACGCCATTTTCTACCAGGATGGATTTAAAAATCCAATTGGAATAATCTTTGTATGCTGCTTTCAAATCTGTATCTAAAATTTCAGAATGTCCTCTTCTAACAGCAATGTCTTTAGCACTATTGATAAAATATATCAAATCTCTAGGTCTTGGAATAATACACGTTGATATATACTCTTTTGCTGGGATACCGTCTACAGTTTTACATATATACTTTTCCCAAAAATTCGTGTTTCGATCTTCTGATAACTCCTCGACTCGACGATCAATAATTCTAAGTAACACTTCGGGATCATTCCATTTTAAATTATAATATTCAATTTTGTCTGGCTCCCTGGCGAATTGAATAATGTGTTTAAATATATCACTTCTTAAAAAGATAACTAAGTTTAAGTCAAACTTGTTTGGTTTATTTGTGCTGCCTTTCAATTCTTTTGCAACTCTTCCAATAACCCCTAGTAATCCTAAAATAAACTTGCTAATAATTTCTATATTATTTTCTTTTTTCCAATTTTTATCAAGATTGTCAATTAGTACAACTAATTTTTTCCTTGAATTCATATATTCTATGATTAATTCTTTCAAGTCTTTAAGGATATTCTCATGTAATAGTTCCGAAATTTTATTTCTAAATTCAGATTGCTCTTCAATATGTTCTAAAATATCAAGATTTTTTAACTCCTGCTCTAGTCTTGTTGAGATATCTGTTAGCACAATATTTTTATTGTCTTCAATAAAGTGAATTATTCTATTGTCCAACTCATTAAGAGCATAAAGAGGTTTTAATTTAGTTATCTCATAAATTTTTTTAGATATCTCTGTATATATTAAAAACTTCCAGATTGATTGAATTGTGTATCCTTTTTCAAAATCACTTCTCAACTTTTTTATTAATTCCACGAGACCATCTATTTCAAAATTTATCGGCTTTATTGGAATGACCTCATTTCTGACATCTTTAGATAAATATGCTTCTAAAAAATACAAAGTTGCTGTTTTTCCGCACCCCTTTCTTCCAACGACAATATTGTATTCACTTCTAATCAATGTTTCTTCGTGAGCAGTTTCTAAATAGTAATCTGATATACTTTTTGATTCGTGTTCAGCGATATATTCCCCAAACCTAATTTTTTGTAAGTCACTTAGTTTCTTTTTAGGAATTTCAATACTGATTTTTTTTGTTAAATATTCAGCTATATTATTTCTAATCTCTGTGAAAAAAGGTACTATTGCTTGTTTGCATAATTCTAAATTTGTATACTTTTTAAGATACTCCTGATAATCCATAGATGTAGGACAAGGTTTTTCGGCTATCATCTGTACTTTTAAATCTAAGCCTAACGCTAACCCAGCAATTAAGGAACATTTTGCATTTTGTAACTCATACCCACTTCTGTAAGTTGAAGAAAATTCAACTAATACAGCTGGTACTCTTTGTAGCTGGTTTATATACCACGAAATTGATTGGACTTTAACTTCAGTTGCGTCGTCGATGATTGTAGGGAATTTAAAATCATTTATAGTATTTACTATATATTGATTATAATTTGTTTCAAACTGACTTTTTAAATAAAATAATGCGTTTTCCTTGCTGTCAGATTCTGAATAATTAAACATCGAAGTAATTAAATTGTCATTTTTTAGATAACCTTTATTATTAAGAAACTGGTTTACTATATCTTTGGAACTTGTATACTGAGAGTAGCCAATTGTAGTAAGTAGGTTTAATTCTTTATATCGATTAAATGATTCACTTATGGAAGTATCCTGAATTAACCATACTGGCTTTCCTTTGCCTATCGCAAAGCCGATCTCAAAAAGTACATTCTCATTTAATCCCGTTAAATCTGCCATTAAAAAGTCGGAACTTTCAATTTCCTGTAATATTTCTGATATTATATATTTGCCAGCTATAGACATTGTCTTCCAGCTTTTAATTAAAACCAAATGTCCACTTCTATGTATTTCTCTGATTGCTTCTTCTATGAATTCACCGCAGTGGGTAGGATTTGAACTATAAGCAAAAAATCCATTCTTAATCATTGACATATAACTTCTTTTATAATATTTTAACGGTAAAAAAGATTAGCAGCAATAATACAAAATATTTTAAAAATAAGAATATATAATTTAGGGAGTAAATAAATTAAAAATGTAATTTTTACAAGTCAAAGTCCCATTAAAAAACGGCATCAAAACAATAAGTTCACTATCATGATCAGCAATTTGAGTCTTTTCTTATTTAAATAGGTTAAAAACTAATAATCAAATTAAAAAAAATAACTATATTGCATCTTATTAACCTATCAACCACCCACCCTAAACATGAAAAGATTAAGCACAACATTACTGTTGGGTACGTTTCTATTTGCTTCCGCTTGTCAAAAGAACAGTATTCACCATCCATCCCCCAATGAACATTTGCAGCAGACAGCGGTCACAACTCCACCGACCGAAACTACCTACTACTTTTTAGAGTATTGGAGAACTTTTCACGAAACGCTTCCGCCTGATTTCATCAGCAGGGTTTCAGCCATGACTGAAGATAATGTAATGACCGAGGAAGAGCTGGACGAATACGTTGCAATGCTCGGATATGCAAGTGTGAATGAGTTTGTGACCGATATCAATGCAGTATATTCATCATCGGTTGATTTCATGAATGATTTTAATGTTGACATTACCGAGCCAGGAGGGCAATCTTACATGGTCAGCACTTTTTCTGACTATTTTAAAGGGTATCATCCCGATGGTGTGCTGTTGAGCTGTTCAACTGATTATTATGGTTGTAAAGCGAATGCGGCGGCAGTTGCCTTTGCCGGGCATGCTGCCTGCTGGTCATCTACTTTGATGCCATTGGTGCTGGGGCTTTGTCATGCATCTATCGCTACCATACACTATTTGGCAGAAAGAGATTGCACTAACACTTATGAAGATTGTATTAAGAAGAAATAAAGTATAATAAGTAAAATGAAAAACCTATGACAACATCACCAACTAAAACCCGGAACAATACCTTTTCTTTTATCGCGCTTCTAATAACATTCGCCTTGTTCTTTGTGCGGTTATATAAGTTCAATTTAAGCCCCGGTGCGATCAACTGGATAACCTATATCGGATTGGGTCTGATCGTGCTCTGCCTGACACAGACTAATTTCAGGAAAAAGTCTAACATCGCAAATATCATTATGATAGCAGGTGTGCTGGCATCCCTGATAATAGCTATTGTAGTATAGATATTCCGAATGCAACAACGTGCAGCCGGATCATTTACTTGATAAATTAATGAATAGATGGCTCCGTTCCCCTGCGCTACAGCCGAAATGACGGACAAAAATTTGTTAAACAACTCCTTACAATATAAATACCGGCAACTGTAAGCTAAACGCTGCGCTGCCGGTATTTGAATATATTATTTAAGCAGGATTACTCCCTGAAAATGATCTTGCCATTGGCTTTATCCACACCGTCCTTGCTCCTGACCATTACGATATAGACGCCGGACTGTGCTCTTTTGCCCAGGTAATCCCTGCCGTCCCATACAGCCTGTCCGCCGTTGGCGGTAGTGCGGAATACCAGCTGTCCGTTCATATCCACGATCCTCACATCCGCGTTTTCCGTAAGGCCGTTGATGGCGATCATCCCGCCAAAGCCGGAAGGTACGGGGTTAGGGTAGATCTCCAGCGGCTTTTCCATACTTTCCCTGCCGTCCGTGGCGGTGCCTTTATAGCGTACCAGTCCCATATCGGTAGCAATATACACATCACCGGTCATCGGGTCTATATTGATCCTGCGGATATTATTGCTGGGCAGCGGGCTGTTGTCCGTAGTGAACTGGTGTATGGTCTGCCGTCCGTCTTCAGATACCAGCCACAGGCCGGTATTGGTGCCTACCCATTTGCGGTTGGCGCCGTCTACTGCCAGGGCAGTAATGCTGATCTCCTGGAACAGATATCCCGGGAAATCGTCATTCTGGATTACGGGAATATCCGCATCGCAATTCTGCTTGATATCATAGCCGCAGGAATATACGGCGATACCGATATCGGTGCCGATCCATACGTTATCATTCTTATCCACGGCTACGCATTGCACATTATTGCTGGGGAGGTTGCCTTTTCCTTTACCCGCCTGCAATACCTTGTAAAAGTCATCGCTGTTGTTATCCACCGTGCCGTTGGCATTATATACGATCAGTCCGCCGGTGCCAAAGGGTACCAGCCACATATTATCCGATTTGTCAATGACAATATCGCCTACCAGTCCCTGCAGCGAGGCCGGCTGACCGGAGGTAAGCGGGTTGATGATAATGGAGCTGCTGTACCAGTTGCCGTCAGGTGTCTTGACCTTCAGCAGCCGGTCAGTACCGTAATTGACCACCCACAGGTTGTCGCGGGAGTCCAGGGCCAGGCCGTAGGTATAGATATCCCCTGAGGGGTCTCCTTTCCTGGGCTCGAACACATCCCTGTATTCCCTGGGAGAAAGCTCCGCGCTCATTTCAGAGACGCCGCCCCGGAATGCCGTGGAATAATAGGTGCCTGTTTTCCGGTCCCTGATGATACGGACAAAGTCTATAAAATTATAATTATTGGACACCCAGGATAAATTGTAAAACATATTATCCTTGAATATCGTATAGATGCTGGTATTGTATATCGGGTTGAGGTTGTCACGGTGCCCGCCATGCGCTACCGCGAAATCCCCGTTATAGGCATATACGTCGGCGGCCTGGTAGTCAGTGATGGCATTGGGCACATAAGTGGTGTACTCCTGGCCGTTCTTACGGCGGAGCCCGGTCTTGTATTCGCCCACATACACCTGTCCTGCCGATTCAATGACCTTGACTATCTTCCTTTGAGGGATGCTGTCTGCTGGCTGGCCACTGGCATCCAGCATATAGGCATTGTCGGGTATGGTGCTGTTGGAGGTGTAATCGCTGAAGCCGACCCTGTTGCCCGACAGCGGGTATATATTGGCGATGCTCCGGGTATGGTTATAGAAGGGGCGCAGGGTATTGGCTTCGTAAACGGCGATCTCCGTGTCATTCAGCAGGTACAGCTTATCGCCCTGGCTGATGATGCGGGTATAAATGCCGTTGTCTATCTTGTCCCAGTTGCCGTAATAGATAAAGGAAGGATTATCCAGCGCCGACCGGTACACGCCGTTGCTGGTAGTGACGTAAATGGTATTGCCTGATACGGCGGCGCCCAGTATGCGCTGTTCGGTATTATTATCGTAAAACACCACGGTTTCCCTGATCTCTTTCCTGCTGAGGTTTACAACGATCAGGCCCTTGCCGGTAGCGATATAGGCAAACCCGCTTTTGCAGACAATGTCGTTGATGTCCTTATTGCCGCTCACCTGCGACAGGAAGAGGGAAGGAATGTTAAAAAAGGTATTGTCCTTAAAAAGGTCGATATTGCTGTTCTGGTAACCTATGACCGTAATGCCGGTAGTGATGTCGTGGCTCAGCCTGGCGACGCCCGGGTTGGCCATGCCTGAAATCTTATTGAAAGCCTCGATGTCGCCGTTGTTCCTGTTGTAGGTATAGAATCCTGAAAGGGTGCCTACATAAAAAGTGGTGCCATCCTCTACCATATCCGTTACTTCATTGTAAGAGTAAAAAGAGGTCCACTGTCCTACAGGGGTTCCCAGTACGGACTGCGCCTGTACGGAGCCGGATAACAATGCGAACAATAAACTGATGCCGATGCTTTTCATTGAAATGATTTGAGTAATAAAAATAACGAAATTCCGGTGAAATTATTGCCCGGGAGGCTCCTGTCCCCATTTATAGTGCGGAACGGGTACGCCCAGCAGACCAAAGACCCTGTCGGTAACGGTCTGTGCCGCCTCCTCGAGGGTAGCGGGGTTGCTGTAGAAGGACGGGGAGGCCGGGAGGATAATGCCGCCGGCTTCCGTGACCGTTTTCATATTATTGATGTGTATAAGATTATAAGGCGTCTCCCTGATAAGGCAGATGAGCTTTTTCCTTTCCTTCAGCATCACGTCCGCGGCCCGTGTGATGAGGGTATCGCTGATGCCCTGGGCGATACGGCCCAGTGTGCCCATGCTGCAGGGGCAGATGACCAGCGCGTCAAAGCCCGCGCTGCCGGACGCGAAAGGGGCGAAATAATCCTTATTGCTATAGGTTTCGAATTCAAAGTCCTCATAACGGGTGTGCTGTAATTCCAGCTGCCATACGGTCCTGGCATTTTCAGACCATACAATTCCTACCTGCCTGAAGAGATCGCTATGCCGCTGCAGTGTTTTAAACAGCTGGTAGGCATAGATAGAACCGCTGGCCCCCGTAACCGCTACCGCAATTTTCATGGGTATTTTAAATTTATTTCTACAAAAATAGTCTATATATTGCATAGCATAACATACGCACTGTTAAATCGACAACATATGAAATATATCTGGAGTACTTTGCTGGTCCTGTTGAGCGTGGTATCCTACGGGCAGAAGAAAGCCATTAAATGGTACACTTTTGAAGAAGCGGAAGCGCTTATGAAGACCCACCCGAAGCTGATCCTGGTGGATATTTACACCAACTGGTGCACCTGGTGCAAAAAGATGGACAGGGATATTTACAGCCATCCCGAGGTCATTGATTACATCAATGAGCATTATTACCCGGTGAAGTTCAACGCGGAACAGCCCAGGCCCGTTACCTTCAACGGTATTACCTACAATGTGACAAAAAGGAAAGGCAGGTCTTTCAATGAAATGACCCTTTACCTCACCAATGGCCAGGTTTCCTATCCTACTACCGTTATTTTTGAGAAGGGACTCGCACAGCCTTACCCTTACGGCGGCTATCTCGAATTATACCAGATGGAAAGCCTGCTGGTCTATTATGCAGAGCATTATAAAGGAGATAAATCCGATATGAACACCTTTGCAAGGAATTACAAATTCCGCTGGAGCAGGGAATAGGCTTTACGGGTTGCCTTTTTCATAATCGGTTATGAATGACAGCAGGCTGTCATACTGATAATCGATCAATGGGTTGGGCATTTCCTGGGGCTCCAGGGTAGTGTGGAGGAACACCGTTTTCATCTGCAATCCTTTCCCGAAATACATATCACTGAGGTTATTGCCCACCATCCAGGCGTTTTCAAAGGTAATTTCAGGAAAATCCTCTTTGGCATGCAGCCCCATACCGGTGTTGGGCTTCCTGTAGGGATGCTTCTTGTCCGGTGTGGCTGCAAAATAGATCTTATCGATCCTGCCGCCGGCAGCAGTGATCTCCCGGAGCATTTTTTCGTGGATGGCATGGAGGTCCTCTTCCATCATCAGTCCCCTGCCGATCCCTCTCTGGTTCGTCACCACGATGATCCTGTCAAACAGCGTACCGGCGATCCGTAAAGCCTCCGTGACTCCCGGCAGGAATTCAAATTCGCTGATCTTGCGGATATAATCCCCTTCATTTTCTTTGTTGATAACACCGTCCCTGTCCAGGAATAAAGTAGTGATCATTTTTGCTGTCGCGATGGTCCGGCTGCGAAATTAAGCTGCTTTTCCCTGCAAACCTTACTTTTATTATGAATATATTGCGGGGTTGTTTAAATTTGTTGGATTAATTAATATAACACTATGGATCAAAAATCTAAGTTTTCGGGGTGGCTGCCCCATTTATATGTATTGGGGATCATTATCCTGGTAGCCGCCTTATTCTGCATTCCCGCCTTTAAGGGCAATTACCTTGACCAGCATGATATCTTCACCTGGCTGCAGGGTTCCAAGGAGCACAGGGACTTTTATGAAAAAACGGGAGAGCAGGCCGGGTGGGCCGGCAATATGTTCAGCGGCATGCCCCAGATACTGATTGATCCCTACAGTACCGGTAACTGGTACAGCAAAGTACAGCAGACACTTCTTTTCTATAAGCATGGCTTGCCGCATCATCCTGCCGTTCTCTTTATCCTCGGTATGGTGAGCTTTTACCTGCTGGCAAGCGCTCTGAGATGGAATAAATGGCTGGGACTGATAGGAGCGGTGGCCTTTGCCTTTGCTTCCTACAATCCCATCATTATAGTAGCCGGACATACCACCAAATATATAGATGTGGCCTATATACCCGCGCTGTTCGCAGCCATAGTATGGGCTTACAGGGGCAGGTACTGGCTGGGCGGCGCGCTGGCCGGGGTCGTCATGGCATTCATGGTGGAGACGGGGCACTACCAGATCATCTATTACGCGGCCATCACCGTGCTGGTAGCCGTAACAGGCATCGCTATCACCATGATACGCAAAGGGCAGACGAAGATCTGGCTGAAAGGCACCGTATTCCTGGCTGTAGGGGCCATCCTGGGGGTGCTGGTAAATAATGCGAGGTTCATACAGACCCAGAACAACAGTAAGTACACGATAAGGGGCGGACACAGCGAGCTGCAGGAAGATGTCGCTAAACAGGGTTCCGGCCTGGATAAGGATTATGCCTTTGTATGGAGCAATGGCGTGGGTGAGACGATGTGCATCCTGGTGCCGGGATTATACGGCGGCGGCAGCGCTGAGTCCCTGCCCGAAAATTCGGCCTATGAGCAGAAACTGGTATCTCTGGGAGTACCGCAGGCCCAGGCTGAGAAAATGAACGAGCAGGCGCCTACCTATTGGGGGCCGCAACCGATGTTGTCAGGACCTGTCTATTTCGGCGCTATTATCTGTTTCCTGTTCGTGCTGTCATTATTTGTAGTTAAAAGCCCGTTCAAATGGTGGGGCCTGGGCCTGTCGGTCTTCTTCATCATTCTTTCTACCGGTAAGAATATAGGCATCAATGATACTTTGTTTGACATCATACCCGGCCTGAATAAGTTCAGGACGCCTTCCATGGCGCTGGTCATACCTTCCTTCATATTCGTGGTGATGGCGGTGGCCGCCCTCAGGGAGGTGCTGAAGCCGGAAGCGGATAAGGCCGATTTGCTGAAGAAGCTGAAACTGTCTGTATATATCACCGGTGGTATTACGCTGGCGATACTGCTGTACAGCCAGGCCGGTATGACCTACCGCAGCGAGGGAGACCAGAATATAGCCGCCCAGTTCGGAGAGGCCGGTGAGGAGATCATGAAGGCCATCCGTGAGGACAGGGCCAGTATGGCGCTTAAGGACTCTTTCCGCAGCCTGGTGCTGATCCTGCTGGCAGGCGGTGTCCTGTGGGCGCTGCTGAAAAACAAGCTGAACCAGGGCGTGGCCATCGGCCTGGTGGCAGTGCTGATAGGTATAGATAACATCGGCGTGGCGCACCGCTATATGAACGCTTCCCATTATATCGATGAAACGGATTGGGAACGTAAGCTGAACCCGCGGGCTGTGGATAAGCAGATCATGCAGGATAAGGAACTGAACTACCGTGTTTTTGATATTACCAAAAGCGCTTTTAATGATGCGTTCCCTTCGCTGTTCCACCATTCCGTAGGCGGGTACCACGGCGCCAAGCTGCAGATCTACCAGGACCTGATAGAAAGCCAGATCGGGAAGTTCAACAGCAGCGTGCTGAACATGCTGAACACCAAATACTTTATTCTTCCCACAGGCCAGCAGCAACCTAAGGAAGCGGTGCAGCTCAACCCGAACGCGCTGGGTAACGGCTGGTTTGTAAATACCATTAAAGTAGTGAAGACCGCCCGGGAAGAAATGGACGCGCTGAACGGACCGTCGTTACAGAACCCTATGGATTCCACCCAGGGTAATTTTAACCCGGCTGCCGTTGCGGTGATCAGGGAAGACAGGATGGGTAAGGTGAACAGCAGGATCGGTAAATCTGAGAACGCCTCTGTGAAGCTGACTGCCTATGCGCCTAATAAGCTCAGCTATGAAGTGGACAACGCGCAGGATGGTTTTGCTGTATTCTCTGAAATATATTACCCCGAAGGCTGGACAGCCACTATAGACGGCAAGCCTGCGGAGATCATAAGAACGGATTATGTATTAAGAGGGCTGAATATCCCTGCCGGTAAGCACCAGGTAGAGTTCCGATTTAAATATCCCGGGATTGATGCCCAGGAGACGCTTGCGGTGATAGCGAGCATCCTGCTGACTATCATGGTAGGGCTGGCGGTTTTTTTCAGTACCAGGCCAAAGCGTCCTGTGGAAGTTAAGCAGGCTTAATATAAAACTATTAATATACAGAAGATGCCGCTCCTTTTAAGGGGCGGCATCTTCTGTATATAGGTTGGAACGACCGGTAATGCTGCTAAAGGTTATCAGGGCTGAAGGTTGCCTATTATTTTTTCTTTAGGATACCGGATGCTGTAAGCGATCCTTAGTTCTGGCTGGCTCCCGGCGCGACGGTCAGCTTCCAGGTAAGCAGTCCCGTCTCTTTATCGACCTCTGCGCCGGAATGTTCCAGCAGCTCTATGTTCATAGAATGGTCCGTAGCTATGGGATACTGATCTTTCAGGGTGATATGGATGCTTTCCTTTTTCGTGTTTTTTACGGTTATATCATAAGTGAAGACCTGCTTTTTATAGCTGCCGGAAGTTTTGGTGCCGGTCAGCTCTGCTATCATATCCCTTTTGACGATCACTTTCCGGTCCCTTCCCATGCTGAGCAGCAGGGTATCGTTGGGCTGGTAGGGGTCGATACGGGTTTTACCCACATACAGGTCCTCAAAGATAATATTGGCTGTGCCCGGCAGCAGGTTCAGGTCGCCGTAGCCGGTGATCTCTGCTACGAGAAAGGCATCGGGATCTTCTTTGGGTATGGCGTAATAATGGTAGCGTGCCGGGTGGCTGAGCGCTTTCAGGCTCACGCTGTGCTCTTTGCCGTTGGACAATATTTCATAGGGAAGATCAATATCAAAGGTGGTGCTCAGCTCTTTTACATCTATAGCGGTGAACTTATCCACGCCTTTCGACCGGGTGGTGATGTTGACCACGCCGTTGGAGGCTCTTGAGCCGTACTGGGAGGTGGCTTGGATACCCTGGATAACGTCCAGGCTTAAAATATCCGAAGGAGGAATATTCGCAATATCACCCATATATATGGAGCCATCCACCACATACAGGGGATTGGAATTGCCGCTGATGGAAGAAAATCCTCTTATCCTGATCGTTGATGAGCTACCGGGCTGCCCGGATGGATTGGACACCACTGCGCCGGGAACACTGCCTTCCAGCAGGTCGGCTGCCGGGCTGGTGTTATAGCGGGGATAGCCGTATTGCAGGATCCAGGCTGACAGCCGGGGTGTATTGTTCCCGAGCGAAGGATTGGCAGTGGACAGCCGCAGCTTTACTCTCTTCCAGTCGATGCCGGTGGATTGTACAATATTGGCTTTGTACAGGAATTGTAACGGTTTGCCGGTGCTTTCCGAACGCAGGTCGTAATAAGGATTCCAGCCTGCATTTGTAGCGTAATATTGCACCGCCATAACAGGCTGTACGGCCTGGGAGGCCATTACCTGGACAACGATATAGCCCCCGGTCTTTTTTTTCTCTTCAGGCTTGCCGGGAGTATTCCGTAATTTACCCAGTTGCTCCTGCAATTGCTTTTCCTGCTCACTTAATTGTGCGATCTTACGGCGCAGCTCGCCCTGCTTTTCGGCATAATAATCGGTAAGCTTTATAAGCTCCGCAACATTGGTGCTGTTGGGCTCTCCTCCCAGCTTCCTGTTGGCATCCAGCAAAGCGAGCGTATTGCCGGCCACCTCTTTCCCGATCCTGACAGCAGTGAGCTGTCTTTCCGTTTCGGATATGGCATCGTGCGGCAGTATGGTATCCCTGCTTTTGGAAGGATGTTCATAGGTGGGTGCAAATCTTACGGACATAATGGTTACAGCCGAAGGTGCGGATAGCTGGATGCTGGCCTCGTCTATCATATTGGACACCTGCTCTATGACCAGCTCGCTGTAGCCGGCCGGTATCTGTGGCTGTATCTTATGCAGCAGTTGCGCGCCCTGCTTATATACTGTTACAGCTTCTAATTTTGCGGGAACAGGCACGATTTCCTGGGCAACGGCTGTAGTGAGGCAGAAAGCGCTGCCTGTAAAAATGGTAAATATCTTTTTCATTATTCAATGGATTTTAAAGTTCAACAGGTAGCTGCATATACGGCTGGTTACCCTGAATAACCTGGTTATAAATGATCCCCGCTTCTTTTTGCTTTTCAGGTGGCTTTTGGTGGTGATGATAATGACGCCATCCAAGGCCCTTTTCCCGTAAAGCGTAGTGGCTTCCTTGCCTTTAAGAATCTTTATTTCGGCAATATTGTCTTTGTCTATTGCTGACAGCTCACCCAGGTAAGGCGAATTATCTATAACAATGAGCGGCTGGGGTGTTGTGCGTACAGATGCCTGGCACCGGTTCCTAATCCAGGTACCGGAAGGGTCTGCCGCAGGCTGGCCCGGCTGCTGAGAGCCGGATGTGACTTTCAGGGTATCTGCCGGGGATTGTGCCGACAGTATGCCGGTACTGCAGATGCTGGTTGCAATAAGAAATGTGATTGTTTTTATCATATAAATCTTTTTAAGTATATCGTATGGGGCATAGCTCCGCCACCAATAGCCAGCGCTATTGCCTGAATGAGGCTGTAAAATGTCAGGGATGCCAGGTGTATGGCAGGGGGCTTAATTTATTGCCCAGACTTCCGGTGCCGTTTTCCTTTGCGTTTAAATATTTTATCCCACAGGTTGCCATTTTCCTGCACTTCAGTGTAGGCACCGTCCTTAGTGGTGATCACGATGACGCCGTTGGAGCCTCTGGAACCGTATTGGGAAGTCGCTGTGTCATCTTTTAAAATATCCATGCTTAAAATATCAGCAGGGTCAATGTCAGCGATATCACCCATATAGATAGTGCCATCTACCACGTACAGGGGATTGGAGCTGCCGCTGATGGAAGAATATCCTCTTATCCTGATCGCTGCTGCGCTGCCGGGCTGCCCGGACGGGTTGTTAACTACTACACCGGTAGTGCCGCTTTCCAGCGCCTGTAAAAGTGTAGATGGTACACGGGTGGAGGATGCTGTTCTGATGGGTGAAATGCTGTCTGTAATGCCTGGTATTACTTCCGTTATGGGTAATGTGGCTGCAATGGAAGGGTCTGTTGAGCTGCTGTCTGCATACTGGGTTACAGCATTGCCGTAACCGGTAACTATCCGTGACGGTAATTTGTTGAGTGTTGGTACTGAAGTCCGTACTTTGGTGGCTGCCGGTGTTTGCCTGGCAACGGTTGATATCGCTGCGTCCGCCTGTGTAAGAGGCACGGGATCGGGGAGTGGAGGGTGTTCCTGTGCTGCTGCGCGTGGAGGGTTACCGGGTTGCTGTACTACTCCGGAGGGTAAGGGCGTATCGCCGGTCCGTTGTAGGTAAAGGATGCCAATGCTCACCACCAGCAGGATACCCGCTGCTATGCCGAGATTCCGGAACAGGACCGTTTTGCGCGGACGTTGTTGTTCCAGCCTGCCGGTAATGGTCTCCCATAGCTGCTCCCTGTCGAAAGGTAAAGGTTCGCTGTTATGTTCCTGCGCCTGCATCTGCTCTTTATAATTTTCAAAAATGTTATCTGACTGTTCCATCATCTTTCTTTTTTAATAGTTCCGGCTTTAGCCGGTATAAAATTTTTCCAGCCACGTTTTCAGCTTGTGCTTGGCATAGTGCAACTGGGATTTGGAAGTCCCTTCGGATATCTGCAGGAGGTCCGCTATTTCTTTATGGGAATAGCCTTCCACCACGGCCAGGTTAAAGACCAGCTTGCTGCCGGCAGGTAAATAGCCTACCAGCTGGTGCAGGTCTTTCTCGTGCGAAGGCTGTAATGCCGGTGATACCGCGTGGTGCTGCTCCGTTAGCTCGTCAAAGCGGGTATGCCTTTTCAGGTAAGCCATACAATGGCGGACCGCTATTTTCCTGGACCATGCTACCAGGGCCTCCGGCGCTTCCAGCTGGTGTATCTTCGTGTATATGATGACAAAAATTTCAGCCAGCACATCCTCAGCATCCGTGTCATTATCTATATACCTTTTGCAGGTATGGTACAGCCTGGGTAATAGAAAATCATATACGACCCGCTGTGCGCGCCTTTCCTGTTTTTTGCAGGCTTCTATTATCCGTAAATCTATCATCCGGTCGTATTTTAACTATAAAGAGTGTCGGCTGGGTTGTAAGGTTGGAAGGTCTGTAAATTTTTTAAGCAGATGGTTGTAAACGGTGTAAGGTTAAAGGACTGGCTAAAGCTAAAGCCCGGCTGATGTTGGATGTGCTGCAAATATTAAGAGCCCGGTTGTTCATTCTTTTCTTCAAAGCTTTCCAGCTCCTTTTTTACTTCCTCCAGCAATTGCTTTTCTGTGGGTAAATACAATTCGTATTGGCTTGCGATAATTTGTTTTTGTCCCTCCGGTAATGTGAATTTTACTACTGTATCGTTTTTTTTGGCACAAAGCAAAATGCCGATGGTGGGGTTTTCGTGAGGGAGCTTTTCTATGCGGTCATAATAGTTAACATACATCTGCAACTGCCCGATATCCTGGTGCGTTAGTTTATGGGTTTTGATTTCAATAATTACAAAGCATTGCAATAGCCGGTTATAGAAAACCAGATCCGCAAAGAACTCATCACCGTCCAGATGTATTCTTTTTTGTCTGGCTACAAATGAAAATCCATTACCCAGCTCCAATAAAAAATCCTGTAAGTGTGTGATAATGGCATTTTCCAAATCCCTTTCATAGTAAGATGCTTCTCTTTTTAACCCTAGGAATTCTAAAAGCATTGGGTCTTTAATGATTTCTTTTGCATCAGAGGGTTGCTTTTCGTTTCTAGCAACCGCCAAAACACTTTCTTTGTCATTGCTCAATAAAAGTCGTTCGTACAGATTACTGTATAGCTGTCGTTCTAATTGCCGGGAAGTCCAATTATTTTTTATGGTCTCGGCTATATAAAATTCTCTTTTGTCCTCATTATCAACACTTAGAAGCATCTTATACTGTGTCCAGCTCAATTGTGTCCGCAGTGCAGACACAATTGGAAAAGTGCGGTAAAACTGCCTATACCAGTTCAGTTGTCTGGAAGAAAAACCACTTCCAAATTCAGGCTGTAATTGTTCTGAAAGGTATTTTATGAGATATGTACCGTAATCTGCCCTGTCTTTGCCATCTTGTTCCTCTTCAAAAATTCTTTTGCCAATATGCCAGTACATCAGTGTTCGCTGATGATCAATGGTACGTATTGTCTTGTCCTTTGTCCGGGCAATGATGGCTTTGATATCTGGTATAATGGATGGGTTGATCAGCATTTTTATTAAATATTTCTATATCATTCTTTGGAGTGGCTGTTATTAAATGCTCAGCACTTCAAATTTAAACAAAGTAATATAGAAATTATAAATAAGTGGTATAAGCAGGTTTCCCGGAGAGATTTTCATCCCGGTAGAGGAAAAAAATAGACGATGAAAAGGTGCTGCCTGAAAAGCAAACAACCCTGTCCATATTTCGACTTAGCTCCATATGACAGGGTTGTTTATGTATACAGGTCACATTTCGACAGGCTCAATGTGACACGACAAGATAATTATTTCAGCAGGCTGCGGCTGATAACGATCTTCTGCACTTCGGAAGTACCTTCATAGATCTGGGTGATCTTGGCATCACGCATCAGGCGCTCCACGTGGAATTCCTTCACATAGCCGTATCCGCCATGTATCTGAACCGCTTCGTTGGTGACCCATTGCGCGATCTCGGAGGCGTACAGCTTGGCGATAGAGCCGGAAACGGTATAATCTATATGCTGGTCTTTTTCCCAGGCGGATTTCAGGCACAGCAGGCGGGCTGCTTCAACGGCAGTAGCCATTTCAGCCATTTTAAAGGCGATGGCCTGGTGGTTCATGATCTCAGTGCCGAAGGCTTTACGCTCTTTGGAATATTTGATGGCCAGCTCCAGGGCGCCGCTTGCGATACCCAGGGCCTGTGAGGCGATACCGATACGGCCGCCTGCCAGTGTTTTCATAGCAAAGGTAAAGCCGAAGCCGTCCTCACCGATCCTGTTCTCTTTAGGGACTTTCACGTCCTGGAAAGAGATGGAGTGCGTGTCACTGCCACGGATACCCATTTTGTTCTCTTTGGCACCTACGGTTACGCCCGGCCAGTCCTTATGTACGATAAAGGCATTGATGCCTTTGTGCTTCTTGGCAATATCGGTCTGGGCAATTACCAGGTAATAGGTAGCGCTGGAACCATTGGTGATCCAGTTCTTGATACCGTTCAGCACGTAGTGGTCGCCTTTATCTTCAGCGGTAGTACGCTGGGAAGTTGCATCGGAACCTGCTTCCGGCTCAGACAGGAGGAAAGCGCCTATGCACTGCCCGGATGCCAGGGGAACGAGGTATTTTTGTTTTTGTTCTTCATTGCCGTAAGTTTCCAGTCCCCAGCATACCAGGGAGTTGTTTACGGACATTACCACAGAAGCGGAAGCATCTACTTTGGAGATCTCTTCCATAGCCAGAACATAAGAAACTGCATCCATACCGGAACCGCCGTACTTAGGGTCTACCATCATACCCAAAAAGCCCAGTTCCCCGAGTTTTTTGATCTGTTCTGCAGGGAATTTCTGCTGATCGTCGCGCTCTATTACACCCGGTAATAATTCTGTTTGCGCAAAATGACGCGCGGCGTCTCTTACTGCAATCTGCTCTTCTGTTAATTGAAAATTCATATTGTAAAATATAGCTTTTGAAAATACGGAAGCAAATTTAAATTTTTAGATTGGATATTCAAATAAATCCCGTACGAAAAAAAAAGCCGCTGATGACGACTGTGCAGAAGCAAGAGGAGGGGATATAAAATCAAAGAGCCTCCGGACATCACCGGAGGCTCTTTGATTTATGAGAAAACGTGGATTATTTAGAAGCCATTTTTTTCTCTTTGATACGTGCTGCTTTACCGAAGCGCTCACGCAGGTAATATAATTTGGCACGACGAACCAGACCGCGTTTGTTAACGACGATAGATTCGATATGCGGGGAGTACAGAGGGAATACCCTTTCTACGCCTACACCGTCAGAAATTTTACGAACAGTGAAAGTCTGGGTAGCACCCTGGCCCTGGCGTTTGATAACGTCGCCTTTGAACGACTGTACACGCTCTTTGGTACCTTCAACGATTTTGTAGTTCACTGTAACGTTGTCACCGGCTTTGAAGGACGGCATTTCTTTTACAGAGCTGAATTGTTCGTGGATAAAAGCAATTGCTTCCATTGTAATATCTTTTTTAAATTACTTAAAACAAGTAAATAGGTTTTATAAAAATTATTTAACCTGAGCCACTAATTTTTTGAAGCTTTCAGGCTCGTTCATAGCTAAATCAGCTAAAACTTTTCTGTTGAGGTCGATACCTTTTTCATTCAACCTGTGCATGAAAACGGAGTAACTCAGACCTTCCTCACGTACTGCCGCATTGATACGGGCGATCCATAAAGTGCGGTAGTCGCGTTTCTTCAATTTACGGCCTACAAATTTGTAGCCCAGACCTTTCTCCAGAACGTTTTTAGCTACTGTATATACGTTTTTACGTTTGCCGTAGAAACCTTTGGTTTGGTTAAGGACTTTTTTCCTTCTTGCACGTGATGCAACGGCATTTACTGAACGTGGCATATTCTTATGTTAATTAAATATGTTATTAAATGTTGTTTAGGTGGGAAAGCAGGCTCTCCCGGAGACAGTATCGGCTTAACTATCTATCCGCCGGTATTATCTTAATCTCAGCATGCGTTTTACCAGGGGTAAGTTTGCAGAGTGCACTTCCACGCTGCCGCGTAAGCTGCGCTTGCGCTTGGTGGATTTCTTGGTTAATAAGTGGCTTTTGAACGCCTGAAAACGACGGATCTTTCCGTTCCCTGTAACCTTAAACGTTTTTTTAGCCCTTGAATGAGTTTTTACTTTAGGCATAACACTTTCTTTTTTAATGTAGGCCCGCTTGACCGGCCTGTTTGTGAATGAAATAATGCGTTGTCAAGACAACCGCGAATCTTGTCTGGACCCTTTCTGCTTATTACCAAAGTGTTGGATGGTGCATGGGGGTGGAATTCCGCAAGATTATTTTTTGGCGTAACGTTTGTTGAACTTCTCGATACGGCCTGCTGTATCTACAAATACAGATTTACCTGTGTAGAACGGGTGAGATGTGTTGGAGATCTCAACTTTGATCAACGGGTATTCGTTACCGTCTTCCCAGGTGATAGTTTCTCTGGAATGAGCAGTAGATTTGGTCAGGAACATGTGCTCATTGGACATGTCCTTGAATACCACGAAGCGGTAGTTTTCCGGGTGAATTCCTTTTTTCATAAAATATATTACGTTTAGTGCATGGTTCTAAGCATGCGTAATTAAATGAGTCTGCAAAGTTATGAAGATATTTTATATAAAAAAATGTTTTTTCGGTTTAAGGCTCTTCCCGGTCTGATAAGATATTGTTATTGATGTGGAATTTCTTAAAGAATACCAGCAGGAGAACGGAAAATATGATATTCAGGGGGATCGGCTGCTGCCAGAGCGTAAGCGTATCCCGGGAAATATCATTGCCGGCAAAGAGCAGCGCGCCCGCCCAGCTGACGGCCGTCACCGCAACAAACCCGTACATGCCCCATTTTTTCAGGTAAACGGCTCCTGTCCAGCAAACGGTATATATAATGGCCAGCAGCGGGCGCAGCATATAGCCGGTACCGTACATCACCCCGTCCGTCCAGAAGTTCAGGATCTCGAAAAAGGTCATAAGGAACAGGAACAAGCCTGCAACGGGCAGGATAAAGGGCGCGGTAGTGAAGTATTTTTTGATGAAGTTCATAAAAAGCCTGGGCGGTTGACCCGGCAAAGGTACTGGAATTCCGTGGTCTTTCAGGTGAAGGTGACCTGCTGTTATCATTTATATCGGAAAAAGGATTAATTTTATCGTTTTATTTCAACCCGGTACGGAAAGACCGGGACTGTTTATTATAGCGACCGGGGCATCCAGTATGCCCGGCTTTACAAATGTTTAAAAAATGACGCAGTATAACAGTACCCCCACTCTCAGGCTGAGTGGGCTGGAGCCTTTGGTAGTAAGGCCCGATACTAATTTCCTGAACATTGGCGAACGGACCAATGTGACAGGTTCCAAAAAATTTGCCCGCCTTATAAGGGAAGATAAATACGAGGAGGCCATCAGCGTAGCCCGCCAGCAGATAGAGAACGGCGCCCAGATCATAGATATCAATATGGATGACGCGCTGCTGGACGGCGTACAGGCCATGACCACGTATGTCAACCTGCTCCAGAGCGAGCCGGATATAGCGCGGGTGCCCGTAATGCTGGATTCCTCCAAATTCGAGATCATAGAGGCCGGCCTGAAGTGCATACAGGGTAAATGTATCGTGAATTCCATCTCCCTGAAGGAAGGTGAGGCCAAATTTAAGGAGCAGGCCAGGATATGCCGGCTGTTCGGCGCGGCGGTAGTGGTGATGGCATTCGACGAGACCGGCCAGGCCGATACCTACGAGCGTAAAATATCCATCTGTAAAAGAGCCTATGATATCCTGGTCAATGAGGTGGGCTTCCCGCCGCAGGACATCATCTTCGATCCCAATATCTTCGCAATTGCCACGGGCATAGAAGCGCATAATAACTATGCCGTGGATTTTATAGAAGCTACCCGGTGGATCAGGGAGCACCTGCCCTATGCCCGTATCAGCGGCGGTGTGAGCAATGTGTCTTTCTCTTTCCGGGGCAATGATGCCGTCCGGGAGGCCATACACAGCGTGTTCCTGTATCATGCCATCAGGGCGGGTATGGATATGGGCATTGTCAATGCCGGGCAGCTGGTGGTATATGACGAGATCGAGCCGCGGTTGAAGCAGCTGTGCGAGGATGTGATCCTGAACAGGAATAATGAGCATAATGAGACTACCGATGCGCTGATAGCCCTGGCGGAAACCGTCAGGCAGACCGGCAAAGCCGAGGTGAAGACCCAGGAATGGCGCAATAATACGGTGCAGGAGCGGCTGAAATACGCGCTGGTGAACGGTATCACGGATCATATTGATGAAGATACGGAAGAGGCAAGAGGCCTCTACTCCCGCCCGCTGGAAGTGATAGAAGGTCCGCTGATGGACGGTATGAACGTAGTGGGCGACCTGTTCGGCAGCGGTAAGATGTTCCTGCCGCAGGTCGTGAAGAGCGCCCGCGTGATGAAAAAAAGCGTTGCCTACCTTCTGCCCTTTATAGAAGAGGAAAAAAGCCGGAACAATATCACTACCAGCAACGGTAAGATACTGATGGCCACCGTGAAGGGTGATGTGCACGATATCGGTAAGAATATCGTGGGTGTGGTGCTGGCCTGCAACGGCTATGAGATCGTTGACCTGGGCGTAATGGTGCCCTGCAGCGAGATCATTTCCAAAGCCCGGGAGCACCAGGTGGATATCATAGGCCTGAGCGGGCTGATCACGCCGTCGCTGGACGAAATGGTGACCGTAGCGCGGACCCTGAAGGAAGAGAAGCTGGATATTCCCCTGCTGATAGGAGGCGCTACCACTTCCAGGCTGCATACGGCATTGAAGATCGCGCCGGAATACGATCATAATGTGGTGCACGTGCTGGATGCGTCCAAAAGCGTCACCACGGCTACCATGTTACTGAAGCGGGACAGCAGGGCGGAATACCTGGGCAGCATCAGGGCGGAATATGAGCAGCTGCAGGCGGATTACCTGAAAAAGCAGGGTATCAAAACCCTGGTGGATTATTCCGAAGCGGTAGCACAGAAGAAGCAGATCGCCTGGGAGAGCTATACCCCCCCGGTACCCGCGTTCAATAATGATACCAAAGTAATCGTGTTTGACCTGGCCGTGCTGCGGGAATATATCGACTGGACCCCGTTTTTTATTACCTGGGAGTTCAGGGGCAGGTTCCCCCAGATACTGGAGGATGAGCATATAGGCGCCGAAGCCACGCGGCTGTATGATGACGCCCAAAGGATGCTGCAGGATATCATTGATAATAAAACACTGACCGCCAAGGGCGTGTATGACTTCTGGAAGGCCAATACCGATGACAGGGATACCATCTACCTGTATGATAAGGACAGCCGGCCACTCTGCACATTAGAAATGCTCCGCCAGCAGGTAAAGAAAGCTAAAGGATTGCCTTATATGTCCCTGGCGGATTTTGTGGCTCCTGAATCCGCTTATGGTAAGGCCGGCGACCATATGGGCGCATTCGCGGTAACGGTGGACGGCCTGGAGCCGCTCATCCGGCAGTACGAGGCGGATATGGACGATTACAGCAAGATCATGCTGCAGGCCCTGGGGGACAGGCTGGTGGAAGCGGCGGCGGAGTACCTGCACCTGCTGGTCAGGACTCGGGAATGGGGCTATGCTGCAGGCGAGGCGCTGGACAGGCAGTCGCTGATCCTGGAAAAATACCAGGGCATCCGGCCTGCTCCGGGCTACCCCGCCTGCCCCGACCATACGGAGAAAATAAAATTATTCAGCTTGTTGAATGTAACCGGAAATATAGGCATAAATTTGACGGAAAATCTGGCTATGTATCCCGTGTCATCAGTGTGCGGATGGTACTTCTCGCATCCCGAATCACAGTATTTCGGTGTGGGTAAGATCAACGCCTCCCAGTTGCAGGATTATATAGCCCGGAAAACGGACAGTGAAAAGGAAGTGATGAAATATCTGCATCATTATACGGAGTAGCAGGCTTACAGCACACGCAAAGTATTAGAATGTATGGAAACGCAACAGCAAGAATGGTTCAGCAATTGGTTTGACTCCCCGTATTACCCGGTTTTGTACGCCCACCGGGATGAAGCAGAGGCTGCCCAGTTTGTAGATAGCCTGATGGAATACCTCCGCCTGCCGGGGGACAGCATTGTGGCCGATATGGCCTGTGGTGAGGGCAGGTACGCCTATCAACTGTCCAAGTATGTGGCAAAGGTAATAGGGTTCGATCTTTCCGCCGCCCGTATACAAAAGGCGCAGGAGCAGTTTGCAGGCGACAGGGTTTCGTTCTACGAGCACGATATGCGTGCCCCGATGCATGTGAACTATTTTGACGCCATATTTAATTTCTTTACCAGCTTCGGCTATTTCAATACCTACCGTGACCACCTGAACGCGGCCCGGTCCCTGTCCAACGGCCTGAAAAAAGGCGGTCTCCTCGTGATAGATTATTTTAATAACGTGTATGTCAAAAACAAACTCGTTGCGGAAGAGCAAATAATCAAGGGGAATATTATCTTTGATATTAAAAGATATGTCAGCGAAGGCAAGATCGTAAAGGAGATCGTGGTAAGGGACGGCAATGCGCCGCCCCTGCATTTTGAGGAGCGGGTATCGGACGTGAGCGTGGAGCGTTTTAAACTTTTATTCGAAAAAGCAGGTTTACAACTTGAAAATATATTCGGTGATTACCGGTTGAGCAGTTTTGACCGGGAGCATTCACCCAGGCTGATCATGATATTCAGGAAATAGTATGCTGGAACAATTACAAGAGTGGGATTATTTATGGTTTTTTAGTGTGCACCTGGAATGGATACACCCGGTAATGGATATATTGGCCCCCCTGCTGAGGAACCCCCTGTTCTGGGCGCCTTTATACCTGTTCCTGCTGTTCTTTACGATCATCAACTACGGTAAGCGGGGATTCTACTGGTGCGCTTTTTACCTCATCACTTTCGGTATCTCGGATTTTACGGCGGCCAAGATATTTAAGCCTTTATTTGCCAGGGTGCGGCCCTGCAATGATGAGCTTTTTTCGGACATTGTACGTAATCTCGTGCAGTGCGGCAGCGGCTATTCCTTTCCTTCCAACCATGCGGCCAATCATTTTGCGATGTCGCTCTTTATCATCGTTACGCTGGGGCAGCGCAACGTGCTGGTATGGTTCCTCTGTCTTTTATGGGCCGGCTCGGTGGCCTATTCACAGGTATATGTCGGCGTACATTATCCTATGGATGTCATCGGCGGTGCATTGTATGGCGCCTGTATCGGGATACTGATGGGTGTCCTGTTCAATAAATACGTTAAGCTCCGCCTGCCTATCAGGAGAAGGAACGCGCCTCCTATGGGACAGCAGGAAGAGGAGCTGTTTATCTAACCGTAATTTTTACTAGCTGTTCTGCTGCCTATGATGTATAAATTGTCCTTATTATTACGGAAAATAAAAAGCAGGAAACGCCTGCAGGCTGTCACCGCCACTTTTGCGGAGGACAAATCCTGGATAACCGCTCATATACAGCGGCCGGAGCCCGGCGGCGAAGACAACCTGTTGATCATACGCCTGGATGATATCGGCGATTATGTGCTGTTCCGGAATATGCTGCCCTACTACAGCGCTATGTACCCGCACCGGAAGCTCTTCCTGCTGGGCAATGTGGCCTGGAAAGGCCTGTTCGAGGCCGTGGACGCCATTCATGACATCACGCCCATCTGGGTAGATAAAAAGCAGTATTTTAAAGACCCGGCTTACAGGCAGGCCTTATGGCAGCGGCTGGCGGATCTCGGATTTACGGAAGTGATAGCACCGTCCGTCAGCCGTAATGTGCTGTTGGACGACCTCTGTGTGATGGCCGCAGGTGCCGTTAATAATACAGGCGTGGGACAATTATATGAGGTGCCGGAACTGCTGGCCCTGTCGCGGGGTCTCTATACCTCCCTTGTAAACATTCCCCGCAATATATATGAATTCGAGGGCAACCGGCAGGCGGCAGAGATCATTACCGGTAAGCTGGTGGATATTAAAAAGCCCTACCTTCCGAAGCTGAGCTCCGGGCAGCAGCCTCCATCCATCGGGCTGTTCATAGGCGCCAATGCCGTAAGCAGGAAATGGAGCAATGAAGGCTGGAAGGACCTAATAGCCATGCTGCGCCGGCAATACCCCGCGCATACCATTCTGATACTGGGCGGTCCGGATGATACGGACGGCGCGGCAGCAATACTGGAAGGATTCACCGGTGACGGGCAGGTGGTCTCCCGGGCGGGAGCACTCGCGCTGCCTGATACCATAGCGCTTATTCAGCAGCTGGACCTGCTGGTCAGCAATAATTCCATGGCCTACCATGTGGGTATGGCATCGGGCATCCCCACCGTGATCATTACCAGCGGGGAAAACCCTTATCGTTTTACGACCTTCAGCGCTGATCTTTTCCCGGATGTCAGGGTGGTGTACCCGGAGCGGTTCAAAGCGCACTGGCAGGTCTATACGGAGCGGCAGCAATTCAAATTCGAGCCGGTAAAGGCCGATATCCAGGGCATTCCCGCGGCAACGGTCATGGCTGCCGCCAGGGAGGTGTTCCGGTAGCGGTCACAGGCCGGCGCTTCAAATAAAAAAGAATTGCCTAAAAAGAAAATAACCCTGTCATATGGAGCGAAGCCGGAATATTGACAGGGTTGCTTATTGGTACATAGCACACATTTCGACGAGCTCAATGTGACATAGCAGACTTAATGTGATACGACAAGCTCAATGTGACAATACAAGGGTCTTTTATATATATTTCTGAATAAAGCAGGGCTAGGGTCTTAAAGCTCATTGAAAAGCCCGTTCATTTCCACGTCGATTCTCCTGATAACCTCGGCAAAGTCCTCTTCCTTTTCTGCAAAATTGCATTCATCCACATTGATGATGAGCAGCTTGCCATCTGTATAATTATCGATCCAGTTGTTATAATGCTCATTCAGCCGCTTCAGGTAATCCAGCCGGATACTGTCCTCATACTCCCGGCCTCTTTTCTGTATCTGGTCCACCAGCGCCGGCAGGGACGCTTTCAGGTAGATCAGGAGCCCCGGCGGCTTGATCATCTTCTTGATGGTATTGAATATGGCAATGTAATTGTCAAAATCCCGCTTCGCCATCAGGCCCATTTCCTGGAGATTGGGGGCAAAGATATAGGCGTCCTCGTAAATGGTGCGGTCCTGTATGACGGTCACGCCGCTTTCCTGTATCTCCAGCAGTTGCGTAAGCCTTGCATTCAGAAAGTAGATCTGCAGGTTGAAGGACCAGCGGTGCATATCGTTGTAAAAATCTATGATATAAGGATTTTCATCTGCAGATTCATACTGCGGGGCCCAGTTGTAATGTTGTGCCAGCAATTTGGTAAGTGTGGTCTTGCCCGCGCCGATATTACCTACTACGGCTATATGTTTGAGTTGTGTCATGTATCGAATGCAAATAGTATTATTGTAAGATGCTGCTGTACATCCTGGTATCATACAGCACTTCCAGGGCCTGCTTTATCGCCTCATCGTCCTTGGACAGCTTATTCTCAATGGTACCTCGCTGGTAATAATAGCGGGACACGATCTCTGAGTTGAGCAACGAAATTATTTCTTTTTTATGGTTTTCCACTTCCGTCAGCTTGTATTGTTTCAGTTGCTGCTCCAGCTGGCTGACGGCGGACTGTACAGCATTGCCGTACTGTTCCTGCTTCAGGAACTGCTTCAGCTCCTCTATCTTCTTTTCGCTTTCTGTCTGGTAGGCTGCGGGCTGCGACTGGAGCCACTTTTTAAAATCTTCAAAGTCGGCTGCCGAAAAATAGTACTCTTTGGCAGGTGCAATGGAGGTATGCTTATGATAATACAGGGTTGCGTAATCAAAAAGGACCTTACCGGACTGCAGGGAGGAAATAAGGGTGGTGTTCTTGCCCGCCACGATATTCAGGTCCGGCTCAATGCCGCCGCCGTCATACACGCTGCGTCCTTTCCGGGTCTTGAACAATATTTTCAGCGAATCGGCAATGCTGTTGACGCTGCCGTCGGGATTTTTATGAGAATAGTCCGTGGATTGTATGCAGCGGCCGGAAGGCGTATAATACTTGGCGGTCGTTATTTTCAGCCTGGAATTATACCCGATGTTCTTGATCACCTGCACCAGCCCCTTCCCGTAGCTGCGCTGACCGATAACGATGCCCCTGTCGAGGTCCTGTATGGTGCCGGCTACTATTTCGGATGCGCTGGCGGATGCGCTGTTGATCAGCACGGTTAAGGGTACCTGCAGGTCCCAGGCCGGCCCGGTGGTGGCAAAGGATTTATCCCACTCATCGGAATTGCCTTTGGTGGTTACAATGGTCTGTCCTTTATCCACGAACAGGTTGCAGATCTTTACGGCCTCATCCAGCAGCCCCCCGGGATTATCGCGGAGGTCCAGCACTACTCCTGACAGCTTGTTCTGGTTGGCCGCTTTAAGGCTGTCCAGCTTATAACGCAGTTCCATGCTGCAATTAGGGGTGAACTGTCCCAGGTGCACATAGGCAATGTCTTTGTTCCTGCCTATCAGCGCGGCATAATTGATGGTGGGAATATCCACGCTTTCCCTGATGATGCGCTTGGAGGAGACCTTCTGGGTGACCGGGTGCCTGATCCCGATATCGAGGGATGTTTTCGGAGCGCCGCGGAAGAGCAGCCCGATCTGCTCAATGCTCAGCTTGTCAATCGGCTTGCTGTCTATGGCTACCAGGATATCGCCGCTCCTGATGCCGGCTTTATCTGCCGGTCCGTTCTGGATAGGCGCGTCAAAAACGAAATGGCCGCCCTGGCTTTTAAAGATGGAAGCGCCTATCCCGCCGTATTCTCCTGCCGAGAGGAGCTGGTGATCTTCGATCTCCGATTCGGAAATATAAACGGTATAGGGGTCCAGGCCTTTCAGCATGGCATCCAGGCTGTTCTTGAGCATCCTGCCCGGCTCTATGGGGTCTACATAATACTCATTGAGCTCTTTATAGATATTGGAAGTGATCTCAAGGTTCTTGGATATCTCAAAATAATTGTCTGTGGCGGATTTGTTCTGAGCAGCTACATTCAGGTGTTGGCAGGCTGCTGCTACGAATAACAGTAACAGGCTCTTTTTCATTTTATATTTTTTCAAATGGTCATTTAAAGATACTTCAAAATATTTACTTTGATATTACGGTAAGGTAAAATAAAAAGGGGAAAGGCATTTGCCTGGCCTATGGCGATACCTGGTGTGCTATATGAGGGTATCCCTTATCGTGCTGTCAGTGAAGCGCGCCCGCTACGGGGCATCGGCAAATAAAAGAAGGCCCGTCTAAAAAGCAAATAACCCTGTCATATTGAGCTCAGTCGAAATATTGACAGGGTTGTTGATATATGCCTATCACATTTCGACAGGCTCAATGTGACACGACAGGCTCCTCAATGTGATAATAAAAGAGGCTGCCCGTATCAGGACAGCCTCGTTATTTATATCCGGCAGCTTCTTTTTATGAAGCCGGTTAAGGTTAATGAGCTTTATTGAACTTCAGCTTATATACATAAGCATCGGTAACCACCTGTATAAGGTACATACCGTCTGTAAGCTGGCTCACATCCATACTGGTTTCGGAAGCGTGGATGTCTTCCAGTGTACGGAGCTCCCTTCCGGAAATATCCAGCAGGCTGATCTGCCTGATCTTTTCCGTAGTGTTCTTACAGCTTATGGTGATCATATCTTTTGCAGGGTTCGGGTAGAGTCCTACCTGGCTGTTCCTGTCAAGGTCTTCGATACCCAGTCCTTTAACGTGCACGGTGATGGTATCTCCTTTGCCGCCGCAGTTGCTGAACGTTTCCAGCGTTACGATGTAATTGCCGTCACTGGCGTAAGTGTGCGTAGGCGAAGCTGCATAGCTGGAGCTGCCGTCACCGAAATTCCATTTCATGGACTGTATGCTCTCCGCATTGATAAGGCGGAAGCTGAAGGTATTGATCCCGAGATTCTGTACCTGTATCTTGTCATACAGCGGCGGGTTGCCGCTCATATCCACGCGGATGCTGTCTATGGTGGTACAGCCGTTATCGCCGATGATATTCACCCGGTAGGTATTGGAGGTGCGTACCGTAGTGGTCTGGGAAGTGGTGTTGTTGCTCCAGAAGTATTGCATGCCATTAGGACCGGCATCCAGCACTAGGGGCGTATTCTTACAAACCACGGTATCATTGCCCAGCAGGGACACGGGGTTACGCTTGATGGTCACATTGACCGTATCGGTATCGAAGCAGCCGAGCTCATTGGCCACATGTACCCAGTACCTGCCGCTGTTGGCAATGACCCTTACCTGGCCGGTATCGCCATTGTCCCAGATATACGCCATGCCGGAGTTCCTGGCATTCAGGAAAACATAGGCTCCTTCATCAAAACAGTCGTTGATATCGCTTCCGAGATCCACTACGGGAGATTGGACGATACGGGCATTTACAGGTACCCTGGCCGATTTACACCCGGATTCGAATTTCCAGTTGTAAAAATAATAGTAGTAGCCTGCACCCATATTGTTGCCGGTAATGCTGATGGCATCCGATGTATACGGGTAGCTGGCACCGGCTGAATTACGGGAAAGCGCGATAGGACCTGCTGCCTGCCCCATCCTGTATCCTGTGCCCGGTGGCAGCTGTATATTCATAGGGATGGTCTGTGCGGTGGCACCACCTGTAACGGTCGTTGTATAAGGGACCGTAGCGATGATATTCTGGTTGGGATCCAGGATAACGATGCTGGCGCTGGAGTTGATAGCTGCTGTAGGGAAGATATCCACGGAAAGCAGGGTGGTGGACTGCAGCACATCAAAGGACATATAATAGGTCGTATAGGCGGAGGACGTACCTGAGTTTGTGCCTACCGAAGCCGGTGTTAAAGGACCTGCATTTCCGGGCCCGTTGCCTGTCATCGCTTCCGCGTAGAAGGTAGTATTGCCCAGCAGGTTAGGTATATCCAGCGTATCTCCCGTATGGACCGGGGTTTCGGCGCTTATATTATCATACCAGTTGACCCTGCTTCCTGCGGAGCTTTGTGCTACCAGCGCAACGGGACCGCCTGCACATACGGAAGAGTCGGCAGTATAGGTGATCTCCGGTGAGGTGAAGAAAAGATAACGCTCGTCGGAATAGCACCCGTTCAGGCCTTTGTCCACAAACACCCTGTAATGGGTATGATTGGTAATGGTGGCAAGATAGACGGAGTCATTGGCGCCGCTGATCGTATTCCAGGTATTGCCATCCGGGGAGGACTGCCAGATGATATCATTGCCTGCTGTGCCGGGAGACAGCGTCAGGCGCGAGGTCGTATTGGCGCAGAGCGTATCTGCTGTGGACGTCAGGGTGAAATTATAGCCCTGAAGCGTTGCGGTAAGGGTATCGTTGGTATTATCGCCGTCAGGAAGGTCATTGACGGACACCACCCATAATCTCAGGTTGTTGACGGCGGTGCTTACCGGCAGATCCTTAAAGAATACGGTAGCAATGGCCGTGGCCGGGTTGACCACTACGGTAGTAAGCGCCTGGTTATAGGTAACGGTATCCAGAGGGGCGCCGTTATAGGTCCCGGTGATTTTGAAGCTGCTGATGGCTGTATTGCCCATGTTGGCGACCTCGATATGTACGCCCTGGGTATCGGCACAGTAGATGCCGTTCGGGTCAGTCAGCCTGATGAGGGCCAGGTTGTCCGGTATGTTCAGGTCTCTTTCAAAAGCGCCGATAGTAGGGGCAGCGGTCCTGAAATTACCCCTGATATCGCGCGGTACGCTGGCTATCAGGTTCATACCCGCCCCTATCAATGCGCTGCTCAGCGGGCTGAAATCTTCCAGGGCAGGATTCATATATTGCGGCGCTGCGGCAGGAGAGTTCACCTCCAGCGCGGGGTAAGCGGCTATAAAGGCCGCCCGTGTAGGGTAAGCGGTGGTATAGTACCCGTAATTTTGCGTAGCTGCCGTAGATGAATTCAGGTAGAAATTGTTTTTCTGCGCGTCGCTTACGGATGCCGCGGCAGAATAATAGAAGCCGTACACGGTACCGGTACCCCCTGCGGTGATGCTGACGCTGTTGTTCATGAACTGGCTGCCCGTATTGGTGCCTGTGGCATACAATCCGTACACGGCGCTGCTGCTGCCGGTAGCCACACCAAAATCCAGCGTATTATGATGCACCAGGATATTGGTAGCGGTGGATAGGTAGACCCCGTAGGTCAGGCCCGCCTTGACATTATACATGAGATTATTGGAAACGATAATGGGCTGTGCGGCAGTAGCGTCCGCCAGTATGTAGATACCATAGCAGTTGCTTGTATTGCTTGCGGACGGCGCTGCCATGTTGGCGATGATATTGCCGTCGATAAGGTGCCCTACGCTGGCGCCTGAAGCCAGGTATATGGGATAGATGGTAGTAAAGCCGGTTGTCTTACGCGGTCTTTCTATCCTGTTGGAGATGATCCTGTTGCCGGAATTGACCGCCAGGTAGATCCCGTAATAATAATAATTCTCCACGGTATTGCCTTGTACGGTGTTGCTGTCCGCGTTATCATTCAGGCTGATGCCGTAATACAGGCCGCCTGCACCTGCCGAACCGATAAGGTGATTGTTGCCGATATACATATGCTTCCCGCTGGGTCCCGCCGTTGTCGCAGCGCTGTTCCCTCCGCTGAAGAGAATGCCGGAATTGCTGGCGGAAGCCGTAGAGGTAATGGAAGAGAGGTCGAAAGTACAATTTTGTATGCTGTCATAGCTTGAGCCGTTGGTTATAAGCGCTCCCCATCCCGCGCTGCCGGTAGATACAAAGTTCAACCCGTCCACGGTCAGGTAGGAAGTATTATCCAGTAGCAGTAATTCCCTTGCTCCGTTTGCCGCGGAACTGGCCACATTCACGGTATTGCCGTTACCGTTGATGCGTACGGTATTGATGTTGCTGCTCCCTGGTATATTGCCGAACTCCACCTTGCCGGTATAGGGTCCCGTTCCTGTAACGATATCCACTACCACGGGCCCGCAGACCCCCACGGTATTCAGCGCATTGGTGAGCGCAGTGATGTTCTGGAAGTTGGTGCCTGATGCCGGCTGCGTACTGTTGACGGTATAGTAGCCGGATAAGCTGGGCTGTAATACCGCTATGAGCGTATCATTTAGGTTGGAAGTGTCGGGCTGCCCGTTGGGAGCGCTGGTCCAGGCTTTTAAAGTGACGGGAGCATTGGTAAATGTATGGCTTCCCAGCGTCACAATAGTATCGTAAGGGCCGGCGCCTAAAAATGAATCCAGGGGACTGGTAAGGCTGACAGGCGCCTGTGCCAGGCCGTCCAGCGTCCAGTTGATGGTGCCGCTGCTGACAACGTTATTGCCAAAGTTCCTTATCTTCACCCTTATGCTTTGCGGCCCGGAACAAAAATTTACGGGGCTGATCAGCTCATGGACGCCGATGTCATTGGTGGCCTTGCGGGCCATCCTGTATATCACACCCCCATTGATCTGCCTGGGCGTATAAAAGGTGGTCATAGTGGAAGTGAAGGTATAGGCGCATGAGGCGTCTGCGATCATGGTCACCGTACCATCGGTAAAAGTAGGGATATTGACATTGGTGGTCGGGAAATTGTTGCCGGTCCACTGTATGGCTATGCCTATGGTGTCGCCCGGGTTGACCTGTAAGTTCAGGAATACCGGGATATTGGTCATTGCTGTCCGGTTGGTGGTAGAAGCGGACCCGGTAACGGTTACGCTCCCGGCATTGATCCACCCGTTCGCCGCATTGATGACCGGCTGCCCGTTGATCTTATTCGGGTTGTACCAGATGGTAGCGGTGCCTGTTGTAGCGGACAGGTTGCACCTGACCGAGTCCAGGAAGACCGGCTGCTGTACCGTAAAATTAAAGCAGACCCCGCCCGCGGTGTTCCCGTCGCTTACAAGAGGCGGTACGTTATCAAAGATGACCGATTGCGCGCTTGCAGAGATCCAAAAAACGCAAAAAGTTACCAGATACAATAGTTTTTTTATCATATATTTTCTTTTATTATTTATAAAGTTAATACAAATAAGTGATTGTAATGTTACGTTTATCAATTCGTTAACTAAAATATTCTATTTACATATTGATTGCATCTTTACTTTTATAAGAATCATTGGTATATAATTAGCTATTATTATAGATATTACTTATAATTATGTAATGGTGTGTAGTTATTACCTTTATATGTTAAGTCAGGGGACTTTTAAGCTTGAAAACAACGGGAAGCCCGGCAAATAAAAGGCGAGCTTTAAAACGAGATCTTTCAGTTGCCGCGGACCTGTTTTTGGCCCGGAGGGTATTCTTTATCTTTGGCGCATGAAGTTATATTGGATTGCTTTGATTACAGCCTTGAACGTATCACCGCTCCGGGCACAGACGGAAAGCCGGCCGGATACCATACCCAGGTATCATACGCTGAGAATGGCGGCCAACGGCTCTATGAATATTACCCCGGCCGACAGGGTACACCTGTTTACCAACCAACTGATCTATGCTTACAGCAGGGACCGGCTGGAATTCAATGCCAATGCCAAATGGATCTACGGATCCAACCTCGCGGGGCTCACCAATAACGATTTTATAGGACTGGTGGATGGCAATTATTACCACGACAGCGAAAAAAGGCTGAATTCCTGGATACTGGGAAGCTATACCAGCAGCTTCTCCCTTAATATCTTCAATGAGTACCAGGCCGGTGCAGGTGTAGCCTACAAGGTGCTGGATGACAGGAAAAATAACTTTATCAGCCTGAAGCTGAGCAACGGCTTCATCTGGGAGGAGAGCAACTTCCTCAACCCCGAAGGCGTGCGGGACAACTATTCCATTGTCAGGAACTCGCTCCGGGTGCAACTGAAGCTGTTCCTGCTGCAGCGGAAAATATCGCTTGAATCCACCACCTACTGGCAGCCCGCGCTGAACAAGGCAGGAGACTATAACCTGAGAACGGCCAATGTCCTCAATATCCCCGTATGGAAATTTTTCAGTCTCCAGACCCGCTGGGAGTATAATTATATAGCCCGTACCGAAAAGGAAAATACGCTTTTCAACTATGGGATCAGCGCCCGGTTCACTTTTTAAGTTCCAATTAAATTTACCCGGATATTTTTACAAAACCGTAAAATAAACGAATTTTGCAGGCTGACTAGAAATTCATATTTACAGGGCTTATACAGACTGCCCATCTTCATGGCACTGCCAGTACAAAAAACGGCTATATGGTAAAATTGGAAACTTTAATCGAACAAACGGAAGCGCTTATCGACAGGGGCGATAACGAGGCGCTAAATGAATTGCTGGAGGATCTGAATATTTCGGAGGTGAAGGAGCTTGTGGATGAGTTTCCGGAGGAAGGCACCAAATTCCTGGCCATGCTGCCGATGTCGCGGGCGGTCCATGTATTCCGGATACTGGATTTCAAGGTACAGGAGCGTATCATAAAAAAGCTGCCCGGCAATAAGATAGCGGAGCTGATGAATGAGCTGCCGCCGGATGACCGGACCTCTTTTTTCAGTGAGCTGGACAGCGCCGTGGTAAAGAAGCTGATCATCATGCTTCCTACCGAGGACAGGAAGGAAGCGCTGAAGCTGCTCGGCTACAAGGAAGATTCCATAGGCCGGCTGATGACGCCCGATTATGTTGCGGTCAAGAAGGATTGGCAGGTCTCCAGGGTGCTGGAGCACATCCGGCGTTACGGGGTAAACTCCGAAACCATTGATGTGGTCTATGTCATAGATGAAAAAGGCGTGCTGCTGGATGATCTCCGGATCCGTAAGATACTCCTTGCGGACCCCACGACCACGGTGGATGAGCTGTGCGACCACCGGCTGATCTACCTCAACGCCAATGACCCCCAGGAAGAAGCGATACAGACCTTCAGGCTCAACAACAGGGTAGCCCTGCCGGTGACCGATGATAATAAGATATTGCTGGGGATTGTCACCGTGGATGACATCCTGTGGGTGGCCAATGAGGAATATACGGAGGATATGCAGAAAATAGGGGGTACAGAGGTGCTGGACGAGCCTTACCTCGATGTATCTATCCTGCACCTGGTCAAAAAAAGGGCCGGCTGGCTGGTGATCCTCTTTATAGGACAGCTCTTTACCGCTACCGTTATAGAACATTTTGAAGACAGCCTGGCCAGGGCCACGATGCTGATTCTGTTCATACCGCTTATTATGTCAAGCGGGGGCAACAGCGGGTCCCAGGCTTCCACGCTCATCATCCAGGCTATGGCCATGGGCGAGGTACGGCTGACGGACTGGTGGAATGTGATGAAAAGGGAGCTGCTGGCAGGAACGCTGCTCGGTGCTATACTGGGTGTGCTGGGGATGATCCGGGTATATGGCTTCCAGGCGCTGACCCATGCCTATGGGGAGCACTGGATGCTGGTGGGTCTGACGGTAAGCCTTTCCATTGTAGGCATAGTGCTCTGGGGTTCCGTGGTAGGCGCCATGCTGCCCTTTATACTTAAAAGGCTGGGGGCCGACCCGGCCAGCTCTTCGGCGCCTTTTGTATCTACGCTGGTAGATGTCACCGGGCTGCTCTTGTATTTCTCCGTGGCGATCCTTATATTGTCGGGAGTCCTTTTATAGAACAGATATAAAATTTTACAAATAACATTATGAATATACTTTTATTAGGGTCGGGTGGCAGAGAGCATGCTTTGGCGTGGAAATTAAAGCAGAGCAGCCGTTGCAGCAAGCTGTACATTGCCCCGGGCAATGCGGGCACTGCCCTGTATGGCACGAATATTGCACTGAAATTAAATGATTTTGACAGTATCCGCGCTTTTTGCCTGGAGCATAACATAGACATCCTCCTACCCGGAGGTGAGGACACCCTGGTGAACGGTATTTATGATTTTATAAAAGGTGATGATGCCCTGAAGCATATCATAGTGGCGGGACCTTCAAAGGAAGGCGCGCAACTGGAAGGCAGCAAGGCATACGCCAAGGAATTTATGATGCGTCATAACATTCCCACAGCCGCTTACAGGGAGTTCGACCTGCAATCTTTCGATGAAGGCCTGGCTTACCTGGAGCAGCACAGCACACCCATTGTGCTCAAAGCCGACGGACTGGCGGCGGGTAAAGGCGTAGTGATAACTGAAAGCAGGGAAGAGGCAAAGGCGGTATTTACCGATATGCTCAAGGAAGCCCGGTTCGGGGAGGCCGGCCGGAAAGTGGTGATAGAGCAGTTTCTCAGCGGCGTGGAAGTGTCTGTCTTTGTAATGACCAACGGCAGCTCTTACATCCTGTTTCCCGAAGCCAAGGATTACAAGCGTATAGGTGAGGGCGACAAAGGCCTGAATACCGGAGGGATGGGAGCGGTTTCGCCTGTTCCGTTCTATACGGGCGACTTTGCCGCCAGGGTGGAGGAGCGCATCATTAAGCCTACGGTCCGGGGACTCCAGGCTGAAAATATCACTTACAACGGCTTCATATTTTTCGGGCTGATCAATGTGGACGGCGATCCTTTCGTGATCGAATACAACTGCAGGATGGGTGACCCGGAAACTGAGGTGGTCATGCCCAGGCTGAAAGGCGACCTGGTAGAGATGATCCAGGATATGGCAGCCGGCAGCTTTAAAGCTGCCTATGATCCCGAAGGCAATATTGATCCGCGATGCGCCTGTACCGTAATGATGGTATCGGGCGGCTACCCGGAACAGTACGAGAACGGTAAGGCGATCACCGGGCTGGACGCAGTGGAAGGCAGTATCGTTTTTCACGCGGGTACCAGGCAGGACGATGGCCGGGTGCTGACCAACGGCGGAAGGGTGCTGGCGGTCACCTCCTATGGTGATACCATCGGTGAAGCGCTGGAGCGGTCCTATGGAAATATCGCCGGAATAGATTTTGATAAAAAATATTTCAGGACGGATATCGGTTACGAATTCAAATAAACCAATATAACAGTAATGATAGAAATTGATGATAAGCTGATCAGCGACCATGTGGTAAGCAGGCAATTCGTCTGTGACCTGGATAAATGTAAGGGCGGTTGCTGTGTGGATGGTGACGCGGGAGCACCCATTACTGAAGAGGAAGCGCAGCTTATTGAAAAATATTACCCCGCGGTGAAGCATCTGCTGATGGACAAGGCAGTCAGCCAGATCGAGGCGGAAGGTACGCATACCACGGATGATGAGTTCGACCTGGTAACCCCGACGATAGAGGGCGGGATATGCGTGTATGGCTACTATGATGAGCTGGGCCATGTAAAATGCGCTTTTGAAAAAGAATACAATGAGGGCCGTATCAGCTTTAAAAAGCCTATCAGTTGCCACCTGTATCCTATCCGTACGCAGCGCTACAAGACCTTTGAGGCCGTTAACTATGAGCCGAGGGAAACGCTTTGCAAGCCTGCCTGCAAGCTGGGCAAGCAGCTCAAAGTGCCGGTGTACCGTTTCTTAAAGGAGCCGCTCATCAGGAAGTACGGCGAAGAATTTTATAATACCCTGGACCAGATCGCGAAGGAATTCTACGGGGTTCAGTAATCACTATTTTATTTACAAAAGATATATACTATGCCGGTTTTAAAATTCAGGGTTTACTGGGAAGATGAAGATACTATTTACAGGGATATTGCGCTCCTGACGGGACAGACATTCTCTGAATTTCATGAGGCCATACTCAAAGCTTTCGAGTTTGATAACAAACATGCAGCCTCTTTTTTTGAAAGTAATGACAAATGGGTCCGATTCCGCGAGATATCATCCGAGGTCATGGTCAACAAAAAGGATGCTCCGGCCTTATCCATGATTAAGACACCGGTATCCGCGCTGGTCGATAACCCCAATAAAAAATTCGTCTATGAATACGACCGGGTAAAAAAATGGACCTTTCTCATAGAGCTTATAGGCCTGGATAAGGAAGAAAGCTTCAAGATCACCTACCCGCACTGTTTCCGTAAAGAAGGGATTGCCCCTGCCCAGTCGGGCGTAAAAGGAATAGCAGTGGAACGTATGATGGAGATAGAGGAAAAGTATGACCTGGGACAGCAGGAGATGGATGAAGGCTTCACGGATGATGCGGGTGCGGCGGAAGAGTTATAGGATTCACAAACATATTTTAAGTTATTAAAGGAAAGGCGTCTTTCCTTTTTTTATGGATACACAAATGTAAAATAATGGTGCAGCATGATATTATCATATTAGGAGCGGGGCTCGGCGGATTGTTGTGCGGTGTCATACTGGCAAAGGAAGGCTATAATGTGGGCATTATAGAGCAGAACAGGCAGATAGGCGGCTGTCTCCAGAGCTTCAGCTTTGGTAAGAAGCTGTTTGACAGTTGTATCCATTACATCGGGAGCGTAAGCGAAGGCAAGAACCAGTATAAAATATTCAAATATGCCGAGATCCTGGACCAGTTGGACCTGATGCCCTATGAGCGGGACTGTTACGATGCCATACTGACAGGTGACGACCCGGTAATGTACCCGCTGGCGCAGGGCTATGATAATTATGTGGCACAACTGGCAAAATATTTCCCCCACCAGCGGGAAGCGCTTGAAAACTATGTGGCGCTGATACGGGATGTGCTGCAGAAATTCCCGCTCTACATGCTGAAGAACGGTGACCCTACGGAAAAGCTAGATGTGCTGAACTGGACCCTTAAAGAGGTAATAGATGATCTTTTCTCGGATGAGAAGCTGAAGGAGATCGTGGTAGGAAACAGCATATTATATGCCGGCAACAGCGATACCACGCCTTTTTATATTCATGCCCTGGTATGCAGCAGCTATATAGAAGGAGCCTATAAGGTACGGGGCAGCAGCGCAAGGATCGCCAAGGCGCTCTGGAAATCTTTGCAGAAATACGGGGGCACGATCTACAGGAATGAAAAAGTGACCCTTATCCGGGAACGGGAGGATGCCTCTATTGAGGTGCAGACCCATACCGGTAAGCATTACATAGGCGGCAAGTGCATCAGTAATATCCACCCCAAGCAGACCCTCTCGTTGCTGGAGAGCAATAAGATCAAAAAAGCCTTCAGGCAGCGCATCGAGGAAGCGCCTAATTCCGTCAGCATACTGATGGTCAATATAGTGCTGCGCCCACGCACCATCCCGCACAGGAAATACAATATCTACTGGAATGAAGGCAACGCGATGGAAGTGCTGCAACGGCTGGATCCTGAAAGTCCGGATCATTATGCTATATATTTTACGGAAGATAACAGGGCCCCGGGCTTTGCGGAAACCATATCACTGCTGAGCTATATGGATGTTAAAGAGCTGGCACCGTATTCCCATACCTTTAATAATACCGGCGTGCCCGTGGTGAGAAACCACGAATATGAGGCCTATAAAAATAAGATCGCGCAGTTGCTCATAGATAAAGTGGCGGTCCGCTTCCCGGAAATAAAGGAAGCCTGTCTTAAATTTAAGGTGGCCACCCCGCTGACCTTCAGGGATTATATGGGCACGGACGACGGCAGCGTTTACGGCATCATAGCGGACGCCCGGTCTCCCTTATCATCGCAGATAAGCGTACAGACCAAAGTGCCCAACCTGTTCCTGACCGGTCAGAACATCAATGTGCATGGCGTGCTGGGTGTGAGCATTACCGCGGTATCTACCTGCGCACATATCCTGGGGCTTGATTACCTCCTGTCTAAGCTCAATCAGGAAGATGCCTGATGTCGTGCTGCACGGAGCGTGAGCAGCAGCAGGAACAGCCCGATGATAAAAAAGCCTGCCAGGGCAAAGATGGACTTACGCATATCGCCTGTCATATGCTCTACGAACGCAAAGCTGAACATACCGATCACAATGGCTATTTTTTCCGTTACGTCATAAAAGCTGAAATACGAGGTGGTATCTTCCGTATCCTGCGGGATGAGCCGGGAATAGGTGGACCTGCTCATGCTCTGGATGCCGCCCATTACCAGGCCCACCACGACCGCAAGCATATAAAACTCGTACATCACACGGGTGTAATAGGCGGTAATGCAAATGCCTATCCAGATCACTACGGCCCCTATCAGGACCCTGATATTGCCGATCCTGTTACCCAGGCGGGCCATGAAGACGGCGCCCAGGATGGCCACCAGTTGTATGAGGAGTATGGCGATCACCAGGTCTTCCGTCCCTAAGGGTATCCACCGGCCGCCCACCTCCTTTACCACTTCCTTCTTACCGAATTCGGCAGCAGCCAGCATGACGGTCTGTACGCCCATACTATAGAAAAAGAAGGCCAGGAGATACCTGCCGAGCAGCTTTCTCCGGCGGATATCATGCCATACAGACCTTAGTTCCATAAAGCCGCTGGTAAACAGGTGCCTGCTGGCAGGAGCTTCCGCTGTCCTGTCCCGGTTGTCCGGGAGCCCCCGGAAAGAGATTTGGGCGAACACCAGCCACCAGATACCCACGCCCAGGAAAGATAAACGCGCGCCCAGTGTGTCGTCACTGAAGCCGTAAAAGAGAAATACCAGGCATAAGACCTGCAGCAGGACGCTGCCTATGTAGCCATAGGTATATCCCCGGGCGCTCAGTTGGTTCTGCTCCTCCGGCAGGGCGATCTCCGGCAGGTAGGCATTATAGAACACAAGGCTGCCGCAATAGCCTATGGCTGCCGCAACGGCCAGGAAAATGCCGAGCTCCGTATAGCCCGGCCTGAAAAAAAAGAGCCCCATGCAGGCTACCGCGCCGAAGGTGCTGAAAAGCTGCATGAACTGCTTTTTATTGCCCTTGATGTCAGCAATGGAAGACAGGATAGGCGAGAGGAAGGCTATGACCAGGTAGGCGAAGGCGATAGCATAGTTGAGCAGGGAGCTGTTGATGATCTCCTTTCCGAAAAAAGTTACCTTATCGCCTTTGTCGGCGGTAGTGGTAATGGCTATATAATACGCCGGGAAAACGGTCGAAGTGATGACCAGGTTATAGGCTGAATTGGCCCAGTCATACAGGCACCAGGAACGATGTACTCTTTTATGGTTCGGCATGGATTGGAGTGGCTTTGCTCCTGCAAAAGTAAGGAAACGGCTTTATTTCCTGTTGCATACAGCCGATGGCCTGTATAAAGCAGAAAAGGTTACAGGTCAGGTGCCTTATGCTGCACTGTCCTGTAACCCGTATATTCCCGTTACGATAAAAAAGCTTATTTCTTAGGCACTACGATACCGGAGGCCATGAACCGGATGCTTTTCTGCGGTTCGGTGATCTGGTCTATCTCTTCCTGGCTTTTGCCCGCGTCCTCTGCATAGTGCTTCAGCTCATTTACGGAAGTCACCTTTTCAAACGCTTCACCTTCCAGGATCAGTGTTTTGCCTACGGCATCATCCGGGAGAAAGAACGCGTAATCTTTCATCTTTACAAAGACGGTCTGCTTGTCGTCCAGCTCAAGGTTCAGCCAGCAGCCCTTCTTGGAGCATACTTCCAGCACTTTGGCCCTGATCTTGGTCTGTACCTTTCCGTTCTCGCTTTTGGCGATGAGCTTCGGAAGCTCCTTTATATCAATGGCTCCTTTTTCCGTTATCTTTTCACCATAGGCCTGGCCGGGAACGGCGCTGGGCCTGTCCTGGGCATGAAGCGCAAGCGTACCTGCCACAAACGCAAGTGAAAGCAATAATGTTTTCATATAAAAATATTTAATTGCAAAATTAGTACAATTTCGGATTCGGTCGGAGGGGCAGGAACAATAATATTTGTTAAACACGGCATACGGCCGGCCGGAATAAATACGGCGGAAACGGATTAAATGCAATATTTTTGCCGGAAAATCTCCGTTACATGATAAGATACTTCTATGGCATCCTGCTGCTGTTGCTGAGTGCCGGACAGTTATTATATGGTCAGGATACGACCGCTGCGGCGTCCGCTCCTGCAGCGCCCCGTAAACAGATCAGCCTGCTTACCTGTGGCGTCGGCGAAGAGCTCTATACGGCTTTCGGTCATACCGCTATCCGCATCAGGGATGTGGAAACGGGCAGCGATGTCGTTTACAACTACGGTACCTTCAACTTTTATGACAGCCTGTTCTATGTGAAATTTACGCTGGGCAAGCTGAATTATTACCTGGACAAGGAATACTTCGGGGATTTTGTGGAGTCTTACAGGATGGATCAGCGTATGGTCAAAGAGCAGCGCTTAAGCCTGGGCGATGAAGAGATCGGTATGATCGAAAAGTTCCTGGAGCATAACGTGCTGCCCCAGAACAGGGAATACCGCTATGATTTTGTCTTTGATAACTGCGCCACCCGGGTCAGGGATGTATTCCAGAATGTGCTGGCGCCGCAGTTCAGCTACGGTGATATTATGCAGGGTAAGAAAGTATCCTTCCGTTCCGTTATCAATGAATACCTGGCACAGCAGCACTGGCCGCGGCTGGGTATCAACTTACTGCTGGGCAGCCAGGTAGACAGCCTGATGAACAATGAAAGCGCCTTATTCCTGCCCGACCTGCTCCACGGTGCCATGTCCGGGGCCACCTATAACCGGAAGCCGGTCGTTTTCCAGGAGCAGGTATTGCTGGAGGGTGCGCCGGTACCTGCAGTGACGAACTGGCCCATGATCATGGGTATTATCCTGCTGGTATTCAGCCTGCTGGTGTTCAATATAAAGGCGCTGGCCCCTGTAAAGCATATCTGGAGCCGTATCGTATTATTCGTATTCGGCTTCCTGGGGCTGCTGATGCTCTTTATGTGGCTCGGCACGGACCACCAGTCCTGCAGGAACAACTTCAATATCCTCTGGGCGGTGCCTACCCATTTTATTATGGCCTTCCTCAGCTTCAGGCACAGGGCCTGGGTCCGGCTGTATGCCTTTGCGGCCATAAGTCTCCTGATCGTCGCTATTATCGTACATATATTGGGTATACAGGTCATGCCGCTGGTGGAGATACTGCCGTGGTTTTTTATTGCTATGCTTATCTATATTGATATGTATAAGCAGAGCATAGCGGTACGTCCTGCACCCGCAGTACAGTGATAATTATCATTTTAATATAGACCTATTTAGCATATATTTGTATTTATGTCGCAATTTCATAGTTTAAAAATTAAAGATATACGAAGAGAAACCCCGGATTGTGTTTCCATCAGCTTTCATATCCCGGAAAATCTAAAGGAATCGTTCAGTTTTACAGCCGGTCAATATATTACGCTCAAGCAGCTTCTCCAGGCTGATGAGGTGAGACGGTCCTACTCTATCTGTTCCAGTCCTTATGAAAATGAGCTCAGGGTAGCTGTGAAAAAAGTGGATGAGGGCAGGTTCAGCACCTATGCCAATGAGACCCTGAAAGTAGGCGATGTGCTGGAAGTGATGACGCCCTTGGGTAATTTCTGTGTACGCAATACCGGGGAGGGCAAAAAAAACTATCTGGCTTTTGCGGCAGGAAGCGGTATCACGCCTGTATATGGTATCATTAAATCTGTACTGAGAGATGACCCTGAAAGTACCTTTACCCTGGTATACGGTAATAAGAACAGGGGCACGATCATCTTTAAGGAAGGCCTGGAGGCCTTGAAGAATAAATATATGGAGCGCCTGGTCATACACCATATCTTTACAAGGGAAAAGACGGATACGGCTACTTTCAACGGTCGTATCAACAGGCAGAAAGCGGAGGAATTCAGGAAGATAGTGGATTATAGCCGATTCAGCGAGGTCTTTATATGCGGGCCGGAAGATATGATCATGGACCTGAAGGGATTTTTTGAAGCGGAGCATGTGCCCGGTCAGAAGGTGCACTTTGAGCTGTTCGCCTCTCCCGACCAGCCGCGGGCGGCTTCTAAAGAATGGATTGAAAAGACTAAGAATATCGACACCTCCAAGATGAGCAGGGTGACGGTCCGCCTGGACGGGACATCCTTCGAGTTTGACCTGCCTTACGGCGGCGATACCATCCTGGACGCGGCGCTGAAGAACGGCGCCGATCTGCCGTTTGCCTGCAAAGGCGGCGTGTGCTGTACTTGCAGGGCCAAGGTGACGGAAGGAGAGGTGGATATGGAAGTGAACTATGCGCTGGAGCCTGATGAGCTGGCGAACAATTTCGTACTTACCTGCCAGTCCCATCCCAGGTCTGAAAAGGTATTTGTGGACTTTGATATTAAATAAAATAAAGAAGGGCCGGCCCGGCCTCTTCGCCCTATACCCTTGAATTTTGTGCCGGCCTGCAGCTATATACCCGGTGGTATAATGTAGTAACACGGTACTTTTGTTTAATTTGAAAATATCAGAAAACTATGAAAAAAGGTATTGTCTTACTTACCGCACTGGGGAGCCTCTTACTGCTGGCCTCCTGTAACAACGAAACAACCTCTTCCGATACCCCGGTGGTAACTGAGCAGGAAACCGCTGCACTGCCGGAAAGCAGTATGGAGCAGGCAGCTATTCCGGAAGGAACGGCAGCGCCGCAGGATGGTGCGGCAAAGGAGAATCCCTATGCCCATCTTACCGGTAACAACCCGGCACATGGCCAGCCTAACCACAGGTGTGATATACCGGAGGGCGCCCCGCTTAATACGCCGCCCGGAGCGACCATGCCCCAGCCGACAGTAGTGCCGGCGGGCAATGCAACGTCGCCTGTGTCCGTGCAGCCGGCTGCGCCGCCGGCTCAGCAGACCGCTCCCGGGTTCTCCGGTAAGCCTAATCCCGCTCATGGTGAGCCGGGACACAGGTGCGACCTGGAGGTAGGAGCCACCTTACCTTAATGCTGTCACAATGATATACTTTTACAGAGGCTGCCCGAAGCGGGCAGCCTCTTTTATTTTGCAGGTAATGTTATGAGCGCTTTTATCGCGTATGCTATACATCAAGATGCTGCACCTTGCTTTCCGGTGTTATGCTCCGTTGGTGTTCTTCACCAACAACCGGATAAGTACTGGTGATTTTCCCCGTTGCTGTTGCACTTTACTAACAGTCGAATAAAAAGCCGGTATTTCTCTGTCCCTGGTGTCCTTAAGGTCCCAAATATTCCCTCCGTTGCTGGTGTTCTTAACCAACAACCGGATAAGACACCAACGAACCAAATACAGCATTAAATACTAATATTATATTAAAAATTAAAGTGTTTCTTGAGCGCCACGGTTAAAATGCCTATATTAGAAGTGTACCGGGTGCCGCGCAGCTCTGAAGGCGGTATGCACCGGTCATAAAACGGTATTTTATGAATATTTAAAAATATGCTTATGAATAAAAATCAGTTGAACAAATTAAGAAAAGTAAAAAAGGAGCATTGCATTACTGTGATACTGAATACGCACAGGACACATCCCGAATCGCTGCAGGATGCTATCGTACTGAAGAACCTGGTGATGGAGGCCTCGGGCAGGCTGATGGAAATGCAGGATAAAAAGACCGCCCGCATGCTTACAGAGAAGCTGGAGCACCTGGCCGGAACGGTGGACCATAACTACAACATGGAAAGCCTCATCCTGTTCGTGAACGAAGACATCGCGGAAATGGTAAGACTGCCGGTAGAAGTGACCAACAGGGTGATCATAGATGATACCTTTGCAGTAAGGGACCTGATACGCGCGGTGAACATGAATACCCATTACTTCATCCTGGTGCTGAGCAAGGACGGTGCGCGCCTGATAGAAGCAATGAATGATAAGGAGATCAGGGAATGGGGCGATCCTTTTCCCATTGAGAACGAGGCTTACAGTAAAATGCTGTCACCGGAAGCGAAGGCTGCGGATAGGGAAAAGGACCTGATAGCGGAATTTTTCAACTTTGTGGACAAGCGGGTCAATGAAGTAATAAAGGAACGCAATATACCGGTGCTGATCTGCTCTGATGAGGAAAATTATTATAAATACCTGAAAGTGGCGGACAGGAAAGATACCATCATTCCTGATTTCCTGTCCCGCAGCAGGCAGCAGGATAAGGCCCAGGCTATTGTTTCCGATGCATGGCAACTGATGAAGGACTATACGGCACAAAAGAACGAGACCCGGAAATCCGAGCTGCTGCAGGCTGTCAACGACAATAAATTCCTGAGCGATACGAGCGAGATCAGGAATGCCATATCAATGGGTCGTGTACAGACGCTGTTTATAGAGAACGGCTTATACCAGCCGGCAGCTATAGAAGATAATGCGGTGGTCTATAAGGAAGAGACCGGCAATGATCCCGGGATTGTGGATGATATCTATGACGACCTGATCCAGATGAACCTGGAATTTGGCGGTGATGTGGTATTCCTGCCCCCGGGTGAGCTCCGGAAATTCAATGGCTTCGGGGCGGTGACCCGGTATTGACGGGTCCTGTGAATGTCGGTATGGTATCCGGTAAAGAACAGCGAGCCTCCTGTATGCACAGGAGGCTCGCTGTTCTTTATGACTATAATATGAGATTGTAAGGTTGTTTGCTTACTTTAATCGAAAAGGCTCCTGCCCTGCTCCGGCTTTGCCGGTATGGTCAACCCGAGGTTCAATGCCCGGTTCAGCTCTTTTATAAAATGCGTTGCCAGCAGCGGGGATTCCAGCTCTATGTTCTGGTGCACAAAGAAATACAATTTCTGCAGGCCCTGTTCCCGCCACTTCCGTATACGGTCCACCCATTCATCAAGGCGCGGTATATCCGAAGCGTGATTGGCGCCTACATACCGGATAAAGGCTTCCCGCCCTGTAAGTCTCATATGCAGCATATCTCTCCGCCCTGCGGTATCTACGATAATATTGGCCATACCCGATGCTTCCAGCAGGTCCGTGTAGGCTGCAAAAATGCCGGGATCTGCAAACCACTGCTCGTTACGGACCTCCACTGCCAGTGGTATGGCTTTGGGAAACTGTTGCAGCACCTGCTCCAGCCGTGCAAAATCCTTCGGGCTGAAATTATCGTGCAACTGCAGGAATGCCATGCCGAGCTTTTCCTCGAAAAAGCTGACGGCGTCACAATATTCCTCTACCAGGGGCTGTACATCTATAAGTCTTTTATAATGGCTGATGCTGTTGGTGAGCTTGGGGAAAAACTTAAATCCTGCCGGTGTCTTATCTTTCCAGGTTTCCACCTGTTTGAGGTCAGGCATACCATAGAAGGTGGCGTTCAGCTCAATGCAGTTGAACTGCCGGGAATAATAGCTCAGCTCATCTTTTGTGCCTCTCGGGTAAAAACCTTTCAGATCATTACGGTTCCATTTGGCACAGCCTACATAAGCCTCAAAAGCGGCGGTGGTTCCATCGGCTGTACCCAGAACACGCCGGGTTTCAGGATGATCTTCGGGAAGGGTAAAATCCACAAGGTCCGGGCGGGCGACTTTTCCAAATTGCATGTCCTTTTTTGCTACAAAGCTAACAGGAATAGCTTTAAAACAAAAAGAAACAGGCAGTCCTCTGCTATAAACGCCTTAAAGCTGTACCTGGTATGCAGGCCGTAACCCGTCTGCCGCACCGGAGCGGCAGGGTTTTTTAACACTGCGCTTTCAACATATCGGATTGTTTTTTGTTCCGTAGGATCAAAACCAATATTACGACTATGCAAAAGAAATCCTCCCGTAAGTTACGTCCCGAGCAGTCCCAGAAGCGGCCGGGAAAAGAAGCTGCCCTGAAACCCGTACCGGCAACAGATCCCCGGGAATATCCCGCCGGTAAGCTGGCCGGGAAAGTGGCCCTGATAACCGGGGGCGACAGTGGCATAGGCAAGGCTGTAGCATTGCTATTCGCCAGAGAGGGGGCAAGCGTGGCTATCGGGTATCTTACGGAAAAAGAAGATGCGGTTACTACCCGCAGCGAAATAGAGGCTTATGATGCTGAATGCCTGTTGCTGAAAGGAGATGTGGGAAAAGAATCGGTATGCAGATCGCTGGTGGAAAAAACGGTCAAGCATTTCGGGAAGCTGGACATCGTGGTCAACAATGCCGCCCTGCACTGGGAGGCGGAAGCATTGGATAATATCTCTACGGACCAGTTGCTGAGAACCTTTCATACGGATTTCTTTTCTTATTTCTGGATCTGTAAATACGCGCTTCCGCACCTGAAAAAAGGAGCGGCTATTATCAACACGGCTTCCGTGGTGGCTTACCGGGGCAGCCCCAAGCTTATAGACTATGCCGCGGCCAAAGGCGCTGTGATCGCATTTACCCGCAGCCTGTCCAGCAACCTGGTGGACAAAGGCATCCGCGTGAACGCAGTAGCGCCGGGGCCGGTATGGACACCGCTGATCGCCTCTACTTTCAAGAAGAAGGATGTGGCCTCCTTTGGCAGTGATGCGCCGATGGGCCGAGCGGGTATGCCAAACGAGATCGCTCCCGCATATTTATTCCTTGCATCGGATGACGGGTCTTTCATCAGCGGGCAGGTGATACACTCGAATGGCGGTGAGATCATAAACGGATAAATCTCTTAACCAGTAAATACCTATACTATGTCTAAATCATCTGAATTGGCCGGTAAGAAAGTGGAAAAAGCCATGCATGAAATGAAGCAGGGCGAACTGAAGAGCGGTTCCGGTAAAAAAGTTACCAGCCGTAAGCAGGCTATCGCCATAGGTCTTTCCGAAGCCAGGGAAGCAGGGGCCAAAATTCCGGCCGCTAAAAAAGCGGCCACTAAGAAGAAAGCCGCAGCGAAAAAGTCAGCTACTAAGAAAGCTGCTGCTAAGAAGTCAGCCGTCAAGAAAACCGCTGCTAAAAAAGCTGTTACCAAAAAAGCTGCAGCTAAAAAAACAGCCGCCAGGAAGAAAAAATAAGTCCTGCTTACCCGTTGGTCCTTCGTTGTTGCGGGTAGTACAATCCCGTCTGCTCTGCTTTTGGGTTGTTGACGGATGAAACAGGAAAGGAAATATCAGTATAAGGACTGGCCGGGTCCTGCTTGACGCCGCTGCTTAGGGCTGTTTGTAAAAGATCCCGTCAACGGAAGCATTGTGCCCGAAGACGCCGTTACAATACCCGTTAGTGTACTGTATATAAGCAAAATCCTTATAGAAGCTCACCTTGAATGTACAGTCATCCGTTTCAGGTACGGTGTATATAAAACTATTACCCTGCAGCGTGATGGTGTCAGGAGATACGTATGCGATATTGCGTGCCGGGGCGCCTGTTACGGAAGCTATCTCAAATAATACCCGGCTGTTGTTGATACTCCGGATGAGTAATGTTCCCTGGTTGCCTTCTTTGCCGTACTGGTAATAATAATCTCCCTCCGGGCTGGCCGGAAGCGCTGTGATGCTCTGTGTGGCAATAAAGGTATCCACCCTGCGGAGCTGCATAGGCAGGTCTTTCCGTGTCAGGGGCGAGAACCAGCTGCCTTCAAAGACACTTGCCGTTGGTGTACCGATAAGGATGCCTGTGATATTGCCGGAAGGTTCAAACTCCAGGAGACGCAGGCTTTGATCTTCTTCAATGGTACCGATGATCTTTATCGGTTCTTTCGCCTTGGTGTTCAGGTAGATCAGCTCTCCTTCCACTACTTCGCCTTCTACCTGGTATTGCAGGAGGATGTCTATCTTGGAATCCAGGGTGCCTCTCCAGCAGATCATCCTGCTTTTTGCCTGCGCGGCAGCGGGTCCGGGCGATGCTATGGAGGTTGCGGTATCGCTATGCCCCGGTTCCCGGTTGCTTGTGGCAGTATTGGTGCAGGAAAAGCACAGCAGTAAAAAAGCGCTATAGAATAAGTGTTTCATCGGTATATACAATTAATATATCAGGTCATTTGCGTCTTTAAAATTACAATAAAACGTGGATAATCATATAACGCCGGCCTGACCGTATAATCTGCTCCGGCAGGTGGTGTGACTGCTCCTTTATAGCTTCCCTTCTTTTTCCGTCAGGTAGCGCCAGTAGCGTTTGGGTACGTGCTGTATGTGCAGCTTTATATTGCGGCGTTCCGCTATATTGGTGCTCCTGAAATAATCTTTCCAGAGCAGCGTGAACAACTCTTCCTGCCCGTCTATGACGACTGCGTCTTGTTCCGCTATGGCCTGCTCTTTGGCGAGATCAATGGTGACCTCATGCAGGGTATGGAGGTCGTAATGAATACCATATTTCCTGCGCTCATCATAAATGAGCCAGGGCTGGTCGGCATACCGGTTCCTGAAGTGTTTGCTGATCAGCGGGAGCACATTGTAATCGGGGCTGATCACCGCAAAGAACAGACCGTTGCCGCTCTTTTTAAATCTTACAAAAGCTTCCATCCGGTGCTTTTCGCGGTGGACGCGCTGGGACATCTGCGCTATGGTCAGCACATCTTCATGGCCGTAATTGAAATCGTGTCCGGCAGGATGATCGAAAATATAACGGGCATAGCGGAATAAGGCGAGATGTATGGCTGCCTGTTCCGAAAAAAAGGCTTTATAGAAATGGCCGAGATGCACAGGTGCTACTTTCTGCTGCAGCCCTTTCCATACACGTTGTGCCTTGACCTTATCACTGTGGATATCTATATGCCCGGAAAAGAACTCCGGGGCATACGTTTCCCTGCAGCAAAGCTGTATCCGGGGATGCTTACGCTCGTACGATTCAAAAACGGCGGTCAGCAGCCCGTAAAAGGTTCCGTCAAAGATATAGATCGGCAGGTCGTCTGTCAGCATCGGGAATAGCAGTTAAAAAAGTGTGAGCTGTTCGGGGGCTGTGGTCCTGTATTTGCTGGTGCTCTGCCGGAGCAGCAGGGCCTTCAGTTGGGAAGGGTCCGGCTCGCGCAGCAGGAAAGGAGAATCAGCACAACGGATAAAATATTGTGCCCGGTTATAGGCTATTCCCATTTTCTTCAGCTGGTGAATATGCAGCTTCCCGAATTTACGCGCCGCGATTATCTTTTGTGCCGAACGGATGCCGATGCCCGGTACACGGATGATGAGCTTATAATCGGCTGTATTGATATCCACAGGGAATATATGAGGGTTGCGTAATGCCCAGGTGAGCTTGGGGTCCATATCCATGTCCAGGTTGGGATGCTCATCGTTCAGCAGCTCTGCCACATCAAAATCATAGAACCGCATCAGCCAGTCGGTCTGGTAGAGCCTGTTCTCCCGTATCAGCGGCGGCTGAGTACCTACAGCCGGCATACGGCTGTCATTGCTGATGGGTATGTAACCACTGTAATATACCCGCTTCAGGGCGTAATGTTTATAGAACGCCTGGGCGGTATGCATGATATCCTTGTCGCTTTCCGGAGTGGCTCCTATGACCATCTGTGTGCTCTGGCCGGCCGGCACGAACTTGGGTGTGGTTTTGATCAGCTTGCGTTCGCTATTGTATGCGACTGCCTGGTCCCTGATGACAGCCAGCTCCCGTTTGACCTCTTCATGTGATTTTTCCGGTGCCAGCAGCTGCAGGCCCTGCTCGGTCGGCATTTCCAGGTTGATGCTCATCCGGTCCGCATAAAGCCCGGCTTCGGTTACAAGCGCTTCGCTTGCGCCCGGTATAGTCTTCAGGTGGATATAGCCGTTGTAATTTTCCTCCAGCCGTAATTTCTTGACGATGCGGAGCATCCGCTCCATGGTATAGTCAGCGTCCTTAAAAATGCCGGAACTCAGGAACAGCCCTTCTATATAATTGCGCCTGTAAAAATTCATGGTAAGGGATACCACCTCTTCTACCGTAAAGGCCGCCCGCCTGATATCATTGCTTCGCCTGGAAACACAGAATGCGCAATCGTAAATGCAGAAATTGGTCAGCAATATCTTGAGCAGGGAAACACACCTGCCGTCTTCCGTATAGGTGTGGCAAATGCCGGAGCCGGTATCGCCGATACCTTTTCCCGTGTTCTTACGGTCGCTTCCGCTCGAAGAGCAGGACACGTCATATTTGGCTGCATCGGCCAGGATGCTCAGCTTCTCTCTTATTCTTTCATACATACGCCAAAGGAATGCTTACTATCAAAAATACTAAAAAGACGGCAGCATATGGCCTGTCCGTCCACTTAAATTCCGGCCCCGAAATGTGGCTTAAGCTATACTTATGGCTGCTAATAAATTACATAGTTTAGTGATATTATATGTACCATATTTGATTATAATATCCTGTAAGGCGGCTTTGTATTGCAGCATATACACCGAATAATTGCCGGTAATTCTGACGCGGAGAGCAGCGCTATGGATATGAGGTAATCCGGTGAATCTTGTTTTAACATGCTCTTTTTCCGGTTGTAAGTCATTATATTTAGGGCAAGATTTGATTTATACGCAATCATATGACCAGGAAACAACGGACTATGACTCTTTCAGTCAGTCTTCCCTGCGCGGAAGACTGGAATAATATGCAGCAGCTACCCGGCGGACAGCGGTTCTGTGCTCACTGTGCGCATACGGTAGTGGACTTTTCAAATGCTACAGATGCTGAGATCATAGCAGCCTTCCGGGATAGCGCCGGTAAGGTATGTGGCCGTTTCAGGAATGACCAGCTCGACCGGCCGCTAAGCGCCGCGGTTCCCGTCAGTGACAAATGGCGGTATTTTAAAATTATGGCAGCGGCGGGTATGCTGGCTGTATCGCAGGCCCCGCTGGTTCATGCGCAGGATGTTGTGGCCAGGCCGGACACTACGGAACAGACGACAGCCGCAAATGCTGTTGCTGCCCCGGTACCGCTGCCACCGGATACTTTAATGATCAGCGGCGTGGTAAGGGATGAAAAAGGTAACCCGGTAGAATATGCTACGGTTTTTTTGCTTGAGAATGAGGATGTAATGACTTTTAGTGATGAAAACGGGCAGTTTGAGCTTACAATACCTGAGCAACTGAAAGGGCAGGCTGTAACTCTGCTGATCGAATATGGCATATATAGTACGCAACAATTTAAAATTAATCCTGTCCAGTTGCCTTGGCACCGGGAAATTAACCTTGTTGTTAGTATTGGGATGGACGGATATACATACACGGTGGGTGGAGCTAGTCCGCTTTTTGATTATTCCGTAAACCCTCTTGCCACATATTCTCATGCAAAGGCAAGAGCAAAGCGTAATTTAGCTAACAGGCTGACGTCCGAGATCACCGGCCGGGTCACTGGTGCTGATAACCAACCCTTGAATAATGCACGTATCCAGGTTGTCAATACACGATTGGATATAAGCGCTTCCGTCAACAGCAAGGGGCAGTTTATATTAGCGGTTCCCGATAGCTATACAAAGAATTATTGCAAGCTGGTCATACAATGCGAGGGATATGCCCCGGTAAAGAAATGGGTGAATCTTAACAAAGCATCGGAGGCATTGGAAATACGCCTGGTACCGCAACAATAAGATGAAAAAAATCTGCTAACAATGCTCAACTGCTTTACCGGGTACCAAGCCGAGTAAGCCGGTAGTCAACCCTGGCGGCTGAATTTTGTTAAATAGGCTGTAACTTAAAAGCACTGTTATGGGCCATACATTTTCAAAAATAAAGCAGGCTATTGCACTGTTCAGGAATATTGATTTTGACCAGCTGGCTGCTATTGCCGCAAAAGTGGATCTGCCGCAGCTGATGCAACAATTTGCCGCGTTGGATGAAAAGCAGCTCCGGCACCTGACGGCTATGCTGTCGCCGGGTACCTCAAAGAAAGCCCTGCCGCCCATTGATGGTGATTTTTATGATGTTTACCATACGCTTACGCCGGAAGAAAGAGCCATACAGCTAAAGGTCAGGGCATTCATGGAAAAGGAGGTAAAGCCCCTGGTCAATCATTACTGGCTGCACGACGAATTCCCCTTTGAGCTGATAGATAAGATGCGCGCCCTGGATATATGCGGGGTTACCTACAAGGGATATGGCTGCCCGGGACTGTCCTTTGTGATGGAAGGGGTCATCGCCATGGAGATGGCCAGGATAGATGCTTCTATCGCTACCTTCTTCGGAGTGCAGTCGGGCCTGGCTATGGGGTCGATCTATCTATGCGGGTCTGAGGAGCAGAAAGCCCGGTGGTTGCCTGCTATGCAGCGCCTGGAAGTAATAGGGGCCTTCGGCCTTACCGAACCGGAAGTAGGTTCCGGGGCTGCGGGAGGCCTTACGGTTACCTGCAGGAACACGCCGGAGGGCTGGGTGCTGAACGGGGAGAAGAAGTGGATAGGGAACGCCACTTTTGCCGATATCATCATTATCTGGGCAAGAGATGTGGAGGATGGCGAGGTCAGGGGATTCATTGTAGAAAAAGACAACCCGGGCTTTCGCGTGGAAAAGATCAAAGGTAAGATGGCGCTTCGGATCTTGCAGAACGGTCTGATCACGCTTACGGACTGCGTGGTGAAGGAAGAGGCAAGGCTGCAGCATGCCAACAGCTTTAAAGATACGGCCAATATCCTGAGGATGACAAGGGCCGGCGTGGCCTGGATGGCGGCCGGCTGTGCACGGGGAGCCTATGAAAGCGCCCTGGATTATACCCGTAAGAGAGAGCAGTTCGGTAAGCCGATAGCCTCCTTCCAGATGATCCAGGGTCACCTGGTAGAAATGTTGTCTAACCTCACTGCTATGCAGACCATGGTCTTCCGGCTGTCGGAGATGCAGGACGCGGGTATACTTAAAGATGAGCATGCCTCGCTGGCGAAAGTCTTCTGCACGCTCCGGACCCGTGATATCGTATCGCGGGCAAGGGAGGTAATGGGTGGTAACGGTATCCTGCTGGAATATGATGTTGCCCGGTTTGTGGCGGATGCGGAAGCGATCTATTCCTACGAAGGTACCAAAGAGATCAATTCGCTGATCGTAGGGAGGGCCATCACCGGCTTCAGCGCTTTTGTATAGGAAGAGAACGCCAGAAACAAAGCTATTATAAGCGATACCTCACACCCGTACGGAATGACCTGTATGCTACAGTATCTTATAGTCAATCGGTCTCTGAACCTCAGGGAGGGCAATATTGCAGCTAAATGTACCTGTAATAAGAAATTGTTCCCTATACGCGCAGATAGTAATTTAAAAGTTTAATTACCCTTTTTATAAAACGGCTTATGAAAGTGATGATAGCAGTAAACGATACAGAAGTATATTTTGAGCGTAACTGGTTTACAGGCAGATTCACCTATACGGTCAATGGTATTACAAGCGTTCTTGTTCCCGCACTGCGTTTGTCTACCCATTTTTCTGTTAGGCTGTCGGAAACCTATAAACTGACAATAGGAGATCATATTGTGACTGTCCTGAAGGAGCGGCCCCTGCTGCTGGCAGGATTACGGCCGCATACCTATAGATTCTATATGGGAGACCGGCTTTTGAAGGAGGTCGTATCATTATGACCTGCTGCTGCTTATAGGGCCGCCGGATCCTGGCCTTCAGCTGCCTAATATGGTGCTGTAATTCTTGTTGCGGAAGAAATCCTTGAATATATATTCCGATTTTTTCATCAGTTGCTCATACTGCTTAGCCCCATGGCTGATGCGTTTTACACCCAGGTTACCCAGGGTTTCAAAATCAGGCAGGCTGGTGGTCACAAATACGTTGAGCGGTATGGTCACCTTTTCTGTGAATGTTTGAATATCGGATGTGGTTTCTATAAGCGGTACGAATATCCCGTCTGCTCCGGCTTCCTGGTATTTCAGGGCCCGTTCCACGGATGTCTCCAGCGGGTCAGATACCCTGGTGGTGTAAGTATCGGTGCGTGCATTGATGAAGATGTCGGTCACGGACTTTATAGCCCTGATCTTATCGGCCAACTGGTCGGCGTTTTCCAGCACTCTTTCGCCGTCTTTTACTATGCCGTCTTCCAGGTTAATGCCTGCTACCCCGGCATCTGCCAGTTGCTTTACATATGCAGCCACTTCGGAGGGATCTTCCGAATACCCCGCCTCAAAATCCACTGACACGGGAATGCTCACACTGGCGAGAATACGTTTCACTACGAAAAACAGCTCCTCGAAGCTGATATTTTCACCGTCTTCATATCCCAGCGTGAATGCAATGGCATGGCTGGAGGAGCCCAGCGCTTTATAGCCGGCCTGCTCTGCAAGTTTGGCGGTGTAGGCATCCCATACATTACCCAGGAGGAAGGGAGCGGACTGCTGGTGCAGGGACCGGAATTGCTGAAGATATTGTTGTCTGCTCATATGATCTGATCGGTTTTTAGTAATAATGGATGTTTTTAGATTTGTCAGCTAAGCCTTTGGAACCAGTCTATATAGGCCGTCACCGCCTTTTCAAGGAATTCCCTGGTTTTATCTGACAGCTTCCCGTTGTCGTCTATTTCTTTCTGTATGGAAGCGATGTAAACCTCCGGCTGCTGCATCACCGGTATATTGAGAAAGACAAGGCTTTGTCTGAGGTGATGATTGGCGCCGAACCCGGAGATCTGCCCGGGAGAGCTGCTGAAAACGGCACCGGGCTTATTGTCCCAGGCGTTTTGTCCGTAGGGGCGGGAGCCCACATCCAGAGCGTTTTTCAGTACTGCCGGCACGGAACGGTTATATTCCGGCGTGATGAAGATAACCCCGTCCAGCGCCTTTACGGTTTCCCTGAAAGGGGTATAGCTCCCGGGTACTTTATTGTGATCGTCGTAATCCTGGTTGTATAAAGGCAGTTGTCCTATTTCAATGATCTTGAATTCGAATCCTTCAGACGCCATTTCTATGACCGCCTGCGCTATTTTTTTTGAATAGGAGGCTTCCCGGAGGCTGCCTACGAAAATGCCTATTTTTTTGTTATTCATTTTAGTGCCGTTTTTAGAGAAATCAATATGCTTTAAACACATATGCGGACCAAAAAGTTGCCAGAAAGGCACAATCTTATACTTTCATTGTATTTTATCAGGCTGTCCGGGATGCTGGGATTTTCCCGGAACGGGTCTCCGGACCCGGTATGGAATCCTGGTATGCCCTTCTCTGCCGGCCCTGTTAAAAATAACAAAATCGTATTTCTGTTTTTAGCTTTATTCTTGCGTTATTTGTATTCTAAATGGTTTTTCATGCAGGACCGCAGTTTATGGAAAGCTTACCTGGCCCTGGCTATTGTGAGCGTAGTATGGGGCACTACTTATTTCGCCCTGCGTATCGGGGTAGAGACCTTTCCGCCGTTTTTATTCTCAGGGGTCCGGCAGGCCCTGGCGGGAGCAATATTGCTGGTCGTGCTGAAGCTGCTGGGCAGGCTAAAATTTACAGGGAAAGATTTGCTGCACCAGTCCGTACCGGGCGTGTTGATGATCGCATTGGGGAATGGGGTGATCGGCTGGTCGGAACGCTATATACCCAGTGGTCTTGCTGCATTGATCGTGTCCATCCTGCCGGTGTATGTGGTAGGTGTCAATTATGCCAGCGGGGCCGACAGGCGACGTCCTAACGTCCTGATAGCAAGCGGCCTGTTCCTGGGATGTGCCGGTATCGTGCTGATGTTCAGGGATAACCTGAAAGATATTGTGCGGCCGGAATACCTGATGGGTATGCTGGTATGCTTCGGAGCCTGCCTGGCCTGGGCTACGGGCAGCGTATATGCCAAGCAGAAGCCTTCATCTGCCAATGTGCTCACCAATGCTGCCCTGCAGATGTTCAGCGGCGGTGTGGTGCTGCTTTTGATGAGCCTTTTCCTGGATGATTATTCAGAGCTTCAAACAGTATCTGCAGCAAGCATATGGGCGCTGGTTTACCTCGTGGTCTTCGGGTCCATCCTTGCTTACAGCAGCTTTGTATATGCTTTATCCAGGTTGCCGGTGGGTGTGGCTTCCTTATATGCCTATATCAACCCCTTTATCGCGCTGCTGATGGGCTACTGGTGGCTGTCGGAAGAGCTGACATGGATCACTATCCTCGCATTGCTGACAGCTTTGAGCGGGGTGTACTTTATTAACAGGGGATATAAGCGGTACAGGAAAGCAATTGACAACTGACAATCGGATAACGGGCGATCATAAATGAAATACCGGGAGCATTGACCTTGTACGCCGACTGGTGTCATTTATTGTCTTCGCCGTTTTTTACTGAATATAATATAATTGTGAAACATTATGGATCAAGAAAGGACAGATCAGATAAAGGCAAGCTTTGAGCGTTCCAAGACAATGGCCTTGTACGGCGCGCGGCTGTTGACCGTGCAGCAGGGCTATATAGAGATCGAAGCAGACAAGCAGGATTTTATGGCCCGGCCGGCGGGGATGTTCAACGGCGCTGCCATAGCTACGCTGGTGGATGTGGCCTCCGGCTATGCTGCGGTATCGGCGAAGGCGAAAGATAGCTATGTGACTACCGTGGAACTGAAGATCAATTATCTGAGTCCCGCTATCGGGGAACAGCTGAGGGCCAAAGCCCGGGTGATCAAGAATGGCAGGGTCCTGTCGGTGGTCCGTGTGGATGTATATGCTGTTAAAGCGGGGGGCGAAAAACTGGCCGCTACCTCTCTGGTGACCATGATGCAGCTTCGTAATCCCTCCGCTCCATAAAGCATGAGCGCTGTGTGCGGATAAATCATGGTATACAGTCAACTATCCTGAGATGTTAAATGTTGTATATACATCTTTAGGACAGGCCGGGAATATCATCGGGTAAATGCCGGTGGACCGGCTTTCACAACAATATCAAACAATACAAACGATCCTATTATGAGCAGTTATTTGGACAGCGTTAAAAAGCAGTTCCGGTATTACAGGATGCTGGGTGAAAAAAGTATGGAGCAACTGGAGGAGGAGCAGCTTTTCTGGCAGTATAACGGGGAAAGCAACAGCATTGCAGTTCTTGTCAATCATATGGCGGGAAATATGCTGTCCCGGTTTACCGATTTCCTGACCTCTGACGGCGAGAAGCCCTGGCGTAACCGGGATGCCGAATTTACCAATGCCTTTGCGGATAGGGCCCAGATGATGCAACGGTGGCACCAGGGCTGGGAATGCCTGATGCGGACATTGGATCAACTGTCCGATGCGGACCTGGAGACAATAGTCTATGTAAGGAATGACGGGCATACCGTTACGGAGGCTATCAACCGCCAGCTGGCGCATTATGCCTATCATACAGGCCAGATCGTTTTTATTGCCAAGATGCTGAAGGATACGGACTGGCAGACATTGTCCATAGCGCGTAACAGTTCGGCCGAATATAACCGGCGCAAATTTACGCAGGACAGGGAAAGAAGGCACTTTACAGATGACCTGTAACCTTTTACGGAACATACATTCAGGATCAATAACAGACACCGGCATCATTACTGCGCCGGCTTACCTGATATAATAAATCTACAGCTATGGATCTGAAATCGAACGAGCCTTTCTGGCTGGTCAAAAACGGGCTGCTGTCTTCTTTCCCTTCACTGAAGCATGAAGAATCCTGCGATGTGCTTGTGGTAGGAGGCGGCATCACCGGCAGCCTCATCGCGCACCAATGTGTGGAAGATGGCTATGATACGGTCCTGATCGACCGGAGGGAGATCTGTAATGGCAGCACCTCCGCCACTACCTCTATGCTGCAATATGAAATAGATACACCGCTGTACAGGCTTGAGGAAATGATAGGGAGAGCAGGGGCTGTCGCGTCCTACCGGTCATGCCTGCGGGCCATTGAGCAACTGGATGCGCTTTCAAAACGTATCAGATCGGCATCCGGCTTTACAATGAAGGATTCCCTGTATTACGCGGCATTGAAAAAGGACGTACCCTGGCTGCAGCAGGAGCTGGAGGCCAGGGCCGGCGCGGGATTTGATGTCGGCTGGATGTCAGGAAGGGAGATAGAGGAGCGGTACGGGCTGCATCATACCTACGGTGGTATCATTTCTGCCCATGGCGGCAGTATGGACGCTTTCCGGATGGCCCATGAATTGCTGGCCTATAATTATAAAAGAGGATTGCGTATTTATGACCGGACACAACTGGAAACCGTAAAAGACGGCAGGGGTTACAGCACTGTGCTTACCGGATGCGGCCAGCTTATAAAGGCCAGGAAGATCATTTACTGTGTAGGATATGAAAGCAGCCAGATGATCCCCGAAAACTTTGTAAGGCTGAAAACTACGTATGCCATTGTTTCGGAAATAGATAAGGAAGTCTGCAGCAGGCTCCGGGGTACGCTGGTCTGGAACACTGCCGATCCCTATCTTTATCTGCGCACCACCGATGACGGCCGTATGCTGATAGGCGGCGGTGATGAAAATTTTGTCAGCGCCCGTAAACGCGACCGGCTGCTGTCCGTGAAAGCGCGCCGGCTTCGTAAAGAGGTGGAAAGGATGCAGCCGGATCTTCCTTTCTGCACCGATTTCGTGTGGGCAGGCACATTCGGCGAAACAAAGGATGGCCTGCCTTACATCGGCACGCATCCCGCCTTTAAGCATGCCTACTTCGTTCTGGGCTTCGGGGGCAATGGCATCACCTTCTCCGTGACAGGTATGGAGATGGTCGCTGCCTGGCTGAAAGGTAGAAAGCATCCTTTATCCCAATGGTTCCGTTTTGGACGTTAAGGAGTGCCGGTTTATCATTCCTCAGGAAGAAGGGGCAGGTCCATCCTTTCGGACCAGTTGAGGTTCGCCGGCAGCTCACAGTCGGAAAATTCGATATGTATCACGCGCCGCTTCCTGTTGCCCGTGCTGCGCGCGGAACTGTGGAGCAGTAGGGGCTTCATGATCATAATACCGCCGGAAGGTACATGGCAGCTTACTTCCTTATCTGTGGACAGGTCTATGGCAGCAGCCCGCCGGATACCACCGGCATGTGAACCTTCTATTACTTTTAAGGCGCCGTTGGTATCATCGGTTGCATCCAGGTGTATACGTACCGTAAAAATGTTTTCAAGGATCTCCGTCGGCGGCTGTACGGCAAACTGATCCTGCCTGGCGATCCAGGGACCAAAACCTTCAGCCGCTGCTTTTTTATCTACAGATATGGTCATATCCTGGTGATAGGCTACATACCAGTTGGATGTTTCCGGCTTATCGAAATAAATGCTTTTTACAGCAAAGAAATTATTGCCGAACAGGTCCCGCACCAGCCTGATCAGCCTGTCATTGAACACCAGTGCCGGTAGGCCCGGGATCGTTTTCAGCACCTGTCTGATAGCGAAAAGATCGGAGGTTTTGCGGAAGGCTTCGGAGGAGCTGTCAGCCGTTTCGATCAATGCTGTCATCGCTGCAACAGCTTCGGGACCATAAAGGCCCGGTATGATGGTAAAGCCTCTTCGGACGATCTCCTCCTTGTAATTAAGTATAGCGCTCATAGGTTTTTATAATGATTTTTTAGCCCGTTCTTACGGACCATTAAGGATCCCGGACCGCCAAATATAGCTATAATTCTTCGTCAGCTCGCGGGAGGCGCGGTATCCAAGGCAATGAACAATTCCGATGCTTTAAATACAGGATATACATACGCATCTGCGATAAAAATTGTAACTTGCTTTTACTATAAAGCCAATGAAATATATATATACCCAGGAATACCTCAGTCCTTACGGACCGCTCCTTATAGGCGACTATGAGGGTAAGTTGTGCCTCCTCGACTGGCAGCACCGGGCGAAGCGTTCCGCGGTGGACCGGAGACTGACAGCCTTTCTGGATGCAGCTTACAGGGATGAGGCTACACCCCTGCACCAGGATGCCATAGCGCAACTGGAAGCCTATTTCACCCGGCAACGGACAGCATTCGACCTGCCTTTGTTGCTGGCCGGTACGGAATTCCAGCGGAAGGTATGGACGGCACTGATGGAAATACCCTATGGAGCTACCGTTTCCTACCTGGGGCTGAGCCGGCGGCTGGGAGATGAAAAAGCCATACGTGCAGTGGCCAGCGCTAACGGGGCCAATGCCATTTCGATTATTGTGCCTTGCCACCGTGTGATAGGGAGCAACAGGTCCCTTACCGGTTATGCAGGGGGTATTGCGGTTAAGCAGCGTTTACTGGAGCTGGAATCCAACGTGCAGCAGGGCGGGCTTTTTGAATGAGGATGCCTGCTCTCGGGAAATACTTTGTGCGCTGACCGTTTCGTTAAGCTCTTACAGGGTTTTATAAAAGCAAATACATTACTAAATTCGCGGCAGCAATACTGCTCCTGTATAAATATATAACCTATGTCTATAAAAATTGATGCCTCCTGGAAAGCTGTGCTGGAAGAAGAGTTCAAGGCTCCTTACTTTACCGCGCTTACTGCATTCGTTAAGCAGGAATATCATACCAAGGTATGTTATCCCAAAGGCAGCCAGATATTTGCGGCATTCGACCATTGTAAATTCCAGGATGTCAAAGTCGTTATTATAGGACAGGATCCCTATCATGGCCCCGGACAGGCTAACGGGCTTTGCTTTTCCGTTAATGACGGCGTGCCTTTGCCGCCATCGCTTATTAATATCTTTAAGGAAATAGAGTCGGATCTCGGTAAGCCCTTCCCGGCGTCCGGCAACCTGGAGCGCTGGGCCGACCAGGGTGTGCTGCTGCTCAACGCCACGCTTACGGTAGAGCAGGGTAAGGCAGGGAGCCACCAGAACCATGGCTGGGAGATATTTACGGACGCGGTGATCAGGGAAGTGTCGGGCCGGAAGGAAAATGTGGTCTTCCTGTTGTGGGGCAGCTATGCCAGGAATAAAGGCGCGCGTATAGATACTTCCAAACACTATGTGCTCCAGTCCGGGCACCCGTCACCTATGAGCGCCAACAGGGGACACTGGTTTGGCAACCGTCATTTCAGCAAGACCAATGCCTTCCTGCAGTCCAGGGGAATGACACCTATAGAATGGTAACAATATTGTTATTGCCCTGGCATAGCCGGGGAATGCGGCTAAAGCGGCAGCTTTGCTGTTTATATACTGATGTCATGGAACGATGTGCCGGCAGGACAGCGGCGTCTTATTATTGAGAGATTTTCCCGGTGGTAATTTTACGGCCTTTACGAATTGCATATATACCTGTATGCGATAACAGGAAACACTGGTATGCCGGTGTTATATATGCTGATACTTGCAGGTGATCTGCACCAGAAAGAAAAGCGGAGGGTATATGGTTGAAAGAAAAGATGTAAAAAGGAACTGCCCAAAAGAGACTCAAAGGTGATAGGGGATGAAATGAGGACAGCTCCTTTTTACATAGTGGCGATCAAGCGATGTAACCGGTTAATGGTTATATATACCGCTTAGATCTATGATAATAACCTTTGTACCGAGATCCGTCCTGGCAGACGTTGGAACAACCGGTTATATTTTGAGTGAATTGCAATCATACATCCTCATGGTTTGGTATGACTGATTTCCTGTTACAAACATCCATATAATATTGCAGACATGCAAAGGGAAAACCCTCCAAATTGTATGATGTACCGGGATTGTATAAATCAAACAGGAATGTCGCCACAATAAATACAAGCCCCGGGAAAATGTTTTCCCGGGGCTTGTGTGGATCATCATTGATCCTGCTTATTCTATAATGATCTTTTCACAGGTGCTTCCCTGTTGTGTCGCTATATACAGTATATACATTCCCTGCTCCAGTCCTTCCAGGTCCAGGCAGGTATTATCCGGACTGAACCTCCGGATGGTTCTGCCTGAATGATCCAGCAACTGTATGGACCGGATACGTATATCCTTGTCATATTGAAGATGTGTGTTTCCGGTGGCGGGATTGGGGCAGATGCTTACTTTTTTTTTACCGGGAGGACGGTGCTCCTGTACCGGCAACGTATAGGGAGCGTAACGGAAAACAAGATCATCCAGGTACAGGAAATGTGATAGCATACAGATCGTGGTGCCGGACCAGTAGCCCTTCGATTCAAACCATATGCTGACGGAATCCGGTATGATGTCGGGATCCGTATAGGTGACAGGCAGGTAAAATTCCCTGTAAGCATCCGACCTGCTGAATGTAAGCGAATCGTGATGCAGCAGCTCTGATTCGCCTGTGACGGTATTGGTCTTATAGGTGCGGATGTGCAGCATGGTCACTTTCCTGTAGGTATCGTTGGGACCGAGAGAGTCAACGATGTATTTGTAATAGCCCGATACGCCGTACAGCTTGCGGTCAAGATGCACCTTGCTGATATAATTACCGGGATCATTGCTTTTACCCAGGCAGAGTACCGACGGGGAGCCGTTATACCACATATGTACCATGGCGGCATGTTGGCCCGAATGAGCATCATTGGTGCGGGTAATGCCGTAACGCACTGCTGACCAACCGGTCAGGATGCTGTCGGGTTCCAGGTGCTCTCCCGTAGCGATGGTATCGCCTATCATGGTCCTGTAGCAGCCGGGTGTGCCGGGGTCTTCGGTCATACGTGAAATACGCAGTGCCGGATGCCATTTTTCGAAGCCGGTATTGTGGTCCTGCGCGGAAACGGGCAGGGACAGTAAAAGGCCAAAGCAAAGGAACAATAATTTCTGCATAGCTGTTGGGATTAAAAGGGAATGTAGTACGTTATAAAATATAACGTACTACAATAAAGGGGCATTTATTTGCTGATCACCAGCTTATGGCTGCTGTGCGTATTGCTTTCCGTATCAAGGATACGGATGATATAAACACCTTCAGGCAGGTCGCTGACGGATATGGCTGTTCCCTGTACCAGAGATTTAACGGTAAGCACCTCCTGTCCGAGAGCGCTGAAAATACTGATATCCAGCAGGCTGGTCGCATTTTGCGTGCTCAGCACCGTGATCTCGCTGCTGGCTGGGTTCGGATAAATGAGATAGAGCTCCTTATCCTGACCGGCCAATGGTATGGTATGTTGTATCTGGATCTCGCCCGGCTCTACGACGTAATTTTCACCGCTGACGATCCTGTCGCCGTCATATTGCACCAGGTCAAATTTATGGGTGCCTGTAATGCGTTGATTGGGCTTGGGCTCTACCTGTATGGTCAGTCCTTTCACCGTATTGGGCGGCAGGACGAAATTCTCTATGAAGCCGCCGTCAGCCGTGAGCATAAAGACCTGCTCATCTATCCTGCGCAGCCCCCGGGTATTGCCGTTCCACTCCCGTATCGTTTCCCTGTCAAATTTTATGGAGACGTCGGCTACCTGTAACAGGCCTGCGTCTTCCTGGCTCTCGAACCTGATGGTCAGTCTTGTATTGTTCATCGGGAGCTCCGTATAGTTGCCCCAGAGGATACTGCCGGCCCTCATAGTGGAAATGCCGTCTTTCAGGATCGTGACATTGCGCATGGCAATATTGTTGCTGGCGCTCATATTGGCATAAATGTCGCTGCCGGTAGGTGTGCTGCTGCCTTCCTCATCCATACGGGCCAGCAGGCAGAAATGCTGCTGTTGCCATACTTCGGGGAAACAGGTGGTATAGTGGTCGGGATCGGGCATGCCGGTCCATTCGAACTCGTAGATATAATAATCCTTTTCCAGGGTAGTATGGTGACCGCTGTGTATATTGTTCAGGAAGTTTTCATTTACGCGGCGTAAGGGCTTGTTGCCGATGAATCCGCCCAGGGGACGTGGCTGTCCGCAGGGAATGGTCGTTGCGCCTGTCCAGGGGTTCGGCCATTGTACGCCGACGGAACCCTGCGCCCAGTACACACCGATATTGCCCATATTGTCCCTGTTGGGTGAAGCGCCCCTGTTGTGCACTTTTACATACACATAAGCTCTTTCTCCCGGGCCGGACATTACAATATCCTCGCTTACCTGGTTCTGGAAGCCGTCAGGATTGTTCCTGATCCAGATATCCGGCGCTTTCCACAGCTCAATGCCTGAAGGTACGGGTGTTACGCCTTCGTCAGTATTGTACTTCTTTACATACAGGTCAGCGCCGAGGAGCTGGCAGTTTTTCTGGTAGCAGTACCAGAGATCATCCACCCAGGCGTGGAATATCCAGAATACAGCAGTGCCGGGAGCGTTGGTAACACTGGCCATGGATCCGCCTATCGCGGTGTGGATAGCGTTGTGATAGCTGACCTCCATGCTGGCGGAAAAATTATCAGCGCTGGCAAAGTTCCCGCAGGCAGCAGGCGGCAGGTAGCTGGAAATGGATGGTGGGGCAATATTCTGGCTGGAGATGTTCGGGAAGCCGCCGTCAAGCTGGGAGGAACCGCTGCCCGCAGCATTATTAAAAAACTCGTTGGGTATGGCGGTGGTGGGGTCCCAGGACGGCAGGGGCACATATTTGTTATGACCGTTGTCGGTCAGCCAGTGCTCCAGCTCCTGGATATAATAACGGTGCCATGTGAGGAATATCTTTTGCCCGGTCATATGGATCATGAGGTTATGCTCGGTGTGCTGCCAGATCAGGGGGTACCGCTGGGCGCCCGAAGGAAAGGAAGGATTGATCTGGGTCCGTAACCAGTCATGGATAAGATTGCGCAGCTCCAGCCGCTCACTGGGCGAGAAGGAATAAATATCCCGGCGGGAGCCGGTACACATCGGGTGCTGGGCAAACGTCCCTGCTGCCATCGCAATAAGAAGGCCGAATAGTAATACAATTCTTTTCATGGTGTTGTATTTAAGGTTAAAAAATAGTTGTGGGTAAAGAAGCTTATTGTAAATATTTTATAATTTTAACATCTATTAAAAGTATTTACCGTTGTGCAGATATGCAAAGGAATAACCCTCCAAATCTTTTTTAATTGTTAAAATGTAGAGGCCTGTACTAATATAAAATGGATATGTATATCCAATATGGAAATAAATGGTACAATAATGGAGGGATAACCCTCTAATCTTTTTTCCTGATAACAATATTTTTGCAATACCACCTTGAAAACTGACAATATGGAACCCGAATTACCTTATCCTGTGCTTGTCGCCTATGCGGAAGATCACCATCTTGTAAGAGATGCGCTCATCAATAACCTGGAGCAGACGGGTAAGGTGAAAGTGATCGTTACTGCAGATAACGGGTCGGACCTGATCCGGGGCATCCAGGCAAGCAGCGAGCTTCCCCACGTATGCCTGCTGGATATAGAAATGCCGGTTATGAACGGTTTTGATACCTCCCTGTTCATAAGGAAAGAATGGCCTGATATAAAGATCATCGCACTTTCCGGGTATGAAACGGAACTGTACCAGCTCAGGATGGTCAGGTGCGGCGCTGACGGTTACCTGGGCAAGCGTTCCAGGACCAGCGAGCTCCTCAGGGCGATAACGGCAGTCTACAATAACCGCATCTATAATACCGAGCTGTTCGATACACCGCTTACCAGCCTGAAAAGAAAGGCCAAGGATGAACCGGAGTTCAACGCGGTGGAAGAGCTGCTGCTCAAATACTGCGGGGAGGATAAGACCCTGGATGAAATTGCCGACCAGGTAGGCTTTACACATAAAAGCCTGGAGATGCACCGGTATAAGCTTTACCAGAAGATAGGCGTTAAAAGCAGGGTAGGACTGCTGATGTACGCTATCAAGAACGGATTCGTGTCCGTGAATGCCTGAAAATGCCAAACCCTAATCACTAAACCCAATATAAAATGTCAAAACTGAATTTAATCGGTATAATTTCCGCTGCCTGGCTGATGGGATACAGCAGCAGCAATATTGATCCCCATTCCGCTAATTTCATATCTAAAGATTCGGCCAACAGGATGATACAGAGCTACCTCAGCAGTATAGATGCTGTGGATGTCCAGGAACAGTTGAACAGCCTGATCCTGGATGCGGATGATATCAGGACGTACCTGAGCGATACGGCCATCCGCGGTGTCAAGATCATGTTCGCGCATACGCTGGAGTATATCAACTCGGGTAATGAAGGGTTGCCGGCCGGTCTGGAGAGCGGTGCGCTGACGGTCATTCTGGCCGGTTATAACAGTCGCGGCAATTATGTATTTGCACCCGGTATGCGTGTGCTGAACAAGGCCCGTCCCTGTCCTACCAAATGTCTCACAACAGGTTCTGCAAGCAATCATATCCTGGAGTAGATGACGGAGCAACAGGTACTGTACATATACTATGTGATCATAGGCTTTGCTGCCGTAGCTGCATTGTACCGCCTGCGTAAGACGGACAGGGCAACGCGTTTCCTGTGCCTTTTTATCCTGTATGCGCTGGTGAATGAGATACTGAGCGCTTACAGCATATCGCTTTTCAGGAATAACTATATACTGTCTAACCTGTATGATTACATCTCATTCATATTGCTGGGTACCTTTTTCTATTTAAGCGCGGAACATAAAAAGGCCGGCAGGCTGGTATTGGTGCTCCTGATAGCGGGTATGGCGGCGCTGCCCCTCAATATCCTGCTGTTTCCCGATTTCAGCAGTGTGCACCAATACCTTACCGAACAGATATCCGGTTTCCTCATACTCGTGATCGCTTTATATACCATTTATAATATGGTGCTCCGGGATGATGAGGCTGTCATATACAGGATCCCGCTGTTCTGGATAGCTACCGTATTTGTATTTTACCAGCTTGTCAACCTGTGGGGCAGAAGCGCCTATCATCCCTTTGAGCTAAGGCTGGAGAACGATTATTTTTATTTTATTATACTGGGTATCAATATATTATTGTATAGCCTGCTGGGAGTATTCCTGTGGCGGTATTCCCGGATGAAACTTAATGTGCATGAGCGGAGATAAACATATTGTGCCTTTCCTGATCATTGCGATACTGGCCACCTCGGTGATGGTATTTTTTATGGTGGTGATCATCGTGACCTATACCAGGCGTACCAAAAGAAAAGAGCAGGAGTATCTTAAGGCTCTGATGGAAGACCGGGAAAGAACGTATGTGCAGTTGTCAGTAGAGCTGCACGATAATGTAACGAATATGATGACGCTGGCCCGTATCTACATCAATGATATGGAGGAGAACGGCAGCTGTGAAGATATGAGGCCCATCAGGAAAGTGGGTAAGATACTGGACAGCCTCATTATTGATACGCATCATTTCAGCCGCGGCCTTAATTCGGATTATATCTCCAGGTACGGGCTGATCACGGTGGTGACCGAAGAGCTGGAATGGATACAGAACTCCAAAAAGATCTCCTGCAATGTACAGGTCAGCGGGCTCCGCAAGCCGATACCGGACTTTAAGCAGCTCATGTTATACCGCATCGTACAGGAAACCCTGATGAACAGCGTCAAATATGCCAGGCCGTCCATGATCGGGGTGGAATTCGCCTTTAAGAACGACAGCTCCTTTTCTGTAAAGATAACAGACAATGGTATCGGCTTTGACAGGCAGGCCCCCGATTTCAAGGAAGGTGTCGGTATCACCAGTATGCGGGAACGCGCCCGTAAGCTGGGCGGTAAGCTGGACATCTCTTCCTGTATCGGTGAAGGTACTACGGTCTGCTTCACGGCACCCAAAATGTGGAAATAAAGGCCTGCCTGTCGTAGCGCCTGTAGCGTACACGCTGTCGGGACAGGCAGATCCGGATATATTGCGCTTTACTTCAGCCTTTCCAGTACACCTTTCCGCTTGATGATGTTTTTATAATCCCATTGGATCACCCTGGACTTTTCCAGCCATCTCTGCAGGTCTGTGGTATTGATCTGTTCGGCAGCCGTAAAGGTGATGGATGCGTCTTTGAACTTCTGCCCCCTTTCCTGCAATTGCTCCTCTTCGAAGGATTGTCCGCTCCAGAACATCAGTCTTACCCCTTTCTTAAGCTTGTCATAGCCGGTGATGGGATTACCGTCCAGGAACCATACGGGATGGCGGTGCCAGATCTTCTGCTCCGCTTCAGGGAGATGTTTAGCGATCTCCTGTGATAATATGTCGCATATCATCTTATCTTCCGGGGCAAGCGCGTCGTTATAATCCTGTATTGCTTTTATAATGCTCATAAGTATATTACTTTTGAAGTGAAGATAATAATGTGTCCAGGTTCTGCAGCCCCATCGTAAAGCCTTCTTTAAAGCCCATCTGTATGATCCTTTCCAGGTCTTCCTGGTTGTCATAAGTGATGCTGATGGTCACTGTTGTGGTATGCTGACCCGCTGTGAAGACGTTGTGCCAGAAGGAGCGGGGCAGGTTCATATTGATATTGCCCTCCTCATCACAGAAGGCGTCCAGGCCGGAGAAGCTTTGCCGGGGCATTATTTCCTTATACTCCATCAGGGACCAATGGGGTTTGTTTTCCGGGCCGATCATGGCATATAGCCATTGTCCCCCGGGTCTGAAATCCATAGCTTTGGTCTCTGTACGGTAGGGTTGGGGCGCCCACCACTGGTCCAGCAATGCTGCGGTGGTCCAGGCTTGCCATACCAGGTCCGGGCCGGCATTGAACTCGCGTTTAACGTGGATGGTCCTGTTCTCCTTGTTTACGGAGAATTCGAATAAAAGAGTTGTGTTCATTGTTGAGCTTTTTAATTGGTGTAATAAATTATCAGATTGTGTGAAGCTATTTTCTTATGTTCTGCAGAGCTGCTCCGGCCCATTCATCTGCTGCTTTCCTTTTTCCTGCGCCAGATCACACTCCGCCGGTATTTCCAGGTGCATGCTGTCCGCCGTTGTGGACCGGGGCAGCGATCACTACCGGAAAATTTTCCCGGGTAGGTCTGCTATGGAATGGGAGATAGTCCGCTTCATTGTATACATTTTTTAGCAACCATTACATTGCAAATGTATGTGCAACTTTTTGATTGCGCAAAATATTTTTGAAAATTTTAAGGAAAAAGCCTGTTGAGAGCGTTGGATGGTTCCCCGGGAATGCCCCGGCACAGGTTTGCAGATATTGCCTTTCCGCGGGCAGGGCCACTGCTTAAATAGTCGTCAGTAAGCTGAAGCTGCCGGGCCCGGGAATAAAGGACCGGACCGAGGTGGAAAATAAAAAAAACAAGTATGCTAAAAAATATTTGTTAGATATATCTAACTTATTTATTTTTGCATTATAGTTTATTATTTTAAAGTAACGTATATGAGCATATTTAAGACTTTGATTTTTTCCGGCGGGCTTTTATTGGCTGGCGGCAGTGCCATGGCCCAGATTGGTAAGATAAGCGGCAGGATCACGGATGCCGGAGGAGCTCCCCTGGAAGCGGCGGGTATAGCGGTCCGGGGTATCAGGCAATATACCGGATCCGATGATAAGGGTATATATAAGCTGGATGAGGTGCCGAATGGAGAATGGACCATTGAAGTGTCCGCTGCCGGCTATGTGACGCAGCAGTTGAAGGTCACTGTTACGGATAATGAAATAGTGCTGGATGTATCTATGGAGCCAGAAAAGGAATCGCTGGACGGTGTGGTCGTTACCGGGACGATGAAGGAGGTCTCCAAGCTGGACAGCCCGGTGCCGGTAGAGGTCTATTCGGCCGGCTTCTTTAAGGCCAATCCTACGCCTTCCATTTTTGACGCGCTTCAGAATATCAATGGCGTACGGCCGCAACTGAATTGCAACGTCTGCAATACGGGCGATATTCATATCAACGGGCTTGAAGGTCCTTATACGATGATACTGATAGACGGGATGCCGATAGTCAGCGGGCTTTCAACGGTATACGGGCTCAGCGGCATACCCCAGTCCCTTATTGACAGGGTAGAGGTTGTAAAGGGACCCGCTTCCACCCTGTACGGAAGCGAGGCCGTAGGAGGGCTTATCAATATCATTACCAAATCTCCTACAAAGGCGCCGCTGCTGGCTGCAGATGTTTTCGGTACGAGCTGGGGAGAGGTCAATACCGACGTAGCAGGCAAGTTCAGGATAGGGAAAACCGCGCAGAGCCTGCTGGGTGTCAACTATTTCAATTATTCCAATCCTGTGGACCATAACAATGATAATTTCACGGATGTGACTTTGCAGAACCGCGTTTCCTTATTCAATAAGTGGAACTTTGAAAGGAAGCATAACCGTGTACTATCCCTTGCCGCACGGTATGTATACGAAGACCGCTGGGGCGGTGAGATGAACTGGTCCCGGAAATACAGGGGAGGAGACGAGGTGTACGGTGAGAGCATCTATACCAACCGCTGGGAATTATTCGGTGCTTACCAGTTGCCGGTAAAGGAGCAACTCATGCTGCAGTTCAGCGCTAACCTGCACGACCAGAACAGCGCCTACGGAGACGGCTATTACCTGGCTACCCAGCAGATCAGCTTTGGCCAGCTCACCTGGAGTAAAGGCCTGGGGATTCATGACCTGCTGGCGGGCCTTACCTACCGCTATACGTATTATGATGATAATACCCCGGCTACCGCATCGGCTGCTGATGTGAATATCAACCGGCCGACCCATACCCATCTGCCGGGCCTGTTCATGCAGGATGAGATAGCGATCAGCGGCAATCATAAGCTGTTGCTCGGCATCCGGTATGATTACAACTCCGTTCATGGGAATATTCTTACACCGCGGGCCAACTATAAATGGAATTCCCCGAATAAGAGGAACATACTGCGCCTGAGCGTAGGTAACGGCTACCGGGTGGCCAATGTATTTACAGAGGATCATGCGGCGCTCACAGGTGCCAGGCAGGTGGTATTTGTGAATGAGCTTAAGCCGGAGCGGTCCTGGAACGGCAATGTCAATTTTGTGAAAAGGATCGTTGCCGGGGATGTTTTCATAGGGCTCGACGCCACGGCTTTCTATACCTATTTTACCAATAAGATCATTCCTGATTATGATACGGATCCCAATAAGATCATTTACGATAACCTGGACGGCTATGCCATATCAAAAGGCTTATCCCTGAATATGGATGTCGTTTTTCCTTTCGGGCTGAAGATCCTGGCCGGCGCTACCGTTATGGATGTCCATAACAACGATGGCACGGAAAAGGTAAGGCAGTTGTTTGCAGAGCGGTTTACGGGCACCTGGAATGCCGGCTATACCTTCCGCAGGCTGGGACTGACCATAGATTATACAGGTAATCTTTACGGACCTATGCGGCTGCCCTTGCTGAGCGAGGCAGACCCGCGCAGAGAATATTCTCCCTGGTGGAGCATCCAGAATATCCAGTTGACCAAGACGATAGGCAGGCGCATAGAAGTGTACGGCGGTGTCAAGAATCTCCTGAACTGGACACCCAATAAAGGCAATCCCTTCATTATTGCACGGTCCTTCGACCCCTTCGATAAAAACGTGCAGTTCGATGCGTCCGGGCAGGCGGTCATTACTCCTGATAATCCCTATGGGCTTACCTTTGATCCCTCTTATGTATATGGACCTAACCAGGGCATCAGGTTTTTCCTGGGAGTTCGTTATACTTTATTATGATAAAAAAAATGACAATGATATGCATTTCCGTTTTCCATACAGGTTCTGGATCATCCCGGCCATTTTGCTGTTAGCAGCGCTGACGGTAAAAGCGGAAGACAGGTCCCGGCACCATTCAGCAATAGACAGCAGCGTGAAGGCGGCGCCCAGGCCCATACTCGTACAGCTATCCACAGACTGGTGCCGGTATTGCCGGATGCAGCAATATTACCTGGAAAAGAACAAAGACTTCAGGGCGCTCCTGCCCCGGTTTTACTATATGGAGCTGGATGCGGAAAGCCGGGAGCCTATCGTGTTTAACGGCAGGGAGTACACCTACAGGCCCAACGGTATTAAGACCGGTATTCATGAGCTGGCGGTGGCCCTGGGCGGGGAAGAGGAGCTGTCTTATCCTGCCTGGATACTGCTGGATAAAGACTATCGTGTAATATTCAGATATCATGGTGTGCTCAATGAGGCTCAATTGGAAGCGCTGATGAGGATGATAACGCAACTGGCAGATGAAGGCACGGGATGAAGCGCTCCGGCTACATTGTTGAATATCTCTAGATAATATAAACTGTTGTTTAATTTTAAAAAGTACTTATGTTAACTGCTGTTATACAGTATTTTGAAACGATCGATCCGGTATGGGCCGCTTTATATGCCACGCTATTCACCTGGCTGGTCACGGCTTTGGGCGCTGCTTTTGTATTCCTGTTCCGTAGTATGAATAAGACCCTGCTGGACGGTATGCTGGGCTTTACAGGCGGCGTGATGGTGGCCGCCAGCATCTGGAGCCTGCTGATCCCTGCCATCAATATGAGTGACGGAGAAGGATTTGTGAAGGTGGTGCCGGCTGTTACGGGCTTCCTGGTAGGCGCGGGCTTTCTCTATGGCATCGACAGGATACTGCCGCATGTCCATGTGAACTTTAAGCAGGTGGAGGGTGTCAAAACACCCTGGCAGCGGACCACGCTGATGATACTGGCCATTACGCTACATAACATACCGGAAGGGCTTGCCGTGGGCGTCTTGTTCGGCGGGGTGGCGGCAGGTATTCCTGAGGCGAGTATCGGTGGCGCCGTAGCCCTGGCGGTAGGGATAGGCCTGCAGAACTTCCCGGAAGGGATTGCCGTGGCCATGCCGTTGCGGAGAATGGGAATGAGCAGGAACAAAAGCTTTTTCTACGGGCAGGCCTCCGCGCTTGTAGAGCCCGTTGCCGGAGTGCTGGGCGCCCTGGCGGTAGCTACTTTCACGCCGATATTGCCTTATGCCCTGGCATTCGCTGCCGGCGCTATGATCTTTGTGGTGGTGGAAGAGGTTATTCCTGAAGCACAGCAAAACCAGAATTCTGATATGGCTACTCTGGGCTTTATCGGGGGCTTTATTGTGATGATGACGCTGGATGTGGTGCTGGGATAGCGTAAAGTATGCCGGGAAGCAACAGGTGTAACATTATTACTGTTGCTGCTACCGGGTTATTCAATATTGTTGGCAGCTTTGGAAAGACCACTCCTGAAGGTTATTTGTTCGCCGCGCTGCAGACCCGGGCTGGGGTGTAAGCAGCATGTTATTGCTGTGGTTATTATCTTTGTGCCGTTCCTGCCTCGCGGAAGAGCGGATAAGCTGTTACGCGCCTTGCAGGAAAATATATTTTGCCTGCAATAATTAATAAAAGCTTATACGCGTATGTACTCCTGCTTACTGGTCGCTCATTCTTTCTGCCGATGGCTGGTGCTGGCTGCCTTATTCCTGAGCGTAGCCCGTTCCTTTTATGGATGGCGTTCAGGGAGCGCCTTTACGGTGGCTGATAACGGGATGAGGCGCTGGACGGCCGCTGTAGTTCATATACAGTTGGTGCTGGGATTGGGGCTTTACGGTGTGAGTCCCCTGGTTCGCTATTTTTATGAGCATTTTAAAGAAGCGGTACATGAAAGAGAGCTGCGCTTTTTCGGTATGGAGCATATTACGGTCATGTTGCTGGCGGCAGCAGTGATCACGATAGGCTCTCTGAAAGCAAAGCGGCAATTATCAGGCACTGGTAAGTTCAGGACAATGACGGTATGGTTCGGAATAGGCCTACTGCTGATACTCAGCTCTATACCCTGGTCCTTTTCACCGTTGACTAGCCGTCCTTCCTTCCGGGTGTTCTGGAGCTGATCATGCGGCGAAGCTGCCCGGGAATCGTATCGCTTTTTTATGAGTCCCTTGGTAAGGAATACCGGCAGCGGATAAAATAAATTTATGGGTCATTAAGCACGAATAGCGGAATATCAAAAGTAAAGCGGTTGTCCATTTAAGGACAACCGCTTTACTTTTTCATTGGTGTCAGGCCGGGTGCAGTGGTTACTGCTTGATGAATTTGGTGTGATAGGATTGTCCGTTAATACGGTATTGGACGAAATAGGTGCCCGGTGCCCATTGGCTGATATCTATGCTGATGTGGTCCGGTGCTGTAACAGCAGCCTGGTACACTTCCCTGCCCGCAGCATCAGCGATCAGCAGGGACCCGTCACCCCCTGAAGACAGCCGGATATGCAAGATATCTGCTGCCGGGTTAGGATATAGGACAATGCCGGATGATGCAGGCGCTATAAAGATCAGCCTGGTCGTGCTGTAAGTATAGGTGCCATCGTTATGCAGGAGCCTGAGCCTGTAGAGGTTTGTGCCTTCCCGGTAGCTCCTGTCTGTGACCTGGTAGGAGGATGGGCTTCCTTTTGCAGGGATGCTGGCAATGCCTGTGAATACGTTGTCCCCGGTGCTATGTTCCACCTGGAATACATCTCCTGCAGCTTCACGTGCTGTCTGCCAGCGGATCGCTACACCGTCCGTTGTCCGGGTCACATCAAAGGCGGCCAGCTTGATGAATAGCGGGGTGGCAGGGAGGTCGCCTATGGTAAAGGGACTGAAGGAGCTCACCAGTCCGGAGGTGACGGTACCGCCGGATACCGTGCCGCTGGTGCCGCTTTGTCCCGCGCTTTCCCAATTACTGGAGGCTGTATTGTAGTGGGCTACTACTGCATTGGCCAGTGAACTGAGTGCGCTGCTGCCGTCGAAAGGCAGTGTGATATAGGCATTCTCCGTTCCTTCCGGTCTTGAAATATCCCAGTACTGGAAGCTGTCCACGCGGCTAAGGCTGCTGCTGCCGAGGCTGGTGCTGTTGACCGTGATGTTACTGCCGTTAAAGTATGCTGCCAGATAAGTTACAGGGGTGGCTCCTGCTGCGGTTATCTGTACGGGCGCATACCTGTTGTTGTTCCCTACAGGCAGCAATACCGGGCTGGTATGAGCGGTTTTGGCACGTACGGGCCCATCCACATAGCTGGTATGATCTCCGCCTGTAACCGTGGCGCTCTCGTTAAGCGTGAGGATGTTGGAAGCAGTTGTGCTCAGCAGGCCGCTGCGGAGCTCTATGCCATCGTTCACGGCAGTGGCCTGGGTTAAGGTTATGCCTGCTGCATTATTGATGATCAGCCGGCCTGCATTGGCGGGCAGGGCTGTTCCCGTAACCTGCGGGATGCTGCCCGCATATTCATAGATGCCGTTGCTGCTGAACAGGCGGGTGGCGGTCTGGATATTTCCCTGTGTGCCGCCGGACCGGATACCGTCGGGAGATGTGATGACCAGGTGTCCTCCGCTGGTATCACTAAACGACCCGGTGCCGGTCACATTGTAGGTATTGGTATGAAAGGTGCCCCCGGAAAGGACGATGATCCTGGTGTTGGTGCTGGTAGCAAGGTCAGTCCCCAGTTTGGTAACGGAGCTGTCCTGTACCTGTAAGGTCATGTGACTGGCGGATAAGGTACCTCCGTTCATCCGGATATGCTGTTCTCCCTTATTGGCAAAATTGATATAATTCCTGTCCGCGTTGTTGTTGCCGGTAGACAGGGTGGCGCCGTTCCCGATGACCAAGTCGCCGTGGATATTGATACTGGTAACAACGCTGTTATTGCTTTGCTGCTGTATATTATTGGTTGTTGCCTCAAGGAACAGGTCGCCCTGTATATGGGCAGCAGGGCTGTTGGTGGAATTGGTCAGGAAGAAGGCGAAGGAATTGCCCCTGGTGGTCAGGTTGCCCCCGATATAAATATTGGCGCTGGCGCTGCTGTTGTTCAGCGCTGTGCTGAAGGAAGACCTGTTGTCAACGGTCAGGTTATCCGAGCATAAATAGTAAGTGTTGCCATTGCCTATCTGGGTAAAGCTGAAGGCCGATGTGGGTGTGCCCTCAAAGGTCAGGTGCCCGAAGTAATAACCTTTTTCATTAAGGGATATTTGCGGTGTAGGGTTGATAATACGCTGGTCACCGCTGGATCCCGTATATTTCCAGTTATAGATAATGGTATTGGATTTAGGCTTGAAATTTTCATTGCCGTTCCAGAAAGCGTGCGTGCTGCCTATGGTGCTGGTATTGATGATCAGCGTGGCCGCACTGTCCAGGATGAAATTGGGTGTGGCGCTGCTGCTCATGGTTATCGGGCCCGCGGCTTCAAGTATACCGCCGCTGTACACATGTGCGGCAGCGATGGTGGCATTGTGGGTAACGGTCAGCCTGGCGCCGTCCAGTATTACAAAGGCCGGTGTGCCGAATACGGCTGAGGAGGTTATGGTGTGCCTTATGTACAGCTTACCGCCGGTATAGTTGCTGGATGGAGGGGTACCGGATTGCCACCCGTTGGCGGTAAGCTGCTCCCATGATGCTGCACTGCTACCGCCGGGCCAGCTACCATTGCCTGTGGTCCTGTAATCGCCGGTGGCATACGGTATCTCGTCTATGATGAAGGTATTGCTGGTTACCGCAGGAAAGCTGCCGGCAGCGGCTGCCAGGTGGAGATTGGTACCTGTTGCCGTATGCGTGATATTGGTAAATAAGGCGTTGCCGTTCGACAGGCTGTTGACAAGCGGCGTGTTCGCGAGCGTACCGGACGATGTGACGGAAACGACGCCTGTAAAGTCCACGTCTGTATTGCCGTATATATCGACAGCGCTTACCACGGGCGCCGGGACCATAGGGACATTCACATTCACGGGTACGGGTTGCGTTGTAAAGGCTATACGGCCGGCAGTTACGGCTATCCTGTTATAATCATTGGATGTATTGTCACTGGAAGCGCCGCCACCGTTAGCGGCAGAGAATTGCGAAGTGCTGCCCGGGTTACCGGCCGTAACGCCTGTCACTGTAAATACCAGCTTGTCATTGTCCGTAACGGCGGTATTAAAGGAGACGGCCAGCGTCAGCTCCCTGGTACCGTCATCAGCGGCGCTTACGTTAGCAAGGCCGGAAAAGGTTAAGGTATTGCCGGAAACCGCGGCATCGGCTATTTTGGTGCTGCCGTCGAACAGTGCAGCGCTTTTGATGGTATTGGTGGTTCCGGTGTAGCTGAGCGTCAGCGCTGTCAGCTCTGTAGCGTAATTATCAGGGTCCGTCCCTGTGCTTCCCCCGTCCCGTAGCAGGAGGCTCATTACGGCAAGGCTGCCGTTGCTGCCTGTGCCGATGTTGCTGATAGTGGTAGCCTGGTACTGTGTATAATCGATGCTGGAAGTATAGAAGGACGGGGCGCCGTTATCTGTGATGTCCGAAAGGCTGCTGGGTCCCATAAGGGTTGTGGCGCTGCTAAACGGTATGGCCGCTTCGGTATAGTAATTATAAGTGGCGGTATGGGTGCCGTCCCAGTTGAAAGGGATCAGTGTATAGCTATAGCTGGTCGTGGCATTCAGGCTGGTAATGCTTTGGGAAACCTGGCTGGCAGCAGTAATAATGGCTGCAACCGTTGCGTCTCCCAGGGTGCTTTGCAGGGCATAGGCCTGTCCGTCAGCGGGTAGGGCTGTAGGTGTCCCGTTTACTTTCTGAAGTATGATATAGCCGCTGGCATTGGGAATGGTGCTGAACGCGCTGAAGCTGAGGTTGACCTGGTTATAGGCTGCCGCGGTAGCGTTAAAGGCCGAGGCATGGTTTTGTGGTTCCGTGCTATAGGTGTAGAAGGAGGCAGAGGGTGCATTGGTGGTGGCATAACAGGAGAGCGTATTGTTATACTCATATACGGTGGCGGTATAGGAGGTGGCCGGGCTCAGCTCTGAAATATCGTTCACACTGGTGCCCGCATCCCTGAAGACTACGCGGTTGTCCGCATTGATCTGTCCTGCCAGGCTGTAACTGGTATTGGCGGTATAGGCTGTTCCGCTGGAAGGCAGGACGCTGGCTGCCTGGGCAGGTCTGAGCACCAGCATGCTGCCGTCCCCGTTCCCGGCATTCCAACTGAAGTTCGCGCCGTTGGAGCGGATGCCCGAGATGCTGATGTTGGAGCTTGGGGTGGTGGGCGCGGTACATCCTGTGGTGGCCGTGATCGTAAGGTCGTCTATGGATATCTTGGGCCGGCTTCCGCTCCCGGTACCTGCGGAGCCGTTGTGGTAGTAGAAGCGGATACGTGCTGTGGCCGAGTTATTAAAGGAGGCCGGCAGGCTGACATTGGATATGGTGCCGGATGCACTGCTGTTGTTATATACATTCAGCACGCAGGCCGCGGTCAGTTCGGTGAAATTGCTGCCGTCCGTAGTGGTGTATATCCTTAAAGAGCCGGGACGGTTCCCCGTGCTGTTGCTGACCGCCTGCCAGTTAAAGCTGATGGTGCCGGCATTCACTCCCGTAAAATTCAGATACAGGTCTATCGCTGCGGAAGAGCTGTTTTCCGTACTGCCTGTAGATAATAAAACGATATTGCCATTGCCTTTCTGCACGCCGCCGGTGGTGCCGGTGGAGAAGCTGGTGGTGGCAGTGGTGATCCTGGTAGCGGCGGGAATACTGCCGGAACCACCTGTGGCGATGCCCTTCCACCGGCTGGCACCAACGCCGGAGGTGAAATTGTTGCTCCAGTTGCTGATGTCGTTAAAGTTCTCTACATAAACAAGCCCGTTCTGGCTGGCCATCGGTACAGGTGTCTGTGCCTGTAACCAGCCGGCTACTGTCAGGAAGGCACCCAGTAAGAGTAAGCTGTGTAATGGTTTTTTCATAAAAATATTTGTATATGTTTTTCGGAAAAAAAGCTGCTGTATGCGTCTTTTTATGTTGGAAGATTAAAAGGTGACCTATCCGTCTGCTTTTTTAAATCTGATACAAAAATAGAAGAGAATACGACCCGTCCGGGGCCGTATATTACAATTAATGGAATGGTAATACCCCGGTAATATTACGGGGATATTAAGCTCTGGCAGCCCCGGCAGTAACTGCTTGCTTATTAGTAATTTGCACTTCGGTGTAAAAAGAGAGGCAGGAAAAAGGAGGACGTCTGAAAAGTACCTTAGCCATTCTGTGCGGAGCGTAGCGAAATGGAGGAACTATTCCCTTGCGAAGCAAAACCTCATATGCAATAAGTAAGATTGAGCTCGTTGAGCATAGTTCCCGGCTACATTTCGTTCCGATCGAATGACGACCTTTCATACGGTCTTATAAAATAAAAAGCGGAGTGGTATTTAAGGAAGAAAAACTGGAGGTGTGTGTGCTCCGGGGAGCAGGTAAGGTGCTTATGTGGTCATCCACCTGGGCGCTGCTTTCAGCACCTGTTGATATACGGGGCAATCTTCCGAATGGGCGCCTTTGAGATAGCCGGTGCTCATCAGGAATTCTCCCACTATCTCACCGCCAGTAAACCGGAAGGTCTTTTTGAACAGCTTTACCCAGGCGTCTTTAGCCAGGGGATGATGGTGGTCCAGCCACCCTGCGAAGGAGCCGTATTGCTCCCGGAGCAGCAGGATGGTCCGTGCATTTTCGATGGCGGCATTGATCTTGAGCCTGTTTCTTATAATGCCGGCATCCTGCAGCAGGCGTTCACGGTCCGTGTCGGTATAGGCGGCTACTTCGGCAATGCGGAAATTGCTGTAGGCCTCCCTGAAGGCTGCTTCTTTCTTCAGGATGGTTTCCCAGCTCAGGCCGGCCTGGTTGATCTCCATAAGCAGGCGACCGAACAGCTCATCGTCATTATGGATAGGAAAGCCGTAATGGTTATCGTGGTAGTTTTGATGCAGGGCTTTTCTTGCTTCGGGTTGCATGGTGCTTATAAAGGAACAGTAGGACATCGTTTTTGCGGTAAAAATAGGGAGATTATTTTATAAGGCTTGCCCGGTTGGAATACAAAAAAATATATTATTAAATAATAATATTTTATATATTTTATAAATATTATTATTTTAGTATTAATTAATTTTTTAAACCCAAACCTTGTAATCATGAAAAGATATATCTATTTAATCTTAATCATTTTTTGATTCTAACCATTAATGCTTGCTCAAAAAGTAAAAATTATTCGTATTGGGATAACGTGAAATTGATTATGGGATTTCAACCAGCAACTCCATATCTAAATGACGATTTTTCTGGTGCTAATTATTGTAAAGGGTGTGGGACATCTTCAAATAATACTTTTCATTGCCAAGGCAGAGATTGTATTCCAAATGATGATTGCAGTGAAACTGAAGCTCTGTCTTATGTATCAGACATTACAACACAGCAATTAAATGATAAAAATGCTATGTATGTTTTACGAGACTCTTTTCTTATAAATTCTACAATGGGTCAGTGGTATATAACTTATTATTATGAATTGAGCCGTATTGCTATTGAAAATAATATGATAAATGCAAGTACTTATCTTGATTATTTGCAATTTGGCGTAGATTTATTAGCGGCCATTAATAAGATCAGAAATGGTGATCCTACGAATATACCTGTTGATGAAGATATGAAAAGTAAAGCAGAGATGTTCTTAGCGGATTTTAGATCTCATACTACAGATACCTTAATAATTCAATATTTAGATAATATTCAGGGAGATCTGGATTATTTTACAGGAAAGGATGCTGCGCATATTCTTAGCATAATTGAAAATTGATATGAGATACGTTTTCTTTTTTTACTTATTGTTATGGTGCGCCTGCAGGGAAAGGGAAATGACAGCCCGGTCGGGTACGTCTTATCCGGGAATATATACAACGTGTAAGCTGAATATTATGGATAGGGTAAAGGTTGAAATGGATTTGCAGGGCAGGGTGTTCCGGGCTCCTGTTGCAATGCTGTATTTAAGAGAAGATAATACGTATGTAATGGGATTTTGTGACAACCAGGTCAGGGAAGCAGGCAGATATTTGTGTGCAGGGGATACAATATATCTTTATGACCGTTGTAACATTGAGGAGCAGGCCGATCTGCCTGCTCTCAAGGTACTTCTGAATGTGGACAATGAGATCATTTATTTTACCAGGCAGCAATATGATCAGCAGGCAGAGAATATGTACACCCAGATAATTCCTTTGAAAAAAAACCTGGACTATGCGCACGTTGGCTTTTTAAGAGGACAGGATTTAAGCTATGATTCCCTGGTGCGCTATTACAGGCAGCAATCTGTGGAAGAGCAGAACCTGTGGACAGATAGTGTATTAAGAAGCCGGCAAAGACATTAAAATTACAGGCCCGGTATGATACCACAGGCCGGACTGCATTGCCACCCTGAGCCTGTCGAAGGGTGGAAATGATATGCCCCGGCTGATCCGGGACTGTAGCTGCAGCATTTTTTGCCTGTCCGCTGCCTATTGAACGTAAAGGAATGTTATTCCCCTGTTGGTGATGCGTTTCACCGGTTTATACTCCTGAATATTTCCCATCCCCTAATAATGCTCCGATACCTGGTGTTGAAAACTTTTGGGCAAAAATTTTATTGAAAATCAATATTTTGTGAGGATGTTTGTAAAAAATGTTCCGAAATGTTTGGTAGCTATCCGAAGTAGTTATAATTTTGCGGTCTCAAATCCGGTACATTTTTGTTGAAATAATAATATGTTGCCGGCTTATGAAAAGATATTTATCAATAAAGCAAAAAGATACATTCAAATGTCACTTAATCAATTAAGCTACAGAACAATATCCGCAAACGATAAGATCGTTGTGCGTGATTGGTATGTTGCAGACGCTACTAACCAGCCTTTAGGCCGTTTTGCTTCTAAAGTTGCAGCTGTATTACGCGGTAAAAACAAAGCTTATTACACGCCTCACTTCGATTGCGGAGATTATGTAATCGTGATCAACTCTGCGAAGATCTCTTTTTCCGGTAAAAAATTAGACCAGAAAGAATACCAGAACTACTCCGGCTACCAGGGTGGTCAGAAAATCGAGAAAGCAAAGGATTTGTTGGGCCGTCGTCCTAACCACGTCATTGAGCGTGCTGTAAAGGGTATGTTGCCTAAAAACCGCCTGGGTCGTGCTATGTACAAAAAATTATTTGTGTACGAAGGCGCAGAGCATCCTCACACAGCTCAGAAACCAAAAGAATTCAAATTTTAATTCATCACCTGTATAGGTTTATAGATATTTTAATACAATGGAAAAACAAATTAATAATGTAGGTCGCCGTAAAGAAGCAGTTGCTCGCGTTTACTTGTCAAAAGGCGCAGGCAACATTACTGTAAACGGTAAAGATTACAAAAATTACTTTCCACTTATATATTTACAGAATCAGGTAGAGCTGCCTTTCAAAACTATCGGAGCGGAAGGCCAGTTCGATGTGAAAGTAAATGTGAAAGGTGGTGGTCCAAAAGGACAGGCTGAAGCTATCAAATTGGGTATTGCGCGTTCCCTGTGCGAACTGAACGCAGAATATCGTCCTGAGCTGAAAAAAGCAGGACTGATGAAACGCGATCCCCGTGTTGTTGAGCGTAAGAAATTCGGTAAAGCAGGTGCTCGTCGCAGCTTCCAGTTCTCTAAACGTTAATATGTGCCTGGCGGCCTGACAGCGGAATGCGTATACGGGCCGGCAGTTGAAAAAATAATAATTTTAAAACTTATTCAATATTCCAAAAGATGGAAGAAAATAAATCATTACATCAGCAATTACTTGAAGCGGGCGTTCACTTTGGTCACCAACGTAAAAAATGGAATCCGAAAATGCTGCCGTTTATCTTCACTGAGAAAAATGGTATCCACATCATAGACCTGAATAAAACTATCGCAGGCCTGGAAGATGCCGCGGCTGCTTTGAAACAGATCGCTAAGAGTGGAAAGAAAATCATGTTTGTTGCTACTAAAAAACAGGCTAAGGAAATCGTAGCCGAAGCGGCAAGCAAAGTGAATATGCCTTATGTTACGGAAAGATGGCTGGGTGGTATGCTGACCAACTTCCAGACTATCCGTAAGAGCGTTAAGAAAATGCAGGGCATTGAGAAAATGCTGAATGACGGTACCCTGGACAGCGTAACTAAAAAAGAGCGCCTGACCCTTACCCGTTCCAAGGATAAAATGGAGAAAGTGCTGGGTGGTATCGCTCAGATGAACCGCACTCCCGCCGCTTTATTCATTGTGGATATCAGCCACGAGCATATCGCGCTGTCTGAAGCCAAACGCCTGGGTATCTCTACCTTCGCCATGGTAGATACGAACTCCGATCCTACCAAGGTGGATTTCGCTATCCCGTCCAATGATGATGCTACAAAATCCATCGCCATCATTACCAACTACCTGACTGCCGCTATCCTGGAAGGTCTTGAAGAAAGAGCCGCCAATAAAGAAGCAGAGGTAGAAGAGCAGGAAGAAGAAGTAACGGAAAGAATGAGAGGTCTGGATCTGGATGAAGAGGAAGGTGGTGCCAAGAAAAGCGCTCCTAAGAAAAGCGCAGCAGGTTCACGTTCCCGTAAACCAACAGGAACAACCAAGAAATAGTTTTCCACCACGCTTTTTCCCACGGAATTCCTTTCGTATCTCACTTAAAATGCATCCTACTATATGTATATAAAATAAAGACCACTGATTTTTCATTCAGAAAGTCAGATGGTCTTTGTTTTTTGAGTACGGTTCAGCCGCAGGGAAAGCCCGGTTCATTATCTTCTGTCATTGCAGGGGAGCGTACAGCAGGACGATTAGCAAGGCATTAAAGAAAAATATTTTTTGCAGCTTTGTTATGAATTTTTTGCAGCGTACCTTTGCACAAAATTTCGAAAAAGGTGTTACACAGCATTAAGCAATTTATAGTTTTATTCTTTTTAATGACTTTAGGAAGCATTGCACCTGCATTAGCCGAATCTCATGCCGAAGCTGGTCATGAAGAAAAAGGGTTTGATGCAAGCAGTACTATCTTGGGACACGTACAGGATGCCTATGACTGGCACTTCTTTGACTGGGATAACCATCCTGTTTCGGTTCCGCTGCCTGTTATCTTATATAATAAGGAGCAGGGAACACTGGATATTTTCATGTCCTCCAGGTTTGAGCACGGTCATGCGGAAGTGAACGGCTACCAGGCCGATCATCACCTGCACACCATTACCCGCGTGGATGGCCAGGCATTCCTGGACTTTTCGATCACCAAGAATGTAATGTCTATGCTGATCGGGGTGGCGCTGATGCTGTGGATGTTCCTGGCAATAGCTAAGAAATACACCAGGAGCGGCGCGCACGTAGCCCCTAAAGGTATGCAGAACTTCCTGGAAATGTGTATCGTTTTCATCAGGGACGAAGTAGCCAAGCCTAATATCGGTCATAAATATATGAGATTTATGCCCTTGCTGCTGACGTTCTTTTTCTTTATATGGATCAACAATATGCTCGGTCTGCTGCCGGGAGCGGCCAACTTTACCGGTAATATCGCGGTAACGGCTGCGCTGGCGCTGGTTACCTTCATCGTGATGCTGTTCAGCGCGAACAAGCACTTCTGGGGTCACCTGTTCAACCCGCCGGGCGTACCTATGGGTATCAATATACTGCTGACCATTATAGAGATCATTTCCCTGTTCATCAAGCCGATAGCCTTAATGATCCGTCTGTTTGCCAATATCCTGGCAGGACACATCATCATACTGAGCATCATTTCAATGATCTTTATCTTTGCGCTGATGAATGAAGTGGCGGGATGGGGCTTTGCTCCGGTATCCCTGGCATTCACATTGTTTATGTATGCCCTGGAGTTACTGGTAGCTGCTATCCAGGCCTTTATCTTCACCAACCTGACAGCCGTGTTTATCGGTCAGTCGGTAGATGAAGCGCACCATCCTGATGAGGCGCATGGCTTTGAAGGTGCAGCGCATCATTAATAATTAGAAAGTAAGTTTTAAAATTTTTTATTCATAATTTAAATTCAAGTACAATGTCATTATTGAACACTGTAATGTTAGAGATCGGTGGATCTATCTCCCAAGGTTTAGGTGCTATAGGCGCTGGTATAGCTGCTTTAGCTGCTGGTATCGGTATCGGCCAGATCGGTAAAGGTGCTGTTGAGTCTATCGCCCGTCAGCCTGAAGCTGCAGGAGACATCCGTTCTTCTATGATCCTGACTGCCGCATTCGTTGAGGGTGTTGCCCTTTTCGGTGTAATCGCAGGTCTGCTGGCTGTAGTAATGAAATAATCATTTACAGCCTTTAGGAAAAGCTCATTCTGGTAATTCAAAGCACAGGGCGATGGATTACCAGAAATTTTAAAACAATTATCAGTATCTTTTTTAATACAATTTTTGTAAATCAACAATATGTTACCATCAATTCTGACCCCCGCTTTAGGTTTGTTTGCCTGGACCTTAGTAGCGTTTATTATTGTGTTCCTGATACTAAAGAAATTTGCCTGGAAGCCAATACTGAATATGCTGTCTGAGCGTGAAACGACCATTGCCAATAATATAGCCGCTGCCGAAAAGGTAAGAGCTGAAATGGCATCTATGCAGGCTGAAAATGAAAAATTATTAGCACAGGCAAGAGAAGAGCGTACCCAGTTATTAAAAGAGGCGAAAGAGACGAAGGACAAGATCATTAACGAAGCCAAAGAGCAGGCTAAGGTCGAAGCGGATAAGATCCTGGTAAATGCACATGCCCAGATCGCGCAGCAGCGTAATGCAGCTTTGGTTGAAGTGAAAAATGAGATCGGTAACCTGGCTATTGAAGTAGCGGAGAAGGTATTGCGTAAAGAATTTGCGGAGGCCTCTGCCCAGCGTGAATATGCGAAATCCCTGGCTGCTGAGATATCTCTGAACTAATTAACTAATTTCCCTGGGTTTTCCTGAGCGGTCCCGTTTCGGCAGGCCTTATTCAGGAACCCTATAAATACATAACTATAATATGCAAAACCCACGTTTAGCATCACGTTACGCCAAATCCCTGATTGATATCGCTAAGGAGAGCCATAGCCTGGAAGCAGTGCTGTCTGATATGGAGCTGATCGGTAAGACGCTGGCATCCAGCAGGGAACTGTCGCTCGCTGTAGCAAGCCCTATTATCAAAGGAGATAAAAAAGCGGCGATCCTGAAGGCTGTTTTCGGAGATGCTTTGCAAAAGATCACGACCATGTTCATTGATCTGCTGATCAGCAAGGGACGTGAGGCGAACCTGGCGGAGATAGCAGCAGGATATATAGCGCAATACAAGAAACTGAACCATGTGCATACTGTGAAGCTGACCACTGCCGCTCCCATTGATGAAGAGCTGAAAAGCATGGTTGCCGGCAAGGTAGCCGCAGAAATGAAAGACGGTAAAGTAGAGATAGATACAACGGTGGAGCCGGATCTGATCGGCGGTTTCGTGCTGCAGGTTGGGGACAAGCTCTTTGATGCATCCGTAAGAAGGGACCTGATGGATGTCAAGAGCCAGTTTACCAAAAATATCTATGTTGCGGATATCTAAAAGATACAATTGAAACAATATTATTTTAATCATTCATAATTCATAAAGTCATGGTTGAAATTAAACCGGATGAAATATCGGCGATCTTGCGCCAGCAATTAAGCAACTTCAATGCTTCGGCAGAGTTGGAGGAAGTAGGTACTGTTCTTACAATAGGTGACGGTATTGCCCGTGTTTACGGCCTTGGCGGGGTTCGTCAGGGTGAGCTTGTTGAGTTCGAAGACAAGACCCAGGCCATAGCCCTGAACCTGGAAGAGGATAATGTGGGTGTGGTGCTGATGGGTGACAGCAAAAATATTAAAGAAGGATCCAAAGTGCGCCGTACCGGCCGTATCGCCTCTATCAAAGTAGGCGAAGGTATGGTAGGCCGCGTGGTAAATACTTTAGGCGAACCTATTGATGGTAAAGGTCCTATTACGGGAGAGCTGTATGAAATGCCTATCGAGCGTAAAGCGCCGGGCGTTATCTACCGTGAGCCTGTAAAAGAGCCGCTGCAGACAGGTCTGAAAGCCGTGGATGCTATGATCCCGATCGGCCGTGGTCAGCGTGAGCTGGTGATCGGCGACCGTGGTACCGGTAAAACTGCTATCTGCCTGGATACCATCATCAACCAGAAGGAATTTTACGAAGCCGGCAAACCGGTGTACTGTATATATGTAGCGGTAGGTCAGAAAGCCTCTACAGTGGCTCAGGTATTAAAAACCCTGGAAGATAACGGTGCTATGGCTTACACGATCGTTGTAGCCGCATCCGCTTCCGAGCCTGCTCCATTACAATTCTATGCGCCGTTCGCGGGTGCTGCTATCGGGGAGTATTTCCGCGATACCGGCCGTCCTGCGCTGGTAGTATATGATGATCTTTCCAAGCAGGCTGTGGCTTACCGTGAGGTATCCCTGCTGTTACGCCGTCCGCCGGGCCGTGAGGCTTATCCCGGAGACGTATTCTACCTGCACTCCCGTTTGCTGGAAAGAGCTGCGAAAGTGATCAACAATGACGAGATCGCCAGGAACATGAACGATCTTCCTGAGTCCATAAAGCACCTGGTAAAAGGTGGTGGTTCACTGACGGCCTTACCGATCATTGAAACCCAGGCCGGTGACGTTTCCGCTTATATCCCTACCAACGTGATCTCCATCACTGACGGGCAGATATTCCTGGAGACCAACCTGTTCAACTCCGGTATACGTCCTGCCATCAACGTAGGTATCTCTGTAAGCCGTGTGGGTGGTTCCGCGCAGATCAAATCAATGAAGAAAGTTTCCGGTACCCTGAAATTAGACCAGGCCCTGTACCGCGAGATGGAGGCCTTCTCCAAATTCGGCGGTGACCTGGATGCTGCTACCAAAACCGTTATTGACAAAGGTGCCCGTAACGTGGAGATCCTGAAGCAAACCCAGTTCAACCCTTTCCCGGTAGAAAAGCAGATCGCTATTATTTACCTGGGTACCAACAATCTCTTAAGAGAGGTGCCTGTTAAGAAGGTAAAAGCGTTTGAAGAGCAGTTCATGCTGGAAATGGAAAACAAATTACCGCATGTATTGCAGGAATTCAAGAAAGGTAACCTGCCACAGGATGGTATTGATGAAATGGTAAATCTCGCTAAAGGCCTGATCCCTCAATTCCAATAATAGTACTTAGAAAATTGATATGAGAACAGCAGCCGGCTTAAGTTGGCTGCTGTTTTACATGTAAGCAGAGCTGCTGCTTTGATAGTTGGTATATGTATTTTCTGGGCATTGATTTTTTGTCATTAAAAGGCTCACCTGCCCCGTACAATTATCAATTATTTTCGTATCGTTATTGCTATTTATTTAATAATATGTTATCTGTTTTAAAGAATATTTATTATCTTTGCGGCTTTAAAAAAAATGTTATGAAATTAAAATTTTTATCATTCCTTGCGGGAAGTATGGTGGTTTTGAGCGCCTGTAACAATTCAAAAAAATGTGACACTATTCCTTGTCCTTATGAATGTGAGGACGGTGTCTGTATTTGTCCTCCCGGTCAGTCCGGCACCTTATGTGAGGATATCTGGGCCAAGCATTATGTAGGAGTATGGACGGATGAAGATGCATTGAGTTGGAGGGATAAAATAATTATAAAAAGCTCTACTACTGATTTGTCCGTATTATTGTTTGATGATTTCTGGGATGCCAAGAACGTAGTGGCAAAATTAACCAGTAAAACAACATTTAAGTTCGATGAGAATCAGAAGCTTCCGGATGGCTATACCCTGGTTTCGGGTGAAGGTACCTTAAATGACCTGGCGACCAAGCTGACAGGCTCTTATGACATTAAATATGAGCGCAACGGTGAAACACGTACCATCCAATTTGAGTTTCAGAAAAATTAGGAATTTTGTATAATTTATATTTTATTTGTATTTCTTAATTTTTCTAATATGAATTATAACGACAACATTTTTAAGGAAGAAAGTTTATTGAACGGTGATGCCAGGCAATATCTGCTGCAGACTGTGGGCTGGACCAAGTTTTTGTCTATTGTAGGGTTTATATTCACAGGCCTCGCTCTGATTACGATAATTGGCCTTATGGGATCCGGGTCCGCTTTAAGCTATACCATGGGATATCCTATGGGCGGAGGAGTGTTTGCCGGGATGATGATCTTTTATATTGTGCTGATACTGCTCTATATGTATCCTATTTATTGCCTGTATAAATTTTCTACCTGTATCAAGGCCGGTCTGCAAAGCAATAACAGCTCACTGGTTGCTGAAGGATTCAAATACCAGAAAACGATGTATATGATCCTGGGTATCCTCATGATCATCTTGCTGAGTATATACTTACTGGTATTCCTGTTCGGCGGCATAGCCATGCTGGCGGCGCTGTAATACGGTCTGCATAAAACCTTATTAAAGGAGGAGATGGATTGACATCTCCTCCCTTTTGCTTTTATAACTATTCCGGGCATAATAGATGCCTCACGGCCGCTAGGAATGACCGGCACACCTCACAATGCCTTTATGGTAAAGTGGCTCCCCGGCCCGCAGAGAGGCACTTCTCAGCCAAGCGTATCTGTATAAGAGATTGTTTCCTGTGAGCAGATAGTCTTTAGGCAAATACCCGTATCTTTAAGGTATAATTAATATGATGTATGTCTTCAAATGAGCACAGGGCCAGGGCGGCGCTATCGAAAATTGATGCAACGAGGAAAATAGAAAATATCATTGCCGCGATCCGGCAGAAAACGGTAGATCATCCCAGGAAGGACGGGCTGCCGCTGGAATTCGGGGTAAGCAGGGACAGCACGGATGCCCGGCTGGCATTCCTGGAAGAGGAAACAGGTTATATGCCGGCTTTTCTTACAGGCCAGCAGCAACCGGACGACCTTAACAGGCTGGCAGGCAATATTGAGAACTATATCGGTATGACGCAGGTGCCCACCGGTGTTATCGGCCCCGTAAGGGTGCTGGGTACCGAGGCCAGCGGCGATTACTTTGTGCCCCTCGCTACCAGCGAAGGAGCCCTGGTGGCTTCTTACCACAGGGGTGCCAAAGCCTGTTACCTGGCAGGAGGTGTCACCTCCATATGCCTGGTAGAAGCGGTGCAGCGCAGTCCCTTATTTAAGTTTAACAGTATTACGGAGCTGGGAACATTCCTGGGGTGGGCGCTGACGCAGATGGATGCTTTTCATGAAATCGTAGCCGCGCACAGCAATTATGCCCTGCTGCATGAAATGAAAGTGAATATTGAAGGTAATCACCTGATCCTGACCTTTGAATACACAACAGGGGATGCGGCGGGTCAGAATATGGTGACCATCTGTACGGATGCCATCTGTCGTTATATGGTGGCCCATTGTCCTGCCGCGCCGGAGCAATGGTTCATTGAAAGCAACTATTCCGGTGATAAAAAGGCCACGGCGCAATCCTTCAATGCAACGAGAGGCAAGAAAGTGACGGCGGAGATCGTGCTGCCGGAAGCCATTGTGGAGCGGGTCTTAAAGACTTCCGTGGATGCTATGGCCACCTACTGGCAGTCTTCCACCATCGGTATTGTACAAAGCGGCGCTATCGGCGCGCATGGCCATTACGCCAATGGCCTGGCAGCGCTGTTTATGGCTACCGGCCAGGATGTGGCCTGTGTGGCGGAGGCTGCAACAGGCATTACCCGTATGGAAAAAAGGACAGACGGGTCATTATATGCCAGCGTCACGTTGCCCAACCTGATCGTCGGAACGGTGGGCGGGGGCACTTCGCTGCCTACACAGCGGGAGTGCCTGGAACTGATGGGCTGCTACGGGGCGGGTAATGCCCGGAAATATGCGGAGATCTGCGGTGCTGTCATCCTGGCCGGGGAATTAAGCATTGCGGCGGCGCTCTCAGCGGGACATTTTTCCGATGCCCATAAAAAATTCGGCAGGCAGCAGAAATAGCGGGATGCTTCCGCGCTGTATTGTAAACATTGCTTACGTATGACAAAAGAAAAAGTGATCAATATACCCAATATCCTGTCGGCATACAGGCTGGCGGCATTGCCTTTTATAGTATATAGCATTGCGGATGGCAATAAGTCCCTGTTCATTACGCTGATAGCGGTCAACCTGGTGACGGACATCCTGGACGGGTGGATCGCCAGGACCTTCCGGATGCAGACCGAATTCGGCGCGAGGCTGGATTCGCTTGCTGATATCGGTACTTACCTGATGGCGTTTACGGGCATGATCGTACTGGAAAGCGCGTTCGTACATACTTACAGGGTACCTTTTATACTGATGCTGGTGCTGTGGCTGCTGCCCCAGGTCATATCCCTTATACGCTTCCGGCGTTTTCCCAGCTTTCACCTGTGGTCCAACAAGGCGGTGGGCTATATCCAGGGTATTTTTATTGTGACCTATTTTGTCTGGGGATTCCATCCCGCCTATTTTTACTTTATGATAGCCTGCTCTTACCTTGCATACCTGGAAGAGCTGGTGCTGGTAATATATTTACCCCGTTTAAGGTCCAATGTCAAAAGTGTTTTCCTCGTGCTAAAAGCCAATAAATCTACACAGTAATGATACAGGCGCTGATCTATATCATTGCAGGGTATTTCCTGTTCGGCGGACTGGCGATCGTGATCATCAATCGCAGGAATAAGGCCTATGCTGCCCGGGACCGGTGGGTAAAATATATTTTTTACCTGCTGGTGGTGAGCGCAACTGTTGCCTGTATCTTTTACGGCCTGCTGCCGTTGCTGGCGTTGGCCATTGCGGGGACCGGCCTGTACGAGATGCTTGCGGCCTGGCTGCCGACTGCCCGCAGCCGTAAGCTGCTGTGGAAAAGCCTGGGCATATATATACCGGTAGCCGTCGCTTTCTGCCTGCATGCGTTCGGGCAGGATACGGACGGGCTTTTATTCGTGTACACCATTGTCTTTGTCTTTGACGGATTTGCCCAGATCACAGGCCAGTTGCTGGGGAGAAAAAAGATCTTTCCTGTCATCAGCCCGGAAAAGACCCGGGCGGGCGTGATCGGGGGCTATGTCAGCGTCGTCATTACTTCCTTGCTGCTGCAGGATATTACAGGCCTGCCCGTACCGCACCTGGTTATGAAGACGCTTGTCCTGGCTACGGCTGCCATGACCGGCGACCTGCTGGCGTCCTTATACAAAAGGAAATGTGGCATTAAGGACTACAGCAGGCTGATACCCGGCCATGGCGGTGTCCTGGACAGGTTTGACAGCTATATGATGGCCGGGGCCGTCTGCTGGCTGATTTTTTAATAGTTCAATCAACTGATATGGAAACCCTGACAAATCCTTACAGCAGGCCGGAAGAGAACAATGCGCCTTTATGGAAGCGTTTGTATATATACCAGAAGGAACGCTTCCCCCTGGCAGGCCATGGCCTGCTGGTTGCGGCTTTCAGCTTTTCAGCCGTGGCCTATTCCAGGATCTGCAGGGGCGAGGAAGGCTTTGTAAGCTGGAAAGTATTCCTGGCAGGCGTCTTTACGACCGTCAGCCTTTTCTTGCTGGTCCGGATCTTCGATGAGTTCAAGGATGCTAAGGAAGACGCGCTGTACCGCAGGGAATTGCCGGTGCCGAGGGGACTGGTCAGCTTCAGGGAATTGCGGAATATAGGGATCATCGTTGTATGCCTGCAGGTGGGGCTTAACGCTGTTGTCTTCCCGAAGATGCTGCTGCTTTACGCCCTTGCATTGGGCTATTTGCTGTTGATGTCCAAAGAATTTTTTGTGGCGGACTGGCTGAAGCGTCACCAGTTCTGGTACGTGGTCTCCCACATGCTGATCATTCCCCTTATTGATATTTATGCCAGCGGGCTGGACTGGATGCTGGAAGGTGTGCGGGCTCCCGGCGGGCTGCTGTACTTTTTTGCTGTTTCCTTTATGAGCGGCATAGTGCTGGAGATCGGGAGGAAGATCCGGGCTCCTGAGCAGGAATCGGAAGGTGTGCTGACCTATTCTGCCATGCTGGGACCGGCCGGGTCGGCCGTTTTATGGATAGGAATGCTCTCGCTTTCCCTGCTGCTCAGCATCCTGGCCTCCGCATATGCCGGTTACGGCACTACGGGCACCATCATCCTGTCCGTGATATATGTCGTATGCTGCACGCCCGCGTTATTGTACCTGAAACATAAAAGCCGCAGGGCAGGCAAAATGATAGAAGGCGCGTCCGCCGCCTGGACCATAGCTATGTATCTCACGCTGGGAGGCGTACCGATGATAGAAAGATTACTGAACATATGAGCATTATAATAGTATACCTGATATACCTGTGGATCACCGTTATCCACTGCATCTTTACGGGGGCTACCCTTTACTTCTTCTGGGGCGCCAGGATGGTGCGGCATCACAGGCTGGTGAACATTGCCATTTTCGCGGTCTGCCTTGCTTTCCTGGAAACGTACTGGATGCCATTGTCCGGTCCGCTGCAGCTCACTGTCAGCACTACCGATACGCTCATCCAGCGGCACTTCGGAATTGACCGGCAGACCAATATTATAGGCATACTCCGCCCGCATTATTTCCATATGGTGCTGTGGCTTGTACAGGGAGTATTTACGGAATGGCTGTGCCGCAGGCAGTATATCAGGATCGTCAACAGAAAAGGAGGTAACCAATGAAGATCATACGGCATACAGAGGCTGCAACAGCGGATATAGGCTCCATAGGCGGGAAGGTCTGGCACCTGGTCCGGCTGGAGCAGGCGGGACTCAGCGTTCCCGGGTGGATGGTAATACCCGCGGAAACGCTGGAAGCGGTATTGCAGGGAGCGCAGGAACCCGGGGAGGTCAGGAGACGCATCATGGGTCATACTTTTGATGAAACGTTGATACACAAAATAAAGGCTGATTTTCCCGGCACTTCCTGGTTTGCGGTACGTTCATCGGCTGTAGAGGAAGACGGGGCGGAAACCTCCTTTGCGGGCCAGTTTGAATCTTTCCTGTTTGTAAGGGCGGAAGATATTCCCGCTAAGATCAGGGAAGTGTGGCTGTCCGCATTTTCCGGCCGGGTGGCTGCTTACAGGGAAACCAATAACCTGCAGGCGCAGCCGGGCATAGCCGTTATTATACAGGAAATGATAGCAGCGGATGCTGCGGGGGTGGCCTTCGGTATCCACCCGTCGGATGGCAACAGGAAGCAAAAGGTCATCAGCGCCGTATGGGGACTGGGCGAAGGACTGGTATCAGGAGCATTGGATGCGGACGTTTATACCGTTGCGGAAGATGGTGGTATCAGCAGGCAGATCGTCCTCAAGCAGCAGCGGGTCGTGCAGGACGACCGTCCGGAAGGCGGAACCCGTACAGAGAGTGTCCCCGTGGAGCTGCAGCAGGCAGCGGCGCTGGATGATGAGGCGATACTGGAAGTGGCATCGGTGCTGGATACCGTATATCGGGTCTTCGGTACTTACCAGGATGTTGAATTCGCCCGGAAGGAGGGTCACCTGTATGTATTACAGTCCCGTGCGGTGACGGTACTGCATAAGCTGGCGGACAGCAGCGATGTGTACACCCTGTGGGATAACAGCAACATTGTCGAATCCTACCCGGGCGTAACCACGCCGCTGACCTTTTCCTTTATCAGCCGGTCGTATGAAGGAGCTTACCGGCTGTTCTGCGAATTCCTGGGCGTGGACCGGCAGACGCTGCAGGATAATGACCGTGTGTTTAAAAATACGCTGGGGTTCATGAACGGCAGGGTCTATTACAACCTGAAGACCTGGTACCGGATGCTGGCACTGGTACCGGGATATAGCATTAACGCGCGCTCCATGGAGCAGATGATGGGGGTAAAGGAGCGCTTTGACCTGCCGGGCCATACACCCCTGTCCAGAGGAAAGGCGTGGTGGCGCGTTACCCGGATGGCGGTACAGATGTTGTACAGGTATAAGCGTCTCCCGGCAGAGCGGGCGGCGTTCCAGCGTTTATTGGATGAGGTGATAGGGCGGTACAAGCGTATGGATATGAGCCGGCTGTCGGCTCACCAGTTGATGGACCTGTATCTTGATTTTGAGCGGCAGTTGCTGAATGAATGGAAAGCGCCCCTGCTGAATGACTTCTTTGCCATGATCTGGTTCGGCATACTGCAGAAGCAGACCGCGGCCTGCATCCCAGGTAGCCCCAATATACACAACGACCTGCTGTGCGGCAGCCGGGATATTATTTCCACCCAGCCTATCCACAGGAGCATTGCGCTGACCACGATGATCAGCAATAATCCCGCCTGGAAAAAGCTGTTTGCGGAGCAGGATGCAGACGCGGTATGGACAAAGGTATCTTCAGATGCTGAGTATATAGAGCTGCGCAGGGAAATAGAGCGGTACATTGATGATTTCGGGGAGCGCTGTATAGGAGAGCTGAAGCTGGAAACGGTTTCCTACTCGCAGGATCCCCGCCTGTTCATCAGGGTGCTGAAATCCTATGTGCATTCGGGCATCACGGTAGCCAGTATTGATACCCATGCCGAGCAGGCGATCAGGGAACGGGCGGAAAACGCGCTGGGGCCGGCTTTGAAAGGCCGGTTCCTGAAAAAATGGTGGATAAGGAAAGCCCTGTCGAAGACCCGTGAGCTGGTAAGCGCGCGTGAGAACCTGCGCTATGAGCGGACAAGGGCATTCGGGATCGTGAGGGGCCTATTCTCGGCTATGGGACAGCGCTGGTATGCCGAACGTATCCTGGCAGACCCCAGGGACATCTTTTACCTTACACGGGAGGAGATATTTGCTTTTATAGAAGGCCGCAGCGTGACACAGGATATCCGTGCCCTGGCAGCGCATCGTAAGGGGGAATCGGAGGCGTACAAGGCTATGCCCGTCCCTGCAGAGCGTTTTGCCACCTATGGCATAGTGTATCATGCCAATGACTTCTATTCCCGCCTTAAGGTGGAGGTCACAACTGGTGACCTGAAGGGTACCGGCTGCTGTCCCGGCATCGTACGCGCACCGGTGAAGGTAGTGACCGACCCCGCGTCAGTATCGGATATGGAAGGTGCTATCCTGGTGACTTCCAGCACGGATCCCGGCTGGGTGACCCTTTTTCCCGGCGCGTCCGGCATTATAGTGGAAAGAGGCAGCCTGCTAAGCCATTCCGCCATTGTCTCGCGGGAGATGGGCAAGCCGTGCATTGTAGGAGTGACGGGCCTGCTGCAGCGCTTGCATACCGGTGATGTGGTAGAGATGGATGGCAGCAGCGGTTATATCCGTATCATAACATCCCCTGAGCATACAGAAGGGCAGGCTGAGCCCTGATGCAAAAGCAGGATATCATAAAAATATCAGAAAAAAATATCCGCTATTGTGAACAAAAATATAAACTGGTTGTTATCCAGACAGAAATATCTAATATGAAGAACTGATCGGCCCTGATAAACGGACTCCAATTCTATTAGATACATCTATCCATGAAATGTTTTGTAGTCAGTTTTTGAAATTTATTTTTTAACCCCGAAAAATACGAAAACCTATGAAACAGAAGACCCTAGATTTCCTTTACCGGCTGGTAATGTATTTTACTGCCGCATCGCTGGCATATACTGTAGCAGTTGCTTTGTATGTTTTATATGCCTATGTCACCGGCGACCTGATCTTCAAGCTTCCTTAAGAAGGAGCGTGTGTTTTGCGTGCAGGGGGACGTAAGAACAGGCGCTTTTGCAGGAAACGGCATCATTGGGGAAATGCCGGAATCACGATAAGCAGAAGATAATTTAACGGAGCAGGCAGGCATCGGCAATACCGATACATAATATAAGATACATAACTTTAAATACAGCCGTTCATAGTTCAATACGATGTAGCGAAGCACACTCTTCCGGGTGTGCTTTTTCTTATACCTTCAGCCGCCCGGTGGCCTGTTCAGGATTAAGCGTAATGGTAGGGGTGTCCTTTATAGCCGGCCTTGGCTCCCGCTGTCCGCAATAAGCCTGAAGGGCGGACATTATTATAGTCCGATGTGTATATTGAGCAAGAGGATCGGCATGATCATCAGACAATTCAGCTACCCTTTCAGGATCAGGTTACAGCTATTGCAATAAGCCTGCAGGGCTGACATTATTATAGTCCAATGTGTATATTGAGCAAGGGATCAGCATGATCATCAGACAATTCAGCTACCCTTTCAGGGGCAGGTTACAGCTATTGCAATAAGCCTGAAAGGCTGAAATTATTATAGCAATTATATTTATCCATATTAACCGCGAAGTGGTGTCATTATAGATGACCGTTCTATCAGAGTTCAAAAGCATGACCATTAAATGACATCTATATTTGGCTGTATGCTTTATTTGCGTTATCTTTAAAGATATTCAGCACTCATTTTACATATTGGATGTTGTTTTCATTTTTTTTCTCACACAACAACATCCATTATTTATGGCTTTGCTGCTTTTCTTTATCATACATTGGTATGCTTCTTTATTTTTTCAGTCCGTCTTTCATCATCGCTATGCGGCGCATAATATGTTTACTATGTCGCGCACCTGGGAAAGGTTATTCTATATAGGTTGCTTTATTACACAGGGCTCTTCTTACATCAGTGCCTATGCCTATGGCCTGATGCACCGTTTACACCATGCGCATACAGACCAGCCGGAAGACCCTCATTCTCCTCACAACGAACCCAATCCCTTTTTAATGATGTGGGTGACCAGGAACAGTTATTTCAACCTGTATATAGGCAAAACGCAGGCGGCGGAAAAGTACAAAAAGAATCTCCCGGAATGGGAAGCATTTGACAGGATAGCGCACAGCGGCATTGCCCGCTTATGCTGGATAGCCATATATGCGCTTATCTACAGCCTGCTGGCTACCGCCTGGTGGCAGTGGCTGCTGTTCCCTGTTACCGTAGCCATGGGGTCCTTCCAGGGCGTAGTGGTCAACTGGTGGGCACATAAATTCGGGTATGAGAATTTTAAGGTAAGCAATACTTCTAAAAATATACTGCCTGTAGACCTGATCTTCTGGGGAGAGGCGTATCATAACAATCACCATAAGCATCCCACACGTCCCAACAATGCAGCAAGATGGTTTGAATGGGATATGGGCTTCCAGAGCATGCGGCTGCTGAATTACCTGCGTGTTATTAAGCTTAAATAAAACAGGTGACGGAACCGTGCTTTGCCCGGGATAAGTAAGGGATAAAAACCGGTTGCCCGGATGCACGCAACGAAAGGCGGCTCCGTACTTTGCGGTGATATTGCGGTTGGATAAAACGGCATTTCCCGCGTTATGGCATAGCGGAACAACCCGGAACAGCTTTATAAAGCGCTGCAGCTCTCATTGATCAAAATCCCGTGACAGCCTATCCGATAGCTTGTTTCCTGTTGATATAGATAGTTATATAAAAAAAAGTGATTATCTGCTTACAGGCAACAACCTTTTATTACGGATACGTTTCGCTGAGCAGTGTCCCCTCTGCTGGTCAGAGACCTCTTTTACTATAAGGGAACTGAGGGTGGTGGTCATTGCGAACGGATGTGAGGAATCTCTTATACTTGTAGCTTATCTTGCGTACGCGCACTTTTGGTTTTGTTGATATATAGACACAGTCAGCTTATTTTATTTCGTAAAGACGGCGGAGTGGAGCTCCCTGATAAAGCCTTATAGGGTTGTTGGTGAAGAACACCAACAACGGAGTGAAATGTACTGTATCGTGTGTAGTCATTCCGAACAGATGTGAGGAATCTCTTATACAACTTAGTAGCATCCTATACATATAATGGCTTTGTTGCCTATATATAGATAGTCAGTTATAAAAAAAATGCAGCAAAGCGGTTTAACTGCTTTGCTGCTTCAGGATATTCACATTGTAGTGTGTATTATGCCAGTCTGACATTTACGGCATTCAGGCCTTTTCTGCCCTGCTGCACTTCATAAACTACTTTGTCATTTTCCCGGATAGGTGCCTGGAGACCGCTGATGTGCACGAAGATATCTTCCGTACCATTTTGAGGAGTTATAAATCCGAAACCTTTTGATTCATTGAAGAATTTTACTGTACCTTCTTGCATTGTTGTTGATTTGATTATTAATTGTGTATAAAGTTACTTGATTTTTCTGACATTTATTGCAGCGTACCCTTTTGGTGTTTTTTCTTTTTCGTAAACCACCCTGTCTTTCTCTTTTATCGGTTCGCGTGTCTTGTTACTGTGTACAAAGATATTGGCCCTTGTATTGTCCTCTGTAATGAAGCCGTACGCCTTATCGGTAAAGAACAATGATACAATGCCGGTATATTCCCTGTCTTCCGCGGCAGCGGCCCCTTCGGGAAGATCCTGTACAGGTACCTTGCTTCTTTTCTGTTTTTCGGGCGGCACATCGGTTATGTTACCGTATTCATCCAGGTACACTGTCATTTCTTCCAGGCTTTTACCCTTGTCGTTATTCGTTTTACGCTCTTCTCTCCGTTCCTGCTTGTCCTGCTTTTTCTTAGCTTTTTTTTGTTGTAATGCTTTTTTGGAATAAGTATCCGCCATATTGTATTTGTTGATTTTTAAAGATTCATTAATTGCCTGCTATTGGTTATAGAGGCTTTTACAGGCATCCGGAAGCCTATCAGCTTCTGTATATTCTGGAGGTCTTCCTGCTCCTCGCTACCGCAAAAGGAGACTGCCACACCTTCCTTGCCGGCACGTCCTGTCCGTCCTATCCTGTGCACATAGGTCTCAGGTACGTTGGGCAGTTCGTAATTGACCACATACGGCAGCTCATCTATGTCGATGCCCCTGGCGGCTATATCCGTAGCTACCAGCACCCTTATCCTGCTGCTCTTGAAGTCTTCCAGCGCTCTTTGCCTGGCATTCTGTGATTTATTGCCGTGTATCGCCGCTGCGAAGATGCCTTTCTGGCCTAGTTGCTTTACCAATTTATCAGCTCCGTGCTTGGTACGTGTAAAGACCAGCGAGCGGGCGATCGATCTGTCATTCAGCAGGTGGATAAGCAGGCCGGGCTTTTCTTTCTTCTCTACAAAGTAAACGGACTGCTGGACGGTTTGCGCCGTTGAAGATACGGGTGTCACAGACACTTCCACCGGCTGGTTCAGTATGGTATTGGCAAATTTCCGGATGGCTTTAGGCATCGTGGCGGAAAAGAACAGTGTTTGCCTGGATACGGGGATATGTGTAAGGATCCTTTTTACGTCGTTGACAAATCCCATGTCCAGCATCTGATCTGCCTCATCCAGTACCAGGATCTCTATGCTCCCCAGATTGATGTAGCCCTGCTGCATCAGGTCCTGCAGCCTGCCCGGTGTGGCAATAAGGATATCCACGCCCTTTTTCAGGCCGGTTACCTGCTTGCCCTGCGGTACGCCACCAAAAATGGAGAGGTTGCGTATGCCCAGGTATTTACTGTAAGTATTGAAGCTCTCTTCTATCTGGAGGGCCAGCTCACGGGTTGGTGTCAGCACCAGGGCGCGGATGCGCGAAGGCTGGGGCTGGGTGGCCTGCAGTTGCTGCAATATCGGAATGGCAAAGGCAGCGGTTTTACCTGTACCCGTCTGGGCACATCCTAAAATGTCCTTTCCCTTCAGTATATGGGGAATGGCCTTGGCCTGTATCTCGGTAGCGGCTGTATAGCCTGCATCGACAACGGCCCGGCGTATAGGTTGTATTAAATCTAATTGATCGAAATTCATGTTTTGATTGTTTGCAGGAGACGTGCTCCCGGTTGTTAATTGTGGACCGGCTATACTGCGTATATAACCAGGTACCTGTTCATAAAATTTGTATGGTGAAGTGTTTTTACCGCCCTTCTGCCGTCTACATCTTCTTTCATTACCACATAGGCGCTGCCGGTAGACCTTCCTGTTGTGCTCCTTATAATGGTGACCGCTGTAATGGTGCCAAAGGAGATAAAAAGGTTGAACAATGCCTGTTCCGAAACATTGATATCAAGGTTGCTTATGTATATTTTCATATTCAGGCGCTTTAGCAGGTGAAAGAACGTGGAGAGGTCAGAGACGCGGCTTTTTAAAAAGGTCTGCCTGCGTCCTGGGCCTGGCTTCCCGGAGTATGAGCTGGTTATTATCCAGGTAGCAGCTATCCAGCTTTCGGAGCGCTTCCTTTGCTTCATCGGAAGAGGTCATTCTTATAAATGCGAATCCCCGGGAGTGGCCTGAGAATACATCCGTAATGATCTTAACCGATTGAATGGTGCCGTAAGCAGCGAACAGGTCATGTAGCTGCTTTTCCGTAGTGCGAAAATTCAGGTTGCCGACAAAAATAGTCATGACAAAGTATTTAAGAATAAGGTGGCAGCTGAAAACGCGAAAACTGAGAGAGAAAAAAATGTGTATTCTAAACTATGACAGAGAATGCAGAGGCAGGTGCCTATCAAAATATTTGATGCTGCAAAGTTAGTTTATTTATTTGGAGAATAAATAGCTATTTTGATAATTAACATTTGCTGATCTTTTTTCAGGGGTGCGCGCCCAGTTCCTTTATGAGCCTGAAGTGGGAGGACAGGGCTGTAAAGAAGCTGGGATTGGAAAGGTAGGGCAGGTTGAATTCCTCGCACTTCCTTTTTACAATGGGGCTTAAGGCAGGGTAATGGATATGGCTTATACGGGGGAACAGGTGATGCTCTATCTGGTAGTTCAGCCCGCCGGCAAGGTAGGTGACGATCCTGCTGCCGGGAGAGAAGTTGGCCGTAGTCTTTACCTGGTGCACCGCCCATTCGTTTTCTATCGTTACCGCGTCGTCAATGCCTACATAGGTGAATTCGGTCTCTTCCACCACGTGGGCCAGCTGGAATATAACGGATAAGGTAAGGCCCATCACAGCATTGAGCACGAGGTAGGCCACCAGCCAATGTAACCAGCCATGCAGCATTATGGGCAGCGCTATGTAGAAGACAATATAAAGGGCCTTGCTGGTCCAGAAGATCAGGTGGTCTTTGCGCGACATGGCAGGCAGTTTGCTTGTATAGACCTTTTTGGTAAAGTACTTATAAAAGTCCTGCCAGAAGATCCAGAAGAGCGTGCTGACCGCGTAGAGAAAGGAGAGGTAAAGGTGCTGGACCTTGTGGGCAGGAACCCACTTCTGGGTGCTGCACATCCTGATGAAGGGACTTTTGGCGATATCATCATCCATGCCGTCCACATTGGTATAGGTATGGTGAATGATGTTGTGCTTTTGCTTCCACATAAAGCTGTTGCCGCCCAGCGCATTCAGGGTATAACCCAGGAGCTCATTGACCCTGCCGTTAGTGGAATAGCTGCCGTGGCAGGCATCGTGCATGACATTGAAGCCGATAAGCGCCAGCACAAAGCCGAACAGGCCGCTCAGCAATATCCCTGCGATGCCCGGCATAGGGACGAAAAGCAGCAGGGTGTATAAAATTACGGAAGTGGAAACTAGGATAATGGTTTTGGAGTAAAGCCGCCAGTTGCCTGTCTTTTTCAGGCTGTTTTGAGCGAAGTAAGCGTCTATTTCTTTTTTAAGGGCGGGGAAAAATGTGGCTTGTTTGTTGTTATAGGTTACTTTGGGCATGCCGGGTGAAATTATTTCTTAAAAATTGATCTTCATTTTAACCGGTATACCATAACAGCACGGTCATGGACGCCGCTTTAAATGAAAGAACGCATATAAAGATATGAAATTTCCATTAAAATGACGCAAATTTCCCCGGATTCCTGTTGCCGCACGGCTCCATGCCCTGCTGTCGGGAACTTCGTTTTGTTCCGTTAAAAGCGGGTATGCTGAAAAGAAACAGGCGGTTAAAAAAATAATTGGACTAAAGTTTTAATTTTAAAAATATTGTACTACCTTAGGTCGCTAATTAATTGTTTTTTACCGGTTTATTCCGGTACAATTTAATAAGATCCCTATGTCCTCATATATAAATTATTGAAGAAACTAAAGATGGTAAGACCCGGTTTTTTGGTTTATGGCTGTTATTTTTATAGCAGCCGTTTTTTTTTAGCCGGCCCCGGAACCGTTCCGGGATAAGATTCGCACTGTAGCCAGCATATTCACGCTTATAACCGGACAGTGTATGCGCCCCGCCGTTACGGTGTTTCCCTGTAATGCCCCCTTGCCTCCCGGCCTCCGGTGTGCCAAATATTCTACACTTTTCAGCGCCTTTGGGTAACTATTACCCCGTCATTTCTGGTCGGGTACTCTGTAAAATACTGATAATCATATGAGCCTTGATTTGGCCCGGAATTAGAAGTGTATCTTATATCGTTTCACTTTTAAAATTTTTTCACTATGGCTACTAAAGATCAAAACCAGCAACCAACCAACCAGGCCAATACTGGTAATACGCAGGGACACAACCCAACCAACCAGACCCGGAACTCCAATACCGGCCATCCTCCCAAAAAGAATGAAAAAAATCAGCAGGAGGATAAGAAAAACACCCCTAACAGGTAGTGGGGCAGATCAGCCGGCTTATTGCCGGTCTGCCTTATAATTTGCCAGGATATCGCCATTGGCCAACCTCCGTTGAGAAGATGAGAACCGGCAGGCCTTAACATTCCTGTGAATACTAAATCAGAGCCAGACCTTACATAAGGATATGTGCGCTTTCCCCTAATGCGCCGGTTTAATGCTCTTAAGGATGTTTCATAGAATGCTCCGGGCCCGGGTTTTTCAGCCGCTCTGACGGAGGTTGTTTTTATGATGCCTTCAGGAGGAAGAGGGGTATCCTGCCTCTTTAAATTCTTTAATCTTTAAAATTCAGATATTATGATAAAGATCATTACAATTACCAGGCTGGCGGGCATCCTGGGCCTTTGTATGCTGCTATGGAATATTTCCGTTTCTGCCCAGGGCCTGATGGGATTCTCTGATGAGGCGTTTGTGAAAGAAGCCGCGGAAAGAGGCATGGCTGAGGTCATGCTTGGGAAGCTCGCCCAGAACAGGGGCACTTCGGAAGCTGTCAGGAATTTTGGAAAAATGATGGTCACGGACCACCAGAAAGCGAATGACGAGCTGAAGCAACTGGCCCAGCGTAAGAATATATTTGTTCCCGCAGGGGTTCCCAATGATATGCAGAAAGATCATGATGATCTGTCAGGCAAGAGCGCTGCTGATTTTGATGAGGCCTTTATGAAAAAAATGATCCGGGATCACGAAGCGACCATCGCCCTGTTTAAAAGGGCAGTGGATAAAGGAACCGACGCAGACCTGAAGAGCTGGGCGGCCAGGACTCTGCCTACCCTGGAGCAGCACCTGGAGCACGCCAGGAATGTGCAGGATAACCTGAAAAATAGCAAAAAGGACAATAAGAAGAATAAAGGAAAGTAGATCATGGCTGTCCCGTCTTTATAATCCCCAAAAAGTACTGAACTATGGAAAAGCATTACACCCTGATCACCGGCGGCTCTATGGGCATCGGCCTGGCGCTGGCGGAAGAATTCGCAAAGAACGGTCACGACCTGATACTGGTAGCCCGGTTTACGGGAGAGCTGCTGAAAGCAAAGGAGCAATTGTTACCTTACGGTGTGGAGGTGATCATCAAGCAACGTGATCTCTTTGATCCCCAGGCTGCTTTTGATCTCTACAATGAGCTGGTGTCGGAAGGCCGGGTAGTGGAAATATTGGTGAATAATGCGGGCCAGGGGCTTTACGGCCTCTTTGAATATACGGATATCAGGCGGGAGCTGGCCATCATTAACCTGAATATCTGCTCGATGGTAGTATTGAGCAAGCTTTTCCTGAAAGATATGCTGATGCGCGGCAGGGGAAGGATACTGAACCTGTCCTCTATTGCCAGCAAATCACCCGGACCCTGGCAGTCCGTGTACCATGGCACCAAGGCTTTCGTTCAGTCTTTCTCCGAAGCCCTGCGAAGCGAGGTAAAGGACCGGGGGACCGTGATCACTGCCTTGCTGCCGGGCGCTACCGATACCGATTTTTTCCGCAAAGCAGGTATGGAGCAATCCAGGATCGCGCAGGACAAAGATCAGCTGGCCGACCCTGCGGATGTCGCGCGGGACGGGTATAAGGCACTTATGGCCAATGCGGATATGGTGGTATCAGGATTTAAGAACAAGCTGAATGTCTGGATGAGCAATATTATGCCCGACAGCATAGCGGCCGACAATATGAAAAGTCAGCAGGAACCGACAGACGGTGAGGTATAATTGAGCATAATAAAAAAATTAAAGTATGAAAGCAGCTGTATTCCACGCTCCCGGTCGTATCACCTACGATACTGTAGAGGACCCTTCTATAAAGGAAGACGGAGATATTATCGTTAAAGTGACGGCTACCGCGATATGCGGCTCAGACCTGCATATTTACAGCGGCGGCATTCCGCAGGCGCGTAGTATGGTGATGGGGCATGAATTCATGGGGATTGTGGAAGAAACGGGTAAGGGCGTACGGTCGCTCAAGAAAGGTGACAGGGTCATTGTGCCCTTTCCTGTAGCCTGCGGGCATTGCTTCTTTTGCAACTCCCTGCTTCCCGGCCATTGTGAGAACAGCAACCCGGAGCATTACGGACCTGAAGGCGGTGTGCTGACCGAAAAAGGCGGCGGTCTTTTCGGCTATACCGACCTGTACGGCGGGTACGATGGCGGCCAGGCGCAGTATGTAAGAGTGCCTTATGGCGATTTCGGGCCCCGGCTTGTTCCCGGGGGTATGACGGATGAAGCCGTACTGTTCCTTACGGATATCTTCCCTACGGGATATACGGGTATAGACTGGGCCGGCGTGAAGGGAGGCGAAAGCATTACTATTTTCGGCGCCGGCCCGGTGGGCCTGATGACCTTAAAGGCTGCCCGTCTCCGGAACGCAGGAAGGGTGATCATGGTGGATACGCAGGCGTACCGGCTGGAAAAGGCGCGGCAGGTGGCGGATTGCCATACCGTACTGTGGGAGGATAAGGCGGAAGATGTAGTGGCGGCCATACGGGAGCTGACCGGGGGAAGAGGTACGGATGTCTGTATCGACGCTGTCGGGTTTGAGCCGGACCGTAGCCTCTGGGACCGTACCAAAGCTGTCATCAATATGGAAAAAGGCTCGGTAAAAGTGCTGGAAGCCTGTATGAGCGCGGTACGGCGTGGTGGCTTTATTTCCGTTCTGGGTGTTTACCCGATGCCTTATGACAATTTTCCGGTAGGCCAGTTCTTTGATAAAGGCATTACGCTGCGCGGCGGCCAGGCGCCCGCACATAAATATATGGACCTGCTGCTGCAGGAGGTGCAGGCAGGAAAGGTCCGCCTGGATGATATTATAAGTCACCGGCTGCCGCTTGCGGAGATCGCTCATGCCTACGATATTTTTAAAGAGAAGAAAGATGACTGCGTCAAGGTGGTACTGGATCCCTGGGCGTAAGTTTTGTTTGCCGTAGAGACGGAACCTTCCGTTTTCAGGCCTGGCCATTGACTGAAAATGTCGATGGCCTTTTTTATGGCTGTAAGCCAAGGGTATAGGAATGCTCACGGCCTGCGTATGCTATAATAAGAGGTGGCTTGCCGCAAGGAATTTATTACTCAGTTTATTTTTGTCCAACCCCATTTGAGTAAAGTAATCTACATAGGTTTTCCGGGATAATGTATAACGGTTTAGGAATCAATAGCGGTATTTTATGGCCCGGAATTGGCATTAGAACTTGTATTGTTAACCAATAAAACTTTTAGCTATGGCAATGCGTTCAACAAGAAGCCAATCAGGCTCATCGGGCCGTTCAGGAAACAGCTCGTCCAGAAGAAGTAATACAGGTAGTTCCAATCGCGGCAGCGGCAGTCACCAGGATGACAGCTACCATGATGATGACTCTTACGAAGAAGGCTTCAGGGCCGGTTACCAGGCAGGCTATGAAGATGCCGAAAACGGTGAGGAGTTTGATGATGACTATGATCATTATGATGATGACGATTACGGCGATGATGACTACGATGATTATGATGACGATGAAGATTATGATGACTACGAGGATGACGAAGACTATGATGATGATGACGATTACGGCGGCTCATCCAGGTCCGGCAGGAGATCAGGAGGCCGAGGATTTGCGTCCATGGACCGTGAAGAAGTACGTCGTATAGCTGCCAAGGGTGGCCGTGCTTCCCATGGCGGCGGTCGGAGTTCCGGCGGTGGTGGTAATTCCGGCTCATCACGTTCCGGCTCATCGGGCAGGGGAGGTTCATTATCATCCGGCAGAGGTTCCGGTGGTTCCAGGGGCAGTAATTCCTCCTCCGGCGGCTCTTCCAGAAGCGGCGGTTCATCAAGGGGTGGTAATTCAGGCAGCTCCGGCAGGAGTTCCGGTGGTTCCAGGGGGTCTTCCGGCTCTTCCAGGGGTAGCTCCGGTTCTTCCTCGGGCAGCAAAAGAGGCTTTGCAGCTATGAGCAAAGCCCAGGTACGGCGTATAGCAGCAATGGGAGGCCGTGCCTCTCACGGAGGCGGCCGCCGGTCCAACTCCTGATGTAATTTTTGTATTCACACATTGGTAGTATCAGAAAGGCTGCGGCCGCAGCCTTTCTGATACTACCAACCAGCTAAAACTTTATCGTATGCCTCAAGCAACACCTACTGTTCCTGAAAAAATACGTTCTTCCTACAGTGCGACGCCGCTCCGGGAGTTTTTCCTGGCCTCCTTAAAAGAGATCTACTGGGCTGAGCAGGAGATCATGACAGGACTGAAAAAATTACAGAAAGCCACCAGCCACCCGGTACTGATCAGGGCTTTTAAAGACCATGAGCATGATACCAGGAAGCATATTGCACGCCTGGAAAAGGTGTTTGAATGGCTTAATGAACAGCCGCAGGCTAAAAAGTGCCTGGCGATGGAAGGTATTCTGAAAGAAGCGGATGAGATCATTACCCAAACGGCCGAAGGCACTGCCACAAGGGACGCCACGCTTGTTATAGCTGCCCGGAAGGTAGAGCACTATGAGATCGCCTGTTACGGCGGACTGGTAGCTATCGCATATACCCTGGGCCAGGACAGGATGGCCGGGCTGTTGCAGAAGACGCTGCAGGATGAAGAGCACACAGACCTCCTGCTGTCGGAAATAGCCATGCATGAGATCAATTTCAAAGCCCCGGATGAGCCGGATCAGGAATAGATCAACAAGGAACAGCTTTTTTAATGAATGTATTCTCTTTACCCATAAACCGAATTATTATGAATAATATGTATAAGCCCAATCTGATTCCGGTACTGTTGCTCGTCTTTTTAACATCCCTGGCCGTGGCTTGTGAAGATAACAATAAGGATTACAATGACATGGATAAAGACAATAATGTCCATTTTCCTCATACACCAGACCCTGAAATACCCAATAATCCCGATACCTATACCAATTCGGTCCGGAGCAGTGACTCCACTGTGGATTCAGCTATGCGCAGGTAACAGGATCCCGCGCGGTTCACAGGGACTGGTATTGTAAAAAATATTTTTTTAGCCGGAACTATAATGCTCCGGCTTTGTCGGATATATTGCTTACCGGGAATCTTTATCCTGTTGAATGACCTCCAGCTTATCCAGGATATCATAAAAGGCCATGCTCCTGTGAGGGTTTTTATTGGGGTATCCTATATGGATGTCCTGTACTATTCCTTGAGCGTTTACAAAAAATAAAGTGGGGGATGTGTAGAAAATATCGTGTATATGTGTTGACGGCAGCGTATAAATATTATTCTGGAAAATAGCATGCCGGAATACGGTATTTGCGCCTGTTCTTTTTTTAGACAGCTTAATACCTTTGGTGGCTATATGGATCGTGTCCCGGATATACCGTACCTCGTTATTGACGATGTAATAATAGTGGACTCCGGCAGGTAAGCTGTCTGTATAGGTGGAGAAGTCCTCCACGAGCTGTGCGGTGACAGGGCATTCCCGCCAGCCGAATAAGATCAGGGCAGGAAACGAAATGCCCCGGAGTGATTGCACTGCCTGACCATTCTGTAAAAGAGGCACTTCCAGGAGCCTCCTGCCAATATTCCTGTTCCTTGCATTCATAGCGGGTTGTATAGTCGCGGGGTATTGTTTCCTGATATGGATGGTTTTCTTTGCTGTATGGCCGTTTGGGTTTTGTAATGTGAAATAGGCTATGCCTGTGTCCAGGAAAGAGACTTTGAATTTATGGCCATATGCCATAGTGTACAAGTTGGGTGTTTGCCCGGTTATTGCATATCCTTCCGGCATTTGGTAAGTGATATATTTATCTTCATACAGGAAGGAATCCGTGATAGCTGTTACAAGCGCTGTCTGCATTCCGCTTGGCGGCAGCTCCGGACGGGACAGTAGCTGCTGTTGAGGCCTGTGTTGTGAAACGGTGGCTGATAGAAGGACTATAGCTAGGATAATTGCCAGGATAGAAGAGCGATATGGTTTCATTGTTATAGGGATATAGGGGAAGGCTTATCGGAAAGCCAAAAAACCTGTAAAGCAGTACACTACTCCCGGGATGCAGGTATGGTATTGCTTTACAGGTATGCTGTTTTATTTATTTGGATCAGATATTACCGAAATCAATAACCAGAAGCATTATATCTTCTTCCGGATTGTACACCTCAGTATAGGTATAATCTCCGGCGGATATTTGGTAGCCGGATGGTAATCCCAGGTTCTCATTGACGTCATCGGGCAATGTAACGGCACCTGTCATTGTAAAGATGCCTTCGCCGAATTGTTCATTGAAAACACCCGGTTCAATACTTTCCACGGAGAGTACCATTGTAAGGTGCTGGTCCCTGATACCGATAACACCGAAAAGCTCATCCGGTCCCAGTTCCGGCCCCTGGACATTCAGAGAGATTGAAAGCTGACAAATCCCTGATCCGGGGTTGCAGCCCTCTTCTTTGGAATTATCATCCAGGGTACGGGAATACCAGTAGCCGGTACGAAATGTTATATCAATATCAATATCAAGAATACTTTTTACTGCTTTTTTAAGTTTATCCCACCATGCGTGCGCCGGAGGCGGAGTAGTAGTGCATAATGCTTCGGTGTTATTGCTGTGCTGAGAGCTCATTGATGATAACCTCTATTTTCTTTACACAGCTATTGATTTCATCATCGTACTGATCTGTATCCTCTGCTATCGATTTGTACAGCAATTCGTAGCTTTTTATCCTGAGCTCGCAATACTCCTTCAACTTTGCATTTCTTTGGATCAAAGGTTCGGGCAGTTGCATCTGCTCCACTTCTTCCATGATGCCCAGGCTTTCCCTCCAGTAATAGATACCCCTTTCCCGGAGCTCTGCCAATAAGCGGTCTTCGGGCGTACTCTCAGGGAGCTGGAGCACTTCCAGGGCCATAGATTCCAGTGAGACGAATCGCTGCATTTTTTCATCATACCTGGCAATATCATTGGGCAGGCTCCGGAACAGGTAAAAGCCTGTAAACAGCAGCGCTATGGTCAGCATCCCGATGGTTGAAAATTTAATGGTGTTGTCATAATATTGTCTCAGGCTTGGCACCAGGACATATCCTGTGACCAGGCCGCTTAGCAGCCCTCCGATATGCGCGGCATTATCAATGCCGCTGCCGGGCTTCAACCCGTTGAGTATATTATAGACAATAAAAAAGACTATACTGACCAGCAGTGCCTTTTGGGCGGATTTCTCTATGAGGCTGGTGGTCAGCAAAGCCAGGAATACACCATACATCCCGAATATGGCACCGGAAGCGCCGGCGCTGACCGTCAGGTCATGCCACCACAGGCTGGCCATGCTTGCGAACACGCCCGACAGCAGGTAAGCCGCGAGAAAACGGGATTTACCCAGGTTGGGTTCCAGCATAAGCCCTATATAAAGCAGGGCATACATATTGAGCAGCAGGTGGAATACACCGATATGTATAAAGCAGGCTGTAAAAAGCCGCCACCATTCGCCTTCCAGTGTTAATGGCTTAAAATTGGCGCCCCAATCGATCAGGCTTTGTGTGTCGGGCTGAAAGACGTCCACGCCCGAAAGGAACATGATTATAAATACCAGGATATTGATGCCCACAAGTATCGGGGTCATAAAATAGCCTTTCCTGGGTTTGAAAAGTGATAAGAAGCCACTGTCCTCATTGCTATCCGGGGAAAAGAGCAACTGTTCGTCCGCTATGATATTGTAATCCGCCCTGAGGCTCTCCAGCCCGGCATCTATTGCTTCCCGTGTCAGGGTCGTTCTGACCACATCAATGCTTTCCAGTAATTGTTTTATATTCTTCTTATTCTTGCCGCTGTCAAATAACTGGTTGCCGGTACACTCGCTCCGGATATGCGCGATATCGTCTGCTATGCTGACAGTTACTTTTTCGCTCCATGATCTCCAGGAAAAAGGGGTATATGCCACAAATCCTGTACTGCTTATACTGCTGATATTCCAGTCTTGCTGTTTAGCCGCTTCAAGGGCTGTAAAAATAAATTCCTCTTTATCCCAATCGTAAAGGTGTATATTTTCACTGTATTTAGGGGGAAATCCAAATGCCATAATAATTAAATGCTTGGTTCTTAAATGTCGTTTATTGTAGTTTTAGAGCAGGCGGGCTTACCTGTCCTCATAGATATCAAAATCCTCAAATTTTATATTACCAAAGTCTCTCGTAGTCCTGATCGTGGTTTTTATTTTGTCGGGCTCCGAAGCGTGGAAGCTTTCCGACCCGTCTTTATGCAGGTACCATTCCTGGTCTGCTGCGACGTATTTATAGGTAATGATCCTGGTCCACCGCCAGGCGCTGCCCCCGTAGTGCTCCACAGAGAAATAGCCGTTCCTGATGACGATGCCCACATAAGGGTCCCCCATTATACCTCCGCAGCCAATACAGTAAACGGTATTGTCATTACGCCTTACCTGCTGTAACCGGTTATGGTTATCTCTTATCAGGATCAGCAGGGGCCTGTCCGGTTCTCCGGTGTTCACTAAAGTATCTTCGCCATTTCTTTTCAGCACCAGGATAAGATCATCCTTCTTATCCAGGTTAAGGTCGCCTGCTGCGGTGTCCAGGATGCTATAGTGCTCCGGTACGAATACCGACAGCTCATCCGGTGCAGGTAGCCCGGCGGGTATGATGTCTGCCCGTTCCGCGACTGCAAGGGTGTCCGGGTGCGTATGCTGATCACCGGGTGAAGGGTTGTTACAGGATAGTATGGCTAATATAACCGGCAGCAGTAAACGAACTATAGCTTGTTGTATCATAAGGAAAGTATATTATTCCGGGTATGGCCGGCAAAGATACAATGTAGCCGCGAAGGGAGCCTATTGCCGTCCGGTGCCGGGAATATTTTTATCTTACCTCCCGGCAATTATACCTGGGGTTTGCCGGCAGCGGATCATTATATGCTTGGCAGGGTACCCTGGTATATCAGGGGATGGTTTCAACTCCCGATAGCTTTAATATGCCGTTTTCTTCTTTCAGCCACAATCCGAATTGAACCCCTTCATGGCCTTTTACTAATTCATCAGGCCTGTAAATAGTATATAAGACCAGGTAATCATAGGATTCCGTGGGCGTTGCTATAATGATCCTTTCATTTCTTTTAATGCGGTCTAAAAGGTCTTGATCAAAAATGTTCCGGAAATGTTTTTGATAAAACCGGTTTTTACTGATTGAATAAGGGTCCTTTTTGAAGTTGGGTTGTTTAAAACATAAAAGGCAATACACCTGATGCGTTGTAAGCTGTTTCAAGCCAGGGATATCTTTGCTGGCTATCCGGGATATCAATGTGTCTATAGTACTTTCGGCCGTAGAAGTATTTTTTTGTGCGGTTACAGTAAATGACAATAATGAAACGATCATTAAGAAAACTATTTTCAATTGCATAGGATGGTCTTTTAACATACAACTGTAAAAATACAATTTATGCAGACGCCTAAGCGTTTGCACCACAAATGCTAAAAACCGGATGATTTTTAATTCCGCCATAATGACCTTGCATCTTTTCACTATTGAACATTTATTTACTTAATTTAGATGTCTGCCGGTCGGGCAGCTTACAGGGGGTAAGTATAAAAGAGGGTAGCCATTGCATGACAAACAATACTGTACATACTGAGACAAAACAACTGGATCATAAGGTAGCCTTTGATTTTATCCGTTATGCCAATTGCTGGGAAGATGCTGATATCCTGCTGGAAGGGCTGCAGGTGAACGCAGGACAGAAAGTGCTGTCCGTCGGTTCTGCCGGGGATAACAGCTTGTCCTTGCTGACCGCTGCGCCCGGTCTCTTGGTGGCAGTAGATATCAACCCTTCGCAACTGTTCCTGGTAGAGCTTAAGAAAGCCTGCTTTCAATACCTGGATCGTTCTTCCACCCTGGTATTGCTGGGCTTCGTGCCTTCCTCCGGGCGGTGGGATATGTACAGGAGCCTTGCAGGACATTTAAGCAGGGAGTGCCGCTATTTCTGGGATCATAACAGGGAAAGTCTGGAAGCCGGTGTGATCCACCAGGGTAAATTTGAACGCTATTTCCGTTTCTTTGTCAGGCGTATTTTACCTTTTATCCATTCCCGGCGCACCGTGCAGGCCTTACTGGCGCCCAAAAGCGGCCAGGAACAGCAGGACTTTTACGAGACTACCTGGAACAGCTTCAGGTGGAAAGCCCTGTTTAAAATCTTCTTCAGCAGGTTTGTTATGGGCAGGTTCGGCAGGGACCCTGAATTCCTGAAAGAGGTCGAAGTGCCTGTTGCCCGTTTTATTTTCGGGCAGGCGGAACGGCAGCTTCGGTCCATAGAGGCGCAGCGTAATTTTATGCTCCGGTATAACCTTACGGGTGATTTCGGGGCGTTATTGCCACACTATCTGCAGGAAGAAAATTATAAAAAAATAAAAGATAATATTCAGGCACTGCAGCTGGAGCAGGGATATGCACAGGACGCCTTGAAAAAATACGGGAGCATGGATAAGATGAATCTTTCCAATATCTTTGAATATATGGACAGGGAAACTTTCCGGGATACGGGTCGCCAATTGGTGGACGGTCTTCACTCCGGCGGCCGGGTGGCGTACTGGAACCTGATGGTGCCCCGTATGCTGAGCAGCATACTGCCGGCAGAGCTGCGCTGCCTGGACGAGCTGTCACGGGCGCTGACAGCCAAAGACAAAGGATTCTTTTATCAACGGTTCATTACAGATCAGAAACAATGAGTAAAGATATTACGAACACGCTGATATTGGCAGGGGCTTTTCTGTTGCTCTTCGCGCTGGCCGAGCTGCTGTATCATCTATTTAAAGTGAAAGCGGAATATACCCGTAAGCTGGTGCACCTGGGTACGGGCCTGCTGGCGCTTTTATTCCCTCTTATGCTGGGCAGTCACTGGCTGGTGCTGTTATTATGCGCCACCTTTGCCGTGATCCTTACAGCGAGCTTAAAATGGAAGCTGCTGCCCTCCATTAATGCCATTGAAAGGCAATCCGTAGGCAGCCTGGCTTACCCGCTGGCGGTTTATACCTGTTATCTGGCATACGATCATTATGGCGGCCGGTTCATGTACTACTACCTGCCTGTTATCATCCTGGCGGTCTGCGACCCGGCGGCCGCGCTTACCGGACGGAAATGGCCATGGGGCAGGTACACCACGGGAGCCGGGAGCAAAACCCTGATGGGGAGCCTGGTATTCTGTATCTGTGCTGCCCTTCTTGTCATAAGCTTTGCGCTGGTTGCCGGCTTTGACGGCAGTCCTGCACTGCTCTTGGGCGCAGCCCTGCTGATTGGCCTGTTATCTTCCGCCGTGGAAGCATTCAGTAAAAAAGGATGGGATAATCTGACCATACCGCTATCGGTACTGTTGGGACTGGTACTCTCCGGAAATATGTTGGGCTTATGACGCCGGTACGCACTTATCCCGGCGCCGCAGATTTCCACCTGTTCACGGATTGCATAGCACAATGCTATCCTTCGCCACAGGAGCAGGCTGTAAAGCAGCGCGAATTCCCTGCGCACCGGCACCTGGATAGCTGCTGGGTATTGATCTCGGAAGGTATGCCCGTAGCGCGGGCTGCTGTTTACCGGAACCCTGCCCTTCAATATAAGGGAGCAGATACCGTTTGTATAGGCCATTACGAGTGTATTCCGGATGCTGCTGCTGCCGCCGCTTTGCTGGGTCACCTGGAAGCCTATGCCGGAACATCAGGAGCAGGATATATGATAGGTCCTATGAACGGCTCTACCTGGGAACAATACCGCTTTATCAACGAGGCGGAACAGCCGCTGTTCTTTACCGAACCCCTGCACCGGCCTTATTACATACAGCAATGGAAAGAGAATGGCTGGACGACTATCGGGGACTATGGGTCCGGCCTCACGGAGGACCTCTTCGTAGATGAGGAGATGATCAGTAGTATAAAGACAGCATTGGAGCCGGTAGGGATCAGGCTACGATCTTTAGACCTGGCAGCTTATCGCGAAGAGCTGGTGCGGCTGCACCCTTTCCTGCTGCAGGCCTTCTCCCGGAATTTCCTGTACACGCCGATAACCCTGGAAGATTTCCTGGATAAATACCTGCCGCTGCAGCCATACCTGAAAAAAGAATTCGTGCTCCTGGCAGAGGATGCCGCGGGGACTGTCGCTGGTATCTTTTTTTGTATAGATGACCTGTATGATACAGCCGGCAGGACGCTGATCATTAAAACAATAGCGAGGGATCCCGACCCGCGTTTCAGGGGATTGGGGCATCTTATGGCGGCCCAAGTTTACCGGGAAGCTGCGGCCCGGGGCTATACCCGCATTATCCACGCGTTTATGTACAACCAGGGTACCTCGACAGCAATATCCGGGCATTTTAACGGTCATATTTTTAAAACGTACAGGCTTCTCGGAAAAATGTTATGATGCAACGGCCGTTCAATATTACCCGTCTTTTCTTTGACAGGGCGCAGGAGGCTCCCGGTCGTATCGCTATCATTGACGGTCAGCGGCAGGTTACTTACGGGGAGCTGGCGGACCTGGTGGACCGTACCGCGCAATATTTCCTGTCCAAAGGGATCCGTAAAGGCGATAATGTGCTGGTGTTCATCCCGATGTCCGTTGACCTGTACAGGATAGTGCTGGCGCTGTTCCGGATAGGAGCGGTGGCGGTCTTCGTGGATGAGTGGGTGAGCCTGAAGCGCCTGGAGCTGTGCTGTGATATCGCGCAGTGCAGGGCGGTGATAGGCGGCTGGAAGGTAAGGCTGCTGTCTTTGGTCTCCGCTACCATAAGGCGTATTCCCGTTCACCTGGGAAAAGGGTTCCGTAAGCATGTAACGGTCCGGGCGATACCGGAAACGGGTACAGCAGATACCGCGCTGATCACGTTTACTACCGGCAGCACCGGCACGCCTAAAGCGGCAAAGCGTACCCATGGCTTTTTACGCCACCAGTTTGATGCCCTGGAATCGGAGCTGGGAATAGCAGCAGGAGAAACAGGCATCATCGCGTTGCCTATCGTATTATTTTTGAGTTTGGGATTGGGCTGTACGGCTGTAATAGCCACCTTCAATCCTAAAAAGAAGCGTAAGATGGATACGGCCCGTATCGTATCGCAGCTCGGTCAGTATAAGGCGGACATGCTCATCGGATCGCCATTCTTCATACAGCAGCTCGCGGCCTATGTATCAGCACGTAATATGGAAATGCCATATCCGGGAAAGGTGGTTACCGGAGGGGCTCCGGTATTCCCGAGGGAAGCCCGGCAATATATAAAGGCCTTTCCGCAGGCAAGGATAAAGATCGTGTACGGCTCTACCGAAGCGGAACCTATTAGCAGCATTGAGGCTTCCGGGTTATTGCGTTTCGAGGCGGCATCCTTTACGGAAGGGCTGAATGTAGGCAGGCCTGCACCGGTGGCGGAAGTGCTTATTATACCGTATAAGGATGAGCCGTTGGAAGCTGCTGCGGATGATGTGCTGTATGGCAGGTCCCTGCCATCCGGAACTATAGGAGAGATCATTGTGGCAGGTCCTCATGTGCTGGATGCCTACTATAATAACCCGGATGCACTGCTGCGCAATAAGATATTCACCCGGGAGCAATGTTGGCACCGCACAGGAGACAGCGGCTTTATGAAGGATGGGCACCTGTATCTGACCGGACGCTGCAGTACGCTGATACCATACGGGAACACGATCATTGCGCCGTTCCTTATAGAAAACCTCTTGCAATCGGCAGCGGGTGTGGCAGCAGGTACGGTATTGCAGGGCGCTTCGGGACCCGTTATTGTAGCGGAGGTGGTCAGGGGAGCAGACCCGGTACGGGCGGTACAAAATATTCACAGCCTGAACATAGGTATTCCCGATGTGCGCCTGCTGCCGCATCTGCCCAGGGATCCGCGGCATTATTCCAAGATAGACTATGAAGCCTGTAAGCTCTTATTACAATAAAAAAGACGGATACAATACGGTCCGTCTTTCTTTATAATGCAGTATGGATAAGTCAGGCTTTCTTCTGTTCTTTGGCCCAGCTGTCTTTCAATCCTATGGTCTTGTTGAAGACCGGCTTTTCCGGTGTGCTGTCCCTGTCCGTGCAGAAATAGCCTAGGCGCAGGAACTGGAAATGATCCAGGTCTCTGGACGCGGCCAGTGACGGCTCTATATAGGCTGTTTGCACTGTTAAGGATTCTGGGTTGATATAATCCAGTATGCTGCCTTCCGCCGCCGCGGGGTTTTCCACCGTAAAAAGACGGTCGTACAGCCGTACTTCAGCGGTCAGGGCTGTAGCTGCGTTGACCCAGTGGATGGTGCCTTTCACCTTGATGCCGCTGGTATCGCTGCCGCTTTTGGAATCCGGGAAGTACTGGCAATATACTGTTGTCACACGGCCGTCTGCGTCTTTGTCAAATCCTGTACACTCTACAATGTAGGCGTGTTTCAGTCTTACCTTGAGGCCCGGACCAAGGCGGAAATATTTTTTCGGAGGGTCTTCCATAAAATCATCCCGTTCTATCCATAGCTCCCTGCCGAAAGGTATATCCCTGTGCCCGGCCTTATCATCCTCGGGATTATTTTCCGCTTTCAGCAGCTCCCCATCGCTTTCGTAATTGGTGATCACCAGCTTTACGGGGTCAATGACCGCCATAGCCCTGGTGGCTACCTTATTCAGGTCCTCGCGTACACAATGCTCCAGCAGGGCGATGTCCGTAAGGTTCTCCCGTTTGGCAATGCCTATGGTATCGGCAAAATTCCGAAGGCTGGCCGCGGTATAGCCTCTCCGGCGCATACCGGAAATGGTGGGCATACGGGGATCATCCCAGCCGCTCACTACCTTTTCGTTTACCAGTTGCAGCAATTTCCGCTTGCTGGTGATCATATAGGAAACGCTGCGGCGGGCAAATTCATATTGTTTGGAAGGGAATATTTCCAGCCGTTCAATGAACCAGTCGTATAAAGGGCGATGGTGAATGAACTCCAGCGTACAGATAGAGTGGGTAATATGCTCTATGCTGTCGCTCTGCCCGTGCGCGAAGTCATACATAGGGTAGATGCACCACTTATCCCCGGTACGGTGATGATGCGCGTGCTTGATACGGTACAGGATAGGATCGCGCATCAGGAGATTGGGATGTGCCATATCTATCCTTGCGCGCAGCACCTTCTCGCCGTCTTTATACTTGCCGGCTTTCATCTCTTCAAAGAGGTGCAGGTTTTCCTGTATGCTGCGGTTGCGGGCGGGACTTTCCTTTCCCGGAATACCGATATCGCCTTTGGTGGCCGCTATTTCCTCGGCAGTCATATCATCTACGTAAGCCAGCCCTTTGCGGATGAGCTTGAGGGCATAGCCGTATAAGGTGTCAAAATAATCAGAGGCATAAAAGAGGTTGTCCCACTCAAAGCCCAGCCACCTGACATCATTCATGATGCTCTCTACATATTCCGTTTCTTCAGTAGAAGGGTTCGTATCATCAAATCGGAGATTGCACTTGCCGTTGTACCGCTGCGCCAGCCCGAAGTTCAGGCAGATGCTGGCAGCATGGCCGATGTGGAGATAACCGTTGGGTTCAGGCGGGAACCTGGTATGTATACCGGAAACCTTGCCCGTTTTCAAATCATTTTCTATGATTTCTTCGATAAAATTTAATGAACGCTCTTCCATTGTTCCTGATCAGGTATATATGATATAATAAAACGCAAAATTAATCTTTCTATACATAGCAAAAAAATGTCTGCCGGTACGGTACCGGAAATCATCATTACGTACTGCCGGCCCGTGCCTTTCCGATGCCTGCCCCGGAACGGAGCGTACCGGCCGGGGCAAAAACTTTGATCGAACAAACGGTATTATTTAGTAATTTTGCACCTTATATGATTACAAAATCCACTATATCGGAATTGATCCCCGCAGATTTTGCCCCGGAGAGCAGGGTGTGGGTGTACCAGAGCAGCAGGCCGTTTGTAGAAAAAGAGCAGCGGGAGGTGCAGGAGCAGCTGGAGCAGTTCTACCTGCAATGGCAGGCGCATGGCGCTCCCGTGAAAGGATGGGCGCAGTTGCTGTTCGGGAGGTTTGTCGTGCTGATAGCAGATGAAAGGGATGTGCAGGTGAGCGGGTGCAGCATTGACAGTTCGGTAAGGATACTTAAAAGCCTCGAGAAGCAGTATGATGTGCAGTTGTTCGACAGGCTTTCCATTACGTTCCTGGTTAAGGACAAGCCGGAGGTGTTGCCTTTCAGCCAGGTGCAATACGCCATTGATAAAGGCTATATCAACGGTGATACCTTACTGTTCAATAACGTGGTGACTACCCGGCAGGAGCTGCTGGAGAGCTGGCTGCAGCCGCTGAAGGACAGTTGGCTGGCCGGACGGGTGAACCTGCCCGCTTAAGCCCACAGGCAGGATTAATTCATATTATAAATCAGGATAATGATTCTATCAGATAAACGGATACTGGAAGAGATCGGCAAAGGTTCTATAGTCATAGAACCTTTCGTTCGTGAGCACTTAGGCAGCAACTCCTATGATGTGCACCTGGGCAGATACCTGGCGGTGTACGAGGATAAGGAGCTGGATGCCCGCAGGCATAATAAGATCCGGCATTTCGAGATCCCGGAAGAGGGATATGTGCTGCAGCCCGGCGTATTGTATCTGGGCGTAACGCAGGAATATACGGAAACCCATAGACACGTCCCTTTCCTGGAAGGCAAATCTTCCACGGGCCGCCTGGGTATTGATATCCACGCGACCGCCGGTAAGGGAGATGTGGGCTTCTGCAATACCTGGACCCTGGAGATATCGTGTGTACACCCGGTAAGGATTTACGAAGGTATGCCGATAGGGCAGCTTATTTATTTCCCGGTAGACGGGGAGGTGGAGAACCTGTATAATAAAAAGCAGAATGCCAAATATACGGAGCGCACCATCAGGCCCGTGGAGAGTATGATGTGGCGTAACGAGTTTTAGTATAGAATGTTCGCAAGGCATAATCAGGTGAGAAATACGGCTGTGATTATGCTTTTGCTTTTAAAGCGTGGTATGGATGCCGGTCCGGCAGTGTGTGATTATTAAATAGTTCAATTATTTCCTTTTCGTCATGAGAAGGTATTACTTATGAAATATACAGACGAAATACAAAAACGTAAGACATTTGCGGTGATCGCGCACCCGGATGCGGGTAAGACGACCCTCACTGAAAAATTCCTGCTGTTCGGTGGCGCCATCCAGACCGCGGGCGCCGTAAAGAGCAATAAAATAAAGAAAGGAGCGACTTCCGATTTTATGGAGATAGAGCGCCAGAGAGGTATCTCGGTGGCTACTTCGGTCATGTCGTTTGAATATAAGGACACCCTTATCAACCTGCTGGATACGCCGGGTCACAAGGACTTTGCGGAAGATACCTACCGTACCCTTACCGCGGTGGACAGCGTTATCCTGGTAGTGGACGCGGTGAACGGGGTGGAAGAGCAGACCCGTAAGCTGATGGAGGTCTGCAGAATGCGTGACACTCCGGTGATCGTATATATCAATAAGATGGACCGTGACGGCAAGTTTCCTTTCGACCTGCTGGAAGAGATAGAAAAAGAGCTGAACATTTCCCTGCATCCCCTTACCTGGCCTATCAATATGGGCAAGGATTTTAAAGGGGTGTACAACCTGTATGAGCGCAGCCTGAAGCTCTTTACGCCGGGGCAGAAGGCTACCGATGATAACAGCATTCCCATTGCCGATATCAACGACCCGCTGCTGGACCAGAAGGTTGGAGAGCGGGATGCCGCCCAGCTCCGGGAAGATGTGGAGCTGCTGGACGGTGTGTATGGTGAGCTGGACGTGGACAGCTATAGGAAAGGAAAGACAGCGCCGGTCTTCTTTGGCTCCGCGGTCAATAACTTCGGGGTGGGGGAAATGCTGGATACTTTTATAAGGATAGCGCCTTCACCTTTGCCGAGGAAAAATGATAAGGGCGACAGCATTGAGCCTACAGAACCTAAATTCAGCGGCTTTATTTTCAAGATACACGCCAACCTGGACCCGCGTCACCGCGACCGCATCGCGTTCCTGAGGGTGTGCTCGGGACGGTTTGAGAGAAATAAGAATTACCACCACGTACGGCTGGATAAAGATATAAAATTCAGCAACCCCTATTCTTTCCTGGCCCGGAGCAAAGAGGTGATCGATGACGCCTTTCCCGGCGATGTGGTGGGCCTGTTCGATACCGGTAACTTTAAGATAGGAGATACCCTGACGGAAGGCGCTGATTTTATGTACACGGGCATACCCAGCTTTTCGCCCGAGATTTTCAAGGAAGTGGTCAATAAGGACCCGATGAAGACCAAGCAACTGGAAAAAGGCCTGAGCCAGCTCACAGATGAGGGAGTAGCGCAGCTCTTTACGCAGCATGGCGGCAACAGGAAGATTATCGGCTGTGTGGGCGACCTGCAGTTTGAGGTGATACAATACAGGCTGCTGCAGGAATATGGCGCCAAAGTGGATTTTGTACCTTTGTCCTTTTACAAGGCCTGCTGGATAACGGGAGATAAGAAAAAGATCGAGGAATTTATCCGCTTCAAGCAAGCCAATATTATGGAGGATAAGGACGGGCACCTGGTGTACCTGGCCCAGAGCGAGTGGTACCTGAATACCGAGATACAGAACAATCCGGATATACAGTTCCACTTCAAAAGTGAGTTTTAATATTATGACCGAACCTGAACAGGGAATTTTAAGTCTGGTACTGCACTGTATCCATAAAATTAATAGAGCATGAGCTATACAAGTGCCATCATACAGGGTGTTGTCATCGGGCTGTTTATAGCCATATCCGTCGGGCCTACCCTGTTTGCTGTCATCCGCTACAGTATGCACCACAGCTATAAGGCAGGCATAGCTTTTGTGCTGGGTGTTTCGCTGAGCGATATCATATACGTGACACTGGCCAATATGGCCTCCGGCTGGCTGTCGTTCCTGAACGACCACCAGCGGGAAGTAGGATATATCGGCGGGGCGCTTTTCGTGGCCATGGGATTGTATGGTGTGCTTAAAAGGTATAAGCCAAAAAAGCCGCCACGGAATATCCAGGAGCTGCAGATAAGCGGTACGACCTACCTGAAAATAGGCCTGAGCGGGTTTATGATGAATACGCTCAATCCAGGTGTTATCATTTACTGGGTCACTACCGCTACCATTGTTACGGGTGAACCCTGGGATGTCAGGCTGGTGCTGTTCGGATCCTGTCTCGGGCTGGTCCTGCTGATAGATTTCCTGAAAGTACTGCTGGCTGATAAGATAAGGCGTCACCTGACGCTCCGCAAGATCATGTATCTCAATAAGATATCTTCACTCATTATATTAGGCCTGGGAGTAGGCCTGCTGCTGAAAGTGTATTTCGGGATCAATATTAATACCCATTAAATGCCTTTATATAGATCATTACGGCAGGGAAAAAGAGAGTGAATGATGGGTTATAATAAAACGCTGCAGGCATAATTGCCTGCAGCGTTTTGCTGTGATTGTGACGCGGATATTACAGGGCTTCTGTTACGACTTCCATCCTGGAACCCCGGGAGCCCTTGATCAGTATCAGTTGCTGGCGCCATTGCTGGGATTGTATATAGGTCTTTAAGGAAAGACTGTCCGCAAACCAGGGATAGCCTTTCATATCGGCTGTGGCGAACTCGCTGCCTACCAGGAAAACCTGCTTCAGCCCCAGCTCCCTGCACAGGTCCACTACCTTCTGGTGTTCGGTAGTGCTGTAATTGCCTACTTCTTTCATACTGCCCAATAATAATATCTTGGACGCAGCAGGTATGGCGGCAAAATTCCTGATAGCCGCTTCCATACTGGACGGATTGGCATTATAGGCATCCAGGATCAGCTCATTTCTGCCCGTCTTGATCCATTGCGACCTGCTGTTGCCCGGCACATAGGCTTCCAGCGCTTCCCTGATGGTCTCAATGGGTATCTTGAAATAAATGCCCACGGCGATAGCCGCCAGCACATTGGGCAGGTTATACGACCCCGTAAGCCGGGTCCTGATCTCAGATTCCAGCATATGGTTCAGCACCGCTACTTTCAGCAGGGGAGTGTCACTGACATCCCTGCCTATGATGTCGGCATTGCTCTGGCCGTAACTGAACCTCCGGGTAATGCCGCGTGCCATATCCTGCAGGTAATCCAGGTCATTATTGATAAAGATGGTCCCGTCATGCTCACGGATAAAGTCGTACAGCTCTCCTTTGGCCCGCCGTACGCCTTCTATGCTGCCAAAGCCTTCCAGGTGGGCCTTGCCGCAATTATTTATGAGCGCAAAATCGGGGCGGGCATACCGGCAGTAACCGGCGATCTCGCCTGCATGATTGGCGCCCATTTCCACTATGGCTATTTCAGTATCGGGAGTGATGCTCAGCAGGGTAAGGGGAACGCCTATATGATTGTTGAGGTTGCCTTCGGTAGCGGTGGTCCTGTACTGGGCACGCAGCACGGCGGCCATGAGTTCTTTGGTAGTTGTTTTCCCGTTAGATCCCGTGATGCCTATGACGGGTATGGACAGTTGCTGCCGGTGATAGCCGGCCAGGGACTGCAATGTTCCCAGGCTGTCCGCTACCCGGATAATATGCGGATGCGGCTCGCCGTGGCTTTCGTCCACGATGCAGTAAGCGGCGCCCAGCGCCAGCGCCTGGTGAGCGAACTGGTTACCGTTGAAATGCTCGCCTTTCAGGGCCACATAAATATCGCCCGGCTGGATCTTACGGGTATCAGTGCTGATGCGCGGATATTTCAGGTATATCTGATATAAGGCTTCTATGGTCATATTAGGTCGCTTGATAAATGGTCATTAATTGCTGTGACAAATGTAATGGTTCAAACTGAGATAAGTGCTGCAGGAGCCTGGTTTTATTGACCCTGAAATCACCGCCGGTGACCCGGTCTATATGTCCCGCCAGGGCCACGGGATCGTCCGGGTCAAAATAGAGGGTTTCACTGCCTCCCGCTTCTTCCAGGCAGGACCCGGTGGCTGCTATAACGGGCACGCCGCTGTACAGTCCTTCCAGCACCGGGATGCCGAAACCCTCGATACGGGAGGGGTATACAAAGACCGTAGCCTGCCGGTAGATGAGCGGCAGGTCGTAATAGCTTACATCTTCCAGGAACAATACTTCCCTGCCGAGTCCCTGCCGGTCTATAAGGGCATCAAGCTCCTGCCTGTATTCGGTAGCGCGGCCTACCAGCACCAGGGGCACTTTGTGCCGCAGATGCGGGAGGGCGTTGATGGTCACCGCGGCGTTCTTCCTTTTCTCCAGGGTGCCCACCTGCAGGATAAACGTATCGGGCAGCCCGTACTTTTCCCGGATATAATCCAGCTGGTGCTGTGCATACTCCTGCTTGAATATCGGGGCGGCATCCTGGTACACTACCTGTATCTTCGCTTCCGGTATGCCATACCTGTTCACGATCTCGTTCTTGGTGTAGGCGCTGATGGCAATCACGCTGTCGGCATGGATACAGGCGTTTTTGAATTTGTAATGATAGATCTTCCTGTCAATGGGCTTGTACAGCCCGGGATGGCTTTCAAAGATCAGGTCGTGAATGGTAACTACCTTTTTGCAGGACATCCGCCCGGCATTAAAAGGGAGCTCATTGCTCAGGCCATGATACACTTCCAGGTCTTTTTCCTGTATGGTATTGACAATGCCCCAGCTCCGCCAGAGGCTTTTGGGCATCAGGGGAGGGGCGGTGATCAGCTCTATATGCTCATAACGGAGCAGTTGCTCGGCGTAGACACCGGGCCCGGTCCTGGGTGTGAAGGCATAATAATGGTGCTCCGGGAAATGCTCGCACATGGACTGTATAACCGTCCTGCTGTAATTGCCCAGTCCCGTGTTATTCAGAAATGCTCTTTTGGCGTCGAAACCTATTGTCATATCGTATGCTGTTGCCGCCTGGTGAGCAGGTGGATGTAAATAAAAATGCTGAGCTGCCAGAGGCAGATGAGTATATAAAAATAAGGTAAGACCTTTCGCACCGGAGGCAGTGCATGCAGGGCCTCCGTAATGCCTGACAGCACCAGGAATACGGCGAAGCTGGTGTAATATGCAGGCTGCTTCAGCGAATATCCCAATGCGGGGCTGAACAATGCCAGCACACCGGTGATGCTCAGCAGGCCTAATGCCTGGAACAACAGGTTAAAGGGTATATAAGCTTCCGAGAGGACATAGATGCCTGCCAGGCAGGCTATCAGCACATAGCCGCCGAACAGGGGTATCAGCAACCGCACCCGCCTTTTGCCGGCCGGCCTGTACCACAGGGCGATCACGCATAAAAGGGTGGCCAGCGGTATGAACAGCAGTCCTGCATCGCTGTGATAGAGCGCCTTTGTAACTGTACAGAGCAGCAGCCATACGAAAAAGGTATGCGATAACGATGGTTTCATGTTTGCAAAATTACCCTAATGTGCTGGTAATATCAGATGTTTTGGCCAGTAGTTTATGCACGGGGCAGGCGCCCGCTATCTTGAAAAGCCTTGCTTTGTCCTCCGGGGTAAGCGTGCCTTCTATATATACCGTTTTCTCAATGTTGCAGTCCCCGGTCCTGATATCCAGATGCACATGCACCTCTGTTCTCAGTTGCTGTAGCGACCAGCCTTTACGGTCGGCATACATTTTCATCGTGATGCAGGTACAGGACGCAAGGGATGCTGCCAGCAGCTCGGTAGGGCTCATACCTGCGTCTTTTCCGCCCAGCTTTTCCGGTTCGTCACTCACTATGCGGTGCTGCCTGCTGTTCAGCATGGTCGTGTACTGCTCCCGCTCCAGTATTCCTGTTACAAATGCCATAAGTAGGTTATTGATATATATCAATCAGTTGCTTTTCAAATAACAGCCATACCGCGGCCTTCATGCCGGCTTTTTTCAGCGCTCTGTTCGTCCATGTATTGCAGGTATTGAAAAGATGGTAGCTGCCGTGGGCTTCATAGAATGCGTCATGGCGTCCGTACACCGCACTGGTCCTGATCAGGAGGGGTATTGCATGCGGTGAGGATTCCCTGGCCGTTTGCCTGATGAAAACGATCAATTGCCGGTATTGTTCTGCATTGATCTGCGTGGCCGCGCATCTTAAGCCCGGCTGCGGGCGGGTCATATAGGTGCAATGAAGCGCGCTGCTGCTCAATCCCGTCATCGCGTGAAAGGTTGTGGATACCGTAAGGTCCGACCAGGTGGGTGTTTCCAGGTAAAATCCCTTATCGCCCCAACCGATGCCCAGGTAGGGAAGGGTTGTGTCCCGCGCCAGCGTATTCCCCGATGGGAAAACGGTGTCCCAGTCTATAATATGGTTACGTACCGGGAGCACGATATCGGTATGAGCGCCGTTGGACAGCAGGTACACGGTGATATCGCCCCCGGGCTGCAGGGTGCGTACGGTGATCCTGGAGCATATCCATTCTGCGCACAGTACCAGGGTGAGGAAAAGGATAATGCCAAAGATGATATTTTGTATGTACAGCAGCGCCCGCTTCATTATCGTGGAAATATGATGTGAATATAAAGAAAAAGCGACAGAAAATTTCCTGCCGCTTACCATCTATCTGTATAATATGCTGTTACCAGTCCCTGCTCCATTTGAGCGAGCCGATATTGAAGCTTAACGCAAGGCTGTAGGTAAACCTGTTCAGTCTCATGGTCTGGTCCACGTAAGGTTCGGCCGTTGTTACCGCTTCCGGGTTGCCGGTTACCCAGTGTCCCGGTGTCACTTTATTGAAGAAGACCATGCCTTTCACTTTCCAGAAGATACCCGTCAGGAAGCCGAATTCCGCCTTTACATACGGCCTTACGGCGAGCTCCTTGGCATTCGGGCCTGTAGTGGCGGGCGTGACCATATAATAAGTGGGCGCTATACCGCCGCCTATGCCTGTGGAGGCCCAGCTATGCCTGCTCAGGGTAGACTGGCCACCCCATTTGATATCAAAGCCTATCGGAACGGCAATGCTTAAGCAGGTGATATTACCCAGCGGTGCGCCTGTGGGGGTACCGAACAGCTTGAAGTCCTGTATTTCGTAGCTGGAAGAGGTTACATAAGCTTCCACGTTGAGAGCAAAGCGCGTGAACCTGGCAACATATCCTACGGGAAGGTAGAAGCCTATATTGCCGCCGAAGCTGGAGCCTTTCAGCCTGAAAGTATTTTCTTCACTGAACACCACATCAACATTGGATTGAGAATTCTCATCCCACCAGGGGCGCATCATGCTTATCTTCTGATCAAAGAAGGCTTTGCCGAAGCCGGCATGAAAGCCGATATCCATACGCTGCAGCATCCTGAGTCTTAAAGTAGGGCGTTTCCTGTTATTGTTGTAGTACAGGCTATTGAACTGTGCCTGGGTCTCACCGGCCAGGAGGCTCAGTAAAGCAATAGCTGTAATTTTAAGTAAGGTGTTTTTCATACAAAGAAGTTTGAAAGGTGTTTGTCCTGTTTGTCAGTTGAAAATTACAGGGCGGCGATAACGGATATTTCCACGTTAACGCCTCTGGGTAAAGCTGCTACCTGGATGCATTCCCTTGCGGGGGCGTTTTCAGCGAAATAGCGGCCGTATACCTCGTTTACCTGGCTGAATTGTCCCATATCTGTCAGGAAGATGGTGGCCTTCACCACGTTGACGAAAGTAGCGCCTGCTGCTGTTAAGATGGCTTCCAGGTTTTCCATTACCTTTTGGGTCTCATCCTGTATCCCGGATGTGATCAGCCGGTCGCTGGCCTTGTCAAATGGTATCTGTCCGGATATAAATAATAAGTTGCCCGTTCTGACCGCGTGATTATACGGGCCGATAGGATCAGGAGCCTGTTCTGAATTAATGATATGTTTATCCATCGTCGCTTGAAAATTTAGGCACTAAATTACTATTCAAAAGTGTAACTGTGAAATTAATCCTAATTTTTCATCGAACAATATCCGAAAAAAAATATTATTTAATTCATATTTGTATGAAATTTTGTAAAAATCAAAGCGGAACACCATGAATACAGATTTTTTGTTTGAAAAATACTGGGACGTCACCTTATTGAACTACATTATAGCGGGCATACTTTTATTAACCGCGTTTACCCTCCGCCGTTATTTATCCAATGTCCTTTCCAAGATCATCTTCAGCCTGCTGGGAAAATATGCCGACAAGCGTTACCTGCAATTGTTCCAGGAGCTGGTGCTGCACCCGTTCCAGGGACTGATCGTTACCAACTTCTTTTACCTGGCCGTCCAGCGTGTATCGCCTGTTATTGACGACCTTACCATTATCCGCAGAGCTGCCTCCAAGGGTAAGGAAGGTATGCATGTCACGCTGCTGGATGTTATCGATCTCGTATTCTATTTCTGCCTGATCTTTTATGTGGCGCTGCTGTTCAGCAGGATCCTGGATTTTATATCCCGTATCCTGATAGATTCCTTCATACATAGGGGAGATAAGGTGCGTCAGCAGGTCTATCCGCTGGTGAGGGACATCCTGAAGGTGCTGATATGGACCATAAGCGTCTTTACCATCCTGAAAACGGTCTTCCAGGTGGACGTGACCGCTTTGGTGGCGGGCCTGGGTATCGGCGGTATTGCGGTAGCCTTCGCTCTGAAGGACAGCCTGGAGAACCTGCTGGCCTCTATTCTTATCATGATTGACAAGCCTTTCCTTATCGGGGACTGGGTGAAGGTGAACGGGGTGGAAGGTGTGGTGGAAAAGCTGGGCTTCCGCCATATACAGATACGGAGTTTTGATAAGACCGTGGTTTCCATTCCCAATAAAAAGCTGATCGATAATAACCTGGAGAACTTTTCAGAGCGCGGTATGAGGCGTGTTAAATTTGAGCTGGGCGCAGTGTACGGCTTATCGGAGGCTACGCTGAAGCAGGTAAGCGACCTGCTGAAAGAGAAGATAGAGGACCACCCGCAAACCGTGGGATCAGCTACCATCCAACTGGATAATTTCGGGGACTCTTCCGTCAATTTTGCCGTCGCTTACTTTGTGCAGGTAAGTGAGGGCGTGGATTTCGGGAAGGTAAAGGAAGATATCAATTACATCATCTATGACATCATGTACAGGTATGCCAGGGGATTCCCTTATCCTACGGCTACCCAGCTCCAGGGTGAGGAGATCAACGAGGTGACGAACGGCGGGTAACAAAAACATAATACTGGGTTTACAAAACCATTATATAGTTTTGTGGAAAATTTTATAAATATGGAATCATCGAAAGGTAAGATACTGATAGTGGACGATGAGCAGGATATCGTTGAGTTTATTAAATATAATCTCAATAAGGAGGGTTTTGAAACCATGTCCGCCTATGATGGTGTGGAGGCAGTGAGAAATGCGAAGCTTTTTAAGCCCGACCTGATATTGCTGGATATGATGATGCCCATCAAGGATGGCATGCAGGCTATCAGGGAGCTGAGAAGCAACCCGGATTTCGACGCTACCGTTATTATTTTCCTGACAGCTATGAGCGATGAAGCGTCTGAGATCAAAGGCCTGGAGGCCGGGGCGGACGACTATATAGCCAAGCCCATTAAAACGGAACTGCTGCTGACCCGGGTTAAGGCTGCACTCAGGAGGGCCAATACGGAAAAGCCTGCCGCCACTGATAATGACGAGGAGGTGATCGCTTTCGGCGACCTGGAGATCAACCGGACAAAATTTACGGTCTATTATAAGAACGAGGAGCTGGTGCTGGCCAAGAAGGAATTTGAGCTGCTGAGCCTGCTGGCTTCCAAGCCCGGCCGGGTATTCCTGCGGAATGAGATACTGAATACGGTGTGGGGAACGGATGTGATAGTGGGAGACCGTACTATAGATGTCCATATCCGGAAAATAAGACAAAAGCTGAACCTGGACGTCATTACAACGGTAAAGGGTGTAGGATATAAATTTGAAATGCCTGAGTAATTGACTCAGGCATTTTTATGAGTACCAGTATAGCAGTTCAAGGACCGGCAGGTGCTGCTATACTGCTGCTGCGAACGTGAAAAATATAACTTCGGGTATCGCGGGAAAAATATTTTCAATTTTTTTTGAAAGTTTAAAAAATTATGTGTAGGTTTGAGCTATGAAACTGAATGAAGCCAAAGAAAAGTTTATACAGACCTGGGGCAGCCTTGCTTCCAGTTGGGGTATCAACCGTACCATGGCTATGGTTCATGCCTTATTGCTGGTCAGCGAGACCCCTTTATCCACGGATGAGATCATGGAAACGCTGCTGATATCCCGCGGTAATGCCAATATGAATATACGGGAGCTGATGGGCTGGGGCATCGTCCGCAAGGAGCTGAAGATGGGAGAACGCAAAGAATTTTTCGTGGCGGACAAGGATATCTGGAATGTATTCAAGCAGATCGTAAAGGAAAGAAGGAAAAGAGAGCTGGAGCCTGTTATCGCTTCCATAGAAGAATTGAAGAAAGTAGACAACGGCAACGGGGAGGCCGGGGAATTCCTGGCGCTTATGGACAGCCTGCTGCATGTGACGACCAAGGCAAGCGTATTGCTGGACCTCGCTGTGAAAAGTGACGAGAACTGGCTGATGAGCAAATTACTGAAACTGATCAAATGATATTTTTTTAATTGATGTTTTCAATTTTTTCTGAAAATTCTAAACTTATAATTATGTATCAGCTCCTTTCCTACCTGGCTTATCTTACCATCAGCAGCTTTATAACCATTTATGTGGGCTGGAAGTGCTACACTTACGGTTTTGTGTATCTCAGCTACCTGGTGAAGGATACCGGCCTGTGCAAAGCTATTAATAATACGCTGCTGTGCGGGTATTACCTGCTGAACATCGGGTATATCGCCTGGAGCCTGAACAGCTGGCAGCAGGTATCCGGGATGGCGGAAACCCTGAGCCTGGTGAGCTATAAAGTGGGGGTTATCACACTGATACTCTGTATCCTGCACTATATCAATATGACGGTCATTTACATACTGAGCAAAAAAAATATTCTTCACGTTTAAATCCATATGTTATGAACAACACACTGCAATTAACAGCCTACTACATTTATTTGCCTGTGGTCATAGGCCTGACACTGCTGGTCGCCCACCAGCTTTTCCGGAACGGTAAGATCTTTATGTACGATATCTTTCATAACCAGAAGGATATCGCCCTTGCTACCAATGCCTTGTTCAAAATAGGCTTTTATCTCCTGAATATCGGCTTTGCCTTGTCTATCATTTACTTCCATGCCATTCATACCCGGGAGGAGCTGATCGTACGGCTCAGCACCAAGATAGGGGGATTTATGATCTACCTCGGTATCATGATGCTCCTGAACCTCCTGCTGTTCATGAGAGGCCGCAAGCAGGCCAGGAGAAGAGCCTGGGAACGTCAGCAGTTCGCGGAGCAGGCCGTAGGTGATCACCAAAATCCGGCACTATGAAAATTGTGATAGCAGGAGGCACCGGCTTTCTCGGTAATGCCTTAAGAGATCATTTCAGGAGCCTGCGGCACGAGGTGCAGGTGCTGACCCGCAAGCCCCGCGGACCCGGGGACGTTGCCTGGGATGGCCAGGGGCCGGGCGACTGGTCCCGGCTCCTGGACGGGGCGGATGTGCTCATCAACCTTGCCGGCAGATCGGTGGATTGCCGCTATACGGCAGCGAATCGTAAGCAGGTATTGTCATCCCGTATCCTGAGCACCCGTGCCCTGCAGCAGGCGGTGAATGATTGCAGGCAGCCGCCCCGGCTGTGGATCAATGCCAGCTCGGCCACAGCCTATATTCATGCTACTACTGTGCTGATGGATGAGTACAGCGGTATCGTGGGAGATGATTTTTCTATGAATGTCTGTAAAGCCTGGGAGTCGGAATTTTTCCGGACCGGTAACGATGCCGTGCGAAAGGTAGCTATCCGGACGTCCATTGTGCTGGGCAATACCGGAGGCGCTTATCCCAGGCTGAAGACCCTGGTAAGGGCGGGGATGGGCGGCTACCAGGGCCGGGGCGACCAGATGGTAAGCTGGATACACCTGGAAGACTTCTGCCGGGCCCTGGATTTCATCATCGCGGAGAGCACCCTGAACGGCATTGTCAATGTAACGGCGCCGAACCCGGTTGCCAACAGGGATTTTATGGCAGCTTTGCGCAGGCGCTATCACATACCTTTCGGCTGCCGTTTGCCGGTGTGGCTGCTGGAGCCGGGAGCAGCCCTTATAGGTACAGAGACCGAGCTGCTGCTGAAAAGCAGGAATGTTTTCCCGCAAAAGCTGCTGGAAGCGGGCTTTGTATTTCAATATCCCGTGGTGGACGCAGCGTTGCAACATCTCTGAATGTACATAGCATAAAGAAAGCCTGCCGGAGCTCCGGCAGGCTTTCTTTCAGGCAGAAGGTATTAATAGGTGTACGTCCCGAATTCAGACTCGATGATCAGCTCATTTTGTCCGGCTGCTTCCACGTAACCGCTGATCTGCGCATCTATGCCCAGCTGGTAGGACATGGCGATCAGGGATTCGGCGGTAGCCTTGTCGGTGAACACTTCCAGCCGCTGACCCATATTGAATACCTGGTACATCTCTTTCCAGTCTGTACCGGCGGCTTCCTGTATCATCCTGAAAACAGGTGGCGCGGCCAGCAAATTATTCTTGACCACTCTCAGGCCCTGCGGCATATAATGCATGCACTTTGTCTGCCCGCCGCCGCTGCAGTGGATAATGCCGTGTATCTGGTCGAAATGCTGCTGCAGCATTTTTAAGACCAGGGGAGCGTAGGTACGTGTAGGGGATAAGATCAGCTTACCCGCGTCCAGCGGTGTTTCCGTAGCGTCCGTCAGGTGATATTTCCCGTTATAGATCACTGATCTTGGCACATTCGGATCTATGCTTTCAGGATACCTGGTTGCGTAATCGTGGTGCAGGAGTTCGTGCCGCGCGCTGGTCAGCCCGTTGCTGCCTATACCCGAATTATAGCTGCTTTCATATACGGCCTGCCCGTAGGACGCAAAGGACACGATAACGTCTCCCGGCTGAATATGGTCTGTCGTTACAATATTTTTACGGGGCATCCTGGCGCCCATAGTGCCGTCAACAATGACGGTCCTCACCACATCGCCCACATCTGCCGTTTCTCCGCCCATAAAGTGCACGTCTATGCCATAGCCCCGCATCACGTCGAAGAATTCCTGTGAGCCGTTGATAATGGCAGCGATGACCTCCCCGGGTATGAGGTGCTTATTCCGTCCTATGGTGGAAGAATAGGTATAGGGACCCACGGCACCCACGCACAGCATATCATCTATATTCATGACTATGGAGTCTATAGCGATACCTTTCCATACGCCCAGGTCACCGGTCTCTTTCCAGTACATATAAGCCAGTACGGATTTGGTACCGGCGCCGTCAGCATGCATGATATTACAATAGGCTTCATCCCCGCCCCAGTAATCAGGATAAATCTTACAGAACGCTTTAGGGTATAAACCTTTATCTAATTTTGAAACGGCTGCGTGCACCTCTTCCTTCTGAGCGGATACCCCACGCATTGCATAACGATCTTGGTTGTTCATTGTGTATGAATTATAAGACTGCAAAGTTAGTTTAAATACGTGCATTATACAACCAATTAGCGCAAAACTTGCCTGCGGTCCGGCAGCCGGGCGCCATATAAAAGGAGCAATACCTGCGTATTGCTCCCGTGGTCATAATTGTGTATAATTAAGGGTCAAAAGACCTTGAATCAGGATTTAGGCTTCACAGCTCGTACAGGTCACCAGGTTCATTACCAGCTCTTTTGATACGCTCTGGCTGCGCTGGTAATACAGGGTTTTGATGCCCAGCTTCCAGGCTTCTATGATCAGCTTATTCACCTCCTTCACCGGCAGGTTAGAAGGGATATTGAGGTTCAGGCTCTGGCTCTGGTCTATATACTTCTGGCGTATGGAGGCCTGCTGTATGATTTCCAGCTGGCTGATCTCCTTAAAGGTCTTAAATACATTCTTTTCGTGCTGCGACAGCTCTTCCAGGTGCTGCACGCTGCCGTGGTTCAGCATAATGGTCCTCCAGGTCTCTTCATTATCAATACCTTTGGTCTTCAGCAGTTCCTTCAGGTATTTATTCTTACGCATGAAATTACCTTTGGACAGCCCGGCCTTATAATAATTGGAGCTGTACGGCTCTATACCCGGGGATGTCTGACCGAGGATGGCTGATGAAGAGGTGGTAGGCGCGATAGCCATTGTAGTGGTATTTCTCCGGCCATAGCCTTTCAGCAGCTCCGGCTCACCATAGATACGTGCCAGCTCCATAGAGGCCTTTTCGGCTCTCTCCTGGATATCCTTGAAGATCTTGGAGGTCAGTGTTTTGGCTTCCATGCTTTCAAACGCTATCATATTGCGCTGCAGGTAGGAATGCCATCCCAGCACACCCAGCCCGAGCGCCCTGTGGCGCTTGGCGAACTTATTGGCGCTGGCCAGGTAATAGTTGCCTTCCGTTTTTACAATGAACTCCTGCAGTACGGCGTCCAGGAAGAAGATGGCCAGCTTCACGGCATCGGTGTCCTTCCACTCGTCATAAAGCTCCAGGTTCATGGACAGCAGGCAGCAGATGAACGATTCATCGGCGGTGGACGGCAGCATGATCTCTGAACAGAGGTTGCTCGCGTTCACCATCAGCTTATGGTCTTTGTATACCTGTGGCTTGTTCCTGTTCACATTATCCGTGAAGAAAATATAAGGCAGCCCCTTCTGCTGGCGGGATTCCAGCACTTTGGCCCACACTTCCCTTTTGTGCATATCACCATCCACCATATCCTGCATCCAGTAATCAGGCACACATACGGCATTAAAGAGATTCTGGATAGGGCTTCCTATATCCTTAATGGTCAGGAATTCCATAATATCCGGGTGGTCTATATCCATATAGGCCGCAAACGCGCCCCGGCGCACACCTCCCTGGGAGATGGTGTCCATGGCCGTGTCAAATAATCTCATGAAGCTCACGGCGCCGCTGCTCTTACCGTTATCCGTCACCGCGCTGCCGCGTGCCCTGAGCGAGCCGAAGTAAGCGGAAGTCCCGCCTCCTATCTTGGTCTGCATGATCACTTCGCCCAGCTTGTGGGTAATGCCTTCTATATTATCCGGAACGTGTACGTTGAAACAGGATATCGGCAGGCCCCTTTCTGTGCCCATATTGGCCCAGATGGGAGAGCTAAGGCTCATCCAGCCCCGTTCTATCATTTCCTGGAAAGCCTCTTTCAGCTCCGGTTTGTACAGCCGTTGCGCAGCAGCGGTAGATACCCGCTCTATAGCACCTTCCACGGTCTCTCCTTTCAATAAATAGCCTCTGTTCAGGATCTGCTCGCTTTCTTCATTCTTCCACCACAGCTTCTCCATTGTGGATATGCTGTTGGATGCTAATAATTGTTCGGCTTCAAATACATTTAGTTCCATGTGACTATAGTTTATATGTTGAATTTTCAGATCGGTATTCCGAAAATGTTATAAGAATTTTTATAATGGCTGTTGTGGGACCGGGCGCTGTGTTAGAACAGGTCGAACGCGGAAATGCTTTTGTCATGCTTGGTATAGTCTACCGGGCGTTTGGCAAAGAAATCGTCCAGGGTATTGGAGAATACCTCTTCCTCAAACCATATCATCGGCTTGTATTCCTCTTCCGAGATATTGTAAATGGGAGTAAGTCCTATTTTCCGGAGACTGTCGTCCACCCTGTATTTCATGAAATTGATCAGGTCCTGCTTTTTGATGATCTCCAGGTCGCCTTCCGTAAAGATCCAGTCCACGATCTTGCTTTCGATGTCCAGCGAACGTTTGACCATTTCCAGGATATCGTTGATCGCGTCCTCGGTGAACATCTCGGGATATTCCTCCCTGATCTTATTCACCAGGAAAATGCCGGCGTTGGCGTGGATCTGCTCGTCCACCGATGTCCAGGCAATGATATTGCTGACGTTTTTCATCAGGCCTTTGAAACGTGTAAAGGATAGGATGATGGCAAACTGGCTGAACAGGGATACGTTCTCAATCAGTATGGAGAACAGTATCAGGGACATCGTGTATTCTTTCTTATCTGTCGATTTTACGTTGGATAAGGCGCTGGTCAGGTATTCGATACGCTCCCTGATCACCGGGATCTCCACTAATTTCTCAAACTCATTGTTATAGCCCAGCACTTCCACGAGACGCGAATAGGCCTCCGAGTGACGGAATTCCGATTCCGCGAAGGTGCTGCCCAGTCCGTTCAGCTCCGGTTTGGGCATATGGTTGTACAGGTTGCCCCAGAATGACTTAACGGCCACTTCTATCTGCGCGATGGCCAGTAAGCTGTTCTTGATGGCTGTCCGTTCAGGACTGTTGAGGTGGGAATGGAAATCCTGCGTATCGGCAGTGAAATCCACCTCGGAATGTACCCAGAAAGACTTGTTTAATGCATCGGTATACGTCAGCACCTCCGGATACTCAAATGGTTTGTAATTTATTCTTTTATCAAAAATACCCATTATAAAATACGATTAAACGTTAAAGTGATGTTGTTTCAATAGCCGGATGCGGAAAGATATCTTCACGAGGTCAGATTCTTTTCGATCAGTACAAATTTGAGACTTAGTTTTTGAAAACGAAAATTAAGATATGCACAAAGTGTTGAAAAGTAACGCTTGGTTTTCCGGAAGATAACCCGGGTGATGCTTCCGGGCAGGGAAAGTTAACTCTTTGGTTATTTATTTTATTGGTTGTCAGTTATTTAATTGTAATACTCTTTTTAATTTGTATCTTGTGAACAACCTTTAAAATCCTGTTTTTATGCCGGTCGGTACCCGTTCGGAAGCAGCGGTACAAGGGGCCCGGAGCCCGCGCGCGAGGTGCCTGAATCTTTATGGTAAAGATAAAAAAAATTGCGTTAATTTTGAAGGTTTGTATCATTAAAGACGACACTTTTTATACTTTTAACTTATGTATAAAGTACTTTCCAACTCAGACGAGCATACCATTGTGATTGACGGCAACGGCGTACATATAAATGATGAGCATCCCGGCTGGGACTGCAGGCAGATCTCCCCTCATGAATACAGCCTCATAGCAGACGGAAAGGTATATAATATCTTCATTGAGCATATGGACAGGAGCCGTAAGACCGTTCTGCTGAACGTGAACGGCAGCCTGATAGAAAGCAGGATCCAGGAACCGATAGACCAGGTGCTGAAAAATATGGGTATAGACTTCTCCAAAAGCCAGAAGAAAGACCCCGTAAAAGCGCCTATGCCGGGCCTGGTGCTGAAGATCATGGTAGCGCCCGGCCAGGTACTGAAAAAAGGAGACCCGGTGCTGGTGCTGGAAGCTATGAAGATGGAAAACGTGTTCAAATCGGCTGCTGACGCCACGGTAAAGGAGATCCATGTAACCAGCGGCCAGGCGGTGGAAAAAGGACAGGTGCTGATTACGCTGGAATAATATATAACGTTTTTTGACAGAAGATGTAAGGATGTTTATGAAAAATGCTTTTTTGAAATATATAGTATGGCTGGCTTTCGTGTGGCTGCAGGTGATGTCCGGCTTTGAGCTCCGGGCACAGTCCCACTATTCCTATTTATATATAGAAGGCGATAAGGAAACGCCTTTTTACGTGAAGATGGAAGGTAAGATGGTGCCGAGGCTGAGCCAGAATTACTGTATCCTGTCCAACCTGGATGCCGGTGTTACCAATATTGAAATCTTGTTCCAGCAGAATAAATACGCCCCGGTGAAATTCGCGGTGAAAATACCGAAGGGCGCTTCCCGCGGCCTGATGCTGAGAAAGGTGGATGATAACTTCGCCCTTTATGACCTGCAGACCGGTCATTATATCTTTGCAGGTAACAAAGCCTCGGAAGATGATATCAGCGGCCTGGAAAAGCTCATAGCCCGCCAGTACCAGCAGCAGCATAACCCTGCGCCGGAAAGTAAGCAGCCTGAAGCAGTGGCCGCCAATACAAAAACGGCCGCTACCCCTGCTAAAAAAGATGACCCGCTCCCGGCCTTTAATCCCGGTGGCGATAAGCCGGCTGATACACCCCGCCAGCCTAAGCCGGATAAGAAAACAGAGACCGTAAAAACGGTGAAGCCCGTTAAGGATAGCAAAGAGAAGAAAGTGCCTGCAACAGCTAAGGAAAGGACTAAGGAGCCGGAGGCGCCTGCGCCACGCGGGGAGCAGAAAAGCAAATACCTGTCCAATGTGGTGATCAACGGGGAAGAAGGGACAGCGCCGGCCGAGGACGATGTCTGGCCTTCAGACCTGCCGCCTAATACGGATTGCAGCGGCGCGATGTCCGATGCGGAATTTGACGCTTTCATGAAAAAGCTGAAATCCAAGGAAGATGAAAGCCGTATAAAATTCGTACAAAAGAATAAAAAATTGTGCTTTACAACGGAGCAGGTCAGCTATATCGGTCGTTCCATCGGGTCCACATCCGGGAAATTACAGGTGCTGAAGCAGCTATACGCGCAGACTACCGACCAGCAGAATTACCATATGCTGGAGCACCTGTTCAAGACAGATTATCTCAAGCAGAAATTCAGGGAAACCATCAACGCCCCGAAATAAAAAAAGAAAAGCTTATAAGGTCGCTATCTTATAAGCTTTTTTTAAATGATAAGAACCATGACGACCATACATTTTGGACAATACTGCCTTCAGGTTACCGGCGAACAGCCGGGGGATGACCATGCATTGCAGCAGTTGCGTGAGCGCCTGGCCCCGCCGCCGCATACCCTGAACGAAGATATGATAATGCCGGCTCCGCTGGATGCTGTGGTGGATGTGATACTGGAGACCCATATAAGCATCGAAGCGGCCGGGGGGCTGGTCTTCAATGCAGAAGGGGCGCTGCTGATGATCCGCAGGCGTGGCTGCTGGGATCTGCCGAAAGGGAAGCTGGAGCCGGGGGAAACCCCTGCCGAAGGAGCAGTGAGAGAAGTGGAAGAGGAAACCGGTGCGGATAAGCTGCAACTGGCAGGTCCTGTCGCGGATACCTACCATACTTATCATATGTATGAGCAGTATGTGCTTAAGCGTACCTTCTGGTTCGGGATGAAAGTCATGCACGATCCGGTACTGGCAGCGCAGGCGGAAGAAGATATCACAGCGGTCAGGTGGGTAATGCCCGGAGAAATACCGGAAGTGCTGGAACAGACCTATCCTAATATCCGCACCCTTTTAAAGGAGCATTACAGGCTATAGCCGTGTAAACAGGCTGCTGCTGACGGCCTTATCCGTATATACCAGGAGCGTGTAAATGCCGGGAGCCAGGTTGCTGACATCCGGCTCGGCCGTAGTCCTGCCCGGCACTAGGGTTTCCTGCAGCAGCACTTTCCCTGTCATATTGATGACCTGGTAGCGTATGATGCGCTCACCGGATGCGGAAACGGTTATGGTGCCGGGTGAAGGATTGGGATAGACCGTTATTGCAGCGGCAGGCGCTGTTTGCTTAATGCTTACATAAGGCTGTGCCATCCGTTTAAAGTCCGGGACGCCATGCCCGTAAAACTGCATACTGTCATTTACGCCCAGGTGGCCGTACTGCCTGATCAGTGATCTTATCTCGGCAGGGTGCCGGTTCCTGTCCACTTGCCAGAAGCAGGCGGCGAGCCCGCTGACGACCGGGGTCGCGAAGGAAGCGCCGTTGCCCGGAGCAATGGAGCTGATCCGGTTAATGACCCTCGCATTAGTGCCCATCGCCACCACGTCCGGCTTGCTGAGACCGGCAGGCCCTTTCCCGCTGGTATAATGGATGTGCTTACCGGCATCGGTATTGCCGACTGCCAGCACACTATCCCCGTCGGAAGGGAAGAGGATATGCTTCCAGGGCCTGTTGCCTTCGTTACCGGCGGAGCTCACTATCAGCATACCTTTGGAGGCCCCTGTATTGGCCATACGGCTGAGCAGGTTGGAGTGCCCGTCCAGCGCCGCGGTTGTAAAATTGTGAACGGATTCATCAAATATGCTGTAGCCAAGCGAATTATTGACAATATCCGCTCCTATGCTGTCAGCCCTTTCAAGGGCGGCTATCCAGGCGTAGACCTCAACAAAAGATTCTGTGTTCTGGTGATCGGTCTGGTACAGGGCATAGCGGGCTTTGGGCGCGGTGCCGACAAAGGCGTCCGGCCGGTAGCCAGCCATCACGCTCAGCACCCGTAGCCCGTGGTCGCCGTCCTGGGTGATGAAAGTATCATTCCGCAGGAAGGAATACCGGTCTGCAATGCGGCCTTCCGATACCAGGTGCTCGAAATAGCTGTTGTTATACAGGCCACTGAAGCCCGCATCAATGACCGCGATCAGCATACCCTGTCCCTCGTAGCCTCTTTCGTGCAGGAATTCGCCTTCACAGGTATGTATCTGGCTCCAGCCGCCCCCGTAATAGGTGGCATCCATGCTGACAGGCTGGGCTGGTGTTACATCGCCCGGCACCTGGGGGGCCTGCGCCTTTATATAGGGCCATCCGTTACTGAAACGGGTGACCCACTGGCAGTCTGCTACATAGGGTAATGCCCTTATCTGCGAAGCAACGCTACTGTCCGCTGTCTGCAGCAATACGCCGTTCAGCCACCGGGAAGCGAGCCACGGTGTACCGTTGCTGACAGTTGCCGTATTGCTGATGTAGCTTTCGTTCACAGGCAGGTCCGTGCTGTCTGTGGTTATGCCGAACCGGAGCCTTCTGTCAATAGCTGCCTGGGTGAGGAAACCGCGGGGGTTGGAAAGGGTATAAGGCGTACCGGCCTTATCGGTAAAGCTGACCCACAGCACATCAACGGTCTGGGCCGACAGCAGGCTGCCGGAGCCGCACAGCAGCCCGGATATCATAAGAACAGCAGCATGCCGGAGTGGATTCATAATTATTTAATAAACGATAATTGTGATAAAAATATTACTTTTATCGTTTACAAAAAATATTAAAATTGAGATTAGCGGCTATTGACATAGGGTCGAATGCAGCCCGGTTACTGATACAGGAAGTCACGCATCCGGAAAGCGGGTCGCCTGTCTTTTCCAAGCTCAACCTTATAAGGATACCTTTGCGCCTGGGGTTTGATGTGTTCCGGGAGGGCAGCATAGGTAAGGAGAAGGCAGATGAGCTTCTGAAAACCATGCAGGTGTATAAGATAGCCATGGAAATACACCAGGTAGCGCATTACCGGGCCTGCGCCACTTCTGCCATGCGGGACGCCGCCAACGGAGCGCAGCTTATAGACATGATAAAGGCGCATACCGGTATTGATATCGAGATCATATCCGGCAGCGAGGAAGCGCAGATCATTTACGAGAATCACCTGAATGCGAATATCAACCACCGCGGCAGCTATCTTTACATAGATGTGGGTGGCGGCAGTACGGAAATCACGCTGATGAAAAAGGATGAGATCGTTTTCAAGGAGTCTTTTAATATCGGGACCATCCGGCTGCTGAACCGCCAGATCAGCGATAAGCAGTGGGCAACCATGAAAGATACCCTTAAGGAGATCACCAAAGGCATACCGTCGCTCCAGGCCATCGGATCGGGTGGCAATATCAATAAGGTCTTTTCGCTTACCAAAAGCAAGGAGAACAAGCCTTTGCTGCTGGGTACGCTGCAAACGATGTACAAGTCCATGTCTGCCATGACCGTTGCTGAGCGTATGAATAAATACCAGCTCAAAGAGGACAGGGCGGATGTGATCGTACCCGCGCTTAAGGTATATACCAATATAATGAAATGGGCGGGAATAGAGGAGATACTGGTTCCACGGATCGGGGTTGCGGATGGCATCATTAAGCTGCTCTATGAAAAGCTGAAATAAAACAAAAGCTGCTGTAAAATATACAGCAGCTTTTGCTTAGGAGGTATCCCGGTATCTTATGAGAATATTTTATGCAGCCTTGCAATCGCTTCTTCCAGCCGGTCCATAGATGTGGCAAAGGAAAAGCGTATGCAGTTGGGCTCTCCGAAGCTCGTACCGCTTACCCCGGTCACATGCGCATGATGCAGCAATGCCATGGCCAGGTCGTCAGCATCCTTTATGGTCTGCCCGGCAATCGTTTTACCAAAGCAGGATGTTACATCCACAAATGCATAAAATGCGCCGTCAGGGTTCGCTACCTTGAATCCGGGTATGGCAGCCAGCGCCGGTATAAAATAATCCCTTCTCTGCTTGTAGGCGCTGCACATATCGCGGGTAGGCTGCTGGTCGCCGAGCAGGGCGGTAATAGCCGCACGCTGCGCAATGGAGTTAGCGCCTGAGGTGATCTGGCTCTGCAGCTTTTCGCAGGCTTTGGCCAGCGGCTCGGGGGCGGCAATATACCCCAGTCTCCAGCCGGTCATCGCGTAGCCTTTGGCAAAGCCGTTCACGATGACGGTACGGTCCTTCATCTCGCCGAATTGGGCAATGCTGTAATGGCCTGTGCCGTAATTGATGTATTCGTATATTTCGTCGCTTACCACGGTGATCTCCGGGTAATCTTTTAATACTTCATGCAGTGCCTGCAGCTCTTCCCGGGTATAGACCGCTCCTGCCGGGTTGGAAGGAGAGGAATAGATCAGCATCCGTGTTTTCGGTGTGATGGCTGCACGCAGTTGCGCTGCAGACAATTTGAAGTGCGCTTCGATACCACAGTTGATAAATACGGGTGTGCCTCCTGCCATTTTTACGAGCGTAGCATAAGATACCCAGTAAGGGGTGGGAATGATCACTTCATCGCCCGCCTCTATCAGGCAATGGATCACATTGGCCAGTGCCTGCTTGGCACCTGTGCTCACCACTATATTTTCAGGACGGTAGGTCAGCTGGTTATCCCTTTGCAGCTTTTCACAGATGGCTTCCCGCAGCTCCGGGTAGCCGGCTACGGGCGGATATTTGGTATAGCCTTCGTCCATAGCTTTCCTGGCGGCGTCTATGATATGGGCCGGGGTAATAAAATCAGGCTCTCCCAGGCTGAGGTCCACCACATCTTTTCCCTGCGCTTTCAGTTCCCTGCTCAGCTTGGCCATTAGGATGGTCTGCGGTTCCTGGATGGCATTAATATAATTTGATAGCTTCATGTTCTATTTGTTATAAGTATTCATTGTCTTTTCCAGTCCTGCGGCGGCAATGGTTTCGATAGCCTCTACAGCCTGGAGTATTTTTATTTTAACGGTTTCCAGCTCATCGGCTTTCCATTTGGACAGTACAAAATCCGCCTGCCTGCCCCTGGGATAATCGTTGCCGATGCCGAACCGGATCCTTTTGTACTGGTTGGTACCCAGTTCCGCGTCTATATCCTTAAGGCCGTTATGCCCTGCGTGGCTGCCGCCGGCCCTGATCCTCAGCTTATCTATGGGGATGGCCAGGTCGTCCACCAGCACAATGATATTTTCTACGGCGATCTTCTCTTTTTGCATCCAGTACTTAACGGCCCTGCCGCTCAGGTTCATATAAGTGGTAGGCTTGATGACCACGAACGTCTTACCTTTCCATTTCACCTCGCTCACCATAGCCAGCCTGTCGATGTTGAATTTGCCGCCATGCTTAATGACGAATGCGTCAGCTATATCAAAACCAATATTATGCCTTGTAAAGTCATATTCTGCTCCTATATTCCCCAGCCCGACTATCAAATATTTCATATTTGAATCTGTTTTTAAAATACGCAAGTTAAAAAATACTTATTATATAACCGCAACAAAAAGTAAGTGCGCAGGTGCACCTCCGGGCAGCGCCAGGAACACGGTTACGGCAATAAAGGCGGGGGGAATACTATGGAAACAGGAGAGGGATATGTACCGGCCGGGCAAGCTCATTGACATTCCATCCTGATACGGCACACTAACAAGGAAATAGAGGAGGCTGCCCGTTTTCCGGACAGCCTCCTGCAATATTTTATTAATCTTCAATGGTAATTTTAAGGATGCGGTCGCCGGCCTGTATGGCATCTACCACTTCCACATGCCCGGTGACCTTGCCGAAGCAGGTATGTACGCCGTCCAGGTGGGCGGTGTTATTCCTGCTGTGGCATATGAAGAACTGGGAGCCTCCCGTGTTGCGGCCTGCATGCGCCATGGACAATACGCCGCGGTCATGATGCTGGTTGCCGCCGCCGGTTTCGCAATCTATCTTATAGCCCGGGTTGCCGGCACCTATCATGCCTGTAGCGCCTTCCCTGGAATTGGGGCATCCGCCCTGGATCACGAAATCAGGGATCACCCTGTGGAAGGTCAGGCCGTCATAAAAGCCTGCTCTGGCCAGCTTCACGAAATTAGCTACTGTATTGGGCGCGTCATTTTCATAGAACATTACGGTCATGTCTCCTTTTGCCGTACTTATAATCGCTTTCATATTTATTAAATAATTTGAATTTAAGAACAAAAGTAACCTGAAATTTTTGGAATTCCCCCGGCTTCTTCAATATCCGCCGCTATATAAATATTTCTGTGGATTCGTTAACTTTTTCTTAATATTTGGTTTATTTTTGCACCTTTTTAAATGTTCTTAAAGAAATCAATATGAAACGACTCCTTTTTCTTATGGTGGCAATAGGCTTATATGTATCCTCTTTTGCCCAATTTAAGGTACTGTCCACTTCCGGTATTTTCGACGAGCCGGAGGCGGGTGCGGCCAAGATCATCAAAGCGCAGAACGGCATTACCTATTTTTTACACTTTGAGAAGCATGGCAAGATCAGTATCAGGAGCTACAATACGGATAAGAAGCTGGCCTATAATAAAACGGTAGAATACGAAGCCGGTGGTAAAAAGGTGGGAAATGTCAGCGCCGTTTACGAGATCAACGGGCAGATCGTTTGCTTTATCTACAGGCTGGATAACAAAACGCCAACTTTACTGAGGGTTATCATCAACGGCTCCAACGGCAGCATTGTCAGCCAGGAGACCATTGCCCGTTTTGATAAGCTCAATATGGGAAGCGGGTATGCTATGGCGTTTGGTAATGTCCCTCCGCCTGATTTCTTTATCCGTAAAGATGAAAATTCCAACAGCTATGCCATAGCCCTGTTCAACACCTTTGCCGAGAACAGGAATGAAAGGATCGAGCTGCTGCATTTCAACGATCAGCACCAGGTGATCTCCCGGTCCTTTTATGACTCTCCCAATGACGGCTATAAATACATGGAATTCCTGGACCTGTATGTGGATGGCGACAAGGCCGTCTATGTAGTGGCAAAGGGTATGAATACCAAACGATCCGGCGGGGACCAGAACGGGGGCTTATTCGTAGGTAAATTAAATGCAGGCGCTGCATCTTTTGATATGACCAAAGTGACGTATAACAGCGCCAAGGATATTGAAAGCGTTATATTGAGATTCAACCCGGTTACACAGCAATTCTTAATGCTATCCAACAAATCGGTTGACGCCAAGAAAAAGAAGTTCAACAAGCGGTATGTTGTTTTTATGGCCACCTTTGACAAAAGCCTGGCTAATTTCAGTAACCAGCAACTGCGGCTGACCGAGCTGGATAGAATTGCGAAATCCCAGTTCAAGAAAAGGGAAGAAATGAGCGCGGTGCCCCAGTCACTGTACATTAACCCGGATGGGAGCTATACCATAGTGCTGGAGGAGATCCTGGTGATCGTTACCACCTATACCAGCAAAACAGGTGTGAGAACACGGATCGATTACTACCTGAACGATGTCGGTGTAATGAAATATGACAAGGAGGGCAATGTGATCGCAGCCAACTATATCCCGAAATCGCAGAAAGTAATGAGCATACCTTCTCCGCTGTTCTATTCATTCCGTAATGAAATGGCTTATACGCTTAGCTGGGGTACGCAATATAAATCTTTCCAGTATATAGGCGCTCCCCAAAACAGCTATGTGCTGTTCAATGACATTGAGGCTAACCAGAAAAAAATGAAATCCGGTAAGCGGGTGACTACCATACAGACCCTGGGCGCCTGCAATGGCTATTATTACAAGACCTCCGGCAAGGGTATCCCTGAAGGAAAAAAAGTGATAGAAGGTGAAAAAAAGGAAAAGAACCTGATGCTCTTCAGCATAGGTCACTATGATGCGGCCAATAATGAATACATTGTGCTGAACAGGATCGTAAAGAACAGGAAGAAGGGTGTGGTGCTGATGTGGCTGCAGCCGGAATAGCATATGCCCGCAGAAAGCACCGGGAAATGCCTGTAAAGGTATCTCCCGGTGCGTAAATTTTCCGTTTGCCGGCTTATTACATCACGTTATAATTATTATATTTGCTCTTATGAAAAAAATATTACTCAGTTTATTTGCTTTTACCACCCTTTTTTCTGCCAGGCTAAGGGCGGATGAAGGTATGTGGATACCGATGCTGATCGGGAAGAATTACGAGGAAATGAAAAAGCTGGGCATCAGGCTTACACCTCAGGACCTGTACAATGCCAATAATTCCAGCTTGAAGGATGCGATCGTGCACTTTGGCGGCGGTTGTACGGGAGAGATGATCTCGGGCCAGGGATTGCTGATCACGAACCACCACTGTGGCTATGGTAATATCGCGGCGCTGAGCACGGTCGAAAATAACTACCTGGAGAACGGCTTCTGGGCCAGGTCTTTCGGACAGGAGCTGCCTGCCAAGGGCTTGTCGGTGAAATTCCTGGTAAGCATGGAAGATGTAACGGACAGGGTAGTGGCAGCCTCTTCCAGGGGCAATGCCGAAAAGCGTAAAAAGAACCTGGAAGATATCCTGAACACTATCCAGAAGGAAGGTACGGAAGGCGGTAAATATGAATCCCGTGTAGCTTCCTATTTCAGCGGCAACCAGTATATCCTGTTGAAATACGAAGTATTTACGGATGTGCGCCTGGTAGCCACCCCTCCCAAATCCTTGGGCAAATACGGCGGTGATACAGACAACTGGATGTGGCCCCGTCATACGGCCGACTTCTCCGTATTCCGCGTATATGCAGGCCGTGACAACAAGCCTGCCGCCTACTCCAAGGATAATGTGCCTTACAAGCCCAAGCACTTCCTGCCTGTAAATATCAAAGGTGTGGAAGAGGGCGACTTCTCTATGGTAATGGGTTATCCCGGCCGTACGGAGCGCTTCATCACATCGTATGATGTGGACCTGCGCATCAGCGAGACCAATCCTGCTGTAGTGAAGCTGAGAGACACACGCCTGTCCATCATGCGGAAATATATGCGCCAGGATCCTGCTGTCAATCTTATGCTGACCTCCAAATATGCTTCCATATCCAACTACTGGAAATACTTTATAGGCCAGACAGAGCAGCTGAAGCGCCTGAACGTGGTGAATGAAAAGAAACGCCAGGAAAGGGAATTCAACCAGTGGAATAATGCCAATAAGAAAGGCTATGGCAACCTGATAAATGACTTTGCGAATGCCTTTGCGGACTATAAGCCTTACGCGAAGCACCGTGTATATATGAACGAGGGCTTTTACGCTTCACCGGTAGGTGTGCTGGGCGCTGCGGGCGTATCCTTACACGAGCAGCTGACCGACAAAAAGGCCAAGCCGGAAGAGGTCAAAGCCACTGCCGACCGTATCAAGGCTTACAGGGAAAATATGATGAAATCATTTGTGGGTGAAATGGAGAAAGAGATATTCGCCCGTATGACGGAAGCCTTCTATAAGGATATCAGCAAAAGCCAGCAGCCGGATGTTTACCAGACACAGATATTCAAAATGTTCGGTAACGAGGATTGGACCAAAACGTTCAATGATTACGCCCGTTACGTATTTGCGACCTCCCTGTTCTTTGATGATGTGAAATTCAACGATTTTATCCGCAATCCCAAGGCAGAGGCGCTGGAAGCAGATCCTGCATTTATATACGCTAAAAGCTTTGTAGATAACTATAATAAGAACTACGCCGGCAAGATCAGTGAATTCAATGATAAGAACGCGGAGCTGTCCAAAACATATGTAAAAGCACTGATGGAGAAAAACAAAGGTCAGCTTATGTACCCGGATGCCAACAGCACAATGCGCATCACCTATGGTAAAGTGGGCGGCTACAGTCCACAGGATGCCGTGGAGTACAGGTACTACACCCATATGGACGGCCTGCTGGCCAAGTACAAGCCCGGTGATTATGAATTCGATCTGCCACAGGACTTCCTGGAGCTTGTTAAGACCAAGGATTACGGCAGATATGCCAACAGCAAAGGCGAGCTGGTTACCTGCTTTGTCACCAACAATGATATTACCGGCGGTAACTCCGGTTCCCCGATGATCAATGCTGAAGGTCACCTGACAGGCCTGGCCTTTGACGGTAACTGGGAAGCCATGAGCGGCGATATCGCGTTTGATAAGCAATACAAGCGTACCATAGCGGTAGATATCCGTTTTGTATTATGGCTTATAGACAAATACGGCGGCGCTACCAACCTGATCGATGAAATGACGGTTGTAAGATAGGATCATCCTTTTATACGCTATTGATAATAATACAGGCTGCCCGGATCCGGGCAGCCTGTATTATTTATTGGATGTCTTGTTGTTATACGTGCTGTCCTTCCTTTACCTCTTCCACCAGCTTGGCATTAAAGGCAGGGAGGTCATCCGGGGTCCTGCTGGTGACAAGGCCGTTGTCCACTACTACCTCCTCATCCACCCATTCCGCACCGGCATTGATCAGGTCTTTGCTGACATTGGACACGGAGGTCATCTTCCGGCCTTTGACCTGGCCGGCGTTGATCAGCACCTGCGGACCGTGGCAGATCGCGGCGACCGGCTTGCGCTGGTCAAAAAAATCCTGTACGAACCTGATCGCGTCTTCATTGGTCCGTAGCTTATCCGGATTCAGCACACCGCCCGGCAGCACCAGCGCGTCATAATCCGAGGCTTTGGCTTCCCCGAGCGTTTTATCCACCGTATAAGATGCTCCCCAGTCGGATTTCGCCCAGGACCGTATGCTGCCGGATTCCGGGCTGACAATATGTGCCTCCCAGCCCTGCTGTTCCAGGTGCTCTTTAGGGGACTTCAGTTCGCTTTCCTCGAAGCCATGAGTGGCTAATATGGCTATTGTTTTCTTTTCCATAGTATGAGATTTTGGTTGCCTTAAAGTTACTGACCTTAGCGTTACAGTAAAAGCGTGAACGGCGTCTGAATTGTTACTATTTATTTAAAATATACGAGGTGCCGTCTCCGCTGCAGCAGTATAATGGCAGGCCGGCAGCACGGATGAACGGTTACGCCGTTCAGGCATTTTTAACAGTATAAACAGCGGCCTGCTGCTGCCGCTCCGGTGTCGCTGCGGGATGATCCTGTAAAAGCCGTTACATTATTTTGTACATTAGTGTGCGATAACGTACGACACCTCCTTATGAACAGGAACGTGACGGTATGAATTAATATAGCTTACGCCGGATTATGGTCAGAATATATTTGTTACTTTTATTGCCGGTATTTTGCCAGGCCTGCCTACCTTGGCGAGGTCCAGGTTTTTTACATTGTCAAGTGTAAGCTGCTACTCATTGACCACGAAGCCTTCCTTATTGTTGATCATCAGTACGAGCATGAGGTCCTGCCGGGTAATGGTATTGCCATATGCGCACAGGATCATGAACCCGCCGCTGGCCGTTACCGTATGCTCAAGTATGCTTTTGTAATGCGTTGCCACCTGCAGCGAAAAGTCATAAAACGTGGTATGTCCTTGTACATAGGCCGAGAGGTGATCCCGGAAAGCAGGATTTTCCGCCGCGAAGATGCCGTAAACGGGATTGGACTTTTTGTGATAGGACGTATCTAGGTTGCCCAGGAAGATCCTTTCCCTGGCGCCTATCTCCAGCACCCGCGGGGCTGCGCGAAGCTGTACATGCCTGCTGCCCGCTTCTTTCTTCAACTGGTGGATGACTATATGCCTGATATCTAAATATTCGCCGATGCCTGGTAATGATTTCATAGGTTTGATGGTTTAAGGGTGACGACAGGATTGCCGGTTAAAATCCTGTCATTCTTATATACTGCAATGTAGGGATGCATGGCGCCAATATGCGACGCTAATGTTTAGGCGGTCTGAGGATTAACACAGCTTTGTGATAGCGATATTTAAAAAAATACGCTGAAAAATTTGTGTAGTTAAATGACTACGTATACATTTGTAGTCAAATAGCTACATAATGAATCTGAGACGGGATGTATTCCAGGCAATTGCGGACCCTACGCGGCGCGCCATCCTCCTGCTCATCGCCACACAGGCTATGACGGCAGGTACTATCGCTTCCAACTTCAACACGGCACGCCCTACGGTATCCAGGCACCTGCAGATATTGACGGAATGTGAGCTGCTGACACAGGAGCAGAGCGGGCGGGAGATCTACTATCATCTCAACCCTGCTAAAATGAAAGATATAGCCGACTTTATTGAGCCTTTCCGCCAGTTATGGGAAGACCGGTTCAATAAGCTGGAAGCGGTCATGAAAAAATATAAAAATAACCGATAATGGAAAAGAAAACAACGGTACATGCCGAGCCGGGTAAGCAGGAGCTTATCATCACCAGGACGTTCGATCTGCCGGTAGCGCTCCTTTTTAAAGCCTATGAAGACCCGGAGATCGTGGAACAGTGGATGGGCACCAAAGTGCTGCAACTGGAAAACAGGGAACATGGTAGCTGGCGGTTTGAGACCTCTTACGAGGGTAATGTGGTATTCAGCGCTAATGGCGTCATCCTGGAATTTGTGCCGGGTGAAAAGATCACCAGGACCTTTAAGATGGAAAATACGGACTTTCCCGTACAACTGGAATTCCTGGAATTTGAAAAGGTCACGGACAGCACCAGCAAGCTGACCATGCATATCATTATGCGATCGGTAGCCTTCAGGGACCAGCTGCTGAAGATGCCGTTTGCTCATGGCATCAATATGGCGCATGACCGTTTACAGCAGATCGCGGACTCCTTAAAATAATAACTGACTATCTATATATAGGCAACAAAAGCCATTATAAGTTACAAATGACCAGCACCCTCAGTTCCCTTATAGTAAAAGAGGTCTTTGGCCGGCAGAGAGGACACTGCTCAGCGAAGCGTATCCGTAATTAAAGGTTGTTGCCTGCAAGCAGAGAGTCACTAAATAATATGACATGAAAAAAAGTTATAAGATCATTTACTGGATCGCTACGGTTTGGCTGGCCTTAGGGATGCTTTCCACGGGTATTATCCAGCTTACGGGAATGCAGGAAGAGCAGGATGCTATGGCCCGGCTGGGCTACCCGGGATATGTACTGCCGCTTATCGGTACCTGGAAGATGCTGGGCGTCATAGCGGTCCTGGTACCGAAATTCCCTTTGCTGAAAGAATGGGCCTATGCCGGCTTCTTCTTCACGATGTCCGGCGCGCTGGTCTCCCATGCGGTGGCGGGCGACGGTATGGCGGAATATTTCGGTCCCGTATTATTATTGATGCTGACCGTTGTTTCATGGTATTTCAGACCGGCAGACAGGAAAGTTCCCGGAAATTAAGAATGCGGATCATTGCAGGTTCTGTATAATCATTCTCTTTTGTATCTTCGCCGCCGCCGGATTGGGTATAATACCGGCAGCATTATTGGTTTAACTATATAATAAAAATGGCTATGATTAAAAGATGGGTATTTGCTTTCCTGCTCGTATGCTTTCTTCAGCAGCTCTGGGCGCAGCCCGGAACCCCGGTGCAACTGCCGGGTACTAAATTTACAATGATACCTCCTTCGGGGTTTGCCCAGGCTACCGCCTTCACCGGTTTCCAGGAAGAGCGGACGGGTGCCGTTATTATGGTGAATGGTCTTCCTGCGCCGTATGCGGCTACTGCTGATGCTTTTACAGAAGAAGGATTAAGGTCGCAGGGCATGGCGCTGGTCAGCAAGGAGCAGGTCGAAATAGGACAGTCGGAAGGTGTTTTATTGACCGTAACACAGGCTGCCAATGGTACAAAGTATAAAAAATATATCCTGATATTCGGATATGAAGACGGTACCTGCCTGGTGACCGGTATGTTCCCGGAAAAGGCCGCTAACCTCAGCGAGCCTGTAAGAACTGCTATGCTGTCTGTGGCATTTCACGCAGACCAGGATGACAATCCGCTGGATGCGGTTCCCTTTATTGTGGATGTAACCGGCACCGGTTTCAAACTGGCAAAATATGCTGGCGGTATGCTGATGTACTCCACGGATGGCCGGGTACCAACGGATAAGCCTGCGTTATTGGTAGGCAATTCCCTGGCAGCAGTGCCGGTAGGAGACAGGAAGCAATATACGACAGAGCGCCTTAGGAAACTACCGGGCGCAGCGGCGGCTGCTGTCAAAGAAACGCGGGCTTTAACCATTGATGGCCTGGACGGGTATGAGGTTATAGCTGAAAGCGGAACGGAAGGCGGTACAAAAGAAATGATCAGCCTGACCATGCTGTTTGATGACGCGGGAGGTTATTATATGCTGGTAGGTATGACAAAGGAAGATATTGGTGCTTACGTGGATATCTTCAGGAAAATAGCCCTGACGTTCAGGCGTAAATAGTCATTAACCTGACCATACAGGCTTTTGAGACAACTAAGTATATCCGTATATCAAGGAAACGGAGCAGTATATTTAAAAGCGGCCGTGAGCCGCTTTTTTTAATCAATTTAGCTGAAATATAGACCTTGACGCCGCTTACCGGGTGATGATACTTGCCCGGGTAAGAGCAGCAGATCGTTCACATCCACAAAATCTTGCCGATCCCTGATGAAACAATATCTCTTTCTTGCTGCAGTGCTTTCGCGCTTTTTCACAACCTCCTGCAGACCTCTATGCAACTATCCTGCTACAGGATAGCCTGCTGTTCGGGACAGGCTTTAATACCTGTGATATAGCCTGCTTTGAACATATGCTGTCAGACACCTTTGAATTTTATCATGATAAGGACGGTATCTCCGGTAAGGCAGGCTTTATCAAGGCCCTGAGAGCTGGTCTCTGCGGATCGCCCGTTACGTATCGTTCAAGGCGGGAGCTGGTGAGGGAGAGTACGCAGATCTATCCTTTGTATAAGGACCAGGTGATATACGGAGCTGTTCAGAGCGGTAGTCATCGCTTCTATGAAACATTGCAGAACGGTAAGGAAACGTATGCCGGCTCAGCCCGTTTTACCCATCTCTGGCTGCTGGAGAATGGTACGTGGAAGCTTTCCCGGAGCCTGAGCTTTGACCACCGGGAGACAGATGTCGCTAACTACCGTTCCGCCTTTTTTGACAATGACAGCGCTGTGGCATCCTGGCTAAAAGAGATCCGGGTGCCCGTCCTCGGCATCGGTGCTATTCACAACGGTGCTTTACAGCAGGTAAAGGTATTCGGGGAATTAAGGCCCGGTGTGCCGGCGCCTTATAATACGATCTTCAATGTGGCATCGCTGACCAAGCCGGTAACCGCTCTTGTCACGTTCAGGCTGGTGAGCGCGGGCAAATGGGATCCGGATGAGCCCCTGTACAAATACTGGACCGATCCGGAGGTGGCGCAGGATCCCCGGCACAGGTTGCTCACAACAAGGCATGTACTGTCGCATCAGACGGGTTTCAGGAACTGGCGCTGGGAAAACAGCGATGGAAAGCTGCAATTCGGTTTTACACCGGGTACCGGCTATGGTTACTCCGGGGAAGGCTTTGAATACCTCCGTAAGGCCCTGGAAAAGAAATTCCGTAAAACGCTGGATCAGTTGGCTGCCGAATACCTCTTTGGGCCTTTGAAGATGACCGATACCCGCTATTGCTGGAGCGGAACAGCAGATACGCAGCGTTTAGCGCAGGGGTATAGCCCCGAAGGCATACCCTATAAAACTGTCAGGAATACAACTGCCAATGCTGCGGACGATCTTTTCACTACCATACCGGACTACGGCAGCTTCCTGGTGAGCATCCTGCACCGGCAGGGTATATCAGACAAGGTATTCTCGGAAATGATACGGCCACAGGTAGCCAGCAGCAAAGGCAAATACTTTGGCCTGGGTATGGAGATATATGATCTGGGGAACGGGGAATACGCTTTATCTCATGGTGGCGCAGATGAAGGCTGCCAGGCGATATGCTTTATACTTCCCCGCATCGGGCAGGGCATTGTCATTTTTACAAACGTGGATGACGGGTACAAAGTATATGAAAAGATACTGGTCCATTATCTTGGCGCTTGTGGAAGAAAGATCGTGGATATAGAAATGCAGTAGGATATGGTATTAAGATCACAATTTGCAATGAGGACATTTGCGGCGGTATTCCCGGCCTGTCTTTCGATAACGACCGCACAGGCGCAGCAGGATGATACGCCTTCCAATTCTTTTGAAGCGCATTATGCCGCCGCGGGTATTACGTTGCATTACATCTATGACAATGACCGGGTCATGCATAACTATTCCGGGAACTGGGACCTTGACAGGGACGGGATACCCGATGAAATATATTTTATAGGAACCGGCGGCGCGCATCTTTACTATTACCTGCGGGTTGTGCTTAGTTCGGACAGGAAGGTCCGGGATTTTAAATACCTGGAGTCTGACAGGCCCGTCTATACGCCGCCGCTTCCCGGGGATGCGGCCGGCAGCAGCCGTATTGCTGATAAGTTAACGGTATTCAGCGTACTGCAGGAGGAAGACAGAAGTTTTATCTATATCCGCCTGGATGAGCCTGCATACCTGGCTGCAAGGAAAATGCTGCGAAGGCACGGCGTGCATACGAACAGGCTGCTGCTGGGCTTTGAGAAAGGGAAAGCGGTGCTGAAAGATGATCTCCGTTCAAAAAATGCTCCCTGATAGATGCCTTTATCCTGGCCTTAATATGTAGACTTACAGGAGTTCTTCGGGTTTATTATTTCCCCAGAGTGTATTTAATGCCCAGGTTCATACCTGTGTTCCGTACAGACCTATTTACCCTGAGGAAATCTGTCATTCCTATCCTGTAGCCTGCCTGTATCTTCAACCGCCGGTGCACGCGGTATTCCGTTCCTGCCAGGATGCCCCAGTCCCAGGGAGCTGCCTTATAGCTGGGAGGGACATTACTTTCGCTGATCAGCGTATTGGAGATATCATCCGCCTGGTCTTGAAGGGCAATAGTGGTATTGATATTCCTGTTCAGGTAGCTGCCGCCGGAAATGCTCCATTTTTTACTGATGTTAAATCCCAATACAGGCGCGATGCCTAATGAATAGACCGGTTGTTTATAAACTGTTTCCACCCGGGTGGTGGTGGTGCTCACATTATCGAGACCGGATGCGGCATTCCCGGGTAATACTGATACGCCGCTGAACTGGTGCTGCTCGGAATAGGAGACAGCAGAAGATGCTACGGTCACTGTTCCGTCCACAAAGAGGCGCCGTGCAAGCTGTACCCGCCGTGTGACGCCGAGCTGGTATTGCATGCCTCCCAACTGCTGCATGCCTGTCTGCAGGGATACGGCTAGTTCCCGATACGGCCGCACCCGGGTATGAAGGAGTACAGGGAGATACGATATGCTGTTGCGGACAACTGTGGGTACAGGCTGCTGCTGTGCTGTGAATGTTTCGGGTTGGCTGCTGTTGTCACCGGAGGAGGGAATATCAGCAATAGCCGGCTTCTCGGCAGCGGGCATTTCAGGGACAGGTATATTGGCCGGTCCCACAGGTTGTTGGGGATATGCAGGTGCAGGAGATATGACAGCAGTGCTGCTGTCTGATACCGGTTGTTGCCGGGATTGTGCCGTCTGTGTCGCTGCAGGTTGCACGCCGGTCGTATCCTGGTTGGAAAAATAGATATAGGATGCTATGCCGGTTGCCAGTACAAGGGCTGCCGCTATTTTGTAGGGCAGGAGGAAAGCAGCTTTTTTTGATGTATGCTTTTCCTGCTGCATGGCTGCCTGCAGTTGCTGCCATCCTTTCTCATTGGCCTCATAGGACCCTTCCTCTGCTTGTTGCTGCAGCCAGCTTTCAAATTCTTTACTGTTCATGACTCACGCTTTTGGGGTGGCTTGTATTAATGATCGCTGCCAGCGTTTTCTTCGCCTGGTGCAGCAGCCAGTGGGAATAATTCTCACTGATCCGGAGCATCTCCGCGATCTCTTTATGGCTGTAGGCTTCATACACGTACAGGTTCAGCACCACGCGCTGCTTTTCCGGCAGCTTTTTCAGTAGCTGCAGCACCGCTTCTCCGCTGTACTTCTGCAGGGCCTCGTTACGCACGGGAACATCATCGGCCAGCAATTCTATCTTATCGGTGGTGACGGTATGCTTGTCCGCTTCAAAAGCCGTGGTATTCGACCTGCGGATATGATCCAGGCATACACGGGTCACAATGCTTTTTATCCAGCCTTCAAATGATCCCCAGGCTTCATACTTATCCAGGTTCCGGAACAGCTTCAGGAAGCTGTCCTGCACCCATTGTTCCGCGTCTTCCCTATTGGGCGCATAGCGGATACAGATACGCATGAGCATAGGGTAAAAGTGGTAGTAAAACGCTTGCTGCATCCGGGTATCTCCCCGGATGCAGCCGTTTATCATATTTGTCAAATCCGTTGCTGCTGACACTCGTTAATGCTTATTCCTGGTATGATCAATGCGCGGTGATGACAAAAGTGCCGCCGCTGTTGTTACTCATATCCCGTTCCCGGTCGTATGTAAAATAGAAAGCGCCTGCTTTATCGGTTCGGAACACTACGGAGCCTTTCAAAGTGCTTTCGCTGCTGCAGGTACAGTCTTCGGACTGTGCGGGATCGCTGTACACGATCTCGGGCCTGATATGGAAAGTGTCCCGGTTTACGTGCGCTATCCGTGCGGTTGCGCCCTGTACGCAGGCGGTGTCTGGCACTTTTATGCTTAAAGTGATCACGATAGCTTCACCCCTGGTGATGTCCTGGGGTGTATGGACCCCGGTCGCCACTGCAGGACCCGTCCGCAGACCACACCCGGTTTGCTTCTTACAGGCTACCAGGCTCCCGAAGATCATAAGCATCAAGGCCATCTTACCCGGCCAACCTGTTCTCATATGCTGTTTGTTTTAAAAGGTCAATAGTTGCTGCACCTAAAATTACGATATGCTGCCGTGCTGATGCTGCTATTTGTTATTCCAGCACGATTTTCCTGGTGAGTACGCCTGCCGTGGAGCTTATGTGCAGCAGGTACACACCTTTTGCAAGCCGGCTGATATCCAGTGTGGTAGCTTCCGGCTGAAAAGCTGCAGCCTCCCTGCCCAGCACATCTGTAAGGCGTATAGCGGTCACTTTTATGCTTTTTTCGTACCCCAGGCTGATAAGGCCATTGGAAGGTACGGGATAGATGCTGAACCGGCTGTCCGCATCAGGGATGCCGGGGATACCTGTCGGCGTATGGGTAACGATGGTCAGGGAATCTGTCCACAGGGACTCCGTGGGATACGCGCAGGGCTTGACCGGCTCCCAGATCGTATATACCTGGAGCGTATAGGGCATCGCGGCCGGGATATCAATGACTGTATCAAGGTAGGTGATGACATTAGCGATCCCGCAGCCCTGGAAGGAGAGCTTTATGACCTGCTTATTGCCGGCGCCCGGGAATGTATCATACCGGAGTCCGCTGAATTGTATATCGGGCTTGCTGACCACGATATGCAGCCTGGCCGGGAAGGAAGAAGTATCCAGGTCCGCGACCTCTATACGTTGTGCCTGTACGTTCCCGGCTGCCAGCAGTTGCAGGGCGAGGCTGAAGACCATCATTATGGTTGTAGAATATGGAGCTTTCATAATATTTCTTTGGTTGTGAAAATTAAATTTTACCGGTAATCAATAATAAGATTTCAACGTACGCTATAATCATGAACGGACATTTTCAGGGACTTCTTAGAGAAGTCTATGACTTTTTTTGAATAATTTTGGAAAAAAAACAGCACATCCCAATTCATATGCGATACTTCCGGACCACTTTTATTTCGATAGCGGTTTTAATGGCTGTAGCATCCTGCACGCCAGGAACCGGCAATAGTCCGCAGGCCGGGTATACGGCAGATTCCGTCCTGCTCCGGCAGGTCAGGGAACTGGAACAATCTATGCTCTCGTATATGCGGCGGGCTAATCCTTCTTACGGCCAGAAAGATGTCCGCAGGTGTGCTGCTATACTTACCCGGTACCTGGAACAGATGGACCGTTCCGCTGCTGTCGCGCAGGGGATGGAAGTAGTTAAGGCTGCTATCCTGGAATTAAATGCCCTGAATGAAAAATGTGATGGACAGCTTATCGAAACGGAGGAAAGGGAACAGATAGCAACGATCATTATCAACGCCTCCGCCAGGAAAGGATATAATACGCCTGATGAGGATATAACGGAACCCTGGAGGGAATGGTAATAAGATCGCCGGTACTGTAAATCGTGTGAACTGTTAACATTGCACCGGGCTTCCCGATCAATTAAAATGCCTGCCAACTTTAGGCGCGTTTTGATAAATAACGTATTTTAGCACCTCACTAAACGCTTATATATGAAAAAAGTATTTTCTTTACTCGCCTCCCTGTTATGTGTGATGGTTGCATTGGGACAGGTCAAGGAAGGCAAGGTAACATTCAATATGCAATTCAACAGTGATGATCCGCAGGTGCAGTCACAGATAGGTATATTGCAGGGTTCTAAGATGATCATGTATTTCTCCCCGGAATTCAATCGTGTGGAGTTGTCCATGGGCGGGATGATGGAAGTCACTACCATAGCGGATGTCAAATCAAAGGAAAGCCTGGTGCTGATGGGCGGAATGATGGGTCAGAAAGCTATTAAAATGAATGCGGACGACCTGAAAAATATAGATGTTAAGAAGCCGGCTATCAAAAAGACCGGCGAGACCAAGACCATTGCCGGCTATAAATGCGTCAAGTATATTGTTACTACCGATGAGACGGTGGTCAATATCTGGACCACCAATGATCTGATTGCTGCCAAGGATGGAATGCAATATGTCAACGAGGAGATCCCGGGCTTCCCGCTGGAATTCGAGGCTTCGGTGATGGGTATGAGCCTGGTCGGTACCGCTTCAGAGGTACAGAAAGGCCTGGGCAAATCCAATAAGAAAGAGCTCTTCAGTATGGCGATCCCGTCGGGCTATGAAGAAATGAGCGCGGATGACCTGAACGAAATGGGCGGCAGGTAGAGCGCCGGCTCCTGAATACAAGAAAAATCCCCTGTAACACCGTTACAGGGGATTTTTATATCAATGCAGATATATATTGTTACCCTTCCAGGCTCCTGAAATCTACGGGTACGATCTTGCTCACCCCGGCTTCCTGCATGGTCACACCATAGATCACATCCACGGAGGCCATTGTCTGCTTGTTGTGCGTTACGATGATGAACTGAGAGTTATCGCTGAACTTGCGGATCATCTGGGTGAACTTGCCCACATTCGCATCGTCCAGCGGCGCGTCCACCTCATCCAGGATACAGAACGGTGCCGGCTTGATCAGGTAGATCGCGAACAGGAATGCCGTAGAGGTAAGCGTCTTCTCTCCCCCGGAGAGCTGGGTCAGCGTGCTGGGGCGTTTCCCTTTAGGCTGGGCATAGATCTCTATCCCGCTGTCCGCTACGTTGTCCGGGTCGGTCAAACGCAGGTCGGCATTATCATCTTCCGTGAACAGGGCCTTGAACACCTGTACGAAGTTCTCCCGTACCAGGTCAAAGGTTTCCTTGAACTTTGCATTGGCCGTCTGTTCCACTTCCTCTATCGTAGCCATCAGGGTGTCCCGGGATTCCAGCAGGTCATTCTTCTGGTCCACGATGAAGTCATAGCGCACCTTCATCTCGTTATACGCTTCTATCGCCGTAGGGTTGACCTCGCCCATATTATCCAGGCGCTTTTTCAGCCGTTCCACCTCCGCGTTCAGCTCTTCTTCCGTTAGCTCGGTAGTACGTTCCTCTTCCAGTATATCGTCCAGCTCTATCCGGAATTCCACGAACAGGCGTTCTTTCATCCCGGCCACGGCCAGCTTCATCTCGCCCAGCTTTTCGCGGATGCCGCTGAGCAGCGCTTCGGCCTGGTCACGTTCCCGGCGCTGCCTGCTTATCTTATTCTCGTGCTCGGTGATGGCATTGCGGAACTCGTAATAGGCCTTATCTTTTTCATTCAGCAATTTCTCATCCTTCTCTTTCTTCTGCAGCAATTCGTACAGCTCATTATCACCGAAGTGCAGCTTGCCGTTAGCCTCGCTGATCTGCCCTGCCACTTCCTGCAACTGCTGGTTGAAGCTCACGGCCTGCTGTTCCAGGTCGAAGATCTGCTGCTTGCGGAAATTGACCTCCTGCTTAAGGTTCTCCACCTTGCTATGCTGCCGGGTAACGGAAATGTTCAGGTCGTTGAAATCCCTGGATACCATATTGTAATCCTGCTCTGTGGCGGCAAAATCCTGTTCCCGGGTCTTAATGGTAGCCAGCAGCTCATCTATCTGTGCATTCACCTCTTCCAGCGACAGCCTGGCATCGGCCGTCTGTTCTGTAATATCCTGCAGCTGCTGCTCCAGGTCGGCTATCTTCAGCACATTGTTTTGGTCCATCTGCCCGAAGTGCTCCATCCGGTTCTTTACCTGGAAGGATTCGTTCTGCAGGGCATTGATCTCGTTCCTGCATTTCTCTATTTCCTTATCCAGCAGCGACTGGCTGTAGCCTGCCAGGTCCATCTGTATCTGCTGTATGCCGGCCTGTATGGCAGCGGCCGATCGCTCCACGGCGGCTATCTCTTCCGTCAGCAGCTCCAGGTTCTTGGAACGGCCTATTTTATTGCCTTCAAAGACGCCCACGCTGCCGCCGCCGATACTGTATGTTCCCTTGATCACGTTACCCTGCCGGGCAATGATGATATCCTTATGCTGTACGGCGGTCTCCTGCAATACGGTCTCATCCTGCGCCACATATACATGCGACAGTAAGTAGGCGGCCAGGTTTTTATATTTATCTTCCACTTTGACCACATCCAGTGCCGGTGTGGTCTGCGCGTAGGCATTGCCTGCCGGGGCCGGCGCGGTGATGAACTGGTCCAGTATAAAGAAATTGGCCTTTCCTTTCTGGTGCTTATCCAGCAGGCGGATGGCATCCAGGGCGTCCTGGTAAGTATCTACTATATAATAATTGAGGTAGCTGTCCAGCACATTTTCCAGCGCGGTCCGGTATTCCGGCTGCACCACGAATACGTCCGACAATAAAGGGGCATCGTTCTGCCACTCGCTGTTCTTCTTCAGGAACTTGATGCTCTCGGGGTAGCCTTCCAGGCTGTCCACCAGCGATTTCAGCAGCTTATATTCATTCCTTTTGGCATCCAGCTTCCTGTTGGCTTCCACCAGCAGGCTGCGCTGTGCTTCCAGGGCTTCCTGGGTTTCCAGTATCTTTTCCTTCAGGTCTTCCTGGCGTTCCATCAGCTCCTGCAGGGCATCCTGCTTTTCTGCCAGCAGTGATTCGGTATTTTCCAGCTGTATCTTAAAGGCGTCTATCTGGGAAGCGTTCCTGGACTTTTCATCGTTCAGTTGCTGGATGGTGCGCTGCAGGTTGAAGATAGAGGTATCGGATACCGCTACCTTTTTCTCCAGCTCGAACTGCTCCTTCTGCACCGCGTTGATCCCGGATTTGCTTTCATCCAGGCTGCGCCGTTTCTCCTCGTAGCCTTCCCGCTTCTCTGCCAGCAGGTCCCTGAGGGTTTCCTGCTTGTCCTTCAGCTCTTCCAGCATATCCTCCTCAGCGGAGATATAATCTATGCCCTGCTCCATATTGGCCGTGATATGCTCTATTTGCTGGCTGGCATGCTGTATGGACAGGTGGAGGTTCTTTTCGCGTTCCTGCAGGTAATCCAGGCGCTGGGAAGCCAGCTTCTTCTCGCTTTCCAGGTGGCGTATGCTGTTCAGCAGTTCATTGAACTTCCGCTGTGACAGCGCCAGGTCCTGTTCCTTTTCCACCAGCTGCAGCTTATTGGCTTCAATTTCCGCCTCGTCGCCGGATATTTCCGTTTCTATCCTCAGCTTTTTATCCTGCTCCGTTTCCAGCTGTTCGTTCAGCGTCTTGTACCGCTCATTGAAAGCGCTCAGGGACGATTTGGCCAGCTCCATGCTGATCTCCTTGTACTCTTTCTTGATCTGTATATACTTTTCAGCTTTCCTGGCCTGGCTTTCCAGGGTTCTCAGGTTATTGCCGATCTCGAAGAGCAGGTCATCGATGCGGGCAATGTCCTGCATCGTGGCGTCCAGCTTTTGCTTGGCTTCCTTCTTCCTGGTCTTGTATATGGAGATGCCTGCTGCCTGCTCCAGCATCCTGCGCCTGCTGCCGTCCTTATCCTTGATGATATCATCCACCATACCCAGCTCTATGATCGCGTAGGAGTCGTTGCTGACGCCCGTATCCAGGAAGAGGTTGTGAATGTCCTTCAGGCGGCACGTCACATCATTCAGCCGGTATTCGCTCTCGCCTGTACGGTAGAATTTACGCGTGATGGTAACGGTGGTGAATTCCGTAGGCAGGAGATTGCGGGTGTTCTCAAATGTCAGCGACACCTCCGCCATACCGGAAGAGGAGCGGCTTTTGGAGCCGTTGAAGATGAGGTCCAGCAGGTTGTCGCTTCGCAGCGATTTTATCTTATGCTCACCGATCACCCAGCGGATAGCGTCTATGATATTGGACTTGCCGCACCCGTTAGGTCCTACAATGCCGGTAATGGGATTGTCCAGGATGACCTGTGTTTTATCTGCAAAGGATTTGAACCCTTTTATTTCCAGTGATTTTAGCTTCACGATCTATTTTTATAAAAACGATGCTCAAAAATACAAAAAAATGGTACAGCTTTCAGGTATTCATATGGAAGGGGATAATTATATGAAGGCGCGGCGCATTCCCGGTGTACATTATTCCTTATAAAGTGGCTTTCTGAAAAGCAAACCACCCTGTCATATGGAGCTAAGCCGGGATATTGACAGGGTGGTTGATCCATACCTGTCACATTTCGGCAGGCTCCAGGTGACAAGCAGTATCTATTGATAGATGTATTAATATTATATATTGGCCTGACCTTTCCGGATCGCTTCCCTGGTGCTTACTTCAGCTCCAGTAAAACAACATTTTCTATATGGTGCGTATGCGGGAACATATCTACGGGCTGTATCTTTTTGACCTGGTACATATCCGTAAGGAGGGCGAGGTCACGGGCCTGTGTGGCAGGGTTGCAGCTCACGTACACGATACGGGGTGCCCGCATCTGCAGCAACTGCTCTATCAGCTTTTCACTCATACCTGCCCGCGGCGGATCGGTAATGACCACATCGGGCTTGCCGTACTTTTTATAAAAATCATTGGTGACGATCTTACCCACATCGCCGGTAAAATAGTGGCATTTGTCCAGGTTATTCCATTCGGCGTTGATCCTTGCGTCCAGTATGGCATCCTCTACCAGCTCTATGCCGATGATGCTCCCGGCTTTTTCAGAGCAGAAAATACCGATGCTGCCGGTACCGCAATACAGGTCGTACACCACTTCGCTGCCTGTAAGCCCTGCAAAATCCCGGGTTACCCGGTACAGCTCCGCAGCCTGTTCGGTATTGGTCTGGAAGAAGGATTTGGGAGAGATCTTGAACCTGAAATGTTCCAAGTGCTCTTCTATATAAGGTGTGCCGTAATAGCATACGATGTCCCTGTCGTAAATGGAGTCGTTCAGCTTGTCATTAAGGGTGTAATGCAGGGAAGTGACCTCTGGGGCGATCTCCAGGATGCCGTCCAGCAGCAGCGGCAGCTCCTCGCGGTAATGCTGCACGACCAGGTTGACCATTACCTGGCCGGTAGAGGCTACGCGTATTATCAGGTTGCGCAGCCAGCCTTCGTGCTTCCTGTAATCGTAAAAAGGCAGGTCCAGGCGGAACGCTTCTGCCCTTAAATAATTTTTGATCCTGTTGGTAGGCTCTTCCTGCAGGTGGCAGGTCTCTATATCCACCACCTTATCGAACATGCCCGGCGCATGGAAGCCCAGTGCCGGTTGCCTGGCGATCTCCGCGCCTTCAGAGGCCGCTATCTCCTCGCGGGTCAGGTACTGCTGCTGGCTGAAGGTAAATTCCAGCTTGTTCCTGTAATAACGGGTGCGTCCGCTGCCTTTTATCGGGCTGATCTCCGGCAGCTCCAGGTGACCTATGCGGGACAACTGGTCGGCTACCTGCTGCTGCTTGTACTGCAGTTGCAGCTCGTAAGGGAGCATCTGCCATTTACAGCCGCCACAGATGCCGAAGTGTGCGCAGAAAGGTTCCTTACGGTTGGGCGAAGGCTCAAGCAGCTCCAGCACTTTTCCTTCCGCGTAGCTTTTCTTGCTTTTATGTACCAATACCCTGACCATATCGCCGGGGACGCCGCCTTCCACGAACAGTGCCTTGCCATCCTCGGTGTGAGCAATGGTTTTTCCTTCCGCGGCGTAATTACCCAACCTTATGGATTCAATGACAGTCTTTTTATTCTTTCGGGACAATGTTTGAAGTTTTTAATTTAATTTTAAACCCACAAAGGTAATATGAATTTTAAAATTGATTTGCTTAACTTCATTCGTCGCTTTTTAACTATACAATAATAAAAGGATCAAACAGAACAGCAGGATTATGAAAAGAATATTATTGATTTTTACCCTTCTCGCGGCATGCTTTAACGTTTTTGCGCAAAAGAAAGGGTACCGGGTGGAATTTAACTTTAAAGAGCCGGTTTCCGGCGATGTGGTGTACCTGGCACGTTATTACGGGAAGCCTTTCCCGACGGTCTTTAAGATGGACTCGGTAATGCTGGATAATAAGAACAGGAAAAAGGTGGTATTTGAATCCAGGGAAAAGATACTCGGCGGCTTTTACGTGATCATCTTCAACAACCGTACCAAGGTCATGGATTTTCTCCTGGACAACGGGTATAAGATGACCATCGACCTGGATACGACCGGCAAAAGAGTGAACAGCACGGTAAAGGGCAGCCAGGATAACGAGATCAACTTCGAGCTGGGCAGGATAGGGGAGCGTTATGATGAGGCCTTCTCCAAAGTAGGCGGAGATACCGCGAAGCTCCGGCAGCTCCAGGATAAAATAGGTGACGAAATAGAGGCTTACAGGAAGAACGTGGTAAAGAAGCACCCCAATCTCCTGATCACCAAATATTATAAAACCTTCCTGAAGCCGGAGACGCCGAAAGGTCCGCATTACCTGGAAGACGGTAAAACGGTGGACAGCTTTTACGAGATAGAGTACCTGAGCAGGCATTACTGGGATAATTTTGACCTGAAGGATGACCGGCTGCTGATCGCCCCGATATATGAGCGCGCGCTGGAAACTTATTTTGATTACCTGGTGTACCCCATCCCTGATACCGTAATGGCAAGGGCGGACGAGCTGCTGAAAAGAACGGAAGGTACGGAAGACCTGTACCGCTTTACGATGCGCTGGCTGACCAACAAAATGCTCAACAGCAAGGTAATGGGTATGGATGAGGTATTCGTGCATCTTGTGGAGAATTACCACATGAAGGGCAAAACGCCGTGGCTGGACGAGGCCGGGGTGAAGGAATATGTAGATATCATGGGTAAGATATCCCCGACCTCATTGGGACAGACAGCGCCCGGACTGGTGCTGCAGAACGTTTTCACGCATAATGATGTGAATCTGTTGCAGGTACCTGCCGATTACCTGGTAGTGCTGTTCTGGGATATTGATTGCGGTAACTGCCGCAGGGAGATAGCCGCGCTGGATACGATGTACCAGAAAGAGCTGAAGGGCAAAGGCGTGAAGATATTTGCGGTGGCTACCAACGGTCAGCTTGACAAGCTCCAGACCTTCCTGGAAGAGCATCATGCTACCGAATGGATCAATGTGGCGGACTTTAAGAATACGAAAGAGTATAAGGAAAAATACAATGTAATGGGTACCCCGACCATGTACCTGCTGGATAAGGACAAAAAGATCATAGGTAAAAAGATCAGTCACGAAAACCTGCCGGGCCTGCTGGAATGGCATATCAACAAGGAGAAAAAGAAAGTGCAGCAAACGCACTGATTATATGATCCAGCCCCATAAAAAAAGCTGCCCGCATCCGGGCAGCTTTTTTTATGGGGTGCAGAAGTATTATAACAGAGCACAGTCTTTTTTAAGAGTTACGCCCATAGCTGAAACGGAAGATTCCTTTGCCTTGCAGTTTTTTTCCGCTTTTCGTTTAGAGCCTCTTACGGTGTACTGCTCCTGGGCAGCACCCTGCATATTCAGTACATTATAGCTGCATTCGCAGGTGTACTCTTTGCTGCAGGAGGACGCCAGCAATACTGTGAACAGTAATGCAGCAGCAGTCATGATGTGTTTTTTCATATAATTGTATTTAAGTAAATAAAAGAAAGAATTTTATGATAATGTAAAGTTAAACTTTTCTTTCAATATACTGTATACCCATTGTACGGGCAGTCCCATTACACTGTAATAATCGCCTTCAATGGCCGTAATGCCGATGGCGCCTATCCATTCCTGTATCGCGTAGGAGCCGGCTTTATCGTAAGGCTTATAATGCTGTATGTAATAATCGATCTCCGGCCCGGTCAGGGGCTTGAACGTAACACGTACGACCGAAGTATGGGAAAAGTGCGATGCCGACTGACGGATGCAGACGCCGGTGATCACCTCGTGCGTCTTTCCCGAAAGCGACAGCAGCATGCTCCTGGCATGCGCGGCGTCCCTGGGCTTGCCGAGTATGGTATCATCGCAGACCACAATGGTATCCGACGTGATGATGATGCCGTCCGCCTGCGGTGTGCCGCTCACCAGTTGCAGGATGGCCTCGGCTTTCTTGCCGGCCAGGTACACAGGTGCTTCCTGCGGTGCCAGGGAAGCAGGGATGCTTTCGTCAATGTCGGCTGCGATTACGCTGCAGGGAATGCCGGCCAGTTGCAGCAGCTCTTTTCTCCTGGGTGACTGGGAACCCAATATGATTTGTTTCATGGTATGAAAAAATGTTTATTACCTTTGCGCAGGTATGGGAAATAATATCCGGGCTTCAAAAGTAGAGATTTTAGGCGTAACGGTGAGCAGATGGCTGAAGTATGCCGCCATCATTGTGACGCTGGCGGGTATGATCCTGTACACTACAGAGCAGCACCCCGCTGATTATGCAGCCTTTTCCCCTGCTTTTGCGTTCAGCTTTCCCGCTTTCCTTGATGACCTTTCGCACCTGAGAGGCTATGGCGTAATGACCCTCGGGCTGTTGCTGCTGATCAGCATCCCTATAGTAAAGGTAATATTCTACCTGGCCGATTTCCTGTTGAAAAAAAATACCCTGTATATAGTGATCTGCTGTATCATATTAGGGGTGTTCCTCACAAGTATGCTGCTGAGCTAAGCGTTGCCGCTATCCGGCCGCCTGCTTCATGCAACGGCATATACGTTCCCGGTCAGCCGGATCGGAAAGCAGGACTGGAAAATGTTTTGCTTATTTGAATTGCTGCTCCAGGGTATAGAAGGTTTCCTGTGCGGAAGCGCCTTCCCGGAGGATAGCATACAGGTGCCGGACAATGGGCAGCTCTATCTGCAGGTGTTTGAGGATATTGTACATGCCCTCCACCGCGTAATACCCTTCGGCCACCATGCTCATTTCAGAATCCGCTTTCCTGGCAAAATACCCCTTTCCCACCAGCGTTCCGAAGGTCCGGTTGCGGCTGTGTGTGGAGTAGCAGGTCACCAGCAGGTCACCCAGGTAAGCGCTGGTGATAAGATCCTGGTGGTGGCAGCAGGGCTTCAGGGCATGGTGCTGCTCCAGGAAATAATGCATCTCGTTAAAGCAGTTGGTGGTATAGACGCTCAGGAAATTATCGCCGTAGCCCAGACCGCTGGCGATGCCGGCGCCGATGGCGTAGATATTCTTTAAGACCGCCGCGTACTGTGTGCCCCAGAGGTCGGCGTTGAGCGTGGTATTGATATATTCACACCGGAACAGGGACGCTATTTGTGCCACGGTATCGGGATGGGTGCCGGAAAATGTAAGATAGGATAGCCTTTCCTGCGCTACTTCTTCCGCATGGCAGGGACCTGTGATGGCAACGTAATCATCGCTGCCGACATTAAAGTGCTGCTGCAGGTAATCGTTCAGCAGGCAATTTTCATCCAGTATGATCCCTTTGATGGCAGAAATACATTTTTTGTGCTTCAGGGCATCCGGTGAGAGCTGCTTCAGGACATCCGGGATAAAGGCGGAAGGGGTACAGAACAGTATGAGGTCATTGCCCGCGATCACCTCCGTAAGCGAGGTGGTGGGCCGGATATGCCCCGGGAAATACACCGAAGAGAGATAATCTTTATTATGCTTTTTTTCTGTAAGATGCTGAACGGCATCCGTATTCCGCATCCACCAGTGCAGTTCATGACCGTTACCTGTCAGCATTTTGGCCAGCGCGGTAGCCCAGCTTCCGTTCCCGATAAGTCCTACTTTCATGTTTGTTCCTTATTTTATAGCCCGCATCTCACGCCAGGATGACCCTTTGCCGTTTTCCTGACCTTTCCGGGCGGATAAAAGTAGGTAGTTTTAAGGAATTCTGCTCACTTTCCGGCCTAAATAAAAAGAGTTTAAGGTATCTCCGGTAGCTTCCCCGCCCGTTTGTGCTGTGGAATGGGAGCCCGTACAGGCCAAAGTCGTCCCGGGGCTGCCCCGGGACGACTTTGGAAAACGACCGTCAAAGCGTTGCGGCTATTGTACCACCACCCTTATGGTATTGGGGGTTTTCTGTTCCAGCAGCCTTAGCTTGCCTCTCATCACATCTTCCAGTATATTATTGGTATAGTGACGTATGGTAAGGATCTCCACATCCTTGTCCAGGGTGACGATATGGTCTCTGCTTAAGACGTCCACCAGCTTTTTGAGCCGCTCTGCCTCGTAGGTCACGCCCAGGCGGAGATTGATGGCGGAATTCTGCATCAGGTTGATCTTGATCTGGTGGGCCGCAAAGGTGTTGTAGATCTTACTGATGCTGTCATCGGTGATAAAGGACAGGTCGCGGGATTGGATGTTCAGCAGCACCTGGTTCTTCTTTACCACGATGATGGGAGGGTACTGGTAGGCATCGATCTCTTTTTTGATGCAGGTGCCTTTAATGGACTCATCCAGGAAGCACTTTACATACAGCGGGATATTTTTGTTCTCCAGCGGCTTGATGGTCTTGGGGTGGATGACCTGCGCCCCGAAGTAGGCCATCTCGATCACTTCTATATAGGTGATCTCATCTATCTGTACGGCATTGGGGAACAGCCTCGGGTCGGCATTGTACAGGCCTTTTACATCCTTCCAGATGGTTACGGACACGGCGTCCAGCATATAGGCGAAAAGCGCAGCGGAATAATCGGAGCCTTCCCTGCCCAGCGTAGTGGAGTTGTTTTCGTCGGTACAGCCTATAAAGCCCTGTGTGACGATATATTTCACTTCCTGGAGGGCAGGCAGGATAATATTGCGGGTGAGCGTTCCGGACAGTTCCAGGTCCACGTTCGGGTCGCGGTAGATGCTGTCCGTCCGGATCATATCGCGGGCATCCAGCCATTTGTTGTGCAGGCCTTCGGAACGCAGGTATTCGGAAAACAGGGTGGTGGATAATAATTCTCCCACGCATACGATCTGGTCATATACATAATCTTTGCTCTGTATGCCGCCGTCATCTATGGCCCACTGGATCTCGGTATAGCATTCCTGCAGGCGGGGCAGCAGTTGCTGGAACCCTTCTTCTCCCAGCAGCTCCAGGGCATAGTTATTGTGAGATAACTCTATGTGCAGCAGCAATTCCCGGGCCTTGTCCTTATCGCCGTCATTGGCAGCGGCAGCTATCTGTTCCAGTGCATTGGTGGTCTTGCCAAAGGCCGATACCACGATGACCAGGGGGATGTCAGCGTTCTTGATAATGCTGAGCAGGTTTTTCATTGCTGCAGGCGTGGCTATGGAAGCGCCTCCGAATTTGTATATTTTCATATCAGGTATAATTCAATAATCAAAAAAGGCCTACCGGTACGGTAAGCCTTTCTTTATTTATAGTTTCCAGAACACAATAAAAGACAGGAATTACCGCCGGGTAATACACTTCATCATCTTATTGTGTTTCTTTATTTGCATGAATAAACTGTTAATTTCGGACGCAAAATTAATTCCCCCGTGATAAAAAACAAAATTATTTTTTTAAATATGGAAAAATTACCCGCACCGGGAACCGGACTTACTTCCGGGAAATACCACTCGGGCAGCGCGCCGCGATACTCAGGACCGGAGCTGCGGCTTTTCCATCTTATGCCCGCATTGCTTACAGGTGCAGAGGTCGTCATTTTCATAGAAGGCGTTCATCACCGGCGGCAACTCCTTGACGATATCGGCTACGGGCAGGAATTTTTCATACAGCTTGTTGCTGCATTGCTCGCAATACCAGGCAAAGCTGTCCAGCATATCCGCAGGTCTTACCCTTTCTATCACCAGGCCTACGGTATTGGGACCGCGCTGGGGGGAATGCGGCACCCTGGCCGGTAGGAGGAACATATCGCCTTCTTTAATTTCAATAGGGACAATCTTACCGTCTTCAATGATCCTTACTACCACATCACCTTCCAGCTGGTAGAACAGCTCCTCGGTTTCGTTATAATGAAAATCCTTGCGGCTGTTGGGGCCGCCTACCACCATTACGATAAAATCATCCGCGGCTTTATATACCTGCTGGTTGCCTACGGGGGGCTTCAGTAAATGACGGTTGTCATCGATCCATTGCCTGAGGTTAAAGGGGCGTAATACTGCCATAATCTGTAATACTGTGTTTTTTGAAAAATAAATGTACAAACTCCGGCGGAGTATTCAAGGAATTCAACGAAAAAATATGGTATTTCACCGTATATGTGCAGCTAAATGGTAATAAGTTATTATTTTTACGCTCTGGTTACTGAACCGCACACAATTAATTATTACCGATATTTAAACTATATGAACTGGAAATTCTGGAAGAGGAAGCAAGACAATGCTGAAGGCAATAAGGAAAAAAAGAAAAAATCCAAGACCAGGGAGTGGCTGGACGCGGGGATCTTTGCCATTGTGGCTGCTACCCTTATCAGGACTTTTTTAATAGAAGCCTATACCATACCCACGGGGTCTATGGAAAATACGCTGCTGGTGAACGATTACCTGTTTGTGAGCAAGCTGGCCTACGGGCCGCGTCTGCCGCAGACGCCGCTGGCCATCCCGCTGGTGCATAACAGCTTCCTGGGCCGCAAGTCCTATACGGATGCCGTACAGTGGAAATACAGGCGCCTGCCGGGCTTCGGGGAAGTGAAGCTGTACGATGTCATCGTATTCAATTTTCCCAATAATGATACCGTGATCGATCATCCCGATCTGCGTGCCCATGATTATTATGCAGCCGTGAGATCCGCCGGTCCCAATGGCCGGGAAGTCATTTGGAGCCAGTATAAGATCATCACCCACCCGGTGGATAAGCGGGAGAACTATATTAAGAGGTGTATGGGATTGCCGGGCGATAAGATACAGATCAAAGAAGGTACGGTATATATCAATGACCAGCAGGAAGAGCAGTTCGTACATATCATCCGCCCTTACTGGGTCAGGCTGAAGCCCGGCGCCCAGATAGCCAGGGATTACCTGGAGGAGCATAATATCTATGAGCGCGAGATGAGGGGGCCTTTCCGGAAATACGAAATGGACGGGGAAGTGCTGGAGCACTTTAGGAAGCTGCCCGCCGTGGACTCTATGTTCAACGGGGCGGATATGCCTATGGAGTTGACCCAGGGTAATGCGCTGTATCCTCATGATCCCCGGTATTTCCCCTGGAACCAGGATAACTACGGTCCCGTGACCATTCCTAAGAAAGGTATGAAAATAAACCTGACGGCAGAAAATGTACTGATGTACCGCCGGTGTATAGAAACCTATGAGAGCAACACTTTTGAAATAAAGAACGGCACTGCCTATATCAACGGGCAGCCGGCCACGGAATATACCTTTAAGATGGATTACTACTGGGCCATGGGCGACAACCGTCACAATTCGCTGGATTCCCGTTTCTGGGGCTTCGTTCCCGAAGATCACCTGGTGGGCAAAGCATCGTTTGTCTGGTTCAGCACTAATAAAGGCGGGATTTTTGACGGCCTGCGCTGGAGCCGCCTGTTCAGGAGCGTTAAGACCCTGCAGCAATAATATGCCGGTAAGCGAGCCTGCAGGATTTCCCCGGTTTGTATAGATATTGATTAAGACAGGAGACTGTCTGACAAGTAAACAACCCTGTCATATGGCGCGAAGTCGAAATATGGACAGGGTTGTTTGTTTTAGCACATTTTGACAAGCTCAATGTGGCCTGACAGGCTCCATTTGACACGACAAGGGGCAGCTATCAATAGCTGCCCCTTGTCTTTGGATATTAATGTTGTACCGCCTGCCTAATGTGACCTGTCATTCACAAATAAGGCTTTCAGCTCATTGGCGTCATCGGCCTTCATCTTGCCGACAAGGATCAGGCGTAACTGCCGCCTTCTCAGGGCGCCGTTATACTTTTCTATTTCGCTGTCCGTTTCAGGCAGGATCGGTAAAACGGTCTTGGGTCTGCCGTTGGCGCCCAGGGCTACAAAGGTCATATAGGCTTCATTGCTCAGGTACCTGTCCCTTGTCTGCAGGTCCTCGCCGTACACCTTCAGGTAGATCTCCATAGAAGAATTGAAGGAGCGTGTCACCTGCGCCTCTATGGTGAGGAGATGTCCCAGCTTGATCGGGTTGGCAAAGGAAATATTATCTACGGAAGCAGTCACTACCTGGGCATTGCTGTGCTTCATAGCGGACAGGCCGCCTGCTATATCCATCCAGTACATTAATTTACCGCCCATCAGGTTCCCGAGGGTATTCGTATCATTGGGGAGAATCAGCTCACTCATAATCGTGTAGGATTCTGCTGCTTTTTTGCCGTCTGCGTGCATTGGTTTCAAGTTGTATATATAGTTAGAGATTGTCAGTTATAAAGCATATAGTGCTTCCGGCTGATGTTCCAGCGGAGACCTCCGTAAGCGATGGCGCCGCTGCTGTTCAGGCCTTTGGTATAGGTGCCTCCCGCTTCCAGGAAGAAATTGGTGAACAGCTCATAGGCGATATTGCCGTTGAGATAGGCGCCGGTATAGTATTTCTGGTAGTCGATATGATGGTCGCTTATCCACTCCTGGTAGGTCATATGGATATTGCTGCCGTTGTTGAAAGGAACGGCAGGGGTGATCCCCTTAAAGAAGCTGCCGATGGCGTCTATATATATCCTGGCATGTGGCTGGTAGCGAGCTTTGCCGATCACTTCGGTAAAGCCGGCCCCCATAGGGTGTGCCAGCGGCTGGTTGTAATGGGTATGGTTCTGCGTCCTTTCGTTGGACTGGTACATAAAGGGAGACACATGATTTACCTCCGCCTGCAGGTCCAGGTTGCTGAGGGTAAAGGCATTGAAATACCTGACGCCTAGCTGTGCCGCAAACGTGCTTTTAGCCGTCGGGACAGCAGCTTTCCGGAAGTCGATCCTGTCTGCCATCGCCTGGCCGTACAGTTGTACGCTGCGTGCCGGCAGGTATTTGAACTGCAGGCCCAGGCTGGTTTTCTGCTGTGCTTCCAGGGCTCTCATCAGGGTGTTGACATATATGACGGGGATCAGGTTGGTAAGTTTGAAGTCATTGGACGCGCCGTACATAGTGCTTTCAAAAAGGGCTATGTTCAGCCTGCTGCCGATGTTCCTGCTTACCTGGTGAAAGCTGGCATATTTGCGCGGCAGCCTGTCGTCATTGCCCAGACCGGCGAAGTCGCTCACCAGCTCCTGGTAGAGATTGTCCACCTGGAAGCCGCCGATATTGGTCTGCAGCCTCAGGAAGGTACCGGCCGCGGTCTCGTTGGACTGTACCAGGCTCCTGATGCCGTTGCCGATGAATTGCTTGTCGTACCCGAACGCCAGTTTGAAATGCCGGGGGACGATATCCACCGTAAAATAGCCCCTTCCTACGAAGGCGTCAAAGGTGCCGTTATCCAGCCTCCTGTAGAAATCGTTGCCGGGGAAGGACTTATACCGGGTCTCCCAGTTGCCGACATTCACAAAAGGCCGTTCCTGGTTATCGCCCAGCAGGGTATAGAACCCGATACGGTTGGCGATCCTGCCCCTGATCTCCCCGCCGCGGAAATTGGTGAACGTATGCTGCCGGGTATTGCTTCCCGGGGTGATATCCAGGCCTGCATTCAGGTAAAGTACCGGGTTCACGGCCACGAAAAAATCATCGCCATGGTAATGCAGCAGGTTTTCCTTCGTGGTATAGAAATACCGGAGCACCGGCTTTTTGGAAGGCCTCGCCCCGTCCATGCCGGTGGCGTCTTCCGTCCATTCCCCGTTGATGCCTATGGCCCTGTCTATCTGGTACTGGTCCCTGCCGGAAAGGGTATATCTTCCGAACTGTATGGTGGACCTTTTGATATGGTTGAAGAAATCTGCCCCGGTCTTCCTGCCGAGAGGAAGGTAGGAGCCGCCTTCTGCCGGGTTCAGCCTGCCGGAGATGGCTTCCAGCCGGTGGTACAGGTGATATTCTTCGCTGTTGAGCGGCATATAGGCATCCTGTCCCAGGAGCGGGGTGCAGCAGGAGGCCAGCAGCAGCGGCAGTAAATACAGTTTCCGTTTCATAGGTTACAAATTCAGGGTAAAAATACAATATATATCGCTACTAAAAATTCCGGCGGCCTTATGTGTGTTGTCCCGGAGGGGATTTTAAAATATTTTACAAATAAAAATTTTTATTTTGAAAAATTAATGTAATTTTGCCCTTCATAATTTTTAAGGTTTAAGTGATTGCATTATTACAAGTACAGTAAAAAACCTCGACAAATAGTTGGTCATTATAAAAAGAGTTGTAACTTTGCAGTCCAAAAAAAATTAAAGGAAAGAGAATGCCTACTATTCAACAATTAGTTCGTAAAGGACGTACGCAAATCAAAGCTAAATCCAAATCTCCGGCATTGGACGAGTGTCCTCAGCGCAGAGGTGTTTGCACCCGTGTGTATACTACCACACCTAAAAAACCTAACTCCGCTTTACGTAAAGTAGCAAAAGTTAGATTGACTAACAAGACAGAAGTGATCGCTTATATTCCCGGTGAAGGACACAACCTGCAGGAGCACTCTATCGTGCTGATCCGCGGAGGTCGTGTGAAAGACTTACCAGGTGTACGTTACCATATCGTTCGTGGCGCATTGGATACTGCCGGTGTTAAAGATCGTAAGCAATCACGTTCCAAATACGGTACCAAGAAAGAAAAACCGAAAAAATAATTAATAATATTTCCATATAATTAAAAAGCATACTCGTCATGAGAAAGGCGCAAGCAAAGAAATTACCTTTGGCCCCAGATCCAAAGTTCAATGATAGACTGGTGACCCGTTTTGTTAACACAATGATGTGGGACGGTAAAAAAACAGTTGCATTCAATATATTCTATACAGCAATAGATAAAGTAGCTAACGCTACCGGTGAAGATGGCTATGAAGTATGGAAAAAAGCATTACAGAACGTAACTCCTGCCGTAGAGGTAAGAAGCCGTCGTATCGGTGGTGCCACTTTCCAGATCCCTTCAGAGGTTCGTGCTGACAGGAAGATCTCCTTAAGCATGAAGTGGCTGATCCGTTATAGCCGTGACCGTAATGGTAAGACTATGGCAGACAAGCTGTCCAATGAAATCATCGCAGCTTCCAAAGGTGAAGGTGGCGCTTTCAAAAAGAAAGAGGATACACACCGTATGGCCGAAGCGAATAAAGCATTCTCCCACTTCAAGATTTAACAGACCTCATTCAGATATATTTAATTTTCTGCCTCTGTCGTAAGATAGAGGCAGTTTTTGCGTTAGGGGTACTACAATTAACAATTGTTACATACTATCCCGTTAAAAATTACGTTAATTTTGATGATAGCGTGTAGACGGTACATGCTAAATCTGAAAAGTAATATCTATGAATAAATTTTTTAGCCGTATTATTCTTGTCTCCGGCCTGGCGCTGGGCAGCATATCTGTATGGGCGCAGCAATCCGCGGTGATCACCATGGATTTTGATGCGGCAGCTACAGAGGACGGCTTTATCTATAAAAAAATAAAGCTTCAGCGTAGCAGCATTCCGCATATCACGCTTGAGAATATCCGGACAGCCAAAGCCGTCCTCCCGGCGGGCAGCGGCAATGCCCTTCCCAATTCCTTCGAGCCGGACGTTGCCGTTGCCATAGAGCGCAAGGTACCTTATGCTATCCTGAAGTTTCCCAGGCAGGCCAGGATCAATAACGAGATCGTGACCCTGGAATCGGCGGATATAAAGTACACGGAGGAGCCCGCCGGCAGCAGGGATGTCCGCCAGCGTCCCACGTTCGCGGATAATTCCGTACTGGCTACAGGTACCTGGTACAAGATAGCGGTGAAGAACAGGGGCGTTCAGAAGCTGGACTATAACTTTTTCAGTACGCTGGGCATTAATATGTCCCAGGTGAATCCTGCCAACATCCGCATATACGGGAACGGCGGGAAGATGATGAGCGAGAAGGCCGGCAGCAGCGATAATTATGATGACCTGAACGAAAACGCTATCTGGGTCAGCACGACAGGCTCCGCTTTCACATCGGGCGATTATGTCCTGTTCTATGCCGACGGCCCGACAAAATGGTCCTATGAAAGCACTTCCAATACCTTTGTCCATACATCAAATATCTACGAGGATTACAGCTATTATTTCGTCAATGTGGATATGGGACCCGGGAAACGGATCGGCACGCTCAGCCCTTCCGCCACACCCGTAGCGACGGTTACGGATTTTGACAACTACTGGCTGCAGGACAGGGACAGCTTTTCCGCTTCCGCCCTGGGAAGGGTATGGTGGGACAAGCTTTTTTTTACCAATGTTCCTTCCTCCCTCACACAATCCATAGCCGCCACGCTCTATGAGCCTGCCGGTGATGTGTCCTATAAGACCCTGGTAGGTCATGAAAATACGGGACCGGGTATGTTTACCCTCCGGCTTAACAACGCCAATATCAATGACAGGGGCCTGAACGCCCTGACCAGCGAATACCAGTATTATACGGACGGAACGCTGACAGGCACCGTTACGCCGGCTTCCGCTAACCTCAACTTTCAATATACCTACAGCAGCGGCACCACCGGTAAGGCATTTGTGGATTACCTGCAGCTCAACTATAAAAGCCGGCTTCGCTTCAACGGCACGCAACTGAATTTCCGGAACCTTTCCGTAGCAAACCTGGGACTGAACAATTTTGTCCGGTACACGCTGGATAATGTGTCCGGTAATGTGACGGTATGGGATATCACCGATCCTTTCAACATTGTACAGGTGAACGGCACGGCTTCGGGCGGGCAATATACCTTCCTGGCGGAAGGCAATATGCTCCGGGAGTTTATCGCCTTCAACGGCTCCTCTTACCATACGCCCGTGGCTTCCGGAAGGGTGGACAACCAGAACCTGCATGGAATAGGCTATAGGGACCTGCTCATTATCACCCATCCCTCGCTGCTGGGCAGCGCCAGGGAATTTGCCGATTACAAGAAAAGCGCCTTCGGCCAGAGCGTGGAAGTAGTGACTGTCAACCAGATCTATAATGAATTTTCCTCCGGCGGGCAGGATATAGTAGGTATCAGGAACTTTATCAAAATGTTCTATGACAGGGCTACTTCAGAAGCGGAGATACCCAAAGGCTTCCTGCTGTACGGTAACGGCTCCTATGACTTTAAGGACAGGATCGGCAACAACACCAATTTTGTGCCGGCTTTCCAGTCTGTGGAATCCAGCAGCAATGATTATGCCTTTACCTCGGATGATTTTTATGCCCTGCTGGATGATGGTGAGGATATCAACAGCAGGAACTCGCTGAGCCTGCCCATACTGGATGTGAGCGTAGGAAGGCTACCGGTCAATAACGAGGAGGAAGGGCGTATACTCCTGGATAAATACAGGAAGTATCACAACCCCGAATCGTTTGGCCCCTGGAAGAACAATATCACTTTCGTCGCGGATGATAAGGACCTCGGGTTTGCAAACCCTACAGGAGGTATGAACCACCTGGATGACTGCGAGTATGCCAACAGCTATTTCCTGAACAATAACCTGAATTACAGCCTGCATAAGATATACGCGGATGCCTACAGCAAAAAGCAGACCTCCAGCGGGTCGCGTTTCCCGGATGTCAATAAGGCCATCAATGACCAGATATTCGCCGGTACCCTTTATATGAGCTACAGCGGGCACGGCAGTCCCCAGCGCTGGGCGCACGAGGCTATCCTCACTGCCGCCGATTATGACAGGTGGAATAATATCAGCAAGCTGCCCCTGCTGTTTACCGGTACCTGCGATTTCAGCCGCTTTGACCAGCCGGGCATACGCTCTGCGGGGGTGCAGCTCCTGAAAAAGGCCAACGGAGGCGCCATTGCGTTGATCTCCACTACCCAGATCGTATATTCCACAGGTAATAAGCTGATCTCCAAAAGCCTGGTGGACCACCTGTTCACCAGGGGCCAGGACGGCAGGTACAGCACCATTGGAGACGCTTTCAGGCTGGCTAAGAATGAGAATCCTAACAGCATCAGCAACAGCTTCAGGTATGCCCTGCTGGGCGATCCGACCATGCATTTACAGATACCTGTCAACAAAGTGATCACAGACAGGATCTATAATGTCAGCACCGGAACGGAAGTGGAAACGGATACGATGAGCGCGCTTGGTAAATATATCATAGAGGGACATATAGCAGACTGGGAAGATAACGATCTCAGCAGCTTTAACGGGACCGTATACATCTCCATTTATGACAAGGCGGTCAACCTGCAGACCCTGCCCAATGAGAAAATGCCGACACCTTATTTCACGGTTCAGAACAACGTGCTGGCCAGGGTGATCGCTACCGTTACCAACGGGAAATTCAAAACCCAGTTCCTGCTGCCCAAAGATATCATCTATGATTTCGGCAGCGGCAAAATAGGTTATTACGCCCATTCCGACCGCGAGGAAGCGAAAGGCTTTGATACCTCTTTCGTTATAGGAGGCCTGGACCCGAATGCACAAGATAATGATGGCACGGGACCGGTAGTGAAGCCGTTCATTGACAATAATAAGTTCAGGAACGGCGGCGTAGTGGGCGCCAATCCCATGCTGTATGTGGAACTATATGATGATAACGGCATCAACGTCTCCGGCAGCTCGTTGGGTCATGACCTGGTGGCTATACTGGACGAGGATGAGAGCAACCCGTATGTGATGAATTCCTATTACAATACTTATCCCAACGATTACCAGAACGGCTATGTGAATTTCCAGTTCTATCATTTACCGGAAGGAAAGCATACGGTCAAGGTGAGAGCCTGGGATATTTTCAATAATTCGGGGGAAGGTACGGTTACCTTTGAGGTGATCAATCCCGACAAGGGTTTTATCGGCGAGATCTTCAACTATCCCAATCCTTTCAGCCAGACCACCCATTTCGTGATCCAGCACAACCAGGAGGGTAAGGAGCTGGATATACAGATCAGGATCTACAGTCCTTCCGGCAGGCTGGTAGGATATGCGGAAAGAAATACCCTGGCGGAGGGCAACAGGACTGAAATTTCCTGGGATGCCACCACTGTTGACGGCAGACCGCTGGAGGCCGGTATCTATTTTTACCGGGTGGATATCCATACCGAAGACGGTAAGAGCGCCCATGCAAATCAGAAATTAGTGTATTTACCCCAGTAATCCGGGGTAAATACATTTTTATACGGAAATAACCATAATAATTAATATCTTTGCCTGTTGTACAAACGTAGTACATAACTTATACAGAAAGCCTATAGAACATTTAATACTTTTTTTAAATTAAAAAACTTTTATTTAATCAAATTAATAATAATGGCTAAAAAAATTGCTATTGCTGGTATTTCCTTATTAAGTTGTCTGGCTTTATCTGAAGTTACATTAGGTCAAAATCTTGATGGCAGGGTGGGCGCAGCAAGTCCTGCTGTACCTTTTTTAAGGATTTCCCCGGATTCCAGGGCCGGTGCCATGGGGGATGCGGGAATTGCTACAAGTCCTGATGCCAACGCACAATACTGGAATGTGGGTAAGATCGTGAAGAACGAAAATGATTTTGGTCTCTCTCTCTCTTTTATTCCGTGGCTGCGTCAGCTGCAGATAGATGATATGTTCGTAGGCTACCTGGCAGGCTACTATAAATTCGGCAAGGAAAAAAATCAGGCGCTCAGCGCTTCTATGAGATATTTCAATCTCGGTGATATCCAGTACACGGATATTCACGGTACCCCGCAAAACGTGGGAAGCCCCCGGGAAATGTCCTTTGATGTGGGCTATTCCAGGAGCCTGTCGGAATACCTGTCCCTGGGTGTCAGCCTGAGGTACATCTATTCCAATATCGCACAGGGTGCCAATATGCAGAATACCATATATACCCCCGGTAATGCGTTTGCCGGAGACTTGGGACTCTACTATTCCAAAACTACCGAACAGTCTGAAGATGTGAAAAGTACCTTCAGCGCCGGTGCGGTACTCTCCAATATCGGTTCCAAGATATCTTATTCCGGTCTCAGGCTGGATTATATTCCTACCAACCTGGGTATAGGTGCCGCTTATACCTACCAGATGGATGCGTACAATAAAGTGACGGGTACGGTGGACCTGAATAAGCTGCTCATTCCTTCCGCGGTATATAAGAACGGTCAGTGGAACCGTCCTGAGCTGTCCGTAGTGAACGGTATGATGCGGTCTTTTACCCAAGCCCCTGAATTCTACGGTACCGTGGTGTCCCTGGGTGCGGAATACTGGTATATGAACCAGTTTGCAGTAAGGGCCGGCTATTTTTACGAAGCTCCGGGTAATGGTGCACGCCAGTATTTCACCTGTGGCTTAGGTGTAAGGTATAATGCTTTCGGACTGGATTTCTCTTACCTGGTTCCGGCAGTGATCAATTCAGGTAAAAACCCCAGCCTGGTGACCAACCCGCTGGCCAATACCCTGAGGTTCACACTGACCTTTAATTTTAACCAGGCAAGTGCGCAGAAAGGGTAATTACCTTATTTAAATAGATTTATTTCATAGTTCAGACCTCTTTTACAAGATATTTGGTAAAAGAGGTCTGAAAGTTTATACAACCTGTTACATATTTATGAAACTGAGAATAGGATACGGTATTGATTACCATCAGCTGGAAGACAATATTCCTTTCTGGATAGGCGGCATCCGGGTCCCGCACCATAAAGGCGCCAAAGGGCATTCGGATGCGGATGTGCTGCTGCACGCCATCTGTGACGCTATGCTGGGCGCGCTCGCCCTGGGAGACATCGGTGTACATTTCCCCGATACCGACGCGGCCTATAAGGGGATAGACAGCAAGATATTGCTGCAGCGAACCTATGAGCTGATAAGGGATAAAGGGTATCATGTGAATAATATAGACAGTACGCTGATACTGGAGCAGCCTAAAATAAAGCCCTATATCACGGCTATGCAGGAAACGATAGCAGGAATCCTTAATATAGATACTGATGCTATCTCCGTTAAAGCGACCACGGCGGAAAAAATGGGGTTTGTCGGCAGGCAGGAAGGCGTGGTAGCGCATGCCGTAGCGCTGCTGGTACAGGATGAGCGGCATTAAACTATTGACGCTGATAACAGTCATACCTTTACAGAAAAATATGGCCTTATGAAACACAGGATTATTTTGCTCCTGGGATTGCTGTTGGCAGCGGTCCCGGTATTCGCCCAGAAGCCGGTAAGCACTGTAAGGTTTACTACCTCCGAATTGCAGCCTATTACCGTTATTTTGAATGACAGGGATTTTAACAGGGTAGGGAGAAGCATCACCTTTAAGGATATTCCCCGGAAAAGGCACAATGTGCAGATCTATGAGGTGGTGCAGGACAGCAGGACCGGTAATAAGCGCGGGATCAAATTATACAGCGGTAATATCAAGCTGGAGCCCGGCAAACGATATGAAGCCATACTGGATATGAAAAGCCGCAACCTGAGGGTAAGGCCGGTCAGGGAATTTGCCGCCCTGCGCGGAGGCGAGCATACCAATGCCGGGACGCAGCCGGCTGTGCAGCCTTCCAGGTCCAGCTCCGGCCTTGCGCCGGTACCGGTGCAGACTATAGATGATGAGATCACGATCCCTTTGAGCTTTGAGGATAATCTCGGGCCGAAGATGAAAACGCTGAAAGCGGAGATGGATAAGCAGACACTGGATAAGGATAAGATAAAGGCGGCGCGTAATTTTACTGATAAGAATGCGGTAAGCGCCTATGAGGCCAGGGCTGTGCTCAGTTGGCTGCTGTTTGAAGACTCCAAGGTAGAGCTGGCGCAGGTGCTGAAAGATAAGGTCACGGATAAGGAGAACCTGGATATGCTGGCGGACGCTTTTTCCTTTGAGAGCAATAAGACCCGGTTCCTGGATTCGTTGAAAAAATAATATACAATTCTTATAGGATTTCCTGTAAGTTAATCAGGCAGCAAGGTATTTACCTTGCTGCCTGATTTTTTATGTGCTGATAAGCAGATAATCACTTTTTATGTTTATTATGCTTGTCAGGCTTTGGGAGGTAAGGGAGAAGCCTAGACCTTGCCTTTTATGGTTGGCGTCAGCCTGCCAAAGGAGGAAAGATGATGCTTTTCGAGTCCTTTGTGGCAGCATTCAACTTTACGGAGACCTTAAATTTGGGTACACTTTGGCTTTTGGATAGCGCCTTGGTATTGGTTGTTGGCGGAGCATATTCAACTTTACGGGGATAGATGCTCCTTACTTTCGGCGCTGCTTTTTAGTGACTGGTGAAGCACAACAGGGGTGGGAAAAAGACCTGGAAAGCGCAACGGCTGCCCAAAGATGAGCAGCCGTTGATTTTCAGCTTATCCTGTTTGCCAGGATGATAAATATATTATCTGGTCAGTGTTACATCTCCCTTGAACTGGAAGGTCTGCCTGTCCACATTGGACATTTCTATCAGGTAGTAATAAACGCCCGGAGCTGCAGGTTTTCCGTTGAGATAAGTACCGTCCCAGCCTTTGTCGATGTTGGTGGTTTCAAATACCTTCATACCGTAGCGGTCGAATATCTGGAAGCTGTTCAGCTTTTCATATACAACCCCTTCTATTTTGAAGATGTCGTTCAATCCGTCACCGTTAGGGCTGAAAGCATTCGGGATCATTAATTTAGGCTCATAGATGACCGTTACTTTTACCATTCCGCTATCCTTACAGCCAAATTCATCGAATACGATAGCAGTATAAACCGTTGTTTCTTTAGGCCATACGGTGATCGTCTCATTGCTGTAATCCTGGATGCTCCTTGTAGGATTCCATACCCATATCTTGGCATTTTCTCCTTTGGCGGTCAGCTTGATGGAATCGCCATATTGCATGGCCGTGTCATTGGACAGTTCCGTGATCCTGAACGGCGGCATGATGGTAATGGTAAATTCTTCTTCCTTCGTACAGTTGGCTACCGGTGTAGATACTCTTAAGATTTTGGTATAGGTGCCCGGCTGGTCAAAGAATTTGGAATTCACATCGGAAGGATTACCAAACCCGTTGGCAGGTATCCAGGTCGTTTTATAACCCGGGTTGTCCGGTGTAATGGAGGTAGCGAATGTGATACTGTCAGTAAGGCAAACGATGAAGTCATCCGGTACTTTGATAACCGGGTAAGGTTCTACAGTCGCGGTATAATATTTAGTTACCGGAGGACAGGTGGATGGCGCGCCTGCATATTCCACCCTTATGCTGTAGCGGGTGGTCAGTGTAGGCTGTGCGGTCACCGTAAGACCGGAAGTACCCGTCAGTAAATGTTCCGGTTCCCAGAAGTGATCCAGTATCGGGTCCTTGGTAGCGGTTATCGTTATGGTCTCTCCGGGGCAAACGGTTACCGGCGGGGATGTGATGGCTACTTCCAGGGAGTCTTTGATATTGACATTGATGGTACGCAATACGGCACGGCCGCCACCGAGGCATGGATTTTCCCCGATCACTTCTATGACGAGGTCCCTGTCGCCCACGGACGGATTTCTTAATAAAGGTATTATTTCCAAGTATTTGATGGAATCATTGGCTGGAATGATGAAATTGGTATCCAGGTACTGGAAGTCCAGCCCGTTCTGGGCATTGCCACTGAAGCGGAGTGTGAATACCGTATTCTCATCGGTAGGGGTGATCTGGAATTTGACGTTCCCGCTGTAACAGCCCCTGTACAGATAGAAGGAGGTGTCATTACCGCCGCTAGGGGAAGCTGACCCCAGCTCACAGGACCCAAAATCGCTCGGGGATGGGATGGTACCACCTGTTACTGGTGACACGAATATAGTATCATTTCCTATGGCACCATGAAAAAGAGCGCTGTTATAATAATACAGGTCATTGCAGACAATGGCGAAGCCACCCCCGGACGATGTCGTAGGAGCGCCTGAAATAGCCCATTCTTTCAGCAGGTTGCCGGTAGGATCGTATTTACGCAGGTATTGGGGGTTGGTCAGCTTCAGGATATACCAGTTGCCGTCCTTGTCTGCCACCAGGTCATAGGGCCCTCCCCCGCCGAAGCCGGCAACAGTCGTTAAAAGCGTACCGTTGCCGGTGCCGTCGTAGGTGTACACCTGGCCGGAGGCGCCTACCAGGTTGTAGATATACCCCCCACCCCCACCGGGGTTTACAGCGGCGGTGTTGCCTACGCTGTGCCCGGTATTCTGCCAAGCCGTACCGTCATAGTACCAGTAATTGTTCCCTACGGTCGCATAGAAGGTCTTGTAACCGCCAGAAGGGAGGTAGTCACTTACGGCCAGACCGCTGCCGGGGTTATTGATCGTATTCAGGGCAGGATTGTTAACACCGAATGGCTGCTGTGGATCCCAGTTATAGATGGAGCTCCCGCTGTGAATATACACAAAGCCGCCATTGTTTAAACAATCCGGCATCTGGGCGTTGGCCAGTCCCGGCAAGGCCAATGCTAATGCAGTTAAACAGTTCTTAAAAAATTTAGAGTACATACCATTCGAATGTTTGTATAAAGTTCTGTATAAGAGAATTTATGATCAGGGATTAAATTAATTATGCAATATATGGTATTTTAATGTTAATAGCTAAAATTTAGCACTGAATATTTTTTTGATTCTGGTAAAAATATTAGGAATGACACCGCCTGTCAGGGGCATCCTGCCTGACCTGCATTATGTGGGTTTATAATAAGGATCAGTCTTTTTCTACAGCCAGGACCGTTCTTGCCTTCAGCTTCCGGGCAGCGTTCATAACAGCAATGATCTGCTTTACATTGGCGGCCGTATCGGCCTGGATAACGATCCGGGGTTCTGCGCCCGGAGGCCGGGCCGCCAGCTTTTTCTTCAGCACCCCATAGAGCGCTGTATCGGCAATGACCTGCCGGCCGATATAGAATTGCTGGTTGCCGTCTATATAAACTGTGATGGAATGTCCGCCTTTCGTGTCCGGGTTTGTGAGCTGTATCGTGCCCGGATTGGCCTGGCTGCCGAGATTTAAGTAATCCGGCATCTGGGCATTGGCCGGTCCCGGTAAGGCCAGCGCCAATACGATCAGGCAGCTCTTTAAAAATTCAATGTTCATATGACCGGATGCTTAGGTAAACGCCTGGCAGATACCCTTGTATATATCAGGATAAATCCGGCAAAAGACCGGGACAGGGGGAGGTTCCCGGAAAGACAATACCGGGCCGGATATGCCTGGCATTACCCGGATGGTTTTAATTACAGGAAGGGATCATTCTTTTTCTACAGCCAGGACCGTTCTTACCTTCAGCTTCTGGGCGGCGCTCATAACGGCAACGATCTGCTTTGCATTGGCGGCAGTATCGGCATTGATAACGATGCTGGGCTCCGCGTCCGCGGGCTGGGCCGCCAGCTTTTCTTTCAGCGCTTCATAAAGCTCTGCGTCGGTAATGGTCTGCTGGCCGATATACAGTTGCTGGTTGCCGTCTATGGAAACGGTAATGGATTGCTTGACCTTTGTGTCGCTTTGGGCTTTGGGGTTCTTAAGCTTGATCACGTCGGGGTTAGCCAATGTGGCCACTATCAGAAAGAAGAACAGCAGGATGAATAATATATCGTTGAGGGCGTCCGAATGTACCCTTGTATGTCCTTTCGCCTGGGGTCTGATATTCATAAGAATGGCTTTATTAATGTGAATGCTCTTGCTACAAAGATAGGCTGCTTTTAGTATAAAAATACAGGGAGTATTCTAATATTTCAGTGAAGTACGCAGGTTGTAATGCTCAAGCACGGCGGCAATCTCGGGGATAAGGCCGGGCTGCTTTTCGATCGCGTTGCCTACCACCACTACCTGTGCGCCCGCTTCCGCCGCACGCTGTACATCCGCTGCCGTACGCATACCGCCGCCAACAATGAGCGGGATGTCGATATTCCGGGATACTTTCGAGATCATATCCGGGCTGATCATTTGTTCGGCGCCGCTGCCCGCGTCCATATAAATGGTCTTCAGGCCCAGCAGCTCCCCGGCCCAGGCGGTGCATAAGGCTATGTCCGGCTTGTCATTCGGTATGGGCTGCGCGTTGCTGATGTAAGAAACGGTGGTGGGTCTGCCCCCGTCTATGACCATATAGCCGGTCGGGATCACTTCCAGGCTGGATTGCTTTATCCTGGGCGCCGCTATTACGTGCTGTCCTATGAGCAGTTCGGGGTTCCTGCCCGATATAAGGCTCAGGAAAAGCAGGCCGTCAGCGCTGGGTTCTACCTGTGACGGGTGCCCGGGAAATAATACAACAGGAATATTGCTGACGGATTTAAATGCCTGTATCAACGTACCGATATGGTCAGACACTACAAGGCTGCCTCCCAGGAATACTAAGGCTACACCGGCCTCGTTGCAGGTGGCCGCGATCTTCCGGATACCGCTGGCAGTAACATTATCGGGATCTATCAGCACCGCAAAACCACAGGTGTTTTGACGTTTGTAATGATTCAGTATATGATATATGGTGTTGATTTGCATAGCCAGATAACAAATTATCCTTACTGCAAAGATATGCAGTAAGGATAAATATGGTGTAAAGATACGGAATTATATTATGCTTTCTTTCTTAATTCATCCCTAATTTCCTCCAGCAGTTGCTCGGTAGGAGTGGGCCCCGCAGGAGCTGCCGGGGCTTCCGGCTCATTCTTCTTCATTTTGTTGATAGCCTTGATAACCAGGAACAGCACAAAGGCTATGATGATAAAGGACAGGGTGGTGGACAGGAAATTCCCGTACTTGATAGCCGTACCGGGCACGGTCAGTTGGGAAAGGTTCTCTGCATTAATAGCCTTCAGTGCAGGGCTCAGGATGGCGGGGGTAATGATATCATCAACCAGGGACGAAACAATTTTACCAAAAGCGCTACCGATCACAACACCTATAGCCAGGTCGATAACGTTGCCTTTTATGGCAAATTCTTTGAATTCTTTTAAAAAGCCCATATTAAAAATATTTTGGTTAACCAGAAACAAAAATAACCGTTTCTTTTAATCCCCAAAATATTTTTTGAATAATACTTGTACTTTTATGCTTAAAAGACCAAATAATGACAAAGCTGTCTGTTAATATCAATAAAATCGCTACCCTGCGGAACAGCAGGGGAGGGAACAGGCCGGATCTGCTGCAGGTGGCCCGGGATTGTGAGAGATTCGGGGCGGATGGCATAACGGTGCACCCGCGCCCGGATGAGCGGCACATCCGGTACCGGGATGTGTATGACCTGGCCGGGATACTGTCCACGGAATTTAATATTGAAGGCAACCCGCAGGAACAGAAGTTTATAGACCTGGTGCTGGATGTCTGCCCGGCCCAGGTGACCCTGGTGCCGGATGTCATAGGGCAGCTTACTTCCAACCATGGCTGGGATACTGTAAGGGAACAGGTTTACCTGAAAGAGATGATCGCTGTCTTTAAAGCCAGGGGTATAAGGGTGTCCATATTCGTGGACCCGGATGAAAATATGGTGGCCGCCGCGGCAGATTGCGGTACGGACAGGGTGGAGCTCTATACGGAAGCATATGCCAGGGGCTACGGCAGCGACCGGGAGCAGGCCGTAGCCGCGTATGTGAAAGCGGCGCAGGCAGCGTCGGCAGCCGGCCTGGGCCTGAATGCCGGCCACGACCTGGATATGGATAACCTCAGGTATTTTAAAGCCTGCATTCCGCAGCTCCTGGAAGTATCCATAGGGCATGCCCTGATCAGCGATGCCTTATATTTCGGGTTGCATAACACCATCCAGCTATATAAGCGGCAGTTGGTATAGGAAGGCTCATATCTTTACGGCCAGGCTACCCACGCTGATGAGATATTCACCGGATCCGGCCAGGGTATTGGCACAGATATCCAGGGTGGCGCCGGTAGTGATCACATCATCTACCAGCAGGATATGTGCTCCGGGAGGCGGTGCCGCAGCTACGCTGAACGCTCCCAGAATATTCTCGATCCTTTCCTGCCTGTTCCTGGAGGTCTGGCTTTCGGTATGCCTTATCCGTTTGATAATATCTTCCCTTACGGGGACCTGTAATACTTTGCTGAGTCCCTGCGCCAGCAGGGCGGACTGGTTATACCCTCTTTTGTATTGCTTGGCCGCTGCGAGCGGGACCGGTATGATGAGGTCAAAAGGCACTTCGGGCTGCAGCCGCAGCAGCTCTTCTCCCCACAGGCGGCCCATATGCACTGCCAGCCGTTTTTTATTCCTGTATTTTATCTGGTGCAGCAGGGCCTGAACGATCCTGCTGTTCTCAAAATACAGCAGCGCGTGGGCGTAAGTCAGGCGAAGCCTGCCAGCCAGCTTATCTTTGACTGCATTCTGCTCCAGGCGCATGCCGGTATAGGATAAAGCGTGGAAACAGTGGTTGCACATATGCTGCTCACGGGCTGTCAGCGTCCTGTGGCAGATAGCGCACCAGTGCGGGAATAGGATATGTAAGATACTGTTGAGCAATGATCCGGTGATTTGAGGGTCAATAGATCCGGTGCTATACGGTATAGCTGCTTTTTCCCAGTACAAATTTCACCGGGGGTAAGGGCATAAGAAAAAAGAGTATGAAGCCCTTAATGCCTCATACTCTCACAAGTGGTATTTAAAAGCGGTATCCTAAAATGAATTTAAATTGTCCCATTACGTTGATCCCTTGTCTGTAGGAAGTGCCGTTATTATAGGAATAGCTGTTGATGTAACGTAAGCCCATACCCGCATTGAGCTGCATGGAGAAATTCCGGGTCACGTTTATAAGGAAGTAGTTATTGACCATGAGCCCCATCCTGAAATTGGTATAATCCACATAGCGCTGGTTCTGGGGCTGCCATTGCCATTCGCTGCCTGACCCGTAGCCTAATACCAGGTTGGGGCCGATCCCGTAATTGAATTTCCGCATACCGGCGGGATAAAAGATCATACCCGGGCTGATATAACTGTAGATGTTTATTTCGTTATCGTTATTGGGGTCGGCATAAATAATATCCAGGGGCAGCACGAACGCGATTTTCTGCTCGTCATCCAGCAGCACTTCATAATTGAAGCCGATACCTATCCCCCTGTCTATAATAGATGCGGGCGTAAAGGTGATGAGGTTATTGCCGTAACCGGATGGCTTTGTTTTCGACTGGGCAAACAGGGAAGCAGTCAATAGTAATCCCAGGCCGCTTAAGATCATTTTTTTCATATAAAAATATATAATAATAAAAATTGTTTCCTGTAATAAAATATATAGCCGGTCATTGCGCTTCAAACCATACTTCTTTAGCGTCGTTCCAGTCACCGTTATAGTTAATGGTCAGCTCCTCTCCTTCCTGAACGGCTCTTATTGTTTTCACGGTCATGGTCATGTTGTCAAAGTCCATATAATATTCACAGTTAGACTGGTAGCTGTGATTATATATTGATATATAACCCCAGGCCACGCAACATTGTTCATTTCCCGGACCCCACTCAAAGATATAGTTGTAGAGCGCGGTTTTCTCCACTTCCGTTCTTTCTGAGGCGCTCAATACCAGTACAGACGATATTTCTATCGTAGTCATTGGGTCAAGGCCGGAATTTGTAAAAACACCCCGCCCTTTTCCTGCCGTTTCACCGATATAGAGCGCAGGATGTATCCGCATATCAGCCATTAATATACGATTAGGTTGTAAAAATCTTCGGTATTCAGGTATTTACGGGCCATATCCTGTATGGTTTCTGAGGTCACTTCCTTATAGGTACGGATATTGCTGTCAAAGTGATCGGCAGTAAGCCCGTTGAGTATCAGTGTTTTCCATCGTGCCATAATGCTGAATGCGCCGTCCAGGTCACCCAGGAGATTACCCAGGATATAATTTTTTACCAGTATCAGCTCCCCTTCAGGTACCGGCTGATCCCGCAGGTGGCCCGCTTCCCTGATGATCTCCTCCACGGTGGCCTCGCTGACTTCCTTGCCTGCTTCGGTAGCGATGAGGAGCATAGAGGCATTCCTGTAGGCATAGAACTGGGAGTAGATACCGTAGGTATAGCCTTTTTCTTCCCGGATGTTGGACATCAGCCGGGAGCCGAAATAGCCGCCGAAGATCGTATTCATGACCAGGGCAGGAGCAAAATCGGGGTGGGTGCGCTCTATGAACGGGCGCGCCATCCTGATGGCGCCCTGTACGCCGGCGGGATCGTTGACAATGCGGTGGAGACGATCTCCGGCAGGCGCCGTCCGGTAGGTACGGGACTCCTTTACCGCTGTGGCCTGTACCCGGTCCCGGCCGAACAGCTGCTGTATATTATTGAGATGCGCCCCGGTAAAATTACCGGAAAGGAATATCCTGCAGTTATCCGGGGTGTACCAATCCCTGTGGAACCGGACGAGGTCCTCACGGGTAAGCGCTTCTATATCTTCCAGCTCCGTATATTTCCCGTAAGGATGCTGCCTGCCGAATACAAAGGCATCGATATAGCGGTTAGATACGAAATCCCCTCTCAGCAGGTTTACCTTCAGGCGCTGAACGGCATTCTGCTTATAGATGTCCAGCTCCTCCTGGGAGAAGGAAGGTTCCCGGATCACCTCGACGACCACCGGCAGCAGGTGATGCAGGTGCTTGCTCAGCGTGCTCAGGGTAATGACGGCAAAGTCATTGTTCGCGCTGATCTTCAGGGTGGCGCCGTATTGTTCAATAGCCTCATTGATCCGGGCAGCGGTCCTGGACGCCGTACCGTTTTTCAGCAGCGCGGCGGTGGTCTGTGCCACGCCTGTCTTGGATTCCTGCCAGATGCCTGCTTCGAATATCCACTCTACCTGTACCACTTCCTGAGCACCCAGGTTAAGGGCGTACAGGGGAATGCCGTTATCCAGGATATGGGTTTGGCAGGGAGGTAAGGTATAGTCGAAATCAATGGGGTCTTTTATAAGAGGCGGGGTAGTTCTGTCTAACATCATGCTTATAATTTCTTTGTTTTTACTCTGCCGGGATTGGCGGCGATGAATGCCTCCCAGCCTTTTACGGCCTTCTGGCCTATCTGCAGGGCGGCTTCCACCTGTCCCCTGGTCTCATAGAAATGACAGAGGGCTGCCGCTACGGCATCCGTGGCATCGGCATATTCCGGCTTTTCATTGAACTTCAGGATGGTCTGGAGCATTTTCCACACCTGTTCCTTGGAGGCGTTCCCGTTGCCCGTCACGGCCTGCTTTATTTTCCTGGGCGCGTATTCCACCGTGGCGCTGCCATGAGCCATAGCGGCGGCAATGGCTACCCCCTGCGCACGGCCGAGCTTCAGCATGCTCTGCACGTTCTTCCCGAAGAAGGGCGCTTCTATCACCACCGCATCCGGCCGGTGAATTTGGACCAGCGCGCTTACTTTCTCAAAGATATAATGCAGCCTTTTCGAATGATCTTTATGCTTTGACAGGTGAAGGACGCCCATTTCAACAAGGGAAACCTTATTTTTGTCAACGGAAATGATACCATATCCCATCAGTAATGTGCCAGGATCTATGCCAAGTATGACGGCCATATGAAATAGGATTTGTTAATTGCTAAGTTGTGACTGTATTAATAGATAATAAATACCTGATATTTTGACCAAAGCTACCAAAAAAATATTACTCCGGTACGTACTGGCGCCCATTTTGATGGTATTTTTCTTATGGTTAATATATCGCCAGCTTACGGCGAAAGGCGACCTGGGGCAGCAGTGGCAGGCATTGCGGTCTTACTGGCACAGCGCAGGTCCTTCCTGGTTTACGTTGGTAATCCTGCTGGCGCCTGTCAACTGGTTCTGGGAAGCCGTGAAATGGCAGCGGGTGGTCAGGTACCTGCATCCCGTGACCTTATGGGTGTCCTTTAAAGCGGTCGTGACCGGCATCGCTTTCGGCATGGTGACGCCCGGCAAGCTCGGTGATTTTGCAGGCAGGATATTATATGTGCCGCAGCGGAAGCGGGTAGCTGCCGCCATCGGCACCCTGATGACCAATCTTATCCAGGTAGCGGCGTCTTCCACCGCCGGTATGGCAGGTGTAATTTATTTTCTCTGGCATCATCATTCCGGCCGCTGGCTGTCGGACTTTTTGAAAATCTGCGGTCTTGTCGTAATTTTATTAGGTATCCTGTGGGGAACACGGCGCCGCTGGACAGGCTGGCTGCTGCAGTTCAGGCCTTTCAGGAAGATGGCCCGGTATTTCAGGGTGCTGAAAAGATATGATACCAGGGATATTGTTTTCATATACGGGTTTTCACTGGTCAAATATCTTACCTATAATATGCAGTTCCTGCTGCTGGCCAATCTGTTGGGAGCGCAGGTGCCATGGGTGGCGGGTATCTTTGCCACGATGATGATGTACTGGCTGCTGATGGCTATTCCTTCCTTTATGCTGGCAGACATCAGCGTGCGGGGATTTGTGGCGGGGGTGGTGTTCCTGGAAACGGGTCTGGCGCTTAACGGGGTATCTTTGCTCGCGGCCAGCTATGTGACCTGGCTGCTGAACCTGGTATTGCCGGCCGTAATCGGCAGCGTATTAATGGTGGGCATCCGGCAAAAAAGTAAAAGTATTTCACAATGATAAGCAGTGCAATCAAAGGATTTATAGTAGATATATTGAGCCGGGAGATCTACCCGGGCCGTGTCAATATAGAGGGCAGGCGCATCCGGTCCATCGACAGGCTGACCGAAAGGGAAGTGCCGCACCAGTATATATTGCCGGGATTTATCGATGCGCATATACATATTGAAAGCTCTATGCTGGTACCGTCCGAATTTGCACAGATAGCGGTGCAGCATGGTACCGTTGCAACGGTAAGCGACCCGCACGAGATCGCTAATGTATGCGGTGTGGAGGGAGTACGGTATATGATCCGAAATGCCGCGCAGGTGCCGCTGAAATTCTGTTTCGGCGCACCCTCCTGTGTGCCGGCCACACCTTTCGAAACGGCCGGTGCGGTAATTGACGCCGCCGCCGTGGAGGACCTGCTGCGGGATGACCATATCTATTATCTCGCGGAAATGATGAATTTTCCCGGCGTGCTGAACGAGGACCCGGAGGTGATGCGTAAGATCGCCGCCGCCAGGGCCTGCAACAAGCCGGTGGATGGGCACGCGCCCGGTCTGCGGGGAGAGCTGGCGGACCGGTATATCCGGGCCGGTATCTCTACAGACCACGAGTGTACCTCGCTGGAGGAAGCGCTGCATAAGATAGCGGGAGGAATGAAAATACTCATCCGGGAAGGCAGCGCCGCCAAAAATTACCAGACGCTCCATCCTTTGTTCAATACCCACCCGGAATGGCTGATGCTGTGCAGTGACGACAAGCACCCGGATGAGCTGCTGCACGGGCATATCAACACTTTGGTCGCCAGGGCGCTGCGGGACGGTCATGACCTGTTTCATGTTTTGTACGCCGCCTGCATCCACCCGGTAATACATTATAAGCTCCCGGTGGGGTATCTCCGGGAAGGCGACTATGCCGATTTTATAGTGGTGGATAGCTTTGAAAGGCTGAATGTGCTGCGTACCTATATCAACGGAGAAAAGGTATTTACCAATGGCAAGGTGTTCTTTGAACGGGTGCCGGTGCCGAGGATCAATAATTTCAAATGCCATACGATCAGCGAGGCTGACCTGGCGCTGACGTATGAAGGCGGCGGTGATGCCCCGGCAGAGGTGAAGGTGATAGAAGCTGTGGACGGGGAGATCATCACCGGTGAAGGGGCTGCCATGCTTCGTCCTGTAAAGGGCAGGCTGTGCAGTGATGTCCGCCAGGATGTATTAAAGATAGTGATCGTTAACAGGTACCGGGATGCGCGTCCAGCGGTGGGCTTTATCAGGAATTTCCGGCTGAAGCAGGGCGCTATTGCTTCCTCGGTAGCCCATGACAGCCATAATATCGTGGCGGTAGGTGTCAGTGACAAGGCCATTGCCGCGGTAGTGAATACCATTATCAGGAATGAAGGCGGCATAGCTGTGCATGACGGGCGGGAAACCCATATACTGCCTTTGCCGGTTGCCGGGTTAATGAGCGATAAGGATATTACGGAAGTAGCAGGACATTACGAGCTGCTGGATGTGAAGGCGAAGGCGCTGGGCTGTACCCTGAAAGCGCCTTTTATGACCTTGTCCTTTATGGCCCTGCCGGTCATACCCCGCCTGAAGATGACCGACAAGGGACTGTTTGATGTCGGTATATTTGATTTTGTAAGCACAGTGAACGGCTGAGCGGTTCCTGTTCCGATATGGCGCAGCCCGGGTGAAAGCATTTAAGCTTATCCCGGGCTGCCTGCTTTTAGTATATCAGAGATGCTTTAATAAGCCGGGAATGTTTCCATATATGATGCATAGGTGTAGTAGTTTATAACGGTAGATATTATACCGCAGAGCAATCCGACCAGGAGCGTTATCAGCATAGTGCGTTTGCTGGCACGGAAAAGTTGCCGGTTATAAGGTAGGCTCATCGCGTACAGGCTGAAGATATTGGTGCTCAGCCACAGCCAGGTCAGGAACATCATTGTGCCCACGTCTCCGGAAAATCCCATAATGCCCAGTTGCATGAGGGAAAGGAGCTGCACTGATCCGCTGTATGCCGTGCTGACATAAAGTATGACCCATGCAGCGGGATGCAGGCGGTTTAAAAACAGCATCAGCAACAGGGGCAGGAGCACTTGCAGTGCCAGGAGACCGATGTCGTACAGGCTATAGAACAAAAGATAGGTAAGGTTGCCCGAGAAGAACAGGGAACCTATATGGTAGGCATAGGTAAGTATATAGATAGCCAGCACTATTTTGAACAGCAGCAGGGGCCGGTTGTCCTTTATGGTGCTGAAGGCTTCGTAAAGCGACCGGAAAGCGTATTTATCCGACCGGTAACCGGGAGCCAGCAGGGTGGCAAGGTCCTCAGGCTCAGCTTCGGCATCGGGGGTGTCTTCCGTAACGGGCTCTTGGAGCGCTGCTGCAATATCCACGCCTCTTTCCTGTAATATGGTTTGCGCGGCTGTTGCCGCTGTTTCCTGGTATTGTGCCGCGTTCCGGACAATGTGAAGCAATTCCTGGTCGGAGAGCCGCTGGTATTTATTGTAAAAGTCGAATGTCATAGTATGATGCTGGTATGGAAGGCCGTCATACGCCTTTAAGTTATCGGGATCACAAATATAATATTCTGCTATTAAAAAAAGCGTAACCGAAGGGCAGATATTGGAAGTTGTTCCGGAAGCCCGTGCCGGCTGCGCCTGTTCCCGTGGTTTTTTTATGTATAGAAAATCCAATGAAAAAATAATGCTGATTAATTTTTTAATGCCCGGAAATGTCGTATTTTGAAAAATATCATTAATAAGAGAGCTATTATGTCAAATGTCGGTATGATCATAGAAGAAAGGGCTGCGGATCTGGGAAATTTCCTGGTAGGCCGGTTGCTGCCTTTTAAGCAGAAAAGAATGATAGGGCCGTTCATCTTCATTGACCATATGGGACCTGCCCATATGTCTGAACATGAGAACCTGGATGTTGCCGCGCATCCGCATATCGGCCTGTCCACACTGACCTACCTGTTTGAAGGGGAGATCATGCACCGTGACAGCCTGGGGAACGAGGTGGTCATAGCACCCGGCGCAGTGAACTGGATGACGGCCGGAAGGGGCGTTGCCCATTCGGAGCGTACACCGGAAGCGCTGAGGAACAGCGCCAAGATCCTGCACGGCTTACAGATATGGGTGGCCTTGCCTGAGGAGTTCGAGCAGGTGGCGCCCTCGTTCCAGCATTACGAAGCGGCATCGCTTCCGGCCTGGCAGGATAATGATGTGCAATTCAGGCTCGTGGCAGGGCATCTGGGAAGCAGGAAATCACCGGTAGCGGTGTTCAGCGAGCTGTATATGCTGGAGATCAGGAATACTGCTGATGAAGTTAAGGTCATTGATGTCGGGGATGAGCTGTACGGAGAAGCCGGTATGTATATCCTGGAAGGACGGGTGACTGCTGACGGGTATGATTATGAAGCGAAGCAGATCCTGGTAGCTAAAGAGTCGCGGCTGTGCAGTTTTGAGATACACCCGCATACGTCCGTTTATATTTTCGGAGGACTGCCCTTTGAGAAAGAGCGTTTTATTTTCTGGAATTTTGTAAGCTCTTCAAAAGAGGTGCTGGAGCAGGCTATAAGGGACTGGAATGATGATAAATTTCCCGCAGTGATCCATGAAACGGAGCGGGTACCGTTGCCTGCCTATTATAGCGACAGGCTGAACCGTAAAAATTAATCTGTTATGCAATTTACCACGCAAGTAAAAGAAGGCGAACATAAAGGCGCTTTTGTTGCCATCGCTGAAGACGGTACCCAGGCCGGCGAAATGACTTATTCCTGGGCCGGTGAGGATAAGTTCATCATCGACCATACGGAGGTGGAGGAGGCGTTCGGTGGTATGGGAGTCGGTAAGGCCATCTTTGAGGCCGCTGTAGCTTATGCCAGGGAAAAAGGTGTAAAGATCATGCCGCTTTGTCCTTTTGCCGCCGGTATGTTTAAAAAGAGCGATGCCTATAAGGATGTGCTGTTTTAAGATAACTATGCTTCAGCCGGGTAGCCTTTGTATTGACCGGGTACCCGCCCGGCTGTTATGACCAAAGGACAGCCCTTTGTTGAGCGTATGCTGTATGTGCCGGCCTTCCGGATCTCCGGGCTTATAATATCCCGGGCATATAAAACGTTCTTTCTACCGGTTCTCCTATCCTGTCTTTACGTGATGTCCGGGTTCCCTTTACATCCCGGCGGCGGGGCTTACGCTGCTGTTATAACGATCCTGGACCCGGATTTTTTATGGCAACAGATTTAATTTCAGGAGATCTTAGGGGTAAATCCATTCCAGCCTGTCATATTATAAAGTGCCTGCCTTAAAGACCGCCTGGCGCTTTATCCTGCCGGCAATCCTATTACGGTGTCGGCGACCGTGGGAGGGTTAACAGCCGGAACGGCTTCCCTGGCCCCCGTAAAAGAATGCTTATAGAACGGAAGATTACATCACTAAATATTTAAATCATGAAAAGACTGTCAGTAATATGGCTGGTAAGCATGCTCCTGTGTATGACTACAGGCGTATACGCCAATAATGAATTCAAGCTGATAAGGAAGAATGGCCCCACGCACCTGTATGAACGGTGGATCACCGTGGACAAGGAGCAGGTGCGGGAGCTGAAGGCTGTTTTTTCGGTCAGGAGCGATATTACCAGCATTGTGAAATTACTGCAGTCACAGCAGCATGGCACACAATGGCAGACCAAGGCCTCGGCATATACGGTAAAGATGCTGCAGGAGCCGGTGGCCTGGATCAATTACATACAATACGATCTGCCCGCGGTGATGGATGACCAGGATTGCCTGCTGCTGTATGCTATTCCTATGGGCCTGGTGCCGGACGCCCAGTCCTGTGTGGTGCTCTTCAGCAGCACTGCGGACAGCCAGTACCCGGTGAAAAGCGGAGTGAAGCGCATCTCGGGTGTCAAAGGGTCGTGGAAGCTGGAAAAGCAGCCCGGCGAACTGGTGCAGGTGACCTATACCATATCCAGCGACAGGGATAAAAAGATACCAAGGTTTATCTCCGACCCCATTATACAGGATAATATCTTTAAGTCTATGTCCAGCTTTAAAAAGCTGCTGGAGCAGTAGTCCTGGCAAAGAATGGCTTCCGGGCTGCCCGGGGAGCATCCTGCGGGAGGTGCATACAAAGACCCGCGCTGTACCATGATGGCACAGCGCGGGTTCCAGGGTATTAATTATCGGATTTTTATTGGACAGCCGCTATCAGGGCATCGATGTCCAGCAGCTCCTGCACGCCGGTTTCCATATTCTTCAGGGCTATCTTTCCCTGCTCCATTTCCTGGCTGCCGATAAAGGCAATGTATTTCAGTCCCCGCTTATTGGCATATTTCATCTGCTTATCCATTTTGGAGACATCCATATACATTTCGCAGGGTATGCCCCTGCTTCTTAATGTATTGACCAGGGACAATACGTGGGTGGTGGTGCTGCTGTCTATATTCAGGAACAGGACATTTACCGACTGCCGGGTGCTTTCCGGGAAGAGTCCCAGCTGTTCCATAACATCATAGATGCGGTCTATGCCGAAGGATATCCCTACCCCGGAAATGCCTTTCAGCCCAAAGAGGCCGGTAAGGTCATCGTACCGTCCGCCACCGCCGATGCTGCCCATAGTGACGGCATCCGTTACTACTTCCATAATGATGCCGGTATAATAGTTCAGTCCCCGGGCCAGTGTAAAGTCCACCACTATCTTATTCTCCCATTCCTGCTGTTCCAGCAGGCTGTGATACTCCAGCACCGCCTGTATCTCCCTGATGCCTTCGCGTGCCGTTGCTGAAGCGCCGATCAGGCGGTCCAGCGCGCCCAGCATGATTTCCGGGCTGCCGGAGCGTATAGCGATATAGTCACCGATGGTAGCGGTCTGCTCCGGTGTGAAGCCTCGCTGCGCCAATTCGCCGGCTACGCCATCCCAGCCTATTTTATCCAGCTTGTCAATGGCTACCGTCATATCCGTCAGCTTGTCTGTGGCTCCGCAGTGTTCCGCCAGCCCGGCCAGGATCTTACGGCTGTTGATCCGGACCGATATGCCCGGTACGCAGAGGTGGTGGAAAGCGGTCCGGTAGATGGCCAGCAGCTCCGCTTCATTGATAAGGGAAACCGATCCCACCACATCGGCATCGCATTGCCAGAACTCCCTGTACCGCCCTTTCTGGGGACGGTCGGCGCGCCATACGGGCTGCATCTGGTAGCGCTTGAAAGGCAGCGCAAGATCATTGTGGTGCATGGCCACGAAGCGGGCGAAAGGAATGGTCAGGTCGTAGCGGAGTGCTCTTTCCGTTATTTTAAGGTCGTTCCTGCCTTCCAGTATATTATTGAACCCGCTTACAATGCTGTCTCTCTTTTCAGGATTGTTCAGGCCGTTATTCAGTATTTTAAACATTAATTTATCACCCTCTTCGCCATACTTCCCGGTGAGCGTGCTCAGGTTTTCCATGGCCGGGGTTTCCAGCGGCTGGTAGCCGTACAGCTCGTACACCGTTCTGATGGTATTCAGGATAAACTGTCTTTCTCTGACCGTTTTGGGCGCAAAATCTCGGGTGCCCTGGGGGATACCTGGTTTCATAGTTCTCAATTAAAATTGACGCAAAAGTAAGTATATAATCATTTGTATAATCCTATAATTTTCTCGCAGCCTTTATAGATGGTATCATAGACCCCGACGAAATCCTCCCAGCCGCCATACCAGGGGTCAGGTACATCTTTGGGTCCGCCGGGATACAGCGTCTCCATAAAATATCTGACCTTGGAGCTGTCAAAAGCTGTTCCGGTAAGGCGCTTCACCTCATTCATAACATCCGCTGCCATTACAAATATCACGTCGAAATCCTCCATATCGGCCGGAGTGATCCTCCTGGCGCGCTGGCGGGAAATGTCTATACCGGCATCAAGGCATATCTTTTGTGACATGGGATGGGGGGCCTCGCCGGTATGGTAGGTATTGGTGCTGGCGGAGGCTACCTGCCTGTGGCCCAGGTCATGGGTCCCGGCAAGGTGGGTCAGCACGCCTTCCGCGATAGGGGAACGGCAGATGTTACCGAGGCAGATAAATAGTATTTTCATTAATTTGTTTTTAAACAGTATTCCAGTTAGTTAAGGAAATTTAACGGAGAAATATTAGATTGTATAATATAAAAACAAGTAACTTTGTGCGAACCAACCAACCGATGCGTCACCAAACCTTCAAGTTATGCTAATGTCTAAAATGCAATTCACCCCGAAGTGGATTATTTTATCGCTGGATACGATCTGTTGCTTTTTCGCAATCTGCATCGCTTTCTTGCTGAGGTTTAATTTTGACGGGGTTTATGTATTGGAACATTTCCCTTTTTTAAAGATTCTCGGTATTTCCACATTGGTTAATTTATGCTTGCTCACTGTTTTTAAGATCTATGCAGGTATCATCAGGTACACCTCCATCGAAGATACAACAAGAATCCTGGTCTTCAACCTGAGCGCTACCATTTCTTTTCTTATTATTGATAAAATATATGTGACCGCTCACCCGGACGAAGGCTTTATCCCGATGTCCATTGCCTTTATCTATTTTATCTGTGCCAATTTCCTGCTGATCTTTTACCGTATCGTTATCAAGAACCTTTTCAGGCAGCTTTTTGCCGTGCGGAAGAAGACGGTCAAGGCCGCCGTATATTCTGCGGGCTATGACGGACTCCTCGCTATGAAGATGATCTCGGAGAACCAGCGCTTTGATATGAAGATCTCCGCTATCCTGGAGGATAAGCTGAATATGATAGGTAAATATATAGAAAGCACGCCCGTGCTGAAAGCATCCCAGCATAATATAGAGAAGCTGCAGAAAGACGGGGTGGAGCGCCTGATCATAGCCGATCCGTTCATTAAGAAGCAAAGGCTGAACGAGCTGGTGGACATCTGCCTGGAGCTGGGCATAAGGGTGCAGGAAGTGCCTTCCAGCGATAAATGGATCAATAACAGCCTGGATGTGGACCAGCTGAAAGATATCAAGATCGAACAACTGCTGGAAAGAGAGGTGATCCGCATTGATAATGACAATATTGTAAAAGACGTCAGGAATAAGATCATACTTGTAACAGGCGCTGCCGGCTCCATAGGCAGCGAGATCGTCAAGCAGGTGCTTGTCTACCAGCCTACGCTGGTCATTGCCTGTGACAACGCCGAGACGGCTTTGCACGAGCTGAAGCTTACGCTGCCTAAAGACGCCCCTGTAAGGACCTTTATCGGTGACATTACGGATAAGGTGCGGATGGAGCAGATATTCGAGATCTATGCGCCGAACATTGTGTACCACGCCGCGGCCTATAAGCATGTGCCGCTGATGGAGGATCATCCATCCGTGGCGGTAAGGAATAATGTGCTGGGCACTAAAGTGCTGGCCGAAATATCCGTGCAGTATGGCGTGCATAAATTTGTAATGGTGAGCACCGATAAGGCGGTGAATCCTACCAATGTCATGGGGGCTTCCAAGCGGATCGCGGAGATCTTTACCCAGTCGTTGAGCAATCATCTCCAGAATAACCGCATTGACAGCAATATCGTCCTGAATACCACCAAATTCATTACTACCCGTTTCGGGAACGTACTGGGATCCAACGGGTCCGTTATCCCGCATTTCAAAAAGCAACTGGAGTCCGGCGGTCCCATTACGGTAACGCACCCGGATATCACACGTTATTTTATGACCATACCGGAAGCCTGCCAGCTGGTGCTGGAAGCCGGGGCTATGGGTAAGGGCGGAGAAGTATTTGTGTTTGATATGGGCAAGCCGGTGAAGATCGTGGACCTGGCCCGTAAAATGATCAGGCTGTCCGGTAAGATCCCTGATAAGGATATCAAGATAGAATTTACAGGTCTCCGGCAGGGCGAAAAGCTCTTCGAGGAGCTGCTGAACAATAAAGAGAACACCATTCCTACCTATAACGCCAAGATATTGATAGCCAAGGTTATCGAGTATGACTTCATCGAGGTTTCCAAAGATATCAATGAGCTGCTCAACCTGTCCGCCAGGCATTATACCCAGGAGACCGTCTCCAAGATGAAATCCATCGTACCGGAGTTCATCAGCAACAATTCTATCTATGAAAAATTAGATAAAAAGGTATAAGATTTTCACATTTAGAGATTTTATCGGCATTTTTGCGGTTATGATCGAAAATAAACCAACCCTGGCACAGATACAGGAAGGGGTAGCTATACTGATAGATAAGCCGTTGAACTGGTCTTCCTTTGATGCCATCAATAAGATAAAGTGGAGCATCAGGAAAGTGAAGATAGGACATTGCGGTACCCTGGACCCCCTGGCTACAGGGCTGCTGATATGCTGCACCGGCAAAATGACCAAGCAGATCACTACCTTCCAGAAGCAGGAAAAGGAGTACACGGGTACTTTTACCATTGGTGCGACTACCCCTACCTATGACCTGGAGTCAGAGCCCGGCAATTTCAGCGATTACAGTTCCGTGACCCCCGAGCAGATTCGGCAGACCTGCACCCTTTTTACCGGAGATATCCGGCAGGTGCCGCCTATCCATTCGGCTATCAAGCAGGACGGCAAGCCGGTCTATAAGCTGGCCCGGGCAGGTAAGGAAGTGCAACTGGAGCCACGTGCCGTTACGATCCGTGAATTTGAGATCACGAACATCAACCTGCCTGTCATAACCTTTCGCGTGGTATGTTCCACCGGTACCTATATACGCAGCCTGGCACATGATTTCGGGCAGGCGTTAGGCTGTGGCGCTTACCTGTCTTCGCTTCGCAGGACCAGGATCGGTGATGTTTCGGTGGATGATGCCTGGACCGTACAGGAGTGGGTGGATTATATCAAAGCGGAGAAAGAGAAAGAACCGGCCATACAATCTTAGATGATACAAAGTACCGGGTTGCCGGTGAGCAACTAAGCAAGACAAGAGCCCATCATTATAATGATACTAAAAAACGAACAACCCTGTCATACGGAGCTCAGCCGGAATATGGACAGGGTTGTTTATTTTATATATAATATCACATTTCGACGAGCTCAATGTGACACGACAAGGTCAATGTGATCATACAAGAGCTTTTATACAGCCTCAACTGAGTACCAGTCTATAAGAGGCTTTCTATGAGGCGTATCAGCTCCTGCTTCTGGCTGGGACGCGGAGGACGCTCGGCAAAATTACCATTCTTATCTATCAGGAAGTAGGCAGGTATGCTGGAGATATTATACAACCGGGGAATAGCGCCGCCCCATCCGCCGGAACGGGTCTGCACACCTTCCACGCTCATATTTTTTATGCCGTTCTGCCATTTCTCATCAGAATCATCAATAGATACATACAGGAATACTACTTCCTTGCCTTCGAAGTGCTTTTTTACTTCCCTGGCAAAGGGCATCTGCTGACGGCAGGGACCGCACCAGCTGGCCCAGAAGTCCAGGTATACCACCTTGCCCTTATAATCGCTGAGCTTTTTCTTCTCGCCTTCCAGGGTCACAAATTCAAAATCTACAGCCTTACGGCCCTTTTCAAATTTTTGCAGGTCGTCCGCCATATTTTTGATCACGGCAGCATTGGGGTCGTTCCTGAAAGCGGTATAGAAATCATTGGCATGTGCCAGCCACAGCTTCTGGTCCATATTGCGCTGCACCATCTGCAATAATCTGGCTGTTCCCAAAGCGGCGGATTTTTTCTGCGGGATAGCTTTCAGCCTTTGCAGGGTGCCTTCTATATTTTTGTTCAGATCGCCGGCCTGATCAAGATGCTCGTAAATATACCCGTACAGGTAATAGTTGACAATGTATTCCTGGTATACGGGGTAGGTAATATAATTGTCGTTGATAAGGTTGGCCGCTTTTTGCGATACCGCGATATATTCCTGGGCCTGTTCCGGCGTGAGGTTGCCCGCCCTGCTGTTCAACTGGTTGGCTGCATACATCACCAGGGCATTGGCCTTATACAGGTCCAGTTGCTCCTGCAGGTATGCTGCCAGCTTTTTATCACTGCCTGCTGCAGTCTGTATATACTTTTTGTAGTCATCATACAGGGAGTCCAAGGCGGCGGGGTATTGGCCGCTGCCGGTATTGAGGAGCAGTCTCGTATCATTCTGGAAGCGGTCGAGGCCGCCTTTTTCTTTATTGAAACGTTCGAGCACCGTTGCGCTGAAACTTTCTTTGGGATCGGTAAAGGTGACCCCGGGGTTGCCTTCGAACGCGAAATCAGCCTTCAGTGTCTTGCCGGATTCTCCCAGGATATCAAAACGCTGGTTGCCGTTCAGGACCGCAATGGTATTATAGCGGGTGACAGTGGGGATCTTTACGCTGAAGTTGCCCTGCGCGTCCGGCTTATAATATTTCGGGAGCTGCCCTTCCATTGAGGCGGTGGTGGTATTGACCACTACTATGGAATCCACTTTCCCGGCAGTGATCCTGCCTTTCAGTTCTATTGGCTTTTGTGCCAGGAGCATAAAAGATGCAGCCATCAGGCCGGCGGTACTCAGAATGTATTTATACATTTAAAAAATTGCTTTAGTCTGTTTTCATTAGGTTAAATAGCTCATCCAGCTTGGGAGCCAGCACGATCTCCGTTCTCCTGTTCTTGGCCCTGCCTTCCGGTGTGGCATTGTCTGCTACCGGCTCAAATTCCGCTCTTCCGGCAGCCGTCAGCTTTTCCGGTACCACCTGGTAATCATTCACCAGGATCCTGATGATGGAGTTGGAGCGCGCAACGCTCAGCGCCCAGTTGTCCTCGAAGCGGATCTTAATGGGAATGCTGTCGGTGTGGCCTTCCACTGTTATATTGATATCATTGTTGTCCTTCAGGGCCTGCGCGATCTTACCCAGCGCTTCCTTTCCTTCCTTGTTGACCACCGCGCTTCCCGACGGGAAAAGCAGCTTTTCCGACATGCTCACGTACACCTTGTTGTTTTTGGTGTAAACGTACAGCTCATCCGATTTGAATCCTCCGAGCGCATTCTGCATCTTCCGGTGGAGCTCCTGAGTTTGTCTTTTCTGCCTGTCTATCATAGCCTGTAATTCTCTTAGCTGCTGCTCCTGGCTCTTCAATGCATTTTCCTTCAGATATAATAGACTGTCTTTTGAGGTCAATTCGTTGGCTGCGCTGTTATTGGCATCTTCCATCATGTACAGTCTCTCCTTCAGGTTGCTGATGTCTTCTTTCAGATCCGCGTTTGTTTTTCGGAGACCGGAGATGGTATTTTCCGCTTCCAGATACTTCTTTTTTGCAACGCAGGAACTACCTGCAATCGTCATACCTGCCAGGACAATGAATAATAATTCTTTTCTCATAATTGATCTTTTTAGTTAATCAAATACTGAATAAGCTTAACAAATATACTTAATTCAGCAAATCAATGACACCTTCCTGCTTTAATAATGCGTAACCTATCCTGTCCTTGGAAATGCCTTCCTTCAGGCGATACGTGAATTTAAAGTTCTTTTCCCCATCTATCAGCGTTTCAAAATACCTGAAAAATAAGCCTTCCGAACGTTCCAGCTGCTCTGGAAGCTCGTGCAGATGGGTAGATAGTAGTATCAGGTTGTTCCCCTTTTTCAGCAATCCTTTTACAACGGCTACGCTGCAGTCATAAGCATCATGAACATTGGTGCCCTTAAATAGTTCATCCATAATGATAAGATTATATGATTGCTGCCGGATACGCTGGGCGGTTTGCTTCATTCTCAGTACTTCCGCGTAAAAATAGCTTTCACCTTTGCTCAGGTCGTCCTGAACCTGTATCTGCGTGATCAGCGCGTTCAGGCAGCTTATGTCCATAGATTGTGCCGGTACGGGATACCCGCAATGCGCGAGTATGGCACAGAGCCCCACCGTGCGCATAAAGGTGCTTTTGCCGGACATGTTGGCGCCGGTAAGCAGCAGCAGCTGGTGTTGCCGGTCAAAAGTAATATCATAAGGATGCGCGTCCGGTATGAGCGGGTGGAACAGTTGCCGGGCGGACAGTACAAGGCGCTCCTGCGGCAACACTTCCGGAAGTGACCAGCCCTCCCTGGCGGCCCAGCCGGCCATGACCATAATAACGTCTATCCGTGATATGACCGTTATGATCTTTTCCAGCATATTACGCCCGTAGCGTTTCAACTGGTGTATCATCGCTATTTTGGCTGCCATAGCCCGTTTTTCAGTATGTGCATCGTATGCCTTTACGGCAGGGTGCTGTAATGCCTCAGCCAGCGCCGCCCTGTCCTGCTGGAGGTAGTCCGGCAGTTGTGATCCGCCCTGTTCCAACACCTGCTGTATCTTCCTGCCGTCCCGGAGGAGCAGTATGATCTGCTCGGTCAGGAAGCTGATATGGTCCAGGCTTTCCCTGTGTACGATCTTTTTCAGGAAGGTATTGATACGGAGTCCCAGGTCATCATTGACCTTATCCGAAAATTCATTGGAGTGCAGGAATTGCTGCAGCATCATGACCGTCCCGTTGGTCAGCTCCCATTTGAAGTCTTGTCCATGTGCGCTCCAGAAACGTGTGGCTTCCTGGTAGCGGAGCATGTCGTCCCGTTGCCCATAGGGCTCCTGCAGGCGTTTCCGGAGCAAAAGACTGCCTTCTTTTGTATGGCATTTATCCAGTAAAAGATACACCGCATTCTCTCCCTTTAATATTGACAGGTCATCTAATGTTAGCTGGTCCAACTGCATAGTACGATCGCTTATAGTGTTACAGGTTACTAAAATACAATAAAAAGCCTCTAAACTTTTATATAAGACTGTAAAAAAGCGGAATTACATAAATGCCCTGGTATTAAGCAGCCATGAGGCCGGGTCTGGAACAAGCGTACATCCGGCTGCCGTTGCGTCCTGCTTTGCGTTACGTTTCCGGAATGGCAATAAAGCCATCTTCGTAAAAAGCATACCGGGTAGCGGGCGGCATAACCGGGCGGGTATCCAGTCCTGTAAAACGGCTGAAGGCCGGTAAGATGATCTGCCGGGGCGTTACCACATAGCAGGGGAGGCGTAAGGTCCTGTAAGGTGGTACCTGTACAGCGACACCGGGGTGCAGATGCCCGCAAATGGTGAAGCCGTCAGGCTCTATGGCAGGGAGATGGGTAAAGGCGATGTCATTGATCTTTAGCTGCCGGTATATTGCGCTTATACCGAGGCTATGCAGCTGTGCTGCAGGCAGCCTGTCGTGATTGCCCCTGATGAGCACGAATCCGGTACCGGGATGCCCGTTGGTCAGTGCTGTGAGCAGGTCCGTGTCCTTATTGCTTCCTGCATGAAACAGGTCGCCGGTGATGATGACGGTACGGGCCTGGTAATGACCGATCAGCTGCCCGAGCTTTTCCAGGTCATCCGCAGCCAGCCGGGAGGGGATCGCTATGCCGTTCTGGCGGAAATGGGCGGCCTTGCCCAGGTGCAGGTCGGACAGCACCAGCGCCTGCTGCTTTTCCCAGAAGAGGACACCCTGGTTAGTAAGGGTCAGGGATTCTCCTGCAAAGGTTATGATCTGTTCGCTTATATTCATCGTTTTGTTTTCCTGCCGGGTTTCAGGCTGCTGTTCTGAAGTTTCTGAATACGCTGGGCCAGCGCTTCGCTGGACAGTGACTGGCGCAGGCTGTCCACTTTAATGGGAAAGCTCAGCGGTGTAAAGCGGGTGGCCTGCCTGTAGATGATCCTGCTTTTGCTGATCCGCAGGAAAGCCGCTACCAGGCGCTGCTCCTCCAATTGCTGGTTGAATACTTCCGTATAGGCCTGCTTCAGCAGCAGGTTGGAAGGGTCATAGGCTTCCAGCACCTTGAAGATGATGCCTGCTGAAGACTGGAGCGATTTGTTGTTCTTCTGCCGGCCGTAAGTGTTCTGTATCACCATCCCTGATATGACGGCAATATCTCGGAACTTATGCCTGGCCATTTCGGTGGCATTGATGCTGCTGACTACGTCCTGCATCAGCCCGTCCCGGCTGAGCACCTGGTGAAGCTGGTCTTCTGTGAGCCTTATCTCGGAGTCGGAGAAGAGCTCAAAGCCATAATCATTCATCGCCATGGAAAAGCTTATCGGGTACAGGCGGCTGATGCGGAAAGCGATCAGCGCGGCCATAACCTCGTGCACCAGCCTTCCTTCGAACGGGTACATAAATAGATGATAACCTTCCCTGGTATGGATCATTTCCACCAGGAATTCATCTTCAGCAGGAATGTGCGAGTATTCCTGCTGGCGGGCTATCAGGGGATGCAGGAACCGCAGCTCCGGCTCCCGGGTCCCGGGCTGTGCTGCCTGTGCCAATTTTTGCCGCAGGAAATGGCTGAGGTTGGAGCTGAGCGGCAACCGTCCTCCCAGCCAGCTCGGCGTGATGCCCTTACCGGAAGACAGCCTTACATAAGCGGTCATCTCCTTGATACGGACCAGCTCCAGCACCCTTCCCGCCAGCATGAACTTTTCCCCGGCCCTGAGCCGTGACAGGAAGTATTCTTCCACCATTCCGACATAGCCTCCTGATGTGAATTTAACGCGCATCATCGCATCGCTGACAATGACCCCGATGTTCATCCGGTGCAGCATACCGATACGGCGTTTTTCGACTTTCAGCAGCCCGTCCGGCTGCACCGCTACCTTGTGAAAGTCCTCGTAGCCTGCGCCGATGGTTCCGCCGGTTGTAATGAATGCCACGCACCACTGCCATTCCTCCTGCGTTATAAAGCTGAAAGCATGTGTATTGCGGACGATACCGCAGAGCGTGTCTGCCTTAAAGCCTCCACCCAGCGCTATGGTGACCATGAACTGGACAAGCACATCAAAGGCCATGACCACCGGCGTCCTGTCCTCAACGGTCCGTGTCTTTACCGCTTCCTTTAAAGCGGCCGCTTCAATAAGCTCCAGGGAGTGGGTAGGCACAAAGTAGATCCTGGATATTTCATGGGGCGTATGACCGCTCCGGCCCGCACGCTGCATAAAGCGGGCCACGCTTTTCCCGGATCCGACCTGTATGACGGTATCTACCGGCTTGAAATCCACGCCCAGGTCAAGGGAGGAAGTGGCTACTACGGCTTTAAGCCTGCCTTTGCTCAGGCTGTCTTCTATCCAGTACCGGATATGGCTGTCTATAGAGCTGTGATGCAGCGCGATCTGACCTGAAAAATCCGGCCAGGCTTCCAGCAGCAACTGGTACCACAGCTCGCTCTGGCTCCTGGTATTGGTAAAAACGATCGTTGACCTGCTGTTCAGTATCAGGGGGACGGCCTGCTCTACCAGCCTGCTGCCTGAATGTCCTGCCCAGGGCAGTATTTCGACCTCAGGCGGAAAGACGGAAATGATCTCCAGCTTTTTCTTTTCCTGTGCGGTCACCCTGGCTTTCCTGCCGGGGTAAGGTACGAGCACCTGCAAGGCTTCTTCGAGATTGCCGATGGTGGCGGTGATCCCCCAGATACGGAGACCGGCATATTGGGATTTTAAATAGCTGATGGCCAGCTCGGCCATGACCCCGCGCTTGCTGCCCAGCAGCTCATGCCATTCATCTACCGCTATGCACTGGAGTGAGCGGAAGAACCTGTCTCTTCCTTTCTGCGCCAGCAGGAGATGCAGCGTTTCGGGCGTGACCAGGAGGATGTCCGGCATCTGCCGCTGCTGCCTGCGCCGGATAAGCGGATCGGTATCGCCGTTGCGGACCTCTACGGTCCAATCCAGTCCTATTTCGTTGATAGCTTCCTGCATAGCGCGGGCCAGGTCCTGCGCCAACGAGCGCAGGGGAGTGATCCAGAGCAGCTTCATCCCTTCGGCGAACTGTTCCGGCCGGTTAAGGAAATCAATAACAACGGCAAGGAATACAGAGAATGTCTTGCCGAACCCTGTAGGCGCGACGACCATTCCACTGTATCCCCTGCTGTATTTTTGCCATGTATTTTCCTGGAAACGGAAAGGAGCCATGCCTTTATCCTGCATCCAGCGGGCAATGATGGTATAGCCCTGTGTCTGCTGAAACTGGTTTTTCAATAATGATTGCCGGAGTAAATATTATGATCACGCCGGGATATGGCGTATAGTTATCAATATGTGCTGGAATTATTTGAAATATCGCCGTAATATCCAGGCCATTTTTTCGTGGCTTTCCATCAGACCCGTCAGGAAATCGGCTGTACCCTGGTCAGATAATTTTTCATCCGCGTCATCCACCCCCTGCCTCAGGTTTTTGATAATGGTCTCATGGTCTTCCAGCAGCTCTTTTACCATATCCAGGTTGTTTTCAGGATTTTTACCGGGCTGCTCTTTTAAGGAAGAGTTTTTGGCAAATTCAGAGGTGGTGCCTATGGCCACTCCTCCCAGTTGACTCACCCTTTCGGCGATCTCATCTATGGCATTCTGTAAGATTTCGTATTGCTTTTCAAATACCTTGTGCAGCTCCATAAAATTATCTCCTTTTAAGTTCCAGTGATATTTCCGGAGCTTGAAGTAAAGGATGTGGGCGTCTGCGAGGCAGTTGTTCAGAAGGTTGCAGGATTCTTTTAAGTTTTTGTCTGTAATGCCAATATTCGGTTTCATAATTTTATATATTTTGAGTTTAAAAAATAATACCCTTTGGAATATCTCTTTAACGAAAATAACAGTCAATTGTTTAATAAGACCATCGGGATAACAGGTCTTTATCGGATCATTTTTTTGATTTCCTCTATATCATCAATATCCCGTACCGTTTTATCTCTCCGCCAGCGGACGATGCGCGGGAAGCGCAGGGCTACGCCCGATTTATGGCGGTTGCTGAACCCTATACCTTCAAAGGCTATTTCAAATACCAGCTCCGGCCTGACCGTCCGTACCGGCCCGAATTTTTCCACGGCATTCTTATTGACAAAGCTGCTGACCTCCTTTATTTCCTGGTCGGTCAGGCCGGAGTAGGCCTTGGCTATGGTCACCAGCTCGTCTCCCTGCTTTACCGCGAAGGTATAGTCGGTGTAATGCCCGCTCCGGCGGCCGCTGCCTTTCTGGGCGTAGATCAGCACGGCATCAATGGTCATAGGCGCGGTCTTCCATTTCCACCAGTCGCCCCGCTTCCTGCCGGTATGGTAAGGGGACGCCTTATGCTTCAGCATCAGCCCCTCGCTGTTCACCTCCCTTGCCTGCTGCTGCATATCTGCCAGCGTTTCCCAGTCGGGGCATTCAATGACAGGCGAGAGCCGGACTTCCGGGCAGGCGTTTTCCCGGTACAATTGTTCCAGTAATGCCCTGCGTTCTGCCAGTCCGCGGTGCCTGCAGTCTTCGTTTTCCCATTCCAGCAGGTCGTATGCGTAGAGTATAACAGGTATTTCCTGTGCTATTTTTTTTCCGGGATTTTTCCTGTTCAGCCGCTTTTGCAGGTCGGAGAAGTTCAGGACCCGGTTATCTTTAAAGGCCAGCAGCTCACCGTCCAGGACAAAATCCCTGCCCCATTGCAGCAGTGCGTCCCTGATCTCCGGGAACTGGTCTGTCACCAGCTCTTCACCGCGTGACCAGATATATACCTGGCCATTCCGTTTGATCACCTGCCCCCTGATACCATCCCATTTATATTCCGCCTGCCATTCGCTGATATCACCCAGTGCGGCCGCTGTCCTGTCAAGAGGATAGGCCAGGCAGAAAGGATAAGGCCGGGAGCTCTGCACATCGGTATAGCCGCCTTTTATCAGGTCGTCAAAAGATACTTCATCTATCGCCCAATGGCCCATGACACTGTGCGCCACGGTGCTGGCGTCTATGCTATAGTGAGCGGCAAGCGCGTTGATAAGGCTTTGGGCCGATATACCCGCGCGGAAGCTGCCGCCCAGCAGCTTGTTGAAAATGAACCGTTCGGCATGCGGGAGGTGCTGCCAGGCATGTATGACAAAATCTTTTTTCTCTTCTTCTGTTTTATTGCTGAGCCCGGCTATCAGCTCCATCCATTCCGAAAGGCTGCGTTCCGAATAGGCCACCGGTTCTGGCAGGATCAGGGAGATCGTTTCTCCCAGGTCACCTACGGCGGTATAGGATTCCCGGAACAGCCATTCCGGTATGCCGGTGATCTCCATGGCCCATTGCCGGAGCAAAGCGGTGCTGACATTTCTCCTGGGCCTTTTACCTGTAAACAATGCCAGGAACCAGAGCTTGTCGCGCTCTTCCGCTTCGCTGAGAAACCGGTCGATGGCTTCCAGCTTCAGCGTAGTCTTATTGGTCGTGTCCAGCGTAGCGATCAGGGTACCGAATGCTTTCAATGTCTTATGGTTTTAAATGATGTTCTGGTTCAATAGTACGGAACTTTGGCAGGAGTATATATTTCCGGTTTTGCTAGGGATGGTCACTCCACTGCCGGCTGTTCGTTCTGCTCCTCTTCCTCTCCGAATGCCGTCTGTATAGCTGCTGCCCTTATGCCTGATTCATTCAGGTACCTGGCAAATACTGCCGTCTGCCCGTGGGTGACATACACCTGCTCTGCCCCGGTTTCTTTGACCACGGTCAGTAATCCCTGCCAGTCGGCATGGTCGCTGATGGGAAATCCCGCGTCCGCATGCTGCCAGCGGCGGGCACCGCGTACCTGCATCCAGCCGGAGCAGATGGCGTCCGCCTTACGGGGAATTTTCCGGATCATCTTAGTGTCCAGCAGCGCGGGCGGTACGATCACTACGGATTGATCCAGCTGTGCAGCCGTAGTGTGCTCGTCCAGGACCTGGTATGCCGGCAGCCGGATGCCCACGCTTTCGTAGGCCTGGTTGATCCTTCCTATGGCGGTATGGACATATAGCGGCGCTATGTCTTCCAGCGCTTTCATAATGCGCTGGGCCTTGCCGAGCGAGTACCCGCTGATGACCGAGGTCTTGCCATTATCCCGGTTTTGAAGTACCCAGCTCTGTAGCAGCTCATGCTGCTTTTCAACGGTCTGCCATTTATAGATGGGCAGACCAAAGGTGCTTTCCGTTACGAATTCATGGCATTTGACCAGCTCAAAGGGCGTGGACAACCCGTCATCCTGGACCTTATAATCCCCGGATATGACAGTGATCTTACCCCGGTATTCCAGGCGCACCTGCGCGGAACCTATGATATGGCCGGCAGGGTGCAGGGATATTCGTACGCCGTTGATCAGCAGCGGCTCATTGTACGCCAGGCCCTGCACGGTGATGTCCGGTCCTATCCGCGTTTTCAGTACGGGTACGGTGAGATGGTGGCACAGGTATTTTTGCATACCGGCCCTTGCATGATCGCCGTGACCATGGGTAATGACTGCCAGGTCCACCGGCAGCCAGGGATCAATATAGAATCGACCGGGTATGCAGTAGATACCTTTGGGTGTGAATTGCAACATGCTACAAATAGTTACCGTTGCTGATTAACAGACAGGTACCCGATTTGTTGCAGGTATTCCGTTAATTTACGGAAAATGGGGAAAGGTGCAGGATATGCTAAGCTGTTTTGTGGCTCTTTTGGGTGCTGCGGAGTGTGCTTAGTATTGTTTACGGTGAAATTTATGGTTACGGTCAATTATGAGCTGGTTGTCTGTAAACCAGTCTGCAAAGCGGTCCCATTTATCACGATTGGCTTTATACCATTGATCAAATCCGGCCTCATCGCCTTTCATAAGCAACCAGTAATTATATGCTTCCATATGCCCGGCATCTTTGATCTTTTTCTGGTAGCTGAATAAGATATTAGGATGTGTCTTGTCATTTTCATTGCTGAAATAATTGTCAACAAAAGCGCTTCTTATAGTATTAAGGGTGTGTATATCTATTGTTTTTACCTGGACCATTGAAAGGACCAGGATGGGCTCATAAACAAGCTGAAAAGGTATTTTAATATCTTTCGGTTCCATATTTTCACCAATGGCCAGGGTGATGTTTTGAGAAAAGCTTACTGACCATGAAGTATCGCTTTTGAAATGTATCTCGCTTTTGTAGGTATCATACAGCAGCTTACTGATCTCCACAGTCCTTTTACTGTTACGTTCCATGTTCATGAATAATTCTCCGTAGATCATTCCCCATATCTCTTCTGTGGAGTTGCAATATATTTTAGCGGCCCAATAATAATTGGACGGAAATGAAGGATCCACATCTATTCCTTTTTCATAGTAGGCGAGCGCTTTGTGATAATCTTTTTTCCCTATCTGCATAACACCCATTTCCAGGTACAGATTACCTGCATCAGGAAATAGCTTCAGACCCGCTTCATAGGTTGCGATCGCTTTGTCGCTTTTGCCAAGATGGTCATAGCTGTTGCCCAGCAACTGGTATACCATAGGGTTAATATCTTTATGCTTTAAGATCTTTTCCAGATATTTCCGGGATTTTTGGTAATCTTTTTTTGAATAATATGCATAAGCCAGCTCATAGGGATAATTGATATTTCCGGGATCAAGCTGTTGCGCTTCTTCCAGCAGCTTAATGCTTTCATCGAACTGCCCTTTATCCATAAGGCGGATGGCTTCCCTGCCCATTTTCAGTGCGGTTTCCTGTTGGGTGGATTGTGCATATATGCTGTGTCCTGCGGCCAGGAAGAGCACGATGATCAATTTGAATATTCTTATCATATAGTGCGATTGAATAGTGTTGCTGGCTTAGAGTGGCTGATCGGTTTTCAAGGGAATATTTAAATGGTGACAGCAGGGATAAATATTTGTGCAAATGTATTGAAAATGTGTTATTTGAACTGTTTTTATGTAACGGTGCCGCTAAATGCCATCCGGCCTTATGTATGTTATGTTGACCCGGGTAAGGCAAGATGAATTTGATGAGAAATAACAATAAAAAAAACGCTAAAATGCTTAACTGTATTGCACCTTAGCGTTTTGGACTTTGTAGCGGAGACGGGAATTGAACCCGTGACCTCAGGGTTATGAATCCTGCGCTCTAACCACCTGAGCTACCCCGCCAAACGTTTTGTGGTGTGCAAAAGTAATGTACAATTTGCATAGTACCAAAAATATTCCTGAATTTTTACGGGATAAAAGATGAACCATTGGATTGTGCTGTCAGGAAAGGTAGCTTCCGTTGGAAGGAAAACAGTTTCCTATTTACTGACTATCTATATATAGGAAACAAAGCCATTATAAGTTGCCTGTTATTATAAGAGATTCCTCATATCCGTTCGGAATGACCAGCACCCCAAAGTACCTTTATAGTACAAGCGGTCTCTGACCCGCAGAGAGAACACAGCCCGGCGAAGCGTATCCATATAAAAGGTTATTGCCTATATAGCAGATAGTCACTTCTTATTTTATCAGGCTAATTAAATTATTAAAATATAATATTGATTTTATTTAATTTATAATTAAAATTTAATTAATATTGTTATCTGTCTCATTCCTGATCTTATACAGGTAGGAGAAATATTTAATATCCCTAAGTTGGAACCAGGCAGGATAATATGAGGTTGGCTGATCAGCAACGCAATCTCTGCCCGGTTTGATAAAGCATCATTAGCATCCATATTCTTCACTAAATCCTGAAACCATGAAAATGAAAATCACGAAATCCGCATTATTGCTCATGCAATTAACCTTTTTAGCGCTTCTTTCAAAGCCCGATAGTATGCTGGGCCAGACAATTATACCGCCGGGCATTCCCAGCACACAATTGACAGGCGCTGATCCGATGGCCTCTGTCCGCACCGCGATGATTGATTTTCCATCTACTGACGGATCTTCAATTTACCAGGTAAGCGCTATAGTTGTAAAGTGGGATAACAGTGGCACGGTTGAACTATTCGTGGAAAGTACGGCAGGTATCCCTTTGGGAGCAACGCCGATCCAGGCGCCGATTACCGGGAATTATTCGGGCGTAGGCTATTACACGGGCGGTTCGCACACAACCTCACCGGATGTAATTATAGCCAATGATGAACAACGGCAGGATGCCTTTATAGTTATAGTGGCTTATACGGAGTGGAACGGAAGTGATTGGGAGGTATATCTTGCAAGATACCAGGCGCAATTAGATGCGATGGAGCAGGTGGTGGCCCTTAATCATCTGTCAACTGAATTTGTGGACTATGGCTATGATCCCAGCATAGATGTCCTGGCAGATATCAGTCAAATGATCCCATTTCCTGGTGATGACAGACCGGTAATGAATGAATTTGTCCTGGCCTATAACAGGTTTGGACTTCCTGATATGGTGATAACCCGTTGCCGGGTCGCTGATCCTATATCCTCAGCCTCCTCCGCTTCCTATCCGGCTAACTCTGTCCAGGACATTTGCGCGGTCAATTACCTGGATATCGGCGAACCGTTCGCTTATGCAGTCTTCTATGATGCTAATTTTCCGCCTGATATCATCGTAAAGGAGATCCATCTGAACAGTTGGAGCGATAACGATTTTCCTCTGACCCCCTCCGATGATTACAGCAGGTTCCGGATAGAAGGCTATAGTGTGGGAGAATATTGGGGCCCCAATCCGAAATGGGCGACTACAGGTAGCCACAACAGTACGGCCATACATACCTATACGGATAATGGTTCGTTTTTTGACAATACCGTAAACTTTAGTACCGACCTGAACCTGGACGCAGATGTAACGGCAGGCCTTGGGAATTATTTCCCCGGCAGCAGCGGAGACTGGGGCAATAATCAATTTACATTTGCCTGGAACCGGGTTAATTACCCCGGGTACACCAACCCCGGTTTCTTTGCCAATTATATGGACAATAGTCCCAACATGTCCACTGCTTCCTATGAGCAAATCAACAACATGCCGACCATTACCTACAACGACCGGGTACCCTGTGTATCCGTATCGAATAGCTGTAACGGAGGGGATAATATGATTACGGCATATAATCAGGGGTATGATATTTACTATAAATACAGCGGACCGGGGTACGGTTTTGGCCCTGCAAAGATCGAACGCCCGTCACCCGGTGCAGTATCAGTCAGGATATATCCTAATCCAGTCAGCGAAGTATTAAATATAGAAAATATATCGGGGTATGAAGCTGTGAGTATTTATAACGCGCAGGGACAGGAAGTGTACCAGGCTGCAACCGGCCGGAAAAATGAAAGCTCCGTAGATGTATCCGGGCTGCCTTCCGGTAATTATACCATTTTCTTTTCCTGTAAAGAATGGAGGTCCGGCCAGGCATTTACCATTGTCAGGTAATATCCCCGGCAGCTATCCGTTCACTTTAAGTGCAGCTATAGCAGGCTTTGATTCCGGTTGTCCGGATTAACTGCAGATAGTTCCAATTCGTAAAAGGCTTTTTGTACTTATCAAAGGAATACTAAAAAAGACCCATAAAGTTTTAACCTTATGGGTCTTTTACATTACTGTGTTCCAGGCGTAAAATAGCTGTCTGTCCTGGTTCACAAGTCTGGTAAAGAACCGGCGGTGGAAACTGCCGGGGTCCTTTGAGCTGATCTTCCATCCGGAAGAAAACCGGCATAAATGCCCGGCTGAAAAGAAACAGCCGTTTAATATTGTCGGATCTTTTGGTTTATGAACGTATGGTAAGAAATTTCAGACCGGTTATAAAGCAACCGGTTTTTATGATAAGAGAATAACGGCTGCTCTGATCAGCAGCTTTCGGCTGCACCTTATCTGGATTTCATACCGGATGGTAATATTGTGCAGTGTGTATTGGTTGCTTAGCTGATAATAATGCGGGCTATACCGGTGCAGGTAGATTAAAGAATAAAATGCCTGCCTGGGTTCCCATGTGTGGGGTATTGCTTTTTATAAATATTCCCGGAGCCTGTGCAACGGCTGTTAACGGTAGTTATGGTTTAGCAGGGTTCTATGATCAGTTGTGCAATGCCGTCACAATCGGAGCGTTTCCAGGTGGCTTTCAGGCAGGGACATTTTCTCTCACAATTTTGGTTCATTGTGTAAAATTGGATCTGGTGCGGGAAGCCGCATTTGGGATCGCCGATCAGCCATCTTTCTAACCGGGGACAGTGGCGAGGTCCGCTGTAAATGATAGCCGAGTTTATGAAGGCCGGGGAAGATGTCGGGAAGGAACCACCGAGCATAGTTGTATTGGGGAATGTGACAGTTGCAACGGGAGGAATCACGATCCAGTTGCTGGTATATTTAATAGTACAATCGGGACATTTTTCTGAGCCCTGTATCTCGATATTGAGTTCACAGTCGCTTTTGTTGATAATTTGGATGCCGCGGGAAGTAGCATAACCCGCAAGGGATAATAAAACCAGGATGGCGCTTAATAAGATGTTTTTCATAATAAAAAGGTTTTGGGTGTTTAAAAATAATGGTCGTTGCACAAGGTCCGGGATGGAATTACCGGAGGTAATGATCGGGTAATATGTAAATAATATGATGGGTTAGTAATGGGAGTATATTAAGAGCAATCTGATATTATCCAATGGACAGTATTAGGCAAATAAAGACTGTCATCGTTTGGTAGACCTACCAGGCTGCTATAATAATCGTACCTGTAGTCATTTTGGGATCCAAAACTGCTGGTATTATGGACCACCGGGACCGGAGCCTGCGAAAATCCTGTAAATGAAAATAGGAAAGCTGCAATAAGAAAGATGAGGGTTTTCATAGCAAAAGGTTTTTGTGGTTAAAGACCCCGGGTGCACAGCAGGTTTATACGGATAATATGATATTGCATACTGTGAAAAGGCTGCTTACTGCAATTCCGGGACGTTCTGAAAAATTTTTGCTTCTATCCGGGACAAAGTAAAAAGGAGATACGGCCATTTCCAAACATTTGGAACGGAAAAAGTCTGAATGATACATAAAAATACCTGAATAAGGCATATGATGCCTGAGTGGCACATTGCTGCGCCTGAATGACACGGGTTTTTGTATGAATGACACAGGGGTTTTGCGCAGAATGCACACTTATAAATGGAGAAAATAAGTTGAGATTTATACAGGTACCGGAAGTCCTTAGCGTATCGCGTCCTTGCACTACTCCTTAAAAGCAGCTCTATCTCCAGTCATACAATGGCCGGGTTTTAAATATATGAGCCGGGCTTTTGATATGCCGTTGGCGCGTGAAGATGCAGCGTGACGGCTGGTAATGATGCCCGTTACGATAAAGCCCGGGCGTAAAAGCTCCGGGCATAACTGGTTGACTATTGTTCCTGTGAAAGTGTAATGCCCTTTTGTATTTTATGAAGATGCTTAGCCAGCATGGGCATAATGTCCGGGCTGACTACGAAAGTTTTCTTCCCGCTGATAAGCTCATCTATGTATCTATTGAAATCCTTAAGCCTTGTACATACAGAAATTATCCCGACATTGGGAAGGTCACATACCTTCAGCATCATCTGTATTGTCAGGCCAACAAAGATCAGGGGGAGTACTTTCTTGCTTTTCATTCTCAGGTTCAGCAAAGAAGCCAGCCATCCTTCCCGGTAAGAATGCTTGTCCCATAAAATTATAAACACGATATTATCAGCAAAGGGCTTTACCGGCAAACCGGCGGCCAGCTCCCGGGGGGTATGCTGATAAATGATATAATCGTTGCGGGCTTCGCACAATATTGTCTGCAGGCTGGTAGGAAATATCCCGTTTATATCATTGCTGATGATGTAAATAGTTTTCATAGGTAAGGATAGATTCTTCATATAGGGGTGGGGGCGAACCGGTAACAGGCACGTTTCAGGGTTTAGTCATAAAATTTAATTTACATCCTGGTCCGGGATGCATGAGTAAAAAGTAAATAGTGGGTTGGTTGGTTTTACAGCTTCAATGCTTTTCACATAGCGGGAATGGCCTTGCAGTACCGTTACAGGTACCAGGGGGAGTCCTGATATACAGGGTACGCTATATTGCCGATCTTAAAAAAGATGAGCGTGGACTTCCAATGCTTGCCTCTGAGGGTCCGACCAAGAACCGTGCAACACAAGTAAAAAGGAAAGCCCACGCTCATATCTGCAAAGATATTTGCGCAGGCATTTCAACTTTCCACTCCCTCGTGTTGTCTTTTAATTTGGTCGATTTTCAGAGACGAGAAAAGTATAAAAGCGAAATGCTGTTTATTTTAAATTTAAATATTTTCCGGTTAAATAAGATTTATGGTTAAAAAAAATATATTATTTGCAAATATAGAAAAAAATCAAATCAATAGATGTAAAATATCCCGTGATTATGGAATGTGACGGTTTCTTTTATAGATCAAGGTTTCCATTATCGTCCTTATCCGTATTGCCGGCAGGCAAAAACTACTTTTCTTTGGTGCTGCCCGTGCCTTTATTGATCTGGTTTCACGGACTACTGTCTTTGGGGCATTAATACCCTTAACAGCAGAAATGGTAATACAACCAACCCGGAACCCCATAAGACATTACCGGAAAAATATTCGGGATATTTGTTTAGCACCATCATCTGCAGTAATGCTCCGGTAATAATGGAAACGTGCAGGATGATATGATTGCGGTTAAAAATCTTCAAATCAGGAGCCTGTGTTCCGGTATTCTTGCAGTAGAGGAAATACTGCACCGCAAAAAGCATCAGGTTGGCATTAAAAGACCAATTTCGGAAGAATAAGGTCTGCATATTGATAGACATTAAATGCAGGTTGTCCCAATTGAGCATAAAGCCAAACAGCAGGATGATAAAAACCACATAGATGAACAGTATAAAGATATTGCCAATCCAATCCCTGGTAACTGGCTTGGTGCCATCTTCCATTCCGGTAGCATAGGCATAACCAACGTTGACAGCTGTCCTTACCAGCTCTTGAAACCAGAACAGGTAAATGATATAAAAAACTGTTACCTCGCCCTGCAACGTGCCCCATAGGGTAGTAAGCAGCAAGGTGAGTATTTCTATGCGGTTATGCCACTTCATTGCTCTAAATTTTCAAAATAAAACGAGGGCATTGGTTACTGCCTTTGTGCACGTCTTGCCCGAAACAGCCTTTTTCAATCCTACTATCAGAATTTTCTTACCGTAGCCGTTAATGCGGCCATTTTGAAACCCGCCCACGTAGCGGATTGATTACGTGACATACAAATGTATTGAAATTCAATATTTTGACAATACGGCAGTTGCCCTATTCCTGCAATACAGGATCATTATTAAAATAAAAGGCGGTCAGGAATAAAATAAAGTGACCATCTGCTTACAGGTAACAACCTTTATTACGGATACGCTTCGCCGGGATGCGCCTTCTCTACGGGTCAGGACCGCTTTTACTATAAAGATACTTATGGTATATTGGTCATTCCCAACGGATGCGAGGCATCTCTTATAATAGGATTTGTAACTTATAATGGCTTTATTTCCTTTCACTAAAAGAGCTTGACCTGCATTTAAAGACGGATATAAGCCGGACAAAATAAACAGGCTTCACGCTTGTTTCAAAAGCTAAGAATAGCTTGCCTTAACTTTCTGGAATAAAAAGGCTCATAAAGCATGATAGCTTCATGAGCCTCTATTAATCAGGAATGGCTTATTGACAAACCATTGTAAAGCCGTTCCTGTTCCGGCTTAAACTTGTGTAGGGACAGTGTAGGTAGTCGGGCCAGCAGCTCCTGCAACATCGGATTGAAAGCCTGCCATACTCTGTCCATCGAAAACTGGCATCAATCTTATCGGGCTTTGTATTCATTAAAAAAGGTATGATAACAGCCGTATGGTTTTATGCGTTTTCATTATGTGTTGCTTCTTTAATCCCGAAAATACCTGTGCAACAGTGGTTGGGATTAGGATAGTTTATTAGCAACGTTCTATGATGAGGCGGGCGATGCCGTCGCATTCGGCAGGTTCCCATCTGGCATGCAGGCAGTCACATACTCGTTCACATGCCCGGTTCATGCTCCAGAATGTGACATCTGGCGGATAACATTGAGGATCGCCGACTTCCCAAGTTTCTAAAGGTTGGCAATGGCGTGGACCGCTATATAGGAGCACCGAGTGTACAAAAGCTGAAGCTGCGGGGAAGTTGCATATACTACTTGTAGTTGGATAAGTAATATGTGCCCCGGGAGGTATCACTATCATGCAACTTATCAATTCAATTTCACAACTGGGACACTCATGGGACCCTCTGATCTGGAGGTAAATATCGCATTCGGTATTGTTGTGTATTTCGATACCGCTGGATGTAGAATATCCCGCAAAGGATAATAGAACTAAGACGAAACTTAATAATAGATTTTTCATAATAAAAAGGTTTTAGATAGATTTAAAAAAATGGTTGCTGATGCGCAGACATTTCATGGAGGTAAATATCAATAAGTATATGGATAGCTTAACAAGGTTGAATAATGATTCTTGCTATGCCGGTACAGGGAGCAGGCAACCAACGGGCCCTCAGACAGTCACACTTTTTATCGCAATTCTGGTTCATAGACCAAAATATAATTTCAGGAGGATAATTACAGATTTGATCACCAATCCGCCATCTTTCCAATGGCTGACAATAGGTAGGTCCGCTATAAATGATAGCTGAATGAACGAAGGCTGGCATTGCGACCGGAAAGCTTCCGCCCAACATGGTCGTATTTGGGAAAAGTGCTGTTCCTGAGGCCGGTACCACTATCATGTTGCTAATGTATTCTACATAGCAGCTCGGGCAGGTTTTAGAACCCTGGATCTGTATATATATATCACAGTCACTCTGGTTGATAATTTCGATACCGCTGGATGTAGCATAGCCTGCAAAGGATAATAGGACCAAGGCGAAACTTAATAATAGATTTTTCATAATAAAAAGGTTTTGGAAAGGTTTAAAAAAGAAATGCTATTGCACAGGCATTGAATTTGTTTTAAGGAAATAGTTAGGACCGGGTAGTTAAGTATTATAGATCCAGTATTGTTAAATAGGCAGTGCCCTCGCAAGACAGGTCGTCATGCAACCATTGTGCAACCAGGCGGTCACATAGGTTTGCACAGCCCCAGTCCTGAGTTGAAAATGGTACGGAGGTTGGATACCCACATGCCGGTTCTCCAAAAAGTGGAGAGATATATGGATCTTGGCAAACTTTGGATCCGTACATAACCACAGAATGCACATAAGCAGGTGTTGAAATCGGAAAATTTCCCCCGATCAACCAGTGGGTAGTATTGGTTAAGTAAAGGATTCCGCCGCTCGGTACGCCGATCAGGTTGCTGTAGTAATCCATTCTGCAGCTACAATCCTCTGATCCAAATATCCGGAATAAGGCATAGCAGTTGCTGTTATTGATGACTTTTAAACCTGAAGCCTGTGAAAAGCCGGCAAAGGAAAATATAATTAAGATAAAGCTCAGTAAAGTGTTTTTCATGATCAAAGTGTTTTTGGAAATATTAAAAAAGAAGCACTATTGCACAGGCAACTTAAAAATGGGTAAGGGAATAGATTTTACTATAGTGAATTTTTCCTGTTACAAATTTGTGCTCGTTGAGGGGGGACAAGGGTAGGTCTGGTGTATCTAAATCCGGTAAGCTAATGATATTTAATTTAAAGTGACTATCTGCTTACAGGCAGCAATCTTTATTATGGTTACGATTTGCTGAGCATTGTCCTTTCTGGGGCTCAGATACCGTTTTAGCTATAAAGGAACTGAGGGTACTGGTCATTCCGAACGGATGTGAGGAATCTCTTGTAATAATTTGTAGCTTATAATGGCTTTGTTGCCTATATATAGATAGGCAGATAATTTAATTTTTATTTGTTAAAATTTAGCTATTGCTAAGAAGTTACCAATCAAATTTATATTTTTCTAAAGTAAGAAGCTTTTTGTTTAAAAGCGGGTCGGGCTTTCTGATCCATCCCCAAATGTTTTTAGTTTTCCAATAGGCTAATTGTTCAAGTTGTTAGGCCTGAACAGACCTTGGGACCTATATCTTTCCTGAAATGACAGATTGAAAGCTGATTTTACCTGATACGTTGGATTTTTCCTGTGCCTTTTCAATGATGTGTATTGGTTTGTTGTATTGCAAATAAATATTATATCAAAGCTATTTTTAAATGCGGATTTCAGGAAAAAAGATTGATAAGCGGGATATAAATAGTGATAAGCGGTCGTTATTTTCGTGTAAGCGGTGGTTTTCGAAGGTTGAAATCGTGGTGGGTAGAATTAATGGCGCCATATATAGAAGGCATCGCCAACTTCAGCAAATCCGTTTGGCAGGCACTTTTCCTGATGACGATGAGCACCGTATATGGGTTCGTTCCCCACCTGGGGGAGCAGTGCCGTAAGGGATCAGCCTTGCCGAAACAGCAGCAGGAGCAGGAAATACGCGTATGGGACCTCATAACCTGATGATACACCCGGATGATGCCCGGGCCGGTAATGACCATCTGCATCTAAACTCTGATGGAAAAACATTTACCCCTTAACCTAAAAATCAATTTATGAGCTACTCCTGTTATATCATTGATGACGAAAGCGAAATGGCAAAGCAGATTATATCCTACGTGGAGCGTCATGAAGAGCTGTATCTCTTAGGCTATGAGCAGGACTCATATATTGCCGCCCAAAAGCTGCTGTCCGGTGAGATAAAGCCGGATCTGTGTTTTCTTGAGATGCAATTGGGCAGTATTACCGGCCCTGAGATTGCCAGGATCATTCATAAGCTGACGACCATTATTTTCATATCGGGTTCCAAAGAATATGCGGTGGATGCGTATGAGACAGATGCTGTGGATTATCTGTTGAAGCCTGTACAGTATGTGCGATTTGTGGAGGCCGTAGAGAAAGCTAAGCGTCTGTGGACGGCTAAAAGGGAAAGTAGTGACCGGGCATATTTCTTTGTCAAAGATGTATTCAGCGGCAAGCTGCTGAGGGTTTTGAATGCGGACCTTCTGGGCATAGAGGGCAACGGCAATTTTGTATTCCTGCATATAGCCGGACAGCATAAGCCTGTCATGACCAACCTAAGCATGACAGCAGCCTCTGCAAAGCCTTCTGACCAATGCCTGCTGAAAAGCCACAAGCGATTCATCGTCAATCTCGCTCATATCACTGCGATAAACGGTAATGAAATAGAGGTGGGGGATATGACGATCCCGTTGAGCAGGAGGTGTCGCAGCGATTTCCTGAAAGCGATAGGGGCCCGTAAAACCCAATAACCGGACCCCGGAATGCCGGCGAAATTTTAGGCATCAGGCTCTATGTTTTCCTGGCCTGTCTGCTGCTGTCTTATTACCTTTCATCAGCTTCTGACAGGAAGATCACCCGGATATAACAAAGCTATTAAGCAATGACCTGAAAAGCTTACTATTCATAGATTCGATTTATACTGTTACCCAATTTCATTTGCCAATATATCGTCTTTATAAAAACAAGTTGCCAAAGACTGGCACCCGGTACAGCTATACTATGAAAAGGTATCTAATATCATTGTCTGGGGCTTTAATGCCTGTCCTTTAGAAGCAGGAACTATTATATATTTAAAGATATAAAAATGAAAAAGGTATTCATATTACTTTCAATGCTTTTGATTGCATTAAGCTGTAGTCCAAGAAAAAAGAGCGAACTATTAAAAGAATTTTATCTGTCGCAAGAAAGGGATTCATTTATTATCGGGAAGTACAAATTAATAACTTTTGATAGTCACACGATACCATTTTACCATTACAAATCTACAGGCGAGCTGATCATTTCTGCAAGTGAAAAATTCGATACATTAAATGTGGATAACTCACGTTATTGGTATTCAAAAGGGGGGGCAATTCATATACTTACAATTGATGATAGGATAAAGCTTCGAACAGACGAGCAAATTGAAAAATATTATTTCAACAGTTCGTACGATACTTTGAATTTAGAGTTCATAAATGTAAAAAATGAAACTATCTATAAAACTTTTATTCGACTTTAATTTCCTGCGATCCTCTCAGACCATGCTGTGGTACGCCCTTTGGCAAATAAAGCCCGTTTTAGTTACTTACAAAAATGGCGAAAAAAATTCTGAAGAAAGATCTGTACTTGAAAATTCCAATACATGGATCGTATTAAGATTGACCATAGTTTAAAGATACTTGATTCGCTTTTGCCCAAACTGGAAAAAAACGAGAAATCCTTAAAGTATAACATCTACTGATAAATGAGGTGTTCAAACTAATCTCAGTTAATCTGAAAAATAAAAATGGACAAAACGGAAATTCATCCATTTTGTCCACTCAGGTGCGGAAGAGGAGATTCGAACTCCCATGTCCTTTCGGACACAACGACCTCAACGTTGCGCGTCTACCAGTTTCGCCACCTCCGCGCATCCCGTTTTTCAGGAGTGGTGCAAATTTCAGGTATTTTAATGATTATAACAAATTTTATACTGAATTTTAAAAAGAATATCCGGTGTTATCCCACTGTAGCACATCATCCAGGTATTTCAGCACATTATTCTCCGCATCCTGTCCTATGGTCAGGTAGACCTTGTAAAAACTGAACGCAGGCGGATCAGCAGGATGCTGGCCGGCATAAAGCGGGTCCCTTATAGACCCCACCAGGTATTGGGTATTCTCCAGCGTGAATACTTCCCTGAAGGATGTGTCTTTATAGATACCCTCCACATTGATCGTTCCGTCGGACCGGAGCACGGCTTTTAAGGCCGTTGCCGCCGGGGAACGGGCAGCGCTGCTGTCATCACGGAAGAACAGGGGGGCATCGTACACAAGCGGACTGGAGCTGTTGACATTACTCTCATAGATGATCTTGCCGGATTGCACAAAGTGGAACTTTTTGCTGACAATATCATACCAGAAATACTCTTCAGGAAAAGTATTGGAGAACAGCCGCAGCCTTTCCATATTGATCTTCAGCTTTCTCCGGTAATCTTCCGGCGAGGTTTTCAGGGACAGCAGGGTGGCCGCGTCCAGCATGCCGGTTTGCGGTAAGGAATGCTTGGCCTGGTATTTCAGGACCAGGTTAACGGTATCTTCGCTCTGGAGGCTGCCCATTTCCTTTTTGATAACGGTCCAGATCTCCGCAGTGCTGCAGGAGTCATGGCGGATCTTGTTTTTAAGGCTCATATATTCCTTATCGCCGCTCAATACCATCCAGTTTTTGAGGGCAAATACCATCTGCACGTAAAGGAAATGCTGGGGCCTGTAGATGTCCAGGGCCGGGAAGGCGTCGGACTGGTGTACGGAAAAGATAAGGTTGTCTGCTGCCCGGAAGTTTTCCTGCTGGTTCAGGATGTCATTCCTGAAAACTTCTTTTTTGTCGCCGAATGTCAGCAGGTAGGCTGCGGTGATATAGCTTTTGGTCAGCTCCATGTCCCATATCACGATGCTGTCCAGGGGAATGCTGACCTGGTTATCGTACCACCTGGTCAGCTGGTTGTGTATCCTTCCGATCAGGTTGATATTGAGCTTGCCCAGATCTATCCCTTCGTCCTGGAGTGTATAAAGCTGCTGCAGGTATTGGGTGAAAAGCTGGCCCGGTTCCCGGGAGTTCAGCCATATAAGCTGCATCTGGTTGATCTGGTAGGCGCTTTTGCATTGCTTTTCAACTTCGGGATGGAGCACATTCCTGAACATCCCCTGCAGGTACTGCTTCGTTACAGAAGGAATATCGTCAGGATGATACTTTTTTTTATAAGAGCCGGTAATGCATCCGCTGATAGCCAAAAAAGCAGCGATCAACGCGATGTAGCGTACTGTTCTTCTCATATATGTGGATATGCCGGGATCAACTGTTTTTAAAAGTAAGCATTTTTTGAATAAACGAAGGCTTTTATGAGGTGCAAAATAACTAATTTTGAATGCCCAATACTTTTATTATGATTACAATTATTTCAGGCACGAACAGACCGGGAAGCAAAACAAGACAGATCGCGGCACATTACCAGGGAATATTGAATGAAAAAGGTATAGCGCATCAGCTCCTGAGCCTTGAAATGTTGGATGCCGTAATACGTAATGATACCGTCAGGGAGCTGGAAGATGTTTTCCTGAAGCCGGCTGATAAGTTCATATTCATTATCCCCGAGTATAACGGCAGCTTCCCGGGCGTCCTGAAGCTGCTGTTCGACATTACCGATATTAAAAGCGCCTGGTATTATAAAAAGGCCCTGCTCACGGGTATTGCCGATGGCAGGGCCGGTAACCTGAGGGGACTGGACCACCTGACGAATGTATTGAATTACCTTAAGGTGAATGTATATTTTAATAAGCTGCCCATTTCCAGGATCAACCAGGAAACGGATGAGCAGGGCAACTGGCTCAATACGGTGACCCCCGTGGTGATAGCAGACCAGGTAGAGGGCTTCCTGGATTTTTAATGCTTATGCTCCCTGCGTTCCAGGGCCTCTATGACCTGGGAGATATTTTCGTGGCCGAGGTTCTTCCCCCTGATGATCTTATCCTTATCCAGCAGGTATATTTTAGGCTTGGTGTAAGCATCGTAATGCTTGATATAATCCGAATTGCCGTTACCCAGGTCTATGACGTGGGTCCATTCCCCGATACCGAATTCGGCTACCTTTTCCTGTATCTTTTTCTGCTCTTCCCCGGTAGGCACCGAGAATACCTTTACGCCTTTGGCCTTGAGCGTGCTGTCATACAGGGCTTTCAGCTGGGGTACCTCCTTCAGGCAATGGCCGCAGTCTATGCTCCAGAAGACCAGCAGGATGTACCTGGCATCCACGTCGTACAGGGATCTTTTCCTGAGATCGTACAGGTCATATAAGGTGAAATTCTCGCCCTTCCTGCCTATGACATTCGGCGCAAGGGTGATGGCCCTGTCAGTAACCTTCTTCAGTTGTACGCTGTCCAGCCAGTAGGCCTTACCCTGCATATGATAATTTTCAGCCAGGTGCACAAAGGCGATGTCCATACCCATGATCTTGCTGCTGTGGGTATAATTGGTCAGCCATTGCAGGGTGAATTTGAAATTTTCCGTGGTGTTCCTGGTCAGGTACAGCAGCTTTTCGGCTTCATAGATGACGGAATCGGGAAGATAGTTGTACACGTAATTGTCAAAATAATATTTCAGCTTATTCTCGTAGAAAGGGGTATGTATCAGCCGGTCGTCCGACAGGTCGTAATTATCCCAGTAGGCTTCTTTCAGCAGGTAGGTGAGGTCCATGGAGTCCACCTCGCCGTTACGGGTATATCCGGAAGGGTCGGGGTCATTGGGCGGCGTGAAGGCGTAAATGATCTTGGACAGCAGCGTATGCTTTCCCATCGCGTGGGCTATCTCCAGGTTTTTCTGGTAGGCCTGCTTATAGATATCCCTGGCCCTGGCGGAGATGTCTTCAGACGGATGCTCCTTTTTCAGCTCGTTGACCCGGGTGCGTGCGGCGATAAAATTATTGTTCATCTCCATATACCTTTCATTGGCCGTCGAATTCTTAAAGGTAAGGCCTAAAGGAAGCCTGGCTGTGTCTGCCTGCACTTCAAAGGCATCGCCGTTATCGAGCAGTATCTCGAAATACTGGCTGTTGTTATTGAGCAGGACGAGGTAAACGCCGCCCAGCAGGCTGTCCTTCCGCTGGAAGATCACCTGCTGCTTCTTGTTGTCCACCCTGGCCGAATCGACCTTATAGATGGTGGGCAGTCCCTTTGCGTAATAGTGTGCCAGGTACACGTAATTGCCGTTGAGAGGCTGGCTGAAGGTCACTTTAATGTTATAGCCTTTCTTCTGGGCGTTGGCCTGGAAGGCTGTCAGTAAGAGCAGGCATAAAAGCAGGTAGTTGTGGATTTTTTTCATCTTTTTGAAATGCGGGTGGACAACCGGCTGTTGAAATGATTAAAATTGGAGATGTTTTACTGTAAGCCCTTTATTTTTCAGCTCCTTAAGCGCGTCTATGCCGATTCCCAGGTGGGTTTCCACGTACGTGGAAGTGACGAGGGCATCGCTTTTGGAGGTCTTCACGCCTTCGGGGGTCATAGGGCTGTCGCTGACCAGCAGGAGGGCGCCTGTCGGGATCTCGTTGTAAAATCCCGTGGAGAAGATCGTGGCGGTTTCCATATCTATGGCCATCGCCCTGATCCTTTTCAGGTAGTTCTTGAATTCTTCATCGTGCTCCCATACCCTTCTGTTGGTGGTATAGCAGGTCCCGGTCCAGTAATCCTTTTCATAATTCCTGATGGTGGTGGAGATGGCCTTCTGCAGGGCAAAGGCAGGTAGCGCGGGCACTTCGGGCGGGAAATAGTCATTGCTGGTACCTTCTCCCCTGATGGCTGCTATGGGCAGGATGAGGTCTCCCACGGTATTCTTTTTCTTAAGGCCGCCGCATTTGCCCAGGAAGAGCACCGCTTTGGGCTTAATGGCGCTCAGCAGGTCCATAACGGTGGCGGCGCCCGGGCTGCCCATACCGAAGTTGATAATGGTAATATCGTCTGCAGTGGCGCACTGCATCGCTTTCCCGACGCCGACAACTTCCACGCTGTGCCATTCCGCAAACAGTTCCACATAATTGGAGAAATTGCACAGCAGGATATAGGAACCGAAATCTTTCAATTGCTGCCCGGTGTACCGCGGCAGCCAGTCTTTTACTATATCTGGTTTTGTCCTCATAGCATGTGTGGTATTACAACATAAACTGTTTTCAATTTATCTATTTCTCATGGTTTTTATATTCAAATGTATATAAATAACTTTTTATTAATTGCAACAGATTTACGGCCGGTTGCTTTTTGGGGTTACGCTGCGGGTTTACAAAAGGGACCTTATCTCCTGGTATTACCGGTCTGCAGGGGGTAACAGGCTCAGGAGGTGAACAGAATATTGCTCTAAGCAATACTTTCGTGTAAGTCGCAGTACGGTGTCACTTTCTGCAGGATGCTTACCGGGATATCTGGCAGCATTTCCCCGAAGACATTTTTCCTGTTTTTCTATGAAATTTAAAAAATAAATGCTACCTTTGACCGCTCTTAAACAGCAGCAGATAATAATGATACTGCTCCCCATAGTTTAATGGATAAAACGTAAGTTTCCTAAACTTTTGATATAGGTTCGATTCCTGTTGGGGAGACTAAGAAAAGCAGCCCTGTAATTATAATTACAGGGCTGCTTTTTTATATATGCTTTGGTATGTATGCCAGTGTCTTACCTGAATTTCAGGGTTTCGACCAGGTGCTGCATATCCTCGTTCAGGAACCTGATGGCGGGCGCTAGGGAATCTGCATTCGGCACCGTCTCAAAATACAGGGAGCCTCTCAGGAAATGACGGACCGAATCCGTAAGATAGAACTGGTGGGCCGATGCCGCGTTACCGCCTATCTGGTATTTGACACCGTACAGGTTATGAGGAGTCCGGATCTGTTCCGATTCGATATAGTCGGCGCGTTTATCGTGCCCGTATGACAGCCTGTAGGAATCATCAATGAGCTTCTCCAGCGGGTCTGCCGCGGTAATGGGCTTATAGCTCAGGTAAATGGTGGCATTATAATCCAGGAAGCTCACATTGATCCAGTAGGGGGCTTTCTCCTGCAGTACGAGATTGGTATCCTGGGTGATCTTGGCGTAATGAGGATATTCGAACTCAAACGGGAAGCCTGCCATGCTGAATTTCTGGTAGGTATGTTCCGTAGGCATTTCCAGCTTAAAATAGCCTTTTTTCCTGGGTGTGGGCGTATAGGGTCTGCAGCTCCATAAGCAGGCTGCTGAGATTAAGGTAACGATTATAAAGATATTGCGGTTCATATTTCTCCTGCTTCTTGAATATTGGTAGCATTATTGCCGGCGGCGGTATCGCGCGTCTTTGAAGGATCATCCTCAGGGTTACGGGCCCCGGGTTTACCTGTATTGTTCGGGTATTCTTTTCTCAGTTGCTCTAAATTGGCCAGCACCTGGTTATAGATGCTGTCCATGATGACCGGGTGCTTCATCAGCCACCTGTAGGCGTTCATGAATGAATCGTAGCTGATCTGGTGATGGTGTAATATCGAGTTGTAATACAGTGAGAGGCTGTCGGGGTTCTTCTTAAAGGCGGAAGGCATACCCAATCCCTGGCTGTAGTATTCTGCAACGTGTATATCTGATATGATACGGACCATCTTATCAGACGGGACCGGCATATCTTTTGTACTGTCGTTACAGGCGGTACAAAATAACAATAAGATGCAGGTCCACAAACTGGAAAAGCGGGGTATCGGCCGTTGGATCATGGTATAAGCTTACTTTATAGAGCGGTATTTGCCTGCATTGGGAATGTCGGTACGGGCCAGCATTTCAATATAATTCTTGCGTTTCTCCGCCGGCGCCTGCGGCAGGAAGTTCTGGTACTCCAGGCTTTTGGAAAAAAAGAACAGCTTTACGACCACCGGGTACTGGGTCTCCTTGCTCAGGCGGTCAATGGGGTCCAGGACGGACATGATATTATTGACAGCCTCTTCGGGCTGGGAGGTCATCAGGTCCAGTCCCTGGCGGTGGTATTTATACCAGGCTTCCCTGAGAGGCTCATACCTGGGGTTCATCAGTTGCTCTATCATCCAGTACCTGTTGCCGTTGTTGCGCTCACTGGATTTCCAGCCCGCTATTTTACCGTCTTCGGGCGCATTGAACGCTACGTTCTGCGCTTTCTTAAACAGGGCGGTGCCGCCCAGCGGTGAAAAGGAATCGTAATCATAGCCGAGGATCATATAGGCGTAAAAAGCGAATACTGCTGTAAGGTTGGAGCCGAGCGCATCGCTGCCCGATACCCTGTTGTCATCGAACAGGAGGGGCTGGCTTTCGTCAAACCTGAAGGTGAAATCCTCGTCCCGCTCCACGTAATTCAGGAGGGAAGTGCTGTAGCTCGTACCATATACCGGCCTGGAAGCATTGATCGTCAGGGTACCTGAATACATGTTCTGCTCGGGGTTCTTGGTGATGTTCAGCAGAAAGGAGCATTCTATCTTTTCGTTGGGCTGAAAGATGTCAGAAGTCCATTTCTGGTTGTTCATAAAGTCATTCAGGCTTTTCTCCAGCGCTTTGAACACTTTGGCATCCACATTCTGGATCTCCCTGTGCGTCACCGTCACCTTACAGTTCAGCTCCTGCGCCAGGAGCATATTGCCCGAAAATAACACGGCTATCAGCAGATACAAACCTTTCCTCATCGTTCTAAGATATTAAAATATGATTTACAATAGCGCGGGCAATATCTTTTTTGGACTGCAGCGGCAATTCCGTGACCGTACCCTGCCTGCTGAGGATCGTGACCTTATTGGTGTCGTGTCCGAAGCCCGCACCTGCGTCCTGCAGGGTGTTCAGGACGATATAATCCGCCTGCTTCCTTTCCAGCTTGGCCCGTGCATTGTCCAGCGCATCATGTGTCTCTAACGCAAAACCTACGAGTTTTTGTGTGCTGGTCTTGATCTTCCCCAGTGACGCCAGTATATCCCTGGTCTGTGCCAGGTGCAGTTGCATCGTTTCGTCCGTGCCTTTTTTTATCTTCTGCTCCGCCACGCTGACCGGGGTGAAGTCCGCCACGGCTGCGGCGAGCACGGCTATCTCCGCCTGCGGAAAATACCGGTGGCAGGCCTCGTACATGGATGCGGCATCGGTAACGGGTATCGTTTCAATGCCGGGATGCCGGGTGGAGCAGGAGGAAGGGCCTAATACCAGCCTGACGCTGTAGCCGGCATCGGCTAAGGCTTCGGCAAGCGCAATGCCCATTTTGCCGGTGGAATGATTACCGATAAATCTTACGGGGTCGATAGGCTCATAGGTAGGGCCGGCTGTTACCAGGGCGGTCTGCAACGGTGGCCGCTGCTGGTAGAAATAACGTTCCGCCCAGGATACGATATTTTCAGGGGCGGCCATCCGGCCCTGGCCGGTCAGCCCGCTGGCCAGCTCGCCTGTTTCGGGATCGATGATATAATTGCCGTTGGCCTTAAGCCTGCTGATATTATGCTGTACAGCAGGGTGCTGCCACATATCCAGGTCCATCGCGGGGGCTATGGCTGTCTCGCATCTGGCGGAAAGGTAAGTGGCCAACAGCATGTTATCACACAGTCCGTTGGCCATTTTTCCCAGCAGGTTAGCGCTGCAGGGAGCTATTATAAAAAGGTCTGCCCATAAGCCCAGGGCCACGTGATTGTGCCATTGCGAGTTATCTGTCATGGATAGCATCACTTCCCGCCTGGAGACGGTAGCGAGCGCGAGCGGGGTTACAAACTGTTGTCCGCCTTCCGTAAGAATAACCTGTACTTCCGCTCCTTTTTTTACCAGCTGTCTTACCAGCTCCGGAGCTTTATAAGCAGCAATGCTCCCGCTTATGCCCAATACGATTTTCTTACCTTGAAGCAACATGACGTGTATTCCTTTTTGAGTTGACAGATCCGGGTCCCGGCAGGAAAATTAGGAAGGGGATTATTCCTCTTCCTTTTCCTTGAAATATATTTTACCATTCATCAGCTCTCCTATGGATTGGATCGCAGGATTGGCCATTCTTTCATAGAATTTTGATATCTCGATCTGCTCCTTGTTCTCGTGGATCTCTTCAAGGGTATCATTATTGCTTGCGAAATCTTCAAGCTTCCTGTGCAGCTCCTCTTTCAGGGTGATATTGATCTTATTGGCTCTTTTAGCCATCACCACGATAGATTCGTACAGGTTGCCTGTAATATTTTTAATCGCCACCACATCACGGGTTTCAATTAAAGGATTTAAAGACGCAACTAATTTCCTATTTATGCTCATTTCTTAATTGTTTTATGCTTTTTTCAGCCGAATCAAATAATTTGTCAGCTTCCTTGGTATAAGATGAATTGGGATAAAAACTTTTGAACTCCTTGTATATGGCTATGGCATCCACGTAGCGCTCCTGCTGTTTGTTGAGAACGCTCTGCTGCGCATAGAGAAACGCCGAACGGAACTGCAGGTACATATAATAATCCGTTTTCTTGGATTCTATATAGGTAGCTATCAGCTCCTTGAAGGCTACGGTAGCGGCCTTGTACTGCTCCATATTATAATACAGCAGCGCGGCGTGGTAACCTTTGGTCTCCAGCTTTTCCGTACATTCCTCGATGTATTTCATCGCATCCGGCACGGTGGGGGAGGTAGGGTAGGTATTGACGTAATGTACAAGCACTTCGCGCGCCCTGGAGGTGCTCGTAGCATCCAGGTTATACCTAGGGGAGTCTTTGAACAGGGAGACGCCGTACATATACATGCATTCCTCTGCTTTGGAGCTTCCGGGGAAAAATTCAGTAAAATTCTTGAAGTGATAAGAAGCGGAAAGATAATTCCTGGTATTATACTGCGTATAGGCATACCGGTAATAGATCATCTCATAGTCTTTGGTCGCTTTGAATACAGGAAGCACCTGGTTGTACAGCTCACCCGCCCGCAGCCATTTCCCGGCATCATAATATTCATTTGCCTTGGAGAGTTTCAGGTTATAGTCATTGCCTTTCAGCACCTGGTTGTAAGGACTACAGGAGACCAGGAGCAGCATTGCTATAACGGATAGTGCCAGAAGTTTACGCATAGACCTGCAAAGTTAGTGAAAATATATAAATAAAATATTACGGAGATAAAAACGGATATGGCGGGAATTTATTTTGCGGCCCGCCATATAAAAGGCAGGAACAGGATGGGAAGGATAACGGACCGGCAGGAAAGCAGGGAACGATTATTTTTAAAAATATGTGCTGAATAATTAAAATAAATATTTAAATTTGCCCACTTTAATTTTTTAATAACAATGAGTGTTCAGACAACAAATAGCAAACCTGCAGGCGCTACAGGTAACGGTACTGCAAGGTTAACAAAAACATTGATCGGTGTAGGTGTGGCCATCGTGGTATTGGTTGGAGGCTTTTTCGGATATAAGGAATTCGTACAGAAGCCTGACCAGGAAAAGGCCGGCAGCGCCCTGTTCCGGGTAGAGCACTGGTTTGAAGCGGATTCCCTGCAATATGTGCTGGATGGAGACGGGCAGTATGAAGGCGCCCTGCATATCGTAAAAAAATATGGCAGCACGGATGCCGGTAACCTGGCCAGGTATTATGCCGGTATGGCTTACCTGAACCTCGGCCAGTTTGACGAAGCTATCAAGATGCTGGATGGCTTTAATGGCCACGGTACGTTTTTTGCATATACCGTTTACGGCAGCCTGGGCGACGCCTATATGGAAAAGCAGGATATCAGTAAAGGCATCAGCTACTATAAGAAAGCCGCTGAATACAAGGATGATTTTTATGCGCCCCTGTATCTTTACAGGGCTGCAAAGGCCTATGAGCTGAACAACCAGGCAGATGAGGCGGTAGCCTTATACAAACAGATCAGCGCCGACTACCCGTTCTCTCCGCAGGCGAGAGAGGTGGAAAAAGCGCTTGGCCTGCTGGGCAATACCGACCTTTAATGTTGACATATACCGAATTTAAAGCAGGGAGGCTGTTCCATACGGAGCAGCCTCCCTGCTTTTTGACGTAAGGTATGTCATGAAAAATGCTGCTATATTTAAACTTTTGCGGCGGCGGCAGGTCCTATTGAAAAAGGCAGGATCTTTATATGCCGTTTTTTACTAAATTTGGGAACATTTGCAAAAGATAATTAATCCATGATAAGAAAAGTATTATTACTGGCCGGTCTGGCCATAGCAGGAGCAACGGGCGCGTTCGCCCAGAAGTATAAGGTGATGATGTCCACCACGCAGGGCAATATCGAGATGATCCTTTATGATGAGACACCGCTTCATTCTGAGAATTTCGTAAAGCTGGCAAGGGAAGGATTTTACGACAGCCTGCTGTTTCACAGGATAATTCCTGAATTTATGGTCCAGGGCGGCGACCCTACCTCAAAGAACGCAGCGCCGGGCACTCCCCTGGGCTCAGGCTCTCATGGCAACAGGATCCCCGCTGAGTTTAAAACGGATAAATATATCCACAAAAGAGGCGCGCTGGCGGCTGCCCGCGATAATAACCCCGAGAAAGCAAGCTCCGGGTGCCAGTTCTATATCGTAGCAGGAAAGACCGTTACGGATGCGGAGCTGGATATGATACAGCAGCGTATCGGCGTCAAGTACACCGATGCGCAGAAGAACATTTATAAAACCCAGGGCGGAACGCCTTTCCTGGATAACAACTATACCGTGTACGGCGAAGTGGTAAAAGGTATGGAAACGGTGGATAAGATCGTGAGCCAGAAAAGGAACGGCATGGACAGGCCTGATGTGGACCAGCGCATCCTTTCCGTAAAGGTCCTGGTAAAGGATAAGAACGGTAAGTACACGGAAATGAAGCAGGAAAAAGGTAAAAAATAAAGTCACTGTCCTGTCCGCTTATATAGAGAATACTGCTCTTTATGGTCCGGTGAGCGCCTGCCATATAATGACTTTGTTGCTTACAGGTGGTTAGTGCGAATAATATTTGATTTTTTACAACTTATTATCAAAATAACGATTCATTTTTTCAGAAAATGTTCGTTATTTTGATAATAATTTTTATAGTATTTTTTTAAAAAACCTAACATTTTTATAGTATCGGCAGAACTCTACGTTAAAATATTTATAGTACATCTATTTTTTAAACAGATATTATTTAACACGAGAAGAAGAGCTATGAAAAAAATTATCTTTCCAGTGATAGCCACAGCAGCCATCACTTCTATAGCCACAGCATTAGGTACCCAATATTTTTCCGGAAGCGATTCAGTTTTTTCAGGCGATAAGGACAGGTCTGTACCCGTGCACTATGTCAGCAACGGCATGGCTGCCGCTACCCAGCCTGTGGACTTTTCCCCTGCCGCTGAAGAGGCGGTAAAATCGGTGGTGCATATCAAGACGCTGAGCGAGGGCAGGACCGTAAGGGCCAGGGACCCTTTTGATATTTTCGGGATGTATGGTTTCAGGGAGTATAAGATGCCCGACCAGGTAGGCTCCGGCTCCGGCGTGATCATTTCGGAAGACGGCTATATCATCACCAATAACCACGTGATAGCAGGCGCTTCAAAAGTGCAGGTCACTTTCAATGACCGCAATACGGAGATCGCCCAGGTGATAGGAACGGACCCTTCTACCGACCTTGCCGTATTGAAAATAGATGCCAAAAACCTGCATTATATGGAGATAGGCAATTCGGATGAGGTCAAGCTGGGCCAGTGGGTACTGGCGGTAGGCTACCCGCTCAACCTGGACGCCACAGTGACGGCAGGTATCGTTTCAGCCAAAGGAAGGGCGCTGGGCATTAACCAGCGGCAATCCACCTCTGCCATAGAATCCTTTATCCAGACGGACGCTGCCGTAAACCCCGGCAACAGCGGCGGACCGCTGGTGAATACCGCCGGGCTGCTGATAGGTATCAATTCGGCCATTGCGTCTCCTACCGGGAGCTATGCCGGCTATTCCTACGCGATCCCGTCCAATATCGTGGAGAAAGTGGCAAGGGATATCATCAAGCATGGTAAGGTGCAGCGGGGCTACCTGGGTGTCGCCCTGGCGGACCTGAATGATGAAGGAGCAGAGCAGCTGGGCATCAATAAGAACGATTTCAGGAATATCAAAGGCGTATATGTGAATTCGGTTGAGCCGGAAAGCGGCGCTGCCGAGGCCGGGCTGAAAAAAGGAGATTTCATTACCGCGATCAATGGTACGACCATAGAGAATGTACCGCAGCTCCAGGGTGTGGTGGCCCGTTATCATCCCGGTGATAAGATCAGCGTTACCTACCAGCGCGACGGTAAATCCTTTACCAGGCAGGTGGAGCTGAAAAGCAACTTCGGGAATAAGATACTGGACGACAAGCAGACCCGGTTTGAGCTGGCGGGAGCCACCTTCCGGAACCTGACCGCAGAGGAGCAGAAAAAATATAATGTGGAAGGCGGCGGTGTGATCGTGGAAAAGATCGGCAAGGGCAGCTTCGCCAGTGTCAATATCAGGGAAGGATTTATCATCGTTACCGTGAATGACAAGCGTATCCGGAATGTGGCTGAGTTCAACCAGCAGTTGCAGCAGTCGCCGGATGGTATCCAGTTGGGTGGCGTGTATGCGGGCCGTAACGGTATGTACTATTATGGCATGAACAGCATCCAGACGGAAAGTATCAAGTAGTAGTATTACGATAACATATATCAAAAAAGTGCAGCCCGGACCGGGTTGCACTTTTTTGATATATGTGTTAAGTCACTATCGGCTTATAGGAAGCCGCCTCTTATTACGGATACGCTTCGCTGGGGGGTGCTTGGCCCTGTGAGGCAGCTATAAAGGTACTCCTGCATGGCGGTCATTCCGGACGGGAATCTCCTGATCATTTGTAGCAGCTTATAGTGTACTGTACTTTCTATATGGTCAGCTTGGTTAATGGCTTACTTGTTCAATTTCATTTCTTTCAGCAGCCACCCGGCCTGGCCGTACTTTTCTATAATGAACAGCACATACCGTACATCTACCGCGATGTTCCTGCAGAAGCCTTCGTCAAAATAGATATCGCTCATCGTGCCCTGCCAGATCCTGTCGAAATTGATGCCTATCAGCTCTCCTTTGCCGTTCAGCACCGGGCTGCCGCTGTTACCGCCGGTCGTGTGGTTCGTAGCGATAAAATTGACAGGTACGGTATTGTTCTGCTGCCAGCGGCCGAAATCCTTACGGTTGTACAGGTCTGTCAGGCGCTGCGGTATGCGGAATTCATCTACTTCCGGGTTGTGGCGGGGAATCTTCATATCCAGTGTGGTCAGGAAGAAATTGCCCTCTTTCTGGGCGATAGGCGCTACGTTGCCGTAAGCGATGCGGAGCGTGGAGTTGGCATCGGGGTAAAGCGGCTTACGGGCAGGGTTGTATTTCATCTGGGCCCTTACATATTGCCTGTTGAGCACATTGATCTTCTCGCTGTTGACCGTGAGCCTGGGCGTGATATCATTCTTTACATAGCTGGTCACTTCATAATAGAGCTTATAGGCCGGGTCGCCGAGGATGGCGAAGCTGTCGGCCTTGGTCGCTTTGTCCAGGAAATCGTACATTCTCTGGCTGCTGGTGATCAGCGAGTTGTTGTAAACGCTGTTGGACCATTTGCGCGCGTCCCGGCCGTATACGCTGTACAGGTATTTCATCTGGGGCGCTACCACGTAATCGTTCTGCTGCATATAGTACGGTATCAGTCCTTCAAAAACGGTCTGATCCACGTGTGGAAGATAATTTTTATAAAACCCTGCCAGGCTTTTCTTGATCTTCTGGAGCGAGTCTGTCACCTGTGCCTGTGAGGCATCGGTCCTGAACAGTCCCAGGATGTTATTGAATACGGCCGATGCCTGTATGGCCTCAATGCCGAGTATGGCTTCCCTTGAATATTCTATGGCCGCTACGTGCCTGTTGCTGCCCTTTACATTGGCTTCCAGGCCGGTCAGCAGGAAACGGTCCCCGGCGTCAGGGCTGTTGGCTACCTGCGCCATAAATCTTTCTTCCTGCTGCTCTTTGATGCGTATAACATTATTTTGCTGCAGCCCGAGCACCTCTCCCTGCCATTTTTTCCAGCCGTTGGCAACGGAAGCCTGCTTGGAAGCATATTTGAGGAAAATATCCTTGTCATTTCTCATATACTTATCCCAGATATCCAGCTTGATGGTCCTGGCCTGGATGCGTATCGGGTCAATGATATGCTGCACCTGGTCCACCTGGAAGGAGGATAAATACTGCGTGGTCCGGCCGGGGAAGCCGTACACCATAGTGAAATCACCTTCCTTGACGCCTGAAATATTGATGGGGAAATATTTTACGGGCCTGTACGGCTTGTTGTCGGGATGATAATCGGCCGGATTGTTATTCGCGTCTGCATACACGCGTAACACAGCGAAATCGCCGGACTCGCGCGGCCACATCCAGTTGTCGGTATCTGCGCCGAATTTCCCGATCCCGTCGGGCGGGAAAATGACCATCCGGACGTCCTTATAGGTCTCCTTGATAGTGGCCCAGTATTCATTGCCTTCGTAGAACGGCCTGATATCCACTTCCGTATGCTGGTTCCTGTGGTAAGCCTGCGTAAGATTCTCTATTCTTTCCTTGATGATCCTGTTCCGTTCCGCTTCCGGGAGCGTGTCGGCCAGGTTACTGGTGATATAGCCGGTTACGTCCTCCAGCTTCCTGACCACCTGCACGGTGAGCCCGGGACAGGGCAGCTCTTCCGCCCTGCTTTTGGCAAAAAAGCCGTTTTCGAGGTAATTCTGCTCCTTGGTGCTTAAGGACTGGCCGTAGCTGTACGCGCAGTGGTGGTTGGTAAAGATAAGTCCCTGCGGTGATACGAATTCTCCGGTACACCCCCCTCCGAACAGCACTACGGCATTGTTCAGGCCGGTTCCGTTCTCATTATACAGTTGCTCTACGGGTATTTTCAGTCCCATACGCTTCATTTCCGCCTCCCGGGATTTTATTTTTGAAGGCTGGTACATGCCTTCTTTGGCGCATAGGGTAGTGAGTGTCAACGGTAAAGAAAAAAAAACAAATAAAAGGGCTGTAAATTTTGAATTCCACATAATTATTTTTTATTTTGGAATAAAATTAGGAATTGTTTGCAATAAATTCACAGATTATTATTACATTAGCCAAACTTTTCCGGTGATAAGGGCATGTACAATGCCTGAAAGGTATTATTAGGAACAACGATATTGTTTAATTATATGATTAAAAAATTACTCGTACTTGCATCAAGTATTTTTACATTACTGGCCAGCCCAGGCATTTCGAATGCCCAGGTAAGGTATGATATCTTTAATATACCTGATACTGTTTGTACGGATCATGAGATTGAGCCCTATGACATTGTCGAAGGCGCGCAATCCTATAACTGGAGCTTCTGCCCGCCGAATCTTTCCGAATTTCCGACCGGAGGCAACCAGGGACCCTTTGCTTATTTCAATAATCCCACGTCTTTCAGGCTTGTAAAATATAACAGCACCCTGATGGGCTTCTATGTGAACAGCGACGGCTATTTTTACAAGATGCGCTATGAAGATGGCATTACCGGCAGCCCCTCCCATGTGAAGGAGCTCGGAAAGGTAGCCACTACAGGGCGCGGCATCTACCCGGTCTACTCCGGCACTAAATGGCACGTGTTCGTGATCGGCGGCGGTGAATGGAATACTTCCAACCTGATGCGCCTGGATTTTGAAAACGGGCTGCTTCAGGATGCGACCAATGTGACCAGCTTCGGCAACTTTGACAGCCTGCTGGTAGGTACCAATCAATTGGTGGTGGCGCAGGATAATGATAAGAACTGGTATGGCTTTACCGTTAACAGGAACGCGGAGCTGATCCGCTTTGAGTTTGGTACGAACCTGGAAAGCAGGCCTTATATTACCAACCTGGGTACCCTGCACGATAACCTGAAGGATGTGACAAGCTTTGAGCTGATCAAGGAGCTGGACAACTGGCACCTGTATATCACCAACAAGGAAGAAAGCGCTGTAAAAAGGATCTCTTTCGGTAACTCTTTCCTGAACCCTATCTATGTCATCAATTACGCAACGCTGGGTACTACGGTGGCCAGGCCGGTAGGTATCTCCATCACAAGGGATTGTGATAAATACTACGGCTGGGTATTGAGTGAAGGTAACTCCAACCTGGTAGGCTTGGTATGGAATAACTCTATTGCCGATACGCCTGTTGCTACCAACCTGGGTAACTTCATCGGTATCAGGAAAGCGCAGACCCTGTCCAATACCGTAAGGGAGAACGGAGGACTGTATATGCTTTCCGCGAATGCCATTGACCAGTCTATTTCCCTGATAGAATACAAGCCCTGTGATTTTGCCACACCGGCATTCAAGGACCAGCGTCTTCCGCCTACTTTCAAATACAGCGAGCCCGGGTATTACAATGTGATCCTGACTGTTGATGAAGGTCTGCCGACCGTAACAACAGAGTGCCAGTCCATATATGTATATCCGCACCCGGCTATTACCATCAATACAAGAGATACGGTGGTCTGCCAGAATGATACCATCCGTGTACAGGTTATGGTATTCAACGTGGACAGCATATTATGGATGCCGGATTACAATATTGACACTACCGTGGGCCACAGCGTAAATATATGGCCGCAGCAGCAGACGGATTACCATTACACCATTTATTTTGACCGTGACTGTGTGGTGAGAAAGCCATTGAACGTTAATGTAAGCAAGATCAGCGCTGACGCAGGTCCTGACCGTACTATGAGCGATGGTTCCAGTACGGCGCTTGGCGGTCCCAATACCAGCATCGTGGAAGGTTACGACTATAAATGGACGCCTCTGATCGGCCTGACCGGCGGCGAATGGGAGCCTTTCACTACGGCCAAGCCTCCTTACAGCATTACTTATTACCTGGAAGTATCCAACGATCGCGGCTGTTATGCCATAGATTCCGTAAGCATAACGGTGCCATGTGACAATGTGACCTTACCGAATGCCTTTACTCCCGGTTCCTCCAATAGCGGTGCCAATACCTTTAAATTGCTGAACAGCCAGTTCTCCAAGATCAACTCCTTTAAGGTATATGACAGGTGGGGTAAGGTAGTATTTGAAACCACAGACCCTAATGCCGGATGGGACGGAACGACAGATGGCAAGGATGCTCCGTTCGGGGTGTATGTGTGGGAAGTGGATGCCAACTGCGCCAATACATTTGAACGGATCATCAGGACGGGCAATGTGACGCTGATACGATAGTTCGTAGTACTAATAAACTCTTGGGTCTCCTTATAATATTTATAAGGAGACCTTCGTTTTTGAGGTATATAGTTCTATAAAGGAAAAGTGTGGCAGCAATATTTCCGCCTTCCGGGATATCGCTGGAATCCACATAATTCAGTACTAAATACCCCAGGATACCGTGTTGAAATTATTGGAGAAAGTAGAGCGGCGCGCAGATACTACAAAGTTCGGCCGGTTATGGATGCAGCCGTTGAAATATATTTACGCCATAGGCTTCAGAGAGCTGTTGTATAAAATCAGTCATAAGCAAAAGATCGTCAGCACGACCCTGTTCTTCGGCAGGAAGATGACCATCGCCTTACCGGCTGCCACTGATATTTACCTTACAGGGGGCAAATCACATCCATCCGAGATACGTCTTGCCAGGTTCCTCATTAAAAACCTGCATGCAGGAGACAGCTTTATGGACATAGGAGCGCATTACGGCTATTTTACGCTTCTTGCTGCGGAGCTGGTGGGCCATTCCGGTATGGTAAGGTCGTTTGAACCGGCTTCGGACTCTTTTAATATCCTTTCCCGGAACGTGGCGGGCCGTAATAATATAACCGTATTCCCGGTTGCGGTTTCGGATGGAGTGGCAAATGTTGTTTTTTACGAATTCGAAAATATGCAGTCTGAATATAACTCCATGGAAATCGGCCAGTTTGAAAATGAAGGCTGGTTTAAGCGAAAAGCGCCCAGGAAAGTAAGCATCGCGGCAACCGGCATAGACAGGGTAACGGGTGAAACGGGTTTTATGCCCGATATTATTAAAGTAGACGTGGAGGGAGCAGAGGATAAGGTGGTCCTGGGCGGGCAAAGCTTTCTTCAGTCTCATGCGCCGGTTATCATCCTGGAATACCTGGCTGTGACGCGGCATAATGAAGCGCATCAAAAGGCGGTAGCGCTTTTGAGGAGCTGGGGCTATGTACCTCATGTCATCAATAAGGTGGGGGAGATAACGCCGGTCTCCGATATAGAAAATAATTTGAAAATCAATGGGTTGAATTCAGATAATATTGTATTTTTAAAGACTGTTCCCGGCAGGACGGAATGATTTTTGTAAAAGCGCAGATCGCCAATAATTATTCGGGCTTACAGTTTTTATTACGTTATAATATGTAACTTTGCATACTTTTTTACAAAACATTTTATGATTGAAAAATTAGAAGCGATCAATGCCCGTTTTGACAAGCTGGGCCTGGCGCTTACCAATCCGGAAGTAGTGGCGGATAATAAAGAATTTGCCAAAACTTCCAGGGAATATAAGAAGCTGGAGCCCATTATTGATGCTTATAAGAAATATAAAAATTGCCTGGATACCATTGCGTTCGGTAAGGACGTGCTGGCTACTGAAACGGACGAGGACCTGAGGGAAATGGCAAAGGAGGATATGGTAACGGCAGAAGAGCAGAAAGAGCAACTGGAAGAGACCATCAGGCACCTGCTGATCCCCAAGGATCCTACGGATGAGAAGAACGCCATCATGGAGATCCGTGCGGGCACCGGTGGTGACGAGGCCAGCATTTTTGCAGGCGACCTGTACAGGATGTACCTGAAATATTTTGAGCGTAAGGGATTCAGGGCCACGCTGGTGTCCGAATCGGAAGGAACTGTGGGCGGCTATAAGGAAGTGCAGCTGGAAGTGACGGGGGAAGATGTGTACGGTACACTGAAATTTGAAAGCGGTGTGCACCGCGTACAAAGGGTCCCGGCAACGGAGGCCAGCGGCAGGGTGCATACTTCGGCGGCTACGGTGCAGGTCATGCCGGAAGCGGATGAAATTGACTTTGAATTACGGGAGGCCGACGTTAAGATGGACACCGCCCGCTCAGGCGGCGCCGGAGGACAGAACGTCAATAAGGTAGAGACCAAGGTGATCCTTACCCATATTCCTACCGGGACGGTGGTAACGTGCCAGACGGAACGTACCCAGCTGGGTAACCGTGAAAAGGCTATGCAGATGCTGAGAACGAAATTATATGAGGAAGAGGTGCGTAAGCACGAGGAGGAGATAGCCCAGCGCCGGAAGTCGATCGTTACCACGGGCGACCGCTCCGCCAAGATCAGGACTTACAATTATCCCCAGGGACGTATTACCGATCACCGCATCAATATGACCATTTATTCACTGGATGACTTTATGAACGGTAATATTGATGAAATGCTGGAAGCCCTGCAGTTTGCGGAAAACGCCGAAAAGATGAAAGCCGGCGAAAGTATTTAATGTATTTACCCGCGGGGATAATAAAGGAAAGGCTTCTTCGTTTTATCACTGCCATACAGGAACCGGACACAATTTTGATTACTTTAAAAACTAATAGATCGTTTCATGAACGAAAATAACCAATTTGATCTACTGTATATTTTCAGGATCATTCTCAGGAAGAAGAAATTTATCCTGGGATTCAGTGCCATAGCGCTGATCGTTGCGCTTGTCGTCTCGCTTATCGCGCCGAAGCAATATACTTCCAGCTCCATCTTTATCGTTAAGAACCCGATACTGCTGGACAGGAATTATATCTTCAGGAACCAGATGTTTGAAAATAAAGAGTTCTTTGCCGTGCCGGATGATGTGGACCAGATAGAGTTCATCTCCAAAAGCGAGGCCATGCTGAGATACCTGATCGATGAATTTGATCTTGGTAATCATTATGGCATCAAAAGCCCGTACTGGCTGCGCCTGAAAGTAAAAGGCAATTTCGCTTTCAGCAGGCAGGATACTAAGAATATCGAGATATTTTACACCGATAAGGATCCCGAGATGGCCATGAAGATCACAAAGGCCGTAAGGGAATACCTGGAGCTGAAATTTTCCCGGTACTTCCTGGAATCCAACAGGCAGGTGGCATCCGCGCTGAAGCTGGAGCTGAAGGTGCTGGATTCAACGGTGACCGTTCTGACCGACCAGATCAACGAGCTGAAAGTAGCCAGCAACCTGAACAATTACTTACTGCCTTCCCGGACAGAGCTGGGTGGAAGCACACCTTCCGGCAGCCTTAATCCTTCACAACTGAAAGCGCTGGAAGAGCTGCACCGCCTGACGACCTTAAAGGACCAGTTGACGGGCGACCAGGCAAAATACAATTCGCTGATCCATGAATTTGAGCTGATAGAAAAAGGCGGTATGAACGTATTATACCTGGTGCAGGATGCTTACCTACCGGATGAAGCTTCCCATCCCAAAGTGCTGCTGATACTGATAGGCACGTTGCTGGGCAGTCTGATCATCACATCGGTTATAGCTGTTTTCGGGGCTTTTTACAGGGAAAGGATCAAAGCGTAATAAAAAGTTTTTGGAGCATATACGATGAATATTAATTTAAGTACAGGTAACAGGACTGAAAGGTCTATCCATATTGCGGGCATTATTGTGCTGCTGCTGAGTATTGTTGCCGGTACTTATTTTTCCTTTTACTGGTTATTCCTGCTTCCGGCCGTTGCCATCTGCGTATTCTGGGCCATCGTGGATTCCAGGAGGTTCTATTGGTTCTTCCTGTTCTCCATTCCCTTTTCCATACAGATATACCTGCCGGGAGGCCTGTCCACGACATTGCCGGATGAGCCGCTGATGTGGTTCTTCCTGTTCGCCTCTATGCTGTCACTGGCGGCATACGGCTACCGGTTCATTCCCCAGTGGTTCCTGCAGAACCCGATTACCATTATCATCTTCGTACATTACCTGTGGCTGTTCCTGGCGGTGGTCTTTTCAGAGATATTCCTGCCTTCGCTGAAGTTTTTTGTGGCCAAGACATGGTTCCTGAACGCCTTTTTCCTGCTGCCGGTCTTCTTCTTTAAGGAGAAGAAAGATTTTATAAGGGCTTTCAGGCTGATGTTCATACCCTTTGTATTCATCTTTATTTTTATTTTCATCCGGCATGCTTTCCTGGATTTCGGGTTCAGGGAATCCAATATGGCTGCCGAGCCGCTGTTCTATAATCACGTGGACCACAGTACGGTCCTCTCAATGTGCCTGCCTGTCTTTATTATAGCCTACCAGCTCAGTAAAGGCAATAAGCAGAACAGGATCCTGCTGCTGCTGGTCATCCTGTTCCTGGTGCCGGCTATTATGGTAGCCCAGGCGCGCGCGGCGATGCTGGCTGTGTTCTTCTCCCTTGCCTTGTGGTATGCCTTTAATAAAAAGATCGGTCACTGGGTGGTGCCTGCATTCTATGCGCTGATCATTACCATCACGACCATTGTGGTATCGAATGAGAATTATGTGGGTCTGCGGCCTGATTTTAAGCATACCTATACGCAGCCCAATTTCGAGCACCTGATGAAGGCGACCGTTGCGGGGAAGGATATGTCCTCTATGGAGCGGCTTTACAGGTGGGTCGCTTCGGCGAGGATGAGCCAGGAAAGACCGCTGCTGGGTGTGGGGCCCAACAACTGGTATGAATTCTATAAGGGGCACGCGCTGTCTGAGTTTAAGACGTATGTGAGCAGGAACCCTGAACGCTCCACCACGCACAATTATTTTATTTTTATGCTGACGGAGCAGGGCTGGCCCGCGCTGATCATCTATGCGGTCATGATCTGGGTATTCCTGGCCTATGCGCAACGGGTGTACTGGCGGGTAAAGGATGACTTCTACAGGAAAGTGGTTTTAGGGCTGGCTATGTCATTCGGCGCCGGCTTTGTGAACAACTTCTTCTCTGAGCTGCTGGAAACCCATAAGATAGGAGCTTTATTTTTTATGAGCATGTCCCTGGTCATGATCATTGATCATATCAATAAGCAGCCCGCCGCTAAGGTAATACAGGAGCAATAATGCCGTTTGGATGACTGTCTGTTTGCAGGAAACATCCGCAGCTGGCTCTTTGCTGAGAAGCGCGTTCTCTGTGAAGCATTGCTCTTATATCGGATCACAGCTTACCTGCAGCGCATCCTATACTTCCCATATTCTAATATATTGTTGTATAAACATCATAACGGCGCCTTATAAGGCGCCGTTATGATGTTTAATAGCTATACAGGTGATCTTTTTATTGCTGTTTTCTTTCCCAGACCTCGAATGTATAATCGTACTGATGCTTGGCATCTTTGGTATGGGGTTCGGATTCTATCAGGGTCCAGTGTTTGGGATTGATCTTCGGGAAGAAGGCGGTACCGTTATCTATGGTAGTATGTACGCGCGTTATATACACCCTGTCCATCAGGTCAAAGGTCTGCTCGTAGATCTTACCACCGCCGATAATGAACAGCTCCGGCACATTTTCTGCTTCTAATTCCCTTATGGCTTCACTGATATCGCTAAAGAGCCGGACATCTTTGGAAAGATCGGAAGGTTGCAGCGTTTTAGATACAACGATATGTTTTCTTCTGGGTAATGGCTTTACGAATGTCAGCCAGGTATTTTTGCCCATTAATATGTAATGGTCCAAAGTAATTGCTTTAAAATATTTGAAGTCATCAGGTAAATGCCAGGGGATGTTCTGACCTACACCTACAACATTATTTTCTGAGGCCGCTACAATTCCGTATATCTTCATCGTTATTTTGTGATTTGTAGCAAATGTAGCAAAGTTATGGTATATGTTGGGAATATCTGGCCAAAACTTAACATTACTTAAATTGTTAAATATTAGGGAAGTATAATCCTTACCTGAATATTTTTATTGCAGCAACTGTTGGTAATAGCCGTGAAAACATAGTAATTTTGAACCTGGTATAAATCCTGCTTTGCAGCACGGCTTTATACTATCAGACTAAATGCTCATTCATGGCTTACAGCAGATACCAGGTTTTAAATATCGTATATATCATACTGCTCGTTCCCGTATGTGCAGGCATTGCTTCCGGGTTCCTGCCGCTGTGGGTGCTGATGCCGCTGGCAGCCGGTTACCTGTGTCTGCTTGTGACCGGCAGTTATTTTATACGAATGAATTTTTACTTCAGGTCGCTGAACCGGCTGCCCCGGTTTAAGATCTCCTTTGACGATACAGGGACAAATGTAACATCCCGGGACAAGAAAGTGGTCCTGACCTTCGATGACGGCCCTCATGCCAATACGGCGGCTGTGCTGGAAATATTGCGGAAGGAAGATGTCAAAGCCGTTTTTTTCCTGGTAGGAAAGCATGCGGCCGCTCAGGAAAGCCTGGTAAGGCAGCTCAGTGAAGCGGGGCACCAGGTCGGCAATCACTCCTATTCACATACTGCATCGTTCGGCTGGCAGTCCGCGAAAAAAATGGCAGCGGAGATAGAACGCACCAACCAGGTGCTGGAAGGTATCACGGGGGCGCCTGTCAGCCTGTTCCGGCCACCCTTCGGCGTGACCAATCCCAACCTTGGGAAAGCTATACGTATGTCAGGCATGCTCAGCATAGGGTGGAGCATCCGTTCCTATGATACCGTAGCCAAAGACGAGGACAGGCTTATCCGGCGTATCATGCAACGATTGCACCCGGGTGCTGTCATACTGCTGCATGAACGCTGTGACATCACCGTACGAGTATTACCTGCTCTGATACATAAGATCAGGCAGCAGGGCTATACCTTCGCTACTTTCTGATCTCTCCCGGAAATGCGCGGAATGCCTTATCTTTTGCTCCCGCCTGCGCGGCTGAACAGGTACATCAGCCGTACGGAAACCACATTATTGAACTGGTTCTTATTGCCGATGCCACCGTCATTGGATCGTATGGGAATGAGGGAATACTGGAAGCGGGGATTGATATGGAAACCTTTCCAGATGTGGATGGTCGGGCTCAGCACAAAGCTGAGATCAACATAATTGAAATCGTTTTTCTTCACCAGCTCCGGGCCGTGCCCCCTGTCCAGGTACTCTTCCCTGAAACCGAGGAAACCTACTGAGAAGCCTGCTCCTATTATGGATTTACGGGTACCCCTGTACCAGTTGATCATAACGGGCACATCGCCGTAATACAGGTTGATCTTCTGGGAAAAGATGCCATAGCCGGGATTCATACCCCCGTAAGAGCCTTTCTGGTTGAACAATATCTCCATGCTCAGCGCCAGGGTGCCTGGTATGGGCAGTCCCATATCGGTGCCGAAAGGCATGAACAGGATACCGCCCGCCGTAATACCGCTTTTATCATATCCTTTATAGCTGTCACCGTCTATCTGGCAAAAATTAATGCCGCCTACCAGCCCGCCCGTAAAAAGATTGTATTCCGGGTCTGAAAAGTAGCGCTGTGCCTGCGCCTGACAGCAGCAACATAAAAATAAAACACTTATTATACCTAATTGCTTAATTTTATCCATTAATTCAGATTGGTTGACTAATAAATAAGTATGAGTTTCAAATATACACCAAATACCTTAAAGAAATTGGAACAATTATTTGAGGAGTGCCATTACAGGGTCCGTTATGAAAAGGGTACCTTTAACTCCGGCTATTGCATACTTGAAAACAAAAAGGTAGCGGTTATCAACAGGTTCCTGAACATAGAAGGACGCATCAATGCCCTGATCGAGATACTGCCCACCATAGAGGTCCCGTTTGAAGATCTGAGCGATGAAATGCAGAAATGGTACAGGGTGGTCACCCATAAGCCCGATGCCACACCCGACCTGTTCCACCAGCCGCCAGGAAACGAAAATTGATTTTTTAAAGCTAAGCACATTTGACAGTGATTGTAACTTTTCTTGGAACGGGTACATCCCAGGGTGTACCTATGATAGGATGCTCCTGCGATGTATGTACTTCCGGAGATCCGCGGGACAAGCGCCTGAGAACCGCTGTCTGGATACAGGCAGGGGATGCCTCCATAGTCATTGATACGGGTCCGGATTTCAGGTACCAGGCGCTCAGGGCACAGATACCACGGCTGGATGCCATATTATATACACATGGTCATAAGGATCACACGGCAGGAATGGACGATATCAGGGCGTATAATTACTGGCAGAAGGAAGCTATTGACATCTTCGCCAGTGAAGAGACCCAGGAAGTGCTCCGCCGTGAATTCCAGTATGTATTCTCAGGCCCCCAGTACCCCGGCATCCCTGAGGTGAATGTGCATACCATAGATACGGAGCCCTTTACTGTAAAGGGTGTGGACATACTGCCGGTGAAGGTCCTGCATTATAAGATGGAAGTAATGGGATTCCGTATAGGGGACTTTACATATATCACGGACGCCAATCATCTCCCGGAGCGGGCCTGGCAGCAGATAAAGGGAAGCAGGGTGCTGGTCCTGAACGCGCTCCGCCACGAAAAGCACATTTCTCATTTTACACTGGCGGAAGCCCTGGAGATCATTGATGAAGTGAAGCCGGAACGCGCGTACCTGACGCATATCAGCCACCAGTTAGGCAGGCATGAGGAGATTTCCGGGATGTTGCCTCCCCATGTCTTCCTGGCGACGGACGGGTTGCGCCTGGAGCTCTGACAGGCTGTAAGGATTGAGCTTAGCTACTACCTGCTTACAGGCAACAAGCTTTTATTACGGATACGCTTCGCCGGGCAGTGTCCTATCTGCGGGCCGGAGTCCGCTTTTACTATAAAGGTGCCTGGAGGTGCTGGTCATTCCGAACGGATGTGAGGAATCTCTTATAATAATCCGGAACTTATAATGGCTTTGTTTTCTATATATGGATAGTCAGTCTGAGTTTTTTATATTATTGATAGTGAGTGGATTGTGTATTTTTGCTGTTAATTAATTTCATCCTTTTTTTGTAGAATATGGTATATTGTATATCTTCGCACCTCAAATTTGCATAAAAATAAATATATGGCAACAGTTGATTTAGTAATGCCGAAAATGGGCGAAAGTATCATGGAAGCTACTGTATTAAAGTGGCATAAGCAACCCGGCGATACTGTTAAAATGGACGAAACTGTTCTTGAAATCGCTACTGATAAAGTAGATAGTGAAGTGCCGTCAACTGCAGAAGGTACCATTACAGAAATATTATTCAAAGAAAACGATGTAGTACCCGTAGGTACTGTCATTGCACGTATATCTACCGGCAGTGCTGCTGAAGTATCTGCTCCGCAGCAGGCTCCTGCAGCAACGCAGGCCGCGCCCGCAGCCCAGCAGGCGCCCGTACAGGCTGCCGCGCCGGCGTCTCAGCCTCAGGGTACGGTGACCGCCAACAGGTTTTACTCTCCGCTGGTGCTGAACATCGCAGCCAAGGAAGGCATCAGCATGTCTGAGCTGGAAAAGGTTCCCGGTACCGGTGTTGAAGGCAGGGTATCCAAAAAAGACATTTTAAATTATATAGCCGGCAGGGGCGCTGCACCTGCTGCTCCGGTACCTGCCGCCGCTCAGCCCGCTGCCCCGCAGCAGCAACCTGCCGCGGCCGCTTCCTCTGCGCCTGCACCACAGCCGGTATCAGGCAATGTGGAGATCATCGAAATGGACAGGATGCGCAAAATGATCGCAGACCATATGGTGCGTTCCAAGCATACCTCTCCGCACGTTACCTCTTTCACCGAAGCGGATGTGACCAATATCGTGAACTGGAGAAACAAGAATAAAGCTATCTTTGAAAAGCAATACGGTGATAAGATCACCTTCACACCCATATTCATAGAAGCGATTGCCAAATGTATCAGGAAATTCCCTATGATCAACGCCAGCGTGGATGGTGATCGTATCATCGTGAAAAAGGATGTGAACATCGGTATGGCGACAGCGCTGCCCAGCGGCAACCTGATCGTTCCGGTCATCAGAAACTCGGATACCAAAAACCTGGTAGGCCTGACCAAGGATGTAAATGCGCTGGCCAATGCTGCCAGGAGCAATAAGCTGAAAGCCGATGATACCCAGGGCGGTACCTTTACACTGACCAATGTGGGCACCTTCGGAAGCCTTATGGGCACACCTATCATCAACCAGCCCCAGGTAGCCATTCTTGCGGTAGGCTCGATCGTAAAACGCCCCGTGGTGCTGGAAACGGCTGAGGGTGATGTGATAGCGGTACGCCATATGATGTACCTGTCACTGAGCTATGACCACCGAATTGTTGACGGTTCCCTGGGTGCGAGCTTCCTGACTGCCGTAGCTAAAGAGCTGGAGGCCTTCGATCCGAAGAGGAGCGTATAATTAATATCCCTATAATAATATTAAAACTTAAGGCCATTTTGAACAAAGCAAAATGGCTTTTTTTATAGTATAAGTTAGAAAAAGCCCCCATATGAAAAAAAGAATGTATTTACTGGCTCTGGGACTGTTGCTGTTCAAAGACAGCCGGGCCCAGAGTGTGGTTACCTCCCGTGTATATTTTGATGCAAAGAGTATCCTTAAATCTCCCGAGCCGCGTTGGGGTGGCGGGTTATCAGGCGGTATTACACGCACTGCTATGGATTTCGGCCTGAAAGGTATCAGTTGGCAGGCAGGCTTAAACCTGAATGCCGTTGCGCTGAGATGCCTGCATGTGAATGCAGATGTGGTGCAGGGAAAGATGGTCGGAGGCCCTATGCTGCTCAATGATCTTAACGGCATCAAAAACGTTAAATTTGAAGGGTCCTTTACCCAGGTATCCGGTGTGGTACGCCTGCTGCCTTTAAGGTTATTCATGTGGGATCGCCTGGATCCCTGGGTGGATGTCTTTACCTATGTTTATGGCGGACTGGGTTTCGGGGTGATCATGAGCGACACCAAGGCTACCAGGATGCTGTCACCGGAATACGGCTCTTTAGGCCGTTATAAGGGAACCAATAATGTATTTATCCAGGAGCTGGGAATGGATATCCCTGTGGCCGGTCTGGGCCGTCGCGGCAAATTATTTGTTACCCTCAATTACAGGTTCCATAAATCCAATACTGACAATCTTGATGGCTTTGATCCCAATTCCGACAGCAACCTGCATAAGGATGTGTACAATACCTATACGGCCGGGGTCATGGTCAAATTTTAAATAAATTACAGCTAAAAGGGCCGCGTGCTTTACAGGTGGCCTAAAATATAAAGTGGTCAAAAATTTTTTTGACCACTTTATATTTCAGGGAGGGGTTACTCTCTGACTATTTTTTGTACCGGGTAGCTGCTGTTCCTGTAAAGCAGTTGCACATAATAGATCCCCGGGGGTAAAAATGCAAGGTCGATGCTGCCGTCAGCCGGTACAGCCTGCCCGGCTACCTGTCCTGTGCTGTTGTATATCACAGCCTTATCAGCCGGCATATTACCGGGTATATAAAGCCTGCCGCCGGTCGGGTTGGGGAAAAGGGCCGCCTGCTGCTGCCCGGCAAGCTCCCCGGCGCTTAATATGAAGTCCGGGCCTACGATCGGTCTGAACAAGAGGCTGCCGGGCAGGAGGGAGGGCTCCCAGCTTCCCACTACGCTGAAATATCTTTCCTGTGTAGCGTCGTTGGATATATCCAGGCCCACGAAAAGAGAATCGCTGAAGCCGCCTGCGGGCTGTACCAGGGCCATGTAAAAAGTGCCGGCCGGCAGGGCTACAGGACGTTCCAGCTTATAATGTACCATTTCGAATATCGTGTCATTGAACTGCGGGTAAATGTATAATTCTTCATAGACCTCATCGTCCTGTCCGCCGTTGACCGCAATGTCCCTGTATATCCTGATGCCAAACTCCTTGTTCCTGGGTATCGGCACTTCCTGGGGCAGCAGGATGGAAAAGCCGCGAATGGTATCCGGCACTTCCAGGTTATACTTTACCGCGGTAAGGGCAGGTATATTATAGGACTGGTGCATAGTGACAAAGTAAGACAGCTCAGGCGTGCCGTCATCGTGCGCAAAGTAATTCCCGAAACGGTAGGGAATGCGGAGCGTATTATTATTGGTGAACTGTGTATTGACGGCATCTGTAATGTTATAGGTGCCGTTAATGGTAAAGGTATCTGCCTGAATGCTGCCGAAAGCGGCTGCGGGGATATTATCCAGGCTGTTCGTGCCGGCATTCTGCGCGGTCGTATTGCTGTTGCCGTTGCCCTGCATCAGGGTCTGTGTATTATAGGTCAGGGTATAGCTGTAGGGAATAACCGCGCTGTTACCGGTATTATTCCGCACCGTCAGGTGAAGAGAGGGTGCGAGATACTGTGAAGGATTGCGGATGAAATGCCGGAAGGGCATGCTGTGGTACCGCTGCAGCAGAGTGGTGGAAGCGTCCGTAATGGCCAGGTCATTGATGTCGTTGGTAGTGATATTCCTGTTGGCATCCATATATACATAATCTATATGCCACTGGGAATTATTCAGTCCCTTGGTGGCCCTGTTCACGAACATAAAGGCAAACTCCTTATGAAGGAATCTGCTATCATCCGCATGTATCATGACGTGTACGAAATCGCGTGTGCTTTGTAAGCCGCTTCTCCACATTCTTTCCCAGATGCCGTTGTCGTTCCTGAAAAAAACGTAAATGCTGTCGCCGGAAGGAGGCAGAAAGCCGGCTCCGCCATCCTGGATATAAAAGCTTAGGACCACATTGTCGCCGGGCTGATAGCTGCTCAGGTCAATATAATGGCTCATAAGCGTGTCTGCCCATACTTTGGCATTCCTGTTGGCAGTATCATAGGGTGTGCCGTGCTCGTCCAGGGCATCCAGTGTGGCCACGCCCCAACTGACCGGTGCAATGGCCAGGTGGTTATTGATATAGGCATCCCTGGAGGTCCATAGGGCCGGGTCGGGATAAGGTCCCCTGTAGGCGAAATCATCGAAGAAAGGCAGGGTCAGGGTAACGGGCGGCGGAACGGACTGCCTGTCCGCTATTATACGGGAAGGTAATCCCGTAACGAATTCCTGGGCTATGCCTTTGCTGCCTGTGAAGGCCATTATGGTGAAAAAGCTGATAAGAATATGACGGATCTTTAATTTCATATCTCTGGATAACGTAAAAAAGGGTATAAAAATTATAAGAGCATAAAGTTACTGATCTTTATGCTCTTTATAAACCGGAATGATCAAAGGAAAATACGGTAGGTGAGATAGGCCATCAGGTAGGCCAGCCCGGTCATATATAATACCTGGAAGATCGTCCATTTCCAGGATTTCGTTTCTCTTTTTACAATGGCGATCGTGCTGATGCACTGCATGGCAAAAGCATAGAATATCATCAGCGACATACCTGTTGCCATGGTATAGACGGGTGTGCCGTCCGGTTTCCGGGCGGCCAGCATTTTTTCCTTAAGCGGCGTATCGTCATCATCCACGCTGCCGACGGCGTACAGGGTGGCCATCGTACCTACAAAGACCTCTCTCGCGGCAAAAGAGGAAATAAGCGCGATGCCGATCTTCCAGTCATAGCCCAATGGAGCGATAAGCGGCTCAATGCTCCGGCCCAGGATGCCTGCATAGGAGGCGGCCAGCTTCTCATTGCTTTTGTCTTCCTGCTGCTGCTCTGTAAGCTCCTGCTGCTGTTCCAATTGCGCATATTTATCTTCTACCGCCTGCATCTGCTCTCCCGGTCCGTAGGAGGCCGTGAACCAGAGCACAATGCTCAGCAATAAGATGATCTTACCGGCGTCTGTCACGAATATCCTGGCTTTTTCTATCATGGTGATAAAGGCGTTTTCCCACCTGGGCATGCGGTACAGGGGTAATTCCATCAGGAAAAAATCCTTGTCCTTCTTGCGTATGATATGCTTGAGCACGAAGGCAACCGCCAGGGAAGCCAGTATACCCAGGAGATACATCAGCATCAGGACCAGGCCCTGCATATTGAAGATACGGGCGATCGGCCTGTCAGGTATGAACATGGAGATGAGAAGGGTATACACCGGGAGACGCGCCGAGCAGCTCATCAGGGGCGTTACCATGATAGTGATCAGCCTTTCCTTCGGATCACGGATGGTACGGGCTGCCATTATTGCGGGAATGGCGCAGGCCATCCCGCTGATGAGCGGCATGACGGAGCGGCCGTTCATCCCTGACTTATTCATGATGCGGTCCGTCAGGAAGCTGATACGTGCCATATACCCCGTATCTTCCAGGATGCTGATAAAGAAAAAAAGTATGGCGATCTGGGGCACAAATACTACGATGCCCCCAAGCCCGGCAAGGATGCCGTCAGTAATGAGGCTGCTGTACCATTGTCCTTCCGGTAAGATGCTTCCTGCCCAGTCCGTCAGGACTGCAAAGCCGGATTCTATCCAGTCCATAGGAAATGCTGCCAGCCAGAAAATGGCCTGGAAAACGACAAAAAGCACCGCCAGCATAATAAGGTAGCCCCAGACGGGATGTAACAGCCACCTGTCTATGGACTGGCTGGCTGATTTTTTACCGCTCCCGGCTTCCCGGGTGACGGCCAGGGCAAGAATGCTGTCTATTTTCCGGTAGCGCTGCAGGATATCCTGTCCCTGTATGGCAGTAATGCTGAGGCTATGGTCCCGGATATACTGCCCGAGCCATTCCTGCTGGGGTTCCGTAAGGTAGCCCGAAATATGGATATTGTTGAGGGAGAGCAATGCAGCGTACCGGTTACGGAGCCGGAGCTTTCCCGCTATGGTATCCAGGTGCTGACTGAGCTCCGGATGCGTTATAAAGGCCGGGTGTGCCTGCCGGGACCGGTGCAGCTCCCGTATCGCAGCCTTTAATTCCGTGATCCCTGTATTTTTACGGGGATTGACGGTGACCACAGGGACGCCCAGCTCCAGGCTAAGCTGCTGCGTATTGATCAGGATGCCTTTCTGTGCTGCGATATCTGCCATGCTGAGGGCCAGGACCACCGGGAGATCCAGGTCCATGATCTGCGAGCAGAGCAGGAGATTGCGTTTCAGGTTGGAAGCATCCGCTATGACCACAACAATAGCCGCTTCTGCTGTATTATTATGCTGTACAAGCACTTCGTGAGCCACAATTTCATCCTCGCTTTTGGGATACATACCATAGATGCCGGGCAGGTCTGTCACCATAGCGGAAAGCCCTTCTATATCCGTATGCCCGTATATCTTATCTACCGTAACGCCAGCGTAATTACCCACCTTCTGGTTCAGCCCGGTCAGTGCATTGAAGAGGGATGTCTTTCCGCTGTTGGGATTACCGGCAAGGATGATATTTATTGTATTGGTGCTCATATCTACAGCCTGCAAAGATAGAATTAATAATCTTTCGGGAGGTCTTGTCATATTTGTTTTACAAATCCCGGAAGACCCTGGGCAGATAAGGGTATTGCTATTGTACAGGATATTTATTTTCTTTAAATTAGCGCACTTAAAAACCATTCAACTATGACACCAAATGAAATAAGAGAGCTCGCACTGAAAGGGGCTAAGCAAAAAGCCGATTCTATCGTGAAAAATCTGATTGATAAGGCCAGCGCAGGTATGACATCATTGACAATAAGCACCGCGGAGGTGCCGGACCTGGTCTATAAGGAGCTGGAATCAAGAGGATTCGCTATCAGTAAGCAAAAAAGCAGTGGAAATTATACCATCAGCATTTAAGATATGAAGAGCCGTAAGGCTCTTTTTTATTCCAGATATACCGCCGGAAATTTTACGGCAGGAAGCCTGCCGCCCTTTATAAAGAGCGGCAATGTAAATATATTAAATACGCAAATTCACGTTAATTCGTTATTTTCGCTTGTCTTTTAAAGCGTTTTAAAACTATTGAAGCCATATGTTGCTGTCCGTAAAGAACTTGAAAAAATATTATGCTACCCAGAAGGCTGTGGATGATATCAGCTTTGATATAGAAGAAGGCTCCATCTTTGGTTTGCTGGGTCCTAACGGTGCGGGTAAAAGTACCCTGCTGCGAATGATAACCGGTATCTTTTATCCTGATTCGGGAGAGATACTGTTCAGGGGCGAAGTGTTTGATCAGCGGAAGCACGCGGGAGATATGGGCTATATGCCGGAGGAGCGCGGACTGTACAAAAAAATGAAGATAGGAGAGCAGGCCTTATACCTGGCCAGATTGAGAGGGCTGGATGCAACTGTAGCGGAGCAGCGGGTCAGGGAATGGTTTGACAGGCTGAATATGACCACCTGGTGGAATAAAAAGGTGGAAGACCTCAGCAAGGGAATGGGGCAGAAGCTGCAATTTGTGACCACCGTTGCGCACAATCCTAAATTACTGATCCTTGATGAGCCCTTCAGCGGGCTGGATCCGGTCAATGCGAATATATTGAAAGATGAGATATTCAGGCTGGCGAAAGAAGGTACCACTATTATTTTCAGCACCCACAGGATGGAGCAGGTAGAGGAGATCTGCGACAAGATAGCCCTGGTCAACCTGGGAAAGAAAGTTATTGACGGCAGCGTAAAAGATATCAAGCAGCAGTATAAGGAAAATAAATACAGGGTGCACTTTCACAGACAGAGCGTCCTGCCGCCGGACTTTGTAGAGGTGTATGATACTTTTGAGACCGGCTTTGTATTTAAAATGAAAGAAGCAGGCACTACCAACCAGCTTTTACAATATTACATCAGTAAAGGTATTGATATCAGCGGCTTTGAAGAGATACTTCCCGGTCTGAACGAGATCTTCATCCGGCTGGTGGAAGATACGAATGTGGCGAGAGCATTTGAAAAATAAGAAGTATGCAAGATATAGATATTTTAAAGGATGTCCTGCTGCAGGCCGTGCGGCAGTCGGGCGCCCTTGTGCTGGAAAAGTTCAACGCATCATTTGAGATAGCTTTCAAGGATAGTATCAATAACCTGGTAACGGAAGTGGACCAGGCCTCAGAACGCCTGATCACGGAGATCATCAGGAGCAGCTTCCCGGATCACGGTATCGTGGGTGAAGAATACGGCAACAGTGAAGCCGCCTCTCCTTATCAATGGTATATAGACCCTATAGACGGGACCGTTAACTTTGCGCATCGCGTGCCTTTGTGCTGTGTGAGCATTGCCCTGGCCTATGAGGGGACGGTGCTGCTGGGTGCCGTGTACAATCCTATGATGAATGAGCTGTTTTTTGCAGAGAAAGGAAAAGGTGCTTATTTCAATGACAAGCTCATTGCCGTGAGTGAAAAATCAGATCTGCACAAGGCCTTCCTGGTGACAGGCTTCCCTTATGTTTTCCAGGAGAATGCGCTGAACATCTTCGGACATTTCCTGAAAATGGAGCTGCCTATACGCCGCCTGGGTTCCGCGGCCCTGGATCTCTGCTGGGTCGCTGCGGGGAGATTTGATGCGTTCTGGGAGAATAGCCTGCAGCCTTACGATATCGCGGCGGGCACGCTGATCGTCAAGGAAGCCGGGGGAAAAGTGACCGATTATGAAGACCGGGAGATCAGTGTGGACGGCAGGCAGGTGCTGGCAAGCAACGGCCATATCCACGAAGCTATGATCCGTGAAATTCAAAAAGCAATACAGTGACAGACCAGATGATACAGCTTAAAGTTATTAATAAATCCAGGCATGCCTTGCCTGCGTACCAGACACCGGGCTCGGCAGGTATGGATATATATGCTGACCTTGAGGCCAGTGTGACCATAGCGCCCCTGCAGCGGGTGATCATTCCCACGGGCTTATTTATGGAGATCCCCCGGGGCTATGAAGTGCAGATACGGCCGCGTAGCGGCATGGCCATTAAAAACGGCATCACGGTGATCAATGCGCCGGGCACCATAGACAGTGATTACAGGGGAGAAGTAAAAGTAGGGCTCGTCAACCTGTCCGATACGCCCTATACGGTCGAGGATGGCGAACGTATTGCCCAGATGGTGCTTGCGAAGCACGAAACTGCGGTATGGCAGGAAGTGGAAACCCTCGAAGCATCTGACCGCGGGGCCGGGGGCTTCGGGCATACGGGCATTAAAAAGTAAAGGCACTATTATGAAGAAGATCGCAGTTTTGACATCCGGTGGCGATGCTTCCGGTATGAATGCAGCCATTCGCGCAGTGGTCCGGACCGGCTTATATCACGGGCTGGAGGTGTTCGGTATCAGGAGGGGCTACCAGGGACTGATAGAAGGAGATATTTTCCGGATGGCTACCACGGATGTCTCCAACATCATTCAACGCGGCGGCACCATCCTGAAGACGGCCAGGAGCCAGGAATTTACCACCCCGGAAGGGCGCAGTAAAGCCTGTAAGCACCTGCAGGAGCATGGCATTGAGGGCCTGGTGGTCATAGGCGGTGACGGGTCCTTTAAAGGTGCCCGGGAGCTGGCGGCAGAATGCCCGCACCTGAGGGTCATCGGCATACCCGGCACTATTGACAAGGATATTGTGGGTACGGATTATACAATAGGATTTGATACCGCGGTCAATGCCGCCGTTGAAAATATTGACCGTATCAGGGATACGGCAGAATCGCACGACAGGCTGTTCATTATAGAGGTAATGGGCAGGGATGCCGGCTATATTGCCCTGAATTCCGGTATTGCCTGTGGCGCGGAAGACATTTTTGTGCCGGAAGAGCATACCAGCATCAGTGACCTGATCAAAAATCTCCGCTATGATAAAAAACGGAAGAAGCTGGTGCGTATCATCGTGGTGGCGGAAGGAGATGAGTACGGCGGCGCTGAGAAGTTCAGGGAGCTGATACGGAACCGCTTTCCCGGCTGGGAAGTGCGTACCGCTATCCTCGGGCACCTGCAGCGTGGGGGCAGCCCTACCTATTTTGACAGGGTCCAGGCCAGCAGGATGGGCTATGCGGCAGTGAATAGGCTGCTGGAAGGCGGTAACAGTGAAATGATCGGCTTGCAGCATGGTAATATTGTCCATATCGGCTTTGACCAGGCCTGTAAGAAAAACAAGCCTATGGACCTGGGTCAGTTGGAGATGGCCATGGTATTGTCTTCCTGAGCGCGCGTAACGGAGCCGCTGCGCCGCTGTAGCCCGCGTACCGGGAATTATTTTATACGGAGACTGCCCGGAAAGGGAACAGTCTCTTTTTTATATGCTGCAGGAGCCGTATCCCCCGTAAATGGGGACGCCGGACCTGATAAGTTTTTATATCTTTAATACATGAAAATTTTAAAGCCTGTATTCGGGATCCTGCTTTGGAGCTGCTGGTCATTGATGCTCGCGGCACAGACGGGCAATTTCAGGCAGCTTAGTATCCAGGAAGGCCTGGTACAATCACAGGTGAGAGGCTTTGTGCAGGATCAGCGTGATTTTATGTGGATCGCTACCTGGGGCGGGCTTACCATCTACGACGGGACGGAGTATGAATATATCACCAAGGAGAACGGGCTGAAAGATAATGCCGTTCAGAGCTTATTCAAGCAATCCGACGGCACTATCTGGATAGGATCCCTGAACCATATAGCCTACTATGACGGCAAGACTGTAAATGCCTTTGCTGTTTCCCTTGATACCTTCGGCATTAATAACGGCCTGGATTACCGCTTCTTTGAGTATAAGAAGCAGTTGTATCTTATTAAGTCCGGGTGCCTGTTCCGGAAGGATAAGGACGCATTTGTACCGCTTATTGCCCGTAAAGACCTGCATCTCGTCAACGGTTATTTTATAGATGGCGATCAGTTGTACCTGTTGCTGGTAGATAAGGGCATCATGCTGTATGAGCCTGAGCAGCGCAAGCTGTCCGCTGTACACGACCCGGTGCCAGGTATGCTTTTCCTGTATGTTTATGATAAGGATAAAGATAAGGGTGTATATAAGGTCCACACGAACCAGGGCCTTTATGATTTTAATATCCGCGAAAGGCGTTTTGAACGGGATGCCGTATTAAGCCGCCTTTCTCATGGTAAGATGCTGTACAGCTACTACAGGGATAAGAAGCGCAATGAATGGCTGAGCACCTCGGACGGAGGCGTCTATCATATCCGGCAGGATGGAGAAGTGCTGTACTATAACGCGGCTTCGGGCTTTTCAAGCATGGAAGTGTTCAATATCAGGGAAGATAACCAGGATAATGTCTGGCTGAGCACCAACGGAGACGGGATATTCAGGTATAATTACGGCCCGTTCTTCTTTTATGAAAAGAATAAGTTCTTCAATGGCGAGCTGATAACGGATGTCAGGTACCTGTCGGGGCAAAAAAAATTATACATAGCTACCCATAAGGGCACTTTATATGAAACGGCGGTGGGAACGGTACTGGATTTTAAAATAAGGCACCACTTCCCGGGCATTTTAAACCTGGATGAGGACAGGGACGGCACCCTGCTGATCCTTACCCCGGCTTCCGGTGTGTACGCATTGGAAAAAGGCAGGGTACAGCGGCGGATCTTAGGTATAAAGGAGAGCGGTTCGTTGTGGGCTTATGCTGTCTTCGAGGACCTGGAGGCCATACTGCTGACCAACAAGCTGATGATCAAAAGAAATGGTGCCTGGGAAAAAAGTGCCTTCCTGCCTGTTCAGGGCGGGACCGTTCTGCGTTTCGTTGACAGGGAGCATATTGCCATAGGGACCCAGGATGGTGTTGCCCTGGTAAATATCACCAGTCACCGGCTTACCCGCACTATCGCCAGGGAATCGTCCATATATGATATTATCGTACATGATAAGCTGTTGTATATAGCGACCGATGACCGCGGACTGCTCATCTACGGACTGGAGGACGGCGCTATGAAAGTGCTGGACAAAACGCGGGGGCTGAGCTGCAACTTTGTCTATAATATGATGCTGGAAGGCGATGAGCTGTGGCTGGGAACAGGCTGCGGGATCGATAAGCTGCACATTAAGGATGCGGGGCAGTACCGGATACTTAATTACAGCACAATATACGGGTGGGGTGCCATAGAAGCCAACGGCGGGGCTATAGAAAAGGCAGGGTCTCAGGTCTTTATGGGCGCTAACTACGGATTGTATCATATCAATACGGAAGAAGAATACCTGTCTGACTTCACACCCAAGATCATCCTGAAGGATATCCTGGTCTTCTCCCAGCACAGGGACCTGTCCGGGTATTCGGATGAGCACCTGTATAATGGCCTGCTGCCGCTTAACCCTGTTTTTCCCGCGGGGTTTACGCACCTGACATTTAACGTCAAGTCCGTGATGCTGGGTGTGGATAAGATCAGGTACAGGTACGAGCTGGAAGGAGGCAGCGACGGTAATGTGTATGAAACGGAACAGTCACAGATCGTTTTTACCAACCTGTCGCCGGGTAAGTACAGGCTGAAGGTATGGTCCACGAACTCTTACGGGCAGTGGGGGGAGACCTATTACTATTATGATTTCGAGATCCAGACCCCTTTTTACCAGAGCTGGTACTTCCGGGTTGCCGTACTGTTTTTCGGCCTGTCCCTGTATTTCCTGGTGCTTTATTACCTGAACAGGCTGAAGAGCAGGCGAAAGAAAAGAGAGGAGCGGCTGAAGCTGGCGGAGCAGGACAGGGTAAAGCAGCGGACCGCGGAAGATTTTCATGATGAGATCGGTAATAAGCTGACCAAGATCAACCTGCTTTCTTCTATGGCGCGGTCGAAGGCCGGGGATGCCGGCGATATACAGGATATCCTGGGCCAGTTGCAATACCAGACCCAGTCTTTGTATAAGGGCGCGAAAGATATTATCTGGTCGCTGCAGCCCCAGAGCAATTACCTGCATGAGATCGTGGACAGGATGGTGTATAATGCGGAGGAGATGGTGCAGCTGTCCGGTATAGCGCTGAAGGTGGAAAGGGTTTTTTGTGATGATATGGATATGGACCGCTACAATGCCATCAAGACCGAAGATGAGGTCAGCAGGAATATGATCCTGATCTTTAAGGAGATCTTTAATAATATTACCAAGTACTCCCGGGCCTCCGCTGTTACCTTCAGCATACGGATCAGTGACCAGCAGCTGATATGCCGGGTAACGGACAACGGCGTGGGATTTGATATGCTGCAGGATAATAAGCTGGGCAACGGCCTTAATAATATACGGCGGAGGGCCGGGCGCATTCATGCGCACCTGCAGATACTTTCCGCTCCCGGCAAGGGCACGGAGATCATCTTTCTCATGGAGCTGAACCCGGGAAGATAAGCGCTGCCTGTACTGGCAATGCCGGCTGTTCTTGCCGGGGGACGCGCGGATTCCTAAGAATATGGTAAGAAGGAATTGCGTGTGCCTATTTGCCCTAACTTTGTATAGTATGTTTAAACTTAACAGTCAATATGAGCCGGCCGGTGATCAGCCGAAAGCCATTCAGCAACTGGTGGACGGCGTGAATAACGGCGAAGAGCACCAGACCCTGCTGGGCGTCACCGGCTCAGGAAAAACATTTACGATAGCGAATGTGATAGCCCGCACCCAGCGGCCCACGCTGGTGCTGACCCATAACAAGACCCTTGTCGCCCAGCTGTACGGGGAGCTGAAGCAGTTTTTCCCGGACAACCTGGTAGAGTACTTCGTGTCCTACTATGACTATTACCAGCCGGAAGCCTATATCCCTACCTCCGACACCTATATAGAGAAGGACCTGGCCATCAATGATGAGCTGGAAAAGCTCCGTTTAAGGACCACCAGCGACCTGCTGAGCGGCAGGAGGGACATTATTGTCGTAGCATCCGTGAGCTGCATCTATGGTACGGGTAACCCGTTCGAATATGAGAACAGCATCGTCCGTATCAACGTAGGGGATGAGATCAGCAGGAACAGCTTCCTGCATAAGCTGGTCAACGCGCTGTACCAGCGCAGCCAGGGAGAATTTGAAAGAGGCACGTTCCGGGTAAAGGGGGACACAGTGGATATTAATCTCCCGTATGTGGACGCGGGTACCTATGCGCTCCGCATCACCTTTTTCGGGGATGAGATAGAAAATATTGAGACGTTTGAGCCGGGCACGGGAAAGCGTATCCTGAAGCTGCAGAATGCGGCGATATTCCCGGCTAATATGTATGTGGCCCCGCAGGGGCAGATGCAGCAGATCATGCATGAGATACGGCAGGAGATGACAGCGCAGGAGCAATACTTCCTGGAGAACGGCAAGCCCCTGGAAGCGCAGCGGATCAGGGAAAGGGTATCCTATGACCTGGAGATGATACAGGAGCTCGGGTTCTGCAGCGGTATTGAGAACTATTCCCGTTTCCTGGACAGGAGAAAGCCGGGTGACCGGCCTTTCTGCCTGATAGATTATTTCCCCAAGGATTTCTTGCTGGTGGTGGATGAAAGCCATGTCACTATCCCGCAGGTAGGCGCCATGTATGGCGGTGACCGGTCCCGTAAGCTGAACCTTGTGGAGTTCGGCTTCCGGCTTCCCAGCGCGCTGGACAACCGGCCGCTCAATTTCTATGAATTTGAAAGCCTGCTGAACCAGGTGATCTATGTGTCGGCCACTCCCGGCAGCTATGAGCTGGAAAAAACGGAAGGCGCGTTCATTGAGCAGGTGGTGCGTCCCACAGGCCTGCTGGACCCGCCCATCGAGGTCCGTCCTTCCATCAACCAGATAGACGACCTGCTGGAAGAGATCGACCAGCGGGTGAAGCGTAATGAACGGGTACTGGTGACTACGCTGACCAAGAAGATGTCGGAGGACCTGGACCAGTACCTCAAAAGAATCAATATCAATTCCAAATATATTCACAGTGGAGTGGACACCCTGGAACGCGTCGAAATATTAAGGGACCTGCGCCTGGGCAATATTGATGTGCTGGTGGGCGTCAACCTGCTGCGGGAAGGCCTGGACCTGCCGGAAGTGACGCTTGTTGCCATCCTGGACGCGGATAAGGAGGGTTTCCTGAGGAATTTCCGTTCCCTGACCCAGACTGCCGGCCGTGCCGCCCGGAATGCCAATGGCTGCGTGATCTTTTACGCGGATAAAATTACGGAGAGCATGCAGCGAACGATGGACGAAACGGAGCGCAGAAGGGCGATCCAGATCGCTTATAATGAAAAGCATGGCATCACCCCCAGAACGGTCAGCAAATCGGTAGCGCAGATCATGGAGCAGACCTCGGTGCTGGCCATCAAAGGTATAGATGAGCAAGCAGCGGTTTCGGCTGCCAATTATTATACGGACCCTGTGAGCCAGGTGGCAGCGGAAGAGCAGGTGGAGTACACTTCAAAAGCTTCGCTGCAGAAAGAGATCGGCAGGATCAGGAAGGCTATGGAGAAAGCCGCCAAGGATATGGATTTCATGGAGGCTGCCAGGTTACGGGATGTGATGTTCGATATGGAAAAAAAGCTCGGGCAGTTATAATGCCTGAGCTTTTTTATCCGGTACCGCTATAATGTACACGAATGGCGAAGTATAGACGCCCTTATCAGGTCCCAGCCACCTGGTGACGACATTCAGGCCTTTGGAGATCAGGTTCTTGAAGCTGCCGGAATAATGCGTGTCCCAGAAGGCGCTCCTGTAGATCAGCGTGTAGCCCCTGGATGTTATGATGCGTTCGTAATCGGATTTCTTTAACAGGTTCTCCTGCCACATCCCGGATTCCGGGTCGCAGGTATTGGTGTAGAACCTGGATGGGTCCGGCAATATCTTATGGTCCCGGAAAGCTGTTACGGCCTTTTCCAGGTCCTGCATGGCAAGTCCCCTCGTGGCTTTGGAAAGTGCGGACAGGTCGGCCTCGCTGATCTCCGGGAAGATGTCCCGGATGATCTTCCTGCGCTGGGGCACATAGAGCTTTTCAAACTTCCGGTGCACGTAGTAGTGGAAGGCGCGCATTAAGGGATTATAATAATTGGCGGTGGTGGAAAAATACAGTATCGCCTGTGGCTGGGCCGCTGCCATGCTGCCGTAAAAGTCATCAAGATCATAGATATGCTCTATCACATTGCGGCTCAGGATGATGTCACACTGCACCTGGTGCTGCTTCATGTATTCAATGGCGTAATGATGGTCGCCGCATATGAAATGATCGATCTTTATATCCAGGAAAGCGGCAACGCTGCGTGCTCCTTCCATCATCCTGGGCTCTATATCATCATAGATCACCGCTTTGCATCCTATCATACTGGTAAGCAGGTACAGGCTTCCCATGCCCGCGCCATATTCCATTACCACCACGTCTTTCCAGTGCTTCCCGGTCATCCTGATACCGTCGCAGAGCATGATCGCGGCGGTCTGGACGGAGAAGTACATTCGTTCTATATGCCTGTCCCTGTAATAATTCTTGGCGAAATCAGGCATGCTGATCGTATCTACCGGGAGGGACAGCAGCCGTTGATATAATACATTGGCCTGCTCATTGATCAATGCGGATAATTCATCTTTGGGTGCTACAAATACATTCATGTGGTACCGGAGTATTTAAAGAAAAATGAATGTAGCGGCGACTACATTCATTTTTCTTTGAAGTGTTATTGTGTTCTTATACGATTTAACTATTTTCTTTGGGCATTTTTTGCTTCGATACTTAATGTCGCGTGGGGTACTGCCCTTAATCTTGCCTTGTCGATCAATTCACCTGTCACCCTGCACACGCCATATGTCTTGTTCTCTATACGTATCAATGCTTTTTCAAGGTGGTTGATGAATTGTATCTGACGGCCGGCAAGCTGGGATATCTGCTCTCTTTCCATTGCCCCGCTGCCGTCTTCCATGTGGTTGAATTTATTGTCGGTATCAGCTGTTCCCGCGTCATCTTTCCTGGTAATGAGTCCCTGAAGATACACTAACTCCTTTTTGGCTTTTTCCATCCTGGAAAGGATCAGTTCCCTGAATTCATTCAGCTCCTCGTCACTGTATCGTTTTTTAAGCACCTTGGTTTCCGGTTCATCAAGTATTGATTTCCTTTTGGGTGTAAATTCTTCCATTATATCTTCTTCGGTTTTCTTTTTGTTATCGCCAAGTTCTCTGAATGCCACAACTTCGCCTTTTTTCAATGTTTTCCTGGTATTCTTTTGTATGAACGCATCCGCAATTTCCTCTCTTGCAGATAATTGTGGAGGTGGCATCTCTACACTATCCTTTTTGGAGGCGCGTTTTTTAGGTTCTTCCCTGCCGCTTTTCTCAGTAGCCTTTGCGCTGCCTTTTACGACCGCTTTCTGCTCTTTTCTTTTTAAGTCCTCCGATACTTTTTTTGTTGCAGGCGCCTTTTCTTTAACGGGAGGCTGCGTTTTTGCTTTTTTGGCAGCGGGCTGTACTTTCTTAGCTGCGGGAACGACCTTATTGACCGGTTTCTTTTCAGCAGGTTTGGCTGCTGCCGTCTTTTTGGCCGGCGCTTTGGTCTTGGCAGGTGCAGCCTTAGCCGGCGCAGGCCTGGAAGGTGTGGCTTTTTTAGCGGCTGTCTTTACAGTTGCTTTGGCTGCTTTCTTTACCGGTACTGTTTTTTTGACGGCGACTTTTTTTACCGGGGTCACTTTCTTAGGCGCTGCTTTTGGCGGAGTTACTGGTTTCTTTGCTGCTGCTGCTTTGGAAGTCTTCTTAACTGCTGCTGCCTTTTTGGCCGGTGCTTTGGCTTTTGCGGGGGCCGGAACAGCTTTTCCGCTGGCTTTTTTGGCAGCCGGGGCTTTTGCTGCCACCTTTTTGGCGGCGCTTTTTACTGTTTTTGCAGCAGCAGTCTTTTTAGTCGCGGTTTTAGAAACTGTTTTTGATTTTGCAGCCATGACTATTATTTTTTGATAATTAGTACTTTTATTTGATGATCGTCTACTTCAATTTCTGATGCACCACTAAGAGTTTCATGTGTTAATAAAATCTCATTAGCAAGAATCTCGGAGCGAATATAATCATAATATTTTAAGATTGCTACTTTTATCTCTTCATATTCTTCGATTTTTACATCTATTTTATCCGTTAAATTCAAATCTTTATCCTTTCTGATCTTCTGAATACGGTTTACCACTTCTCTTGCTATTCCTTCGTGCTTCAGGTCATCTGTAATAGTGATATCCAGCGCTACGGTGAGACTGTCCTTGGAGGCCACGGACCAGCCCGGAATGTCCTGTGCCAGCACTTCTACGTCCTCTAAGGATATATTTATATTTTCTTCATCTATTTCCAGGGTTGTAAAGCCGTTCTGTTCCAGCGCGGTGATCGCATCCTGATCCAGTGCAGTCAGAAGCTGGGCGGCCGCTTTCATTTTAGCGCCTAATTTGGCTCCCAGGACTTTAAAGTTGGGCTTTATCTTTTTGTTAATAAAATTATTCCTGGCATCCAGGAACTCGATTTCCTTAATATTCACCTCGGAAAGGATGATGTCTGCCACATGCGTTACCTGGTTACGGATGGTATCGTTGACCACCGGTACCAGGATTTTTTGTAATGGCTGCCGTACCCTGATATTCACTTTTTTCCTGAGGGACAGCACCAGGGAGGAGATATCCTGCGCCAGTTGCATCTGCTCTTCAAGGTCGCGGTTCACCAGCGAAGGGTTACTTTGCGGGAAGTCGGTATGATGGATGGATTGGTGCGGGTCCCTGCCGGTGACAGTATTCAGGTTCTGGAACAGCCAGTCGGCAAAGAACGGGGCTACCGGCGCTATCATCAGCGCCAGGGTTTCCAGGCATTCGTACAGGGTCTGGTAGGCGCAGATCTTGTCATGGCCGTAGTCGCCCTTCCAGAAACGGCGGCGGGACAGCCTGACATACCAGTTTGACAGGTGCTCATCCACAAATGTTTCGATGGCTCTGCCCGCCTGGGTAGGCTCGTAGTCGTCCATAAAGGCATTGACCCTGGCTACCAGCGTATTTAAAGAAGACAGGATCCAGCGGTCCATTTCCGGGCGTTCCGCTACCGGGATGGGGGTTTCCTTATAGGCGAAGCCGTCCACATTGGCATATAATGCGAAGAACTGGTACGTATTATATAAGGTACCGAAGAATTTTCGCTGCACCTCCTTAATGCCCTCAATATCAAATTTCAGGCTGTCCCATGGCGATGCATTGGTGATAAGGTACCATCTTGTGGCATCTGCGCTGTATTGCTCTATGGTCTCGAACGGATCAACGGCATTGCCCAGGCGCTTGCTCATCTTATTGCCGTTCTTGTCCAGCACCAGGCCGTTGGCGATAACGGATTTATAAGCCACCCCGGGATAGCGGGTATCATCGGCTTGTATGCCGTTTGCTTTTAAGACATCCTGGATGGAATCTTTCAATAAAGCGCCGAGAGCGTGCAGGGTATAGAACCAGCCGCGGGTCTGGTCCACGCCTTCCGCTATGAAGTCGGCAGGGTAATTGTCCGCGAATTTCTGGTGGTTCTCGAAAGGGAAATGCCATTGCGCGAAGGGCATGGCGCCGGAATCGAACCATACATCTATAAGGTCTGCTTCCCGGTGCATAGGCAGGCCGCTGCCGGAAACCAGCACGATATCATCCACATAAGGGCGGTGCAGGTCCCGGGTGGCTGCTTCAATATCGGTATCTTCCGGCATCACACCCGCCTTTATGGCTTTTTCCAGCTCCGCCCTTAATTCCGCAACGGAGCCGATACATTTCTTTTCCCCGTCCCCGCTGGTCCATATAGGCAGCGGGGTGCCCCAGAAACGGCTGCGGGAGAGATTCCAGTCCACCATATTCTCCAGCCAGTTCCCGAAACGGCCTTCTCCTGTCGCCTGCGGCTTCCAGCGGATGGTCTTGTTCAGCGCCACCATTTCCTCTTTTACCGCGGTGGTCCGGATGAACCAGGCGTCCAGCGGGTAATAGATGATGGGCTTGTCCGTTCTCCAGCAGTGAGGATAGCTGTGCTCGTATTTCTCTACCTTAAAGGCCTGTCCTCTTTGCTTTAAAGCTACGCTGATGTCCACATTCACATCGGCATAGTCTGCTTCATTCTTATAATCCTTGACATATCTGCCGCTGTATTCGCCGGTACCTTCCACGAATTTACCTTCACGGTCCACCAGGCAGATGATACCAAGATTGTTGGCCTTACCCACCTTGTAGTCGTCTGCTCCGAATGCCGGCGCGGTATGTACGATACCCGTACCGTCCTCCGTGGTGACAAAATCACCCGTGATGACACGGAAAGGGTCCCCGCCGCTTAATTCCGGCCTGTTGCTTTCAAAGGGCAATAGCTGCTCGTAGCGCATGCCTTCCAGCTCTTTGCCGGAAAACCGTGCCAGGATCGTCCAGGGCGCTGCCTGTCCCTTTTCGCCCGTATAGTCTTCAAAAGGAGCATTTTCTCCTTCCGCTTTCAGATATTTAGACAAGAGATTTTCCGCAAGGATGATCACCTGCTGCTGCTGTGTGTAGGGGTTGACGGTCTTTACCACGCAGTAGGTGATCTTAGGTCCGACGGTCAGGCCGAGGTTGGAGGGCAGGGTCCAGGGGGTAGTGGTCCAGGCCATAAAATAGGCATCTTCACCGCCGGTAGCTTCAAATAATTTTTCACCAGCTTCGTTCCGTACGGCTTTAAACAATACGGTGGCCGAGGTGTCCTTTACATCCCTGTAGGTACCGGGCTGGTTCAGCTCGTGTGAGCTGAGGCCTGTGCCTGCGGCCGGGGAATAAGGCTGGATGCTGACGCTTTTATAGAGCAGGTCCTTTTTGAACAGCTCCTTCAGGGCCCACCATAAGGATTCTATATAATTATTCTCATAAGTAATATAAGGATGGTCGAGGTCCACCCAATAGCCCATTTTCTGGGTCAACTCATCCCATTTGTCGGTGAACTGCATCACGGAGGTCCTGCATTTCCGGTTATAATCGGCCACGGAGATGACCTTCCCGATATCTTCCTTGGTAATGCCCAGCTGCTTTTCCACGCCCAGCTCCACGGGCAGCCCATGAGTATCCCAGCCTGCTTTCCGTAAAACCTGGAAGCCCTTCATGGTCTTGTACCGGCATACCATATCCTTCAGTGTCCGGGAGATGACGTGGTGAATACCCGGCATACCGTTGGCGCTCGGTGGTCCTTCGAAGAAAACGAATTGCGGCCGCCCGTCCCTGTTGGTGATGCTTTTCCTGAAAGCACCGGATGCCGCCCATTGTGCCAGGTATTCCTGCTCGATAGCAGGCATATTCAGGTTTTTATATTCTTTGTATGTAGATGACATAAGTAGTACTTGTTCGTGTTGTCTTAATTCTGAAAGTGGTGCAAAATTAAATAAATTATGCCTATTATAACCAGGACACCGAAGTATTAATATGACGCGGTCTTAAACGGAAAAGCTTTCCTGAATGGTCAGAAAAGCTTTTCGTGTAAAATATAAGGTGATACCTTATTAATCATCTTCTCCGTCATCACCCGTAGCCTGGGTAGCATTGGTCTTTACCAGCGACATAAATTCCTTGGCCGGCTTGAAGGCCGGGATAAAGTGTTCAGGTATTTCTACGGCAATGTTCTTTTTTATGATACGGCCAATCTTCGCAGCACGTTTTTTGACTATAAAGCTCCCAAATCCTCTTACATATACAGCTTCACCATTTGCCAGCGATTCTTTTACCTCTTTGAAAAAAGATTCTAATGTAACCAGTACATCTACTTTTGGTATGCCGGTGGAATCAGAAATTTTAGAAACCAGATCTGCTTTTCTCATAGTTAATATATTTAAGGTGATGATTATTATTGTAAAATATTATTAATTAACAGATTACAAAATTAAAACAATTTATTATTATAAAATTTAATACTTTGTTAATGACGTTCGGATATGTATGATCTTGCAGGTTAATATAACGAAATTACGATAACAGTGCGTTAGTTTACAATATTTTATATAATATTTGTAATGTTAACGACTTAAAATAATAATATATATTGCGCTACCCGCATTATTACAGGTCTGCCGGCTGGTAAACATTGTGAAATAGCAGCGCGGCGCCATCTTATTTCGCGATCTCCGGCTAATAGTCCGGGGTATGGCCGGAAAATTGCCTGAATATTTTTATTTTTGTTCATTATACAATATTATATGAGCCAATCATCGAAAACTTATTGGGAAGACAAGGACCTCATAGATGCGTTCCGGCAGCCGCAGTCCAGGGAACGGGCGTTTACCGAGATCGTCAGGAAGTACCAGGAGCGGATTTACTGGCATATCCGGAGGCTGGTGGTCAGCCATGAGGATACGCACGATGTGATGCAGAATGTTTTTATAAAAATGTGGTCTTACCTGGATAACTTCAGGGAAGAATCCAATCTATATACATGGATATACCGTATCGCTACCAACGAAACCATCACTTTTATCGAAAAGGAGAAGAAACGCAAGTCAGTGTCGCTGTCGGACGGAGATACCGGGCTGGAGAATAAGCTGTATGCCGAGAAGGGCTTCGATGCCAATAAGCTGGAGTGGAAACTGCAGCAGGCCATACAGCGGCTGCCCGAAAAACAGCGTATTGTATTTACGTTGAGATATTATGACGAGATGCCTTACGACGAGATGGCCGATGTGCTGGAAACCTCGGCGGGAGCGCTCAAAGCATCTTACCATCACGCGGTCAAGAAAGTGGAGGAATTTTTAAAATCTGATTTAAACTTCGGAGATAAATAGCAGTCATAAGGGTATGAAAACAGAAAAGGATATATTGAATGAGCTGGAAAGCCTGGGTGCCGGGATACTGCTGCATCGGGTAGAGATGCCCTTTACAGTTGCCGCCGGTTACTTTGAAGGCCTGCCTGCGCATTTGATGAATACCGTTTCCGCCGCTGTTGATTTTCCCGCCGGGGAACCGCTGAAAGAGGAGGCTCATTTCAGTGTGCCGGAGGGTTACTTTGAAGGGTTTGTCCATACGGTGCTCGCGGCCGTTAAGGCGGAGCAGGCAGAGGATGCTATGCCTGATTTGCCCCGGGTGGCTATGCCTTATACAATAGCCGATAAGAATTATTTCAACACCTTCGGGGAGCAGGTATTGAGCATGGTCAGCCATGAGGAGCCGGTGCTTTCCCTTGCAGATAAACGCATGCCTTATGTGGCAGACAGCTCGTATTTCACGGCATTCCCCGCATACATTACCGAGATGGCGGCAGAGCACGCTGCGGCGCCTGTATTGCTTGGCGCAGGAAAGGGCATGCCTTATGCGCTGCCCGAACGGTATTTTGAGCAGTCCGTACCTGCGATACCGGTAACGGAAGATACACCGGAAAATGTTGTAAGCTTTGTGCCTCCCAGGAAGAAAAAAGCCTGGACCCAATGGGGGATCGCAGCCAGTGTGGCGCTTATGGTCACAGTGGGCCTGACATTGACAGGGAATAGGGATGCTGCCGGAGACGGCTTTCAGCACAGTTCCATAGATGTACTGGCCGCCAATATTTCCAAAGAGTCCATTGACGAATATATCAACGTTCACCTGGATGATTTCGTTTCCACCAAGATGACAGCTTCGATGGAGCCGGAGAAACTGGGGAAGAGAGATAAGGACAGGCAAATCCAAACCATTATTGAAAATATAACCACAGAAGATATAGATACATATCTTGATATCATAGAATAATATTGCGAATCATGAAAAAAATAGTAAACTCCGTATTCCTTTTTTTAATGCTTGTTGTTACGGGTGTTAAAATCTCCTCGGCGCAGGGGTTTGATAATATCAGGCAGCTTAAGCTGGAGATCGTATTGCGGGAAATGAATCTGAACAAGGACACCGAGAAAAAATTCCTCCCCCTGTATACCAGGTACAGCGATGAGACGCTGGCGATCAAGAAGAAGCTTAAGACGCTGGAAGAAAGCACAGATAACAGCAATCCTCAGCGAAAGATCCAGGAACGGGAGCAGTACAAGCAGCAGATACTGGATATTGAAAAAAGATATAAGGACCAGTTCCTGAGGATCATATCCCCGTCTGAGCTGGATAAGATGTACAAGGGAGAAGAGAAGTTCAAGCAAAAACTGCTGGAGCTGAGATCCCGGTAAGACGATAGAACTGTCTTAAAATAAAACAACCCTGTTAATTGCGATTGAGCTCCAATATGACAGGGCTGTTTTATTTATATTACATTTCGACAAGCTCAATGTGACACGGCAGGATCAATATGACAGGGTTGTTTTATTTATATCACATTTCGACAGGCTCAATGTGACACGATGGGATCAACAGGACGGGATGAGCTCAATGTGACAAATAACAAAAAAGAGGCTTTGTAAAAAGCCTCTTTTTTGTTTGTATTAGAATTTAGTAAGTCAGGCAGCTTTGACCGCACGGGAATTCCTGGACAGCGCATAATGATAAGCTGCGAAAATAACCTGTGCCACTGCAACATTAACGAGAATGATATTGAAAAATAACAGGTTACTGTAGGCATCGTTCTGGCGGAAAGGTAATGCCATAACATAAGTAGTTACCAGCCCGCTGAAGGAATAGCCGTAATAGCCTCCCAGGTAAACACCTAAGTTGGATACGATCCAGAATACCAGGCTGCCGGATAGGGTATAGCCCAGTACAGGCAGAGGCTTGCCGGACTTCATACCGCTGCCCAAAACGGCAAAGGCGGCCATCCCGAGATATACGAAGACCTGGGAGATGCCGTAAAAGCCAAAGCCAGGCTGGGTAACTTCCAGATACAGATCGGATATGAACATGGTCAGTACAGGCACCAGGATAGAGAGGTACCGGTTGCGGAGCGCATATCCCCCGAACAGTGCCAGCGCACCTATCGGAACGATGTGAAAATCCCCTATTTCAAAATTCAGTGTTCTGCAAAGTATTCCTGCGAGTATAAGTACGCCAAGGGTGAACTTTTGCTGGTTGTTGATCTGATGCATATGTTTCTTAATATTATTCTTGATGCTACAAAGGTAAAAAATTAAACCAGCATGAAGGAAATATGATTTATAAAAATTATCAATAATTCCATAAAAAAGTATTGATAATATAAATTGTAGATTATAAACGGGTAAGCTGTTTAATTTTTGATTAATTTTGCGTCACAGTTTTTAAATCATACAACACATGCAAGAATTTGGCATTAAGAATTCATCCGCAGACCTGACTTCGTTAGGAATTCAAGCAGCTATTGCACACTGGAACCTGAATGCTCAGGCGCTCACCCAGCAGACACTGGATTTAGGACAGGGTGTATTAAATGACACAGGAGCGTTATGCGTAAATACCGGTAAATTCACCGGCCGTTCCCCCAAAGATAAGTTCACGGTAAAGGATGCGCTCACTGAAGAGACTGTTGACTGGGGTGATGTGAACATCCCTTTCGCACCGGAAGCGTTTGATGCCCTTTATGATAAGGTTACTGCGTTTCTGGCTGGTAAGGAAGTGTGGGTAAGAGATGCCTATGCCGGGGCCGACCCGCAATACAGAATAACTGTACGTGTTGTGAATACTACACCATGGGCCAATCTTTTCTGTAATAACCTGTTCATCCGTCCTACGGAACAGGAAATTGTTAATTTTGCACATGACTGGCTGATCATCCAGGTGCCTGAGTTCCTGGCAGATCCCGCAACGGATGGTACGCGCCAAGGGAACTTCACGATCGTTAACTTTACACGCAAGGTGATCCTGATCGGCGGCTCTGCCTATACGGGCGAGATGAAAAAGGGCATTTTCGGTGTCCTGAACTTTATCCTGCCGCATAACCACAGCGTATTGTCCATGCACTGCTCCGCGAATGAGGGTAAGGACGGCGATGTGGCATTGTTCTTCGGCCTGAGCGGCACCGGTAAGACCACTTTGTCCGCAGATGCGAACAGGGCGCTTATCGGCGATGATGAGCACGGCTGGGCCGATGGTTCTGTCTTTAACTTTGAAGGCGGATGCTATGCCAAGTGCATTGACCTGAGCGCGGAAAAAGAGCCGGAGATCTTCGGTGCTGTAAAGCCCGGCGCCCTGCTGGAGAATATCACCTTCTTTGAAGGCACCAACACCGTTAATTATGCGGATGGCAGCATTACGGAAAATACGCGTGTCGCCTATCCTATTGATTATATACCTAATGCAAAGGAACCTTCCTACGGAGGCAATCCTAAGAATATATTTTTCCTGACCTGTGACGCTTTCGGTATTTTACCGCCTATTTCCAAATTGACGAGGGAGCAGGCCATGTACCACTTTATTTCCGGTTATACTGCCAAGGTAGCCGGTACGGAGGTAGGTGTCACGGAGCCGCAAACCACCTTCTCCGCATGCTTCGGCCGGGTATTCCTGCCGCTGCATCCTACCAAATATGCGGAGCTGCTGGGCAAAAAGCTGGAGCAGCACTCTGATGTGAACGTATGGCTGGTGAATACCGGCTGGAGCGGCGGCAGCTACGGAGTGGGTCAGCGTATGAGCCTGAAGTACACCCGCGCTATGATCAATGCTGCCATTAACGGGGAGCTGGATAATGTAGCGTATGTGCCGCATGAGGTATTCGGTGTATTAAAGCCGCAATCCTGTCCGAACGTCCCTAATGAGATACTGGACCCCCGTGAAACCTGGGCAGATAAGGAAGCCTATGATAAAAAGGCCATAGAGCTGGCACAGTTGTTTGTACAGAATTTTGAAAAATATGCCGACCAGGCAAGCGAAGCCATTCTTTCAGCGGCACCCAGAACGGAATTGCTGGTAAAAGAATAAAGCAGGAGCAATCATGTAAATACATAAAGCGCTATCCTTTGATAAGGATAGCGCTTTTGTTATGGTATAAAGACAACTTCATAGAGTCTCCCCGGCGACACCCGGAACACGTCTTTGGTTTGTCAGAAGTGTGTCAAAAAACCTGCCGTCCTTCTTATCTCCTGTGGTATGCACTACCTTTGTGCCCAACAAACATTTCTTCTTCTCTAATCCATTTTAAAAAAGATGTTTTCTATGAAACATTCTACGAAGATGGTAGCGGTAGCGCTACTCCTATCCTCTTTCTTTCAGCTTAATGCGCAGGAAAAGCATTTCAGGAATCTCAAGCAACTGACTTTTGGCGGCGATAATGCCGAGGCTTATTTCAGCCCGGACGGGACCAAGCTCACGCTCCAGATCACGCACCCTGCGAAAGGTGTGGCTTGCGACCAGATCTATATGCTGGACCTGTCCAAAGACGCCTACCTGCCGGAAGACCTGCAGCGTATATCTACGGGTACGGGAAGAACCACCTGCTCCTTCTTTATGCCAGACGGTAAGCATATCCTGTATGCCTCTACTCATAAAGGCGACCATTCCTGCCCCGTGCCACCCAAATCGGAAAGCGGTAAGTACTTATGGCCTGTCTATTCCGATTACGATATTTATGTAGCAGACCTGAAAGGTAATATTGTCAGGCAGCTTACCAATGAGCCCGGTTATGATGCGGAGGCCGTGGTATCACCTGATGGTAAAAAGATCGCGTTCACCAGCACCCGGAGCGGCGACCTGGAAATATGGATCATGGATATAGACGGCAGTAACCTGAAGCAACTGACCCACGGCCTGGGCTATGACGGCGGATGCTTCTTCTCCCACGACAGTAAAAAGCTGGTGTTCCGTTCTTCCAGGCCCAAAACACCGGAAGATATCAAGGAATATAAAGAGCTGCTCGCCCAGGGACTGGTGGCCCCTACCAATATGGAGATCTACACGATGAATATAGACGGCTCGGACCTGAAGCAGGTAACGAACTTAGGTAAGGCCAACTGGTCACCCTATTTTCACCCGTCTGATAAGAAGATCATCTTCTCCTCCAATCACCATTCTACCAGGGGCTATGATTTCCAGCTCTTTATGATAGATATTGACGGGCAGAACCTGCAGCAGATCACCTGGGGCAGTGAGTTCAACGCTTTCCCGATGTTCTCACCCGACGGTAAAAAGATCGTATTCTCCAGTAACAGGAACCCGGACAGGCCTAAAGAGACTGACCTTTTTATCGCGGACTGGGTGGATAGCGATCCTGTGGAAAGGAGCAATACACAGCAGTTGAAGCAGCATATCTCTTACCTGGCCTCGGATGAATTACAGGGCCGCCTGACAGGGTCCGCCGGGGAAAAGAAAGCGGCGCAATACTTGGAACAGGAGCTGAAAAAGCTGAAGCTGAAGCCTTATCATAAAAACAGCTACCTGCAGCCCTTTACCTATAAGGTGCGCCTGAATCCGCATGATACCGTGAGCATTACCGAGAATTCCGGCACCAACGTGATCGCTTACCTCGATAATAAAGCCCCCAGGACGATCGTTATCGGGGCGCATTATGACCACCTGGGACTGAATGAGCATGGCCAGTCCCGTCAACCCAATTCCAAAGGGCAGATACATAACGGCGCGGATGATAATGCCTCAGGTGTGGCGGCAGTCCTGGAGTTGGCGCGTATGCTCTCCCAGAACCAGGCCCGGGAAGAGGCCAACTATATCTTTGCCTTCTTCTCCGGGGAGGAAGACGGGCTGATGGGCTCCAAGCATATGGCAGAAACGCTCCGCGATTTGTACCCCAATGTTACGGCTATGATCAACCTGGATATGGTGGGTCGCCTGGATGCGGATAAAAACCTGGTCATAGGCGGTGTCGGCACCAATCCCGAGTTTACCAAGATAGTGGAGCGCAATAAGCCCGCAGGCTTTCATATCACGCTGGAGAATTCCGGTATCGGGGCTTCAGATCATACTTCCTTTTTCCTGAAAGATATCCCGGTGCTGTTCTTCTTTACCGGCAGCCATACCGATTATCACAAGCCCAGCGATGATGAGGTGTCGATCAATTATTACGGTGTAAAGGCAATTACCGACTATGTATTCCGGGTTGCGGGAGAGCTGCAGGGCTATGAGAAGCTGGAATTTGTGAAAACGAAAGCGGATGCAGGTCGCAAAGCCGCCAAGTATAAGGTTACCCTGGGTGTCATGCCTGATTATGCGGAGCATGGCGACGGGCTGCACATCGACGGTGTTACGGAAGGCCGTCCCGCAGACCTGGCCGGTATCCAGGCCGGCGATGTGCTCACTAAGATCGGGGATTGTGAGATCAAGGATGTTTACAGCTATATGGAATGCCTGAGCGCACTGAATCCCAAAGATGTAAGAACCGTTACTTTTAAAAGGGACGGGAAGGAGCATAAGGCGGAAGTGACCTTCTGATAGGATGCAATCATAATAAAATAAAAGAAAAAAAGAGGCTTTTTAAAAAGCCTCTTTTTTGTTTATTGAGCCTGTCTACATAAAAGGTGAAATGAGCCGGATGATCTTTTCCAGGATGATCTGCCAGCGGGAACGTATCTTCCAGCGTCTTCTTTCCAGCCTGTCAGCATCCTCCAGGTCGTTATAAAAATCGGCAGCAAGCTCCGAGGCTACCTCCTTGTCATAGATAACGGCCGTGACCTCGAAGTTCAGGTCAAAGCTCCTGGTGTCCAGGTTGGCGGTGCCGATGCCTGCCAGGGTCTTATCTATCACAAATGTCTTGGCATGGACGAAGCCTTTCCGGTACAGGTATATCTCCACGCCGGCCTGCAGCAGCTCCTCGAAAAACGAATGCGATGCAATGGTCACGAGCCGGGAATCGCCCTGGCCGGGTACCAGCAGCTTTACTGCTTTACCGCTGAGCGCAGCCAGCACCAGCGATTCCTGCAGGGTGATATCCGGGATATAGTAAGGGGTGGTCAGGAGTATTTCCTCCTGCGCTGAATTGATGGCGTTGACCAGCGCGTAAAGAATGTTCGGCTTTTCCGAGTCCGGTCCGCTGGATATGATCTGGGCAAAGTTATCCATAGGCGGCCACTCCTGCTCCAGGGGAAAGTAAACATCATTCATTTCAAGGGATTCCCCGCTGCAGAAATTCCAGTCGGCCAGGAAAACCTGCTGCAGCGCAAAGGTGCTGTACCCGTTGATCAGGAGATGCGTGTCGCGCCAAAACAGCGGACTGCTGTCGCTATTGATATATTTGTCGGCAACATTGATACCGCCTACGAACGAGATCCTGCCGTCAATGACCACGATCTTCCTGTGGTTGCGGTAATTGATCCGGTTGGCCAGCCCTATCAGCCTTATCCTGTTAAAAGGATACGCTTTTACACCATTGTCCCGCAGCTCACGGATGAATGCTTTGCGGATGCGCATACTGCCGAAATCATCATAGATAAAGCGGACCACTACGCCTTCTGCGGCCTTTTTTATGAGCAATTCCTTAATGGTGTTGCCGATGCCGTCATTTTCAAAAATATAATACTGGATGTGGATATGATGGCGGGCGGTTTCCATTTCGGCAATCAGCCTGGGGAACTTTTCTTCCCCGTTCTGCAATACCTTCAGCTCCCAATTAGGCATACAAGGATCGCTGCCCAGCAGCGGGTTGCTTAGCAGGGACCGGGTTTGCCGGAAGCGTTTCAGCTCCGGGTAAGGCTGCTCCGTCAATACGGTCTCAAGGTGCCGGATGTTGCGGATAAAGTCCTGCTTCAGGCGCTCGTCTATTTTAAGCTTCTTATTGTATATTTTTCTTTTCCGGTAGTTGATCCCGAAGGACAGGTAAAAGATAGCGCCCAGGAGCGGTACGAATACGATCAGCAGCAGGTAGGCCAGCGTCTTGCTTACCGACCTGGTATCTACCAGGGCCCTGAAGCAGATGGCGGCGATAAACAGCGTATAAGCTATCTGTATTCCCAGAGACCAGTAAGGGTGGAGTTCAAATGGAAGAAAAGACATCATATACAGAACGGCAGGTTAACAAGGGCTATACCGGTTAAGCGGGTCCGGCATTAAAGACCCGGGAATGCTTAAAAGCGGTAGGCAAGGCACAGGCCCATTCCCCTGATGCCCGGCAGATTACCCGTGGCTTTGGCGGTAGAAGCGTTGGGGCCTACATTGGCATTGGCGGTGAAGTATTTATTATCTATTATTATATTACCCTTAAATTCCTCTTCAAATTTTTTGAAATCTTCAGGAGCTATCTGGTAATTATAGGCATTTAAATGCAGGTCCGAATGGGTAATATATGGGCCTGATATCCACCAGTCCAGGTAGAAGTTCCGGGGAAGGCGGAATTGTACACCCAATTGGAGCCCTATACCTATAGCATTATACCTGATGTCCATTGTCGCGCTCATAGGCTCTTTATCTATTTCAAAATTAATGGATGGGATATGGGCGCTGTAATTTTCTATCCTTCCGAAGAGGCCCAGGTAAAAGCCTTTATTATTTTGACCGGTGTAAAATCTTACCTCGGGTGTTATGACATGTGCGCCGAGGGTGGCTGAATGGAGTATGTTCCTTACATTATCTTTCTGATCGCTGAGATCTGCGTATTTATCCAGGAGGTTGAGCACGGTATTACGCATAGGCAGCCTGCCTTTAGGCATCCACCTGTAGCCCAGGGCCGCGGAAAAATGCCGGGACAGCGCCCGTTCATATTGCAGGGAAATATTTCCCAGGCAAAGGGATGTGAGATTGAGCTTGATAAAATTATTGGGGTATTCCCCGTTTTCGGCTTCACGGTTCCTTTGGTTATGCAGGGTGTAATGCATAAGGTCGGCAGTTGCTTCATGAGCCCCTGCTTCCTGGTAAGAGCAGGCGCACAGGCACAGTAAAAAGTAAAATGCTTTTTTCATATATCTGGAAAATAGTATTGTACAAAAGTATAGCAATTAATCCGTTTGGATTTATATTTATGGAAATATAATATCTTTGTGTGGCCTGCGGAGGATGCTTTTAAATATTAAATTTTATAAATGTTCCGGAGCATCTTTTCTTTTATGTAATTTTGCAGTTCTGATTTTTTAATTAAAGAATATACATATAATATGTTTAATAATTTAAGTGAGCGTCTTGACTCGGCGATTAAGAATTTAAAAGGACAGGGAAGCATTACCGAAATTAATGTGGCATCCACTATCAAGGAAATCAGAAGGGCTTTAGTAGATGCTGACGTTAACTATAAGATAGCTAAGGAGTTTACGGACAGGGTAAAGGATAAGGCATTGGGAGAAAAGGTGCTTACCGCGGTGTCCCCCGGTCAACTGATGGTGAAGATCGTAAAAGATGAGCTGGCGGACCTGATGGGCGGAGACGCGGTGGAAGTGGACCTGACAGCCAAGCCGACCGTTATCCTGATAGCGGGTCTGCAGGGTTCGGGTAAGACCACTTTTACGGGCAAGCTGTCCCATTACCTTAAATCCAAAAAGAATAAGAAAGTATTGATGGTTGCGGCGGATATTTACAGGCCGGCGGCTATCAACCAGATACATGTGCTGGGAGAGCAGATCAATGTGGATGTGTATTCAGAGCCGGAAAACAAGGATGCTGTCAGTATCGCGCAGCATGCCATAGACAAGGCCAAAGCGGAGAATTACGGGGTGGTGATCATAGATACTGCCGGGCGCCTGGCAGTGGATGAGGTGATGATGACGGAGGTGAAGAATATCAAGGACGCGGTGCAGCCGAAAGAGATACTCTTCGTAGTGGATTCTATGACGGGCCAGGATGCCGTAAATACGGCCAAAGCCTTTAATGACAGGCTGGACTTTACGGGTGTGGTGCTGACCAAGCTGGACGGCGATACCCGTGGCGGTGCGGCGCTGACCATCAAATACACCGTCAATAAGCCCATTAAATTCGTCTCCATGGGTGAAAAGCTGGATACGCTGGATGTGTTTTATCCGGACCGTATGGCGCAGCGTATCCTGGGGATGGGTGACATCATATCGCTCGTAGAACGCGCGCAGGACCAGTTTGATGAGGAGCAGGCCAAGAAAATTGAGAAAAAGATCCGTGCCAATAAATTCGACTTTGACGATTTCAAGCAGCAACTGAACCAGATCAAGAAAATGGGTAGCATCAAAGATCTGCTGGCTATGATACCGGGTGTGGGTAAAGCTATTAAAGATATAGATATCAGCGATGACGCCTTTAAGGGAATAGAAGCTATGATAGATTCTATGACACCGGAAGAGCGGACCAATCCCGATATCATCACACCTTCCCGCCGTAAGCGGATCGCTAAGGGAGCAGGTAAGGATATTGCGGAAATGAATGCCTTTATGAAGCAGTTTGACCAGATGCGGCAGATGATGAAGCAGATGAATAAATTTAAAGGCATGCCCGGCCTGGGTGGACTGGCCGGCGGCATGGGCGGTATGAAAATGCCGGGCGGCTTCCCTCCAATGGGGGGTGGCATGAAGTAATATATCATGTATCAACTATAAAAAAAGAGCGCGGGCTTATACAGCCCGCGCTCTTTTTTTATGATATTGTGTCAGTGACGATTTTTGTTAGCTTTTTTCTTATGCCCTTCCAGCTTGAAGTCTATAGGTATCCGGAATCGGTATCTTACCGGTGAGCCATCCAAGAGCGCTGGTTTAAAATGAGGTAATAAGGATACTACTCTTATAGCTTCTTCTTCAAGGCCTGCTCCCAGCTTATACTCTTCAACTTTAACATTGGATACGGTGCCGTCCTTTTCAACTACAAAGGAGACCATTACCCGTCCCTGCCTGTTACGGCTTTTGGCTTTTTGAGGATATTGTAAGTGCTGTGCTATTACATCTTTGTAATCCGGGGGAGGGGTCGCTTTCCTTGTATGCAGGTTCTCGGTAGTATCTCTACCCTCCGGTGTATAGAACCGTTCTGACATCAGGCTGTCATTCACATATAACCCCTGAACAGCAAGTACTCCGTTAGAAAAATATTGTAGCGATGCTCCCTCTTTTTTGTCATTTTCATAATTCAGGACTTCCAATATAGTGCCCGCCCTCCTATAACGTGTTACCTTACCGTGCCATATCTTACGCTCCAGGTCATTGGAATGAGCGATCGTGGTCAGGGTGTCATTGGTGAAATAAGACAGCGTTCCTGTATTGTCATTGGACGGAGAATGGAATACTATTTTTTTTCTGTACACAGCAGAAGCGGTATCTCGTGTTTCTTTATGGTCAGCATCGTAATAGCTGATCTCTGTATGTTGAGCATAGGCCGTCCGGAACAGCAAAAAAGTTGCGATTGTCAATAGGTGCTTCATATAATAAAGATTGTTGGGGTATATGGTAGTGATATCGTAACCAGGGAACAGGAAGGTGTACAGCTATCGTTGCCCGCTGATTTTTGGCTGCAAATTTAGCCGGATTTCCGGTGGTAAAAAAAATATCATTTATATTATCGCTCTTGTGTGCTATTTCCAAACCTTCTCCTTAATTTTATTGTTGATACAATAGTTGGGCTTAATCAATAAATTATTGGAGACTCTAGCATGTAATTGTGTGGAAAAACAATTTATTGCGACTGCAACGGTGGTAATGGTCGCTTGTATGGCCTTCCAGTAGTATCTGGTCTGGCACCGGTCAAGCAGTGAAGTATATCAGGAACTCATTATAAAATACAGATCATGAAAAAAGCCATTATCTACCTGTTGCTGCTTTGTGCGCTGCTGGCGGCAGGAGCCGGTGTATATCTTTGGAACAAGCCTCACAGGAACATAGAAGATGCCCGGCCAATGCCCGTGAATGCGGCGGAATTATCTGCAGCCTTTGAAGCGGATGAGGCTGGTGCGAACCGGAAATACCTGAACCAGCCGCTTACTGTCAGCGGCATCGTGGGAGAGGTAGCGGATAATGCTTCGGGTCAGATGGTAGTTTTTATCAGGGGCTATGATGATCTTTCCGGTGTACAGTGCACGTTACGTGAAGGAGCGGCAAACGGAAAGCCTGCTGTCGGAGACCAGGTTACAATAAGCGGATTCTGTAACGGGTACACCACTGTTGTTATTTTAGATGACTGTAAATTTGTAAGATAGAGCATAAAAATATTAATTATGACCATAGGGTGCGTGACCGTAACGCCGTCCGACTGTTATAAAAAAGACAAGGGTGAGATCAGTTGAGTGTGATTTTAACCGCCCCATTAAACTACAAACAATGAGAACTATTTATGCTGTAATCGCTGCCGTTGTGCTCCTGCTTTGGAGCACCTTATCCCATGCGCAGGATTATACGACGCGCAAAGGCCAGGTGCAGTTTTCCTCCTCCACATCGGCGGAGCTTATAGAGGCCACCAACAATGATGTCGCCGCGAGGCTATCCGCCGGCGGGAAGGGGCTGTTCATCATCCCGGTAAAATCTTTCAGGTTCAAAAAAGCCCTGATGCAGGAGCATTTTAACGAGAATTATATGGAGAGCGATCACTACCCCAAGGCCACCTATAATTTTACTGTAACGGATATTGAGCGTGTGGATCTTAACACGCCAGGCAGGTATAGTGTGCGCACCAAAGGCACTATGGCCATTAAGGATGTAAAGCGAGATATAGAGGTGCCCGGCTATATAGTGGTAGCTGATGATAAGACGATCCGCATCGAAGCTGATTTTTCCGTTGCGCCGGCTGATTATAATATCGTCATTCCGAAACTGGTGGAAAATAAGATCGCCAGGACCATAAAAGTAAAAGTAAATAGTTCGCTTAATAAATAAAACGGCAATATGAGAAGATTTAAATACGGTTTTTTACTGGCCTCATTGGTGCTGGCAGGCACTGTACAGGCCCAGGAGCAGTGGAGTGAAGATATGGGTCACCTGGATGACCTGAATAGCAAAACGACTGCTACTTTCAAAACAACGAGGGTGGCCACCGGCCACAGCGTGGAGCAATGCAAGGCCGGGGTGCTTGACTTCAGGGTGAACCACAGGTTTGGACGGATCAGCGACGGCTTCAGCAGCTTCTTTGGCCTTGATGATGCGGTTACCAGGATCGGCGCGGATTACGGCATCACTGATTATTTGATGGTAGGCGCCGGCAGAAGCACGCTGAATAAGGAATATGATGCCTTTGCCAAGGTAAAGATACTGGGACAGGCTAAAAAGAGGTCTCCTGTGACGTTGAATTATCTGGCCGGGGTGTATGTGGTAGCGGAAAAATACCCGGTAAATGATGTACCCTTTATCAACCGGTTCTCTTATGCGCACCAGTTGCTGGTGGCCAGGAAAATAACGGATAAGCTGAGCATACAACTGATGCCCACTTTCATGCATTTCAACAGGACGGCGCTGCCCTCAGAGACTAATAATATGTTCTCTATGGGCGTTGCGGGCAGGTATAAGCTGGGTAAAAGGCTCGCGCTCACTGCCGAATATTATTATACACCGGAAAGCATGAAACGGGCAGGCAATGTCAACCCGCTTACCATAGGGCTGGATATTGAGACGGGCGGTCACGTGTTCCAGGTATTCGTATCGAATGCGAGAGGACTCAGTGAAAGGTCCCTGTTTACGAATACCGTTTCACAGTGGCAGGAAGGACAGATACACTTCGGGTTCAATATATCAAGGGTGTTTTCCCTGTATTAAAAGCAATAAAAAAGTCTGCAGGCTAAGCATTGCAGACTTTTTTCATTATGAATTGGATCGTTCCTCCGCTTACTTGGACAAAGCGTTCAGGATGTCATATTTGGTAACGATCTGGTAGTCGCCGTTAGCCTCATCCTTTACCAGCACTGCGCCGTTTTCCGCGTTAATGTAGCTTGTCAGCCTGTCCAGGGGCGTATTGGGCGCCACTACCGGCAGGGGACTTTCCATATGCTGTCCCACCGCTTCATTCTTGATCTCCGTATTTTTCAGCAGCTTTTTAAAGAGGCCATGCTGGGATACGCTGCCGTGGAGCGTACCATCCTGCATGACAGGCAGCTGCTCAATATCGTATTTTTCTATCAGGTCTATGGCCTGCTGGATCGTATCTTCCGGCGTTACGGTCACCAGGCGCCTTCTGCCCACCCCGTTGATCAGGTCCTGCACGGAATTGACATCCAGGAAGCCGCGTTGCAGCATCCATTCATCATTATATACTTTACCTACATACCGGGAGCCGTGGTCATGGAAGATCACCACCACCAGGTCGGTAGGCTTCAGCTTATCTTTGAGCTGGCGCAGGCCCGCTATGGCCGAACCGGCAGAATACCCTACGAATATGCCTTCTTCCTTGGCGATGCGCCTGGCCATGACGGCGCCGTCCTTATCGGTCACCTGCTCAAAATGGTCTATATATTGCTTTTCGTAATTCTCCGGAACAAAATCTTCTCCTATGCCTTCCGTGATATACGGATGCACAAAGCTCATATCAATATCACCTGTCCTGAACCAGTTGGTCAGCAGGGAGCCGTAGCTGTCTATGGCCCAGGCCTGGATGGCGGGATTCTGCTCTTTCAGGAATCTGGCGGTGCCGGTAATGGTGCCGCCGGTCCCGGACGCTACGATGATATGCGTCACCTTACCTTCGGTCTGCTCCCATATCTCCGGTCCCGTCTGCTCGTAATGGGCCAGCTTGTTGGCGGGATTGTCGTATTGGTTGACATACCAGGAATTAGGGATCTCCTTAGCCAGCCTTTTGGAAACAGAATAATAGGACTGGGGGTCTTCCGGCTCCACATTGGTAGGGCAGACAATGACTTCCGCCCCCAGGGCCCTTAATATATCTACCTTTTCCTTGGATTGCTTATCTGTGGTGGTGAATATGCATTTATAGCCTTTTTGTATGGCTGCCAGGGCCAGTCCCATACCGGTATTGCCGGATGTGCCTTCGATGATCGTTCCCCCGGGCTTAAGCCAGCCGTTCGTCTCTGCGACCTCTACCATCTTTAGGGCCATCCGGTCCTTTACCGAATTGCCGGGATTGAAAAACTCCACTTTGGCATACACGGGGCAGGGCAGGTCCGAGACTACTTTATTCAGTTTTACCAGGGGTGTATTGCCGATGGTATCCAATATGCTGTCAAAAACTTTTTTATCTTTTGTCATAAACGTTGATTTCTGAGTTCGGTGACAAAGTTAATATTTTCATTCCTAATGATTTCCCGGGATGTTATTAGTTACAGAATAATGTACCTTTGCTGGTTCGTTTTGATTAAACAAAACTGAAATCTTGTTAACTTATTTTTAGATTCAAGTATCTTAATAAATATTTATGTGGTATAAAATAGCCGATTTTATTCAGAAAAACAGGGTGCTTTTGCTGATATTGCTCCTGCTCTCTACAGCCGTCTTCGCATATCATCTCAAAGATCTCAGGATGAGCTATACCTTTACGAAGAACATTCCTACGGATAATCCCAAATATATCGCTTACCAGGATTTTATCAGGACCTATGGCGTGGATGGCAATACCGTGATGATAGGCCTGGAGAGTGAAGATCTTTTTACCCCCGAAAAATTCGCCTTATTTCAGCAGTTTACCAAAAAGCTTAAGGCCATACCTTATGTAACAGGCGTCATGGCGGTGAACAATGTGGTATATGCCCACCCGGACAGCGCTACCAAGCTGAGCGTATCTCCCATCTTCAGCGACAGCGTGGCATACACGGCCTCCGAACTGGACTCCCTGAAGCAATTCATGTTCCGGCTCCCTTTTTATAAAGGCTTGCTGTATAATAAGGAAACCAACGCTTACCTGCTGGCTGTCAACCTAGATAAGCAGATCATGAACACGCCGAAGCGGAAAGGGCTGATGGACGCCATCGCAGCAGCCGGAGATGCCTACGGGGCCCAGGCGCAGACAGAGATCCATTATTCCGGTCTTCCCTATATCCGGGCCAAGACTGCTAACCTTATCCAGAGCGAGATCGTACTGTTTCTCGTGCTGTCCTTCCTCCTTACAGCGGCTATTATCTACCTTTTCTTCCGGAGCTTCAGCGCGGTGATCATTTCTATGGTGATCGTGGGCATCGGCGTGGTGTGGTCTATGGGCATGCTGGCCTGGATAGGGTATGAAGTCACCGTGCTGACCGGATGCATACCGCCGCTGATAGTAGTGATAGCTATTCCCAACTGCATCTATTTCCTCAACTCCTATCACCAGGAATATGCCCTGGTGCAGGATAAGCAGCCGGCCCTGAGGAATATGGTGGGTAAAATGGGTATCGTGACCTTGTTAACCAATATTACCACGGCCATAGGTTTTGGCGTGTTCTCCTTCACCAAATCGGTCATCTTAAAGGAATTCGGCATTGTAACGGGTGTCAATTCGCTGACCCTGTTTGTGATCACGCTTGTTTTTATTCCTATTGTGCTGAGCTATCTGCCGCCGCCGAAGGTGAAGCATACGAATTACCTGGAAAGTAAATGGCTTACCGCAACGCTGAACACCGTATCCAGGTGGGTGGTCGGTCACCGGAGATGGATTTATGTGTTCAGCGCGCTGATGCTGGTGCTTTCCGTTACCGGGATTATGAGGCTGAAGCAGGTGGGCTATATCGTGGACGATCTGCCCGCAGGGGATAAGATAGTGACAGACCTGAAATTTTTTGAGGATAATTTTAACGGCGTCATGCCGCTTGAGATCATTATTGATACGAAAGAGAAATACGGCGCTATAAAGAACCTGGATATCTGGGAGCGTGTGGATTCCCTGAATAACCTGCTGCTTTCCAGGCCAGAGATCGGCGGCGGGCTGAACCTCGTAAAGGCCGTGAAATTTGCAAGACAGGGGATGATGGGTAATGCGGAAGAAGAGTATGTGCTTCCCAGCCCTACGGAGTTCAGTGCGTTAAGATCACAGCTCATCTCCACTTTCAACAAATACCAGAAAGGAGAGCTGTCCCAGAACAGCTCGAGCCCTATGGCTACCGTCCTGAGCCAGTTCGTGGACAGTAACGCGCAATGTATCCGACTGAGCGTCAATGTAGCGGATATAGGGTCTGAAGCCTTGCCACAACTGATAGCCGAGATAGAGCCGCAGGCGAATGCTATCTTCGAGGGTACCGATGCCGAGCTGACCTTTACGGGTACCAGCATTACCTTCATCGAAGGCAGCAAATTCATTATTAACTCCCTTGGAGAATCGCTGGCCTGGGCTTTCGGTATGATCATCGTCTGTATGCTGATATTGTTCAGGTCCGGTCGTATGGCGGCTATCGCTATGACCGCCAATATTATCCCGATGGCCATGACCGCAGGGTTTATGGGCTGGATGAATATCCCGCTCAAGCCCTCGACCGTGCTGGTATTCAGCGTGGCGCTGGGTATCTGTGTGGATGTTACCATTCGTTTTATGACCAATATTCAGCAGCGCCTGAAAGAGAATACGAATCTCTATGAAGTGGTACTGGTGACGATCAGGGAAACAGGCCTGAGCATTATAGCCACTACCGCGATCCTGGTGTTCGGGTTTGGGGTCTTTGCCGTATCAAGCTTTGACGGCACCAAGGCCCTGGGCTATTTGTCCGCCCTGACCCTTTTCCTGGCCATGATCTTCAACCTGACGCTTCAGCCGGCCCTCCTGCTCTGGTATGATAAAAGCCAGAAGCGGAAAAATAAAGGTTAAAGACCCGGAATGAAATATAACATAATTAATGATCAAGGTAGCGTATATTGTACGTTACCTTGATTATTTTTACTTAAAAATGAAGAAGCGATGGCCAATAAATTAGCAAAGGAAAGCAGTCCTTACCTGCAGCAGCATGCCCATAATCCCGTAGACTGGTATCCCTGGGGAGAAGAAGCCTTTGAAAAGGCAGCATCGGAACATAAGCCTGTGCTGGTAAGCATTGGCTATGCCACCTGCCACTGGTGTCACGTGATGGAAAAGGAGAGCTTTGAGAATGAAGAGGTGGCGGCATTCATGAACGATCATTTTGTGTGCATCAAAGTGGACCGGGAAGAGCACCCGGATGTGGACCATTTCTATATGGATGCACTGCTGGCCATCCAACAGTCGGGAGGCTGGCCGCTGAATATGTTTGTGACCCCGGATAAGCTGCCGTTCTACGGAGGTACATACTTTCCGCCGCAGAAGATCTATCACAGGCCTTCCTGGATGGAAGTGCTGGAAGCCGTGCGCCTGACGTGGCATCAGCGCCGGGAAGAAGCGGAGCGCCAGGCAGTACAGCTGAAGCGTTTCCTGGAGCAGTCTTACCTGTATGAAACCGAATCAGCGCCGGTAACCATAGACACGGATGTGCTGATACAGACGCTTGCCAGGCAGTACGATGCCGTGAACGGGGGATTTGGCATGGCGCCCAAATTCCCGGGATTCAATGTGACCAGGATGCTGCTGCAGGTGGCCAGGAGCACGGCACATACGGAAGCCCCGGAAATGGCCCTGTTTACCTTGCGGAAGATACTGGCCGGCGGTATCTATGATGTGGTGGGAGGAGGCTTGTGCCGGTATGCAACGGACAGTGAATGGAAAGTGCCTCATTTTGAAAAGATGCTGTATGATAACGCGCTGCTGCTGACCGTGCTGTCGCAGGCATATACCTTCCAGCAGGACCGGCTATTCAAGCATCGTATTGAGCAGGTCATCAGGTTCTGCAGCGATACCCTTGGAAAGGACGGGCTTTTTATGAGCGCCCTGGATGCGGATAGTGAAGGTGAGGAAGGTAAGTATTACGTCTGGACCTATGACGAATTAGAGGCAACGGACGGGTTCTGCGAGGCTATCGAAGCCTTCTGGGGTTTGCGCCGGGAAGGCAACTGGGAAGCAGGAAAGAATATACTGCACCAGGAAAGAAGCGATGAGGAGATCATCCGCACATTCGGATTGCTGCCCAGGGAATGGGAGCTGATGAAGCAGCAATTCTTAATGGCCCTGTGGCACAAAAGACAGCTCCGCGTCCCTCCTGTTACGGATACCAAGATCATGCTCGACCAGAATGCCCTGATGGCAACGGCATTGTTACAGGCATACAAGGCCCTCGGGAATGAAAATTACCGGGAGCTGGGCCTTAATGTAACGGCAGGGCTTATACAGCGTTTTGTGGACGTAGGGCAGCAGGCCGTATGGCATATCTCTGATGCGGATACCGGCAAAAAGATACCCGCGAACCTGGATGATATCGCCTACCTCCTGCAGGCGCTTCTGCATGCATATTCCGTTACTTCGGATGCTGCCTATATGTCTATGGTCGGCTTCCTGACGGAATATGCCACGGCCTATTTCAGCGATGAGCAATCCATACTGTTCCGTTTCTCCGACAGCCGCCGCCAGGATGTGGCCGTGCGTAAAATAGCCGTGCATGACGGGGCGGTATTGTCCTCCAATGCCATTATGTGCGAGAACCTCTGGTGGGCGGGTCAGATACAGGCTGACCTGGAGATGACGGCCAGGGCGCGCAGGATGATGGAGAGCCAGCGGGGAGCGGCGCAGAGATACCCGGTGGCATACGCCTCGTGGATAGTGAATGCTGTCCGGATGCAGCAGGGCTGGAGCATCGTCAAAAAGAATACGCCGGTCACCTCCTTTGAGCAGCATATTTTTTACAACCGCTTCCTGGAGCAGAAGCTGTTATATCATATGTCTCCCGGCGAGGCGGGAGCCGCAGGTGACGGCAATTTTAATACCGGGGACGGGGTAACCGAATTCCAGGAGTGTAACGAAGGGTATTGTAAAATGCCTGTTAATACTGTGTTTGAGCTGAATTTGTAAAAAAAAATTATTACAAACTTGGATTGAATATAAAAATATCTTTATTTAGCTCTTTGGTAGTTACATTTCTTTTGCTATTTTAGCGTATCCGGAACGCCTGTGTAACCATAGGATAAACGAAAAAAAAACTGCTGTATTGTTGTTATTTTAAAAATAATTTACAATATTGTGCCTTAATAGCAAAACGAGTTGACTTTTTACAATTTTTAGAAAAAAAAAAGCTAAAGTTAATTATTTACAAAAACATTAATTACCTTTCGCAAGAATTTTGAAATTAAATGACTAAATACATTCCAATGAAACAACTCTCTCTGAGTGCTGCCGCGGTAGGCATGGTTATGTTAGCTGCAAGTTGTGGCCAGCCAACTTCGCAAGGACAGTTAGTTGGCGACTATTCAAACAGAACTACTTATACTGAGCCTGTTCCCATCGGTATGGTCAGAATCCCTACAGGATATATGAAATCAGGTTACAGTGATGAGGATTTTAAAAGCTCAATGGATGCCCCGGTCAGGACATTTAATATGATTGGGTTCTATATGGATGCCACAGAAATAACCAATGCTCAGTATCGTCAGTTTGTGAATTGGGTGCGTGACTCTATAGCGCATGTGATGTTAGGTCACGTAGAGCCGGATGATAACGGTGTGGACCGCATTAACTGGAAAGAAAGGATCAACTACAGGAGCGAGGATGTGCAGGATCAGCTGATGACCATGTATATTGATGCTTCTGCCAATCCCCTGGGATATAAAATGCTGAATACGGATATGCTTACCTATGCATACAAAAAATATGATGGTCTGATGCACGCTAAAAATCCGGGCACGCCTTATAACCAGTATGTATATGATAAGAACCCCAAGATATACCCTGATACAGCGGTATGGATCAGGCAATTCTCTTATTCAAACAATGAGCCTATTGCCAAGCAATACTTCAACTTCCAGGCTTTTGATGAATACCCGGTAGTGGGTGTTTCCTGGACGCAGGCCAATGCTTTCTGTCACTGGAGAACACAGCTCTGGAAAGGAGAAAGACAAGCCCGCAAGCAATACTTTGAAGGTGAGTTCCAACTGCCTACTGAAATGGAGTGGGAATGGGCGGCACGTGGCGGAAGAGACCTGTCTCCGTATCCATGGGGAGGTCCTTACATTGTTAACCAAAAAGGATGTTACCTGGCTAACTTCAAGCCCGGCCGCGGTGACTACTCTGCTGACGGCGGACTGTACACTGTAAAAGCCAAGGCTTACTGGCCTAACGACTACGGTCTGTATAATATGTCAGGAAACGTTGCTGAATGGACGGCTACTCCTTATGTAACCAATGCCTACAACGATAACCTGTACTCAGACCTGAACCCGGATGTTGTGCAGCGTATCAGTGAAAATGATGCTACCTGGCAGAAGCTCGTGGTAGTAAAAGGCGGAAGCTGGAGAGATACCAAACAATTCCTGAATATTTCCAACAGAGATAAAGAGTTTGCTGATACTGCCAAAGCTCACATCGGTTTCCGTACGATGATCAGGTACATATCCAGCTCTTTAACCAACAAGTAAAACAACCCCATCATTTTTATTCCTAACCAAATTGTAACATTAACAACATAAAATAATCTAAAGAAAATGCACTCTATATCATTATTTTTCGAGACTAAAAAAGGTAAATATATCAAAAACTTCCTGATGGGTGTTGGTGCTTCGTTGGTACTTTTGGGCGCATTGTTCAAATTACAGCACTGGGCAGGAGCGGGTATCATGCTTTCTATCGGAATGTTTACGGAAGTATTCCTGTTCGCCTTCATTGGTATTTTACCTCCTCATAAAGATTACTACTGGGAAAGATATTATCCTAACCTGGATGAGAATCCCGAAATTGAAGCCTATAAGAAAAGCGGTAAATCCACTCCAGCGATCTCTGTTGCAGGCCTCGGAGGCCCCAGCTCTACTGCTGCTCTGGATAAAATGCTGGATGAAGCGAACCTGGATCCCGCCAATATCAAACGCCTGGGTGAGAACTTCCAGAAATTTGGTAAAACCGTTGAGCAGATCAGGGATATTTCTGATGTAACTTCAGCTATCGGAGAATTCTCTACTTCTGCCAAGGCTGCCGCTGCGGAGCTGACAAAATTAAAAGATACCTATGCGGGTGCTGTAAATACTATGACTTCTTTCAACGAAGCATCTGAAAGCACTGCGCAATTCCATAACCAGGTTCAGGTATTGTCTAAAAACTTGGGTACCCTGAACCAGATCTATGAGATCGAGCTGCAAGATGCCAACAATCACCTGAAGGCAATGAATAAATTCTACAGTAATTTGGTGAATGCTTCTGAAGCGATGGCTTCAAGTGCGGATGATGCACAGGCTGCCAAAGAACAGATTGCTGCACTGAGCAGGAACCTGACTTCTCTGAACAACATTTATGGTAACATGTTGAGCGCTATGCAGGGCAGGTAATATCCAGTTGCATAATTTAAATCCAAACATTATTTATTCATTACTAAAAAGAAAATTGTTGTACTATGGCAATGCCTAAAGAACCGCGGGCAGCAATGATACAGATGATGTATCTTGTACTCACCGCGATGCTAGCCCTTAACATTACAAAAGAGGTTCTTAATGCTTTCGGTACTATTAATGATAGTATAGAAAGGTCTAACACCTCTATCACGGATAAGAATGCTGATGTTTATACATTTTTAGAAGAAGGAACTAAAGATAAGGACAGGGGCGCTAAATTTCTTCCCTGGCATCAAAAGGCTCTGGAATTAAAGAAAGAAACCGATGATATCCTGTCTTATCTGCAAATGTGGAAAGATTCAGTCATTGCTTTTGCCGGTGGATATGAGGAGAAGGATGGTGTACGTGTAATTAAATCTATTGATAATATCGACGCATCTCCTACCTTATTTATCAAAGAAAAGAACGGTGATAAGATCAAGGAACGACTGGAACAATATAAAGAGAAAATGTTAGCGCTGGTTAATCCTGATGAAAAGGATTTTTATGCTAAGAATTTCCCTGTTAATATTGTAGATCTTCCTAAAACAGAGGAGAATCCACACGGTGACTGGACATTCGGTACCTTTAATAATATTCCGGTTATTGCAGCGGTTTCTATGTTCTCTAAATTTCAGAATGACGTTAAAAATGCCGAGTCCAATATGCTGAACTATTTCAGCACCAAGGTAGATGCCGGTTCGTGGAAATTTGATATGCTAGAGCCTATTGCTGTTATCAATCAGGGATATGCTTTGGAAGGGCAGGAATTGGAAGCTACAGTATTACTGGCCGCTTATAACAGTACTGTAAATCCTACTATTACATCCTCTGCAGGAGCTGTGAATGTTCAGAACGGTGTAGGAAAGATCAAGTTCAAGGCTTCCGGTGTCGGAGAAAGGACTGTTAGCGGAAATATCTCTGTTTCCAAAGATGGTGAGCTGAAAACGTATCCTTACAACTTTAAATACACTGTAGGTACTGCCGGTGCGTCTTTACAGCTGGATGCGATGAACGTGATGTATATCGGTGTAGACAACCCGGTAACGATCTCAGCTTCCGGTTACAACATCCAGGATGTTAAACTGGAGGTGCCTGCTTCCGAAGGCGTGACTGCTACAAGAGGTAATGGCGGCGCTTATACGGTTAAAGTTACTAAGCCCGGTGAGTTCAATTATACTATAAGTGCAACCCGCGGTAGCGCCGGAGGAAAGATCGCGGGAGGTAAAATACGTGTAAAACGTATTCCTGATCCTAAAGTAACTTTGATGGGTAAGGTAGAGGGAGCTTTCCCTGCCAACCAGATCAAAGTACAGAAAGGACTTTCAGCGAAATTGGATGACTTTGTATTTGTGCTCCCTTTTACTGTAGTATCCTTTGAAATGTATATCATACCCAGAGGTGCCGATGTACAGCAATTTAAAAATAAAGGTGCTATTTTTGAGCCCAATGTGGTGCAGGCCTTACAAAAAGTGAAAGCAGGTGACCAGGTTATTTTTTCTAACATAAAAGTGCAGTGTCCGGATAACACTGTAAGACCGGGTAACCCTCTTACATTTACAATCATCTAGTAACAATCATCATAATTAATTGAATAATTTTTGACTATGAACTTAGTTTCTAAAATAATTTTTGCCACAGGTTTAGTATGTGCAGGGTTTTCCCTCCAGGCGCAGACTGCAGATCCGATCGTTTCTGAAAGAAAAATATCTAAAGATGGCTGGACGCCTTCCTTAACGCCGGATGGTGTTATTAAAAGGTATGAGCACGTAAACCGTGTGATTGAAACGCCTACTATAAGAGAGATTGATGTAGCATGGAGACGCAGGGTCTGGAGAGCAATTGATGTTCGTCAGAAAATGAACCAGGCATTTGTTTATGAAGGTGATGAGTATACCGGAGGAGGTGCTTTTATAGAGATCCTGCTGCACCTTGCCAGGAACAAGGATATTGAAGTATATCATACTGATGAGTTCAAGACTTTGTTAAGTGGTACGGAACTGGAAGAAAAAACTGCCGGTAGTGTGGACTCCGTTCCTGTGGAAGATCCTATTACAGGAGAAATCACTTATATGGTGACCAGGACGGAATTCAATCCCCGTGCCATTACCAAATACAGGATCAAGGAAGACTGGATCATGGACCGTAACAGGGGAAAAATGGTAGTGGAGATCGTTGGGCTGGCGCCAGTAACCATGCTGATTAACCGTGAAACCGGTATGCCGATGGGTGAGGCTGCTATGTTCTGGATCTATTACCCGGATGCAAGAAAATACTTAGGTCAATATGAGGTATATAACCCGCGTAACGATCTGCAGCGTATTTCCTGGGCAGACTTCTTCGATGCAAGATATTTTGACAGCTATGTTTATAAAACATCCGCTAACAATCCTTATGGGGATGAGCTCAAGATGCAGTTAAATGATAACGGTCTGAGAATGTTACAGGAAGGAGAGAGGATCATGGATGAGATATATAATAAGTCTATGGAAATGTGGGAGAACTAATATCCCGGCATTTGCTTAAAATACTTCAACCGACCGCAATCAATTGCGGTCGGTTTTTTTTATATTTGAGATAAAATTCTGGTTATGATTCAGACGGATTTCCTGGTTATCGGTTCCGGTATAGCAGGGCTTACTTATGCCGTAAAGATGGCGCAGCACAACCCGGACGCTACCATTACAGTACTGACCAAGGCGAGCACGGAGAGCGAGACGAATACCAAGTATGCGCAGGGTGGTATCGCGGTTGTTAATAATGCCTCTGATACGTTTGAAGCGCACATAGCAGATACGCTGATTGCCGGTGACGGCCTGTGTAACCCGGAGACGGTCAATATCGTCGTTACGGAGGGACCGGCGGCTGTTAATGATATTATTGACTGGGGCACCAATTTTGATAAATCTGATGACGGCGACTACCTGAGAGGCAAGGAAGGCGGCCATTCTGAGAGCAGGATACTACATTACAAGGATATAACCGGCTATGAGATAGAAAGAGCGCTCCTGGCTAAAGCGGCTACCCTTACCAATATCATATTCCTGAACCATTATTTTGTGATCGATATCATTACCCAGCACCACCTGGGCTACCTGATCACGAAGGCTACCCGTGATACGGAATGCTATGGCGTGTATGCCTTAAATATGCGCTCCGGCAAGGTAGAAAAGCTGCTGTCCCGGATGACGCTGCTGGCTTCCGGCGGCGCAGGTCAGGTGTATCGCTCCACCACGAATCCGACCATCGCTACGGGTGATGGCATCGCTATGGTGTACAGGGCCAAAGGACGGGTGGAAAATATGGAATTTATGCAGTTTCACCCCACAGCTCTGTTCGAGGTAGGAGTAAGCCCTTCCTTCCTGATTACGGAGGCTGTAAGGGGAGACGGAGGCATACTCCGGAATGTGAAGGGAGAGGCTTTTATGGAGCGTTATGACAGCAGGAAAGACCTGGCTCCCAGGGACATCGTAGCAAGGGCTATAGATAATGAAATGAAGATCTCCGGTACGGATCATGTATTCCTGGATTGTAGCCATATGGACAGGGAACGTTTCCTGGAGCACTTTCCCAATATCTATGACAAATGCAGGTCTAAAGGTATAGATCCTTTTAAAGACTATATCCCGGTAGCCCCGGCAGCTCACTATACCTGCGGAGGGGTAAAGGTGGATAATTACGGCAGGACCTCCATAGACCGGCTGTATGCCTGCGGAGAGTGCAGCAGTACGGGTCTTCATGGCGCCAACAGGCTCGCGTCCAACAGCCTGCTTGAAGCCATTGTTTTCGCCAACCGTTGTTACCTGGATACCCTCAGCCGATATGAGCGCTACAATATCCGCACGGATATCCCGGACTGGAATGCCGAAGGTACCACAGAGCCTAAAGAAATGATCCTGATCACGCAATCAAGGAAGGAGCTGCAGGCCATTATGAGTGACTATGTAGGTATTGTGAGAAATAATATCAGGCTGGAACGTGCATCGAGGCGTATAGACCTCTTGCATGAGGAAACCGAGGCTTTATTTGATAAAACGATCATTTCACCTCAGCTGGGTGAATTGCGTAACCTGATCACCTGCGCTTACCTGGTCGTTAAAGGCGCGCAGCTACGCAGGGAAAGCAGGGGACTGAATTATAATACGGATTACCCGCATCACAGCCCACGTGTTGAAAATATTATCTTATAGTACACTTACAACTGCCTGAAAAAAAAGTTGCATCCCGGGATTACCGTTATAGTCAGTACTGACTGGTATCCGTAGGATGCAACAGGCGGTCGTTCCAGGACTATAATTGGAAAATTAGCCCTTATATCTGTCCGCGCTTACTTTTTGCTTTTCTTCTTAGGCTTGTCAACAGCTTCTTTTAATGCTTTACCTGCAGTGAATTTAGGTAATTTCTTAGCAGCGATTTTCAGTGCTTCGCCTGTTTGGGGATTGCGCCCTGTACGTGCAGATCTCTCGCTGATTCCGAAAGTTCCGAATCCGATTAATGTTACAGGCTCACCATTAGCTAAAGAATGGGAAATAGCTCCTGTAACGCTGTTGATTGCTTGTTCTGCAATAGCCTGGCTGATGCCACACTCACTTGCAACGTGTTTGATTAAATCTGCTTTGTTCATTTGAAATTAATTTTTGGAAATAAAGGTATGAAAAAGGAACATTGAAAGTTATGATAAAGAAAAAAATATAGTAAAAAAATCTTTACAATTCCCTGGGTCAGGCCTTTTCAAGGGTTAAATCGTTTGTATGATGGTAAAGATAGTGTAAAAATACTGTAATACAGCATCCGTTGTGCTGCTGTGGCCCCTTTTTATTTTTGGCATTATTTCCCCTTTTCCTGTCAGCCGTATTCCCCGTTTGGGTAAGGAAATCAACAAAAGGCAGGATATTCCTATGCATACACGTCTGATATACATAGAAGCGTTTTTCCGGCCCGGTATTGGTAGCAGATGCTGTATGGATCATTCATCCGGGATATATAGATGCCTATTGCAGTTGTTACCTGCTTATTCGGATAGGGTATAATAAGTTGTCGGTAGCTTAATGATAAAGAATGACCGGCAGCGGCAGGTCTGCAATTAATAATGGTACAATGCTATGCACCGTGATTGAAAGCTTTGAAAGCATGCAGCATTCCGGAAGATTCTTATCATATGTATCGTCTCTGATACGCTTTAAAGGCTGCATTTTGCAGCCTTTTTTCAGCAAAAATATTGTTCAATTAAAACCATACTTATGAAAATCAAACAATCATTGTATAAGGTGATAACGCTGACCGGTCTGCTTATCGCTGCTATAGCGGTAACAGGCTGCCGGGACGGTAATAAGGAAAACGATGAGAACTGGAACATGGATTATGATGATAAGGTCCGGTCTCCCGATAATACGGACAAAATGGTACCGCATCCCCGCGACACGGCCGGCCGTATGTATCAGGACAGTGCTGTTATGGCTGATTCCATGCAGAAACGGTAACCGGGAAGCATCTGCAAAGGTCTGCTGCTATTTCCCCGGTTATGCCCCGTTTTGGGGAATGTTTTACACAGTTTTGCAGGTTACGGTATTATAAGCAGTTGATTATTAATAGGCGCTTAATTTGGTCCGTAATTGGATATATTGTAGTTAGCAATACTCTTTAAGATAAGACAGCTTATGATAAATAAAGATCAGAATATTACAGGGGACAAAGAACAGCAAAAGCGCCCTGGAGAAACTACCAAAGTGATGCCTGATAAGGAACACAGGACAATTGTACCGTCCGGAGAGGACGATGAAAATGAAACGGCGCCTGTAGTCAAGGAAATGCCTGATAAAGATCAAAAGACTATTACACCTCCTGATGAGGGAAAAGAAAATGATGAAAAGTCATATGTGGAAAAAAGTGTCAGAAAAGATGCAAGCAATCCGAGCCGGCAAGTGAAAGAAGAAGAGTAACAGCATATGTAGTATCATTAAAAGTAATGAAATAAAATCACACCGGACAAAGTCATAGAAACGCTAAAAATATATTTGAAACAACTAAAAAAAGATAAGGTCTATTACTGATATTAAAAATTGATTATTACAAACCTCCATAGATTGCGATAAAATGCCGGGATTCCCGGTAATAACAGCAAGAGATACTTGCCTTCGTCAAGGCAGAAAGCATTGTAACATTACAATAGCAATCATAAAAAAAAGCGTCTCTTTTATACTGGAATACAATGTTCAGTTTTTATCGTTAGTCTGATGGAGGTTTTCTTATTGAGTCTCCTTTGTCCCGTTCCCTGCAGCATGCAAAGCAGCGCGGGGTACTTACTGGTGCAGCTTCTTGTACCTTTTGGCAGGCTAATTACCTGCCCCTTAAAACCAAAACCGGGAAGGGCAACTTTCTGCCAATGTCAGGAAAGACAATCATTAACCTTGTCCTGTCAATTACAATCAGGTTCGTTATACCGGCCTGGCAGACAGGCTTTAGCAGCAGTGGTATGCTATTGATGGTTCAGGTAGCATTATGCCAGGCTGGCTTTCAGTTGCTCCAGGAGATCCACAGACTTTGTTTTGGCTATTTTCAGCTTCCTGACCGTAGGACGTTTCCCCCGTGCTTTGGCCCTTATGAGCTTCATCAGCTCTTTGCTGTATTCATCTTTATAATCTTCGATATTAAAGTCCCCGCTATGCCTTTTGATCAGCGCTACAGCCATCTCCATTTCCTGCCTGGAAATAGAGGATAGGGCAGGCTGTATGGTGTCCACAGGACGGATCTCTTCGTGGAACCGGAGCTTGTTGAGCAGCAGGATATTCTGGTAGGGCTTGATCACCGCAAGGCTTTCCGCGCTTCTCATAACAAAGGTGGATAAGGCGGCTTTCTTGGTTTTTATTAAGGCCGATAGTAACAAGGAATAGGCTTTTTCGCCGCCTTTTTGCGGGAGGAGGTAATAGGGCGCTTCAAAATACACGCTGTCTATATCACCTTCGTCCACGAAAGACTGCAGGTTGATCAACTTGGTCTTTTCAGGATTGGCCTCTTCAAAGTCTGTATCCTCCAACACTATATACCTGTCTTTCAGGTAATGAGCCTTGACAATGTCATCCCAATCCACTTCCTTGCCGGTTTTCTCATTGACCCGTTTATAGCGGATCCTTGCGAGGGATTTTCTTTCCAGCAGATCAAAATCAGGACGGACGTCCTGTACGGCGCTGTATATTTTTACAGGGATATTGACGAGTCCGAACCCTATTGCTCCTGTCCAGATAGCTTTCATAATATCAGTTTTTAGTTGTTTGGTGGCTGCCCGGTAATGCGATTCCGGCAGCATTATATTGGTGCTTACTTTCACACCTTATTTCCCGGTTATGGTCTTATGAATAAACATATGAGCGTTTAAAATGTTAGACCGGTAGTGTTATTTCCCGGAGCAGGCCCCCCGGTGCAACGGTATGCCGGCATTCCGGACCTGCTTTAATAATAAGGTCTATAGCTATTGGGAGACCATATAAGGAGCTGTATCGCGCCCGGTAGCTGTTTCCCGGCCTGTTTTTTACAAAATTATCCTGTGCTCATGCCTTCTTCCGTCATTAAATATTGCCATTACCATGAAGACCGCCGTGTGCTCCGGGTTGGCTACCAGTCGGGCGCTGTATATGACTATCTGGAAGTGCCGGAAGAGGTGTACCTGTCTATGAAGGCGGCTTTTTCAAAGGGCACCTTTCTCAACCGGCATATCAAGGGGAAATATAAGTTCAGGAAGATAGCCTGATGTGAACGGCTTTCAGCGGCTAAAAATGGCCGGTCACGATTGATGACCGGCCCGTCAGGTAAATTACGCTGCTGTTGTCTCCAGGTATTGTCAGCTGGCGAATTTCGGGATGACGCTCAGCAGTTTTTTGTAATAGCTGATCTTGTTATACAAGGTCTTCCGGTTGATGTTAAGCCGGTTAGCGGTCCTTGTCTTGTTATACTTTTCTTCTTTAAGCACCTTCTGGATGGTTTCATACTCGGCCTGGATACTTTGAAACTTCAAATCTTCCAGGAAACCGTATTCTGAGGTGCCGGGTCTTTCGTCGTGGAATACTCCTAAATCTTGAGCTGTCATTTTATTTATAAATTCAATGGATAAACAGGATGGTGTAATAAGATCTTTGGCGAGCAGGCAGCCTCTTCTGATAATGTTCTTAAGCTCCCTTATATTGCCCGGCCAGTGATATGCTGAAAATTGTTGTAGAAGGGAAGGTTCTACTCCCTGTATCTGTTTGTTAAGGTCTCGGTTGGCTTCCTGGATAAAAAAATCAACGAATAATGGCAGGTCTTCCATTCTTTCCCGTAGAGGAGGGATATTGATCTCAAACTCGTTCAGGCGGTAAAAAAGGTCTTCCCGAAATTTGCCTTTCCTTACGGCCTCTGCCAGGTTTTCATTGGATGCCACTATGATCCTGACATTCACATCGATCTCTTTATTGCTGCCGACCCTTCTTATCTTTTTCTCCTCTATGGCCCTGAGCAGTAAGATCTGTACGCCGTAATCAAGATTGCCGATCTCATCGAGGAACAGGGTGCCGTTGTTAGCCTGCTCGAACGCGCCGATCTTATCTTCCGTAGCGCTGGTAAAGCTGCCTTTCTGGTGTCCGAACAGCTCGCTTGCGGCCAGCTCTTTGCTGAGACATCCGCAGTCCACCGCTACAAAAGGCCTGTCTTTATAAACCCCTTCGCTTAGCCGCCTGGCTACAGATTCCTTTCCTGTTCCTGTTTCGCCGTAAACGATCACTTTGAAATTGGTATCGGCTACCATATCTATCTGCCGGAACATATGCTCAGCAGCTTTGCTGGTAGCTTTCAGAAAATTGGGCGTGGCCGGCTGCCGCTTGCCGGCTTTCTTATGGTCAGCGGCATCTCTGACTGTCTGCCGGATGTTCTCGATAATGGCTTCCAGGGGGAAGGGCCTGGAATAGCAATTCTCGGCACCTTCCTTTACCAGGGTAATGGCTTCCTGCACGCTGAACTTATCGGCGAGGAAAAATACAGGTATATATCCGTTGACCTGCTGTATGGCCTTAATGATCTTTTTGGGGCATTTCTCGGACAGGAGCGGTGTATATACAGCAACGGCATCAAACATCCCTTCTGCTATGTAGTTAAGGCTTTCCCTGAAATCAGCCATAACGGCAGTCTGCAGGAGCGGGTCCCGGATACTGCCGCGAAGCGCTCTTGCAAAGAGAGGGTCATCACATAATACTAATAATTGTTTCATGTCGGTCATGGTTTATTGAGTGTCCGATTCTAACAATCCGTATTTTGAAAGGTTGATGCCGAAATGGAATTTAAACTTTTCTTATCTTATTATGCTGATTTGATATATTAAAAAAAACACGCCGGGTGCCCTGGGAAGTCAGAGGCCATATTACAGCTCTACATTCCTTACCCTTGCAGGATGTCGTTCCGCATAGCTAAGCATGAGCCGGGCCATGTAGTGGTTACCGGCAGACCGTTGCAGGCTGTCCCGGATCTCGGTAAGCTCCGTGAGCTGGCTGTTATCGGAGATATAGCCCATGCCGTAGAAATTCCCTTTTTCCATCCAGATACAGCTTTGTTCCCCGGTTTCCCTGCCTTTGTCCAGGATCGCAAATGTGGGGCGGGAGGCTTCCAGCGCTTCCAGGGCGCGGTCTACCAGGGTATTATGGACCTCTGCCGGGGGCAGGGGCTTTTCTGCTGCTGCCGGAGCGGGAGCGGGCCTTGCGGGCGCCTGGGTGCTGAAGCGGCAGAATCGTATGTCAATGCTGAACTGATCTGCCAGACTTTTCAGCAGCCGGGCAGCCTCATATTCCCGGTTCACGACGGTAACACAGGAATGCGGCCGGGACAGCTTACCGACTGCCAGCCGCTTGTAGCCTTCCAGGTCTTCGTAAACGAACAGCCCGAACCTGGGCTCAAATCTCTTAAGAGCGCGGTTATGCGCCGGCCACAATCTCCTGATCTCGATACACTCCAGGAGGAGGGCCATCAGCTCGGTTGCGCAGACCTCGTACGAAAGGGAAAATATCTCCCTGAGGAAATGCTGACGTTGGGGCCTGATATTATGTCCGCTGAAATGCTGCCCGACCCTTTTTTTAATATTGAGCGCCTTGCCTACGTAAATGACCTTGCCTTTTTGATCATGAAAATAATAAACGCCCGGCTTCCCGGGTAATTTTTCATATTGTTCCTGCGGCAGGTTGGGGGGCAGGCGCTGGTCGCCTGATACTTTCTTCAGCATGTCCCGGATCGTATTGTCCGTATCCCATTCCAGCAGTTTTGAGAAAAGCAGGGCGGTAGCGTCACAGTCCCCTCCGGCGCGGTGCCGGTTGTGCAGGGGTATTTCCAGGTTTTCGCAGAGGTTTCCCAGGCTGTAAGAGCGGAGACCGGGCTTTATTTTTCGTGCCGTTCTGACAGTACAGAGCCTCGGGGCGGTCCAGTTATAGCCGCAGGCTTCCAGTTGGTGCCGGATAAAAGAATAGTCAAAGTTGACATTATGCGCTACGAAAACCCTGTCTTTCAGCATGGCATATACCCGGGATGCGATGTCCTCAAAAGGGGGAGCGTCCCGGACCATATCATTGTCAATACCGGTGAGCGCGAATATAGCAGGAGGAATATCCCGTCCGGGATTGATGAGGGTGTCAAAGCGGTCCGTTACTTCCAGCCCGTTATGGATGCGGATGGCAATTTCCGTTATCCTGCTGTTGGCGGCATTGCCTCCTGTTGTTTCAATATCTACAATCGCATATTCCATAGCGCACATATCCTTTAATAGAGGGAGACTTTCCGGGCCTGCCGCGGGTGCCGCGACCGGGATGCCCGGCAGATAACGCAAAGATACTGCAGATTATTATCAGATGCTATGTTAACATGCAGCATACAGGAAAAAGTATGCAGAACGGGGAGGTACTTAAAGTACAATGCCTGGTAACATCCGGTTACCAGGCATTGTCAGCAATGTACTTTATTTTTATTGTCTCAGGAAAATGCTGATGAGGCTGCTGTAATCCTCGCGGAGATACAGCGTATCCTTTCCTGCAGAGAGCCGGTACTCGGCAGTTTCCTCGTATGTGCCTTTATCCCAGGAACCGGGATAGAACAGCTTGTGCAGCTTCCCGTCCTTTGTGTACCAGTAGTAGCCGGGAGCCTTATAGGTCTGCCCGTCCTTTACCATATATCGCTCTATTTCGCCGGAATCCCTGAACTCCCACATCGTAGCGGTACCACTATCCTGGGGATCGTAAAGCCGGTACAGCCCTGTTACGTTATGATCCCTGTCCTGGTTCTTGTAAAATTCCCTGAGCTGGGGATTCTTCTTTTTGCAGGAAAAAGCAGAAAGGCCGATAAGGCCGGCGATGGCTATCGAGAGAATGGTTAACGGTTTCATGGGGGGAAGATTTATTAAATAAAGTTACAAATAATTATTGAATAACGCCTCTTACATATGTGCAGTTATCCAGGTAAAGATCGCTGGGGGTCACCAGCGGGCTCAGCCAGTTGCTGACATTGATATTGTAGGCACGCTTGCTGCACCACCATACCAGGGTTGTGCAGGTAAACCTGTTGTCCGCAGCCCATTTGGCGGTCAGGAATTGTGTCCAGTGCACATAGTCCTTGCCCAGGTGGGTCAGGCCATGGTCGGCGAGGGCGCCGGGGTTGCCTACAGGTGTATACTCCGTATGGAATCCCCTGCGCCAGGTCCATTTGATCTTTTTATGGCGGATACCCATCACATAGCTGCGGGTACGCCAGCTTCCCCATCCCAGTTGTGTAACGCCGCTGCCGTCAGCCCAGGCTTCAACGGTCACAGGAGTGTGCGCTGCTGTGGCGCTGGTAATGTTGGCGGTCAGGATGGCAGCGTGGCCTACCTTGAACCGTTCGTGGCTGAGGTTCAGCAATACCCAGGGCTGGTTGTGCTTGGGTAAGGCTACCAGGAAGTCCCCGCGCCTGGAGCTGTTGATAAGTACGCTATGGGTAATGTTGTCGCTCACTTCATAAGGTGTCTGGTCAAAGGGATTACCGTCAATGATACCCGGATACAGTCTCAGGGTCAGCGTTTCAAAGAACAGGGGCCTGTTGGCAATAAAGCCATTGGGACCGGTAAATTCTGCCATGACCGTTTCGATGATCTCGTTCTGCTGCATCATGATTTCCGTAAGGTCCTGCTGGCCTGCCAGTCTCTGGGACATATTCAGCGCCTCGGCTATCACCAGGCTGTCCATAAAATCATGCTGCTCTTCTGTGGGCATCTCGAAAAAGGAGATAGGGGCTTCGGTGTCAAAATCCACGATGTCCAGGGAGTGCAGCTTGGAGCCGAGCGCGTCGTTTTCCAGCGCTTCCATACCGTTATAGGTAGCAAGCTCATTGGACCTGGTTGCAAACACAATGGTTTTGATGTTTTGGAAATAGGTGAGCGCGACAGGATTGAGCTCCACTTCGCCGTTGATAAAGGTTACTCCCGGTTGCTGTGCAGGTTCCCGGGTGGTAGTGGCTTCTTTCTTACAGGCTGTCAGTCCGAAAGAGAGCAGTAAGATAGCCGTGCTGATTTTAATGAATTGTTTGATCACTTTTCATGGGTTTTTGAGATTAAAAAAAAATGGGTTCAGGCATTCTCCTGCGCAGGAGAATGAATTGTTTCAATTAAGATGTAAATATATATGTGGTATTTGTTTTTTACAATGGGTGTTTTCACCCAGTATTTAGATCTTCCACGGAAAGGATATGGCGGGATAGTGCATAAATGAGCACACCCATGAAGTTTTTGGCCCCTGTTTTCCTGATCAGGTTTTCCTTATGCCGTTGCACCGTTTTGTAAGCAATGTCCAGGTGTGCTGCGATCTCCTTACCGCACAATTCCTTTGCAGTGAGCAGGATGATCTCCTTTTCCCGCCGGCTGATCGCGACCTGATCTTTTGCGGCACTGCCGGCAGGCTGATCTTTAAGCAGGGGCTCTATGATATCGGCAAGATGCTTTTCAAAGTAGAACCCGTTATCCTGTAGCTTCAGTATGGCGTTCTGCAGCTCTTTCGGATCTGTATTTTTAGTGAAATAGCCATGCAGTCCCAGGCGGATAACATTACGTATGGTACTCTGGTCGGCGGTCACTGTCAATACCAGTATCTTTAACCGGGGAAATAATTCACTGATACGGCCGGCTGTATGAAAGCCGTTCATACCCGGCATACCCAGGTCCAGCAGCAGGACATCTGCGGACTGTGCAGCCAGCGCGGGGAACAGTTCCCTGCTGTCGGAAATTTCCGCAACCACTTTCATCTGATCGGAAGCGTTTATGAAAAGGGATAAACACCTTCTTACCAATGTATGCTTTTCTGCTATGGCGATATGTATCATTGTACATTATTAAATAGTAACGGTATCGCCTGGCGGCGATACAAATTTTCCCGGTACGGATTCCTTGTGCAGACCATATTGTCGGACGGTCCTGCTACGGAGTACGTACAGGTATACGAATACCACCCCCGGTGATGCAGGGGATAGCTTATCTGACCGGGCAGATGCCTGTTAAGGGAAAGGCCTGTTATATCATTTGAGCATAAGGCCTGATGACGGTACTGAGGCATTTCTGCGCTTTCCGCTTGGCAAAATGTAGCAACGGATGAGGCTCGACGAAGGGGGACGGCTTTTCGGAGCAGGATACATGGTGATCATAAGATAGGGGGTTTTAGGGTGTTTGCAGAACAAATATATTGAATTGTTTAATGTAAATGAACTTTTTGCCCCCGGAACAGCAATATGATAATATACAGGGTATTGCCGGTATAAGCGTAAACGAACAGGTAACCGGGATGCCGGCCATTTAAAAACAAAAGGTACCAGCTATACTGATACCCCCGATCGGTTTGTACCTGGCAGTGCCTGTCCCGGTGATGATACAGTTGCCTGTGAATGTATCATTAAGCGGGCTGGGCAGATTATTTCCGGATCAGGCCTATTCTCTAAAATAGTCTTCACTGCCGGCATCAATGTAGGTCTCGGCCTGGTCCTGTCCGGGTATATCCGGCGGGGTGTTTGCCAGTGCGCTGAACATTTCAATAGATATATGGTCTATGGGCACTTGCATTGGCAGGTCTCCCGCGCTGCTCTCCCTGAAGATGTTGACGGTGTGATCGTTGTTGCAGCTACCGGGCTGATAATGCGCCGTTGCTTTGCAGGTCCATAATGCAGTAGCTTCATGGAAAGTACAGGCCCCGTCCGTACCGGAAGGAGTATAGCATATAGCTGAGCTGTCGTGCCGGGCGGCATTATCCGCGATCTTCATGGCTTCGTGCTTGTCAGGATGTGTACCATAATAATATTTTCCCATAATGCGTTTGGTTTTGTTGATGAAAAAACAGGACAGGTGTAAGGGGATACCTGTAAAACATATCGCCATAGCAGAGAGTTGAGATATGAATTATAAAATATCCTTAAAGGCACCCGGAATACAGCATTTGTAAAATATCGGCTGTTCCGGACCGTCGTGTGGGTACTGCCAGGAAAGCATCAGGCATAGCGGAACGGGTCATTCTACTACCCTGAAAAATATTATAGGTAACTTCGCAGATCATTATTATAATTCTGAAATGTCGTACGAAAAAAAGTATCCAATAGATAAGGTGTCAGGACCGTTCCTTAAGTTTATACAGCAGGAAAGATCAGGGGGGCTTGTGCTGGGTCTCAGTGTGATTTTGGCTATGATCCTGGCTAATTCTCCCTGGCACTCGGCTTATCATCATTTCTTTGAGCATACGCTTGGGTTCCGGTTTGACGGCCGGACCTACCTGGAATACAGTATCCACCACTGGATCAATGACGGGTTGATGGCCGTTTTCTTTTTTGTTGTAGGGCTGGAGCTCAAACGGGAGATTGTGGCGGGAGAGCTGTCCAGCCCGCGTAAGGCGCTGTTGCCGATTGCCGCCGCTATAGGAGGTATGCTGGTGCCTGCCCTTATCTACCTGGCATTCAACCCGGCGGGAGAAGTGCACAGCGGGTGGGGCATACCTATGGCTACCGATATTGCTTTTGCCCTGGGCGTATTATACCTCCTGGGCAACCGTATTCCCCTGGCGCTGAAAGTTTTTCTTACGGCTTTAGCCATTGTGGACGACCTGGGTGCGGTGCTGGTCATAGCGTTCTTCTATACCTCCGAAATCTCTGTTATGAGCCTGCTGATCGGTTTGCTGTTCCTGTTCCTGATGTATGCGGGCAACAGGCTGGGCGTACGAAGCATTATATATTATGCCGTCTTGGGCATCCTGGGGGTATGGACCGCTTTCCTGTTGTCCGGTGTGCATGCTACTATCGCGGCAGTGCTGGCGGCGTTTACGATCCCGGCGGATGTTAAGATCAGTGAAAATAGTTACATCCGGAAAATCCGCGCGTACCTGGACCTGTTCCGGGATGCGGACAGGAATAACCGCATACCGACGCTCACCAATGAGCAACTGCATATCCTGGATGCGGTAAAGAAAGAAACGGATAATGCGATACCGCCTTTGCAGCGGCTGGAGCATGCCATGCACCCTTTTGTGACCTTTGTAATTATCCCGGTGTTTGCACTGGCCAATGCCGGTGTGTCGTTACTGGATATAGACGTGACGGAATTGTTCAGCACCAATGTGGCCATAGGAGTTGCCGCAGGACTGCTTATCGGCAAGGTGACTGGTGTGGTGGGCGCTACCTGGCTTTGCGCCAGGCTGAAGATAGCGCCCTTCCCGGCAGGGATGAATATCAGGAACCTTTTTGGCCTGGGGCTGCTCGCTTCCATTGGCTTTACGATGTCCCTCTTTATTACGCAACTGGCCTTTACGCATGAGGTTTACCGGGTTCAGGCCAAGATCGGCATTTTTGCCGCTTCCATTATTGGCGGCATCCTGGGCTATATAGTGTTAAGCAGACAGGACAAAAAGAAGCGTCCTGTTCCTGAGGATAAGGACAAATAGCTTTTCACTACGTGGCAGCAGCGGGAAGAATGCTGTACGACTAATTCTGCCAGACCAATGCCGGTATCACAGCAGGCCGGGCACGGGTATGTTTTGCGCTTCCTCCAATTTTCCTTACCTTCACTATCCACATTCGAGCAAGCGTTTAAGGCTTGCGGCTCGTCTCTGCGTCCTCATTTTACGTTTTCGGGTCATTTTATCTAACTAACGGGAACTTCTTATGAGCCTTCACAGGCTTTATTCCCCCGTCAAATACAGAACGCCTATGCAGCAGCTAAACCCGGGTAGCGGGCTCCGTAAGTCTTTCGGTCTGAAAATGGCCATCATTATTGTTATCAGCGCCATCGTCGGTTCCGGTGTGTTCAAAAAGGCGGCTCCCATGGCTGCATTGCTGCATGCTCCCTGGCTGGTGATCTTGGCCTGGCTGCTGGCCGGTATTATTATTTTGTTTGGTATTTTGTGCATCGCTGAATTAAGCGCCTTATTCCCTTCTTCCGGCGGCCCGTTCCTCTGGCTCGAAAAAGCATATGGCAAGGTCATCTCCTTCTTTTACGGCTGGTCATGCTTTACCGTTATACAAACGGCGGCCATAGCGTCCGTGGCATTCGTGTTCGCGGGAGCGCTGGGTACTTTTATAACCTTGCCTCACCTGTCCCCGGAAGCTGAATCGCTAAGTATCCTGGGCTTATACCCCCTGAAGAATATCGGTGCCAAGATCGCCGCATCCCTGCTGATCATTGCGCTTACCGTTGTTAATATAAGGGGTGCCAGGAAGGGCGGGAATATCAGCCTTTTCTTCACCCTGACCCTGCTGCTGTCCATTATTGCTATTGTATTTGTCGCGTTCTTTTCCGGAACGGGCAGCGTTCAGACTATAAGAACGGTCTCTGAAGACTTCCCGGCCGGAGGCTTTACGGCATTCGGGTTTATCAGCGCTATGGTGCTGGCAATGAGGGCCGCATTCTGGGGCTATGAAGGCTGGATCGGCCTCGGGTTTATAGGAGGAGAGATTGCGGAGCCACGCAGGAATCTGCCCAGGGCTTTGATCGCCGGGATCTCGATCGTTATCGTGGTATACCTTCTTATTAATACTGCTTACTTCTTTGTGATGCCTGCGGATGAAATGATCGCGGGGGTACAGCAGAATGAAAACAGCATCGCGGCGGTGCTGGTGGTGGATAAGATGCTGGGTGCCGGCGGTGCCTATATTATAAGCGGTATGATCCTGGTCTCTACCTTTGGCTGTACCAATGCTACTATCCTTGTATCCGCACGTATCTATTATGCTATGGCGCAGAAAGGAATGTTCTTCAGGAAAGCGGCGCTTTCCCATCCCCGTAACCATACACCGCACTATGCTTTAATTTATCAATGTATCTGGGCCTGCCTGCTGGTGTTTTCCGGCTCTTTTGACTTTCTTACGGACCTGGTAGTGATCGCGGGCTTTATCTTCTTCGGGCTTATTGCATGGGGAGTGGTGAGGCTCAGGAAACGGATGAAGATGGCGGAACGGCCCTATAAAACCCCGTTTTACCCGGTGGTGCCGGTAGCCTTTGTGCTGTTTTGCATCCTGCTGATCTTCATATCATTTATAGAATCGCCGTTTAAGTCTTTGACAGGTATGGGACTTATTCTTTCCGGCCTTCCTTTTTATTATTATTGGCATCGCAGGCAAAGAAGCGCCCCGGAGTGATAGCCTGTAGTGATTGCGATATGCCCCGAAAGGCTTATCGCAATTAATACAGTAGGTTATAAGGTTATCACTCTACCAGCTTGTCCACATAATCGCAGTTCATGAGGCGCAGTATGCCCATATAATCAAGGTCGAACGCTATCAGGCTGCCTACCTTATATTTCTCTGCGTTGTTGCCCAGGTCCACTACCATCATATCCGAGCTGGAGCCTACGATTTTCAGTTCAGGGTCGGTAGGCCGGATATGACTGTCTTCCACATCCAGCAGTCCGATGTCTATAATGGCCCTGTGAGAGCTGATGTTGCTGCTGCTGTTATCAAATTTCAACACATCGCCGGTGAGATTATGGCCGAGGTCGCCGTCCGGTACCATCGGCTTTTCACGCAGCTCAATGATCTCTGCATATAGCCTGAATACATCCTGGTGCAGGTGAGGATTGGGCGTGTTATTATAGACGTCCGTACCCAGGAACAGGGTTTCTCCTACCCGGAAGTGATTGACATCCCTGGGAAGCAGGCCTTTGCCGATCAGTGGTATGGTCACGGAGGTTCCGCCGGTAATGTAAGGGATCACCTTATTGAACCTTGCTTCTATAAGCTGCTCATAAAGGCAGAGTTGCAGGAGCTTGTCCTGGTTGGGCAATACCCCGTACATGCAGGTCAGGTTGGTGCCCAGTCCTGAGACCTCGATATTGGGGAGCCGGAATACTTTGGCATAAAAGTCGATAAACTCTTCCCGCATTACGCCTTCCCGGAGCTCACCCAGCTCGATCATAATAATGACCTTGTGGATCTTATTTTGCTTCACTGCTTCGTCCGAAAGCATTTTGATGGTTCCGAATTCGGTATTGAAGCTGGCATCGGCATACCGCACTACACTGGAGATGTAGCGCCGGGCCGGCGGCTTTATAAAGACCGTTTCTATGCCGGGGGCGAGGGATTTGATGATCTTAAGGTTGGTAATGCGGCTGTCGCATATCTGTTGCAGCCCGAGGTCTATGATCTCCTTCAGGTAGGTCCTGGAGCCGCACATTACCTTGGAAACCACCCCCCATTCGATATTGTGCGAGGAAAAGAGCCGGTCAAGATACCGGTAATTGTCCCGCAGCTTTTTTCTGTTGAGAATGATATGTGCCATGATATTTATTTATTCAGTCTCATTTCGAGATATTTATTGGTAAACCCTAATTTTTCATACAGCTTTCTGGCCGGGTTGTCCGGCTCCACGTGCAGGGCGATATTGCCCGTGGTCTCCGCTATGGCCATCTGCATCAGTTGTTGCCCGATGCCCTGTCCGCGGCAGTCCTTATGGGTCGCTATATAGACCAGTATATGCTCCGGTATATAGCCGGTCATACCGGTATGGTTGATCACTACGGCGCCGACCAGCTTGTCTTCGTCCCTGGCGGTAAAGATCATGCCACCGGCTTTGCCGTCCCTGTACAGGGCATAATCCAGGCAGCGCTGAATATCCTGCCTGGCATCACCGTACTGTTCCAGGTGTGTAAAAAGAAAGCCCAGCACCTGTTCTTCTTCTGCGGGTGAAAATGAATCAGGCTGCTTGTAGGAGGTGTATTGGATCATAATAAAAAAGTTATGCAGCAAGCATTGCTTGCCGGGTGAAAAAGTCAGTTACATACTGTCGGTAAATTCAGCTATTGTTGCTGAAACGGGGCTGCAGGAAATGAATCCTGAAACATTGTATAATGATGTGAGACGCTTGAATCAGTTGAGGTCCGAACCATCATTAATGATCTGTAAGATGCAAAGATAAGAAAAAATATACAGGTGCTCCCGGCAGGGGCTGTTTCGCGTTCCCGGGTAGCTTGGTCTTACCGCCTGCTTCCGGGCGGCAGTACCGGGATCCCGGTTGTCTTATACCTTTGATTAATGGTATTGTAGGGTGGTTGGTTTCCTGCCCGTAATGCGCATGTAGATAAGAAAAAGGAGCGTAGGTGGAGTAGGGGCCGGGCGCGATGGATTATTGGTAAAAAAAATGACTATCTGTAATGTAAGCAGCAAAGGCATTATAAGCTACCAATTATGATAAGAGATTCCTCACATCCGTCCAGAATGACCAGGCATGCTATAGTGTTTTTTAGCAACGAAAGCGTTCTTTAACTCACAGAGCGGACACTTTTCAGCGGGACATATCTGTAATAATAAGTTGCTTCCTATAAGCAGATAGTCATCAAAAGAAATGCTTATATCAGCCTGTTATCCTTAGCTTTCCTGACGGCTTCTATCTTGTTATGTACCCGGAGCTTGGCATAAATGTTCTCAATATGCTTACGTACCGTGCTGGGAGATATGAACAGGCTGCCGGCAATACCGATATAATTGAGCCCTTTGCTCAGTTGCTCCAGCACCTCGGTTTCCCTGGCACTCAGCTTTACGGTCTCCTGCTGTCCTTCATCGGGAATATCCACCGGGTTGCGCAGCAGCTTCAGCGTCTTTAATGCAATGGATGGCGTCATGGCTGCTCCGCCGTTAATGGTGTCCGTGATACCCTGGTACAGCTCCTGTGGCTGCACCTCTTTCAGGAAATAGCCATCCGCCCCGGCTTTGATCGATCTGAAGATATTGATGTCATTATCAAACACCGTCAGCATAATGATCTTTATATAGGGAAAGTGGAGCTTTATCATTTCCGTGGCTTCTATGCCGTTCATCTCCGGCATTTCTATATCCATCAGTATCAGGTCAACGCAGGCATCCTGCTGCAGCTTATCCAGCAGCTCGCGACCATTGCCGGCACAATACCGGACACTGAGATCCGTGAAAAAGGAGAGCTTTTCCCGGATGGCCTTCCGGAGAAACGTATTATCGTCTGCTATTACAATTTTTATTACGGGCGCCATAAGTGATCGGTTTATTCAAAATTAAAGGTTGCCGGTGAAACAATATATACGGCATCCTGCGTATTTTACAGTAATATGCTTACCTCTGTACCGCTGGCTCCCGAATGTATCACTATATCTCCTCCTATTTCTTCCATTCTTTTGCGCATATTGGATAACCCGTTGGCATTGTCATCGGGGACAGCATCGGGAGCAAAGCCCTTCCCGTTGTCTGCAATACTGACGGCAAACCGGTACGGTGTATCCGTAACAGGATAGATATGGATAGTTATCCTGTCTGCACCGGAATGCTTGACCGCGTTGTGCACCGCTTCCTGTATCACCCTGTAGAGGTGGATGCCCTCCAAGGAAGAAAAATGAAATGTACTGTCTTTCAGTTGCTCATCCACCGTAAATTCAAAGGATACATTACCTACAGCATCTGAGATCTTACTTATAAAGTCGCTCAGGCGGGCGCGCATATCCTCAAAGGTTACGGTACCTTTATTCATCGCCCATACGGTATCTCTCAGCTCGCTGATAGCCTGCCGGGCAAAGCCGCTGATATGATCGATCCTTTGATGGACCTCTGACGGCTCATCTCGGAAATAGTACCTGATATTATCCAGGGAAGAGGTGATGAAGGTAAGCTGCGAGCCTATGTTATCATGCAGCTCCCTGGATATCTTCAGTCTTTCGAGGTGCAATTGGTTCTGTGTTTCTATAGCGGCATAGGTCTCTTTCAGCCGGTGCTCTTCCTCCAGCCTCCTGGCTTTCTGCTTCTGCCTGTAAAATAATATATAACCGGCCAGGACGGCTATCAGCAGCAGCAATACCGCTCCTGTCACCTGCAGGTTCTTTTGCTCTATTTTGAGGTGGCTCTCGGCAATATCTGCGCGCTGCTCCAGTATCTGCTTTTCTTTTTGCTGGGTTTCGTAACGGGTCTCCAGCTCTACCATTTTAGTGAAATTCTCCTGGTTCAGCACGGAATCCCGGAGCGTGTATGCTTCCTGGAGATACCCGTAAGCAGTGTGATAATTTCCTCCTGCTGCGGCTATCCTGGATAAAAGCTTCAATGTCTTGACGATCTCTTTTTTTGTTTGGTTCTTTTGTGACAATTCCAGTGCTTTCCGGGCAAAGGAAGCTGCCGCCGCATATTGCTTCTGCTGGTAATACAGCTCCCCGAAATGGTTGTTCATAAATGCCTTCCCGAAATTGTCTTCTACCTGTTCGGCCATTTGCAGCCCCTTGAGCCCATACTGCTCTGACAGCTTGTATTGCTTCATTTCCAGGTAGATGCTGGCAAGGTTGCTGTAGCAGGAAACCATACCGGCATGGTCTTTAATATCTTCCTTGATCTGTAAGGCCTCTTTGAAAAGCTCAATGGCTGTATCGTATTGCCTGAGCTTTTCGTAATAGACGATCCCCTGGTTGTTGATGACGGAGCTTTTGCCCTGCTTGTCCCCAATGCTGTCATAGCAGGCGGCTGAAAGCCGCATTCTGTGCAGCGCTTTATCATAGCGGTTCTGTTCGATATTGATGAGCCCGAGGTTACTGTAAGAGATGGCCAGCAGCTGGTTATTACGCTCTTTTTTGCAAAGGTCAAGGATGCTCATAATGATTTCATTGGCCTTCTGGTAATCGCCATAATAATAATAGACCATAGCCTGGTTATTGACCGCATTGGCCATAATGATAAAGTCACCGATGGAATCGGCAATGCTGATAGCTTGCCCGAAGACAATGATCGCGGAGTCGTACTCCGATTGGAACCTGTGCGCAACTCCCAGGATATTCAGGCTTATGGCTTTCTGCCTTGCATTCTTTTCAATGCCGGCATAGCGGATGCTTTCCCTGGCATGCCATTTTGCCTGTACCGGATTGCTGAAAATGTTATCCCGTGTTTTCATATACTCCCGGTAAGACCTGCTGGCAGTATCGGAAGGCGGCTGTTGCTGCTGTGCCCGGACAGGTACAACGGGCAGCAGGCATATCAGTATAAGAAGCAGGTATCGTTGCATCATACGGGAGTGATTTTACAGGGACAGTTGGAAATATTACAGGGTGTCCCTTGCCTGGAATGTGTACTGCAAATATAAGTGTCCTGGTATACAGTGTGCTGAAAATTATATATAGACTACCTGAAAATAAGGCATTTGCCGTATTGTATAGCAAGGAATATGGAATTTATTTTGTGGAACCTTGAAGTCCTGTATACAGGCTGTCTGAGGAAAAATAACTAAAAGTTGTAACCATACAAAGCAGGAAATTATGAAATATAATGTACTACTGTCCTTCTTATTATTCGCAGCCTGTATGACCAGGGGAGCGGCGCAGACGCTGGGAGATTTCAGGCCCAAAGAGCAGTCTTACGGCTTGGGCAAGGTGAAGAACGCCCAGCGGATCTATATCGCCTCCTTTACGGTCAATTACCAGATCTATAATGAAAAGGAAGATTTTAAGCAGGGCGGCCGTATGCTGGGCGGAGGGTATAAAGGCGATGCGCATGCTTCCCTGTCTGTGGGGCTGGACAATATCACTGAAGCCGGTATCCAGGCCGTTACCGACAGCCTGTACCGCGACTTTACGGCTATGCTGAAGGCTAAAGGGCTGGAGATAATCACTGCCGATGAGGCCGGTGCAACGGAGACCTACAACGGCTTTACCCGGGTCAAGGGTGGCAGGATCAATGAAGCGCAGTTCCCCGGTACGCTGGCTACCACTCCCGCGGGTTTTGAGTATTATGTAAAGAACATTTCAAAGTCGGGTAAGGAAAAATCAGGAGGATTCCTGAATAATCCTTCCACCATATACGGTAAGCTGTCCTCACAATTGAATGACGCTATCATCGCGGATGTGGACCTGTTCGTGCTGTTTATCGAGGATAAGAACGCGATGGATCTTGCCGGGGCCAATATAAAGGTGAAAACTTCGCTGAGGCTCGCTGCCACCGAGGCTATCATCATGAAAAGCAATGCCAGGATAAAGCTGAAAGGCCAGAACAATGTTGTTTCGGCCACCAGCCAGGCCAGCTTCTACCACGGAAAGGTGCCTGTAGGCATCGGTGTTAACAGCAGCTATACCGGCGGACTGAAAAGCCCGCTGGATGTGAAGGGGGTGATAGAGGACAAGAAGATCCAGAGCTTTGCGTCCAACCGGAGGGATTATATAGGCACACCGACGATCTACGGTACCTGGTATAATCCGGGCAATACTTCCAGCAGCTCAACGACCGTGATCCCTGTGGATGAGCAGAAGTATACAAGCGGCGCCTATCTGGCAGGAAGGAAGTTCCTGGAATATCATACCGAAGCATTCCTGAAGAATGTAAAATAACGGTTCCGGCAACCGTACAGCATAGCCCGAGATATAATAAAGCTCCCTTATCATAAGAATAGGGGAGCTTTTATTATCGGCATTCCGGCTGTTATCATACAGTGTAAGACATTGACAGATCGGGGAAGCTCCCGTCCCGGGAAACAGGTTGCATTTATAAATCGTAACTTTATAGTTGTTCCTGATATACAGGAATGCTACAAACTTATTACTATGGCGGTATCTTTCGGAGACAGGGTCATTGATTTCAACACCCGGTTACACTACCGGGGTGAGCTGCCGGATGGCTTCCGGGTGATGAACCCCTACCTGGATAATCCTGAAACCATGCAGGTGATGCGGCAGTTTTACCACAAATATTATAATGATCATCATCAGCGCCGGTTTATTATCGGCATCAATCCCAGCCGGCACGGGGCGGGGGTGACAGGAGTGCCTTTTACCGATACCAAAAGGTTAAAGGACGTCTGTGGCATTGAGATGACATCTGCGCATACCCATGAGGTGTCTTCTGTCTTTATGTATGATATGATCGCCTCATATGGAGGCGCTGCCGCGTTTTATAAAAGATTTTACATTAATTCCCCGTTCCCGCTGGCCATTGTCAGGGCTACGAAGGACGGCAGGTGGCTCAATGCCAATTATTATGATGATCCCGTCCTTTTCGGCATGGTAAAGGACTTTATGATCGATTCCTTAAAAAAGCATATGGAGCTGGGACTGGATACTTCCCGCGTCTTTGTGCTGGGGAAGAAAAACGCGGATTTTATCAGCAGGCTGAACGCGGAGGCGGGACTCTTCGGTCACCTGGAGGTCTTGGAGCATCCAAGGTATATCCAACAATATAAATCAAAAGAAAAGCAGTTGTATATCGATAAATATATAGCTGCTCTCAGTCATTGAAAACAGGTAATTTTCTGAGGATGCAGGCAGCCGGCAAACATACGATCTATACTATCGGGCATTCCACGCGCAGCGTGGATGACTTCATCGCCATGTTGCGCTCTTTCCATATAAGCACCCTGGCAGATGTGCGGCGCTTTCCGGGTTCCCGCAAATTTCCCTAGTTTGATAAAGAGCTCCTGGAACACTCCCTGGAAAAGAGCCATATTAGCTATGTCCACCTGGAAGCTTTGGGAGGAAGGAGAAAGGTACGACGGGATTCAAGGAATACCCGCTGGCGCAATGCCTCCTTCAGGGGATATGCTGATTATATGGAAACCGAAGCGTTTGAAAAAGGTATGGCAGAGCTGGAAGCGATGGCTGTGCAAGCGCCGTTGGCCTATATGTGTGCGGAAGCGGTCTGGTGGAGCTGCCACCGCGCCCTGATATCCGATTACCTGAAGGCAAAAGGTTGGACCGTATTGCATATTATGGATGCGGGTAAGGTGCAGGAGCACCCCTATACAGCGGCTTCAAGGGTAGCAGGCGGCCGGGTGCTTTATTTCGATAAAGGGCTTTTCGATTAGCATGATAAAGCCGGATCCGCTTATTTTATGTATATGTATTTTTTGTATTTTTGTAGTAATTCAAGGAACAGCAGGTACCTGTAAAAGTAAGGGGCGTCCTTATGGATCCGTTCTCATACCAGGCTTAAGATACATCGGTTGTAAGGCTATCCTCCCGGTTCCTTCGGTATTGATTACGCTTTCCTGACAACTGATTATGAAAGGAGCCGTTACGGACCTGCCCCGATCCCGGCTTTTGCTTATCAGGCAAAATATATAAATATGCATCAAAGAAATTACCTGCCGGCCGTTCTGCTGTCATTATTTTTCTGTATTCCGGCGAACGAATTACAGGCGCTCAGCTACAGGGTGCTTTTTCTCGGTAACAGCTATACCGCTGTCAATAATTTGCCTGCTATGGTACGGGATGTTGCCCTATCAGCAGGCGATACCGTTATTTTTGACAGCTATGCTCCGGGAGGATACCAGCTGATGGACCATACGCTTGACGCTACAAGCCGGGGCAAGATAATGGCCGGGGGCTGGCATTATGTGGTTATCCAGGGACAGAGCCAGGAACCTATTACCTTATCCTCTCAATTTGCCAATGGTGTCCTGACCTTATATAATCTGATAAAGCAGTACAACCCCTGCGCGGTGCCGGTGTCCTATATGACATGGGGACGGAAGAACGGAGATGCGGCCAATTGCGCCGCCTTTCCTGTAATGTGCACCTATCAGGGCATGGATACTACTTTAAGGGACCGCTACCTGAATCTTACAACTTCCATTAACGGGGAAACGGCGCCTGTTTCGGTGGTGTGGAACTACCTCCGGCAAAATCACCCGGGCATTGAACTGTACCAGCCGGATGAAAGTCATCCGTCAGCGGCGGGCTCTTATGCCGCCGCCTGTTGCTTCTATACCATGCTTTTTAAAAAAGATCCCGCACGGATCACGTTTAATCCGGGAATAGATGCCACGACTGCTGCCATCATAAGGAACGCGGTCAGGGTAATGGTATTTGACAGGTTGCAATCCTGGGACTTTAAGCGTACCCCGATATCCAGCTTTGACTACCGGATAGGACAGGGTATCAATGAAGTGATCTTCACACCGCTCAACCACGGTGTACGGCAAACCTATTTATGGGATTTTGGCGACGGTACAACATCCGACTTATTCAACCCGACACATTCCTATCTGACGGATGGTACCTATACGGTCTCTCTGACAACAATGAACTGTGACCTGCAGGGGCCGCACACCAGCTTTACAGATACGGTTATCCAGTTCTGCAGCCATACTCCGACCATTTATACCACCCGTCCCTGGCTCTGCCATTATGATACCCTTTGGACACAGGCCGCAGACGCGTACCAGTGGTTTGCTAATGGTGTCCGGCTGCCGGAAACCAACCGTTACTTGGCGGATTATTCGCGCTATGGCATTACGGGCTTTTCCGTCATGGCGACCCTGAACGGCTGCTCGGAGCTGTCAACATTATATACGACAACTGCTGAGTCATCCGGCTATTACTTTGATGCCTTGGGTGATCCCTGCGAGGGAGATACTGTGGCGTTTGCCGTATTGCATACGAATGGCTTCTTATCCGGTTCGGAAAATATCCTGTGGTTTAAAAACGGTGCGCCGTTACCGTTAATGACCGGCGAAGACACTTTACTGATCACTACATCGGGATCCTATGAGTGTAGGGTATCAAACCCCAATGCCGTTTGCCCTTTTGATACCACCTCTCTGCTGCTTGAATTTGATTGCGGCGGAACAGGGATTGCGGAAAAGGCCGGCCGCCGGGCATTATCCTGGGCGCTTTCTCCCAACCCGGCATCAGAGATCATACGCATTAGCTTTTCAGCCTATCCTGCGGACGAGTGGATACAGGTTTACAGCGCTGTGGGCCGCCTGGAGCTGTCAATGGCCGTATCGGCAACCGCTATGGACATCAATATTGCTGATCTGCCCGGCGGACTGTATTACGTCCGTATGAAGAACAATACCGTTCCCGCGTTGAAATTTATGAAGCTGTAGCATAGCGGGCATCATTATTTCTGCCTGTCCCTGCCTACCTTTATTTCCATAAAAATACCCCCAAAAGCTACCTGCTTTTGGGGGTATTTTTATGGCTTTTTAATTATATGGATAATTAAAATCGTGGCCTGGCAGTTTTACCGTACGATCTGTATTTTTTGTTGTGCCGTACCCTGTGCCGTTGTGATCATGATCATATAGCTGCCGGCAGGGATATTGCTGACGTCAATGTTTTGCCTGTCCTGGATGGCACTGTTAAGCACTACCTTCCCGGTAATGTCCAGGATAGCCACGTTCGCCTGACGGGCATTTTTCAGATCTATGGTGAGATGGCTTTGTGCCGGATTAGGATAGATGCGTGCCACATCGTTCCCTAATTTTTTAACGGAAGCAGCCTTTGGCTGTAATCTGCCGATAAAGGATTGGGCGGTTGACCATTGATTATCCAAAGCTACGGCTCCTGCAAGCACGATCTTGCCGTCATCCTGGAAGGCCAGGTTGGGAGCAAAGACACCCTGCTCTATATTGCTGATCTTTTTCAGCTCCGTACTGCCGTTGAACGTAGCATCCGGGCTTCCGTCTGCCTGGAACATCACAATACCGGTCGTGTTATCAGCATAGTCTACATAAGTATATGCCAGCCTGTTATTACCTGCAAGATGCAGTACAGCCGGCTCGGCATCTGTGGAAGCAATAGGGTATATTACATAGCCCTGCGTGTCGAAAGTATTGTCCAGTGTGCCGTTGGTATTTAAACGGACCAGCAAAAGACTAGTTGTATCATTCCCGTCTTCGTAAACAAAGCCGCCTGCAACTATCTTATTATCGCTTTGGATCTTCAGGTTGTAAATACCTATAGCTTTATCGTTCAAAGAAAAAATGTGCTTGCCCGAGGTAGCAAAGGTATTATCCAAAGTGCCATCGTTATTGAGCCTGTATATCCAGATCTCATTGGTACTGGAGCTGGGTGTGGAATAGCTGACATAAGCGCCTATGATGATTTTGCCGTCCGCTAATGCCTGCACCTGGTTGTAGTACAAGCCGTTGGTGGTAGCTATATCTATATCCACAATGCCATTGGTGCCGAAAGTGCTGTCTACCGTACCGTCCGTTTTCAGTCTTGTTATGGCAGATTCGCCTTCGCCGCATACTAATATCTTCCCGTCATTCTGGATGCTGATATTGCTCACGTGCGTTCCCGCCAGTGAAGTGGCGGCATGGAATATCTGCGCATAGCCGAAAGTGCCGAATGTGGAATCTATAGCACCGTTGGTCAGGAAACGTTTTACATAATATGTTTTATCCTCGGTATTGACATCTTCATTATATCCGCCCACCAGGATCTTGCCGTCGCTCTGGAGCTCTAATGCCATGAAGTAATGGTCAATATCATTGCCGTCGTTAAAGCGGGTGATGCCGTTTGTTCCGAATGTATTGTCCGGCTGACCGCTTGTCGTATATTTTGCTATGAAGCCTTTTGATGCGTCATTGACCATATCCTGGCCTAACACGATAGTAGTCTGATCGTTGTTGATCCTGATGGAGTTGAAATTATTATAATTGCCGCTTACGGCACCGGTTGTATAACCATTAGTGCCATAGCCGGCGTCAAACTCCAGGCCCTGGGCATAGGCAAAAGATACCGTACCGAGCAGTAAGAATGTAAACAATGTTTTTTTCATAATAGTTTCTATATGTTTTTTTGATTAAGATGCAAAAATAGCAAATTAAAAGCTGAGTGGCACACTTTTTGATAATTGTTATTAGGTATCAATATTAAATATGACTACTTTTGAATATTGAAAATGCCGCTTTAACTTTAATAACTAAAAAAAGCAATTATTAAGCCAGAAGAAGAATAACTATAACCTAATTAAAATATAAACAGCATTTCGCTTTTATACTTTTCTCGCTAACTAAAATCGACCAAATTTTTAAAGCAAAACGAGAGAGTGGAAAGTTGAAATGCCTGCGCGAAATAACAACGAAATTTGTTACAAGCGTGGGCTTTCCTTTTTATCTTGTTTTGCGCGGTTCTTGGTCGGACCTTAGTTAGCAAGCGATTGGATAAGCCCACGCTTGTCGTTTTGGTACACGTACGCAGGAATTTTCACAAGTACATCCCCAACCATTATTACAGGCACATACACCGGCAGGTGTCGGGCACCATTCCAGCAATGCGAAAGGCCCGGCACCTGTTTTTTATGTCCATAACAAAACTCCGTAAAGGGTAACGAAAAGTATCGAAGCTTTTATCCCAAACCAATAAGCCAAACTGTTTATAGCAATTTAAAAAAAGCAAAATGATGAGATGAAGAAGCAGCGAACTGCTTCATCCGGTACACTATGGTGCCGGATCGGTGACTGCCTGTGCCGGATATGATCTCCCGACGCAAGCAGAAGGGCATACAGCGCGCTTCTCAAAACAAATGAATATGCAAAACATCAACATCATTATTACCGAACCTGAAACGATCTTCTCTGCGGGATTGAAAATGTTGTTGCAGCAAAGCGGTAAATACAACATCACCGCTGACTGTGTGAGCAGGATACAAGCCGTAACACCGCTTCCCGGCACAATATTTATTATTTTATGGACAGAAAAGGACGAACAGGTCCTGATGAAGACCATTGCCGGGCTGCGCCACACCGGCCGGCATCTGCCTGTCCTTATTATTACCCTCTTCAGGATCAGGAACGAGCACATACAGCAAATCATAGCGTTGGGCAATACAGCCATTGCCAGTGCGGCTATATCGGGCAGGGAGCTGCACAACTATATAGATCAGTTGCATAACGGCAGCCAGTGGCTGCTCAGCAGGGATATACAGGAAACATTACTGGAACAGTTGCTCCGGCACGGCACAGCAAAAAATGCAGCGGCATCAGGTCTTTTTTCAGCCAAGGAAAAGAAAATAATAGCGCTGGCGCAGCGTGGCTGCAATATCATACGCACAGCAAAAACATTAAACTTAAGTCCCAACACTGTAGCTTCCTACCGCAGCAAAATGCTTAAAAAAGCAGGCGTGCACTCAATGGCTGAGTTGCTGGAAAAATATAATGACAGCGGGTAAAATCCTGTCTTTGCAGCTGCGATGCAGCAGTACTATGATCCATCCATGTGTATATAGATGCGGAAAGCGGCTTTTAATATCTCATCATACATCATTCATAATTTTTTTAAAAACAACAATTCGTAATTAATAAATCAAAAAATAACAGCGTATGAGAACACAACTACAGCGAATGTTCATGCGGCAGCGGTCTTCCAAATCGAGGCAGTTGTCCCGCTTGCGGGTTCGCCTGGCAGCAGCGCTCCTGCTGGGAACAGTCGCTTTCGGCAGTAGCATTACTGATGCTGTCGCGCAGACACCCCTTATTACTTATACCTCCGCTGGCGATGTTACAAAAGGGTACAGCAGCGGGGCACTTGTCGTGAGAGTCGTCTTCAATGGGGCCTGTACAGGAACGAAAGTAAGAGTGGGGCTGCCAGCAGGCATCAGCTATGTGCCCGGAACAGTGAGCAAAGTAAGCGGTACAGCCGCCCTTGGCATCGTTTATGACGCCGGAAGCAGCACTCCCCAGAGTCCCGTATTTGACATTACGGGAACCATAACGACCGGCAATGACATCGAATTCAGTATTGGCAGGGCTGCCGACTGCTCTGCCTCAGCCGGCGGAGGATTTGATAGTGTGTATGTGACCTTTACCGGTGGATGTACCGGTCTGTCTATGACCAACAACGCCGATCCTGCGGTCAAGAACTATTCTATTCTTGATCCTTCCCTCAACTTCTCTACCGCACCTACTGCTATTACAGGCGCGGTAATAGGAACTACCGTTACACGTACTATGGTAATTACCAACGGTGGTAACGGGGGTACTGATACTATGGGCTTTTATATAGCCTATCCCGGCGGAACAGTATCCAATACCGCTCCCGGTAACGCCATTACAGCAAACGGGGCGTCCTTTACTCCTTACGCAACCAATGGCGATACCTTGTTCTACAAGATATATGGTACCACGGCTTTTGGTATGGACGGTATCCTCAGCAATGCTGAAACCGTTACCATAACAGAGCCTATACGTGTCAACTCCTGTGGCACAAGCACCAATTCCACAGCTTATGCCACCTACTGGGGTGTTAATATCTCGCCTTCCGGGAGGTGTAAATACGAAACCGTAAGCGGTTCCGTGACCATGGCTAGCGGCGCGGCCACCATTATTATAGCCGAGCAAAACCTTATACAGCCTTCCAATATGTGCGACAGCGCTATTGTAGAAGTGGTGATACGCAATAATGGTAACGAGCTGGCATCTGGTGCAGGTACTGCACATAACATTACGCAGTACATAGGCTTGCACAATGGTGATAACAATGGTGTTGGCGGTGGTGTAAGGGCATCGGAGTCCGTTACCAGCTTCAGCATCAAAGACGGCGCCAACTGGGTACCGCTTACCTCTACCGGTGGTGTACCTGCTATTAATACCGGCGCAGCCTCAGCTTCTGTAGCGCTTAGCCAGCTCACTGCCGCGCCGGCTACTAGCTATGGGCTGATAGATGCCGATGGCGATGGTGTGTTTGATGACCTGCCTGTGGGCGCATCTTTTACACTCAGGTACAAGATCGGCTATATGTGTACACCCGGCTGTAGCACGCAGGTAAAATCGGGTTCTCCTTATTACCAGGCTACCTACAGCAATATGTGCGGTCAGGCCGCTACCTCTACACAGCTTAGCGGCGCCTCTGCTGCTACAGGGACTGGCAGAAGCATACCTACAGAAAACCGCATACGCAGCAGTGCTGTCTATCCCGTTACAGCTCCACCGGATATAATAGATGGACAAGTAGCGACTATCCGCATACAGGGGCAAAGAGATTTTCGCGTAAACCCTGCAATTTTTACCAACAGCAGCAGCCTTTACAGCTGTCCTACCAACCTGCTTAAATTGCGCATTACCGTGCCCAAAGGCATTACCCTATCGGCAGGCCGGTATTTTCAAAACCATAGCACCAGCATTAATACTATTGTAAGCAGCAACACCGAATCTTATGCTACTTATGATATTATAGAAATCACAGGTCGCCAGGAGAGCTATACTTATTTTGCCTTTGAGGCCGATGTTGTACTCGATTGCGATAATTATATACCCGGTACGGCCATCAGCTATACTGTATCTTACGTTTGTGATGCGAGCGCAAGTTGCGGCTGCGAAGAGGTATGGGCTTGTAATACCATACCTATGACTCCACACTGCGGCAATTGTACTACCGGCGGGCTTACTGTGACATCTACCGATATACAGCGTACTACCGGCGGCTTTGTGAGCAGCACCTCCAATGCCTGGGTGGACGTAAATACCCTTACGGCAAAACAGCTGCGCATCATGACCGCGGGCGATAGCGCTGTGGGTACCTTTACAGGTAAACTGATCAACGGTAGTGCATCTCCTTTTGATGCGCATTATTTCCGTATGTATTATAATGCACCGGGTGGCAATAAGGCTATGGAAATATTAGATGCCCAACTGGAAGTTTATACCGGAGCGACACTTTCGGCTACATACAATATTGCAACTGCATCGTCTTCGGCCGTAAGTAGCGGCAGACATACCATAATGTACGACCTCACGCCCTACATAGGTTCGGGTGACAGCGTCGTGTTGAAGCCTCGATTTGTGATGCTCGACAACAATGCAGTTAATGCTACAGCTATGCCGCTCGGCAATATGAAAGTGGATATGTATTCGCTGAAAACCGGTGACCCCACGGAATATACCTGCGACCAATTTTCGCTGGAGCAGTATCTGCACCGTAACTATATACAACTTTCAGGCGGTACGGGCGCTATCATCAATGCCTCGGGTTGTGCTACCTATACCAACGATGGTTATATACGTACAAATGCCTTGGGCAGTGATATGTACCCTGGAGAGCTGAGAGCGCTTGCGCTTGTAGATAGTATAAAAATTGAGATTACCAGTGGCGATTTCTTTAACGGCAACTTATCTGTCACACCTTGGGGACTTACCTCCTCTGAAGGCCCCTTTACGGTGTTTTCCGTAGCCCCGGCATATACCAGTGTCGATGGCAAAACAAGGGTATATGTTAATGACGGTACTTGGATCAAACCCGAATGGCAGGGTGACGGACAGGCTTACAACCTGTACCAGTCTCTCATCAACGGTTGCGGTAGCCTGCCTGTAGGCAATGTTATCACTACGGTGTACATACGCAGGAATACTACGGCGCACAGTGGTAATTTCCATGTAGCTGAGAGCGCTGTATGGAGTCGCGAAGTGCGAAATAATTCTATGCCTGTCCTTAATGTGCAAAACAATACCGGTGAAATACAAGGTGTATCTGCCAGTCAGCACTGGGATATTACGCTCAGCAATACCACCAATGTAAACGCGCCTAACGTATGGTTTGCCCTTGAAAGGAGCACAGGAAGCGGTATCGTGATAGACAGCGTTAAAAAACGCAACGGTATAACAGTGGGCGCTACTGTACCTGTAGAATCGACTTACGGTACAGGCAACCAATGGTATAAGGCAGATCCTACGAATATCACCAATGCCTCCGCATCGCAAGAATACCGTGTGTATTTCCACTATACAAGCTGTAATCCTGACAGCATACAGCTTAAAGCAGGATGGAACTGCTCCAGCTATGCTGCTAATCCAGCAGCTTATTCCTGTACCGCTGCGAGTACCTATCTTAAGGTAATCCCTAACCCCAGCCACGTACAGCTGAGCATAGCCCGTCAGCCCGGCGGAGGCAGTGCTATAGACCTCTGTACAGGTGACAGCGCGGTGCTGATCGTCAACAGTGCGCAGAACGCAGGTATTGTTAATCCTTACATTACCTTTACGCCGCCTGCTGGTGTAACGCTGCCTGCTACACTGGATGTAGAGTACCCGCTCAACAGCGGCATATATGAGGCGCTTCCTGTTACTTTTAGCGGAGGCACTTATACTATCAATTTAAAAGATCATAGTGGTATAGACGACATATCAGGTATGCCCGGTACCGCGGCTAATCCCGGTGTGGAAGGTCGTCAGGCAAAAATCAAAGTGGACTTTATGACAGGCTGTGGCTTCACTTCCGGTACATCGTTCAGCTTTCACGCTTACGCCAGCCGTCCATGCGGTGCACCTGCTACCGGTAACGGTACTACTGTTACCACTGACGGTGTCAACATCATCGGGGCTACAGCACCCGGCGGAGCAGGTATGAGCATGAGCTTCGGACCGGCTACAACCATAGGCTGTGGCAGCCCTGTAACCCTCAGCGCTACCGTTACTCCTACCGGTATAGCCTCATCTACTACCGATACCATTATTTACACACTCCCTGTGGGTGTGGTGTTTGATGGTAATCTTACGCCTGGTTTCACCGCGGTAGTAAGCGGTAATACCGTCAAAATAGGTATGCCTGCAGTAGTAGCGAACAGCCCTGTAAACATAGCCTTTGATGTTGTGGCATCCGGTGGTGGCTGCGGTAGCGGTAGCGTATCTGCATTGTACAGTCGCCAGATAGCGCCATTGTACTGTGCTGCTACCACCAGCTTCTGTAGCAGCAGCAGCGTGGTTATCGCCAACGGCTCCTCACCATCCATAGTTATAGAGAAGCCTGTGCTTTCCCTCAACTCGGTGACCTATACCGGCGGCTTCTTCCGTCCCGGTCAGTCCTATACTGCAGACGTTAGCGTTTCCAACAGCAGCAGCACGGCAGCTCCGGCGGCCACTTATATTGTAGAAGCCTTCTGCGGTAGCAACAGCATGCCATTCGATGAGCAGGTATTCTCTCCTGCAGTGGCGCCAAGCGGCACAGCCACCGGCAGTATGACCTTTAGCGTGCCTGCCGTTGTATGCCATACCGGAGACCAGGTTACCTACCGCATACGTCCCTTAACAGCTACCAGCACACGGCAATGCTTGTGCAGCGAGGCCAGCTACCTGTCATCAGAAGCGCTCCCGGTGAAACTCATCAGCTTTAATGCCTACAAAAAAGGCCATACAGCCTTGCTGGAATGGGCTACTGCTACCGAGCATGATAGCAAAGGCTTCGAGGTACAGCACAGCACCGACGGCAGCATATGGAGCGATATCGGCTTTGTAAGCAGCAAAGCTGAAGGCGGCAATAGCAGGCGGGACTACACCTTTACTCACGGCAAGCCTGCGGCCGGTACCAACCTGTACCGCTTAAAGCAATCAGACCTTAACGGTCGCCACGAGTACAGTCCTGTGCGTATGGTGAGCTTCGGCAAAGATGAGGGTATCACCATATACCCCAATCCTGCCACGGATATGGTACGCATAGAAGGCCTGGACGGTGACAGCCGCATCCGAGTCTACGACATCACCGGAAGGCTGATGTCAGAGCAAAAAGCTGACAGCAGCGTTGCGGAAATATCGCTGATCCACCTGGGCGAGGGCGTATACCACATCCATATCCTTGGAGCGGACGGCACGCTTACGGTCCGGAAAATAGTGAAAGAAAGGTAAGCTTCTATATGAGCGCATCGTTCAATTGGTGATTGGGTTACTACCCATAGCCGCTCCCGGATAAGGGGGCGGCTTTTTTGCTGCATCCTGGTCCTGTCTGGGGGAGGAACTACAACACGGCGAAGGAACTCACAGCCGCAATAAAGTAAAGACGTATATTGGAAATATAATCACGACAACAGTGAAAGAGGCTACGTGCATAATGAAGAGCATAAGACGGCAGGTACCGGCGGTTTCGCAAATGGTATTACTGCCGCGAGGCCGGAGAAGCAGGCATGGCCGGCAGAAAGGAATGCCCCAACAGAAACAGGAAAATATAAAAGGCCGGGTATGGGAACCGGGGGGAATGTCATAAATTAAGATAGCCACAGCGCAAACTATGCGTGTGGCTATCTTTTTAATCTTAAAAATGACTGAACTTTCTTTTTATTACCCGGTGCAGCGGAAGAAAGATGCAGACTTTTTTAGCTGAACAAAAGATCAAAGAACTCGGTTAACTGCTGCAGCTGATTTTTACAGCGGGTGAGCAGCATATGCCTGCCCCGGATTCTGAGCTTTTTAGCTTTGCATTATCATTTATGAATATACCTAAAGCCTGTGCAACGGCTGTTAATGATAGTTTAGCAAGGCGTGATCATCAGTCGTGCGATGCCTTGACACCCTTGTTGTGTGGGTTCCCACTTGGCTCTCAGGCATGGGCACTTCCTTTCGCAATTCTCGTTCATACTCCAGAACATAATGTCAGGCGTACAGCAGCGTGGGTCACCGATCATCCACCTTTCCTGTGGTTGACATTGACGGGGGCCGCTATATATTGTGGCACAATTAATAAACGCAGGGTGAGTTGGAGGGAAAGTACCGCCAAGCATCATAGTATTAGAAATGAGGGTTGTACTCATGGGCGAGATCATGATTAAGTTACTGGTGTACTGGTGCTCACAACTCGGGCATTTTTCAGACCCGTGCAATTGGATATAGATGGGGCACTCGCTGCGGTTGATAATTTCGATACCGCGGGAGGTGGAATATCCGGCGAAGGATAATAAGATTAATACGGCACTTAATAATAGGTTTTTCATGATAAAAGGTTTTAAATGATTAAAAAAGAAACAAATTTATGGACAAGCATTCGCTCAATTTTAGCAAGGCTCTATGATCAGCCGCGCGATGCCATCACATTCTGAGGGTTCCCACCTGGCTCTCAGGCAATCACATACTACTTTACAATCCTGGTTCATTGAGTAAAAGGTGATTTCAGGAGGACAGTTATCACAGCGTGGGTCACCGACCATCCATCTTTCCAATCGTTGGCAGTGACGGGGGCCGCTATATATTGTGGCACAGTTAACAAACGCATTTGGCGGGAAGGTGCCTCCGAGCATAGAAGTGTTGGGCAGGGTAACTACAGACACAGCCGGGATCACGAATAAATTGCTGGTAAACTGGTGCTCACAACTGGGGCATTTTTCAGACCCGTGCAGTTGGATATAGACATCGCACTGGCTGCGGTTAATGATCTCGATACCGCGGGAGGTGGAATACCCGGCAAAGGATAATAAGATTAATACGGCACTTAATAACAGGTTTTTCATGGATAAAGGTTTTAAATGATTCAAAAATGGTTGCCGATGCACAGGCACTTTAGGTGTTATGTATGATGGTTTCAATACCGGGGGAAGCAGCATAGCCTGCAATGTTCAGGAGAGCTAAAATGACACTTAGTAAAATGCTTTTCATAATTACCGGTTTTAAGACGAATGAAATTAAGACGAATGAAAACAGGGGTGTCAGTGTACAGAAAATCAGTTAGTTGTGTATATGGTTACGATATATCGGGTTGAAGGAATGTATAACCAGGGATGTGAATGACCGGTCTTTGCTGAAAAGTAGTATGTATCTATGTAGTATGTGTCTATCAGAACAAATATAAAAACATAAGGATATAAAATGCAAGCAATGGGCTTAGCATTCGTGTGAATGATCAAAAAAGTGCCTGAACGACACAAAATAATATAATATCTTCTCTGAACGATACAGTAAAATGTACGAACGACACAGGAAATAGCTTGAGTTGCACTATGAAATATTTTAGTGTTTTATAAAAATGGGGTAAATATCACCCAACCAAATTTTGAAAGCAACGGAATGTCTTTGACTGACCGTGGTAAAATCTTCTCCTGTATTATTGATCTGTTCCTGTAGCTGCTCCTGTTCGTGTATAGTCTGAAAAGATCAATTTTCGTTTAATTGAAGCATATCTTGTATTTTGACCGGACGTCCTGGTCTTGTGATCGGGGGGGATTAATTAGTTGTTTGTCAGTTATATATGTAAAAATAAAACGGGATAACCTTTCAATTATCCCGTTTTTAAATAGCTATCAGGCAAAAGCCCAATCAATTGATCGGGCTTTTTAAATGCTAAAGTATGTTAACCTATTAATATTTTACCAATTTCGTGTTGCTCTGCTTCCCGTTGATGGAAAGTGTAAGAATATACTGCCCGGGTGCCAAATTGACACCTTCAATACGGAGCTCATTTTTACCTGGCGCAATCTCAAAGGTCATATCAGTTACTTTCCTGTTCAGCATATCTGCTACAATGGCTGTCCCGGTACCTGCATCTCTCGAAGAGAAGCTGACTGTCCAGTTATCTTCAGTAGGATTGGGAGCTACGTTCAGATCGTCGCCTTTACTGCTTTCATTTATGTAACTATCAGGAGTACCGGGAGGGAGCGGATTGCTGCTTTGGCCTCCCACAAGACCATTTGTGCAAATGTCTATACAGGTAGCACATTTGGTGTCAGGTAAATAAAGATTATGACAGATCCTGTAAGTGCCGGGCTGGTTAAATACTGTAGACACTGAAGGTAAAGTGTCTAATTCATCGTAATAATTATTAGGTCCGAAAACGGTCCAATTATGAGTTGCGGACGGGTGATTAATCGGGCTGGTAAAGGAATAGATCCCATTGCTGAGAGAGGAGGTTCCAATTGTAAAATGCGGATAACAGCGGATATATTCCACTTCCAGCTCCGGCCATAAACGTCTGTTCGTGTGATCGCTGCTGGCAAACAGCATAGCCCTGTATATTGTCTCATTTTCAAGCTGGAGCATAAACCCGAAATTCTCGCTGGGATTACTTACCATATGCTGCACCATTGCCCGGAGGTCGGCAGAGCCGTTCTCATAATTCCAGTTCCATCGGGTGGTGCTTGCCGGGGAGGTGATCCGGTTTACTGCAGTTGTTGTTGGAGCTGAATTCCAGGTGACGGTATTCTCATTCCAGTCAGAGGTAATCCGGCTTATTGTTATCTGGTTATCCGTTGCATATGGTGAGTTGGGATGTCCTGTATTGCCATAATTGCCCGAAGTGTCAGTACCGAACAGCCTTAACCTGGCATTCGTAACGAAGGACCCGGAAGGAACTGCGGTATTTAACTGTGCAAAGCGGATCAACGACCGGATAATGCCAGTATCACAGAAATGATTGCTTCGATAGGTCCAGGCAGATGATGCCAGTTCGGGACTGTTTCCATCATTAGAATTGACCCAGTCGCTACAATTAGCCCCGGTATTCCTGGCAATATTGGCGTCCTGTCCGGGATTAGGTCCTGGTTTAAGCGTTATTGAATTGATCTGGGCGTTGAGCGTTCCAATACTGCAGGAGAGCAGCAGAACTTTAAGAAATGTAATCTTCATGGTTTAATTATTAATTAGGGGTGAACAATAAAATTTTGTGCGAAACATAAGTGGCTTGGCTTCAACTTCTGCCTGTTCTTTTATTATTGTCAAGCTTATGTCTAAGATTTAACTGCTTGATTAGTGTATCAATATTAAAATAAGTTATCTGATTGTTGTTGTTGAATTGAGCAAGTGCGTTACATTAAATGATAAGTGCGTTAAATTGATAATGAATGTGTGAAATGTATTTAGTGATTATCCGCTTATCGGAACAATTTCTTATTCAGGTATGCTTCACTGATAAATGCCCTCTCTGTGGGTCAGAAACCACTTTTACTATAAGGGTATGGCAGTGCGCCGGTCATTCCGAACGGATGTGAGGAATCTTTTGTAGCTTAACTATATGGCTTTGGTGCTTATATATGGTCGGTCAGCATATATTTTTTTATTGCCAGGAGCATTTTGAGGGTTGTAATCCAGGCTTTTTTGAAATACATATGATATTATCCAAGGATGGTAACCGAACTTCGGAAAAAGGGTGAAAGAGACGCTATAAGCCTGATTTTTTGAATAACGGGTAACTGAAGTTTAAAGAATTGTGTTGGAAATTAAGGTTTATGAATATGTGTAGAATTAGTGCTTAGCGGATATATACTCCTTATATTCATCTGGCAACTTATTATTGTGTCATAGCTAAAATTTTCAGCTGATACACGAGATATTAAAATGATACAGTAAAAACCCAGCTAACATAGGTGTTAGCTGGGTTTGTGGAGCCGGCGAGAATCGAACTCGCGTCCAAACACCGATCAAAAAAGTCTTCTACATGCTTATCTCTTCTATTGGTTGTCGGCAGTAAACAGGAAAAGAGCAAACCAATCTACCGCTTAGCTGTATAGGTCTTATGTTGTTCGCACAGCCTGAAACAACAGCATTCCAACTTGTTTGATGATGTCGGCGGCGGAATTGGGTGTTGGAACTACCCGTTCACGCGGCCTAAACGACGTCCTAATCCTGGATTAGGCAGCCATAGCAAACTCTTCGTTGCCAGTTAAAATTTGAGCATTCAGATTAAAGTGCTAATTACACAACGCACTGCATGCTTACACAATCCCTCTCTGGTGCTGTCAAAACCAGGCGGCCCCTGATTTGTCCAGGATTGCTTTACTATTGCAAAGTTACGACAATATTATACAATTTTAAAATCTGCCGTATATTTTAACACGGCTCCGCCGGTGGCATCGGTCCAGTTGACCTGCACGTTGTCCAGGCTGTCCGTAGTGCGGATGCTGATCTGCAGTTCCGGGGTCTTTTCCGGGTCCACAGGCTGCAGGAACTTTACCTGTCCTGTACGGTGCATCAGGAGCCGGGTCCCGGTCGCTTTCTCCAGCAGCTCCTGGCTGATCTGCAGCATGCAGACGCCGGGGAGCACCGGCCGGCCCGGGAAATGCCCGGTAAAGATCTCGTGAGCGGACTGCAGGCGGATAGCGGCAGTGACGGCAGTCTCCTCCCTGCGGAAATCGGTTAATGTATAAAGTCCTTTGTCTTCCAGAAACATAGTTTAATCGTTAGAGGGTATGGTTTTCAGCCTGATCCCGAAATTAGCCTTGTGATGAGTGATGGTAAGGCTGGCAGGGAGTCCGGATAAGGGCGCGCCTGCGGCCATTATAAAGCTGACCACCTTTCGCTCCTTTTCATCCAGGATATAAATATTCTTTTTGTCGTCTTTCCCGGTTTCATACACAGCGTTCCCTTTCTGCAGCCGGGTACGGACCAGCGTACGGTCGCCGTTGATCTGCGCTGCAGAGGAGTTGACCCGGAACAACACTTCAAAATCTTTACGGAGCGTTTTGATCAGCGGCTCCTTATTCATCTGCTCCTGTATCTGCACCACCCGGAACATACCTGCGGTGTCCCACTCAAAATCAAAGAAGGTAAAGCCTATCTCGTTCTGGAAGACCACTCTTTTGCTGCCGTCTTCCATCTCCTTGGCCAGCAGCAGCCCGGAAAAGCTGTATTTCCTGATCCCGGCGCTCCCGTTGATCTGGCAGCTATACAGGTGGCGTGTGAAGGCGGCCGGCTCTAAATCATACGGCTGCCAGTTGCGGTCCTGTATGACGTACCTGCCACCGGAACATCCCGCCATCAGCAGGCAGCAGCATAATAAGATAAGACTACTTAGTTTTAAATAATTGGTCATGCAGTCCGGTATTGGCTTTTACATTGGTATATTTCATATCGGTGATATCGCCGTTCAGCTCTGTAATGACCATTTTATTGATATACAGGTTATCCAGGTTGAAATAGACATCGATCTTTTTGAACAACGATTTCAGGTCGCTGGTATTGGGGATCATCTCTATATGGTATTCTTTGCTGTTTTTGGCAACGCTTATTCTGAAGTCGCTGTTGGTAAAGATATTCCCGCTCATACAGTCCACCATTACCTTATTGATGGATTGCAGGGATTTGCTGTTACGGGTATTCATGGTGGTCTTCTTGCCATAATTATCCGTAATGCTCATCTGCCCGTTGTTGAGAATGACCAGGTAGTTATAGGGCGATTGGTAATCTATCCTTACCTTATTGTCTTTTTTATAATAGAACCTGCCGTTGGACACGATGTTCTCTTTCAGCAGCTTCATCTGCTTGGTCTGGGTAAAGCTGCTTTCCAGGCTTTGCGTGTGGGCCATTTTGTCGGCAAACTGCTTTTTGACCCCGTTGATATCAGGGACCGGCGTATAGCCGCCCTGGGACCACGCGGTAAAGGTAAGCGTTACGAATGCCAGAAGGCTGATTAATTGTTTCATAGGGTAAAATTATAAACAATCCGTTATAAAAAACAGGAGAGTCCTGTAATGAATTACAGGCTCTCCTTGTATTTATGGTAGTGTGTGTACTTTATCTCAGATCGATCACTTCCACACCGGGGTGTTTTTTGGTGTCAAAGGTGAACTCAGAGTCGGCGATGGCGGGATTTTCCACCAGGCTGTTCACTGTGTACTCGATCACGTTGCCGGTCTTTTCGAAGACCTTGCCGCCTACGATGCTTTTCCTGGATTTATCCACGTAGAGGTTGATCTTGCTGAAGCCGCCGGCTGCTTTGGGGGTTAGCTCTATGGTGTAGGAGGGTTTGCCGTTATAGGTAGTTTCCCCTGCGAGCTTATAATTATATTCCTTATCATAGGACCCGCTGAACAGCTTGGCCGGTGAAAAGCTGGAATTGGCGTTGTACTTGTCTATCTGCACTTCGTTGGCGCTTTTATTATAGGTCCAGATGCTTTTCGCGTCAGTAATGATCTCCTGGCCTTTCAGGGTCACCTTATATTTGGACCCTTTCAATGCGAGGTTGCCTTTTACGGATTCGTTCGCCTTACCCGATGCGGTAGTGTATTTCAGGACAAAATCACCCTTCAGCGATTTCAGTTTGCCGTATTTGCTGCTGACATCCTGCATGATCTTTTTGGCATCCTGGGCCTGGACGGCAGTTACGGAAAATAAAGATAAGGCTGCCAGTAATGTGGCCGAAATTATTTTTTTCATTGTTCTTGTTTTAGTGTTATGTTGATAACAAAATTAATACCAACTGGTTGTAAAAAAATGATAATAAGTCTATCAGTTCGTAAAGTTAAATAGTTAGAAGAAATGTACTGCCGAAAGTTTAATGCGGAAGGCAAATTTGACGTTAAAATTCTGGCCGTTATTGACTGATAAACCCTATATTTGTTTTTTGATAAGTTCCAGAGCCGCCATAGTCCGAAGTGTTCCCAATGATGATCTCCAAACAGGTGTCCGTTATTATAGTAAGCTACAATGTCCAGGATTTTTTGGATTTGTGCCTGGATGCGGTGCTGAAAGCCACCCGTAACACAGATGCGGAAATATTTGTGGTGGACAATGCCTCCTCGGACGGTTCCGTATCACTGGTAAGGTCAAAATATCCAGGTGTAAGGCTCATTGCCAACGACGACAATGTAGGCTTTTCCAAGGCCAACAACCAGGCGCTGCGCGAGTCCTGCGGCAGGTTTGTGCATTTCCTGAATCCCGATACGATCATTCCGGAAGATTTCTATACCAGGTGCCTTGCTTATATGGAGCAGCATCCCGATACCGGCGCATTGGGTCCCCGTATCATAGATGCTGATGGGCAATACGCGCCCGACTCCAAAAAATCCTTTCCTTCTTTCTGGGTATCTGTGGCTAAGGTAGTGGGTTTTTCACGCCTGTTCCCGGATTCGGTATTTTTCAATAAATACTATGCTGCCCACATCGGGGAGTGGGAGACGGCGCAGGTGGATATACTTTCCGGCTGCTGTCTGCTGGTCAGTAAGGAAAACCTGATGCAGGCGGGTGGCGGCTTTGATGAGGCCTATTTTATGTATTGCGAGGATGTGGATATGTGTCACCGGCTGAATCTGGCGGGATTCCGGAACATTTATTTCCCGGAAGTGACCATTGTGCATTACAAGGGGGAGAGCACGCGGAAGCTTACCTATTCTTATATGAAGGTTTTTTACAATGCTCATGAGCTCTTTGTTAAAAAATATTACCCGGCGGGACTGGGAGTGCTGTTCAACCTGGCGTTAAAAATGGTGCTGGGCCTGAGGAATGTATTCAACGTGGTAAAATACCTGCTGGCTATCCTGAAGATCTATATCCTGGATGCGCTCATCATTATCGGTTCCTTATTGCTGTTCCGCTATTACTGGTTCGGTTACATATACAGCCAGGAACATGCCTCGGCCGTCTTTATCAAGACCATTCCCGTTTACCTGGCGCTATGGATGGGCAGCCTTTTCCTGAACGGCGCCTATGATAAGCCCTATAGCCTGTTTCGTACGGGGCGGGGGATGATGTGGGGCACTTTGCTGGTGCTGGCTATTTACGGCCTGTTCCCTTTTGAGCTGCGGCAATCCAGGGGCGTGGTGGTATTCAGTGGCCTTTTATCTACCATTATATTATTATTATCCAGGACTTTCTTCGCACAACTGGGCGTTATTGACCTGGTACCGAGAGGAAAGAACGACTTCCAGGCGGTCATCGCGGGCGGGAAGGATGAATATGCGGCTATCCGCAGCCAGTTGCAGAAGGGACAGTACCGCCTGAATATAGTGGGACGGATTTTTGATAAGCCGGAAGCGGCGGGTGATGAAAGCTATATCGGGACCGTTAATAACATCGTGCAGATACAGCATATGCTGGCTATCAATGAGATCGTCTTCAGCGCGCGCCATCTTTCCTACCGTACCATCATTGACCTGATGCAGGCATGTAAGGACAAATGCACCTATAAGATCATACCGGAGGACAGCTCGTATGTGATCAGCAGCCAGAGCCGCCAGAATTTCGCCGACGCTTACGGACTCTATAATAATATCAACATAGGAACGGCCAGCAGTAAAAGGAATAAAAGGATAGTGGATATCCTGCTCAGCCTGGCTACCTTTTTCCTGTTCCCGCTGTGGCTGGTAAAGGGCAAATCAAAGCTCCTGGGCGAGGCCTGGCAGGTATTGCTGAACCGGAAGACCTGGGTAGGATACTGCGCGGAGCTGCATGCGGAAGACCGGAATTTACCGCGGCTGAAAGAGGGGGTTTTCCCGCCCTATATCCTGCATGAGAACGGCAATGTCCCGGAGCATATCCGTGAAAAGATCGACTATAAATACGCGAGGGAATATGGTGTGCTGGATGACCTCCAGTTCTATATGAAAAACGTATTTTTTTATAAAAAATAGTCCGTAAAATTTGGGAATTCAATTTTTTAATAATTATCTTTGCATCCCAATCCGTTAAAGGGTTGTGCATAATCTTCCTTAGCTCAGTTGGTTAGAGCACCTGACTGTTAATCAGGGGGTCGTTGGTTCAAGTCCAACAGGGAGAGCGAAAGTTGGATCAGGCAACTATAAAAGCTGGTAATAATCTTCCTTAGCTCAGTTGGTTAGAGCACCTGACTGTTAATCAGGGGGTCGTTGGTTCAAGTCCAACAGGAAGAGCAAAAAGAGACTTCAGCAATGAGGTCTCTTTTTTTATTACCCTGTTTTTTTCAACCGCCCTTTTTAAAAACAACCCTAATGGATGGAGCCGGAGAAGATAGAGTGCTGACCGGGATAGCGGCTTATCATTTCGGCTGTACTGTAATGAAGCGATCTCTAAGGGAGATGCCGTAACTGCTACGGGTTCGTATCCCTGATAGTGAGCAGCGTTGTCATTCTGCTGCTGTCGGCAGTCAGGGTGATATGATTCTCCTGCAAGAGCTGTATAAAATCAGCTTTTTCCTTCAGCAATATAGTGTGCGATGACAGTTGCACTATCGTATGCTGATCCCGGTCGTCGGTATCGAAAGTTATGCCATACCGGCCGGATATAAGTTGTTTTAAAACATCAGCATTGATCGTTAATTTTAATGGCCTTCCTTCGGTTTCCCTGATCCTTAAGGTATCGGCAGGTGGGTAATGCAGTGTATAAAGGGGTACTGCTGTGGTATCAATGGTAAGCTGAAGGTTGGAGATTATGGCAGCTAAAAGCCCGGCATCATCTGTGGTATCCCGGCTGATAGCGGCCCGGATAGTGACAATTTTTCCTATATCATCATTGAAGATGCTAAATCCCGAGGGGTTTAAAAATTTTTGTATGTATTTAGACACGAATATTTTAGCATCGCCTTCAAAGAACAGGCTGTCGCTGTTGATTATCAGCTCATCATTTCCCAGGGTGAACGTAGGATAGCTGATGCTTACTTCATTGTTCCCTTCCTTAAAGCTGGTGGCCGTGTTCATAGTGCCCCATAACGCAAAAGCATTGTTCAGGATATGTAAGACGATTGCTGCTATTAAATGATACCGCCAGGTAAGATAATGTGCTATTAAAGAAAAGCCCGACAGCGAAATAACGGTTGGTATCTGCAGGTCGACCCGGGAATAATTGGGTATATGTATAAGGCCGAATAATAAGCTGGTAGCAAGGATGGCGATTATTTTCTTAGCGTAGGTGGGCTTGGATAATATCAGGTAGGTAAACAGCAGCGCTATACCTGAAACAGGGAGAATATGTGGATAAGTGCCGTATGTGAATAGTAAGATGATCAGCAGTGATATTATTTTAAAGTATCTGCGCCCGGACTGCCATCCTCTGAATCCTGCTTCTTCAATAATGGGTTGAAAGAGCACTGCCAAAAATAAAACCATGCCTTTAGGAAGGCTCCGCATGATCTTGTTGATGGGCTGTGTTTCATCAATTGCCCTGTCATATGCGAACAGGTTGATATATACAAGTCCGGCAATGAATAAAAGGAGTCCTGTGTACAGGATCCATTTAGGTGCATTTACTTTTTCGTTGCCCTTTTGCTGGGTGAAGATGGCCTTCATATTAATTACGGAATCTAATAGTTGACAGGTTATTAAATTATTTCCGGGTAAAACGGTCCGCTTGTCCCCGGTGGAGATAAGCGGGTCCCAAGATAAGAAATTTTAACCGGACTTTCACATATAAGGACTATAGTTCTCTTGCGTTCGGCAGGATATGGCAATAGTGCTGATAGCTGCTTTTGTTGCAACTTTTTGCTGCTATCATCCGCGTATTTCCATAAATGGAGTAACTTGCAGACGTTTAATTTTTAAAAATGGGTGTAAAGTTTAAGCTGACCGTTGTAAATTTCCTGGAATTCTTTGTCTGGGGTGCCTGGCTGATCACCATTGCCAATTACTGGTTCGGTACCAAGCAATGGGATGTATCACAGTTCGGGATCATCTTTTCCACTATGGGCATCGCCTCTATATTTATGCCCACGCTTACCGGTATCATCGCGGACCGCTGGATCAATGCGGAAAAGCTGTTTGGCATATTGCATATTTCCTACGGTCTGCTACTGTTTGCCCTGACGCTGGTGGATGACCCGGGTGTCTTTTTCTGGGTGCTGTTATTGGCCATGTGCTGCTATATGCCTACAATTGCATTGAACAACGCGATCTCCTATACCATCCTTAAAAATAATAATTTTGATGTGGTCAGGGTCTTCCCGCCTATCCGTGTATTCGGAACGGTCGGATTTATCGTGGCCATGTGGCTCACCAACCTGACAGGTAATAAAGCCACGGCCTACCAGTTCTACATTGCCGGCGTTGCCGCCATAGCGCTGGGCATCATGGCCTTCGGCCTGCCCAAATGTCCTCCCCAGAAAAATATCGATCCCCATGCCAGGTGGACCGAACAATTGGGGCTGCACGCCTTCAGGCTCTTCAAAAACTATAAGATGGCGCTGTTCTTTATCTTTTCGATGTTTTTGGGGGCGGCATTGCAGCTTACCAATGCCTATGGCGACCTGTACCTGGACGAGTTCAAATTCTTTCCCCGCTTTGCGGAATCTGTCGTGGTAAAACGTTCCACGCTTATTATGTCTATTTCCCAGATATCCGAAACCGTCTTTATCCTGGCCATTCCTTTTTTCCTTAACCGGATGGGTATCAAGAAAGTGATGCTGATCAGCATGCTGGCCTGGGTATTCAGGTTTGCCCTGCTGGGACTGGGAGACCCGGGAACGGGCCTCTGGATGATCATCGTTTCCTGTATCGTTTATGGTATGGCGTTCGATTTCTTTAATATCTCCGGTTCCCTGTTCGTGGAGACCAGTACAGCCCCTGCTATCCGGTCTTCCGCGCAGGGTTTGTTCATGATGATGTCTAATGGCTTTGGCGCCATTATAGGCAGCTATACCTCCGGCAAAATGATAGATGCCTATTTCACCCACGCGTTCAGGGATGAGCAAAGCCTGGCCGCTTATCTCCTGACAGAGCCGGGTAACCCGCACTTGCGGGAGCTGATCGCTGAAAGGGGTATCCATATAGATGGGAACGGGCTGTTTGACGGCATCATCGCTATGAAGGACTGGCCGAACATCTGGTATGCCTTTGCTGCGTACGCATTGGTGATTGCAGTGCTTTTTGCCGTTATGTTCCGGCATAAGCATGAGCCGAGATCGCTGTCCTTATAGCCGGGTACGGATCCTGTAACAGGGATGATCTTTCGGAGGTTTTCCTGGTGGTTCCTGGCGAAGCGCACCGGCAGCAATTGCTATAGCTGGTAACTTTCAGACTTCAGTAATTTATTTTTGATGCTCTATTGATAGAGGCTGCTGGTGAAGAATACCAACAGCGGAGAAATATTGCTATAAAGAAAATGGGTTGTCCAAAACGGACAACCTATTTGTGAATGTAATATTTTACGGGGCTGAAGGAAGACCCCTGTAAACGGCAAAAGCAACCTGGAAAGGTTGCCTGCCTTATGTAAACATTAAGCAAAAATTACCATACTCTGGCTCTTTTATCAGCCGGTATATACATTTTATCACCCTCCTTGATATTAAATGCTTTATAGAAAGGCTCAAACATGCTCAGCGGACCGTTGCAACGCCATTCGCCCGGCGAGTGCGGATCGGTCTCGATCAGCTGTAAGGCCATCTGGTCGGTAGCTTTGGTGCGCCATATCTGCGCCCAGCTCAGGAAGAAGCGCTGATCGGGAGTGAATCCTTCTATCAGCTCATTGCCCTGGCCCTGCTTGGTCTTTTTAAAGGCGTCATACGCGATGGTCATACCGCCGAGGTCGGCTATATTCTCTCCCAGGGTCAGTTCGCCGTTCACGTGGGCCGTACCGTTCACTACGGTATAACCGTTGAACTGATCTACTACAACGCCTGTTTTGGACTTGAATAACTTGGCATCCTCTTCGGTCCACCAGTTCCTCAGATAACCGTCTGCATCATACTGGCAGCCCTGGTCGTCGAAGCCGTGCGTCATTTCATGGCCTATTACGGCGCCAATGCCGCCATAGTTAATGGCATCATCCGCTTTAAAATCAAAGAACGGGAATTGCAGGATCGCCGCGGGGAATACGATCTCGTTGAACACGGGATTGTAATAGGCATTCACCGTATTGGGCGACATCAGCCATTCCTTCTTGTCCACTTTGGTGCCGAGACGCGCCACCTGCCTGTTGAATTCAAAAGCGGAGGCGTTCATGATATTCTGAACATAATTATCCGCCGTCAGTGTCAGGCCGTCATAATTTTTCCATTCATCGGGATAGCCTATCTTCTTGATAAAGGTATTCAGCTTCGCGATGGCTTTGTTCTTGGTGGCCTCGCTCATCCAGTCCAGCTTGGTGATGCGCTCGTGGAAAGCATTCTGCAGGTTGCTCACCAGCTCCACCATTCTTTTCTTGGCTTCAGGCTGGAAATGCTTATCCACATACAGCTTACCCAGCTGATCGCCGATAGCCCCGTTGATCACACCGGCCACCCTTTCCCAGCGTGGCTTCTGGAACTTCTGGCCGGATAAGGTCTGTCCGTAGAAAGCGAAGCGCGCATTGTCAAAGGTGCTGCTCAGGTAAGGGGACATATCTGAGATGAGATGCACCTTCAGGTAATCTTTCCATACGGCAAGCGGGGTAGCTTTCAGTTGTTTACCCAGCTCTTTGTAATAATTGGGAGTGGCTACGATAATGCTGTCTGCCCCTTTGCTGATACCCAGCTCCTGAATAAACCTGTTCCAGTCGATACCTGTGAGCGCTGTGATCTGCTGAGGAGTATATTTATTATACATTTTCTCAGGATCTCTCATTTCTACGGGAGAATAGGAAGCGCCTGCCAGCGTTTTTTCCAGGTTATATACAGCCTGCGCTTTAGCCTCCGCATCTGAGATGCCGGCATTTTTAAGCTGGGTAGCCAGGTAACTGATATATGCTGTCTGGATGTGCTTGCCCTTTTCATCCGTCTTGAAATAATAATCTTTGGTAGGCAGCCCGAGACCATTCTGGCTGAACTGCATAATGTAATTGTTCACATCCTTCTCGTCAGCGAAGATATAGCCGCCGAACACGCTTTGTATACCCTGCCTGTAGTGCCTGGAGAGGAGGGAGAGTATCTGGTCATTGCTGCTGAGGGCATCAATTTCGTCCAGTAAAGGTTTGATAGGAGTGATGCCGGCCTGCTCTATGGCTGCCGTATCCATACCGCTCTTATAAAAAGCCCCGATATTTCCTTTCGGTGTGCCTATTTTATCGTTGGATTTAAGCGTTTCATCCAGTAAGGCATGCACATCCTTATTGGTACGGTCTCTTAATTCGTCAAAACTTCCCCATCGTGTCTTGTCTCCCGGGATCTCGGTATTTTTCAGCCATTGACCGTTGGCATAGCGGAAAAAGTCTTCTCCGGGAGCTACGGTGGTATCCATATTGGAAGCATCAATGAATTTGAAATCTTTGGCAGTGGCCGAGGCATCGCCCTGGCCGCTGTTGCAGGCATACAGCGATAAGCAGGTAGCCGTTACGAGCGTCAGTTTTGTGTATAAGTTCATAAGTGTTAAAGATTTTGTCAAAAGTTTACAGGTGCTAAATTAGAGATTAAATACATTATTCAATCCCCCTCAATAGGGGGATATTTCAGGAAAGCCCTGTTTTGCCTGTAATAGGAGCAGAAGCGTTATATATTCTTAACTGACTATCTATATGTAAGCGGCAAAGCCATCATATGGAAGCTGTAAGGGTAAGCTACAAGGTTCGGAATGGGCAGATAGGCTATATTAGCAGCGAAAGTGTTCTCCCTGCAGGTCAAAACCGCTTTTGCTATAAAGGAACTGAGGGTGCTGGTCATTCCGAACGGATGTGAGGAATCTCTTATAATAATTTAGTTGACTATATGTAGATAGGCAGTTCTTGTGATGTTGCGGGGTGACAGGCTACGGCAGCCGGGCAAGAGAAACGGTTATAGCTGCTATGATCCTGCTGGTTACATGAAAAAAGTCACCGGTAGCAGGTAGCATCCGGTGACTTTTTTTGTCTTGTAAAGATCAGCCTCTTATAAAGGGATTGGCTTTTTTCTCTTCCCCGATGGTAGTATAGGGTCCGTGCCCGGAATATACCTTTGTAGCCTCGGGCAGGGGGTATAGCTGCTGGCGGATGCTCTGCAGCAGATCTTCGTGGTTGCAGCCCGGGAGATCTGTCCGGCCGATGGAATGCTGGAACAGGACATCACCGCTGACAACCAACTGACCTTCCTCATAATAGAATGCCAGGCTGCCGGGGGAATGACCGGGCACCAGCCGTACGTCCAGGGTATCGTTCCCTAATTGCAGCGGCGTACCGGCTTCCATGAAAAAATCAGCCTGCGGAGCGACCCTGAAATTAAAGCCGAACATCATAGCAGACCCTACGGCATTATCCAGTATCGGCAGCTCCTGCCGGTGGATGCCCCATTGTATATTATATTTTTGCTTCAGTACGTCCACCCCGAAAATATGATCTATATGGGTATGTGTATTGAAAATAAATTTCGGTGTCAGCCCCTGTTCTGCAATATAGTTGGTCAGGACGCTTTCTTCTTCTGCTCCGTACATGCCGGGATCGGTGATCCAGCACTCCTTATGCTCGTTGATCCATAAATAGGTATTTTCACTGAACGGGTTGAAGGTGAACTGTACTAACTGTAACATAGCTTATAATTGAATGCCTTTTAATATCTCATAAAACTTGTACACATCCTCAAATGTATTGTACATCGGAACCGGTGCTATCCTGATAACATTGGGCTCCCGCCAGTCTGCAATGACACCGTTTGCCGTCAGGATATCAAATACTTTCCTGCCGTCCCTGTCAAACAGGAGCGACAGTTGAGCGCCTCTTTGTTCCGGGTCGGAAGGGGTGATGATCTCGAAATCGAGGTGTGTGATGTCCTGCAGTAGGAATTCCAGGTAAGCTGTCAGCTTGACGGACTTCTGGCGCAGCTCGGTTATCGTCGTCTTGTCGTAAATATCCAGGGACGCCTTAAGACCTATCATATTAAAGACGGGCGCGTTGCTCATCTGCCAGCTATCCGCGCTGGGGCTCGGTACAAATCCTTTCCTCATCCGGAAGCGGGTAGCCTCATCATTGCCCCACCAGCCGGCCAGCCTGAACGTATCGGGATTGTCAATATGCCTTTCGTTGACAAAGATGCCCGCCACGCCGCCGGGTCCTGCATTCAGGTACTTATAAGAGCACCAGCAGGCGAAATCCACATCCCAGCGGTGCAGTTCCAGGGGGACATTCCCCATCGCGTGGGCAAGGTCAAACCCGGCCAGCGCGCCTGCTTTGTGGGCCGCGGCGGTAATGGATGCCATATCGTACAACTGCCCGGTATAATAATTTACGCCTCCCATCATAACCAGCGCCAGCTCGTCCCCGGTGGCTTCAATGGTAGCCAGGATGTCTTCAGGCCTGAGCGTATGCTCCCCGGGTCTTGGTGCCAGTTCTATGATCGCTTCCTCCGGCTGCAGCCCATGCATACGCACCTGGGTCTCCACGGCATACTGGTCGGAAGGAAATGCGCCGGCCTCCATAATGATCTTGACCCTGCCGGATGCCTTATCCGGCTTATAGAAGGAGATCATCAGCAGGTGGAGATTGACGGTCAGCGTATTGGTGGCCACAACCTCTTTTTCCAGGGCCCCGGATATCCTTGCAAGGCTGGCCGTGAACTGGCGGTGGTAGCTCAGCCAGGGATTTTCCGCATTGAAATGTCCTTCCACACCCCATTTGGCCCAGTCGTCCAGCTCTTTCTGGAAGAGGTAAGAGGCGCTTCTCGGCTGTAGGCCGAGGGAGTTGCCGCAAAAATAAACGGTATCATGATCGTTGTGCTTCGGAAAGTGGAACCGGGACCTGAAGGCGTTCAGGAAATCCAGGTCATCTAATGATCTTGCAAATTCCGGGTCTATTTTAAAAGGTACGCTCATTGCAATAATTGATTTTGGGGTCCGGGTAAGCTACCCGTAGCGTATAATAAATTAAGGGGTCGTTTCGGCTTCCGGAACGGTTTCGGAAGCCTTTTCCCGCGGTTTCAGCATTTTATTCTGGAACAGCAGCAGGGTAATGATCCCCACGGATATCAGGCTGTCTGCCAGGTTAAATATAGGTTCAAAAAAACGGAAGGATTTTCCGCCTACCCATGGCATCCATTGCGGCCAGGTGGTATCTATCAGCGGAAAATACAGCATATCGACCACCCTGCCGTGGAGGAACTGACCGTAGCCGTTGCCTGAAAAGGTGAGCTGGGACACCTCGTAGGGGAACTGGGTATCTGTGAAGATCAGCCCGTAGAAAAGGCAGTCGATAAGGTTACCCGCGGCGCCGGCCAGGATCAGCGAGGCGCATATTAAAAGGCTCTTCCTGTGTCCCTGGCGAACAAGCCGCTTCACCCAGAAAAAGCCGAATACCACAGCGCAAAGGCGGAACAGCGTCAGGATGAGCTTGCCCAGGTCATTATCAAGTATCTTCATGCCGAAGGCCATACCTTCGTTTTCTATAAAATACAATTGAAACCAGGAGCCGAATACATGAATGTATTCTCCCAGGTAAAAATGAGTTTTGATATAGATCTTACTGACCTGATCTATTACGATAAGGAGCAATACTAATAACAGGATGTGCTTGTATTTCACTATGCCAGGTTTTTATTTCTGAAATATAAAGTCACAAAAATAGCTGATATATTGTAAAAACCGGCTGCATTTTTTGAGCGCCGGGGCAATGGCCGGCGGCATAAAGATATTTTTAAGCAAAAGTTTTTACATGCCGGGACATAAAAATGTATGAAAAGGCATAAATCTGTAACTTTACGCCGTTCTTGACAGTTAAAAAATAATCGGTCTACCTTATGTGGCAGTTTGAGCCTTTGCCTTTGCAGGGCGCTTTTTTAATAACGCTCCCTGAATTCGTTGATGACAGGGGTATCTTTATCAAGGCGTACCAGGAAAGTATATTCACCTCCCGTCAGCTGGAATTCCGGATGAAGGAAAGCTACTGTTCCGTTTCGCATAAGGATGTTATCAGGGGTATGCACTTCCAGGTGCCGCCTTATGATCACAGCAAGGTCGTTTTTTGCCCTCAGGGCAGTATCCTGGACGTGATCGTGGACCTGAGAAAAGGCTCGCCTACGTACGGGCACCACCACAGTGAGGTCTTGAGCGCTGCCAATCACCGGGCTTTCTTTATCCCCAAAGGGTTTGCGCATGGGTTCAAAAGCCTGGAAGACCATTCCATAACATATTACCTGGTGAGCTCCGAGCATAACAGCAGCGCTGATGACGGCATACTGTACAACAGCTTCGGGATGGACTGGGACACAGTGCAGCCGATCCTTTCTGCACGGGACCTGTCTTTCAGCACACTCGAAGCGTTCCGGTCACCTTTTTGATACAATAACTTTATTATAATGAAATCAATAGCATCTTATATAGATCATACCATCCTGAAGCCCGCTACCGTAGCGGAGGATGTCCGGAAGCTCTGTGAGGAGGCCGTTGCCTATGCCTTCGCGGCAGTATGTGTGCCGCCGCAATTTGTGAAGCTGGCCGGGGAGCTGACTGCCGGTTCGGGAGTGAAGGTGGCTACCGTTATCGGCTTCCCTTTCGGGTACAATACCACGGCAGCCAAAGTAGCGGAGATCAGGCAGGCCATAGCGGACGGGGCGGATGAGCTGGATATGGTACATAATATATCTGCCCTTAAGCAGGGCGACTATGCTTTCCTGTCTGCCGAGGTGGCTCAATGCCTGCAGCCGGTAAGGCTCCATAATAAATGCCTGAAAGTGATCATTGAAAGCGGCATACTCACGGATGAGGAAATCAGCAGGTCCTGCGAAGTGTACGCCAGGCATAAGGTGGACTTTGTAAAGACGTCCACGGGATATGCGGAAACGGGCGCTACCGTTCATGCCGTAACGCTGATGAGGGCCGCATTGCCCGGTGATATTGAGATCAAGGCATCCGGCGGTATCCGGGATTATGCATTTGCATCGGAGCTGGTAAAGGCAGGAGCTACCCGTATAGGCGCATCGGCAGGCGTGGCCATAGTGAAGGAAGAACAATCAATAGCTGGCAGATAAAAATATTTTATGGCATCATTCAAAATTACAGGCGGTAAGCAGTTACAGGGAACTATTACACCGCAGGGCGCAAAAAATGAAGCGCTGCAGATATTATGCGGCGTCCTGCTGACGGAAGAGCCGGTGACCTTACACAATGTTCCCGACATCCTGGATGTCAATACCCTTATTACCCTGCTGGAAGATATGGGCGTATCGGTACAGCGGCAGGGTAAAGGCACGGTCACGCTGCAGGCCAGGCATATTGACCTGGATTATTTACGTACGGAAAATTTCACGCGGAAGTCCAGCAAGCTGCGGGGCGCTGTTATGATGGCAGGCGCCTTGCTCGGGCGGTTCGGCAAGACCTACCTTCCGCAGCCCGGGGGCGATAAGATAGGGCGCAGGCGCCTGGATACTCATATCCTGGGGTTTGAAAAGCTGGGCGTACAGTTCAGCTACGACCGGGATCACAAAGAGTTTGTACTGGAAGCGGAAACCCTTACCGGCAATTATATCCTGCTGGAGGAGCCGTCCGTTACCGGGACCGCCAATATCATCCTGGCGGCAGTGAAGGCTAAAGGTACCACTACTATTTATAATGCCGCCTGCGAACCTTATGTACAGCAGTTGTGCAGGATGCTGAACAGCATGGGCGCCTGTATCCAGGGCATAGGGTCTAACCTGCTGACCATCGAAGGAGTGGAAGCGCTTCATGGCTGTGAGCACAGGATGCTGGCTGATATGATAGAGGTAGGTTCCTTTATCGCGCTGGCCGCTATGACGCGGAGCGAGATCACCATTAAGAATTGTGATGTCATGCATCTCGGAGTTACGCTCGACGTATTCCGTAAAATGGGTGTGGATTTTGAGGTCCGGGGCGATGATATTTATGTGCCCAGCCAGGAGAAATACACTATCAGGACCTTTATAGACGGTTCCATATTGAGCATCTATGACCATCCCTGGCCTGGCCTTACGCCGGACCTCATCTCTGTATTGCTGGTCATGGCCATCCAGGCGGAAGGTGATGTGCTGATCTACCAGAAAATGTTTGAAAGCCGCCTGTTCTTCGTCGACAAGCTGATAGAGATGGGCGCGAGGATCGTATTATGCGACCCGCACCGGGCGGTGATCATGGGCCATAACAGGCAGTCCCCCCTCCGGGGTATCCGGATGTCGTCTCCCGATATACGGGCCGGGGTGGCATTGCTGATAGCGGCATTAAGCGCCGAGGGCCAGTCGGTAATAGATAATATTGAGCAGATAGACAGGGGATATGAGCATATTGACGAACGCCTGATAGCCCTGGGAGCGCAGATAAGAAGGATCGAAGAATAACAGTAGGGCCGCAGCTTCGCTTTTGAAGTTGCGGCAATTGCAATGGTCCCGTTTTTAAAAAGATACTTTAAATACCAGATAATGAAAATTGCCGGATGTTTGTTATGGATACTATTGGTTTGTAATGGTACGCTTTGGAGCCAGGAATCGTTCTTCGTGGCCCGGAAGCTGGTGACGGACGATCCGCAGACCCATATCATTACGGCTGCCCAGGAATATGTATTCTTAAAGGACACAACGCTGAACGGCCTGGCTTTCAGGCAGTATGCCGTCCTGACATTTACGGATTACGCGGATGGCGCAAAGGAGGCCGATACGATATGCATTTATGCCGGTCCCCGGCAGTTTCAGGTGCTGAACAGCAGCTACCGGGCTGTCGTAGCTATTGAAAGAGCCGTTACCGATGAGTTGAAACCTCCTGGCCTGAAATATGATCCCTTTTTTTTCCGGCAGCAATCCACCGCCAGCATGATAGTGGTATCGGGTAAAGAGCAGTATGTATGGTATGATCCCGCTTTGAATACCTGGGTAAAATGGAGCGATGGCACCTACCTGTATGAAGCTGTCAGGGATATATCGCATGGCGCTGTCAGGGAATCCGTATCGAAACACCGTAAATCGGGACCACTTTATGATCTTTCAGGTGCGGACAGCTTTGTTTTTAACACCTACAATGTATTATCCTATTGGGAAGATGCGACCAGAATGTCCCTGAAGGTACATACCACATCCGGTAAGGCCTATACCGTAAAAGAATATATCCTGTCCGGTCAGCGAAAAGGCAGGAAACCCTTAAACAGGAAAATAACCTACCGGGTACAGGATACCTTTTTAAGGGTCAATAACCAGCCCTATCCCTTACGGGAGTTTGAAAGCAATGTCATTGTAAAGAACGGTAATACCGACAGCTCCGGGATCGTATTTTCCTGGCTCAGGCCTTTGTACACAAATAAGGCAGATACCGTATATGCCATGGATTGGGCGTTATATACTTACGGTAACAGCACTATACTGAGCGTATTCCCCAATATATTCTACAGACTGTACATTTATCCTTCCTATCTTGTTTTGCAGGGGATCTATAATACACGCAACCCGGCTGAAAAGTTTGTAAATCTTTCTGGTGATCTGCCACCCCGTTTTCATGAAGAGACCGGGATTGAGCAGATATATGCTGACAATGACAGCGTTTACGTGGTAATGAATATCGCTGAGCCCGGCGAAATAACGGTGACTATAACGGACGGGACGAAGGAGCACCGGTTCGAGCTGGGCGAAGTTACAGCTACAGGCAGATCTACATTTGCCCTGCATTGCCGGATCAGGCCTTCCGAAACCTACCCGGTATCTTTATCGACCAGGATTGTCAAAGACGGCCGTTCTTATTCCAATCTTGCCACTAAAACGATGTTCATTGAACAGAAACCATAAGCTGACTATCTATATAAAAGAAACAAAGCCATCATTATAGAAGGTGTTATAAATTATTACAAGAGATTCCTCACATGCGTTCGGAATGACCAGCAGCCTCAGTTCCCTTAGCTAAAGCGGTATCTGAGCCGAATAAAGGACACTGCTCAGCAAAGCGTAACCGTAATAAAAGGTTGTTGCCTGTAAGCAGATAGTCGCTAATTATTATAAAAGAGCTCTCACATCCGCTCGGAATGACCTGAGCGCTCCAATATCATTTATAACAAAATGACCACTGACCCGTAGGGCGGATATTTCCCGGCAAAGCATACCTGTAAAGGCGGTGCTTCCTGTAAGCTGGTAGTCACTGGAAATAGTGATTATTCGCTTTTCCTTTCATATATCTCAGCCCAGGCTTTCCCCTGCTCAAACCGCTTTACCAGCCTGAATGCCCCGCTTGTCTTAACAGGCTCATACTGGTAGTCGCCTTCCTTGGCAGAAAAGATCACTACTTCCGTAGAGTCGCTGACCGCAGGCTCAACACTGCTGAAGGTCTTGTCCGACTTTAGATACCGGGTCTTGGGATCTGTTAGCTGTACCCGCAGCAGGTAGGCATCAGACGCGATACGGGTATCATAATCGTAATGCTCTTCCAGGTAAGCTGTCATGGCCTGCTCCATACGCATCATATCAAAGGCGCCCATGGCATCATCCCATACCCCGTCTGCCGTTTTCAAATTCCAGTAATGGAAGCAGCCGGCGGCCGCCAGGAACGTAATGACCAGTGGCGGGTAAATCCGCTTCAGGCAAAAGGCAAATGCGGCAGCCATTAAAATGCTTACCGGGACGAAGGCAATAAGGAAATACCGGTTGATGAACATATTCATCCCGGAATAGACCAGGAATAAAGGTATGAAAACCGCTATGCTCAGCATGAACAGGCGGCGGTTGTCCCAGGGAGGGCTGAGCCGGCTGCGCAGCCAGGGTATGCTTAAGGTCCGGAGCAGCTTCCCGGAATTGACTAGCGCGGCGATAAGCACGACCAGCGCCAGCGATTCGGTGATGTATTTCCTGTTATTTTCCTTGAACAATACCTTGACGCCTGCGATGGCCTTACTTTTAACAGTACCGAAATCAGTGACCAGGAGGTCCATATGGTAAGGGAAAAAATACCAGCCCAGCATTTGCTTCTGGATCACGAAGAAGACCACGACGACGGCCAGCGGGATGGCAAACACTCCTAAATGCCTCGTAAACTGCTTCAGGGAAATATCTTTGGCCAGCAGGCGGATGACGCTGGTGATGCCGAGCGCCAGGCCCAGTACCAGCCCGGTCTCCTTGATAAAGAACAGTACGAGCAATCCTATCGTTAAGGGTACCAGCCTGTTCTGCGCATAAAAATACAGGCAAAGGAGTCCGGCAAATGCCAGGGATATTTCCAGCAGCACAAAGCCGGATTGTACAAAAAACAGCGGCTGGAACAGGATCAGCGCCACTGCAAGCAGGCCGGCGGCGGGAGAGAACAGCTTCCTGCCTGTTTCGTAAATGCTTATGCCGAACAGGGTGGAGATCAGTAAAGGGAAGCTGTGGATCGCTGTAAAGGACGTCCCGAAGATTTTCATCCATACCGCTGTCAGGAAGATGAACAGCGTGGGATGTCCCCTGGAAAGTTCGGGGGAGATGGCATCAGGGGACAGGCTCGGGCCGTTCTTATACATTTCATGTATAGCGGAGGCGTAGGGCCAGCTCTCATCCCAGAAAAAAGGATAATCAAGGTGAGGTATTTTCAGGAGGATAAATACAATAATGATACTGTAAGGCAACAGCCTGGATTGTAAGATTTTTTCCATTACAGGGAGTTTCTGCTTCAAAAATAGCGTATTTGGGAGTATAATAAAAAAGACTTCAGTGTAACGTTATACTGAAGCCTTTTTATTATTGAAAGCAGGTTGTTTTTTTACTGCATGCCGAAGAGCGAGACAATGTAATAGATAGCCATAGCTATAAGGGCGCTGATGGGTATAGTGAGTATCCAGGCCCACAGCAGGTTGATCGTTACCCCCCATCTTACGGCAGACAGGCGTTTGGTGGCGCCCACACCGATGATGGAACCGGTGATGGTATGGGTGGTGCTTACCGGTATTTTCAGCATTTCGGTAAGGAAGAGGGTCAACGCGCCTGCGGTTTCCGCGGCCACGCCTTCAAACGGCGTAACTTTGGTGATGCGTGTCCCCATCGTTTTAATGATCTTCCAGCCTCCGCTCATAGTACCCAGCGCAATGGCGCCGTAGCAGGTCAGCGGCACCCACCATACCATATGGTCGAGGCTGTACGATGCGGGGTCATAAGCAATAAATGCCGCCATAATGATACCCATTACCTTCTGGGCGTCGTTACCGCCGTGCCCGATGCTGAAAATGGCGGACGAAACCAGCTGCATCCTTTTCAGCCATCTTTCGCTCTGCGCATAATTGAGGCTGCTCAGGAACAGGGTGAAGATAGCCATGATGATCAGGATAACGCCGATCAGCACCCACTTGAAATTCTTGGCATAGAGTATCGTGTCCGCAAGAGGGGATCCTGTGCGGGGCTGATAGGTGGTTTCAAGGGTCTGTACCTGGTTGTCCCTGATGATGCCAATGGTAACCGGCTCCCCTTTCTGGTGAATATTCCAGAGATTGATGAAGTCTTTTTCACTATAGACAGTATGCTGGTCGATACGGGTGACGATATCATCTTTCCGGAGACCCATCCTGAAGATGGCGGTACCGTTGGTGATGTCCTTGACAGCCATACCTTTACCTTCTACAAATTCATATTTTTTAACGCCGAGATGCAGGGGAGTACGGGTATCCAGCAATTGGGTCCAGGCTAATATGACCAGTGCAATGATGACAAGCGAAAGTATCTTGGGTCCGATGCTTTTCCGGAAGGAGTTCAGGAACCATACGGAGATAATGAATGCCATCAGCATACCGATGACAGGGGCCAGGATGATAAAGCTGGCTATCTTCAGGATCGTGCCGGACGCAATGGATTCAAACCCTGCGTGGGCAATGGCAGCCCCGGCAAATCCCCCTATCAGGGTATGCGAGGAACTGGAGGGAATGCCAAACCACCAGGTCAGCAGGTTCCAGGCAATGGCAGCTACGATGCCCGCCAGGATGACCGCCAGGGTAATATACTGCTCATGAACGGTCTTCGCGATGGTATTCGCCACACCGTGGTCGGTAAATATGAAAAAAGCTACAAAGTTGAATAATGCTGCCCATATCACCGCCTGGAAAGGTGTCAGCACCTTGGTGGACACTATGGTCGCTATAGAATTGGCCGCATCATGGAATCCGTTGATATAATCGAAGATCAATGCCAGCGCAATAATTACTACTAATAACGTAAACATTAATTATTTTTTAGATGAAAAATAAACAAGCACGGATGCTTAGGCATATTTGATAATGATAGACTCAATAACGTCAGATGCATTCTCACATTTGTCTGTTACCATTTCCATATCCTGGTAGATGTCCTTTAATTTGATCAGTTCTATAGGAGCAATATTGCTGGTGAATAACCTGGAAATGGCCTTGTCCAGCAGGTCGTCGGCAAGGTTCTCTATGCTGTTTACTTTAACGCAGGCTTCCGTAAGGTCCCGCAGGTGCTTCATATTCCGGAGCTCGTTCACAGCTATCTTCAGCGCGTTAATGCCGCTCTGGATGAAAGTGGCCATCTCTTTCATCACATCGTCCATTTCGGTTACGTTATAAAGGGTGATTTTTTTGGTGGCAGCATATATGTAATCCGCCACATCATCAAGTGCCATTGCAAGCTGGTGGATATCTTCCCTGTCAAAGGGGGTGATGAAATTCTGGCCCAGCTCTATGAATATCTTATGTGTCAGCTCGTCATTCTTATGCTCCCCGTCTTCTATGGACTTGAAATAAGCCATTCTTTCCTTGTGGTCTTCCGTATTCATAGCTTTTTGCAGGGTATCGCCCATTACCTGGAGGTTACCGGATACCTGTTCGAATATGCTGTAGAATACCTTATCCTTTGGCAGAAAATTCTTGATAATGTTATTTAAGCCCATAATTGATGTTTTATTAATCGAATATAAGTTGGATTACAAATAAAAATTTGGTGCAAATTTAGCTTTTATATGATGGGATTACGATAGTACAGCGGAAACTTAATAATAAATTAATATTGATGCAATGTTTCCTGTATTTTATTTTTAACTATTTGCTTAATAGTATGTTATATATTTTTGTATTTTATTTTATCTTGGTGTTAAACTTTGTTTGCGATGCCAAGTCAAATATGGTTTTTATGCTTGAAATATGATACGGATTAAGAATATTTTACTGTTTTTTTTAATATTGGCTGTCCCCTTTGCGGTGACGGCCCAGGACCAGGAAAAGGCTTATCGTATAAACGGCTACATCACCGGGACCGATAATAAGCCCGTTACTGATGCCGCCATTGACTTGGTCAATGCTGAAAAGCTGATTATACAGAGCGTGTATGCCGATGAAAAAGGATATTTTGAGCTGGAAAATGTAGCTCCCGGGGACTATACGGTCGTATTCTTCGGCTATGCCTATGAAGAGATGCGGCTCCCCGTTTCCGTTCAGGCCGCCGATGTCAGCATGAATACGATTGCCTTTACAAAGTCCAGCGGGGAAACGCTTGAAGGCGTCAGGTTCAGGAGCGACCGTCTGGCCGTGCAGCAGAAAGAAGATACCGCCCAGTATGATGCCAGCGCGTTCAAAACCAACCCGGACGCTACCGCAGAGGACCTGCTGAGGAAGATGCCCGGTATGGATATGAGCTCGGGAACGCCCAAAACGCAGGGTGAGAATGTTACCAAAGTGCTGGTGGACGGAAAGCCTTTCTTCGGGGATGACCCCACCGCCGCTCTCAAGAACCTTCCTGCCGAAGTGATCGATAAGATACAGGTCTATGATGAAAGAAGCGAGCAATCCCAGTTCTCGGGATTTGATGACGGGAATACCTCCAAAACCATCAATATCATGACGAGAAAGGACAGGAAAGAAGGCGTGTTCGGGAAATTATACGTGGGCGGCGGCATGGATGTGCCTGATGATAAATCCAGCAATACGTTCCGGTTCTCCAACGGCGGCGTGGTCAACTATTTCAAAGGCAGCCGGCGTATTTCCCTGATGGGGATCAATAATAATATCAACCAGCAGAATTTCTCCTCCCAGGACATCATCGGCAGCGGTAGCGGAGCTTCCGGCGGCAGGGGTATGAGAGGCGGTGGTATGGGTGCCGGTGGACGGGGTGGCGGCGGTATGCAGTCGAACAATATGATGGGTTCTTCGCAGGGTATCAACCGGACCAACGGGGTAGGGATCAACTATTCCGACGTATGGAAGGAAAAGGTGGAGGTGACCGCCAGCTATATGTTCAATGATAAGGAGAACAATACCACCCAGGATATCAACAGGATGTTCGTGCTGCCAGAGCAGGCGGGACAAACCTATAGCGAAAATTCCAGGTCCACCAGCAATAATGCCAGCCACCGGTTCAACGGGCGGCTGAAATGGTCCATAGATTCGAGCAATATGCTGCTCCTGATGCCCAGCCTGTCCTACCAGGACAATAAAAGCATCAGCAACTCCTTTGCCCAGACCCTGCTGGATCAAAGCTTCCTGAACAACTCCACCAATGAGAATGACAACAGGAGCCATGGCCTGAATGCAGGATTGAGAGCTTTATACAGCCATAAATTCAAAAAGACGGGCCGTACGGCATCGCTGTGGCTGGACGGCGGGTACACCGGCAACGAAAGTACAAACCGGCTGTACGCGCTGAACCAGTACCTGGACGCCAGCCTGAATGATACATTGGACCAGATGGCCCGTAACGAGAAAGCGGGCTATAACCTGAATGCTCACCTGAGCTATACGGAGCCGCTTTCCAGGATCAGCTCCATACAGTTCCGTTATAGATATGGCTATAACAATAACAGCTCAGACAAGAAGACCTATAGCAGGGACTATGCGGAGGCCTACAGCCTGCTGGATACCACGCTGAGCAATGTATACGCTACTTCCTATATCACCAATGGCGCCGAGCTCTCTTACAGGATGATGCTGAAGAAGCTGGAATTTAACGCGGGCCTGGAATTGCAGAGCGCTGTGCTGAGCGGGGAAAGGACGATGCCGCAGACCTCGAAGATCTATAACGATTTTCTGAACCTCCTGCCGAGCGCGCGCGTGAGATATAATATATCCAAGACACAGAACTTCAGGATGTTCTTCCGGAGCTATTCCCGCAATCCTTCCGTAGATCAGCTCCAGGATGTCATTAATAATACCAATCCTTTACAGCTGACCTCCGGTAATTCCGCGCTGGACCAGTCCGTCAACTATGACCTGAACTCTATGTTCAGCAGCACCTCCGCCAAAAATAACAGCACCTTTTTTGCTATGCTGCGGGCCAGCATCGTAGATAACTATATCGGCAACAATACCACTGTTGCAAGAGAAGATATGACCATCAGGGGCATACAGTTGCCTAAAGGAGCCCAGTACTCGCGCCCCGTGAACATAGACGGCTATAAATCATTGAATACCTTCCTGACCTACGGGCAGCTGGTATCTCCCATACGGACCAATGTGAATGTCAATCTTACCGGTGGATATACCATTACCCCGGGCCTGATCAATGACGTTAAGAACGAGGCCCGTACAGCCGCTGTCGGCGCGGGTATAGTGCTCAGCAGCAATATCAGTGAGAATGTAGATTACACCCTGTCCACTACAGGGAGCTACAGCAAGGTGAACAATACCCTGAATACGGCTGCCAACAATGAGTTCTATAACCAGGCTTCCCGTTTCAGCCTGAACTATATCTTTTTCAAGGGCATTGTATTCAATACCGAGCTGAATCACCAGCTCTATACCGGTCTTTCGCAGGATTTTAACCAGAGCTTCTTCTTATGGAATGCCAGCCTGGGCAAAAAGATCCTGAAGAACCAGGCGGAGATCAAGGTGCAGGTATATGATATCCTCGGGCAGAATGCCGCGGTTTCCAGGGCGTTCACGGAATTGTACACGGAAGATACACGGACGAATGTATTGCAGCGCTATTTCCTGCTCACCTTTACCTGGAATCTCCGGTTCTTTAAAGGAGGCGCATCTGAGAAGGATATGAAAGGCGATGATACCTACCGGGGTCCGGGAGGACCAGGTATGCAGGGCCCTCCTCCGGGTATAGTGCCGCCGCACCGTTAAGCGGTTAAGGTATAAAAAAGATGTAGCAGCTCGGTTGCTACATCTTTTTCTTTTGCTCGATACCCAGGCTGAACAATACCAGGTCGTATTTGACAGGGTCGAGGCTGTCGAATTGCCGGAGTGTTGCGGTAAGCTCGGACGCAGTTTGCCAGTCGTCCGGCTTGCGGCGTATCAGGCCCAGTTGCCGGGCCACCGTGCTGACGTGCACATCCAGCGGGCAGACCAGGCGGGCCGGCGGGATACGCTTCCAGAGGCCGAAATCCACATTGTCAGAGCGCACCATCCATCTCAGGAACATATTAAGCCGCTTGCAGGCCGCGTTCTTACGGACGTTACCGATATGCTTCTGCGTTCTGAAAGGTAATGTGACCAGGGAAAAGAAATGCTGGTAAAAGGCGGCCAGCGCTGCCTGCATATCGAAAGCGCCCGGGGCATCGCCGGACAGGAGGAACGCGTCCTCAAGGGAATCGTATTGGCTGTAATGCCACCGGAAGAACTCGATAAAATAAAAGAGGTCCGTAGCGTTGAACGTTCTGTAATAGAAGCCGGACAAGCGTTTCAGATCCTCCTTGCCGTGGTTCATGATAAAATCATAGGGCGCGTGATCCATGAGCGTCATCAGTTGCCCGGCGCTGTTGATGATCGCTTTCCTGTTTCCCCAGGCGATGGTGGCGGCAAAAAATCCGCTGATCTCTATATCTTGCAGGCGGGTGAACTGCCTGGGAATACGGATCGGGTCAGCCTGGATGTCAAAATTCAGGTTGTAATATTGATATTTTTCTTCTAAAAAAGTGAAAAGGTCATTCATAATAAAGCTGCGATATAGCAAAGATAGCTATATCGCAGGTATTCTTATATCTGGCGGAGCGAGAAGCTGATCGGTATTCTGAACCTGCTTTTAACGGGCTTGCCGGCCAGCAGCGCAGGGGTGAACTTCGGGAGCAGCCGGACCACCCGTACGGCCTCCTCTCCCAGGCCGCCCCCGGGATCCTTTTCAAACCTGACATCCGTAATGGAGCCGTCCGTTTCCACGACAAAGGATACCATCACGCGTCCTTCTATGCCGTTGGCCCTGGCCATAGCGGGATAGCGGAGGCTTTGATTGATAATATCCTGGTAATGCTTCGGCGGCCTGGCCTTTTCGTCCACTTTGAGGGCAATATCGCCCCCGTTGCCGGTACTTCCGCCATCAAGCACATTCCGTGTATTATTGTTCAGGGTGTGCGGGTTGTCAGTGCCGTTCCGGGCGTTCCCGTAGGGATTGGTCAGGTCGTTTGGCGAATTTTCACCCTCGTGGTTTCTGTCGCTGATATCACTGTTCTGGTTTTTTATGCTGTTGGGGTCTTCGTTCCTTTCATCATCCTGTACCTGGTCCCTGGACGCTATGACGGGCGCTGTGCTGCGGACGGTGGCGCGCTCCTTCCTGGTGACGCTTTCCGGCAGCTTTTCCGGTTGCTTTTTCTCGAATGTCAGCTTTGTATCATCGGTAAGCTGAATGGGGTCGGGCTCGGACTGGAAGACGGCTGCCTGCCGTACGGCTTCCCCGCTGCTGATGAAGGAGCTGCCTGCCGCTATGCCTATGGCCCCTATAAAGATGGCCATCGCGTATAAGGCGGTCCTGTTATAGCTTTTTTTCAGCGCATATACCCCGTAGGCTTTATTCTTATTCATAAAGACCAGATCTATATAATCCATCTTTAAAAAATCTTTGCTGTTGTTCATCGCTTATTGTTTTAAGGGTGTACAAATTGTTGGTTCAGGCGCTGGTAATCTTCCGGGTGCATATCGGTGATCATATATACGGGTACCGCAGTGATGGCCATTTCATCCAGGGCCCTGACCACCTGGGCCGTGGTGCAGTTGCTGTCCGGCCTGATAAGAACGGTTAGTTGCGACCGTGCTGAAAGCGCTCCTTTATTGACCAGCACCTGCAGGGCTTGCTGCTTATGCACCAACACGCTTCTTAAGCCGTCCGGCTCCCAGGAAGAGGTCATCAGGAGGTTGTCCGGCTGGAGGGGATCGCCTTCTATATACCGGACCGTTTCGCTGCCGGACAGGTAGATGTTCAGTACTTCTTCCTTCGTTGTGGCGGCCGTATGGCCAGGTTTGTTAAAGGGCATCGCCACTTCCATGGCTTTGGAGGCCTGCAGTTGTGAGGTGAACATAAAGAAGGTAACGAGCAGCAGGTTTAAGTCTACCATAGGGGTAAGGTCTACCCGTGGGGATATATGTTTCCCCTTGCCTGATATTTCAGCCATAGTCTTACAGTTTAAATGAATGAAACGGGATTCCTTTCAATGGCTTGCCGGTGGGCGATGTACCGGTCTGGCGGTCATCACCGGGGCAGCAGGAATAGCAGGAAAGAATAATTACCGGTAGTTAATCGTTTCTTAATACAAAGACGGGCGCATTGAAATTTTCCATAAAAATTAAAAAAAAATCCGGCGGCAAATAAAGGCACAGGTATCAGTGGCAGCGGGCGGAGGATCATGTGTGGCCGGTGTACAGACCTTGATACAGCAAAACAGGCTGTATAATAAAATATACAGCCTGCCCAGGAAAAATTATTTGTGGGAGAAAATATTACGCTTCGTGATGTAATTGGATCAGTATATTATCCATACTTTCGTTCAGCTTGAGCTGGCAGGCCAGCCGTGAGTTATGAAGGGCATCGGGCAGCGTGTCTATCATGAAATATTCATCATCATTCATAACAGGCAATGCTTCCCCGCCTTCCAGCACATCCACGCAGCAGGTAGCGCACAGGGCCATACCGCCGCAGGTAGCGAGCACATCATATTCATAGGCCTTCAGCAATTCCATAAGGCTCAGGCCCATGTCGGTAGGGCCTTCCAGGGTCTGAATGCTGCCGTCCTTATGTAAGACGCGTATATTGATCATGTTGTCCATTGCGATGATTCTTTAGGCATTAAAACTCATTCACACCGTTCACCGTAGTATATTTCATCGTGTACTTCACGCCGGGGTTGATATACTTATAAACACTGTGGCTCATCAGGGCCGCTTCGTGGAAGCCGCATAAGATCAGCTTCAACTTATTCGTGTAAGTATTGATATCTCCTATGGCCCAGATGCCTTCTACATTGGTGGAGTAATCGTCCGTATTCACCTCGATGGCATTCTTGTCAATATTCAGTCCCCATTTCTCAATAGGTCCTAACTTGGGACTGAGCCCGAAGAGCGGTATCAGGTAATCGGTTGCTATGACGGAAACTTCCTTGGTCTTGCTGTTCTCCATGGTGACGCGCTCCAGGTGGTCTGCTCCTTCCACGCTGGTCAGGTTGGTATTCAGGATCAGGTTGATCTTGCCTTCTTCCGCCAGCTTCATTACCTTATTGACGGAATCGGGTGCGCCGCGGAAGCTTTCGCTCCTGTGCACCAGGGTCAGCTCGGAGGCTACATCAGCCAGGAAAATGGTCCAGTCCAGCGCAGAGTCTCCGCCGCCTGCCAGCACCATCCGTTTGCCACGGTAGGCTTCAGGGTCCAGGATCATATAGTTGACACCTTTACCGTTCTCGAATTTTTCCAGGTCGGCAACTGCCGGCTTACGGGGCTCGAATACGCCCAGGCCGCCTGCAATGACCACCGCTTTACAGAATATCTCGGTTCCGAGGTTGGTAACGATCCTGAAATCAGCGTCACCTCTTTTTTCCACTTCTTCAATCCGTTCGCCCAGTGTGAACGTGGGCTTAAAGGGCGCGACCTGCTCCATCAGGTTATCTACCAGGTCCTGTGCGAGGACGGATGGAAATCCCGGGATATCGTATATAGGCTTCTTGGGGTATATTTCGGATAATTGGCCGCCTACCTGTGGTAAATAATCAATAAGGTGGCAGCGCATTTTTAATAATCCTGCTTCGAAAACGGCAAACAGGCCCACCGGACCCGCACCGATTATGGCTATATCAGTATGTATCATTTTTAAAATTTGACTGCAAAATTACAAAATACCGGCGTATTATAGTACATATTCACCGTATTTGATTGTAACCCAACAGTAAAATATTGACACAGGTATGACAGAAGGCCTGGAATACCGCTGCAGGCAGGAATGATAATTTCTTTTCCACATATGTGTATTTCTTTTTTCGGAGAATCGCCGGCACTGTTCTATTTTTGATTCAGATAAAAGCGCAGGTTATGCAGTTACAAGAGATTATTTTACACGTAGAGGCATTGATATTCGCCAGTGAAAAACCGCTGGGCATACAGGATATCTGTGAGTACATAGGTAATGTGTTTGAAGCTTTTATAGAACCGGCACAGATAGAGAACGCGGTAAACGCCATACAGGAGAAATACGCGACCGCGCATTTCCCGTTTGAGCTGAAGCCGGTAGGGGGTGGCTACAGCTTCCTTACCAAAAAGCAATTCCATACTACGGTGATCCAGCTGAACCAGGATAAGCATATCAAGAAGCTCTCCGCGGCGGCTATGGAAACGTTGGCCATCATCAGCTATAAGCAGCCTATTACAAAAGCTGAGATCGAATATATCCGCGGGGTGAGCTGTGATTACAGCATCCAGAAATTGCTGGAGAAGGAGCTGATCCAGATCACCGGCAGGAACGAGCAGGCTATCGGTAAGCCGCTGCTCTATGGTACTTCAGACAATCTGATGAATTACCTGGGTATTAACGATGTGGCAGAGCTGCCGGCCTTAAAGGAGATTGCTGATACGGAGATCGTAATGCCGGTGCCTGCTATGGACGCTGCGCCGGAGGAAAAGAACCAGTTCTCCGGGATCAATGCCATTGAGAAGCCCGGTGATTTCTTCCAATAAAGCGGGAGCGCATAAGACTACTAACCCTCAATTATACAAAGTGCGAGACATCCTGTCTTGCGCTTTTTTTATTGCTTCCCAGCTCCGCATGCATCCCGGGCAGCCGGCTTGTCACATTGAACTTATTGTGTCATGTTGAGCTCGTCGTGTCATGTTGAGCTTGTCGAAACATGATTGATAGTGTCTGGATGCTTCGACAGGCTCAGCCTGACATCAGGAGAAACCCCGGTGCCTGTGCATATCATTGTCTGTATACAACGGGGGAAGAAAGGCTGGCTGTCTTATATTAAGCAACAAAGCGACGATATAGCAGGTATGGGGTACACCTACAAGGGGCCGCAGATTATTAACTGAGACTATCTATATAAGCAACAAAGTCATCATAGGGCAGGTCCAGGATGCTGCTAAGCTATATAAGAGATTCCTCACATCCGTTCGGAATGACCACTACAGTACCCTATAGTAAATCGCTCTCTGAACCGCAGAAAGAGCACATCGCAGCTAAATGTACCTGTACTAAGAGATTATTTCCTGTAAGCAAAGCAGATAGTCATTAATTATTATAAGAGCATCCTCACATCCGTTCGGAATGACCGCACGATACAATACATTGCATTCCGTGGTTGGAGAGCATTCTGTTTCCGGAGTGCTTGACCAACAACCCTTATAACCTGCAAAACTTTTTCGCTCCGTTGTTGGTGTTCTTCACCAACAGCTCTATATATTCCTCACATCCGTTCGGAATGACCAGTATGCTACAGTACCTTATAGTAAATCGGTCTCTGAAAGACCGAAGAGTTTATCGCAGCCAAGTGTGCCTGTATTAATAGATTGTTTCCTGTAAGCAGATAGTCATTAATTATTATAAGAGCATCCTCACATCCGTTCGGAATGACCGCACGATACAATACACTGCATTCCGTGGTTGGAGAGCATTTTGTTTCCGGAGTGCTTGACCAACAACCCTTATAACCTGCAAAACTTTTTCGCTCCGTTTTTGGTGTTCTTCACCAACAGCTCTATATATTCCTCACATCCGTTCGGAATGGCCGGCATGCTACAGTACCTTATAGTAAATCGCTCTCTGAACCGCAGAAAGAGCACATCGCAGCTAAATGTACCCGTACTAAGAGATTGTTTCCTGTAAGCAGAGACGTATTATAAAGAAAAAAGCCAACGATAAGATATCGTTGGCTTTTTTATAGAGAAAGACAGGGATGCTGTCTTAATGAATGCTATTGCAATTAAGCGATCTCAACTTCAGCACCGGCTTCAGTTAATTTAGCTTTCAGATCTTCAGCTGTAGCTTTATCCACACCTTCTTTGATCTTAGCAGGCGCACCGTCCACTAATTCTTTAGCTTCTTTCAGACCTAAACCAGCTAAGTCTTTAACCACTTTAACTACGTTTAATTTAGAAGCACCTGCAGATTTCAGGATAACATCGAAAGATGTTTTCTCTTCAACTGCTGCTGCAGCTGCACCCGGAGCTGCTGCTACTGCTACTGCAGCTGGTTCGATACCGTATTCAGCTTTTAAGAAATCAGCTAATTCCTGAACTTCTTTAACTGTTAAGTTTACTAATGATTCGGCTAATGTTTTGATATCTGCCATTGTTATAATGTTTTAATAAGTTTAAAATAGTGTTATATGTTGAGACTTGGAAGCCTGTGTTGTTTGAAGCAGCAAATGTAGCTACTTTTCCGGAATTCCCGAAGCTGAATCTTATTATTCGGCAGCAGGAGTTTCCTCGGTTGTTGCGGCAGGCGCTTCTGCTTCTGTTGCAGGTGCTGCGCCTTCTGCGTTCTCTTTGTTCTCTAAAGCGGAGATCACGCGGCTGATCGGAGATTGCAGCAAGCTGATAACTTCGCCGATGAGCTCGTTTTTGGTTTTGATGTTTTTCAGGGCGGTCAGCGCGCTGTCGCCTGTATACACCTCTTCACCTATCAGAGCTGCTTTCAGTTCCGGTTTCACACCTTTGGAGGCGTCACGGAAAGAGCTGATGATAACGGCAGGCTCTTTGGGAGTGTCAGTGAACATCAAAGCTGTAACACCGTGTAAAGAATCGTAAATGCCGGTATATAATTCGTTGTTCAAGCTCTCCAGTGCTTTCTTGATCAAAGTGTTCTTAGCCACTTTCATCTCTACGTTCTTCTCAAAGCATGCACGGCGTAACTGGCTGATCTGAGCTACGGTCAGGGACTCTGTATTGGTAACGTAAAAGTTGCTGTATTGTGAGAACTTCTCTTTTAAAAGCTCGATAGCTTCTTGTTTTTGAGCAGTATTCATTTTCTGATTATTTTAATGCCGGTTGGGCGTTTTAGTAATATTATTTAAAGTGTTGAAACTTCAATCCAGGTATTAGTTCGTTACAGATTTAGTATCAATCGCAATACCCGGGCTCATAGTAGAAGCCAGACTTACACCTTTTACATAAGTACCTTTGGCAGTAGCAGGTTTCATGCGCACTAAAGTGTTGATCAGCTCCTGAGCATTTTCCACCAGTTTTGCGGGCTCAAAAGATACACGGCCTATAGAAGCGTGGATGATACCGGCTTTATCTACTTTAAACGCAATTTTACCGCCTTTAACATCAGTAACAGCAGCAGCAACATCGTTGGTTACCGTACCTGTTTTAGGGTTAGGCATCAGGTTACGGGGACCTAATACTTTACCTAAACGACCTATTTTAGGCATTACGGAAGGCGTAGCGATGATCACATCGATATCTGTCCATCCGCCGTCGATCTTCTGAACGAATTCATCCAGGCCTACATAGTCAGCGCCTGCAGCTTTCGCTTCGGCTTCCTTGTCCGGGGTACATAAAACCAGTACGGTTTTTGTTTTACCGGTTCCGTGAGGTAAAGATACAGTACCGCGTAAGGCCTGATCCGCTTTCTTCGGATCTACGCCCAGGCGTACGTGCACATCAACTGAAGAGTCGAACTTCGTACAGTTGATATCTTTTACTAACTGAGCAGCCTCAGTCAAAGTATAAAACTTGTTTTTATCTATTTTAGCTTCTGCAGCTTTTCTGTTTTTAGTAATTTTTGCCATTGTAACAAAGATTGTAATTCGTTAGAATTAATGAATTAGAAAAATTAGTTTTCCCAGGGAGCAGTACCTTCTACTGTCAATCCCATACTGCGAGCAGTACCTGCTACCATTTTCATGGCGCTGTCCACTGTAAAGCAGTTAAGATCAGCCATTTTATCTTTTGCGATCTCTTCTACTTGTGCCCAGGTAACTTTTCCTACTTTGTTACGGTTTGGCTCTTTGGAACCGTTCTTTACTTTAGCCAGTTCCATCAGCTGTACGGCTGCCGGAGGCGTTTTGATAACGAAGTCAAAAGATTTGTCACTATAAACAGTGATCAATACAGGTAATACTTTACCTTGCTTGTCCTGTGTGCGCGCATTGAACTGCTTACAGAATTCCATGATGTTTACACCTTTGGAACCTAACGCCGGACCGATTGGCGGAGCTGGATTAGCTTGACCACCTTTACATTGGAGCTTTACATAGCCCGAAATTTCTTTAGCCATTGCTTAAAATTTTTTGGTATTAACGAGTAAAACAATTTTCCTCTCCCATCAATCTCTCAGATATGGATATAATATAAGAGAAGATCAAAATTGAGGTGCAAAGGTACAACTTATTTTAATATTACAAATTTTTTTTGCCGGCATGGCAATTCCAGGGTAATGGATAACACCCCCGGTAAGCATAGGAAGACCTTTACCTGCAAAAGATACTGTCCAAAAAAGCCGTCATTCCGGGCGAAACGCAGTGAAGCCGGTAATAGTTGCTCCATTTTGCCACGCTCCGGCCGAAATGACGGCAAGATGCTTTTTAAACACCTTTTTGCAGATGATCCTGATCAGCCGGCAGTACCGGCAATCTTTAATATTTCAGGAATTTTTGCCTGTGAGCTGCACCTTCGGCATCCCTTATCTCCAGGAGATAAGCTCCCGGGTGCAGGGAGGTAATATCAATACGTGTATGATCCTGCCCGCTGACAGTCTCTTCCCTTCGATATAACTGCCTGCCCTGTACATCATACACAGTTATGGTAAGTGGCCGGGAGCCTGTATTGTTATCGTTATATTGTATGTTTATATGATCTGAAGCGGGGTTGGGATATATGCTGAAGTTGCCGGTAGTGATATTGCCGAGGCTGCTGGGAGTGGAGGTTGCTTTTAATGTGATGACTTGGCAGGTCGTATCGTTTTCCTGGACAGTATCCGTGAAAAAATTATTGACGGTGTCGCCGGATACCAGGGCAAAGCACATGTGTAGCTCTTGATCCTGAGAAGTTTGCATAGTATGCCTGACGGATATTGTCCGGATGGTCATGCTGTCTCCTACTGCCAGGTATTTCTTTCCGCCGGTAGTCTCGTCAACCGCGATAAAGGAATTGGGCATGGGGAATATCTTATAATAAATGTAGTCAGTCGTATCCAGGTCATCAGGACCTAAATTGGTTATTTTTAAATAGATTATGGGAGAGGCTTCTCCTGAATCAAGGGTGATCTGGGCCGGAGTGGAAGCTGAAATTTCCATTTTGAGATCGCATTGCGGAAGCTGGCCGGGCGCGATGCCGTAGCTTAGGATTGCGAGGAGAAATAAAATTGTTTTGCGCATAGTTTTAAAATTTAAAAGATGAAAAAAGAAATGCTTATGTTGATCCCTGTTTGCCCTGCGTACAGCACATAAGAATATATTCCGGGAGCAGGCGGTATTGGCTATTGAGGGAGTCGTACGCATAGGTCTGAAAGTTGATGGAAGTGCGTGCAAATACATACAGCAGTCCGGACCATGCCATACCTGCAATATAAGTTTCCAGCACTGAGTAAACAAAGTAAGATTGAGCAACTGCGTGCCCGGAAGCGGCTATTGAGTTATATGATTTAGTAATTGCCCGGAACGGCGGACGCGCCCGGCATTATACGAAACAGCGTCGTCCTCCTGCTTTTTAATGATATTGTACAGGTCGGGTTTACCGTTTTCCGGGAGCACCTCCGCCTGTACGATGAGGTGAGCGAAATTGGAAATGGTATTACATTTCCGGGTAATGGTAGCAACGTACTTCCTCCTGTCCGGTCCCGGTATTGCGGCCGGAACGGGTATCGCCGGTTCGTTTATGGCGGCCTGGGCTGCAATATCCTGCGTGGAATGATGAACGGTTACCCGGTACAGGGAATCAAGGGGCGGATCGGTATGCCCTTTGCTGTCTGTAATGCTTATACGATGTTGCCTGGCTGCAGCCGGTGGGTTTTGCCTGGCTACGGTAGCCGTTCCCGTACCGCTGACCTGTATGGCCGGGTTGCCGGTGAGCACGGCCGGTCCTGTATCTGCTGCAGGCAATTCATGATCCAGTAGCATTATATATACCGGGGCGCCCCGGGTAAGGCTCATGGCCAGCCCGGTAAGGAGAAGCACACCTGCAGCTGTAAAAGCCGGCCGCATAAGTGCTGCCGGGGCAGGTTGCCGGTTCATCATCTCTATCCTGTCCTTTATATGGGTAAACGAGAACTGGTGTGCAAGCTCCTGCCGGCTATGGTTATTGCCCGCCAGCAGGAGCAGCAGGTATTGATAGGCTTTTGTATCGGCCTTATATGCCTGCATGATCCTGTTATCCACTTCAAACTCAAGATTGTCGGTGGCGGCGCTGATCAGCCTGTGCTTTAAGGGGTGCCACCATAAGATGCAGGCGGTGAGCCGAAGGATTATGATGTCAACAGAATGCTTTTCGGAGATATGCACTTTTTCATGTGCCAGGATAAGGTTTATGTCACCGGGTTCCAGGCCTTCAGGGTTCAGCACGATATCCTTTCCAAAGGAAAACGGCGCTGTTCTTTGAGTGGTATGATATACCGTATAGCCGCCGGAGGAAAAGCTGACCGGGCACTTCCGGATGAACTTCCTGAGGCCGAGGTAGCTGAGGAGCAGCCTGGAGAGGTGATACCCGGCGCCCAGGCAATAAAGCAGTACGACCAGGCCCGGCATGGCTTCCTGCCATGACCTGCCCGGTAGTGCAGTGCCCTGCGCGCCTTGCGGTAATGCCCTTACGTCCGGGGATATAGTGAGCGTGACCAGGTCCCCCGGTAGTAAAGGAAGCGGGATGGCAGGCAGCACAATGCTGCAGATGCTGCCTGCCAGGAACCACCACCGGTTGAGCCGGAAGTTCCGTGAAGGCTGCAGCAGCCATCTATACAAAATATATACCAGGGCCCATAGCAGGGAGGCAATAATTACGTATTTGATAATGTTCCAGTTCATAGCGGATCTTTATTTTGTTCGATCATTTTTATGATTTCCTGCAGTTCTGCTGCCGTCAATTTTTTTTCCCGGACAAAAAAGTTGACCAGTTGCTTGTAGGAATTCTGGAAATAATCTTCCACCACCTCTTTCATAAAGGTTTTCTTGTAATCATCCTGTGGAATAGCGGGGAAATACCGGAAGGCATTGCCCATTTTTTCGGATTGCACGTAACCTTTTTTCTCCAGGTTTTTAACGGTGCTGGCGATCGTTGTGTAAGGGATATCAGTCCGCAGGTAAGCTATGATCTCCTTCACAAATACTTTGCCCTGCTTCCAGATGACCAGCATGATCTCTTCTTCCTGTGCTGTTAAGTGTTCCATTTTTTTTACGATATTTTCGTAAACTTACGATATTTTCGTAATTAAAGAAGTTTTCCCGGGATTTTTTTTAATAGAGGGGGCATTATATTACAAAGCAGCCGGGATCATGATCCCGGCCGCTGTTGTAATATATGGAAAAAACGGAGCTTATTCCGCGAAATATTTATGGAAATAGGGGATGGTCTCTATGCCTTTAAAATAGTTGAACACATCGTATTTCTCATTGGGAGAGTGGATATTGTCATTGTCCAGCCCGAAGCCGAGCAGTACGGTCTTCAGCCCCAGGATGCTTTCAAACAGGGCGATGATAGGGATGGACCCGCCGCCCCTGGTAGGGATAGGCTCTTTGCCGAAGGTGGTCTCTATGGCACGGGCAGCCGCCTGGTAGGCCTTGCTGTCAGTAGGGGTGACTACCGGCTCCCCGCCGTGATGCGAAGTCACCTTTACCTGCACACCGGGAGCCGCTATGTTGGTAAAATGTTTTGCGAACAGGTCCGATATCTCCGTGGAGACCTGGTTGGGTACCAGGCGCATGGATATCTTTGCAAAGGCTTTGGACGGAAGAACGGTCTTGGCGCCTTCGCCGGTATAGCCGCCCCAGATGCCGTTGACATCCAGTGTCGGGCGGATGCCTGTTCTTTCCAGCGTGGTATAGCCTTTCTCCCCGGCTTCCTGCGTGATGCCCAGGTCCTTGTTGAAGTCTTCCTGGCTGAAAGGCGCTTCATTGATCGCCTGGCGCTCCGCGGCGGAAAGCTCGGCCACCTTGTCATAAAAGCCGGCTACGGTAATGTGCCTGTTCTCATCGTGCAGCGAAGCGATCATCCTGCACAGCTCATTGATCGGGTTCAGCACGCCGCCGCCGTACACGCCGGAGTGAAGGTCGCGGTTGGGACCGGTCACTTCCACTTCCATATAGGCGAGGCCGCGCAGCCCGGTCTCAATGGAAGGATGCTCCATAGAGATCATAGAGGTATCGGATACCAGCACCACATCGGCTTTCAGGCGGTCTTTATTATCTTTCAGGAATTGCTCAAGGTTGCTGGAACCCACTTCTTCCTCACCTTCTATCATCACTTTGATGTTGCATGCGAGGGTAACGGTCTTGGCCATTACTTCCAGCGCCTTGATATGCATGAACATCTGTCCTTTATCATCGCAGGCGCCGCGGGCATAGATCTTACCATCCCTGATCTCCGGCTCGAACGGACCGGAGGTCCATAATTCCAGCGGATCGGCGGGCTGTACGTCGTAATGTCCGTACACCAGCACCGTAGGCAGGGACGGATCTGTGATTTTTTCTCCGTAAACGATAGGATGACCGGCAGTAGGGCATACTTCGGCAATATCACAGCCTGCCAGGAGCAGGTGCTCTTTCACTGCTTCGGCACATTTTGCCACATCTTCCTTATACTTACTGTCTGCGCTTACGGAGGGTATCCGCAGCAGGTCCAGGAGTTCATTCAGGAAACGGTCTTTGTGCTGCTCAATGTAGTCTTTCCAAACTTGCATATATTAAGTAATTTAGTGGTGTACAGAATCATGATATAAGGTCTCAAAGGTATACATTTTAGCGTATAATTATTCCATCGCCGCTTTTTTAAGATGGGGCCTGCAACGGTGCATCGCTTCGCTCATACGGTTGAATACGTCCTTTTTAAGCCTTCTTATTTCAGAAGGGGCATAATCTGCAACATGAACGGGATCCAGGACGATCACCCGGTTGATGCCGGGGCTCCATTTCCAGAGGCCGGAGTAATGGAACCGGTCGGCGGTATCGGGAAACAGTACGGGTATGATATCGGTGCCCGTTTCCAGCGCTATCTTAAAAGCGCCGTCATAGAAAGGGATGAGCGTGGCATCGGTCTCATTGAAGGTGCCTTCGGGGAAAATGAAGATATTTTCGCCCTTCCGGATGATCTTTTTGAGATCCATGATGCTTTTTCTTTTACTGGCGGCATTGCTGCGGTCCACGAGTACGGCCATCTGCCGGTACAGGTAGCCGAAAAGGGGCACCCTGGCCAGCTCGTATTTGGCAAGCGGGCGGCACATGACGGGGATGGCCCTGAATATCAGGGCTACATCCAGGTAGGACTGGTGGTTGGATACGATAATGTGCCCGCTGCGCTGCTGAAAGATGCCCGGCGTGGCATAGGATACGCGGGTGCGCATGCCTGTCATGCCCAGCCAGATAATGCTCCAGCATCTTATGATATGCCATATGGCCTTTCTCCGGCCGGTAAGCCCGAAAATAAGGAAGAAAGGAAAGAGCAGCAGGAACAGCAGTATGAAGGAGAGGGCGCAGTACAGGGAATAAACAAAACGCATAAGGCTTACAGATGACATGCTAAAGGTTATGAAAGGTTCTTTTTGTGTATTAAATTAATCTTAACTTTTAGGGGCCGGATCGTGCCGCTGTGTTCCGGCCGCCGCAGTAAATATCAATAATTTAGGCGGTTATAGCAACAATTAATCTCTAATCTGAGTTATATACCCGGAGCACACATTCAAAATTGTTCCGGATAAACTTTTTTTTTAAACGAACTTTCGTAATATTGGCTCTTGAAATTACGGTTAAAAACAAAAGCAAAATGATTTGGAAGTTTCATTGATACTTCTAACTTTGTTGCGTTGTTTTTTTAAACATTCTTTAAAAACTCAAATTTTAAATTTTAAACAAAAATCAAAGAACTATGGCAGACGTAAGACCAGGCTCAACAACAAGTGCAGCAGCTTCAGCTTCTAAAGCAAAAAATTCGAACGGCTTTTGGGTAAACTTAATCATCGTATTGGTATGTATCGTGTTAGGTTTCGTATTGTTCGAATTTGTTCTGGGATCTTCCAGCAATTTTGAAGATGCAGAAAAGAAAATCCCTACAAGCTGGATGGGTAATATGTATCACGCCGGATACATCGTTGCGTTACTGTTAGCTATGTTATTCATCACTATCGTATTTGTGATAGAAAGGGGCATCACTATCATTAAGGCAAAAGGCAAGTTCAACGGCGCCGAGCTGGTAAGGAAAGTGCAATACCACCTGGCTAATAAAAATATTGACGCTGCCATCGCAGAGTGCGACAAGCAGGCAGGTTCTGTAGGTAACGTAATGAAGGCAGGTCTGAAAAAATACAAGGAGATGACCTTCAATACGGAGCTGTCCACAGACCAGAAAGTATTAAGCATTAAAAAGGAACTCGAAGAAGCTACGGCTCTTGAGCTGCCTATGCTGGATAAGAACCTGGTATTCCTGTCCACGATCACGTCTTCCGCTACCTTACTCGGTCTGATCGGTACGGTAATCGGTATGATCAAGGCGTTTGCGGCTATGGGTGCTGCGGGCGCTCCGGATGCCTCCCAGATCGCGATCGGTATCTCTGAGGCCTTATGGAATACCGCTACAGGTATCTCTACATCTTTCATCGCAATGATCATGTATAACTTCTATACAACATTGAATGATGGTATCGGATTTAGTATAGACGAAGGTGGCTTCACTTTGACACAAAGCTTTGCTGCCAATTATAAATAACCGCTTTTCCGGCCAGTGCACATTCCGGGGAAACTGCTGGCAGTCTTTCCCCGGAATTTCCCGGAAGAAAATAATTTTATGGAATTATTCCGATTCCACGTCTATAAACTAAAAGAGAGTAAGAGATGCCAAAATTAAAGATGCCCAAAAAGAGTACGTCCATTGATATGACCGCTCTTTGTGACTTTACTCTGCTGCTGCTGACATTCTTTATCATGTCGGCCAAGTTTAAGCCACAGGAAGCTGTTGAAGTGGTGACTCCATCCTCCACCTCTACCAAGGAGATCCCTATGGGATTCATCCAGATCACGGTAGACAAGCTGGGGCGTGTTTTCTACACCGTAGATAATATTAAGTTGAAAAGGAACCTGATAGAAGAGGTCAACAAGACCAAGAACCTGGGCCTTACCGAGACTGAAAAGAATAACTTTGTAAACGGACCTTCTGTCGGAGTGCCGTTCACGAAACTGAAAGCATACCTCGCCCTGCCGCCGAATGAGCAGTCCCGGTATGACAAGGAAGCTTCCGGCGTACCTACTGATACGACCAAAAGCTTTACAACCAATGAGCTGATGTACTGGATCAATACCACGCGTTACCAGGCCCAGATCCTTGATATGGATCAGCCGAGGTTTGTTATCAAGGTAGACGGCCAGACCCCTTATGTAGAGGAGACCAACAAAGTGATCTCTACCCTGGGTAAGCTGGATATTTACAGGTTCAGCTACATTACCAACCAGAAGCCGATACCTCCGGGTACTGCCTTATGGGACAAGGCCAATGCTGCGGCTGCCGGCGCGAAATAATCATTATTAACAGACAACCATTAAAATAGACATTATACAATGGCTGAGATAGAAAGTAAAGGCGGGAAGAAAGGCACCCCCCGGGTGGACCTGACGCCAATGGTGGATTTGAATCTGCTGCTGATTACGTTCTTTATGTTTACCACTACGCTGAGCAAGCCCACGGCAATGGAGATCAACATGCCTTTCAAGAAAGAGAACATGGATTCGCAATCCAAGGTGAAAGAGGATGCTGCCATTACGATATTGCTGGGTGCCGACCGTAAATTATATTATTATGAGGGACTGGAAAATATAGAAGTAAAGCAGACCACCTTTGATAATGACGGAGGCATACGTGATGTACTGATCGACAAAAAGAAGCGGGTAAGGGCCCTGCAGGCAAACGGTACACTGAACGCCGGAGATGAGCTTACTGTGCTTATCAAGCCCGACATTACCTGTACCACCGCTGACGTTGTGGACCTGATCGATGAAATGACCATCAATGATATCAAGATATATTCTATCACGGATATTACGAAGGAAGACCAGGATTTCATAGCGGATTATGAAAGAGGATCGGCTTCCAGGCCCAGGTAACATGCAGATTCACAATTCTTATTAGGTAATTCATATACCCAATAGTAAATATTATGGATATTAAAAAAATATTAAACTCAGATTATCTGGACCTGCTTTTCGAAGGAAAGAACAAGCAGTATGGAGGTTATGAGTTGCGAAAAAAGTACACTAAAAGGGCGCTCCTGGCTGCAGGTATTGTATTTGGTATCATCGCTATAGGCTTCGGTACCAGCATGATCATACCTAAAGAGGAGTATGTGCCGCCACCACCACCGCCGCCTATCGAGGATGTGGTGCTTACAGAGCCTCCGCCACTGGAGGAGGATGCGCCGCCACCACCTGAGCTGCCATCCGCGCCACCGCCACCGGCAAGAGCCACCATCACTTTCGATGTGCCTAAGATAGAGAAGAATGAGAATGTGAAGGAAACCGAACGTATCGAGGATCCTAACAAGGAAGAGAACAAGGATAAGGACATCGGCTTTGAAAATAAGGATGGCGAGAATAAAAAGACAGATTTCAGTAATCCCTTCGACGGTGTGAAAGGCGGTACCGGAACCAATACTGCCGGTGAAGGGTCAGGAGATGATAACGCGATCCAGACACAGGTGGATGAAAAAGCCAAGCCACCTGCCAACTATCAAAATATAATCAGGCAAAGCCTGAGATATCCTGCTATGGCGAAAGCCGAGGGTATATCCGGCCGTGTAATGGTGTCCTTTGTAGTGGAAAAGGATGGTTCCATTACCGCTGTGAAGTATGATAAGGATCCCGGCGGCGGCCTGGGCGATGAAGCGGTAAGGGTAGTGAAGCTATTACCCAAATTTACACCGGCGATAAGAGGTGGTAAGCCTGTACGTTTTGTGTTCAGGATGCCAATAGACTTCAAGCTGGAGTAATGCTTCCGACAGTCAATTGTTGATTTTTTTACAGCAGCAGCGGCTGACCTGAAAAGGTCGGCCGCTGCTGTTTTCGTATCACATTGTTGAAACTGTCTTGTCTCATCGAAATTCATTGTGTCACGTTGAGCCTGTCGAAACCGTGATTTATCGTGTTTTGGAGTAGCGCTTGTGGTTTCGGCAGGCTCATTCCTGGCAGGAGGGACAGGAAACCAGGGCGTCTTGCATATGCCTGGGAGTGTATAGACCGGGAAAAAAGCTGACTACCTAATATAGAAGAAAAAAGCGATTATAGAGAAGGTGCAGGATACACAATAAGTGTGCTGCAAATGATCATAAGAGAGACCTCACCTCCCTTCGGAATGGCACGTTCTCTGATCCTTAGAAAGGCCGCTTTGCTGCGTATATGTAAGAAGGTTGTTCCTATAAGTACGGATGATAGGTACTAAAAAAACAGTAGCAGAGCTATTGCTCTGCTACTGTTTTTTTAGTGATAGGTGAGGGTTACAGGTTGGCGATGAGCCTGTCTGCAAATTCACTGGTCTTTACCAGTGTTGCTTCCTCCATCAGGTTATAGAAATCTATGGTTACCGTTTTCTGGGCAATGGTTTTGCTGATAGCATCAGTGATCAGCTTGCCGGCTTCGTTCCAGCCCATATAATCCAGCATCATTACGGCGGAAAGGATCAGGGAACAAGGGTTCATAGTATCCGTATTGGCAAATTTGGGCGCGGTGCCATGCGTGGCCTCAAAGATGGCATATCCTGTATTGTAATTGATATTGGCGCCGGGAGCAATGCCTATGCCGCCTACCGCGGCCGCCAGCGCATCCGAAATATAGTCGCCATTCAGGTTCAGGGTAGCTACTACGGAGTAGTTTTGCGGATTCAGTAATATTTGTTGCAGGAAATTGTCGGCAATGACATCATCCACGATGATCCTGCCTTCCGCTTTGGCGGCTTTCAGCGCTTCGTTGGCAGCGGCTTCGCCTTGAGCGGCCTTTATCTCTTCCCATTGATTCCAGGTAAAGGTCACATCTGCAAATTCCGTGGCGGCGACTTCATAGCCCCATTTCTTAAATCCGCCTTCCGTGAATTTCATGATATTGCCTTTGTGAACGATGGAAACCTGCTTCCTGCCCTTCTCCAGCGCATACTGTATGGCTGCACGTACCAGGCGCTTGGAGCCGTCTACAGAAACCGGCTTTACCCCGAAAGAAGATGTTTCCGGGAAACGGATCTTATCGACACCCATTTCGGTTACCAGGAAATTCTTGAACTTTTCAGCTTCCGGGGTACCTGCGTTCCATTCGATCCCGGCATAAATATCTTCTGTATTTTCCCTGAAGATGACCATATCCACCTTCTCAGGGTGCTTAACCGGTGAAGGTACGCCGGAGAACCATTGTACGGGCCGCAGGCATACGAACAGGTCCAGGGTCTGGCGCAGGGCCACGTTCAGGGAGCGGATGCCGCCTCCGATAGGCGTCGTCAAAGGTCCTTTGATAGCTACCAGGTATTCCTTAGCCGCATCCAGGGTTTCTTCCGGCAGCCATGAGCCCGTTGTATTAAATGCTTTTTCACCGGCCAGTATTTCTTTCCAGGCTATGGCCCTCGATCCGTTATACGCTTTGCTGACCGCGGCATCTATCACGCGTACGGAAGCTTTCCAGATATCGGGTCCGATACCATCGCCCTCAATAAAGGGGATGACAGGATTATCGGGCACATTTAATTTACCGTTGGCACTCATTGTAATTTTCTGACCGGACATAAAGTTTGATTTTATATTGGAAGTTGTATCAGTTTGATGAATTTAGCTCGAAAATAAGCGATTGCAAATATAGGTCAAAACAGTTAAAAACGGAACCCAGCTTTAACAATAAATAAATAAAAAATATACACATTTCAACTTGTTTGGTTTACTTTTGTTAATCGGTGTTTAAAAATAAGGAATATCATTATAAGGTTATGGCATTTAAAATATCAAATGAAGTAAAAGTAGGCACACTGGTCATCATTTCCTTGACAGTACTGATTTTGGGTTTTAACTTTTTGAGGGGGAAGGGCGTTTTTTCCACAGATGTTGAATATTACACTTATTATGATAATGTAGCCGGCCTGCAGGAAGCTGCCAGCGTGCAGTTGCAGGGCCTGAAAGTAGGTAAGATATCTGATATAGAGCTGCAGGCGGACAGGAAGATAAAGGTGACATTCCAGATACGCAAGGATGTTATTTTATATGAAGGCGCCCAGGTGCAGATGAATGCGGATAACCTGCTGGCAGGTACCAAAAGCCTTATCCTTCTGATGCCGGACCCGGTGGAGACCACACCGAAGGTCCTGGAGGCAGGGAGCTTCGTGCCGTCATTGTCCGGTGCCGACCTGATGTCCAACCTGTCTGAAAATATTTCCCCGCTTCTCGGTACTGCCAATAAGGCGGTGTCCAGCATTGATTCCATCCTGCTGTCGGTCAATTCCATAGTGAATGAGGATGCCAGGTCGCATATCAATAAATCGCTGGAGTACCTGGAGCAGAGTATGGCCGATCTCTCCAAGCTTGCAAACATACTGAACAGGCAGTCCGGTAACCTTGCAGGTGTGCTGGATAACGCCAACAGCATCACCGCCAATCTTTCCAGGAGCAATGAAGATATCACACAGACGCTGAATAACCTGAATACCTTTACCGGGCAGTTGAAGGATGCGCCGCTGAACCAGGCCATAGAAGACCTGCAGAAGACGATCGCCAACCTGAACGCGGTGCTGCACCAGGCCAATAATCCTAACGGTAGCATGGGACTGATGCTGAACGATCCGAACCTGTACCATAACCTTACTACCACCCTCAGATCGCTGGATGACCTGGTGGTGGACCTGAAGCGCCACCCCTCAAGGTATATCAATATATCCGTCTTCGGCCGTAAGGACCGCAGCCAGAAATAATTTTACGCTTACCAACTATTTTACAATATCTATGGTCTATAATATTTCAGAGGCACATTCATTAGTGAGTCAGTGGATGGCTGAAATAAGAAGTGTGGAGATACAGGCAGACAGAATGCGGTTCAGGCGCAATATGGAAAGGGTAGGCGAAGTGATCGCTTATGAGATCAGCAAGACGTTGCCTTTTGGAACGCGGCAGATCACCACGCCGCTGGGCTCCCTGGATATGACCGTATTTGACGAGGGAAACCACCCGGTAGTGGGCACTATCCTCAGGGCCGGCCTGCCGTTGCACCAGGGACTGCTGAACTACTTTGACAAAGCAGATTGTGCATTTGTAGCGGCCTACAGGAAGCATCATAAGGACGGCAGCTTTGAGATAGAGCAGCATTATGTTACCTGCCCCGAGCTGAGCAACCGCGTGCTTATCCTGGCAGACCCTATGCTGGCCACCGGCGCATCGCTTATACAGGCTATAGAGGAGCTGCTGCTGTATGGTACGCCTTCCAAGATCATCATAGTATGTGCTATCGCCAGCACCATCGGGCTGGAAAGCGTAGCGCGCAGGTTTCCCGAAGCGGATATCTGGACAGCGGCCATAGATGATGAAATTACAGCTAAGGGGTATATTGTACCCGGCCTGGGAGATGCGGGCGACCTGGCATTCGGTGAGAAGAAGCAATCCTAATGCAAAGAGAAATATTTTTTGAAAAAAATAATAGAAAAAATCTTGTTTATTATTAGTAAAATATTAACTTGTGCAAAATTATGCCAAAGTATTTTGGTCAGTTATAAACAAGAAATTTAATCATTGTAATCCGAATATATAATGAAGAAGAGTTTACTATCATTGGTAGCAGCATCATTTGTAGCCGTGGGAGCTCAGGCGCAAGATGTACACTTTACACAATATTTCGCTTCACCGCTGACGCTGAATCCGGCGCAGACGGGTCTGATCGATGGTGACTGGAGAGCTTCGGCAAACGTAAGGCAACAGTGGTACACCGTTTCCGACAATCCTTATGTCAGCGCCACCGCAGCCTATGACATGCCTGTACTGAGAGGTAAATTACCGGAAGGGGACGCTATGGGTATCGGTGTGCTGGGCATCTTCGATAAGGCCGGTGCCGGTGGTCTTCAGAATACTACTTTAGGTATTTCCCTGGCGTATCATAAGGCCTTTGGTATGGATAAGCAGCATCGCCTGTCCTTCGGTGTGCAGGGGTCGCTGGTTCAGAAAAGCATTAACTTTGATAAGCTGATCTTTGCTGATCAGTTTGATCCCAATAACCCGGCAGGTATCTACAATACCCGTTCCCGGGAAAGCTTCACCAATGCTGACGTATCGTATCCTGACTTCAATGCCGGTCTTATGTATTCCGGAAAAGTATCGGAAAAAGGTACGATGTATGCCGGCTTTGCCTATTATCACCTGACACGCCCGGAAGAGCGCTTTATTAAATCCGGTGAAGCGTTAAGGATCAATTCCCGCTTCTCTTACCATCTGGGTGGTAGCTTTGAAATGAATCCTAATACAATGCTGTATTTCAGCGGTATGCTGCAAAGCCAGGGCCCGGCTCTGGAAGCGTTGGTAGGCGGGGCTATCGGCTTCATCATGAATCCTGGTCACGATGAATATACCAAGAATACGGTATTCTACCTGGGAGCATGGTACAGGTATAAAGATGGTATAGCTCCTTATATCGGGTTCGAATGGTCCAAAATGAAGATCGGCCTGTCTTATGACGTTACACTGTCTTCTGCTGCTCCTATGACCGGCGGACAGGGCGCCTGGGAAATGTCCGTGATCTATAACGGTATCTTCAAATCCAATCCTAAGGCACATTATAACTTTGCTTGTCCTAAATTCTAAGCAACGTGTTTTTAAAATAATGAAATGGAATAGTGCCGTAAGGCACTATTTTTTTTATGGTATAAATTTTTTGGAGCAGAAGCACTATATTTGTAAGGTGTTGGTTAATACCGGTATCCGTCATTACGGTCAGCAGGAATCTGGGTAAGTTCCTGCTGTATGTCCCGGGAACCCGGTAGCGTCTGACCCGGCACCATTTTTATACATCGTTTACCCATTGTCTATTACAAACAGTTAAGTATCATGAAAATTACAGAGCAGATCGCTCAGGCTACGCGTACACTTATTTCCTTCGAAGTGCTGCCGCCTGTAAGGGGCACCAATATTTCCAGCCTGTACAGCCAGCTGGACCCTCTTATGGAATTTAATCCTTCCTGTATCAATGTTACCTATCACCGCGCGGAAAAGACCTTTAAGCATCTTCCCGACGGGTCTTATAAAAGTATAGAAGTAAGAAAGCGTCCGGGTACGGTGGGCATTTGCGCGGCTGTGATGAACAAATATAAGGTAGATGCGGTGCCTCACCTGATATGTGGCGGATTTACCAGGGAAGAGACCGAGAACGCGCTTATTGATCTGCATTACCTGGGAGTGGATAATGTGCTGGCATTGCGCGGGGACGCCCCGAAGAACGAACGGTTCTTCACACCGGAGGAAAAGGGCAACAGGAACGCTTATGAGCTGGTGCAGCAGGTCAGCAACCTGAACAAGGGCCATTACCTGGAAGAGGAGACGCTCAATGAGAGCACCACTAATTTCTGCATAGGCGTGGCTGGCTATCCTGAAAAGCATTGCGAAGCGGCTAATATGGACCTGGATCTGCATTACCTGAAGCAGAAGGTAGATGCGGGAGCAGGGTATATTACCACACAGATGTTCTTTGATAATAAAAAGTATTTCGATTTCGTGGATAAATGCAGGGAGGTTGGCATTACAGTACCGATCATCCCGGGCCTAAAGCCTATCACTACCCTGAGCCAGTTGCAGGTATTGCCCAGCATCTTTAATATTGATATCCCGGGTGAGCTGACCAGGAACCTCCTGCAGTGCAGAAGCAAAGAGGATGTGGGAATAGTAGGTAAAGAATGGCTTGTAATGCAGTGCCGTGAGCTGATGCAGGCGAAGGTGCCGTTCCTGCATTTCTATACTATGGGCAAGAATCTCGTTGTCCGGGATGTGTTAAAGACTATTTTATAGCAGTAAGTTGCGGATTTTAGCGTAATTTTACAGCAGTTTTAAAATATCATGGCATGAGACCTTTCTTTAAGATCACCATACTGGTGTTAGCGGCGGTTACAGGTATGACGGGACAGGCGATGGCGCAGGGATGTGCTATGTGTACCGCTACAGCCGGCAACCTGGACGGCAAGGCCGCTGAAGGATTGAACCTCGGTATTGTGTATCTCGGGCTGATCCCCCTGATATTAATGGGCACCATTTTTTACAAATGGTATAAGGCCAATAAGCATGCTTCCGAATCGGAATCCTGATACAGGAAGCCGTTCATATAGCAGGGTGATACTGAAGTATCACCCTGCTCATATTATTTCATATAATCCGCGAATGCCTTTCTTATCTTCTCCACTTTAGGTCTTACGACCATCTGGCAGTAACCTTCCTCCGGGTGCAGGTTGAAGTAATTATCATGATAGGCTTCAGCAGGGTAGAACACGGTCAGTGGCGAGATGCGGGTCACGATGGGCCGGTCATATACTCCCGCCTGCTCAAGGGCCTTTATGGCCTTTTCTGCCTGGTCTTTCTGCTCCGGCGTCGTATAAAATACCTCGGACCTGTACTGGGTGCCTATGTCATTGCCCTGCCTGTTGAGCTGGGTGGGATCGTGCACCATAAAGAAGACCTCCAGTAATTTGTCGTACGAAATGATCTCCGGGTGATATATGATGTACAGGACCTCGGCATGGCCTGTATGACCTGTGCATACCTCTTTATAAGTAGGATTGGCGGTAGTGCCGCCGGTATAGCCGCTTTTAACGCTGTCCACGCCTTTCAGGTCCATGAATGATGCTTCCACGCACCAGAAGCAGCCGGCGCCGAATACGGCAACTTCGCTACCTGTATGCTGAGAATCGGTTGGTGTCATAAGAATAGGTTTTGTAGATTGACTATTGCAGTGTGAAAATAATACTATTACTGCAATCGACAATAGCATGAGATACTTCATACAGATAAAGTTAGCTATTATGTGAAGGAGGCAGGCATATACTATTGTTAAATTGCTGACCGGCTATCTACAGAGGAAAACATCTGTTGGGAATGCCCTGAGTGCCTTTATAGTAAAAGCAGACCGGGTATATGCAAGGGCGCAACATCAGAAAAGCCGCTACCGGCCTGGCGGTAGCGGCTTTTCAGCGCTGCTGCTTTTCCTACCTCAACAACGTCACATCTCCTTTGAGGACATACTTTTTACCGTCATAACAGGTATATTCCAGGTAATAATAATATACATCTGTAGCTGCGTCCTCTCCTTTGATATGCCCGTTCCACCTGTTGTTGATATGGGTGGAGGTAAATACTTTCTGTCCCCACCTGTTGAATATCGTGAGGTTGTAATAGTCGTTCACGGCAGATAGTGGCATCGGTCCGAAATCGTCATTGAGGCCGTCATCATTAGGGCTGAAGGCGGTCGGGAAAGTGATCCTGCAGCACTTTTCAGCTTCAAACCTCAGGGTGTCCGCTACCTCGCAGTTGAAGGCGTTCTTTACGGTGAAAGGGAATGTGTTGTACACGGAGTCCAGCCTGAACACCTGTATCGCATTGCCTGCGCTGTCCACGGGGTAGCCCATCCAGTTGTAGACATAATCTTCGGGCGCTGCTACCGTTACCCTGTCTCCCAGGCAGTACGGGGGCTGCCCGGGCGTGACGGTCAATGTGTATTCAGGGAACTCACTGATCCTTAAGGTGACCCTGATATTGGAATCGCATCCTGCCATTGAAGTATAGGGCTGAATGTAAGTACCTTCCTGCCTGTATTCTATGCCGTTCACTGTGAATGCTTCACCCCTGCAGA